>ERZ761592.3-NODE-3-length-728958-cov-30.243250_pt1 | contig 728958 bp, 649 predicted proteins | sample MGYA00433095_ERZ761592 | MGnify/ENA primary metagenome ERZ761592 (study PRJEB28899, sample SAMN03785554) | bioreactor sludge metagenome | biome: EBPR Sludge; feature: EBPR Bioreactor; material: 0.22µm filtered reactor supernatant | place: Saint Lucia: Queensland... | reverse complement strand
CTTAAAAGAATTGTTACGAGACCTCTTCACTTCCTATTTAGTTTTCAAAGAGCGATCCGTTTTTTGGAACGAACAGAACAACGATATATAGTGAAGTGCGTTTTCTACGTCAACACGGAAATAATTTTTTTTGAGTTTTTTCTAGAATCCATCACAATGAACGAAGACGGACCCCCAATGCGAAATCACTTTTCAACAATTCTTCGGACCATTTCGTTCCTTTTCGCAGCCCAAGGCGCGCTGGCGGCGCCCGAGTCCTCTATTGAACAACGCACGAGTTACAACTCCCAAGACCAGCAAAGTTACGCGGTATCGGGAACGATTCCTGCGACACCGGAGACCGACGTAACCCTAACCGTTGCCCACTCTCGCACCCCACTCGGCGAGGTTCTAGGCACGGAGACCTATTGGTTCGAGTCGCTCGGAGCAAGCCAAGAAATGGATCAGATCACGATCGACGGCGCCTTGCAGTTTTCACAGGCACCTCTGACCGAAATTTTTACTTACGGCGGGGCCATTGGAGTGGCCATGACGTGGACCAAATCTGATGACGAGAAACTGCCAAACATGGCCGGAATGTCGCGGATTCGCGCCCAATTTGACGCGGAGGCGTCGCACGAAACATTGTTTTGGACCCGATTTGGACTTTCGGTCAGTAACTCAACAAGTAGGTTGATTCCAGGATCCTCGGCCCGCGAAACTAATGTGACCTTGGATTTCATGGTACCCATGAGCGACGAATTCACATTAGGGGGAGGCGCCTCCTTTTACAGCTATAGTGATCGCAACTCGTACTTCGACCGAGCGATTCGCAATAGTCGTAATAACAAGCAGGCCTTACTAGGAGCCACTCTCCAGGGACTACCGCAGATGACTTTTTCGACCCAACTCATCGCAAGCATCACCGGCGTCGATGTGTTCGTTCCCAGGTATTCAGCGACAATGATTCAGACCTCTCGCCTATGGAGCCACACGCTGATGGCAAGCTGGAGACACGAATTTTCCAACTCCTGGGCGTTAAGCCCGGGGTATGAAATCACCCTACAAGAAAACCTCACAACTAGTGGATTTCTGATCGATCTTAGCTATTATTTCTAACCATTTGTTTTTATTGCGTTTTTAAGTATTTGATCGAGCAGGATTTTTCTAAAAATTTGACTGTACTACGCAATGCGTTACACTAATCAATGGGACAACTAATAGGGTATAGGGAGGTTCTAGAGCAGAACAAAAACCTAAAAAATTACAAAGGCTTGGCCTTGTTTGAAACCTTCCAATGATGGGAGACCGCGTGTTCGTAAGCCAAGGAGGTTGATGCGGAAAAGGCTTCAGACAGGCCAGATGAAGAATGCGCTGCCCGCGCTTCCCTTTGAAAAAGGCTAACTCAGAGGAAACTCTGAGGTCGCAAAGCCATCGGGGCTACCGAGGCGACGGTGACGTCGTCCTCCAGGCCGGCCGGGTTGCCAAAGGAGTGGTTTCGAGTCGCTACCGATCCAAACCCCCCTCATAAAGGGCGGTAAGGCTCATAGAGTAGACAGCAGGGACTCGGACATCGAGACTTATCGCTCCTATTGGTGGTGATGAGAAACTCGTCGTGCACAGCTCAAGGGGAATTATTCGACTGGGACCTGGCCGCTCGTCCCCCACACTAACGGCCACGCTCCGCGTGGCCTAGGCCGCCCAGTCTGAGTTCTTCATAAATGACAGGGTCGCTGCTTTACCTAGGGAATAGGGTGCAGCGGCCCTGTCGCGTTTTATGGTATAGCGTCGACCGAAGATGGATGAACGACTTAAAATTACCGAAATCTTTCACAGCATCCAGGGCGAATCAACTTTAGCAGGCGAACGCTTTAGTTTTGTGCGCCTGACCGGTTGCCCGCTGCGCTGTACTTATTGTGACACGACTTATTCCTACACTGGCGGCCAGTGGCGAACGGTTCATGAGATTGTCACCGAAGTGTTAACGCACCAAACTCGCTGGGTGTGTATTACTGGCGGAGAACCACTTGTTCAGAAAAACTGTTTAGCATTGGTGAACGCACTGCGGTCCCACGATTTAAATATTTCTATTGAAACTGACGGTGAAGAAGATGTTGCCCCTTATGCTGGTTTAGCAAAAATTATTCTAGATATTAAAACCCCCGGCAGTGGTGAGCTCGCAGAACGTGCATTCGCAAATCTGGATCACTTAAAAGCTACCGACGAAATCAAATTTGTACTCACGGGTCGTGTAGATTACGAGTGGGCTAAAACAGTCGTAACCACACATAGACTCGACGCACGTTTCACCGTGCTTTTTTCCCCTGTTTTTAAGACTACACAGGACGGACTCGAACTTAAAAGTCTTGCGGACTGGATTATCGCTGATAGCTTAAATGTTCGCCTACAAACTCAACTGCACAAACACATTTGGGGGACCGATCGGCGAGGAGTTTAGAGGACCAACACCAGTACTGGTTCGCCCGAATCGACTCGCGTAACACCGATGACGCGTTGGTCGTCGAGATCTTGGGAATTTAAACATCGCACCACGTACATGTCGTTACCCAAGATGTCTTCGACACCCCACTCCGCGCCCGACATTAAGCGTAGAATCTGGGTAATTCGATTTGATTTTCTTCCCAACAGGGTCCCCGCATCGTTGACCGGAGCCTCCGATTTCGCCGCTGATTTCGTAATGTTTGCGATCTGTTTTTGAGCAAATGCAACTAGTGTTCCGCCCGCCCTACAAACAAGTAGCCGATCAGCGTACATTCGCAATGGAATGCGCAGTTCGAATTCGGTGTACTGCCCTTCCTCACTACGCACCAGGACAGTACCCGCATTGCGAACGGCAACGGCTTCTACCGCGTCGAGGCCAACTCCACGCCCTGAAAGATCAGTTGCAACCTCTTTAGTCGTGAACCCTGGTGAAAATAAAATTCTCGCGAGTTCGGTTTCGGAAAGACTTTTTTGAGCGGCGGGCACCAGCCCCCTTTTTTTTGCGACAGCGAGAACCTTAGCAGTTTGAATTCCTCGCCCGTCATCGCGTACCGTAATACATAGGTTACGTTGTTCTACGCTCAATCGAATAGCGACCCGCGAGACGGGGTTTTTGCCGGCGCTCACGCGCTCATCGTGAACTTCGATTCCGTGATCAACGGCGTTGCGAACCAAATGCAAAACACACTCGAAGATTTCGGCAACTAGGGTTTTTTCCAAAGCGGCTACTTCGCAAACAGTTTCGAACTCTATTTTTTTTTGAGCAATCGCTCCGACGCTTTCGGTAATGGTTTTAATCTTAAGAAGAATGGTGTCAGAGTTTTCGAGGAGCAACGACTCGAAATGCTTGCGCAGTTCAGGAATCGCAGGGCCGGAGGGAGCATCAAACAGATCCAGAAACTGTTCTGCTTCTTCAATGCTCAAACGAACCGATCCCCTTGAGGCAAGAGGGGTAGCTGCTTGAACTTTGAGTGCCTGGGCGACTTGGGCAGGGTCCGCGAGTTTGTTTTCGATGAGAATCTCACCCAGGCGGCGATTCTGAATTATGAGTGCTTCGTCGAGCGTTTTTTGATCAACAGCCCCCATTTCGAGCAAGATATCGCCAAGGTTTTTTCGACCACTAGACGCTCGGTTCACCATTGACAAAAGCCTCCGTTTATCCGACTTATGACATCATCTTTTTTTCTGCCCACGCATGGGGTGACGTACCCAAATGGTTAAGGGAACGGTTTGCAAAACCGTTATGTGCCGGTTCGAGCCCGGCCGTCACCTCCAAATTTTCAAGAATCATTGTAGCTAATAAAACGAGAAAAGCCGAACTAACTCATGCATGGATGTGACGGGTGGCCTCGAACGCGAGGGAGCGACCTGCGGGGAGTCGCGCAGCGACTTCGCGCAGGGCAAAATGGCAGGAGGCCATTTTGAGCGACCGCCTTCGGCCCACTGATGAACTCTGCTCTGAATGCGCCATCCCAGCTCATAGTGCCCGTGGATTCGAGCTACTTCGCACTTATGGGCATTAAAGAACTACTGGCAGAAGTAGACGAAATTCAACGCGGCACCAATCCGAGACTTTCCGTGTTGGGCTATTTACTCACGCTTGTCGATCCGACTTATATCAGGGGTTAGAAGGGTTTAAACGCTCTCCCCTAACCGAAATCCGCCCCTACAATCGGGAAATACTTCCCTTAGTTTTGAATATAGGCTTTCGTTCGATTTTTCTAAACAAAGATGCTGCGCTAGCTATTACGCAGCATCTTTGTTTTTATCGTAGTTTCTCCCCGCACATATACTCTAACTTGCTACTTGTTTCCGTGCTTATCATGCGTTTCTACGACCTCAGATTCATTTATTTCCGCAGCCCTTAATAGATTAACTGTATTTTGGTTTTGATAAATTTCTTCTTTTAAAACCAGCCGACTCAAATTCAGGGTCCTTTTTAAGCTTTTGATAATTCAATAACTTTTAAGCGGTTATGGCTATTTTCTGAGCAATAGCTACTGTAAAAAGTACAGCGTTTTGAGTCGCCACACTGTCTCAATTATGGTCGATCCATTTGGCCGGCCGGCAGCCGGAAGTCTCTGAATTTAGACTTAAAACCAAAGTTTTTAGCGGACCCGCAGACGGGCCCGGATGCAACAGTTGACTCATGGCATCAGCTATGCAATAAGTAGCTGTAACTGATCTTGGTATTTGGTGGATTTATGAAAAAAGCGATTATCATTCTCTCTTTGGTTCTCGGTTTAACTGCAGTATTCGCAATCACTAACGTTGCGACCAGCAAGCCATCCGCAATGGCGTGCGATCAAGAACCTTGCTAAATCAAGCAGCCTCATTTTTTACATTGGCGACTTGAGTTAATTTACAAAATAGCCAAGTCTGCCCGTGCTTGCCTGACATTTCTGTAGCCTTCTTCGCAACCGCGCTGCAAGTTCGAGCATTGGTGGTTTTAAGGCTTCATCAGTCTTTGGTCGTACTGGAACGTAGCGAAACCTCGATCTTGAGATTCCAACCGTACAACAGGCCCGCGACACCGAACGGCGGCGCTCGTCCCTGAGATGCGCCGCCACTCGTCGCTTCTGTCCGGGCCCTACCAGTTTTTTGAGTTAATGAATCATTTTAATTTTAGCAGATTCTTGGTCGCGTATCTGCCTCTGATTTTCTTGAGCAAGACTTCCGCCCGACTGCTGGTTTCGACGACTTGCGATGGCTCGAAGTAAGAAAAAAAGGGCGCATACTTTTTAACACTATGAAAGCCACAGGGTTCACCAATTATCGCGACGAATGGTGGTACTACGACCTAAGTAACTGCCTTTGGTCACAGGAAATGAAAACGCCCTGGGTTTTCGACTCTATGAGGTCTTTGGTATAGAGGAGTGAATGGTCGATCCATTTGGCCGGCCGGCAGGCGGAAGTCTCTGAATTTAGACTTAAAACCGAAGTTTTTAACGGACCCGCAGACGTGCCTGGATGCAACAGTTGACTCACAGCATCAGCTATGCAATAAGTAGCTGCAACTGATCTTGGTATTTGGAGGATTTATGAAAAACTTATTCGCGATTATCGCTCTTGTCGTTGCTGCTTTCGGTGCTACTTACGCAATCACTGCTTCTGTAGATGCTAATTCCGCAGTAGTTCATGCTGATGATGAAGGCGGGCCCCGCTAGTTTCTAGTTGTTAACGTCCTGCATCAACAAGCGATTTACCGTATTCTTGATCTCCATCTAAACCCAATACATCCTGATAAATAATTCTGTATTTCGAGCGCCTACCAATACGTTTAGACCGATCGTGGTAGTGCCCCTTCACAGTGCTTTTAAGTAGTTAAAGTAGTATTAATTGGAATATGTTCAGTTTGCAGAGCTAAAGGGACAAACACTGCTGCCCCCTTAGGTATGATTTTAATATTTAATCAGGTCAGTCACTAACTTAATTAAATTACATTGAATTTGGAACTTTTGGCAGCTGGCATGATCGCGCCCTCGCTCATGCTGCGACACGCTCGTCTAGCAGCTTTTGTGAAAACGCTAAAAGTTTTTCTCTATCAAATAGAAATATGTCAAATGGCAACTCTGGGACACTCACAGGGGCTCCGGAACACTCATCAAATATTCTCTTTATGTTTATGGCCTCTCCCTCTATTGCCGGTAAAGATACAGCGAGAACTACTCCAGGGATCGTCTTTGCATATTTTTCAATCGCATAAGTGTCATTTATGTCTTTGCCACAAGTATCCCAGGCAATACGGTGGGTATGACCAATAATCCCTCTAAACGGTTTTCCCCGGTGAATTACGACAACCGAACCCGTAATAGGTAGCAATCTCTTCGCTTTTTCTTCTACCGCACAGAGCAAGCGAACACCCAGTCTCAGTCCGTTTCTATCTGCATGATCATCGACCGGTAAGGTGAACATCATTCCGTCACCGTTCCCCTTATCAAAAGTCGCGGCGTATTCATCAGCTACATCAGATGCTACCTGATAAATTTCAGAAAATTTACGGGCGAGAACAATGGAATCTGTTTCCGATCTTGACGCCTGAGTTGATCCTCTGAGATCAAGCACGATTATTACGCACTCGCGTACGGCGCCAAAGATAGATTCATTTTCATCTCCTTTAACAATAAGATCAATTAATTCAGGACTTGCGAATCGCCGTAGCGCCTTTTCCTGTTGGGTGATTAAAGCACTGGAGTTCCATTGCTCCAGTGCAAAAGCAAAATACTTTAAGGGCAAGTCTAAACTTGCAACTATTGTTGCATTTAAGTTTGTTTGGTTTGGCGGATCGAGCAACGCGATGAGACCAAGCGTTTTTTCTCCTATTCCGACATGCAGGGATGCAAAGGCCGTGGTACGAGAGTCCTGCAGCACATCTACGGAGGGGGCAGCAAGTATTCCAAACAATGAAGTGATGGCTTCAATAAAAATATTTCGTTTTTCGTTGATAGTAATTGCAAAGGGGCTAAGCTTATTTGTTGCCCTAGCACGAAACGGAAGCACGGCCCACGAATTTGCTAGATCCTTATCCATATTGGCACTTCCCAGAAGATGAAGACGCTCCGTAACAGCATCAAATTCGAAAAACATACTGGCCACGCCAAATCTATTCGCTATTGATTTTAATGTTTCTTCAATAACCTCAGATTTACTTACGGCTATTGCGTATTTTTCATTTAGACATTTGACTACCGCAGTACTTGCCTTTTGAATCTCATTATTCGACTGTTCCTTTTGACGCACAACTTGCGTTGCAATCAGATCGAGAAATGAGTTTATTGTTTGTTCAATAGTTATTCTGGCTTCACTCGATTTCGATGTGCTTTCTTTAAGTGCAAATTCCGTTAGAGAGATCGCACCGTAGCAATCACTCCCAACCTTAATAGGAACTATCACTGCAATACTACTCTTGTAGACATCACGTCGCACGGCAGTACCCTGCGGCGCATAGGTAGCCAGCTGCTCGCTACTGACCCACCAGAGTCCCTCGCCAGTTTGAATAACACGGGCAAATACTGGCGGTAACAAACCGTCTTCAATACCTCTTATTGTTCCACGATTAAAAGTAATAATAACTGGAGACTCCAGTGCTAAGTAACAAAGAGAAACTTTCTGCGCACCCGAGTGTCGCGCCAACAAGCGACAGTACTCCCCCAATCTACTTTTCCAGTGCTTTGAATCGGTAGACTGACTACTTCGAAGTAAGTCCAAACTTTGCGAAAGCTCCTGACGCTGATGCCAGTACCAATGATGCACAATTAATTCCAATGCAGATTGCAGATTAGCGCCTAAATAAAGTCCGAAAATTCCAAATCCTGACGCGTAAAAACCCGCTTTTACTGAATAAACCCCAAAGAGGGCCAAACTGTCGAACGCCATCAACACACAATAGGGCAGAATATATCGATTTTCCCGAATTGCAATTGCGCTTAGAAAGGAAATTACTCCCACCGAAAGATACATCCACCGATATGTGCCGTAAATAAACTGAGATTCGATACCATATGGCGTAGCAACCCCAATGAAGAGTAAACTCACCCACAAAATAGATAAAACACTTCTCAAAACTACCCTGGGTATCGCGTAGTATAGGACCGTGGGCCCCCAAAGCATCAATGCATAAACTCGAATGATTTCAGGAGGTACACCTAATGTCATCAATAAACCATCAAACACCGTACTCCAGGAAAAGAGAGTAGAAGCTGCTAACACTGTAGAAATAATAACGTGTGAGTAATTAACTCGTTTTTGAGATGCTAAAAGAAGCACCACACCTAGTCCAAAAATTAGTAGGGCAGTAAGTAAAAAGTAGTGAATATTATAAAGTGAATAAACAAACTGTATAATTTCAATTCGTGACTTTTCCCCCACAAACAAAAATGGAGAATCCATTCCCAGTTTTTTTGTATGTTTTGGCGAAACGCAGATCACTCTAACATTTAAAGGTCCTGCCTCCGAATTTGTGAAATCAATCTCTTTTAGCTGAAAACGCGACCAAGTAAATTTAATTTGTTCAGAGTTTACGATCTTATTGAATTCTTGACTTCTAACTATGAGATAGGAGTCGAGGTGGGCCCCAAAATAACCAAGCGCAGGCACTGTGACCTGCGAATTCGGGGTAGGTCGCACGAGAAACTCATATTCCCGCGTACACATTTCATCCGAGCAACTAATCGGTCCAACACTTTCCGGTTCAACTATATTAATATTCTGAACACGTGCTAACTTAAATAGTACGAGGTCTCGAGTAAGGCCAACAACGGCTGGTACAACCACCAAAATAATGACGAAAACTAACCTTAGTCTCGAACTATGTAACATACTAAGACACCCCCGATTGGAGGCGCTGTTTCAATAAATCAATCAAAAACCAGCAAAATTTTATATGATTTATTGCAGGAGACTTCATAGTGAAGGAAAGATCGACAAATACTACGTCTGTCGTACCTTCGACTAGTTCTCTTTTCTTCAGTTTTATGAATTTAAGAAACTCAGGCGGGTCTGGGAAGTTTTTCAAACAAAAAATAAAAAGAGCGTTAACTACACCGGTAATATTATGACTATAGTGCGACTTCAGCCGATAGGCGAGTCCAAGGGCAGATACCTTTTCTTTATCTAAAATAATTTCGAGATAAGTTTTATGATGGTCTCCCAGCCTCGAAAGCATTTGATTAACAGTTCGGTTATTTGCGGTAATAGACCAAAAATCTAACGCATCAAGAATTTCCTGGGGAAACATTCTTGAAAATTTAGCTTTTTCGAAGGAAAGCATCTCTTCGGTCGATAGAAAGTTGAACTCACCTTCATGTTTTCCATCTATTTTTTCAAAAGGAGTCGTTACATGAAATGCCGGCAGATATATAGATGCGTTTTTACCACTCCACAGTCTCTTGTTTTTTTCGACGGTATCATCAAATATCCCTATAAAAAATCTTGGACTACCCTTTAAATATTTTGACTCGATCGCTAATTGACGCAAAACTGTGTTTGCCAGCAAATCAATATTCTGTTTTTTTTCTGCTGTACTTGAAACTTCCTGAAGGAACCAACAGTTATCGCAGAACCTAAAGGTGGAAATGTGCTGATGCAATTTTGGAGAACTATTGAATCCGCCAAACCTTCGTATCAGGCCCAGGTTTTCAGGCAATGTACTCTCCGAATTAAAACTTTCTATCAAATCTGAACCGTAAACCGCACGACGACTGTTCTTGAGGAATGTGGATTCCGTAAATAATTCTGCAAGATCCATGATCGCCGCCAGGTTCGAGGAAAACTCCATTGAACTGTCATATTTCGAAATGAATCTCGACCACTGATTTGCATGAGAGTTATTATGATTGGTATGAACTCTGAATCCAAACCTCTTACCTTCGCGTCGAATCGGATAAAATGTAATTTCGGGGTCACTTGAAACCATTACTAAACCGATTGGAACCGTTTCTGCGGCTGTTTCACTATTAAACTCGCCGCTAAACCCCGTTAAACTTATGTCTGTAACTAAAATGTGACCTGATAGATTTATTTTTGTTTCAGGATGAGATCGAAAAACAATCGAACAAAATGACGTGGTGTGTCTTGGCGGTCTGTCGCGTATCTCCCGATGTCCATTAAAAGAATAACCATTGTCATCTTCGATTTTAATCACATATTTAATTCCCTCTTTCACAATGAGTTTATTAAGAAAAACTCCTTTTCCATAAAAGATATCGGGACTGTCGCTTCGTGATTTTATAACTACGGTTAAAGTTTCACCTCTGGCTGGCATTTCAATATTGGTTGGGGACAAAATTGCAACAAAATCAGCGCTAATGTCATGAGCTACCCCAATAACCACTCCTGACGACCAGTAAATCTCAGCATTCAGGCGCATTAAATGTAAAGGGAAGCGTCGATTCTTGCGCAAATCCTCTGTTTTAATCTCTGTCGGAAATGCGTACCTCCCGTTGTCTAGCCTCGCCACGGTAAAACGTATTCGCTTACTGTAAAAAACCGCTTCGCATGTGATCTCGGCCCACGCTAGAGCCAGTTGCCCCTGGAAGGATAGTGACTCGGGGTGATTTCTAATTTCTATTGTTTGTGGAACCAACAGTCTTTCCTCGGTTTTGGGGGCACTACAAAATACAATTGTTGAACAAATCTCAAGCTCGCCTAAAATGCCGCGAATCATTCTTTTTGATCTGGTAGTAGTCACGTTCGGCTAATCCTTTTCAACAACCGATCGACAATTTCGCTCCATGAATTTGGAATTATATGCAAGCACTCACGAAGTCTTTCAATTGTCATTTTTTCATATTCCAAATTATAATTCTGTTGCACCGAGTTTGCCCAACGAGAGAACACTATCTTGGGAGTTTCACTTCTTAGGAAAATAGCTAAATTATCGGTATTGTGAATCGCGTATGCAAGTTGGGCGAAACGAAATGCCACAATGGACATTATTTCATCGACGCTAAACTGGCTACACGTAGAACGAAACTCTATTGTTCCAATCGATCGAGGGCGTATATAAGTGTAATCTCTTACTGGAAAGAAAGACTCGGAAGAAAATATTTGAGGAGTATCGTTATACGCCTTAACATAGGACTCTACTGAGTTCGGAATCTCCCTCGGGACCGTTAGCAATCTATAGTTATCACCAAAAGTCTTTTCATATAGTAACGTTCGAGCGTGTCCACATTCAGTGCTCCGATATCGCGTACATTTAGAGAACAAAGGTATTGTCATCCATTCAATTTCATAAAGTAGGGGAAGCATCCTAAAGATATGTTCGTCTAAAATATTTAAATGTACCTGAGTAGCAGAGATAATACTTGGAAACAGGGGATTAAAAAAAATTGATTCAGGATCGCCCATTTGAACCCGGTCTAAATAATTATTAATTCGCGGTGTATCAAGGTACTCAACCTCCGCATTCGGGAGGTCCAAGATTGATTTTTCAATGCGTCTAAGATTTAAACTTGAAAGAATGTAATCTATTTCTGAGATAACCTCGGCAGTAAGATGCTTCAAACTTTCAAAATCGCCTCTCGGCGGCAAGGATATCTCTATGATGTTAAATGAGAAGTCAGGTTTTATTGAAATAAAACCAAACTCCGTTTCTTTAGCTGCAGTAAAAGTATTCGCCCCCCGGGCGGGACTGTCATTGTATTTGAAATTTTTCTTTAGCTCCTTAAAAATCTCTATCGCTTCCGATTTTAAAATTGGACGACCATCTAATTTACAAATTAAAAACTCTACCTCAAGCCCAATTAAAATTCGAGATAGGTCGCCATTCCAGGCGGGATATTTAGGCGATGAAAAAAAATGAGACTTAAATTCAGCTACTGTCAATTTTTTCATTAAGGAATCCAAAAATTAATCTTTCTACCCTCTCTCTACTTCTAAAGAATCGTCACTCTTCAGCTTTAGGTAGATAGGCAAAATCTGCTGATAAGACCACTTTTAGGAATCGATATAGTTAGCAGTATAACTAACGACAGCGAACGAGATTAATTCCCCATTCAAGTACAGCTTCGTTATTCGTTCTAAGACTCTCTATTTCATTATTGAGCAATTTTTGCCGCTCAGCATCATCATAAAGTATGCCGCCTGCCATAATGGGGGAAAAAACTTCCAGCCAGTTGGCTCGTCCAATATTCACAGCGCTAATCGTTATAGGTTTATTATTGAAAACATCAAAGCCGGCGTTTTCGGCTACAGCCTGAAGGCGACCTCCGATAGCTCTATCTCCTCCAAGGCATGCTTGCTGTTTGTTTTTCGCAGCTAATGCATAGGCGATTATACTAGAGCTAGGCGAGATTTTTATCCGTCTATCATCTGTGTCAATTAGATAAACTATACAGGTTAGAGCTTTGGCTGCCCGCACTGTTGTAAGAACTTTATTAATTTGCTGATTTTCTAGATGCTGCAATACAAATCGAATAAATATAACCGAGGGATTAAAGCTCCTGATTCCTACTTCAAGGAGATTCGAGTTTAGAAGATCTACATTTACACAGTCTATACCAAAATGATTTTTTGCCGCATCGAGCAAAGTCTGGTTCCGATCAAAACCTCGCAGGCACGAGCTCGGAAATTTATTTTTTACTTCGCGAAGATAGGCCCCGTTGCCGCAGCCCAAATCAAGAACTCTTGCATTTTCGTTAAGATCCTCTAAAAAAAAATCTTCTTCCAATGGGAACAAGATCTTTGCTTGAAGTCTGAGCCTAAGAAGTTCAACGTTTAGTCTTTCTTGTACATCCAAATCATAACTATGTTTTTCCATGTGACCTCAGAAAGGCAAAAGGTGCCGTTGTCTAATTTACTTCGATACTAAAGATACTAAAAGTTTATTAAAAATTGCACCAACCATTTCTAGGATACCTCATGAAATGACGACCCGATTCCACTACCCTTAGTCTAACTCACATTCGGCCAGCTAAAACACGGCTACAACCCACCCGGCAAAATTAGCTCTACCCGCGTGCCAACTTCGGAAGTTTGAATTTTGAGTTCGCCGCCCCAGGATTTGAGTTGTTTCATGGCGTGATACAGACCAAGACCGGTGCCACCTGCTTTACCAAACGTTGCGCCCTTAGAACCAAGTGTTGCTAATATTTCGGTGGGTATGCCGCGGCCGTTGTCGGCAATAATTACCTCTACAAATGCGCCGGCTGTGGCGGCCGTAACGTGTATTTCTGTGGCGGCAGCCTCTTTTGCGTTGTTAAAAATATTTGAAATAATTCGGGCTAATTCTTTTTCACTTGCTCGCACCACTGCTGTGAATGGACGGGGTAAATCTACCTGCAACTGAACGGGGCTCGCTGTGTTTTTCCACTCGATAAGTTTTTCGCGCTGAACATTTTGTAAAATATTCCCAACGTCACATATTTGTACCTCGGCGCCGCGTTCACCAGCTTCTGCTAGCTTGCCTGACAATTTAATATCTTCGGCTATTGCGACTATTCGATTCAGCGCGAGTTGAGTCATTTCGCGGCGCTCGCCCGCAGAAATGGACTCATCGTTATTTAACATTTTTAACGCACTAATAGGTGACTTGATATCGTGATAAACTTGTGCAGAAATTTCAGCAATAACTTGGGCTCGTTCAGATTGTTTAAAAGTAATAACGAAATCATAGAATAATACTGCAGAAAACAACATAGAAAAAATTAGCCCGCTGTCTAACAATAAGAATGCAATATCTCGGTTGTTAGTAGGCGCATATGGAGCAACAATTGCGAATATCGTAACCCGAATTAAAAATATAATAATTATCGCAAAGAAAATTGTGCGATTGGCTAATACAGATCGTCTGCGCTTGAAAAGGAACACTAGGTAAAGCGTAAGGAAAAGCAGTACAAACGGTATACCGTAGGAACGAAACGGCGCCCGATACACTTCCATTTCCAACTTGGGAAAACTTGTTAAACTAAACGACAAACATACTAGGACAGAAATTACCTGAATTGGTTTAAACAATGAAGGCGCAACTTTACTTAAGGAAAGTACAAATAAAATCGTTGTAGATAATTCTGCAAAATCAGCAATCATTAGGAACTGGAAGGTATGATACAGATTCGAATTAATATTCGTACCTAAGTGAAACTGCAAATATCGTGCTGCCAACGCCAATAGAAAAAAACCAAAATATAAGTAATGCCTGCGGTCGCGTACAACTGCCCAACACAGAATAAATACGATAGCGAGTAAAAGATTGACTAAACCAAATACAATAGAGCGCACATAATAATAGTGAGCATCTCGCGAAAGAATCGCGTTTGACGCTTTCGGGGTCGTGAACCCCGCAGCATGAAATCGAGAAAACGCATCTGGACGAACGCCGTTATAAATATTTTCTACACTAATCACAATTTCTAGCGGTACATTTTTTTTTATTCGTTCATGCGGGATCGCGATAACAAACGGGAATCGACTATCAATGCCGTAGCCGCTAATATAAAGCTGGCCATCGACCCAGATTTGGTGGCGACTAAGTGCCCAACCTAAAACCAATTGATTTGCACCTAGCTCTGCAGCTCTTTTCAATGTTTCAACCGGAATACGTGTTCCAAGCCAAGTTACCCGGGGTGGACGTTGCCCCAAGATTCTATTTTTGTGTTCGGTATCGGCTTGATGATAGGGACTCTGGAAAAGTTCCCTGACGGCGTCTTTCTTACAACCTTCACTAGCCTTACAAACCGCAAATTCTGAGTCACCGTAAACGACGCTCCATTCTTGCGAAGTAATCGGGATTTGAATGTTTCTATTCTGAAAATCGGTAATGATACTTTTGATATCTTTAAAAAGTGGGTAGGCGACAATCGCGACGAGCAATAGAAAATATGCAACGGTGGTTGACGATTGAAATCGTGAAAAAAAACGTCTCACAACCAGCTCCTTAAAATCTTTTTACGATAACTTAAATGTTACCTTTTAAGAATTGGATATAGTATTCATTTTTAGGTTGCTACAGGAAAACCACCCGGCAAAATTAGCTCTACTCGCGTGCCAACTTCGGAAGTTTGAATTTTGAGTTCGCCGCCCCAGGATTTGAGTTGCTTAATGGCGTGGTACAAACCCTAGTCCGGTACCGCCTGACTTACCAAACGTAGCGCCCTTAGAGCCGAGTTTCGCTAACACTTCAGCAGGAATGCCACGGCCGTTGTCGCTAATTACCACCTCTACCACATCACGGGATTGCTTAACGCTAATGCGAACTTCCGTAGCATCTGCTTCCTTGGCATTGTTGAGAATATTCGAAATTATACGAGCTAACTCTTTTTCATTAGCGCGTGCCACTAACGTAAGTTGATGCGCTAAATCTAATAGTATCTCAACGGGGCTTAAGGTCGCGGGCGACAAATAGAACTGACCCATTTCAGGCTGAAGGGCGAATTGCGGTACCCTCGCCTCTTCTTTGGGGCGGCAACGATCGAAGCCATGATCTAACTGCGCCCGATTCGTTTGCGAAGTATTTAAGTAATCCTAAAATCATTGTTTATCCGAGTGCGGGGCATTTTCCAGAAATGACTTATCCCGAAAAATTTCTCGAAGCGCTCTCGGCCGCTTGATAGTGATCTCGGTGGTTCTCAGCTACTTAGGCTGCGGCTTTGTAGTTAGCGGACGAACCGTCACCGCTGTCCATACCCATTGCGCGATTTTTTGAGTGAAAATAGAAATACAAAATTGTGCTCAAGATCGCAGAGAAAAAACACCAGACCGACATCAATGCCGCTTCGGCGGCGAAATAGGTTGCGACCACGCCTATGCCCAAGAGCCCAGAAAAAGTTTTAAGAAGGCGGTTTTTTGCCAACAGCCCCGCGCCGACAACTACCACTGAGTATATTGCGACAATCGTATAAAAATGCGGAACTTTTGGTTCGTAATCGAGATGTCCGCCCTTTGGTACGCAACTGGCTACTGCGGCGATTGAGGGTAGGTAATAAAGTAAATAGGCCACGACGGCTAGCCCGAGGCCTATTCCAAATCGCATCTTTTTTCTTCGTGAACTATCTTGTTCGACTAGATAAAAAGCGATCGGCACCAAAACCGGCCAGAGCATGGTCGCAAATAATAGAAATACTTTTACTGCCACGGAGTGTAGAAGGCCGCCCGTTGGCAAAGTCAGCCAGACGATGCCTTCTGATGCCTGCTGAACTGAAAAACAGACGGGAATAAGCGCGAGAGGTAGTTCGCGGATTGTTGGTTTTTTTAGCAACGTCGCAGCACCAACCGCGCCAATACCAGCACTCGCTAGAAAACTCGCATTTGCGCTAAAACACATAGCTTCCTCTTTCTCTAGGTAATCTCGGCTAAAGTTTGGAATTACTTTAGAGTTTGGCGTTAGGCGCTAAAGGTATTCGGGATCCTGTGGTCGACGCTGAAGGTCCAGGTATTTACAGAAGTTTCAAAAGAACCCGCCAAAAGCGCGGCGGCTACTCGCCGATAATATCGTAAATGACTTCTGTCCAAAATAAATCCGGCGCACTGGGCATTTTGCAACGCTTTTTCACATCGGAATTATTTGCTAACAAGCACTCGGCGTGTCTATTTTGAAGCTCTTCGATGTGGTCTGTAAGCAGAGGTAACTCTTCGCTGGCGCTGATGAGATTTTCTTTCTTAAAATTTAGACGGCGCTCGTCGTTTATATTATTCAAAAATTTCGTAACCACTCCATTCATGAGTTCAGCATTTCTGTAGGCCCACACAATGTCGAGTAGAGCCTTAGTTTTTTTTTCGCCGATGAGGTCAGAGTAGCGATCGTCGAGCCTCGGGTCGATATGGGTCGTATAAAATCGTACGGGTGCTGAGTTATCTACGGTGAAACCTGAAATAAATTTTTGCAATCCATCAGCGATTTCGTCTAGTCGTTCACCACGGCGAACCATATTTTGAACTACTTTATCTAGATCGGAAATCCCATTGCCGCCCACTGCGAAAAGCTGTGCGCGAACTTCATTGTTTGTTGATTTGTCGCGATATTCTGCTTCGAACATAGCTTTTGCCTTCGCACCGATACCCGCCACACTTTTTCCGCCGCTTCCGGTAATTTTTAGTTTCGAAATGAGTTCGCTACTTGCATTCTCAATGGTAATAACAACTGCTACGGTAGCGCCGCGGACTTCGGTGGTCACGAGGCGGGAACCACAGAACGTTCTGAATTGGTTAAACTGTTTCTTGTCCAACATTTCGGCGTATTCAGGCAATAGAACAGGCTTTTTTAAAAATAGTCTACCGTATTCCGTACTTGCTTTCACGACCACGGAAACGCTGCGTTTATCTAGGGTATATGTGTTGTCGAAGTCGAACTGGGTATTTGCCGAAAAAAATAAGAGGTTTGCATCTATATTTGTATCGTAGTTTAAGATTGCCGTAATATTACGAGTATTTTCAAGTACTTCAATTGAGGCTGTCGTTTTTAGCGCGCCCTCTGTTTTTTTGTTCGGTTCAGGGAAGTCAAAACATATTCGCTTTTCTTCGTTTGGCTGCGCCGGATCTAGTCCTTTTCCAAGAGTAAGAGTGCTCGTCGGATGAAAGTAGTACGTATAGTCGTTAAGCGACTTCGCACTTGTGTTGAAGGCATAGAACAATCCAGCAAGCAGTGTTAAATATTTCACGATTGAACTCCTAATTTTTTTACTTGAACAACGCTTTGCAAAAACTTTTCGACTCTTGGTTGTGTGTTCTTAAGTTTACTCAAAACCTCTTTTGCTCGTTTTGGATCTGTTTCATAGAGGGTTTTAAATAACTCAATACGGTCTCCCAGTTTCGATTTTTGAAGGCGCGCGTTCTTAACGTCGCCCTCAAGTGGGTTTGATATTAAATCGTCGACAAGCTGTAATAGAAACCGATCGTTACCATGCGTCAGCCGTAGCGCGAAGCTAAGATAGTCAACCGCAAGAAAACGAGCATGCTCTGAGTTCCGATCTAATTGAGAAGTGTTCAGTACTTCTGCGGAATCGGCCATAAGTACCCGATCCTGTGCTGCGCGCGCGAGGTATGTTACGTCCCCAGGAGACAATATCATTTTTTTTCTCGCGTTCAGGAATGGCTGAGAATGTATTAAAAATTGATCGATGATTTCATTGGCAGTTTTCTTTGGTGTATACAGCGCGTCGGATTCATAGTGAACCGATTCAGATTCATCGCGAGATGAGTATGCATCGATTGTATTTGCGGTGGACAACCGTGGTGAACTTACATTGACTTCAGCTGCTCGCTTATTTATCGCATTTACACGAGACGTTTGTGATAGTTGTGTGTGTGTTGTTACAATTCGCGCGACCACCAACACGAGTAGAATGCATAGCCAGAATACTTTTTTGCGCAAGATTAATTCGATTTTCATTTAATCACCCCTGCATCCAAGAGCAACTTCAACTTAACAGCAGCAATATGACATTCTTGCACACTGGAACCACAGAATACGTTTTGCAGCACCGTTTTTGTTGTGTCTCTATCGGTAACGTCTTTATTTTGGCGTCGCGCAGTTTCGAGGTACATTGCTATTTGATGCGATCTTTGTTCATCAAGAATACCTCCAGCGCGAACGTCGAGTGGTTGTTCAGCGTTGGGAATATGTGCGCCAAGGAGGATCGCCATTCGCAGCGAGCGAGCATCTAATTCGGGAAACGCCCTGCCTATTTCTGCCACTACGCGGGCTACTGTCACAGCAGCAAATGATTCGTACACTGACCACTCGCCCCCTTTTGGCGCAGCGATGTCGGCATATTCGTTTCCGAAGTTTGAGTACCTATCGATTTCGTGATTGTCTGAAGCCGCGACGACTAAACCGGTTCCAGTATTCGCAAGGGCATTTTGGGGGCATCGAAGCCTCGATGGATTTCGCTCGCCATTACTACCGGCATCTACTACCCAAACTATGTTCGGGTCGCTCAAAGCCTTGTGATATTTCGAACTACAGATTTCCCGTGTCATTTCCTGGGAGTTCATTACGAGCACGGTACGGAGTCCGTCATGGGTCGCGCTCGGTGCCCACCTGAGAAATGAGTTTGTAGAAAAACATTGAGTTTCGGTCATTGGAAGAAGAGTGAGGCTCTTATTCTCGGCTACGATTTTTTCTAACATGGCGGATTGGTGCGTCCACCAAGTGTAGCCATCTGGCCCCAGTGCAAACAAATTTGTCCTAGGGTCGCGGTAGGCTAAATTTTGACCTGGGGAGTAATCAGCCAATGTCAGTTGATCTAAGAAACCCGCTTGTTTTAATAAGGACATATTCCAGCGATGCTGACAGACGCCCATCAACGGAGGTTGGAGATTCGTATCTCTTCCTGATGGGCTGTTGTATGTGATTTTGCTAGGCCGATTACTTTGTACGGCACTATTCATACTGTGAGTACCCAACTGGGTCCAAGAGCGATCGTAAAACGTATAGGAACTCCCTTCGTCGTCACGTAACATTATGAATGAAACCCCCTGCCCGGCGTTAAGGGCAAGAACGGCGGCAGGTTGTGATTGTTTTGGTTCAAAAATATATATAACTTCGCGTTCAAGATTACCTAAAACGTACATTCGTGAAAGCTTCACGGTATATCGCGAGGGTACAAACGTAGAATTCGTCGCCAGCGTCTGCATGATAAAACACTTTTCCGCGCATCCAGCGAGAGAACCAAAAGTGTACGTAGCTTGTACAAGTGAACTGCTGTTGTGTTTTAAGTAGGCGCGATAGGCACCCAACGAAACACGTTGAAGCTCTGAAAGTGCGCTTTCATCGGGGTTTGTTGCTGCAATAGAAAAAAACCTCGATCGATCGTCAGGTGCCATCGCACCTATTTCCGTTCGATCGCCTAAAGCCGCGCCAAGGTATTGCGCCTGTGGTTCGTAAATCGGCACAAAATCTATCTCAAATTCACTTTTATAACGAACTGAGTTCGTGCGGGTGTTGGCTATTGACTCGTACAGGTCAGCAAGCGAAAGCTTTGACTGAAGGTCCATATCTACAAAGTAATCATCTTCGGAAAAAAAGAATCTACGGTTATTCAAAAATGATGTTCGAAAGTCGAGATCGCCCTTGAGATACTCCGAAATTGAAAATTTCGTCCCTTTTGACCGAACTAGCGCAGAAAAGGGGACTTCAGTAGTTGGAGTAATTGCTGCATTGGTGACCGTTTTAAACTCGTAGGCGCTTTGCGGGACCGTTGATAAAGCATAGTCGGCAGACCCCAGTATCCCGAGTTCGGCTGAGTTCTGTACACACCGGCCACTGCGATTTTCGCTTCGAAAATTCGAACCAAGGGGACATTCGCACGTTTTCCGAAGTTCGTTGAACTGACCTCCTGAAGCGGATTCACAAAGCTTTCTTAAACAGTAAAACGCCTGTTCGTTTGGAGGCAGTGCTTGTAAAAACGCAGTCGATTCACATTCTTGAGGGGTCTCGATATCGTAGAGTTTCGAAAAGCCTAAATCGAACTTCACCTCTGTCTTCGCTGGGGAAGAGGACGTTTCAGTTGGTGCGCTCTTTGAAACGCACCCGGTTTGCATAGATAACGACAAAATGCCTAACAGAATGTAAATGCGGCTATTTGGTTTTTTCATATATGACTCCAATTTAAATAAATTATCGCGATTCGAGTAGAGCGTACGGAAGGTTGTTTCGCATAATTACTCGGTTGAGGTAGATGATTCCCTCATTTTGATAAAAGCTACTTCCGGTCAAAAGGCCTTCAGCGATTACAATATTATCGCTCGTAGAGTCGCTTGCGGCACGCACGTTGTGAACTTTTCCGAAATAGGTGCCACCGGTGAGGTCAGTAATAGGGTCGGGGTTTCCGTCTACGGTTAATAATGCCTCTCCCAAATTTAACTGCTCAGCGTTTTTCATTTCGCCCGATGCTGTTAAAATGGGATGGTTTTTTGTAACGCGCAGGCGTTTACCAGAAAGTGTGCGAAGCTCGATGATTTCGTGCCATACGTCTTGAATACTAGCTGTAAAGTGGCCGACTTGAGCGATTTTAAATGTTAACTTATCTAAAGTTGCATCAGGCGCTAGAGTTACAATTTCACTGACGCCGTCTTCCCGCGCGACCGCAATTTCTATATACCCCGACGGAAAAAGTACGCGTTGCTCAGGTGTATAGCAGGAGGCCTCACATATGCCTATGACGCCGTCGTCATGTGGCAGTCCCGCACAGTCTGCGTTTCGATCGGCGGGGGCGATAAAAGTGATTTGTGGCGTATAGGTGTATCCGACACCGGCTTTGATAATATCATCAATACGCGGAAGTGCTCCGAACGTAGGATAGTAAGGGTTGCCGCGTGGGCCGCGTTGGTTTTGGTTGGTTTTGAGCATGACTAATGCTGTTTCGTCGATTTCTTGCAGAAACCACTCGCGTGTTTTTGCGTCACTGCGCTCACCTATACAGCGAATTGCCCAGCTCATGCGCTCGGGCGCCTGGTTATTATCGAGACTGTCGGTTTCGCATCGCTGTGGTGTCCAAAACACGCTTGCAGACTTTAATACTTCACGTCCAAGTTTGCGTACTTCAGCTTCGAGTTGTCGTTGTTTTTCTGCTGTCTGAATGTCTGAGTCATGTTGTTCTTTTTCTTTCTTTAAGCGCGCTTCGAGTTCACGTTGTGTACGTTGTGTTTTTCTTAGTTGCGCTTCGAGCGCTTCAAGGCGTTGCTTTTCTTTTTTGTTGCCTCGTTTTTTTCCAAGTGCGTGTACGTCCTCTAGCGATATAGTTATCGAAATTAAGACGGTTAATATGAAAGCTTGTGTAAAAAATCGATTGGTTATTAAACGAAAACGCATTTGCTAAATCTCCATTCTAATCTCATAGCTGGAATAGCAAAACGTAGGCCAATACCACTAAAGGGCGGTTTTACTGCCGACAGATGACGACTGTTCTGATTTGCGTACACCGATGTGTTCGCTTTTCCGGAAATTTAGAAGTGCTCTTGTTTACTAAAAAGATCGCCTACTTGGGAGATGCCATGAAAAACAACCGAACTTACACATGCATGGATGTGACGGGTGGACACAAACGCCTAGGAGCGGCCGCGATGGATTGCAAAGCGATCTAGCGCGGCAAAACGGGCAGGATGCCTGATTTAGCGACTACGGATATTTCTGCTGAGCCTCTTCGAGCTCCAACTTATACTTGGTCTTTTTCCGAGCTAAATTACGCGCCCTAACTCGCTCTCGATCACCGTAGCGATTTAGCTTTTCTAAAAGATGCTCCACTAAATCAGCCAGGGCGACATAAAGGTTCGAGTTCGATTTTGAAACCGTAATGCCACGGTAACGCCCGTTAGGAACATGCAATTTTACAGTGAACAAATCGGGACCCGGCTTGTGCGGCGAATTTTCCATTTCTAAAGTCACGCGCACTCGCGAATCGTTTAGATCAGGAAACTTTTCTGCAATGGCCCCAATTCGCTCTAAAGTCGCTTCCCTAGCTAATTCCGATGGTTTCAAATTTTTAAATTGAATTAGTATCATAGTTGACTCCTTTTTTTATTAGCCAACAGCTGCTGTTACTTCGCTAATCTCACGCACAGCACTTTTTCTTTTGTCCGATTTCAAGATGGCCAGAATAGAGCGTCCGCTTGGAATGTCTTGCTGCTTTGCCAGGTACACCTCACCGCCCGCCAGCAAAACTTTTTGTGCTAGATCATCGAGAATGTCGTCATCTTCATGGTCTAAATCAAAAGGATGAACCGATACTTCCCCTGTTTTTTCATTAATTTTTCCGAAGATCTCGTGATTCTCTGCGACGATCAGTTTGCGAACCCTACCTCGCATTGCGGCCCTAGATATTTTTTCAAGATTTCCCTCGGTCTTTTTCAAATGATCCGCAATCTGAAAGATAAGAAGCGCCTGTCGCAGCGACTGTCGGCGTTGGGCCCTAAGCAGGGACCGAATTTGAAATATCAGTCCCGAAATTTTCCGCTCAGAAAAAGACTCGGCCACCGGCGCCCTTACCGTGCCTTTGTAATCCTGAATGCGCATAAAGCGATTCACAATATTTGGAGCGCCCGCTACGAAGAGCTTTATTTGTTTATTATTACTCGTTTGATTGATCCATTCGCTGACCCATTTTAGTGCTTTTTGGGCCTCTTCTTTAAGAACGGCCAATTCTCGAACACTAAGATTTCCTTCATTCCTAAACAGCGCAGCTAATTTATTAGGAAACAAAGCTGAATCTAATTTCCGCAGGGTTTGCTGGGTGCCTAAATACAAATAAGCTCCGTCGCTGTCTAAGCCCAAAACCATAAAGTCACTATCCCATTGCATCCAACGCAGTAAGGGTTTGACATGAAAACTTGAAGCCACATGGGTGCTACGTTTGACGTCTACCGGAATGCTCATCACCCGAAAAAACTGCCCACTTCGGAAGATGCCGACATTTCCTTTTAGTTTTATTAAGATGCTACCGTCATCTAGCAAGCCCCTTATTGGCTGTAATAACGTTTCCATCTCCGGAGCACTCAACACTGGATTTAGAAACACTGCAGCGTCACTTAAACACATTTCAATTTGCCGCTTAAGATCAGCGAGTTCACCGCGGTTTTCCAAATAAATGGTTAAATGCAACTGATTTTGAGACTCCAGAATTGGACTTAACTCTTCTCTTTTTTCGTACGTCATAACCCTACCCTCGCCCTTTCTTTAGAATATTAAATGACTCAAATTGAATCATTGCATTCCTTGAGGATGCTAGATTTAAGGCTATTTTTAAAATAGATAATAACTTTTAAATTTATCGCTAAAAACGATGCAATAAAAAGTTAGAACGTGAATTGCTGTTGAAGTTTAGTTGCGATAGAATTGGCGATTTTTCGCTGGGCACTTATTAAATAAAGTTCCTCAGATACCCCCTGAAGTTTGCCGATCTCAATAAGTTCGCCCCGAAAGACTTGCCCTGCGACGGAGTGACTTGCCGCGGGGACAATGCCAATTTCGTTGATAGCCATTAATTTTTTTACCGCAATATCTTGGCTTTCAATTACTACGTTTAATTCGACTTTGTTTAACTTGGCCCAATGATCGAGATCTTGTCGCAGTTTACTGTCATAGCTTGGCATAATCATAGCTACGCCAGAAAGTGATCCGGGAAACCCCTGCCTAAGCGGTTTAAATTTGGGTGCTCCGTAAAAGGCGACATTTTTTTTTGCGATAAGTGTGGGATAAATCCCCTTGGCATCTAGCCCAGAAGGAATAAAGTTCGAAACAAATAGATCTATGCGGTGTGCCAATAACTCTCTTAAGAGTTCGTCAGATTTACCTTCGGAAAGCGTGATTTGACAGGGTGAGCTTCTCAGTGCCGATTTCACTAAGGAAAGAATCACTTGCTTAGGTACACTATCAAGTGCGCCTAAATGAAGCGTTGGCTTTAAGGGTTTGAGTCGATCATGTAATACCTCGAACATTTCTGAACCCATGCGAAAGATATTTTTGGAATATTCGAGAGCAACCCTGCCATACTCCGTTAAAAGCAGTCTTTTATGTTGCCGCTCAAAGAGCTGAACGCCTAAACGATCTTCAAATTGAGCTAACTGCGCTGAAAGAGTAGGTTGGCCAAGTTTTAACTTCTGCGCTGCCTTGGATACCGACCCTTCCTCCGCGATGACTTTAAAATAATATAAGTGATGGTAATTTATCCAAGGATTCATGGTTTTTTTCTATCTTGTAATATTGTTTTATACAATACCAAAGATCATTTTAATCGTTTTGATTAATGCCACAAATGTGTGTTCCATTGTCGCTACATACCCTGAGAGGATTTTATGATTTTATTTCCATTTATAGACTACTGGTGGCTCTATGTCGCTTTCACAGCGCTGGTAGTTGCCCTACTTGCTCTCGACTTAGGAGTGTTTCATAGAAAGGCGCACGAAGTCAGCTTTAAGGAATCCTCTATTTGGACCGCCGTTTGGATAGGTCTAGCTATGGTTTTTAACGTGATCTTTTATTTTTACGCCAAGTCCGAATTTACACTTAACCCACGGTTTGCGGCCTTAGAGAATTTCATCCCTGCAATCCAGGCAAAGCAGCTTGCACTAGAGTTTCTTACTGGCTTCGTAGTGGAGAAGTCGTTAGCTATTGATAATATCTTCATATTTGCCGTGGTTTTTGCTTACTTTGGCATTCCGAAAATTTATCAGCACCGTATCTTGTTCTGGGGCATTTTAGGAGCCTTATTTTTTCGTGCGATTTTTATAGCCATGGGCTCGGTACTGATGCGTTACGAATGGGTTATCTTCTTTTTCGGCGGTCTCTTAATCTTAACGGGGATTAAGATGTTTTTTGCGGGTACCAAGCCGCAATCGCTCGAAAACAACTTTATCTTAAGGCAACTGAAAAAAATACTGAGAGTTCACCCTAAAATCGAAGGTCAAAAATTCTTTGTTAAAAAAGACGGTCTTGTTTATGCAACGCCGCTTTTTTTAGCATTGCTCTTTTTAGAAATGACCGACGTTATTTTTGCGGTCGATTCCGTTCCTGCTATTTTCGCCTTAACTAAGGAGCCGCTCATAGTATTTACCTCCAACATTTTCGCTATTCTGGGGCTTCGCTCAATGTACTTTATGTTGGCGGGGGTAATGGATCGATTTTGCTATATTAAATATGGACTCGCAGCCGTGCTCATATTCGTAGGGCTAAAAATGGTTTGGCTTAACCACGCCTTCGGCGGAAAGTTTCCAATCGGCATTTCGCTAATGATCATTGCGCTTTTAATTGGCAGTTCCATTGCGGCATCAGTCTGGATTGACCGCCGCAAGCGAAACGTGGAGAATAGGTTGTTTCATTGCCCTAACTGATAATACACGCCCCTGCTCTGAATATTAACTCCGCTTTTTAAACCTTTCAAAAGCTGGGGAGTTTCTTGAAAATCGTTCGGATTATATGTTGATGCAAACGTCTTGACGCGTCACATCGCACTTACGCTTCGCTATGCGTAAAGCATTGAAAAGCTTTGCCACTGTACATTTGGATTTGATCATTAGGACTCGTTGTGGTGGGTATTAGAAAAAGGGGATCACATGCTAAATCGCATTATTCTAATTGGTTTTTCTTTATGTCTCTCGTTCGTTGCAAGCGCCACCGAACCGTATCAGCTTCCGAAATCGCTTGTGTACCTAAGAGATATTCAAGGACCGATTCAAACCTTAACTTTTGAAGGTGATCTTGATTTGAGCAAATTTATTGAACCCGAGTCTTGCAAGTCGAAAACAAATACGTTTTGCGGCCATCCTAGTAAATATATTGGAAATCCTCTTTATCTAGTTGCAAGTGGCGAAAAATATAAACTCGAAGAAGGTGTTTTTTCTCGCAGTGAAGGCGAAACTGTTGGCGGTAAAAGCGTTTATCGCATGCTTATTTTTCGTCACACGAAGCTTCGTTCACAAGTCGTGACCTTTCAACATGACACGCATACCGACGACGCGGCTGCGAATTCGCATTTCTATTTTATTACCACGACCAGCGGCGGGAACATAAGGGTAGATCCTCGGTATCGATAACGGACTTCATTGGATTTACCGTCTCGAGGTTTTGAGGGCAAAAAGCCGCGGGCGATTAATGCGCACGAATTCACTCTATCACTCTTCTTTTCATCACCGCTGACGCCAAGCGGCATTATTTGCCCACATCTGAGGATTTTTCAAAAAAACCGAATAGCAGAATGAGGCTAATTGTGGGCATTCATCGGTGCAGAGGTTTATCTAAATATTCTTTCGCCGTTTTGGTGGCGATTTTTTTGTTCTCAGTGGACGCGCGACCTATTCACGCGAACGCTGCTTGCCCTAGTTTATTTGAAACGATCCGTGAGTTAAAGAAACAAGGTGTTTCTGCCGCCGACCGCCGCAGAGCAGTCCTACCAAAGCTATCCGCAACAACAGTGCGAGCACGCTTTGATGATGCAAAGAAAAGCGGAAAAAAAGAGATTTACCTACCCGAACTTGTGCCTGATGTTCGTTGGGCATTAGCCTCATTGAAAGAACGACATGACGCTGCAATTCGCAAGTCGCCGTTTACTCCTGAGCAAATAAACCACCTTGAAGAGGCCGCAGAATTTTATCGCCTACGATTTAGCTCGATCTTAGACGACCCAAGAGGCGTACCAATGAGGGACTGGTTGGCACTTAGCGAAGATTACGTCGTATTCACTGAATATCTAGACAACATCGCACAAATAGCCGGACAACCTAAGATTCACCGAAGTGTAATTGCGAACAAAGGGCAAATAGATGGCAACGTCTCATTCTACATGCGAGATCCAATAAAAATAGAGGACAAATACCTATTCTACCGTAGTTACGAAGAAGGTGACATCATCGTTAATCCCAGTAAATGGGAACCTGAGGGCTGGGTGGGTGTGCCAACAGCCAGAGATTTTGACATCGCCGAACTAAACGAATGGATGAGCGAAGGCGTCATGCCGATCGGCGTAACCGACAGACGTGTAAGCTTTGATGGCGCTAACGAGTCTGCCTGGGGTTTCTTTGATCATGATCGTATTCATCTTGATGATGTTCCGCCTTACAACACGCGTATTCCCGGCTTTTCGCCCAAATCATACTTCGAATTATTTCGGAAGTTCGGGGCCCAATTTCGGGACACAATGACTCAAAAAAACCTAGAGGTCATTTGGTTCTACTTCTACCACGAACTGGGACCTAATAGGGGCATATACTCTTACAACCCGTCAGACCTTATTAAGAGCGTAGCAGATCCTAGACAACGAGACCGCGTTGTTAGGGGAATCGTTTCTCGCATTCAATCAAAAGATGATCTTGGTTCTTTTTATGGTGATCAACTACCAACCGTAAAACACATCGACGAGGCGCTCGACGAACTTTTGCACTTTGCGAAGAATTTAGAAAAAGACAAAACCATTCCAGCTTTGCCGTTAACGCCAGCGCAAAATTAGATTGCACAGAGAACTCCTGATATTTTTCAGGATCAAATTTTACAAAACCTCAGCTGAATTGCCAGATAAGGGCCATATTCTTTCGGTCGAAGCACCGATAGATCAATAACAGGAGGCCTCTAAGAAGGTAATCGCGTGTCATGTTCAACGTGAATGCGACTCTTCGGCAAGTGCTGCGGGCGCTGGGTTTGCATATAGGAAATCAATTTTTCACGCACGTAACATTTCAAATCAAATGCTTTCGAGGAATCGGCTGCACTCATGATCGTGCGTACTTCAACGGTGCGCTCTGTAGTACCCGTCACCTGAAGTTCGGCGACGTCTCCGTCCCAAAGGGGAGTGGCTCTGAGCACTTTCCTAAACTCAACTCGAAGCTCTTCGACTGAAACGCAGTAATCTACGTAAATAAACGCCGTAGTGATCATTTGCGACGAGGTGCGAGTCCAGTTTTCAAAAGGCTTCTCGGCAAAATAGGTAATCGGTAAGATAAGTCTGCGTAAGTCCCAGAGTCTTACAACAACGTAGGTCAACGTAATTTCTTCAATCTTCCCCCACTCTTTTTCAACCACCACGACGTCGTCGATACGGATGGGCTGGGTAAATGCAATCTGAAAACCAGCAAGCACATTTGAAAGTGACCGTTGCGCGGCAAAACCAATAACCACTCCCGCAACGCCGGCGGACGCGAGCAGACTCGCCCCAAACTTTCGTGCCCCTTCAAACATATAGAGGACTGCCCCCGTTCCAATGAACCACACCATGAGCAGTAACATTTTTTCGATAAATATAATTTGGGTACGACGAGAACGTTCGACCAGATTGTCGGTAATCGTAATATCTAGATTTTCAAATAAGATAATTCGTCCAAGTTTTACGATTCTAGCGCTAAACCACGCCGCGCTAAAAATTGTGAAGAGCCGAATAACTCTCGCAATATTCGCTTCGTACTCAGGTTCAATTCGAAATTTTCTGAAAGTCGCGATCAAGGCCAGACCAATAAGTAAAAATAAAAATGACGGAAAGAAATGGCGTCTCAGAGAGACATTCTTGGGCAAGGCATTTATTTTTTGGCCTATATAGCGCTCAAGAACATAAAATACCAAAAGCCTTACAACCACCGCCGTTGCAAGAATTACTACGAGTATTGGAATATTTAGCCTGACTGCTTCAAAAACGACCGCGAGATATTTGGCAAACATCTCCTCATTATAACAGCGCAGTTAATGTTGAAAACAGTTGGTATAAAGCGCTCGGAGGTAACCACTTCGAAACGGGGCAAATAATATCACGATGAAAAATTTTGCCCTCTGTTCCGAGCAGATTAGCGAACGTATCTTTTTCCGGAATTACGGACAAGGACCGTACTTAATTCCGGAACTGCACTAAGTAATTTCAAGTACTTACCCCACTTTTTCGACTGGAACCACACTTGCACTTCTTGGGCACAACACGTTTATTACAATGGAGAATTGTTTGTATGTTTAAGACCCACAATAAGTCCCTAAAACAAATCGTACTTACACTAGGCGTCGTCTCGATGCTTCTTTCCTCTTCGGTCTGGGCTCAGAAGACTAGCCGAATGTTGAGGGTGGCTGGAAAACAGCCCGCGTTAGGGCAAGGCTATGATCCCCAAACCGAGAACTTTAAATTTCAGTGCATCAAGTCGGAGAATTACGCGTATTCCCCCGTTGCTCAAAGCACCCTCGGCGTTGGAATCGAAATTAGCAACAGCGCATTAGAAACTGAGTTTGGATTTGAAACTAAATCTCGCGCTCGACTAGGTCTCAGCAAAGTAAGTGCTCAGAGCGATTATTTAAAGAAAACACGTACGTCGAACTACAGTCACTCTGTTCACTATAAATTTGACGGAAAGGCGTCACAAGTAAGTTTTGATCAACAGGCAAAGAGCGGATTGGATTTACTTACGCCGCAAGCAGTTAAACTCCTAGACACTAAAGGCAACTTACCAAAGATTACTGCCGACTTTATTACACTATGCGGCAGTGAAGTAGTAACCGCTATCGATCGAGGCTTTAAGCTTTATGTGTCAGTTTCGGTTTCGTTTAGCGACTCTTCGAGTTTCGCTAAATTCGGTGGTTCCGCTTCACTTAGCGGGGGCTGGGGAAGTATCGAAGCAACCATTAAAAACTTGAGCCACGAAACCAGACGCAACGGAAGCATTTCGGTTATTGCCTATCAATTAGGTGGAAGTCCGGACGAACTTTCCAAGATTTTCAAATCACGAAGTGGAACATCAAATATAATTTCTTGTTCGATGAGCAATATCGACGCGTGTAAGTCGGTATTTTCGGACGTATTCGACTACGCTTCTGGCGAATTTATCCAACAAACCGTAAGCAAGGATTATAGTCCAAAAACTAGTATATCGGGAGTGGCCAACCTCGTTTATTACACTGAAGACTGGCAAGTGTTTGGCATTCAGACCACCAAAACCGTAAGCAACAGTGAACTCGATAGACAACGTAAGAATTATTTTAAACTTTACGAGGACGAGCTTAAGAAATCTACAGCGGTAAAATCTTCGGCTCAAAGCGGCGTGGCCATTCTTTCTAAAGAAGAACGAGTTCTGTATGAAAAAGCGCAAGAAATAATTGAAGACAATATTGAAGAGATCCTTTCAAAAGAACAGAACTGCTTCGATATCGACTCCACGGACGACAAAACTAAAGCCGCAGAATACTGCAAAAAAGCAGTTAATGCCTTAACCAAGCACATTAGCGATTCGATGAAAAATGTACCTGATCACGTTTTTCTTTCAGCTCAGGACAAATGCGGATCTTCGTACTGTAAGTCTTGCGTGAATCTTGGGACATTTTCTAAACCCAAATTTACCTGCCTAAAGTGCGAAGCAACGATAAACGACATTTACGGAAAAGCATTCGAACTGAGCATGAGTTCTACTCACCCCACTTTCACTTGCAATAACATGCCCACCGGTAAAACAGTTACCGTGTCGGTAGATGGCAAACATGGAAACTGCGGTTGGAAAGGCACTTCACATGGGAATTGGTATGGAGAAATGTTCCTAAATATAATAGAGCCGTCCGGTTACTCCGGCGACTCGGCCTATATCCGTGCGGAAAACCAAACCGGGGCGCGACATCGGGCGAATGCAACCATGTCTGTTACGGTCGGAGATAGCGGAACTATCACAGCCGACCTTTCGGACGGAACTTGCCAAGCGGCAAACACGACGGTCGACCAACAGATCCAAGTTTTAGACCCGGATTTTTACATTGGCATCGCCGTAACCGATAGTGACCTAAAACAATTGGGGGGATTCTAAGAAAGGGGCCTAACCTGATTCAGGTGTGGTAACGGACAAACGGAGTGCTTTAAGGCAGATTCATCGAAAATCAGTCGGATAAATATATTCCGACGGTATTATCGGTTGAACACGTAAGCGCAAAATCCAACGCGCCGTCTCCGTTAAGATCCGCGACATCACCCCAGCCAGAATCAGTGCAGTTAATTTCGGTGTCGGTGGTAGTAAAACCAGTAAATCCAGTGGTTAAGTCACTGGTCATTACCTCAACGGAAGCATCGCGAGTAAGGGCAATTGCGACGTCGAGGTCGCCGTCCCAATCGAAATCACCGGACAATACTGCGGTAGCGTTGCCGTCCGCGCCTGTAACGTCATAGTTAAGGGGAGCCAAAAAAGAACCCAACGCACCTGTTCCGTCGCCCCGAACGTACTGCAACTCCCTGTCCTGCGCACCTGCAGTCGCTGTGTTGGCGATGAAAAAGTCTAACCAACCGTCACGGTTAATGTCCGCAGTGATGACGTCGATTATATCGTTGCCGACGGCTTCGTTCAAAACAGTTGTGAATGCAACCGGAAATCCCCCGGAGCCGTCGTTGAGCGCCGCGGTAAGATCAGCCACAGTGCGAGTTGCGACCGAAATGTCGAGGTTTCCGTCATTGTCCAAATCGGCAAGACTTCCTCTCCAGGTATCGTTCGGCCCGTCGATAACAGAATCATACGTCGAGAGAACTGCAGCACTGTTATTAAAGAATACTTCTACGGCCGAATTGGCGTCTCCGGTTTCAATGCCTATGACCACCACATCTGGGTCGCCGTCTTTATCCATGTCTCCCACCTCGACGTCCCAAGGCGTACCCGCGCCTGCTAAAAAATTTTGGGTATCGGCCAGAGTAAACGTGCCATCGCGGTCATTGGTAAAAGTTTGCACAGTGCCGTCGGTACGAAGGGTGACTACGAAGTCTAGCCACCCATCTCGAGTAAAATCTGTGAGTTCAATACCGCAGGGTTGGGACCCCGCACCGGAGCCTACGTTTAGATTTTCGACCAAAGCAAACGCCCCTGAACCGTTGTTGTCGTAAACTCCGACCGTGCCGCTACCTAAATTTGAATAAACAATGTCGATGTCGCCGTCATGATCGATGTCGCCGAGTGCGGCATCGCACTGCGTGCTCCCGGGTATGGTGCTCGCTTGCGTTACTGTGGCTGGATCGGCAGGGTCGGTACCTGAAACCAAAGTTGGTACGTTGTCGGTCGATTCAATGGCCACAGCGTCGGGCTCCCCGTTGCGGTTAAAATCGGCCGCCACGATTGCCATTGGCCCGTCACTCGTTGCAGTGTTGGTGGCGGCGCCAAAGGTTGCGCCCGCAGCGCCAAGCAAAACACTGATGTTATCTGAACCGTTATTAGTTACCGCGATATCTAAATCACCATCTCGATTAAAGTCGGCAACCACCACGCCAACCGGATTGGTGCCCACGGTGTAAGTGGTTTCGGCACCGAAAGTTCCATCTCCAACTCCAGTGCGAATAGAAATATTCGAACTGCCGGAATTGGCCGTCACTACGTCAAGTGCTCCATCTTTATTAAAATCGCCGAGCGCGACGCCCACCGGAGTCGTCCCCATAGCGTAGCTCACCGCGGCGTTAAAGGTTCCATTACCATTACCCAGCAGGACCGAAATTGTATTCGCTCCCGAATTGGCAACTACGATTGAAAGCTTTCCGTCGTTCGCAGTTCCATTCAGGTCTAAAACCCCCGAAGCAATACCCGTTGGCATATCACCGACCGCGTAGGTCGCACCAAAGGTAAGCGTTCCACCGAAACTGCCCATCAAGGGGGCCACCTGATCAGAACCTATGAGAGTGACCACCGCGTCCAGATCGCCATCAGTGTCGAAGTTGCCCATGGTGATTCCAATGTTCGCTGACCACGCAAAATTGCTCGAAGCCGCGCCAAAGGTACCGTCTCCGTTTCCTGGAATGTAATAAACGTTGCTGGTATCGCTGGTTACGAAAAGATCCAGATCACCGTCACGATCTAAGTCACCCGCCGTTACGCCAACGGGAGTTTGAGCCATCGCATACGACACTACGGCAGCAAAGCCGCCACTGCCGTCGCCAGCTGCGTATAGGACCGCATCGGTGGTCTGACTAACAAATACGACATCGACATCGCCGTCTTGGTCAAAATCACCAGTGGCTGCCTGCAATCCGCGCAAACCAGCAGCCGAAATTGTGAGGCTAGGACTACTTCCGCCTCCACCACCGCCGCTATCACTCACCGATGTTGCTGCCGCCGTTAACACTGGTAAAGTACGCAGCAATTTGGGCGAGCAACCACCAGCGAGTATTCCCGCTAGTGAAAGCACAAAACAATAAACCCAAATTACAAAGCGAATACCCCCCCCCTAATCTGGGATTCCCCGCTATAGACTAATTCTAGCAGAATCCGCCCCTATAGACCAGGCGGGAATCCATAAAAAAAACAATAATATCAATATGTTAATGTTAAATTTAATAAAAATTTACAATTTAAACTTCTAAAATTTGACTCACCGAAAAGTGTTTTCAAATAGCCTTCGTAGTTGTTCGAGCTGACTGCGATGACGGCGTTCGGAGAGCACCGTCGAATCGCCTTCTAAAAGGGCCAACTCACTACGCACTAACTCGTACACTGCCACTGAAGTTACGCCCCGAATCTGAGGGTGGAGCGCCAAGAAATCTTCGAGTAATCTCATCTTTAATTCGACGGGAACTCGCCGCACCGACCACGCTTCGAACTGCCGTTGCACTTCGCCGATGTTTGCTGAATTCATATTCGCGATCTGAACATGAAGATCACTTGCTTCGACGTAGGCCTGAGAATGCAGATCAATGTTCGCTTTGAGTTCAACTTTTGTTACGGTCGGCTGATGCTGAACATTTGCTAGCTTTGACTTGCCCACCGCGTGAGATGCACCTCGTGCCAAGACGGCTTCGAGTCCCTTTGCCAGGTCCTTAGAAGATTTCGCCAAAGGTGCAATTTCATGAGCGGCGCTGGAAGTGGAAATCAAGGCCCCCATCCACAACAATGAAACGATCGAATACACCAGTCCCGCTAAGCCAACAAAAGAAACTATTATTAAAACAGCTTCGCGACGAATCATGCTCTTAGGCAGGACTTTCTTCGGGAGGCGGCGGATGTCGATTAATTCTATAAATAGGAACCGGAGTCGAATGTTCGTTCACCGTTTCAAAGTCATCTTCCTGATAACCTGTTTGAGCGCTGTTGGATCGCCCCCAACACACCACTCGCCCATTCGAAAGAAGCGCACAGCTGTGGTCCTCACCCAGTGAAATTTGACTGACATTTTCAAGCGCCGGTGCACCGTTGAGTCCTTCAACCACTCTCGGCACGTTGGAATGAGTAGGAACAACAACTTCAGAAACACCGAGTGCAAGGTAATCGTTTCGGCCCCAACATTTTACAGTTCGATTAACGCCAACGATTGCGCAACTATGATATGCGCCCGCTCCAAGACTTCGAACATCCGCCAAAGGGCCGGGCCCGTCATAGACACGTTGAGCACTCGCCACACGCGCAGTGGTCGCCGGTATTAGCGATCCTAAATTGGAAAAGGCATTGTAACCCCAGCAAAAAAGCGCGCCGCCCGAATTCACTCCACAGGAATGATAGTTGCGAGATCTTGCCTCAGTCACTGCTGTAAACGGCGGAAAACTATTGTGCGAATCCGCGATAACAACTGCTGCAGGAGTAGACGATGCAGTCGTTGAGGTGGAATTGTTGCCACGCTCACCGAAAACATTCGATCCAAAACAGGACACGCCGCCCGTGACGGCATAAACGACACAAGTGTGAGTCGTTCCCGCAAACACTTGCGCAACGTTGTCGATCACTGCGTTCGTCGGTCCCGTGGTAACAGCGCGTGCGTAATACACCTTGGGGTCAGAGCCGTTACCGATTTGGTAAGAAGTATTTTTACCCCAACAATAAAGACGTCTAGCAGCCCCGACGATCGCGCAGGAATGATAAGCCCCCAGCGCCACGGAAGTAGCTTCTGTTAAGTCAGTCGTAGAATTAATTTTTACGAATCGCCCGTAGCGATCACTCAGCGTGGTTAGACCATTTCCAAGTTGTCCGTCACTATTGTAGCCCCAACAAACGACCCGACCATTTTGCACTCCACACGCGTGGCCATAACCCGCGGCTAACGAAGAGGGCTCATAAAACTTGGTTGGAAAAATCTGGCCCTGAGATGACCAATAATAGATTGGATTAGGCGCCCGAACTACGGGCTCGGATGCCGCGGTTCCAGCCTGCTGGTAGGTGTTCTGCCCCCAACAAGAAACACCACTCTCCTGCCCCGATAAACGGTAGGCAGCACAAGTGAAATGTCCACCAGCTGCGACAATTGTGGCGCCCTCAAAAATCCCAGTCCCGTTGGGCGAAGGACTCGGGACCGCACCCGGTCCTGTACTCCCTGAAGGACCTGACACTACGGCTCCAGAAGTGGACGCGCCACCAGCTATCTTCCAATTCGGTGCGCCACCGCCGCCGCCTGGATTAAGACAACCTGTAAGTACCGAAGATAAAAGGAGAAAACTAAATCTCATGAACATGATCACCCCCACAGCAATCGCTACCGCTCAGTGTACCACAATTGCATATTTTTAGCTTAAAGTGGGGGTTACTGGGGTTTCCGAACTCGGAGTACTGCGTGAGCACCCAACGTTAGCTCAGCGGCGACAAGGGCTTGGTCAAGCGTCTGAGAGTCGATCGCATGCCCCGGCAACATGTGGTTAAACACATTGATCACATCTGCTGCCGCCCAGGATTTGAAGTCTTGAAAACTTTCAATCGGATGCGTTTGCCCGACTTCTATCTGACTTCGCCCCGTGCCTTGGTACCAACTCATATAAAGATTTTTTTGGGGATTGGCGAACACGACCATTTGTTTTGAAGCGGCAGACCGTAGGTTGTCTGAAAAATCCCCACTCAAGGTTTGGGCATTTCGAATAAATTGAGTACGAGAAATTTCCGACGTCGTAAACGCTTCAATCGAAATAGCGTAACCCTCGTTTTTGGTGTTTGGATCAACCACCCATTGGATTTCAAGATCCACACCCTCGCGCATTCTACGCTCAAACGTCACGTTACTGCGATAACTACTAAGCACTGCGATCGAAGAGAGCTCTTCGGAAGGGATCGGAGCGTCGACACTACGACCCGTCAACCAGGTATAACCCCCTGGGCGGGTTCCCTCGGATAAATGATAAACGGACTTGCCTTGAAAACAAGACGCAGCAGGGTGATTGCACGGAACTTCCATCGCCTGCAAAAGCAGACTAGTGCACCCTCGCTCCGGCTTCTTTTCCACAACTCCAAACGCCAAAGGCGTTGCGAAAATAAAAAGCAGGGGCCAGAATTTTGCCATAAAGCGGGCTTTTAGCGCGTCGCATTGAAAAGATCAAGTTGCGGAACTGCTTAACGATACGGGGACGTCCAAAAAGCGGGGAATTTATTCTCCCGCAGTTCTTTTCGAACCTGAACCAACAGTTTTCCCAGCATGTTCCGGCCGCTGCCGTCGCCCCCATCACCCCAGTAGCTATCGTGGCTCGTGTGTTCCACAAGACTTGCTTCACTAGTACTGAGTAATAGATCACTTAAATAGTCATGCTGCGAAAACTTCGCACGCAACGCGGTTAGCATGACTTGATCTTTTACCTGTTCCCAATCACTTCGGAGCGGCAACGTGCGATCACGTCCAAGGTCCGCAGCCTCGCGGGGACCCGCGGCGTGCCGTACCCGTTCCTCGTACGCAGTGCCGGCAAACTTTTTGGCCTGAAAATAATGTTCCGTAGTTGGCCACACTTTCCCCTCCAACACGATGGGATAGCGAGCAAAATTGGAAAACTCCCCATAGGGCTGATTGAGAGAATAAAAATGTACGACCGATTCGTCGTCATAATGTTCGACCGAGGTTTGGTACCAATCCGAATTCGGTCGAACACTGGGAACCTCGACGCCACTGAAATCAGCGTGGGATGCTGACACTATTTTAAGTACTGACGCCATTTTTTCGGCAGATGAAACGTCTTTTGAGTAAAGAATTAGGTCTCGGTTGAATCCTTCCAACACACCCAAGTCGTAGCGAACGCGTAAATCTGGAACGCGTAGAGCCTTGACGAACTGCTCCCACACTTCCTTTGCTTGGGCGACCGACCCAAACAGGTCTTCGCGTTCAAACATGCGCTGGGCGAAACTATCCGATGAAAAAACATTGAGCTGCCCATCGACAACAAACTTCACCTGATTTTCCGAAATTGCGACCACCAAATATTGATCGGACGCGCTTAATAACATGGACTCCAACACCAAACGAATTTCGGCTAAGAGTTCTTGGACGGTATTCTCTAGATGGGTCGTAGGGGGGGCCTCGACGGCCAACTCCAACTCCAAATCCTGATCTCGGTAGGAGACTTCGCGGGACCGCGAAGGCGAAAACAGGTCAAACAATTTAGCGGAAGTCGATGCAACAGCATAAAAAGAAAGCGCGGGAACATAGGCAATCGCCTTTCCAATTCGCTCCGCAGATTCGGGCCATCGCCTTGGATCTAACAGGCCAAGAACAACGTTACATCCGGCATCGAGAGCTTGTTTTCCGAGTTTGCGCCCTTCGCGCACGAATGGAGAAATCGAAAGATTACGCTGAGTCTGAGACGTTAGCGCCGCACTGACCTGTTTGGCCATCGGACGCAGATCGTTCGGGGCTGCTATTGAGTGACTCGTGGCGCCCATCAAAAGGGCTATTCCAAAACTCAAGGACACTACGATTTTTTTCATCGCGCCCACTTAGCATATTTTGACGCTATGCATCTACTGGTTTCGCTGACACTCCACCTCGTCACAATGCATGGCGTGATTGTGTTTTTTGCACTCGTTCATCACGTTGCGGCGAGCCTCAAGCTCGGTCGGTCCAAAGGCTTCGTATTCTTTCGTGAAAATAGAAATCGTGCAAAAATAATTTTTCGCGTAATAAACACCCGCGCCGGTAGACTGATTGCCACCAATGTTAATATTCACGTTAGTGTTAGCGTCTCGAGACTGCCGTGCTGCTTCTTCGCGTTCTCGTTTTTCACGTTCCGCCTGTTCCGCTGCCCAAGCTTTTTCAATTTTTTCCCGACGCTCGAGGAGTTCTTTTTTCCCCACCTCATAACCGGCCTTGTATCCGCTGAAAGTAGCCTCCCGCAAGTCTTCCCGACAACGATGAGTAAACGCAGTGTCCATGGCGAGATCATCGAGCCCGTCGTTATAGCCCGCTTCGTAGCCGGCGTTCTTGTTGCAGGTATCGGGATCGAACGTTCGATTGCGTTTTTCAGGAGCACTGGCGCAGCTCGCCAACAATCCCGCCCACAAACCTAATCCGACGACGAGCCTACTCGAGGAGAACATTTTAAACCGCTGTGACATGCGACACGTTCCTTTCATCTAAAATGAATGGTAGTTTTATCACATATGAACCAAATTCAAGCAATCGTCCTGGGAATTGTCCAAGGTTTCACGGAGTTCCTGCCCATTTCGAGCTCGGCCCACCTCGTTTTGGTCCCCCATTTCTTTTATTGGCAAGACCCCGGATTGGCCTACGATGTAGCGCTCCACATGGGGACCTTGGCCGCCATTCTCGTTTTTTTTCACCGTGACTGGTTGCAAATTTCTAAGGACACCCTGGGGTTGTTGTCACAAAAGCGTCCCTCCTCCGAAGTCCAGATTCAACACCTCATCGTTGGATGCGTTCCCGCCGCAGTGGCCGGAGTGCTTCTAGGCGAGCATGCTGAAACGACTTTTCGCAACCCTTTGTTAATAGCATTCACCCTCGCCTCGTTTGGACTTTTGCTCTGGCATTTTGATCGCAACGGGCGCAAGCGAGATGGCTTGCAGGCGCTTACCCTTAAACACGCGGCCATCATTGGGTGCGCTCAGGCTTTCGCGATCATTCCAGGTGTATCGCGCTCCGGCGTGACCATCACCGCGGCACTGGCTCTCGGACTCACACGCCCTGCTTCAGCTCGGTTTTCATTTTTGCTCTCGGCCCCAATCATTGCGGGAGCGGGAATGGTTAAATCAAAACACATCCTCGAGGCCTATCGTTCGGCTCCGGAAATTGGATCCGCTATGTTGATTGGATTCGTAGCAAGTATGGTTTCAGGTCTAGCTGCCATCGGACTTTTGCAGGCGATCATTAAAAACCGCACGTTCGCGCCCTTTGTGGTCTACCGACTCGCGCTGGCGCTCGCCATCGCGCTATCGCCAATGTGGGCTTCTTAACGGATTTACTTTCTTAGGACGATCAACTTTCGTCGTCATCGTCGCCGTCATCGACTAACGGCTGCGGAGTGACACCAGGACGTGGGAAATTGTGCACATCCACCAACTCTTTTAGCTCTTTTCCAACCTTGAAGAACGGAACCTTTTTAGGAGCGACTTCGACCACCGCGCCGGTTTTAGGATTTCTTCCCTTGTAGGAATCGTAAGCCCGGTTCACGAAACTACCGAAACCACGAATTTCGATTCGTTCATCGCGTTTTAGAGCGTCGGACATGAGGTCAAACACTAGATTAATGATCGTCTCGGCCTGACGGTGTTGAACCTTAGCTTTATCGGCGATGACGTTCACGAGATCGGCTTTAGTCATGAAAGTGTCTCCTGTTAGGCTGATTGTGACCTAAGTTCATGAAAATTTAAACAAAATAGACAAAAAGATGTCCACCACAAAGAGCGTCACGATCGCACCCTCGAGCTGGGTCATTTTTTTGCTCTTAGAAAGGTCTACGAAGATTTCGATACTCTCTTGAATGATCTGGATCTTGTGTTCAAGCGCCCGGTAACGGGAATCAATGTCGAGGTTAGCCTTGAGATCCGTAAAAAGTCGTTCGAGAAAGTTATTTTCCCAGACTTCGTCGGGACTATCGACGATGTATAAGTTCGAGATAATTTCCTGGCGGGTGTTCAAACACATTCCAATGAACTTTATGAGTTCATCGTTGCGTTGAAATGTTCGACCTTCTTTTTCCAATAAGCGCGAAAATTTGCCGGTTCGCTCCATGAGATTTTCAATCAAGATCTCATAGTATTCCAACGCGGTGCTCTGGGCCAACAGAACGCTCGCGATTTTGACTGCATCGAAAGTGATCTCACGAACCTCGATGCGGTCGAAGTGGGCTTTGTTCTCCCCATTTTCATTTATTTCGACCGTAAAGTTATCGCTCGTACGCATGGTATCGGTGGGCGAACGAAATTCCACCAAACGCGTCATCTCTATTTCAGCGAGCGCTTCAGGCACATTAAAGAATACGATCGATCCAAAGTTATAAAATAAAACGTACGAATGTTCGCCCGGTAACTGCACGACCATTTCGTAGTTAGAAAACTCTTTGGGCGAGTACCCTAACTTTTCTCGCAACTCGCGCAGCTTGAGTCGTTCCGCGATGTGAAAAGCTCGGATAGGAAATTTCTGCGCCATTGGACTATTTTAACTCGAACGCAGCGCGCAATGCAAAGCGCGCAAATTTACCTAGAACTTCTGTTCAGAAAAGTTGGTTGACATCAATCCTTCACTACTCTAATTTCTGGGAATCTTAGAACAAGTTATCAACCAACACCATATGGAGGACCTACAACTATGAATAAAGCTCAACTCGTGGAATCAATCGCAAAATCAACCTCTCTTACGAAGACAGACGTTGAAAGCGTTCTGAATTCCAGCATTGAGATCATCAAGAAGTCCGTAAAAAAAGGTGACGACGTTACTCTCGTTGGCTTTGGTACTTTCACCAAGTCGAAGAGAAAAGCTCGCACGGGCCGCAACCCTCAAACGGGCAAAGAAATTCGAATCCCAGCTATGACGGTACCAAAATTCCGCGCTGGTAAAGAATTCAAAGACGCAGTTCGATAAGACTCGCGTTTTCTAGTTTTAAAGTAGAGGCCCCGGGTTTGACTTAGTCAGGCCCGGGGTTTTTGCTTTTTAAAACTGCCGAACCTCTTGGATACCTTTTATTCCCCAAAGATCCATGATGAGTCTTCGATGAGACGCATTAGAATTCGTGTATTGAATGCGCAGGACGTGACGACCGTCCTGTTGCATAATATCGAAGTCGTCGAGTAAAATTTCGCAGTTTGACATGATTTGGTTGATGGCCGCTCGAGTTTTCCCTTCGTCGTCACTGAACACAATTTCCAACGCGTGATTCCCCGTATGGCCGATAAACTTTTTTTCGAACCGATCAATGCCGAGCAGTGTGAATAAAACTGTTACCGTAAAAACGAACGCCACGAGCGGGTACCCTGCTCCAATGCAGATTCCAATCGCCGCGACCACCCAGATCGTGGCGGCCGTGGTAAGACCCAAAATGCTCGCGCGGGACTGCATGATCGCACCGGCGCCGATAAAACCGATACCGGGCACGATTTGCGCCGCAATTCGTGCGGGATCGCCGATCTGACCTGAATCGGTGAATACTTGGGATATCAACATCGAAATGATCGTATAGAGCGTACTGCCAAGACAGATAAGAATATTTGTTTTAAGACCCGCCGATTTGTTTTTGAGTTCCCGTTCAAGTCCAATTAACCCGCCGCACACAATCGCAGCGAGAACTTTTACCCCGATCGGAAAAGCCACGGAGAAGAAACTAAAAATCTGAATACTAGGATGTTCGAAGTTCATTTGTTTGTCGGTTTAAAAACGAACGGAAAGGTTACGTCGGTTTCTCCCCCACCCGCTACAGGGGGAAACTGAATGCGTTTAATGACATCAACAATGCATTGTTCGGTCGCGGCATGACGCAACGTAGTGGCCGCAACGCCCGCCGAACTCACGCTACCGCTGGCCCCAATTTCAAAACGCATCACCACGCGACCGCTTAAATCTGGCCGATCCGCGTTGATCTCTTTTTCGTAACAATACTTAATCTCATCGCGATGTTTGTCTATCTCACGCGCGATCGCCGAAGTATCGATCGCGCCGAGCACGATAGGTTCTGCGCTGCCGCCAGTGTCGATCGCCAAGGTTCCTTTTCCGCCTAAAATGTTGCCGCCAGAACCAAGAGCACCGAGACCCTTTCCTTGTTTGCCGCCTCCCGGACCTTTGTCCGCCAGACCACCCAAGCCCATGCTAGATCCACCACCGCCAGCACCTGTTCCGGCAGCGCCCAGGCCACCTTCGCCTCTTGTCGTAAATCCGCTATAACCTTCGAGTTTGTCTGCAGCGGTCGAAGCACCCTTTCCACCAGCAAAAATCTTGGAAAGTGTTCCAGCATTCGATTTAAACACATCCACCACACCCATGCTATTGGTCTGGGATTGCCCCGGACTTGCCGAAAGACCCGAGTTCTTTTTAGCGTCGCCAGGCCGAGCGATTTTAGTTTGCGCAACCGGATTCGGCTTAGCATTGGGCTTTCCGCGCCCGCCTTCCTCGCCTTTTGCCTTAGCGCCTGCACCTTCTTGTCCACCTGCCTTACCGGAGACAACTTGTTTTTTGGGACTAGCCTCTTTCGGCGGCGCGGGAGGTTTCGGTACGGGTTTACTCTGTTCTGGTTTCACGCCGATCATTGCGTTTTTAGGAGCCGGTTCTTCCGGCTTTTTTACTTCGGCCACGTCAATTTTAACTTTGGGCGGCTTAGGGGCCGGCGCCACCGATGGCGCGGGCTCAGTTTTGGCTACTGGGAGCGGCGGCCGCTCGATCGGCAAAAACTTGGGTTCATAAATTATTGTGGCGACACGTTCCGGCAACTGCTCGATTTCAATCGTGGGATCAACCGTTACGCCCGCTATCGTAGCGATGATCGCTACGGTTGATGCGATCGAGAGCATCAACATTCTCACGAACAAGGGGTCGCGTCGCCCGAGTCGCGCCGACTTAAGACGCGGTGGAGCGGGTGAAAAACTAAGAAAGAAACTCATGTCTTTTATTTTAATTTTCGCAAAATCTTTTTCGCGCAAAGTGACTGGAGCACTTGACTCACTATTTACTGCCATCACCTGACCGTCGCGACTCACTACCCCGGTCATGCTTGGATGAAGATTCAAACGACATCCTTCGGCCCCGTCGAAATCTACCAGTTCGTAGCGACCGGACTTACCAGAACCAAAAAATGGTGGAATCGAAAAATCTTCTTTCGCTCCAGGGCCGACGATAATTTTTTTCTTTTTCTGAAAATGCTCGACATCGAGAATCGTGTCATCGAAAAACATAACGATTTGGAGACTACGCTTCTGGGCGGGGCGATGATCAAAAATATCATAAACTTCTGACTCATCTTCTAGAATGAGAGGAGTAAAATCTTCTTTTTCATCAACGAATAGTTTTTGACCTTCTTGGGATTCCCGTACGAATTGCGGTGTCTGCGGGAGATCTGCCATCGTGTGAGCACGCACGCTCAACATAAACGGTCCCACTTGTACTTTGTCGTTCATTTCTAGAGTAGCTTGTACGACTGGTTTTCCGTTAACCAGTACACCTGAGTCGCTTGCTAGATCGTATATGACCGGTTTTTTATCAATGCCGCTAGTCTCGAGTATTGCATGAACCGGACTTACTGATAAATCTTCGAGTCGCACGTCGCTGGAGGTCGACGATCCAAGTACTACACGTCGTTTATGAAGACGAAACACTTTCTCACCGGGAGTCTTTTGACTGCGTACTGTTAAAACTAAAATTATATCGTTGGGTGGAGTGGTTCCGCTCGTAGCGCTCATCGTATCATCACCGTGTCTCTCAACATTTCTTTATGAAAATTCTTTCTCTTCTGTAAAAGCGACCCGAAATTTTCTTCTGGTCGATGCACGAAATAAAAATCGTTAGGATTCCTTATTTCACCCTCGATCATCGAACCGTCGAATTCAACCACGTTTCTCTTTTTATAGAGAACTTTCTTTCCGTCTTCTTCAACAACGTTATATTTTTTGGAATAATTTTTTATTTGCGAACGTTTAGGAGCAGCCTTGGGCGTAGCATTGGTCTGACCCCGTACTTCCGTTCCCGAGCGAAATCGACTTCGTTTTTCTTGAGCGCCGCTTTCGGAGGCCAGTCCCAGGCACACGAGACTTATCACAGCGCCTAGAAAAGCTATTTTCGGTAACCGATCAGACCATCTGCAATCCATTGCAAGTCCTTTGGCAGTTGATTACGTCGTTCTTTGAGCAGTTCGCGGCCGTCGTTTTGATCGTCCGTATCTCCGGAAAGTATCGACGCCACAGACCAATTGTACCATAGCGTCGGAGAGTCGGAACTTTTTGCCGACTTTTTCTCTAACGCTATTTTCGCAGCGCGCAACTCCCCTTGTCCCAATTGAGCTACTAGCCTTGCGATTTCCGCTTCTTCAGAAAATGTGTCGCCGAGCCGCGCCTTAAGTTTATTCAAAAGCGCGCCGCCACGTGCGTATTGCCCGTAGTATATTAAGAATTTACCAAAATTCAGTTGAATCGTTTCATTTAGGTCAGCAAGATCAACCGCTTTTTCAAACGCAGCCTGCGCTTGCGCAAGTTCGTTATTCACTGCCGCAAACACAGCGAGATTATTCCAACCAATCGCTGCCGTTTGGTGGGACTTCCCTGCCAAACTGACTGCTTGTTCAAAAAATGCATGGGCAAGGCGGGTGTGTCCGTCGTTCATCGCCTTTAGGCCAAACGCGATCCAAGCAGAGGCGTCTTTGGCATTAGCCTTTAGCCGCGCCCCAAAGTCTTCGATTTCTCGGCCCAAAAACTGTAGCCCTAAATAAGACTCGCTCGACGTGTCGGAACGAAAATACTGGGCTGGCGGAGTTTTGGTGGGCGCAAAGTACCCAAGAGTCACCCTCACGCGATCAAATGTCTCGGTTACGATTTTAAGTCGCACCCCTAACGCGTGGGCCTGAACAAAAGACTCGCGAGCTTTTTGAGCCATTGGTCCCGCGATTGATTGAATTTCCCGGCGGTATTGCGTTTGTTGATCCGGCGTCAGCGTCGTCGGAACAGGCGCCTGATCAAGCTCTCTGCTGAAGTCGTAAAAAGCGCGTCCCAATCTTTCGAGTGCGGCCATGCCCCACTCGCCGTCTCCGCGAGCCACTATTTGGTTGTAGCGCACGACCAAACGTTCAAGTTCCGAAAGTTTACGCTTCGTGTTAGCCTTTAATTTGGCTTCCGGTAATTCTAGTTTAATAGAGTCGAAGGTTCCGAACACTGGCTCAATCAGCTGGAATGCCGAGCGCGCCGCATAGTTTCGCTCCCGCGCTTGCCACGGCTCCTTACCACCGGTAGCAATGCCGGCCGCTTTTTCTAACATAGCATTGGACTTCGATCGCTCGGCAAAGCGTTCGTATATCATGGCGGCGCGATACGCTGATTCAGCGCGCCGCGACCCAAAACGGGCCTTCGAATCGGCAATTTTGCGAAACTGAGACAGAGCATCTTGGTGTTTTCCCGCATCCAGGAGAAGTTCTCCCTGCATGAATTCCCAATTACGACATTTGGCGGCCATGCTCGGGTTTACTTTACCGGAACAGTGATCACGCTGTAGCTTCTGCATTAATATGTAACTATTGCCGTGGTCTTTTAAATCCCAATAAATAGTGGCCGCAAGTTCGCCAAAACTCGCTTGTTCGCTTGCGGTAAAACTATTGATCTCCGAAAGTTCACGATAGGCGGCGCCCGCTTCAGATAGTTTTGCTTCGTAAAGTAAAGTGTCGCCTAAGCGTTTCAATCCCGTACGACCAACATTTGATTTATTGAACTCTCGGTGAAGTTTCAAAAACACTCGCCTAGCTTCAGCGCTTAACCCGGCTTTTTCATAATTGATGGCGGCATTATTCAGGGACTTAAAATACACTTCGCTATTATTTTTATTTTGCGTCGCTAGGGACTCATATTCACGGGCGGCGCTTTCGTGATTTTGGTTCCCTTCAAGATTTTGGACTCGTTCAAATCTTCTACGGGCGACAATGGCTTCTAGATACTTTTTTAGTTCGCGCTTTTGATCGGTCGCCATTAACGCGGAATTAGCTAACAGTTTACCGGCCAACTCAGAGGCCTCATCGTCTTCTTTTCTCTTGCGTAGATCATCGACCAAGTCCTGGGCAGCAAGCAAAGATTCCGGGCGATTGGGGTATTTTTCAATTAATTCATTCAGTGCATCTCTAGCGTCACTAGAAAGACCTTCCGAACCAGATTTTCGTGCGGCCAGTCGCGCGCGTTTGTAACGAATTTCTGATACCAAGGGGTCTTTAGGAAACTTGTCTTCGAAACTCTCCGCAAGACGTTCGAACCGCTTTTCGGATTCGGAGTCGGACTTACCTCGGTCTAGCCGCTTGAGCAACAGATTCAAAGCTGTCGCCCCCGCCTCGCGTTTTAATTTAGACTCTCCGGTTTCGTTTAACGCAATTTCCAGCTCTTCGAGCGCAGCATCCTCTCGACTGGCGGCCAATAAACAATCGGCCCGGTAGATGCGCACTTGGTTTAGATCATTTTTTTCTTTTTCGCTCTCGGCGACACGGCCAAATGCTTTGATAAAAAGGCCGTAGAGGGACGCGGCTTGCGCGTAGTGTTCCTTTGATTTCTTATTACGGGCAATTTTATGAACTTCGCTGGCTCGACTGCGAAGGTATCCCCGAACTCGAATAGTAGTTGCAAGAGCATCTTCGGATTTCGAAACAGCATCTCCGTTTTTTTCAATATGAGCCACCAGCCGCTCCAGCGCTGTCTGTTCTTTCGAAGTCTTACCTTGTTTTTTATAAATCTCTACATTCTTACCCAGAGCTTCAAAAACTAAATCCGGTCGATCGTCTTGATAGATTCGAATCAATTCCTCATTTATATAAAGTGACATTTCGTGGCGCCCTTGGGTGCCATAGAGGGTTGCCAACCGATTTAATGCCTTAACGTAGAGCTCGGGACCACCCTTTACCTGAGAAAAGTATTCATGAGCTTCTTTTGCGCGCCCGGCTTCTGCGTAAAACATCACTAAGTCGTTGAGCGCTTCTTCTTTGAGAGCAATGAATTTATCGTCTTCCTGGCTGCGCGCTACGACCTGTTTCATTGCTGCTAGTGCACGAGTCTTGTCGCGGGTCTTGAAATAGGACCACGCCAACTTGTACAAGGTACGCGGGTAGCTTTCCAATTCGGTGTAGCGTACGGCTTTTTCGTAGTATTGTACTGATTTTTTGTAGTTCTTTTTTCCAAACTCGGCCTCACCCAGATTTCGGTAGGTTTCAGCTGCATACTGACTTCTTGGATATCGCTTCACTATGGTTTCGAAATATCGAAGCGCTTCGTTTTGCTTGCCAAGTTCTTGGGCGTTGTATGCGAGGAAGTAATACACCTGGTCCATTTTTGCGAAAGGCACTTTAGATTTCAAAATCGAAAGACAGGCGTTCTCGGCAGATTTCAACGCCGCGCGCGATCTGGTATGATCCACCCGTTTCGGTCGTAAACCACTTTTGAGCTGAGCTTGGTGGATTTCGTTCTCCTTAAAAAAGAAGAACCGATAACGTTCGATATAGAGTTCGGCTAGCCGCAAGAGAATGTCGGGTCGACGTGACTCCGAGAACCGGCGTCCCATGACAACCTTTATTTGATTGATCTCTTGTTCCCGGATTTCGTTAATCTGAGCCTCATTTTCGGTGGTAACAGCCCGAAACTGCGCCTCGCTATAGGCTGCGGCGGGCGCAGCTGCGATGAACGAAACAGTGACAGCGAAAGCTAGGTATCCGAGCCCACGCTTAATTTCTTGAACACAATGACTCGAGCGCGAAAACATAGTCCCCCAACTCGTCAGCCCAAAACTCTCCGTTGAACGTCCAGAAATACTGATAATCCTTGCGATCAATGTCCGCCATGCCCCGCTTCATGACACCATCGTCGTCGGCACTCATGGTTTGAGTACGTTCCAGACGGCCTTTCGCGTATTTGAGCATCTCGAGTTTAATGAATGACATTTTATCTAGATTCGAAAGTAGATCGCGATAAATATCGGCCGTGGCATTTTTAACAAATAATCCGCCCACAAGCCGAATACTCTTTAGACGCCAGTTCAATACGTCCTCGAGAAAACGACCGAACTTTGCTCGCGGGCCTTTGGCCACTGATCTCACACGGTAAATTTCACGCGCCGTTTCCCGTTCAGCTGCTACTAAACTCGAAAAATAGGGGCCACGAACAAAGCGATTTAACACTCGATAAAAGCCGCTCGAAGTATGAAGTTTGGTGGCATGCGCTTGTTTGGCAGTTTTAAAAAATCCCGCTAAATTACCATCGTTGGCCAACAGGAATTTTTTTACTTCGTTGCCAACTCCCCCGAAACGTCGATTAAAGTCGTTTACGGTTCGATTCACATCGTCGTAGTGGCAGAGTGCAAAAAAGCTTTGAGCTCGAAGAACTTCGACCTCCGGATTAAACACGAATCCCAATGCCGGTGACCGATAGGTAACGAGTTTGCCCAACGCTCGGTTATAGTCACCCTTTGCGAACGCACTCCAGGCTTGTTCAAAAAGTACGTCAGTCCAAACAAAGGCTGCCTTCGGAATGTCGTCGTAAGCTTCTTCGGCCTCGCTATATTTTCCGGCCTGATAAAGACTTCGAGCTTGTCCAGCTATGCACCGGGCGTGAAGATCTTCGAATTCCCGCCGCAAGGCTCCCCGAACTCCGTCTGCGCGATCCGCTATTCGGCGACACTGAATAAAACTCTGAACTGACGAATCGAGGTCGCCCACCATCGCAAAAGCCGAACCTCGAAGATACATGCTTTGGGCAAGAATACCGCTCCCACTTGCGACTCGTGCAAGGTACTGTAGTGCTCGCTTCGGGTCACCTTTAAGCAGCGCGTCTTTACCTAAAAAGTAGTAAAAGTGATTTCGCGTCTGAGCGTCGTAATCCGCATCGTTTGTATGACGCAAAACGTACGGACGCAGTACGTCCCCTCCGACGCGATCGATCATTTCAGGCAAATGGGTCAAAACTGTTTGAATTGCATTTCGGTCGCCTGTTTGCAGCACTTTTAAAAAGAAATACACTGCGGCGTTGTGAAGTCGTAATTTCAATAAGGAACCGGTCAGCCGCACTAGCGCGGTGTTACGAAGCACTCCGTCAGCGGTGTAAACGTTGAAGTAGTTTACGGCCGCATCGAAATGCTTACCTTGACTCTCGAGATTCTGAGCATAATCATAAGCCGAACGCAATGCATCAGGACTATCCGCTTGAGGGTTTTGGGCCCGCCCGTCTGTTGCGGAGATTAGAAATGCTAGGAGCGATATAAGTGCAATCCGTTGCATCATTTAGTTCGCCTGTATGGTTAAAAGAGGTACCCGACTCCCGCCGTGAAGTCGAAATTCACTTTGGTAAACTCTGTCACGTTATCGGCCCCGGTTGCCTGGTACATCATTCCAACGAAATCCAAGCGAACCGAAAAGTTTTTATTAATGAAAAAATTCATTCCTGTCCCAAAAAAGCCCGCCGTTAAACTTTCTTCTTTATAGACCGAAGCCGAATCGGCTCGCCGATTGGTGTCGACCGCGGTGTTTACACTTCCGATGCCTCCATTAAGAAACCAATCGAAGTACAAAATTCGATTAAAAAAGTTAATTTTGGAATACCAAGGCGTCCAGGTACCGAGGGCGGCAAAATAACTTCGGTGCTCCCGTATAAACGGCAAGGCCGTGGGACTCGCCTTTTTTAACCCTGTGAGATTGGAGTTGTCGGAATTGGTGAGAGTCGCATAGAGCGCTTCAACCCCAAACTGTTCAGTGAACCAATAAGCCAGGCGCGGAATCAGTACATATTCCGTTTTGTAGGGGTTCGACAGATTCACGCCGCCGGCTAAAAACCCCGCAAAACGCTGGGCTTTTTTATATTTTCGATTTTGGAGAACAAACACTTTTTTATCAGTATCGAGCCAAGAAAAATTGTATTCGTCTTCCCCACTGGGTTCGTTTTGAGCGTGTGCCAGTTTCGGTCGAGCCAAGGTTAACGCGAAGACCGCAATAAGCAGCACTATCGCTGGAATTTTAAATACAAATTTAGCTGAAAACCTGAGTACGGTACCCACGTTAAAACGCCCCCTCGTGTTCAAGGTTCAGAAAACGGTCTCTCTATAGAGTATCATCGACTTGGCGCAGTTCAACCCAGACTTCACCGCTCGATGCCAAAAGGTCGATTATAAAAAGCCGTGTTCGCGCAATATGAGTCATTTTTTTGACGATCGAGGCATACAACGAAAGCTGCGGACCGTATTGGTGCTGAAGTTCCTCGCGGCCCAGTCCTCCTCGCCGCTGAATCAATTTGTAGTCAATAATCCACGCCTCGTCGGACCAAACGATCAGGCGATCAATAGCACCGGACAAAATGTGCCCATCGTGTAGCCACTCAAATGCAGCCTCACGCTCCAAACGCTGCGGTATGGGAGCATGCTTCCGATCAAAAACGCGTCGACCAGATTCCGTTGCCAGCCAAGCCCGAAACTTTGAGAGATCGAGATTCTCCTGATCTCCATACATCCAAAGTTCTTCCCAGGCCTCTCGCTGTAGGTACTGATGAACGACGGTTCCTTTTTGTGCGGTTCGATCCGACTGACTCGGATCGTCCTTCGCAAACGTCCGCTTGTTCGAACCCCTTACTCTTTGCAATTTTATATATTCGGTCACCGGTATTCGAGCTATGCCGCTCGGAACGACCGGAACTATCGGAGCACTGTCATTTATCGTCTCGATGGGCTCGACCTTCGTTGGTTCCGCTTCTCCAAATCTCTCCGAATGCGAAGCCGCCGTTATTTCAGCTGTTTGACCGAGCAATTTTCTGTGAAGCAAATCGCACCAACCCGATCGCACCCCTCGGGCGCCTGGTACGTCGACCCAGTACAGCTGCTCCTTCGCTCGGGTAAGCGCCACGTAAAGTAAACGGTTCGATTCGTCGGTCGATTCACGTTTTTCTTCTTCTAGTGCTTCTTTGAAATGTTCACTCGAACGATCGATTTCACCATCACTATCGGGCGCAAACACCCAGACGTGGTCTTTTACCAATGACACGCGGCCGAGCGAGCGTCTTCGGTCGTTCAGATCCGCTAGGATGACGACCGGATATTCCATGCCTTTTGATGAATGCACCGTGGTAACGCGGATCGAGCTCGAACCCGTCACCGGAGGCTCAGGTGAGTTCACGAGTAACGGTAGTGTGCCGCTTGGTGTTCGCCCCTGCCACAATCGCAAGAACTCTTGCGCGAGTCCTGGGCCGGACATGCCGGTTTCGTGGGCCAAATAAATCAAATCACCGAAAAGGCTCCATGTAATTCCAAACCGCTGGTGCATTGACCACTGCGCATCAATTGCCGCAAGTAAACTGGTACATATGATGGTTTCCGACACCCGTGAGGCGAGGTCCTCAATTTCTTCGTTCGTAATACCCAGCTCTGCAACTGCGTGCAGGGCAGGCCCCCGTAAGTCGCTAAAGTGCAACGTGATCCACAAACTACATAAAGCGAACAGTTTGGGGTTCTCGGTTAGATCCCGCGGAAGCGAAAATACAGTATTGATACCGTATGAACGAAGGTCTTCGAGTAATTTTTCGTTGCCCCGTATTCGACGCAACAACAACACAATTTCACCGGGTGCGTAACCATCAGAACGCGCTCTTGCTACTGCAGCCGCAATTCCAATCGCCGACTCATTTGCGTCTACTCGAAACACCCGATCTCCGCCTTCCGATTTGCGAAATGCCCGCATCGGCTGAAAATCTCGAATCACGCCATCAAAAACGGTGTTCACCGCCTGAATTATAGCGGGATGGGAGCGATAATTGGTCGAAAGTACTCGTTGGGAACTTACTTCGGCGACAAATTCTTCGAACACGCGAACGTCGCTGCCCCGAAAGCGATAAATACTTTGTTTTACGTCGCCCACCACGAAGAGACCTTGGTTTCGCGAGCTTATGCTGCGTACGAGTTCACACTGAGCTTGATTGGTATCTTGAAACTCATCGACAAACACGTCGCTGTATCGTTTCCGAAAATAATCGGCGATTTCTTGATTTCGAAGTAACTCGACTGCAACCTTTTCTAAATCGCCGTAATCGAGGGCATTCATTTTATTTTTTGCGAGATCAAATTCTCGATGCACAAGTGAAGAAAAGCTCCTAAGTGCCGCAAGCGCTGCCTCAGTAAAACCACTACCGCGCAATTCCGCGCCACGTATGGGATCGGAACGCAAAATCATTAACTGCGAAAATAATTTAAGATTCACGAACCCCAGGGCTGCCAGCGCACCAGACTGAAATAACGGATCACTTTTGGATAAGTTACGAGCCACTCTTTCGAAGGCTTTATCAAACACTGCGTCTGCTACGTTTTCGTCAATTACGCGAGGGTACGGAAGCCACCCTGCCCGTTCACCGAACTCGTCGATCACTCGTTTACAAAAACCGTGAATCGTATAAATTTCCGCTCTCGGCTGATCGCGTAATCGTTCTGCAAGATCTGCTTTAGATTTTTCGGTAAACGACACGCACACCAACCGTGCCGCATGAGGTTGTTCCAATAAACGCCGCACTCTCTCGATTAATACGGTTGTCTTACCGGCGCCAGCGTCGGCACGGACCGCAACTTGATTCAACCGCGGACGTCCTGCTGAATCTAGTTCGATAAGCGCAGTTTGTTCTTCGTTCCAAACGCGTTTACTCATGATTGAGTTCCCGAATTAGTTTTTTCTTTAAAACCGCAAATCAACCGATATGCGCAGGTGCGACATTCGACCGCAGGGTCGAGAGGATCGGCGGTGAAATTGCCGTTCTGTAGAGCCTCGAGATATTCGGGCCACTTTCTTCGCGCATTTTTCAAAGTCTCGCTCAAGTCATCGGCTTCGACCAAACCGGAACTGGTGGGCCCGACGCGAAAATATTTTTTGTTGTAGGGTTTACACAATAAACCACCCGCGACCTTTGACTCAAACCGCTGCACCACAAGATACAAGGACGCCACTGGCACCAGGCCTTGTTCTTCGACCGCTGATGCGTAGGCGACCAACTGCACGCCATAGCCCGCTTTGAGATCTTTACCCGAGAAACGTGGGACCCCTGTTTTATAGTCGATAATCACGGCATGTGAACCTGCCGTGTCCAAACGATCCATCGTACCGATCAGTCTAATCGGCGAGCGCTCGTCTAGCAGAAGTTCAAAGCGATGTTCTACGAGTTTCGGGGTGAGCGCTGGGGTTATTGTTTCCATTTCTACTTCGCGGCGAACCCAAGCACTGACTCGATCCGTAAGTTCGTCAATAAGTGGTAACGCGAGTGAGGGGTGGGCAAATTGCCGGGATCTCGTTCGGTTTTTAGTTTTTTCGCGCACCGTATGCGCGACCAAGTCCTTGATGGTGGCATTGGTCAAACTAGCGAACTCTACTTGAGCACGCATTTTTTTCTTAGTAAGCGTTTCCAGCACCGAATGCAGCGAATCGCCGCGCACGCGCGGGTCGACTTCGAGCGAAAGAGCCTGCAGAGGTTCGTTTTTTCGCACATGGCGTTCGTAAAACAGACGAGGACATTTAACGTAATCTTCGAAAGCAGTGACGCGAATCTTACCAGACTCAAGAAAGCCAACCGCTCGTTCCCGATCTACACATTCATAGGCTTCGCCTAAGCGCACTGGCACCGTTTTAAAAGTTGGTCGCGCGCCAATGGTCGTCCATCCAGAGCGAACATGAACAACAGGAACGCCCGATTCCTGCGCATCTGGACAAAGCGTTTCAGCAATCGCTTGCCTATCTGTACCGCCACAAACACTGAAAACCACGGCATCGGCTTTTTCTAAGGAACGTCGACCGATCGCCTCTACCTCAATCTGCCGCTTGGCCCAAAGTTCCTCTGAAGGCACACTGATCTCGCTACTCAGTCGCCCCTGTGCGGCCTCGACGCTCCAGGGGTCCGCGCTCGGACGCTTGGATTTAGAATCAAATACTTGATCGGCCGACAATACGAACACTTTTTTAAATTTCAGATCGAGCCAAGCTCCGGGATCATAAATCCATACCGCGTCGGTATACCGCAGAATTTGTCTGCGTCCCCAGTGTTCCAGAAACTCGTCGAACAGGTTTTTGATTTTTGGCGGCCGAATTCGCTGACCCGCCAACAACGGTCGCTCGTTTACTAGATACTCGGCGAATTGATGTGCAATCGAATAATCTAAGAAAACATCTTCGGTTTTTCGAGCCTGGTCATTCTCTATTAGAATTCTCTGTAACTCCAAAGGAGTCACCGCACGCGCCAGACTCCGCGACAGTGCAACCATGGTACGTAGCCGCTCGTCGGAAGTTTCCTCAAACAATTTCTTTAGTGCGCGCTGGCCCTTTACTTGTCCGGAGGCTAGAGACTTCGTCAACAAGCCGTGGGTTTTGGCTCGACGATCCAACAGCGGCAACACCAGATCGATACTCGACTGGCCAGCAAGCGCATGCCAAACGTTGCGCCACCGATGCGCCGAAGCACTCTGTCGCCAAGATTCCGTGGGAGACACTTCCCGCGCGGCGACTCCAGCCCGATGCAAATGCTCGAGCAAACGACGCCGCCCAATATTTTTTTTCGGCGCAATCACTGCTGTACTCTTTAAAGTACCTCCTTCGTCCCGCAGTTTCAGCAACTCGTCGGTTAGGTTTTCGAGTTCGTCGAATTCACTATGTGGTCGCCACAAATACGACACGCCCGATTTCCCTTGAGAGGGTAGCACCTGGTGCACTCGGATATTTTCGGACTCCGAGAGGCGTCTAAAAAAGGCCTGCTCCACTTCGGTCCATTCGCAAAATCCCCAGAGATATACCTCGATTGGTGAATTGTGTTTTGCAGGCTCGCCGAATGCTTCTAAAACTCGTTCCGAAGCCTGGCGTAGAAGTTCCGCCCCGCTCCAAGGCCAAAACACTCCCCGTTTCCAGAGCAAGACGAGGGCCTCTAATAATTTTTTTTGAGATTCGAAACGTTGCCCCTCTCGTTCCGACACTGCCTCGAGGGTGGCCTCGAGTTGCTGTAGATCGGACCAAGCATAGTCAAAACGCGTGACATAAGCTGCCAAACGTTTGGCAATCGAACGCGTTCGCAATGCTCGGGCCAACTTCGAATCACCTGCTCGAAAGTTCGGATCTTTAGAAATCACTTCTAGTGCGTCAATCTGAGCCGCACGACTGAGCGGCACAGCCAATGGGGCGCCAGCCCGCATTAAAATTTCACGGGCAAATTCTTCAACACCGGTAACCGATCCACTCGCGACACCGGGCACCCGTTCGAGCAACCATTCCTTAATTACGGTTCGCGAACCATGGGGACCAACCAAAACCCGAACGCGATCACCCCACGGCTGATCACCACGCACCTGTTCCCATACGTCTTCGAGTTGGTTGGGAGTGATGACTTCAAAGAAAGAACGATCGGTATGCATTAGTAGTTCAACTGCAAAAGTTTCTCTTGCACTCGGATTCGCACGGAACTTTGTTGGCGTTTTTTCCGCCGCACCACTTGTCCGGCGACCACGCCAGGACTACCGCTCCGGCGTAGTGCCCCAAGCGCTTTACTCACCGCACGCGGCGCGACTGCGATCACAAGTCCCACTCCAGCATTAAAAGTTGTGAAAGTTTCTTCGAGGCTCAGTCGACCGATCCTCGACAACTCTCGAAACACACTGGGAAGAACAAAACCGGCGGCATCAAGATCGAATTCATAATCCAAAGATTCATTTAGTCTCGGCACATTCAACCACCCACTTCCAGTAATGTGGGCCATTCCGTGGAGGTCTTGTTTAAGCGATTGATCTAATTCTTTAAAGGCACCCACATAAATTTGAGTCGGTCTAAAACACTGATCTCGCAATTTTTTGGGATGTGGAGCTTTTTCAATTAATTTTCGAATGAGAGAAAACCCATTGCTATGAGGGCCGGAACTCGGCACCAGAATCAACACGTCACCGGACTTTACGCGAGGGCCGCCCAATAATTTTTGCTTTTCGACTAAACCGACCGCAAAACCCGCTAAATCATACTCGCCGTTTGCGTACATCGAAGGCATTTCTGCGGTCTCGCCACCGACCAAGGCGCACTCGGCCTGAAGGCAACCTTGCACGATTCCAGATAGTACTTTCTTTGCGGTGCCCAAACGTAACTTACCGGTTGCAAAATAGTCTAAAAAAAACAGTGGCGCAGCTCCGACGCAAATAAGATCGTTCACCGACATGGCTACCAAATCAATTCCCACAGTATGGTGGACGTCTGTTTCGAAAGCGATTTTTAGTTTGGTCCCCACACCATCTGTAGTGGCCGCAATGAGACGCCGCTGATCGATTGCGTACAGCGAGGCGTAACCTCCTCCGCCGCTGATGTTGCGAAGCCCTGGGTGTTTAATTTTGGTGTTTTTCGCCATTTCCGCGATCGACTGCACCAATGCGTCGGCCCGGTGAATATCAACTCCCGCCCGCGCGTATGCTGATTTTTTTTTCGGTTTTGGCATAGTTCAGTGTCGAAAGTGCCTACGTCCGGTAAAAGCCATTCCTAAGCCGCGTTCATCGGCCGCAGCAATTACTTCGGAGTCCTTTACGCTACCACCCGGTTGAATAACCCAACGTAGACCAGCGTCTGCGGCGGCCAATACACTATCGGCAAAAGGAAAAAACGCATCGCTAACCAACACGCAAGACGACAGATCCCGACCCACGATTGCTTTGGCTCTTGGTATCGCAAGCGAAGTAATCGCATCAATTCGATTTGGTTGCCCGCCGCCGGTCGCTACCAATTGCATGCCACCGTCTTCGGTTTGCCGGACAATGACGACCGCATTAGACTTCACGTGCGTCGATGCAATTATTCCGAACCGCGCCAACTGTTCCAATTCGCGTGGAAACGTTTTCTGAGTTACGGAACGAAACTCTTCACGTTCATAACCACCGTCTCGTTCCTGCACCAAGGTGCCACCCTCAACTGCAATACGCTGAAACCGATCACTGGTTGCCAAAGCGTCGAATGTTCGAATTTTTAGTAGTCTTAATTTTTTCTTTTTGCGCCGCAGTTCTTCGATCGCCTTTTCCTCGAAATCGGGCGCTGCAATCACTTCAACAAACTTTTGATCAAATAACCGCGCACACTCTAGAGTGAATTGCGACGAAAGCACTACGACGCCGCCAAAACTACTCACGGGGTCCCCGGCCCAGGCGCGTTCAAATGCCTCCTGAGTAGTGGATCCAGTTGCGAAACCGCAAGGGTTATTGTGTTTTACAATCGCACACACACCCACGGCTCCGCTTGAGTTCGGTGCGGAGTGAACATTACCATGGGTCCAGAGTTTGCGGGCGTCCCGCACAACCGAAAAAGCAGCCTGAAGGTCTAGGTAATTATTGTAGGACAGTTCAGTTTCGGAACGATCGAGTAATTCCCAATCAATCGCGCCCTTTATTCGGCTCGGTACGAAATATGCCGCCTGATGAGGGTTCTCACCATATCGCAGTTTTTTCTGCGCAAACTGTTCGTAAACAATCTGATCATAACGCGCGGTATACTCGAACGCTCTGACCATCAATTGTTTTCTAAGTTCCAACGTGGTCGAACCGCTGTATTGGCGTAGTTCCGCCATGAGCAGCCCGTAGTCTTCCGGATCAACGAGCGCTGCGACGGACTTAAAGTTTTTAGCTGCGGCCCGAATCATGGTGGGGCCACCTACGTCGATCTCGGAAACAAGCTCTTCTTCTGTCGCTTCTCGCTGCACCGCGTTCTCAAAAGGGTAAAAGTTGCAAACTACTAAATCGATCGGCTCAATATCGTGTTGTTTCGCTTGTTCGAGGTGACTAGATTTCGCACGGTCAAATAAAATTGCACTCTCAAGTTTAAAACTAAGAGTCTTCATCCGACCATCAAAAGCTTCCGGATTGCCCGTGAAATCTTCAACTTTTCGGAACGGTATATTTGCTCGATGCAGACGTTCGGCGGTTCCACCAGTGGCGAGCAACTCGGCCCCCGCGCTGACTAAGGCGCGCGCTAACTCTTCGATCAGCGACTTGTCACTGACGCTTAACAAAGCTCGGCGAATGCTTTGAAGACCTTGAGGCTTAGTCACAATACTTTCATAGCGCAGTCACTCGAGTCCGGCCACGTCAAAGTTGCTTAAAGGCACCTGCAAATAACTCAGTGCCCAAGGTTAACTTTTCGTCTTTTGACGCTGGGTGTAGTTCGCTACTCCAAAATGCTTCGGGGTGGGGCATGAGCCCCAATACTCGGCCCTCTCGGGCACTGAGGCCTGCCACTTGATCGCGCGAACCGTTCACATCACTCGCATAACTAAGAACAAGTGCTTGTGAGTCCCGGAAAGTGCTCCATGCCGCGTCGTCGGTGCAAACAAGGCGCCCCTCGCCGTGGCGAATCGGAAGTTCCAAACGCGTGGTGCGAGGCAGGTGTTTCGTGAAGATGCTCTCGCCCGTAATATTGAGCGTGACCCACCGATCAATGAAACGCCCGTTCGCATTATGAGCCAACGCCACAGCGCGCCCAAATATTTCCATTGCGACCAAAACCTGAAACCCATTGCAAATGCCGAGCATTGCGCCGCCGTTATCGAGGAAACGATCTAGCTGTGAGCCGGCCCGGCCACGCAATTTGAGAGCAAGAATGCGGCCGCTGCCGAGTTCATCTCCGAATGAAAAACCGCCTGGCAAAACCAACAATCGTGCCCGATTTAGCCACCGCTCTGGCGATTGAAGAAAGTCATTCACGTGCAACAAGTCGACGGAAAACCCAACCATCTCGCAGGCTGCAGCGGTTTCGCGGTGGCAGTTGATTCCGTCACCTCCGAGTACTATCGCGTTTTTAGTGGCCATACGCGCGCTCCAAATCCCGAATTACGAAGGTTTCACCCGCCACAGCGATTTGGCCACTGGTGTCGGTGGTCCCTACTTTTTGAACAAAAAAACCGGAAAAAGTTTTTTCCAACACGCCTTCATATTTCTGCTCAACCATCACCACGAATCCACTCGCAGATTCGGTAAACCAGCCAACCCAGTCGGGTTCGTTACGATTCGACGCGAGCCACGGTAGTTGTTTTGAGTTAACCGCAATTTGTATTCCGAACGTAGTACCGAAAAACATTTCTGCGGTGGTGACGAGCCACCCGCCATCGCCCACGTCATGCGCGCTCTCCAACCAACCCTCGCGGTGAGCCTGATGAAAAGCTCTGGCAAAGCGGCTTAACCGACTAAAGTCTACCCGCGGTAACCCACGACCATCGGGGGCCGGGTCAGATGCCGCGATCCAGTAAACCGAGCGATTGCTGCCAGCGCAAAACCCGCGCGGCAACTGTCGTACGTCATGTATTTTTCCGATTGCGGTTACAAGAATCGTCGGAAGTACGCTGATCTTCAACGAACCCATGCGGTAGTCGTTTTTCATCGAATCTTTGCCCGATACAAAAGGAGCTCCCAAGGCGATGGCTGCGTCATGTAAAATTTGGTTGGTACTCACGAGTGCGCCCAATTTTATTTCGGCGTCGGGATTACTCCCGCTCGGCAAAGGATCCGGCCAACAAAAATTATCGACCAACGCCGCGTGATCGGGGTCAAGACCAGCAACAAGGGCATTGCGGAAGGCTTCATCTACTGCAACCGCGGCCGCGCACGCTGGGTCATGGGCGGCAATCTTGGGCGCTAGTCCAATGCCTACGGCCACGCCCAAACCTGTGTTTCGTGAAATGCGCAAGGCACCGCCATCTCCCGGGGAGCCGCGTTCTTTCGTTTTGTAGGGCGCTCGCACCGACCGCGCGCCCACTTCGTGATCATACTGTTCCGAAATCCAGCGGCGACTTCGCACGTTTTCCGAAGCTAAAATCTGAGGTAGGGCTTCAACCATTTTTAACGGAGTTCGTTCCTGCATCAACGACTGCCAGGCCCCGACACGAGCACTTCCGATCGCAAGGCTAACCTTCGGCACTCGCGCATTTAGATTCATGCGCGGGCAGCCTTCGTGTAAAAAGTGAAGGTCTATTTTCGCCACCACCTGCGAACGGTAGCTCACCTCAAAAATGCCGTTGTCCTCGAACGTTCCCAACACCGAGCATTCCACACCACGTCTACTGGCTAATGCCAAAAACTCTTCAATCTTTGATCGCGGAACAGCAAACGACATGCGTTCCTGAGATTCACTAACGAGAAGCTCAAAGGGCTGCAGACCGGGATACTTCGTTTTGGCATTAGTGAGATCTAGCTTCGCTCCCCCACGTTGGCCGCACAACCTGGCAAGTTCTCCAATGCTTGAAGACAAGCCGCCAGCGCCGTTATCGGTCACCGCGGAATACAACCGCGCATCTCTTGCCTCGAGCAGGAAATCCCAAACTCGACGCTGGGTGAGCGGGTCACCTAGTTGCACAGCGCTTGCAGGTGAATCTTGATTTAGTTCAAGCGAACTAAAAGTGGCGCCATGGATACCGTCTTTTCCAATTCGCCCGCCGACCATCACAATCGCATCGCCACTGGTAATTTCTTTTGTTAGCAAATCATCTTTTTGATCGGAATAGGGAATCACGCCGATCGTGCCACAAAACACTAAAGGCTTACCGAGATAACTCCGGTCGTGAACCAGTGCGCCAGTGACAGTCGGAACACCACTTTTGTTGCCTCCGTCTTGTACTCCCGATCGCACGCCTTCCAAAATTCGACGCGGGTGATGAAGGCGCTCCGGCAGCTCTTCCCGATGCTCGAGGGAACCCACGCAAAATACATCGAGATTCGCGATCGGCTCCGCACCGAGCCCCACACCCAAAATATCGCGATTCACCCCAACAATGCCTGTCAGCGCGCCACCATAGGGGTCCAGCGCAGATGGGGAATTGTGGGTCTCAACCTTAATGGCGACGTCGACTCTCTCATGATCGTTCCCAATCGCAATCACACCGGCGTTGTCGTGAAATACGCTTCGTAAATAAGGTTTCGTAATTTTTTCGGTTGATCCACGAATGTAGGTCTTAAAAACTCCAGCCACACGCTCGGGAAGAGCTAAATCATCGCGCTCATTGGTTACAGCTATATCTGCCGCAAAAATTTTGTGTTTACAGTGTTCCGACCATGTTTGCGCGAACACTTCTATTTCGACATCAGTCGCTGCTCGAGCAAGTTTTCGGTAATGCCGAATCAGGGTTTCACATTCGTCTTGGGAAAACGCCCAAAGCCGCTTTCTGCTAAGTTCCACGAACTCTTCGACCGTGAGATTGGCTACATCGATCGTTTCTACATCTACTTCGGTAGAACTTGGCAAGCGGAAATGCACCGCAAGTTGCGAATCGCTAAACTTGCGTTGAATATTTTCCGAATCGTCTGGTCCAAGTATTTCACAAGTCTCAATAAGCTCGTTAAAAAATACTTTAGAAGCGTAAGCTTCGACTTCCGAGCGCGGTACCGCTTTTTCAAAACACAGCCATATTTTTCGTCCAGAGCGAGCCTGCACGTCGGCCAACGGAGTCGGACTGGCCAGCGCTAACGCTTCGGCTAACACGTTGCCTGAATTATCAGTTACGCCAAAACGAAAATGTTTTTCTAAACACCACTCCCGCCCTGCGGAGGCGGCATGAGGCGCAAAAGTAAATTGATCACTCGTCACCACGTAGAGCGAGGACGCCAGAGCCAATTTCGCGGCTGTTTCAAGTTCAGAGCGCGGAACTTTCGCACAGGTCCAAAACAATTCGGTCGATCGACATTGAACCTTGAGGTCTTTCCAAGCCGGAAAATAGAGCGGAATTTCTTGAACGATCCGATGAGCGACAGCATCGAACTCTTCGGCAGCCACGGTGCGTTCAACTCGAAGTCTCGATATCACAGCCAATGGAGCCTCCGCCGCCCACTAGCCGTGGGGCGTAATTCCCACTTTTCGCTCCACAAACGCTCGAGAGTGGCCGAATAAATGATATGTTCCAGGGCCAATCCGCGCGCCTTGAGCGAATCAACAGTGTCGTGTGGCAAGATTTGAAGGGGTGCTTGGGCTATGATGGGCCCATCGTCGACTCCCGAGCTTACAAAATGAACTGTAACTCCGGTGGTTGCCACTCCATGATCAAACGCCTGTCGGTAGGAGTCACGCCCTGGGAACGCGGGCAAAAGCGACGGGTGGATATTGACTACCCGAAAACACTCTTGAATCTTATCGCGAAAATGATTCAAAAATTCCGGACTGAGTAGTCGCATAAACCCAGCTAATACCAACCAGTCTGGTTTCCACTCTTGAAGAGTCGCTAGAATATTCTGTTCTCGCACCTTACGATCAGACTCCGCATGCACCGCGTTTGCAATTTTTTGCGCGCGCGCAAACTCCAAAGCCCCTGCTTTCGGCTGATCCGTAATGAGTCCAACAATTTGGGCCCGCAACTTTCCTGTTTTTTGATGCTCGATCAACGCCTTAAAGTTCGATCCCCCACCGCTCGCAAACACCGCCACCCTTGGAATCGCACTCATGCATCGTCTCCAATTCGTCCGATATCGCTGCGAAAATACATTCCTTCGAATCCGACCTGAGACATAGCCACTAAGGCGGCATCAAGCGCGGTCTCGATCGTGGGGCCCAATTGCGAAATTCCAAACACGCGTCCACCCGAAGTTTGGATTTTACCGTCCAAATTTCGCACACCAGCAAAAAACAATCGCTGCTGTTCGCTAGGACGAAACCCGTCGAAATGAACTTCGAAACCCGTTTCAGGTTTTTCGGGATAACCGCGACTCGCAGCAACAATATTCACACAAGCTTCGCTTTTCCAACGAAGAGGCGCTAGGTCGAGAGCTTTTTCGAGTTCTCCCAGTGCAGCACCGTAGAGTACGAGAGCTAGGTCCGAACTAAGTCGCGGCAATAGCGCCTGCGTTTCCGGATCTCCAAATCGCACATTGAATTCTAGCACCCAGAAGTCTTGGCCCCGAACCATCAGACCGGCATACAGTAGGCCGCGAAAGGTGACTTTGCGTGCCCGCATTTCATCTAATATCGGTTTAAAAATTTTGTCTGCGATCTCCCGGCAGCGCGCATCGGGCAACCAGGGAACAGGGCTGTAGGCTCCCATGCCGCCAGTGTTGGGACCTCGATTGCCAGTTTTTAACTTTTTGTAGTCACACGCAGGTTGCAACAGCGCGTAATCTTTGCCGTCACAAATTGCGAACAAACTAACCTCGAATCCGGTAAGGAATTCTTCGGCCAATACCACTGGTGCGGCAGCTTTGGTATCAGACTCAAAACCCACACGTTCGAATTTTTTTTCTTCGAACACTTCCTTGAGAAAAGATCGCGCTTCGTCGGTGTTTTGCGCAATAACTACGCCTTTTCCTAGTGCTAAACCATCGTATTTTAACACCACCGGGTACGGCAACAACGTCTCAAGTTTGCTTTCAAACGTATCAAGATCGGCGGCCGTAAGTTCTACGGACTCTGCCGTCGGTACGCCGCAAGTTTGCATCATTTCTTTTGCAAACGCTTTACTCCATTCAAGTTTCGCCGCCGCTTTTTTAGGACCAAAGACCACGAAATCTTTCTTTTCGAGAAAATCCACCACACCTTGAGCCAACAAGTCGTCGGGACCTACCACTACGAATTCGACTTTTTTTTCTTTTAGTTGGGAAGCCAAGGCTTCGAAATCACCTAGATTTGCCGGTGCCAGACTTACCTTGAGCGGCGACAATAATTTTGCACCGTCGTTGCCCGGCATGAGTACCAGTTGTTTACAATACTTACTCTCCGCGAGCGCGCAAGCTAGCGCGTGTTCTCGAGCGCCGCTCCCGAGTACGGCGATCACCGCACCGTTTTCGACAAACTCATTTAAACTTTGAGTTTTCGAGGAGCCCTTCATCGCGGCCACCCCATTGGGGTTTGATCGAGTACTTTTTTCATTTCCGATCCTAAATGTTCGACCACTCGCGCGTCCACTCCTTGCACCACGACATCGCGCAAACAAGCGTACAGATCAGCGGCAATAGTGCGTTGAGATTCTCCAAGTTTTGGCGGACCGCTCGTCGTGTCACCTTTTTTCCGAGCTTCAAACCACTTCGACTTGCGATAGAGCATTCGCAGAAATTCTTTAGACACCTGCATTCCAGATTTTGGTTCCGTGAGGCGTAATTCGTCGGGACCGATAGAATCAAGCAAAACGAGTTCTGTGCCGTCGTTGGTTTCTAGCGCGCCCCACTCAAATTTTCCGTCCCATAACTCGAGCCCTCTTGCAGCGAAAAAATTTTGAAGCCACAAACCAAGTAGCGCCGTTTTGGCTATCAAACGATCAAAGGCCACCTTACTAAGCCCACTAAGTGTCATCGCGTCAGTAAAGTTCAAAAATCGATCGGTATCTTCGAGCTTGGTAAAAAATTCGATAACCGGAAACGAAAACCTGGCCTGTTCTTTCAACGGCCAGGTTGCGCCAAGACTCTCGACGCTCGATTGGGTGGCTCGAGCAAAGTAGGAAGAACCGTGCGGCACACCGAAACGAAATACCACTTCAAGCGGGATCAGCTTTAGGCTGCGACACAACAGATAGGGCTGAAGGGGATACGAAAACGCAGAAGATCCATAATAAGTAGCGGGTTTCGGAACGAACACTTCCGCACGCCGAACGCGAAAAGATCTGGTATCCACCGCTGCGAGGTAATGCGAAATTAATCCCTTGCGCGTGAGTTCATCGGCAGTCTTAATGAGTGTCTCACCGGAAAGTCCTTGTTTAGTGCCAAGCCGTACGACCGCTGCGTCAGCATTTTTAAAGAAATCAGTCCACGGATCCGGACTGGCCAAGGTTTCGAAAAAAAAGGCCCCAATCTGCGCGAGTGCCTCGCCTTTGCCCTGCAATTGGTCGGGCATTCGCCCCCAGTCGAACACCGAATAGGCATCGGAAAATTCAAAATCAATTTCGTTTGAATTCTCGGTGCTCCATAAATTTTTAACGCTGCCTTCAGCGACCAAAGCCCGCGCGCTCATTCACTTTTACCCCGGTCGGTGCGCCGCAGGGCTGTTAATTCGGCCGCCCCTTTCATGTCGGTAGGATACTTACCAGTCAAACACGCGGTACAGGGGTTTTTCACCAGACCCAAAGAACATTTCGAAAGCGCATTGCCCAGCGAATCAAGCGTTTGATAAAACACACCATCGGCGTCGAGCATCTTGGTAATTTCCTCTTCAGTGCGGGAACCATTCGGCCCGGCAGCGATGAGCTCGTTCTGTTCTGGAAAATCAAAGCCATAGTAACAAGGAAATCGAATGGGTGGACAAGTGCTCACAAAATAGACTTTTTTAGCACCGGCCCGCCGAACGAGTTGAATGATCTTGCGCGAAGTCGTGCCTCGCACGATCGAATCGTCGACTAGAATCACTGTTTTACCCTTGATCTCACTCACCACAGGATTCAACTTTAGATCCACCGCTTCCTCTCGGTTTTTTTGAGAATTCAAAATAAAAGTGCGTTTTATGTAGCGGTTTTTTATTAAAACTTCTCGGTAAGGAAGACCCAATCGCTCTGCTAGCCCGCTGGCGGCCGTTCGAGAAGTGTCGGGCACTGGCGCCACCAAGTCGGCCTGCAACCGCCCCGCCTTCATCTCAACGGCGATGCGATCCGCCAGTTGGTGGCCCAGCTCCAAACGAGCACCATAAACCGGTGTATTTTCTATCTCACTTTCGGCGCTTGAAAAATAAACCCACTCGAACATGCACGGGCGTGGCTCAACATTTTTACCCTGATATACCGAACTCGTCAGTTCCAGGTCACGGTTGATATAAATGAGCTCGCCCGGCTGAACGGAACGATCAAACTCATACCCCATAAAATGAAGTGGCACGGTTTCGCTCGCGACCATGTACCCAAATTTGCCATTTGAAAGTTTCTTTTTGCCCAGAACTAACGGACGAATGCCCATCGGATCACGAAACGCAAACAGGCCCCCTTCGCCCAATATTCCGGCAATACTGTAAGCACCGTGAATATTTTCAAAAATCGAATGAACGGCTTTTTCTAAATGTTTAAAGCTGGTGCCTTCGATGTGGTGCGCCAGCCAATTTAGTATCGTCTCACTGTCGGAACTGGTCATCGACATTCGGTGCATGTCTTTGGCCAAACGCTGCTTCACTTCCCCGTAATTCACGATATTACCGTTATGCACGATCCCAATTCCATAGGGATAATTCAGCATAAACGGCTGGACGTCTGCCACGTTGCCCCGGCCGATGGTTGCGTACCGAGTGTGACCTATCGCAACGCTGCCACGCAGAGATTCTATGACAGGACGAGTAAATACGTTTTCAACTAAACCTAAATTCTTAGCGTGATGAAACGACTGGACACCGTTGGACTCGGCAAAATCGTAGGAAAGAATACCAGCGGCGTCTTGCCCGCGATGCTGCAAGGTAATTAGCCCGAGAAAAGCTTCTTTAGCCGCTTCGCTGTTTTCTTCGTTTCCGATCACACCGATCACGCCGCACATGTTGCAGTGAAACTATCTTAATCAAACAGAGTATGTCCACGGCTGCGTGCGGTATTCTTACTTTTTGAAATAGACAAACACTTCAAATCCAATTTTAATCGAACCACGTATTAATCAATCTTGAGGGACCTATGCCGATCAACACGACTTATTCATCGTTACTCCTGAAAAAACTTTTGTCGACACTGTGTATCCTAGCGCTGTTTGGGTTTTTAACGCCTAACTCAGACGCCAGCGTCGCGCGACTCGCAGTTCTGGGTACCCAACCCGAGTTCACAAATGGCTCCGAAGCCGTGTATTCGCCAGTAGTGCCCGGCTCTCTCTGGTACGACGATAATTTCAACATGTTCTATAACCCGTCGCACATTATGGATCACGGAAGTTACGCGACGTTTCACAAGGGCAACATTACTTCTGGCAACAATGGCGGCGAAGGGGGCTGGGTTTCGACGATCGGAAAACAATATGCCTATGGACTCTACTTCAACCGCGGCAATAGCTCGGCGATTGGCACCGACACCACGGCAAGATTGGGTGCACCAGGGCTCAACAGTAGCACCAACCAAGTGTTTGCCGGAAACAACAACGTGCTCAATACGCGCCGCGCGTTAGACTTACTGGTAGGCGGAGATCACGGATTTAAATGGGGCGCAAAACTTACGTGGGCCTATAACCGCGATCAGAGCATTGCCACCCAAGCCCAAGACGACCTTGAAGCAACCGCCCGCTATTGGCACCTAGCGCTTGGGGGACAATACATGGGTTTTGAACCGTTTCTTGGTACTACGTTCAGCACGAGGTTTGAACGAAACAACAACGACCGATCCGCCGCTGCGACGGACGTACTCGAAGACATGAACATCGGGCTTCGTTATCGCTACGAGTCGTGGACTCCCTATCTCACTTACCGCCACTACCGCCGATCCGGTAATGGCCCTGGAATTTCGGACCCAACAACCACGGTGGGTGATACCCAGGTTCAGGGTCACATGAAAATCATGGGTATCGGCGTAGGTAAGTCCGCTATGATCGCAAAGGGCGTCGATTTACTGGCGAACCTCGGATTTTACTACACCCCAAGTGGTGATAGCACGAACACCAACCTGATCTATCGCGAAATGAAACAATACGTTCTTCCATTAAATCTGGGAGTCGAAGCAGATGTCGCGACTTGGTTCACGCTTCGGGCTGGTGTTGAATATTATTTCTGGAACGAAATAAGTTACGATTCGCTTGGCACCACGTTGGCCACCCGTAGCACCGCACCTTCTGGTAAGAAAACCAGTATCAATTCCCTGGCCGGAGCTCGAATCGGAAGCACTTTTAAATTTGGAAAACTCGATCTTGAGTCGGCTTTCGGTAGCGGCACCGGTTCGAACCAAACCGACAACATGCAACGGATAGGTTTTGACTCAAATACTTTTGTGTTGGTGAGCGCGACTTATCACTTAGATCGCTAGTTAACGAGTCCGAGCAACTCTCGGATCTTGGAGTCGGATTTAGCAATTGGAATAGATGCGATTCCTCTTGAGGGATCGCCTTTTTTTTCTTTTGTTCCTTGCAGAAGCATTTCCCGGCTCGCAAGCACCACCCACGTGGCGCGAGCAGTGGGCTCGGTCACAACTTTATTTGACAGTTCCTTCGTACGAACGCTTCCACGATCCAGTACCCAGGCTTGACGCACGCCCGAATGTTCCAACCACTGATCTTCGATTGATTCGTATTTCATTTGGGCAACAGCTGGGGCCAAGCACCGCGCCACAACTTCGGTCTCGCTCGCGGCGATGGTTTCTGAAACGGTGATTCGCCCGGACTCCATGTCGTAAACGCAATCGGAAGTGGTCCCCGTAACCACCTCGATGCGATCTCGCACCTCACTTCCAAGCGCTGATCCCATGGTGAGGGCTTCTATTCCAGCGTTCAAGTTCGCGCGGGCTGGGCTAACCGCCGCGAATGTTCCAGTAAATCCAATCCAAACCACGAGCCATCCTTTGCTCATATTTTTTTCTCCTAAAACTTAAAAGCCTACCTCAGAAAAGGGTTTACCAGTGGGCCAACGCAAACACACTCGCACCTTTTCGGCGCGAGGTGAGTAAACAAAACCTCGTCCCACTTCATCTACCGTCAGTTGTCTCAAACCGCCTCTTAACGAGCGTTTATCAACCCCGGACAACGCCACGGTGCCCTCTTTGACGCCTTCATATTTGCTGAGCACTTCTTTAACTGGCTCGTCACAGAAATAAGTCATCCATTCGACTACGCCCTTTCGTACCGATACGGTCGCAGTCATCGACGCCCCTCGAAGGCCGACGTCATAAAAATAAAGCACTCGCCCACGTTCCCGCAGCACGCGCATGGGTTGCCCCACCAGGACAAGCAGTTTTGATTCGGGTGTTTCGCCGGGAACAATCGATTCAGCACGGAACTCCGGTGTTTCAACCTTTGAACCGCGCTTATTTTTTACGGCTCTGCCGTAACTTGCCATGCTCATCATACTCACTATTCCCAAACACAATGCCCATTTCCACATGTGAATCATCCTTCGTTGCTTCAGCACTGACGCACGATTAGTTTAACGAAAAGTGAGGGGTCGGTATTGATTTTTTTTTCCTGATCGATACGATTTGGCTGAGGAGTTTTTTCTCGGTTTTTTTTGCCGGGTTCCTTGGCATCAATCGCTGTCGCAGTACATGAAGTACACACTCAAACGAACCACGGAGGATTCGCACGCGCATGGCTCATTCCAGCCCGGTTACGGGAATCATCGAAGAAAACTTAGTCATCATTGATTTTGGAAAGCACGAGGGAAAAACGGTTTCAATCATCGCCGAAGAAGACCCGGCATTTTATCAGGTACTCGTTTTGCAAAAAGACAATTTTGCAATTCGCAGGCATCGCGACAAAAGCTTTCGGTTGTACCGAAATCCCTTATTTCAGATTGAAGTCTGAAAAACAGCGATATTCGACTGCCCTTTAGTAGGCGCTTTTACTGTTGTCGTCGGCTAGATTGCGAACTCCGCCATAACCCATGCGTCGGGCTTCTTCGCGCGACGTGATATAACGCCCGCATTCGCGCTTCGTATTGCCTATTTCTTTTTTAAACTGCGCGCAGTCTTTGCGAGCGACTTGTAGCGCTCCAGGATTTTTATCACAAATGTCGTGAACGCCCTTTAACGTATTTTCGAAAATCTCCGCCAACTCAATGCGCGCGAGATCGGGAGAGTGCATTTCCGCATACTCCTCGCAAGCATTACCCGCCTCGGCTAAATCACCTCGAAGTGCGTCGAGTTCGTCGACCACCCCTTCTTTTTTCTTTTGGTTCGCGCAACTCACTTTTAACGTCGCCAGGCGGCCGAGAACTTCCCCAATGGCACGCTGATCTTCTTTAGGTTTACTATCCGCATTGGCTAGCGCGGAAATACGGGTCTCAAAAGCCTCATTGCTAAGTACCGGCATGCCGGCGATCGCACCCACTGCGGCGCTGAGGTCGTCTGGTACCGCGCAGATGCCTTTTTCATCTTTTTCTGCACAAGAAAACGCGCTTTGGGCGGTCGGATCAAAGCCGCCTAAGCGGCCAGCTCCCGGAATTTTCGATAATAGCGCGTTCAATTGAGCCAGCGCAGCTTGATTGCCCTGAGCAATTCCCGCGTAGGCCCTGCCTTGGGCTTGAATGGCTTTACTTATAGACGCATTCACTTTTTCTTTGGCCAATTCCGCTCCGGGTTTTTTCACGCAGAGCATCGTAGTACACGACGGGTCAACGTAGTGGCCTTTGCCCTTCATGAGTTCGACGTTCTGGGTAATCGCCGAACTTACTTTGCCGTATTTATCCGCGCAGTCCTCGAGTCCAGTGCACACGCACCCACCCGCGCCTAAACCGCGGCACTCCGGCGACTTTGCAGTGTCGATCACGCCCGGAATTGGCATGATCAGACCACCATTCGAATCAGGCAGATTACTGCCTGACTTCACGGTTTCGACTAGATCAGTGAGGTGATTGATACATTCTTTACGTTGATCAAGGGTAGCGGGACCTTCGGATTTTCCTGGGTTTTGCACCGCTGATCCGCAGTGGTGACTATTTAAGTGGAGCGTAAGATCAACACCTAAGGTTTTCTCAAAGCTTTTCACAGTGTCGCGCATCGCTTTGGCAGTGGCTCGAAAATCAGAAGCCACTTCGCGTACTTTTGATTCATAGTCCATTCGACGGGCAGCGAGCGTACCGGTTTCGCTATTGTATTCCTTTTGACTGGCATTTTTCACATTGGCCATGCACCAACGAAATTGACTGGCGTAGGCTTTGCCGAAAGATCCGTATTCTTCCTCCAGCCGTCTAAGACGAGCGTCTTGCTTTTGCAGTGCGCCCGAGGCGTCTTCGATCGCATGCAACACGTCGACTGAATCCGAAAGGTTCGGTTTATTCAACTCGAGTTCACCCATTAACGACGAATCAATATTCTCTAGATCGAGACTAAAGAGCGATGACTTATCGCCAGCCTGATCTTTGTCGATGTTCTCTTTGGAATTCCCACCTGAATATTCATTGTACCTATTCACCAGACAGGTTCGCGTTTCAACTCGTTCGAACTTGCCCTTTCTGCCGTCGCCACTGGGGCTGCGCTCAAGACAGCGGCTGCGACGTAGGGGGCTGTTGTAGGCAGCGTCGCCGTTCACACAATCATGAAATTTGCTGATCACGTCGGAACGCAACGCCGAATACAACCTAGCCCGTTCTTGGCGCAAAGTCGGAATGGCCTCGTTTAACTGTGGCTCTTTTTCTTGGATTTTATCCAACATTTCCTGGGCCCGGGCGGTAGCCTGTGAAAACTGTCGTACACGTTCGTCGAGCTCGGTTGCCCGCAGTTTCTGTTTTTCGGCCAAACCTTCGACTTCAGTAATGTAAGAACCTACGCACTCGCGCTTATCATCGAGATCGTCTCGAAAGTGCAACATTGAAGCCCGCACTTTTTCATAGTTCGATTGAAAACACTCGAGCGACTGGCGCGCGGCCGCCACTCGTTTTATCTCGCAGCGAGCTTTGCCCTGTTCTTCAGAAACCGCTCGAATCGCATCCATCAACTGAGCTTCACTGTATGTGCCCTCTTTACCGTCTCTGGTAGCCGGACCTCTAAAACTGTCGCAGCTTGCTCCTAGGTATTTGTTCGCAACATGGGCGTCTTCGTAGGGATCGGCCGTGAGCGAACAAACAGCGCCAGAGTTTTTAGCCCCGAAAAAATCGTTTGCCACCTGCGCGGCGTTTAAGGTGCTATCGACCACGAGTTTGGCTTTCATCTGATCAGGCGTCAGATTGGCAGCGCTACCAGTGGTTTGTTGAAGTCCCTGCATGGCACAAGCATTGAAATTGGCACCACCAAACGACTGAGACGAACCCATCATCGTGGCGCCGGCCTTTTGAATTGTTGCCTGGGAAGGGCCGATCTGATGCAGCGCGCCTTCGCAAACTGACAGCTCACCCGCCGTCACGGCGGCCTGATCAATACTAGCTTGCTGTCCTGGGTTTGGAGCCGGCGCCGTTTGCGCCAAGGCCAACGGGGCCACGCCAATGCCCAGAGCCAGAAAATAAACACTTTTCATTCAAGATCCCCCACAAAAACCGGTCCACTCATCATTATAGCGAGTTTGAAAATCAACACAATATCAGATTAAAATAATCATGAACTACTCGCTCCAATACGCTGTTTTTATTGTGTTTTTTTATTTTCCCTTTTTACAAGCCCCGGCAAGGCGGTTCAAAAATCGCAGATCTAGCAGAGCCCGAGCCCCGCTCACTTGCCAGTCGAGATCGGGCTCCGACGGGCTGGCGTCGTCGAGCAAGGCGACCTTTAGTTCGGAAGCACTCACCGTTGGGCACACGCTGGTAGCAAGTGCTGCCACTCCTGCCACCACACCCGCAGCCAAACCTGAGTGACTTTGAGTCCGGGTTTTCCCTCGAGGGCGGGCGACAAAGAGATCTTCCCCGGGGGCTGCTAGATCGACGGTTCGAGGCCCGTAGCTTGAGGCAATTTTTTGATTTTTACTTCGCCACAAGACCACTTCCGAAATATTGGTTTTAGGAATTGAGCGCAGCCCGTAGGCCGCTACACTCACGACGTTGTCAAACTCTCTCGAGTACGCAGCGGGGTAACGTGGTTCATCGTCTAAGTTCGTACCGTCGTCGCCAGCCGCAGCGACGACCAACACGCCAGCAGCTTTCGCAACTTCAATGGCACTTCGCAACGCCGCAGAACGTACGGGCGTAGCCCAACCACATACAATGATGCGGGCACCGCTGGCGATCGCATATTCGAAGGCCGCCACGATGGAGCCAGAACTGGTCTGCCCATAGGGACTGAACACCTTTACAGGCAGCAGCGTCACTCCGGGAGCTACCCCCATGGACTTCGACCACCCACCGCCCACTATCGACGCCACTTCAGTGCCATGGGCATGGTCGTCGAACGCACGAGCATCGCCCGAGATGAAGTCCCAACCCGCGCTCTCTCGCAGTCCGTCCCAATAAAGCGTTCGGTTTAATTCAGAATGATTGTAGTCCATTCCACTGTCGAGCACGGCGACGATCACGCGTCGATCCCCAACCCCATGGCGCGCCCACGCTTCGGGTAACCGCAACCGGTGGTGGGCCCAGAATCGATTCCGATCTTTTAATACCACTGAACTCGCTCGCTTGAGTTCGATGCGACCCGAGTCCGCACCACGATAATCTTGGTCGTACTGGTAGTACCGCCAGATACGATACGGCAGAGTGGCGGTTCCCTTGATCGACAACCATAATTTGCGCCAAAACCCGTCGCGATACTTGGCCACTGGTTGGGACATCTTAATGTCCCGCGAGCCCGCATCAATCGATATTGGCGTCTTGGTGCTTGAGCTTGGCACAATACCCGCAACAGTTTTTTCTTTTATGGTTCCTTGTTGAGCAGCAAGCAGGTTTTGCGCAATTGCGTTGACCGTGGCGTCGACAGCGCGATCAAACGCTCGCAAAAGGGCATCGGTGCGAGCCCAGGTGAGCGCTGCTAAATAGTCCGCTCCCCCATAACCAAAGTGAGCCGACACGTCGAAGTAAAAACCCGAAGTTCTCGCATTGATGGCCTGTTCGACTACTCCTTTGTCGGTACTAAAAACCAGATCCGTACCAAAGTGCGCCGCGTACGGCAGGCGTTTTACTCTCGCGCCGGCAAGCACAACTTCGAAATTTATCTCGTGGCCGATTTCAAGCCCGGTACGCAGGCCGCCCGTATCGCGAAAAGTAGGACCAAACCAACCTGGCTCACGGGTGAGCGGGAACTCATTGCGAAAATTCACGTCGAGGCCATGATTAAAATCGTTGCCCTCACCACGAGCGAAACCAAACTGCATGCGTTCTCCACGCCGGCCTACGATAAACTTCAGTTCTGCAATTTCTACTCGGGTCCGTAGTACGTTCTTCGCGATTGGCGGCAGTTCGTCGACATCAGCTTTGTTCGGCTCCGCCACTCGCACTCGAATTTTCTTTTGAATTAGTTTGCGAATAATCTTTGTTTGAAAATTTTCACCAAACCACCTGACCGAACCGTACTGAGTTAAAGCTGGCAGTTCGATGTAGCGCGCTACAATGGGATCTATCTCAACGATCCAATCATCGTTGAAGGTAGCGGCGCACACCGGAGTTGCGTACGTTTGAACAATGATGATAAAAATTGCGCGCCAACCGAGCCTGAACCTAGTGCGGCGCGCCTTTGAAAAAAATAAGTACACGATCCCCTTCCCTGGTTTCGCGCAAACTTCCGTTTGAAGGATCGTCTTTATAAGACGCCCTCGAATGATCACGGGCCACCGAATTGACCACTACCGTGCCAATTGGAAAGTGACCGGAATAAATCTCGAACAGATCGCCCACCTTAATTTCGTCCCGGGCACCACCTGCAAACGTCAACATACGAGTGTCGGTATCTACGCTCGCTACGGTCGACTCCCAATCCATCAAGAAATTCGTGCGGGGGTCTTTCATCAAATTTTTTACTGCTTCTCGTACCACCGAACGAAAAATCGTAGCTATTTTTTGTTGGCGTACGAAATCAAGACCCGTTTCCAAGTCGTTGAAACTAGCTGTCACGTTCAGATTTAATCCAAGTAACCGCGCATCACCGGACCCAACCCCAACGATTTCCCGGCGTACTTTATCGAAAATATAAAAATCGACCTCGAGTCGCCCAACTGTTACCTTCACTTCGCCATCCAGCCCGACTGCCGACCCCTCGCCGATATCGCCGACGCCGCGGTGATAACCAAACTTCAGTCCCCACTCCGATAGATTTGCCTCGAACGCCGTGATGCCTCCGCGTATCACGAAGCGTTGTTTCGGAGCGTCGGAATCACCAGATTCTTGCTCCAGTCCGTTGGTGCGTAACTTGGTCGTGGCTCGCGGAATCTCCGTGAGTAAAATTTCCTGAAGGGCTAATCCTGAGTCGACCCTAGTTCGACCATCGGGCAGGTAGAACTGGGCGTCATAAAGTTTTCCAATGCTCGCATCACGCACCGGATAGGCTTGCGACTCCTTGGTTTTGTTATTTTTTTTTGTCAGTACTCTTCGTTTACCGAACGCGTGAACGTCTTGAACTGCGAATAGGCAGGAAAAAACTGCCCCTACCACGATCAACTGTCTGAAACGGTGCGTGCCTACAAAACGCATAAAACCATACCCCCAAATTCAATCCCTTGAGTTGTCCCTCGGCACTCAAACAGTAAAAACTTAACCTTATTTTCCCCAAAACGCACTCTGGCAGGGTTTTCCCGGTCAAAAAGCGACCGAACAGTGGAGGGATTTTGTTTGAAACGGGGTTGGAACCAAAAAGGAAGAATTAAATCAGAGAATCTGCGATCGTGCGCACCATTTTATCGATCTGAAACGGTTTGCTGAATATTTCGATTACGCCCAAACCGCGTGCGCTTTCCTTGGTTATGTCGTTATAACCAGAACAGAGAAATATTTTAGGTTTTACTGCCACCTTGTCTTTCAACTGCGTCAATAATGTAATGCCGTCACCGTCTGCCATTCTCACGTCCGATATTAAAACGTCGAACTTGTCGGATTCCAGTAAATCAAGCGCTACGCGTCCGCTCGGCGCCATTGAAACCTTGGCTCCGAAGGCCGACAACTCTTCGCAAAGGATCTCGCGAAGATCTTGTTCATCGTCGACGACTAAAATGGTTCTTCCAATAAGAAGGGTCATATGTTCGCTCCCTTGGTTTTTGAATTGTTCGCAGCAGCATCCGCTCGTTTCGTGGGTAACTCCAATACAAACGCGGTATTACCCGATCTTGGTTGGTACCATAACTGTCCGTGGTGCTGTTCCGCGATGCCCTTCGAAATACTCAGGCCCAATCCCGTTCCTTTGCCAACTTCTTTTGTGGTAAAAAATGGATCCATGATTTTATCTAGAATCTCCTGAGAGATTCCATTCCCGCTATCAGTCACGATAATCTGTACTTTGTTATCGTGTTTTAGCGTTTCGATAGTCACCCATTTCTGTTCATGGATCTCGACCGCGTCATGAGCGTTGTTAAGGAGGTTAACCAAAATCTGAACAATCTGGACGGGGCGACATTCGATCCAAATGTCGGCCGTACTGACTGCGTCCAGTTTGACGCCATGGTTACTGAAACGCTCCCGACACAATTCGAGAGTCTCTTCGATAAGGTGCGATACTGGCGTTAGCACCAACGGATCATTGTCGGCGTTGCGCGAAAACGAACGAAGACCCCGAATAATCCTGGCTATTCGTTCGCTGGTGCTATCGATCATTGTTAAACCTTCTGCCAACTTTTCAAGGTCGCCACTGCCGTTTTGCATCATTCGAAGCAATTGTCTGGTCTTGCCACTTATAATGGCCAAAGGGTTGTTGATTTCGTGAGCTATCCCACCGGCCATTTCTCCGAGTGACGACATCTTGGAGTTCTGTATCATTTTCTGTTGAGATTCCTTTTCCGCAGTTACGTCGAATCTTATCGCGATATATCCTTGATCCCCACTGTTATTGGTTCTAAACGGCGCGAGGGTCGAGTTCACCCAGTAGTACGTTCCATCTTTGCGTCGATTGCGAATCTCACCTTGCCACGTTTCGCCTCGGATAATTTTAGACCACATGTCTTTAAAAAATTCCTTTGAATGAAATCCTGAATTAAGGACTCGGTGGTCCTTCCCTAGTATTTCGGACCGTGAGTAACCGCTGATCTTACAAAAATTGTCGTTAACGTAATTAATTTTTCCTTGTTTATCGGTGATCGCGACAATCGCAGTTTGATCGACCGCATTAAATAGGCACTCGTAACGAATCCGTAATTGTCGTTCTTCGTCTTCGATTTGTCTTACTTTCGAGAGATCTTCGATTATCGACCAAATAAATTTTTCACCATTTTTTTCTACTATAAACCCGTTAAGGCGAACGGCGATCAGCGAACCATCTTTGCGAATAAATTCTTTTTCATAAGGACCGTAACATCCGAAACGAGCCAAATTCTCAAGCTGGACTCGTTCCTGGTCATTGTATTTTTGTGGTGTCAGCTGCCAGTAGGTCAGTCCCCCGTCGGCCTCGCTTCGAGAATAGCCAACCATTTTTAAGAATGCAGGATTAGATTCCAACCACGTTCCATCCATTCGGCAAAGGTTCAAACCAAATGAGGCGTTACTAAAAAATAATTCCGATAAAAATTGTCTCTGAGTGAATTGATTTTTCAATTCCAAAGACTCTTCTTGGTTTTTCTCAGCAACGTTCTTCAATACCATTCGGACCCCCTCATCGCAATATTCAGAGATTAGAATAGCGCAAAAAACCACTCGTGCGACTGGAAATCTTTGACGCAGTCGCTTGAACCTCCTCATGCCACCCCGGGGGTGAGATCGTGGCGCGCTCTAGAAAATGGATTTGTTAAATACGTTCTAGTTAACTCAACGGACCTTTGTTAAAAAAAATTATGACAATATCACTGATTGGATCACTGCGATCCCCCTATGTCCGCCGAATTCGCGCTGCATTAGTTGAGATGAATTTAGATTTTAATTTTGAAGTAGTGGATGTCTGGGATCCTTCTCCTCAGTTCCTCGCAATATCTCCTCTTGAACGGGTGCCGGTTTTTATTTTTTCCGGTGAACACCCAATTTACGACTCGCATTCGATTCAAGCATGGCTTTCCGTTAAATATGAAGACCATCCCCTTTTCCAAGGGTCGCTCGAGGGATTGTCTCGCCGTCTGCATTTCACTTCCCTAGCTACTGGAATCATTGATTTGGCCGTTCAACACTTTTTAGAACACAGACGGGGTCCAGCTCATTCCGACATGGCCACCATTCACGACTGTGAACGCGCCCTGAAACAAGCGTATGCCGTATTCGAGCGTGAACTCGCAAACCCGCGGCCTTACCTCAGCGGAGACTCACTAAGAATTGAAGACATCGATCTCGGTGTCGCGGTCTTTTACACCGACTTTAGAGTTGGAACCTGGTTAGTAGATCTTTTCCCGAATGTGCGCAACTTCAGCGACACGCTTGCTAAACGAAAATCGTTTTCAGAAACTCGACCGCCAATTTGACCATTTAGTATGGCCGTCTGCCTAAGATCACAGCCGTACACAAAAGGTTCGATGCATTTTTTTCTACGTGGCGCATGTCTCCGTAAAGTCTTTCTGCTGCACGTGCCGAAGGCCAAGTGAAGGGCGCCTTCGCCAGCTCGACTATCCCATGCCCTAACACCGCACTGGTTGTGGCCGCGGTTAACACCAGGTGTGAGGCAAACAACCCCAGGACCGTTCCGTGTGGAATAATATCGAAATGTTCGGCCAAGTAGCCCCATGGAAGGCCACCTAAAATATTGGTCGCCCACATGTGCTTCGAAATACTCGGAGCGTTGACCGTACTGTCGCTCGGAAGTCGCCCTGGATAAAGGTACCTAAGCGGCGATAGCGCCAAACGCACATACCTTGCCAGCTCTGGTCCCATTTTTTTGGGCGGCAGCTCCATCGGAAGAACTGCCGTGAAGTTTGGCAAAAAACTTAGCGCGAGGGCTTGGTGCATGAGCGCACGCACTTTCGCCAAATCATCCACTGACCATTCCCCGCTCTGCTGTTTTATTAGCAAGGGTTTGAGTTCTCGCAACAACTCACCCCATATTGTTCTTCCAAGACTAACCAGATTCATTTTTTTTGCAGCAGCCAACTGCATGTGAGTTTCGATCCACAAAAACGCTTTTATCACGGCTTCGCGTTCAGCCTTAAGTTCATTCTCAGACAATGAACTCCAGGGCGAGCTGGGAGCCGACACTAATTCTTCGAACCGAAAAGCCGCATGCTCTGCGGAAGTTCGTAAGTGCGGCGCCCGCAATAGAATAGTTTCAAGATCCGGATTTTCATCTGAAATATTGCCAGCAAAACAAGGAAAAGTGGCGGTTCCCAAAGCCAAGAACACAGCACACCAGATTGCAAAAACAGTTTTGTTCTTCATGCCAGCACGCCTAGCACGAACTTAGAAAGACTACTAGCGTGGCTCTTTGCTCAAGACCACAATCTCAATGCGCCGATTCTTGGCGCGCCCTTCTTCGGACTTGTTCGGCGCAATCGGGTGATATTCGGCATAACCAGCAACGGTTAAGTATCTCGGATCAAACTTGTACTTTTGAATCAAGTACCGCACTACCCAAGCTGCGCGAGCTGTGGAGAGTTCCCAATTTGACGGATAATAATCACTTTTTACCGCCAAGTCGTCTGTATGGCCTTCAACTCGAATGTGGCGTTTTGCGGTTTTTAAGACCTTCGCCATTTGATCGAGAATTGGCACGGCCTCGGGTTTCACATCAGCGGCCCCGGGTTCAAAAAAGTTTTTCGCAGAGAGTCGAACCACGAGTCCGCGGTCGTCATATATAATCTGCATTTTTTCCGCGATGTCGGCATCGCCCAGCTCATAACTTACGCTTTCTTCTAAAATATCCGCCACTCGTTTCAAATCCTCGTAGTCGGGCGCCATGATATTGGACTTACCGGCCGGCATGTCCAGTAACAAACCACCCTGAGCACTGGCAGGGTCGAATTGGTTTAGCGTTTTACCGCTCGATTTTCCTTGCTGGTCGATCGCTTCGGCATTGAAGGCTTCACGAATACTCTCGGATACAGATTTTAGTTTAGCTAAATCGGACTGGGATATCGCGTACATCACCACGAAAAATGCGAAAAGTAGCGTGATAAAGTCGGCGTACGACACTAGCCAGCGCTCTAGATTGACGTGTTCCGGGTGCCGTTTGGCCATTTATTTTTCTCCGCCTTCGGCTCCGCCATGGCCTCGCAGATGTTCTTCAACGAATACTTCCAGTTTTTCGCGCAAGAAATGGGGATTTAAACCCTCTTGAATACCAATAACGCCCAATTTTACGACTTCTTTTACTTGGGCCCGCATGTGGGCTTTGCGTTTTAACTTGGTTCCGAACGGAATAAACAACAAATTGGCCGCACCCACTCCATAAACGGTCGCAACAAACGCGACCGCGATACCGCTACCAATCTTTGACGGGTCGTCGAGTGACTGCATCACATGGATCAGCCCTAGAACCGCTCCGATAATTCCGATGGTGGGCGCGTATCCGCCAGTACCTTCCCACACTTTTCCCGCGGCTTCTTCCTCTTCATAAGCGATGTCGATTTCCGACTGCATAATGTCTTTTACGGTCTGCGGCTCAAAACCGTCGATTACAAACTTAACGCTCTTCTTGAAGAGCGGGTTATTTATGCTGTCGCGCATACCTTCCAATGCCAACACGCCTTCTTTACGAGCGACAGTCGCCACTTTAATGATTTCGTCGATCACTTCCCGTACGTCGGTGTCGACTTTTTGGAACACGATATTCATCATTTTTATCGCATTTTTAACGTCTTGCACCGGAAACGAAACAAGACCCGCCGCTATCGTGCCACCGAACACGATAATCGCGGCAGTCCCCTGCAATAAGCTACCAATGTGCAGTCCTTCCAGAACCGCACCGCCAAAAACCGCCAAAAGGCCTAAGACAACGCCTACGACTGTGGTGATTTCCATGCTTGCTCCGATGTGAGTGGATTAGTCGACTCTACTGCGTCTGAAAATGCGTGAATCGCACGCTTATAGGCACGAGTGGCGTTTACAATTTCATCGATCGACTCGCGCACCATGAACTTTTCATTATCGACCAACGTTAGAATGGTGTCGGGCGTCGCCTCCAGATACTTGATAAGTTCGCAGTTTACAATAAACTCTTTCCCGTTGAGGCGATGCACTTTGATCATCACCTTTGAGTTTAGCAGCGAGTCGGGCAATGTAAAGCTTAGGCTGCGGAAGGTTTTGGATTTTTAAGTTTAAATTGAAGCGCTTTAAGTTCTTTTTCGAGCTGCTGAGACTTGCGCTGCTCCGTGGCATACATAGTCTGAATTTTCTTATTCTCTTCGCGTAAATCTGCAATGCGTTTATCAAACATACTTTTATCGGCAGTCGAATCACTACCGCTGGCATCTTTATAAAGTTTTTGCACCCTCTTGTATTCTACTTCCAGATTTTTGAGTTGTTTCTGAAGCTGTACGTTTTCCGAAGCTAGCTCTTTTTGCTTTTGCACGAGCGACTGATGCTGTTCGTTCAACGCCTTGTTCCGCTGGACTTCCGCTTGAACGTGATTATTTAAGCTCATGGCCTTACTCATCACTTCTTTATAGTCTTTCAATGCCGCAGCGGTCTTCCCCATGTGCTCAACGCGGTCTTTACGAAGTTCTTCGATTATAGAGTTGAGCTTCGATACAGTTTTACGCTCACTCTCGGCCAGATTTTGGAGGACCATAATTTTTCGTTGCATACCCTCTTGCGATTTAACAATAGTTTCACGTTCAGCATTGATACGATCAACTTTCGAGCTCATTTCTTTTTTCAACAAATTGGTGCCCTGAATTAATCCGCGTAACTTCGCAATCTCTCGCCGCGCTTCTTTTACTTCGTCTGCTTTTTGCGTAAGCTGCTCGGATAATCGAACTACCATTTTGTCTTTTTCTACCACCATCGCCACTGCCTCAGGTTTAAAAGGTAATTTTTTGGGGTCTTTTTCCTGCATCACAGCCGGGTCTAAGCCTTCGGCTTTAAAAGCATCAGTGAAGACTCTGATATTGGTTTCCAAACTTAACATCTTAAGGCGCAATTCATTAAGGGTTAAGTCTTTTGCCTCTTCCTCGGCCTTCTTAATCTGAAGTTGCTTCTCGAGTTCGGTGCTGTGCTCACCGTGCCGAATATTTTCTTTCTCGATTGTGGCCACTTGATCCTGAGCTTTTTTTACTAGTTCTTTATGTTCAACACCCTCTTTTTCTAAGGCTGAAATATATTTATCGTTTTCTTCATGCATTTTACTGAGCTCAAGAATCTTCTCTTCACTTTTTTCCAGCAACGATTTTGCGTTGAGCAATTGCGCCCGAAGGAGCTCGTTTTCCATTCGCACTTCGTCAATATTGGACGATTCTGTTTTCTGTTCTGGCACATCTAATTGGGCTTTTTTGTTTTTATCGGCATCGTCGGAGCTCACCGCTGTAGCCTGCGACTGCACTTGGCTGTTTGTCGCGACCGGTTCGGAGCTTGCCTTTTTTAAACCATCGGTCTTTATTCCCTTCATTTCACCCGACAGTGTTTCCGACAAACGTAGCAACACTCCGGTTTGTTGATTTGTGTCGTTGTAGGCGTTTTTGAGGGTGTCTAAATGAAGTTGAAAACGATTCGCTGCATTCACTTGATCAGGCCCAAACACTTTTCGAGAACCTGCATTGAAGTCATTCCATTTGTCGAGAACGTCGGCCAGAGCTTTGCCCGCAAAATTATTTTTTGCTTCAAGATTTTTTATTGTTTCAGCTTGTTGCACGATCAGGGCTACCATTTCCGATTCATTGGAAAACGCAGTTTTAGGAACCGTGCCTGCATCTTGTTTGGCCGCTCCCGCCGCTGGAGTGGCAGAACCTTCAGCTTTTTTAGTTTCGTCCGACTTGCCCGATGGCGCCGCAGAGTTTTCTTTTACACTCACAACGGAGCCACTTTCACTCGTAGGTTGGATGGCCAACTTTACCCCGATTAATTTTTCGACTTTGCGAACCATGCGCGAAACACCCTCGGCCGCAAACTCGTCGGCGTCTTGCTCGATCGCCGGGTTCACAAGATGTTTGAGTCGCATCATTTTTCTCTGAAGCGCTGCTTTGTGTTTAGCTGGGTTCTCTAACATTTTTGCGAGTTCTTCTTCAGCGTCGTCTGCCGCAGAAATTAAGGTTCGTCCCAGGGTTTTCTCAGATTTTTCTGCTAAACTTCGAACTCGCGCTAGTTCTTCTTTAATATGTTCGGTCACACTTTCGACTTTAGTTTTCGTCTCGGGTTCGTCTGGTTGCCCTTCGACTTTTTGCAATTCTTCGTCAATTCGGTCTGTAACACTCTTGATGAGCGTTGATTGTTCTTCACTCAATGCACCACTTGCGTGAACCTCTTGGTCTAACTGGTCGATGTCTTCTTTAAGCGCTGCTACAACTTGCTCGAGTACGCTTTGCTTTTTACCGGCCAACTTTTGGACTTCATCTTTTTGGTGATCTGTTACCTGCTCAACCACGGCCACTTCTCCCAACGGAACGGATTCTCCGGCGGGCACCACTTTCACGGTTTCATTGACCGGCTGCCCTGCAACATCTTTGGCCACTTCGGATGCTACGATTTTTGCAACGTCGATTTCAGTTGGGATCCCTAGAATTTTTCCCCCGGGATTGTTTGCGTTTAATTCTTTGAGTACCGCAAGCCCGTCGCCCGTATTGAAGAACGATTCTAGGTAAGCGACGTACGCCGGCTTACCTGCCACGTGAATGTAGAGCGTATTGTGCTTAAAGTTTTTCAGCTTTTCGAGTTTTTCGCTGGGAAAAACTTGCCCGCTTTGAATGTAATGAACGATTCTATCGTTCTCGCGAAGCAGCAAATAACAGTCAAACGGCACCACCACGTCCGCGCGAATCGACTGCAGTAAAATGGGTTCGTAATCTTTTTCGTCGTAAGATGCCATAGTTACACAAACACGCCCACCCTCCTTAAAATCAGCATAGGCGCATTCTAAACCTCGTCGGAAAATTCCTTTCAAAAATGCAGCGAGAGCAAGATTTTCCGAGCAGTGCCAACGGAGCTTTTCGCCTAAAATAGACTCAATGAACTCGTCGCAATCAACCAACGTTCACGTTTCCGGCCGAGGGCTCGGCGCACGCCGCATTCCTATTTGGATCACTGCCACGCGAATGCTCGGCGCGGCCTTGTTTTTTTGTGCCACCCTTGCCACCGGACTCTCAATTTTACAGTGGGGCTGGATTCAGTTCGGCTACACCAGTGGACTTGCTTTCAAGTTCGCCCTTCTTACGACGACTGGCGCTCTAGTTTTTTTTTTAGTGGTTCGTAACAACTCACTTTCCAGTTTGTGGAATCTACGGCGAATCGATCGCAAGTGGGTCTACGGCGGGCACGCCGGACTCACGGGAATGATTGCGAGCATTTTGATAATCGCCGCGCCGACCACCACGCTGTTTTGGAGTTTGAGTGAAATCATAAATACTTTTCCGATACCGACCAAACTTGACGTAATCAAAGAAAATCCAGCGCTCGACTCCACGCTTAAACCAGTTTTTCTGTGGGAGTATGCGACCGTTTTCGACCCTCGGTGGTTTCGCGAATTCGAAATCGTCTTACCTTACGAAAAAGGACCACCCCAAAAATTATTGGGATCGTTTTATCTGCAACACCGTAAAACCCGAGCTCTCGGGGCAGCCTTCTACGGCAAACGCCCACGGCAATATGATCGTTCTACGGTCGCCGCTCTTTTTTCAGAGCGAGCTGCCACCTATCCGCACCCTCGACATTGGCCCCTTCTTTACAATTTGGCACGGGAAGCCGGCGCGCTGGGTGCCAATCGCCTTAGCTTGTTCGAAACCCCGTACGCGAGTCGTATCGGTACGTCTGAAAGACTCTTTTTTTGGAGCCCTGCGGGTGCGGTGTTTCAAGCTCGTTGCGATTCGCCGTGTGTGTTCGAACCAATGCTCTCGCACGTGCGTTTTGCCGAAGACTCAAAAGCGAGTTTAAAGTCTCGTCAAGATCTCACTAAAGCTAAACTCAAAATGCTTCTTGAAACCTACCCCAAAAATGCTGAACAACGTGTCCTGCACGAGAGTGAACTGGTTTTGACGTTGATCTCCTGGCTCACGCTAGATCCCCGCGACCCCGAGGCGTTTTTCCACATTGGAAAACTCGCCACCAACCGCGAAACTGTGGCTTCCGCCGTGCGGTATGGGAAAGACCTAAAGATGTCGGCTCCTCAAATCGCAGAACTCGAAACGCGCCTGGCCACTTTCGAGTACTGATAGTCTGACAACAAATAACTAATATTTAGAGCTACTTACCTGGTAAATTTTGCCGTTCACGCCCCTAACGCTTGGTACTTGTTGACTTAAAATACATCTAAATAATTGACTTATTATGTCGATAATAAGGATGTAAAACGAGGTATCGGGATGGGTTTATTGAGGTTCATTAAAAATCGCGGGGCGGGTACGTTCGGACGAATCAGCCTACTGCTGACGGGGGCTGCGCTGGCGGCAGGCTGCCCGCAACAAACTGCTACGACCAAAGCTCCGGCCGGATCCATATCGGGTGTCGTGAGTAGCAGTGCATCTTCGAGTTCCAGTGCAACTTCCGCCAATTCCTCGAGTGTCACGGCGATTCAAATTATCACGAAGGCCGATTCTTCTGGCTCATTCGATAGCGCAATCGTGCCGGTTTCTGGTGGCGTCTCACTGGCTGCATCGAGACTATATGACTTAAGCGGCGCACTTATTCCTTCGGGTAGCATACCGAGTTGGTTTGTCGAAGCGCGTCTGTTTTTAACTTCGACTCGAACCAGTGCCGGAGCTCCCACCAACACCACATCGAACACGCCGTGCGCCTATTTCGATTCGTATTCCGACAACAACCCTGACTCGAGCGGTTACTACACGATCGACGGTTATAACGTCACTCAAACCGGAATCCTCGCAGATATCGACCAATGTGCGGGAACTGCCGCCGCCGAACTCAATCAACTTGGTTTTTACGTACGAGTGGATCGACGATTCATGAGCAGCAATGACAAACTGCAGGTCATCGTAAAGGCCAAAGCGCTCGAAGAACCGAACACCGCTCCCACGTCCAGTTCGTGCGTGGTGGGTGGCATATTCAACGCCAGCAACTGCTCGAACCAAGTTTACACATTAACTCGTCGTACTTCTCCGGGAGCGCCGGCAAAACCATTTATTAATTTATTTCCGTCTGCCAAGGCCTGGGATCTTCTTGCGGAAGACGTTCTGATTCCCCTTTCGGACGACACTAATATTAGCACGATATCCATTGATCGCGTAAAAGGAGGCGCGGTGTTCTACGGCATCACCATTATCAAGATGCAGTAGACCAACGCGAAGAACTTGAACAAACCGTGGGTGGCTCGAAAAATTAAATCACGAGGCGCAACATTCACGGCACTGGTTTGTGTCGGCAGTGCATTGCTTTTTTCAGGTTGCCCTGAACTTGATAAAGCCACCAACCTCAACACTAATAAAACTGCGGTTGCGTCGAGTACCGCCTCGGGCAGTAGTGGCTCGGTGCCAATTCATTATTCAGAATATCAAAACGCAAAGTCCGTAAAAGTGGTGTTCAATAAACAGAGTTTTTATAACAATTTTCTAACTAATAGTTCGGGGTGTGCCGGCGACGCTCGTTTGTACTACGATCCGGTCACTGATCGGCAGGTTCCGACTAAACCATCGTGGCTGCGTAACGTCGCAGTAGAACTCACCAACTCCAACGCACTCGACGGGCCCAGTTACGCCACCGGTTGCAGTTTGGTTGGAAGTGGTTCTCCCACTGCTGCCAACTGCGCCACCTTCGATGACTTGCAGCCTCTCAGTGGCGCCGCATCGCGCGCAATAGTCGTGGGCGGCATGGGTTGCGCTTCCAATACGTCGGGCTGCTCGGCGCTGGCTAATTCCCCGACGCTCAAAGGCGATATTTGGCAAGCCTACATTCCAAACGATGCAGACGACATGACCTGGGCCAAACAAAATCCCGCTTTAAGTGTTTTCGGCGTAGCGGCTAGTCCTGGACTTGCCTGGGCCGGCGGTGATTTCGACGAACTCCACAATGAGTTTTATATATTCGGCGGCGTCAACGCCCCCGACAACACGAGCACCAATCTAGAGTTTTCGAATTCGGTGGTGAAACTCTCGTTTAACACTGACAAAAGCGTGTCGAACACTACACCACCGGCCACGGTAACCACTTCGACGCGCCGTAACTTTGGGGGTTGGGCGCTCGACGGTGCATTCAACGTAGCACTGGCAGCCTATTTCACACCACCTTCGCTCGTGGGCAATACGTTCACCTACAGTTCGCGCCGCGATCCTACTTCGAAATCCTGGTGTCTCGATGGCGACGCTCAGTGCAGCGCTACTGCTGCCACTGAATCACCCGTTCAGGTCAACAACGAACATAGTGACTATTTTCTTTTAACTGGAGGAATCTTCGACGACGACGGAGTGACCGCTCCGTTCGACGACGACTATTTCACTTCGAAACATTTCTGGATGTACAAGCCACATGGCATTTCCAATTCCGCTGGTGCCACTGCACCGAGTGGTGGCGATTGGATTCTGCTTTCCAACGACGAAGAAGCTTCCGCTGCTCTTGGTAATATTATGAAGGTTATCGAAATTTCAAACACCGGAGTGGCCGAAGATTTTTGGTCAGCGTCGAATGCAACCTGGAACGGCCGAGCCTTTCACCGCACCGTTTATGATCCGACCATGAACCGCTTTTATATTTTCGGGGGTATCGAGGCGAGTGCAAACGCAACGACTACTATTCCAACGTTGGGGGATAACGACATTTGGATCTACGATCCACCAGCGCTCGGGCGTCGCCCTACGGCTGGATGTTACGTGGCCGAAACTCCAAATAACGTTGCGATTCCCACCACGAGCGCAACGCTAGGCATCGGTACTTCGAGCATTAATGTAAATCGCGCCTACCTTGGCGAGAAATGGGTGTTTCCTCCAGGCGGCTGTCTGCAGCGTATCCAACACACAACAGCGCCCGACGCGCGGTTTGAGCAAGCCATGGCGTTTGATCGCGAACAAAAGGCTGTGGTCGTCTTTGGTGGTTGCGAAAGCCCATCCGTCATTGGTGCCGAGGGCAGCAGCACCGCGGGCGATCCGACGTCGAACTGCGTAAGCTCCACAGCCCTTTTTAACGACACGTGGTTGTACTTGCCTCCGACAACAATGGAGTTCGTCTCAAACAGTTATCAGGATGCGGGCACGAGCCCGTACTCGGTCGACGGCACGAGTGCTCCGTATTATCGGCTTTCTAATATTTTCGGAACCGACTTTTGGCTCGACTATTTTCCAATGTACCAAGACAACAACAACTCTAGCGTAGAACTCACCAAACCGACCGATGATCAAATTCTTGGTACGTGGATTCAAATGAATCCAACAACCAGTCCCACTAAACGCTCGAGCGCCTCGTTTTATTACGATCGCGCCCATAAAAAATTCTACCTACACGGAGGTTTCGGCTGTCGTAACACGAGCTGCTCCGACGTCGGCACGATCAACGACCTCTGGGAATACACGCCTCCTAATTTACTAACCCAGTGCGATCGCGAAAGTGGAACGTGTAGTTCGAACGGCACCTGGACTCAGATTAAGTCCCATAACGACGCCGCAGCCGACCAACCCACTGCCCGCAAAGGCGCGGTCACCGCGCACGCTGAACCGATGTTCAGCTTTGCCGACGACTTTTATACCGTTACCGACACCTCGTGCGTGAGCCAAGGCCCAGTCATTACCGGCGATTCATCGTCGAACAAACAATACGTTGGTGCAATTTACATCGACATTGACCGCGAAAAAATCGAAAGTGGCCGCCACTTAGTCATCAACTTGCGTTTTCTCCCGTTCGATCAAAACACCAAACTTCCCGGACTATTCAACAACAACACCCCAACCTACACGAGCGACGACAGTGAAAACGCGTCGATCAACGACCAAGCGCTCATTCGCGTGCAGCTCATCAACAATCCAGTAAATTTCTGGGACCAAATCCAATCGCTCATTCAACCGCGCTTTCACGAGTTTTTAAACAATGTGCCTGTGATTTCGCGCGACCTCACGTACGTCGCCGGTGGAACTGGCCAGGTAACCGAGAAACAAATTCTCATTCCGCTCAACGGTGTCGACACTTCGTTCGACATGATCAAGATCGAACGCATTCAAGGGTCGGTGAAATTCTACGAGATGGCGATTTATCAGTACTAAGACTCGGCTGCAAAATCAGATTTTTTTGTCAGCATTTATCTCGTCATAAGATATTGAAATTACGCCATTTCATAAAAACTCTCTGGAACGTGTCGCGCGGACACACTGTAAATAATAAACTAAATAAGTAAAATATTAGATTGTGGGGGCCTACAGCAAAGAAGTTTGGACGTTTGTGGAGGACTTTTATGTCTCGAATTGCTGTCGTTTTAGCCGTTTCTTTTTCGTTCTTTTACGCACACACGCTAGTGGCTAAAGAACCTGCCACCAAAAAAGTAGCCTCGCGCAAACTCGCGTCGATCAAGCAATTGCGTCCAACACTCAATCAAACCGAAGCTATGCTGCAATCGCCGCACGCAGCGCCTCGGTTGCTCGATAAAGAACCGTTCGGATCCGCCAAACACTCGCGTTTGGGCTTCTACGGTGTTTGTCGCGACGCCAATGGGCACAGTGTTTCGATCTCTGATTCCGCTTACGCCGATTGTCTTTCGCAATCCAATATGCCGCGAAACGACTCGAGCGTAAGTTCGTTCTATCGCTCCACTCAACGCGAAGGCGGAGCGGCCATACTTTTAAGTCCGTGATCCAACGAAAGGGGAAATCAAAATGGGAAAGAAAAAGAAATTCGATTTGTCGCACCTCGTTCACGAAGGGTATTTAAAAGACGGGGATTCGATTAGCTTTGTTTCCGACCCTTCCAAGACCGCGAAAATCATGAAGCAGCCTAATGGCGAGTACAAACTCAAGGTGGGTAAAGAAACTGTCACCACATTACATGCTTATTCAATGGAACTACTGGGACAAGAACCACCAAACCACGCCAGCTGTTGGTTTAAAGCACCGAACGGAAAAACGCTCTACGAACTCTGGCACGCCGACGATTACGTCGAAGCAGCATAGTGGTTCAAAAGCCCGCGGGCTAGCTATTCAAGCGCCCGTTAGCGGTTGCCCAATTCGTCATAAAAATAAATCGCGCTGCGAACCGCCGCCTCGAAATCTGCTAGTGGCATGCTTTCGTTTTCGGAATGCGCTTGAGTGTAAGGGTCTTCGACGCCAATCAAAATGGCTGGTGCCCCACCGAGCGCATCTGAAAACGGCTCTACAAACGGAATCGTGCCGCCGCAACCCATAAGCACGGGTCGCTTGCCGTAACCCTTTTCAAGCGATCGCATTGCAGCGTCGAACACAGGGCCGGTAGCCCTCGTACCCCAAGCTTTTCCGCCGATATCGGTTTTAACTGAAACTTCTACTCCCCACGGGGCCACTCGTTTCAGGTGCTCCTCTACCAAACGCGCCGTTCGCACGGGGTCCATGTCCGCCACGATACGCACGCCCAACTGAGCCCACGCCGAGTTGTTAATGATATTGGCGGGCGCCTTTCGTGAGCTTGCCTCAACCGCGTTGACCGAAAGCGACGGCTCGCGCCACATTTGCAGCAACGGGTGTACAGTACCATCTTTACCTGGAAGCAACCGCGTACTTGGTAGCAAGCCCGCCTGATAGCGAAACTCCTGAATCGTAAACGGCAATCGATCCATTTCTGCTCGCTCTTCTTTGGTGACCGGGCGTACTTCGTCCCAAATTCCTGGTACAGTCAATCGCCCTTCAGCGTCGGTCATGGTGGCGATCATGCGACTGAGCGCAATAACGGGGTCGGCCACCGGACCACCCCACATGCCAGAATGCATTGAGCGTTCGTGCGCTTTAACTTCTACTTCGAAAACGACCAGTCCCCGCAACGAAACAGTAAGCGCCGGCAACCCAGTATCGTAGTTCTGAGTATCGGTGAGTACCATTACATCTGCTTTTAATTTCTGTTTATACTTCGCCAAAAATTCTTTTAGGTGCGTAGAACCGATTTCCTCTTCGCCCTCGATAACGAGTTTTACGTTCACTGGCAATTTACCAGCGGTTTCAAGATAGGAAGCGATCGCAGCCGAATGCACAATCACACCCGCTTTGTCGTCGGCAGTCCCGCGTCCATACAATCGCCCATCTCGCTCCACCGGTTCAAACGGAGCGGATTTCCATATTTCCATTCGGCCCGGAGGCTGCACATCATGATGCGCGTAAAGCAGCAACGTTGGTGCGTTCGGTCCTGCATGCAACCAATCGGCGTACACGTACGGGTGAACGTCGTCGGCCAACTTAATAATCTCTACGTTTTCGAGACCGCGTTTTTTTAGAAGTGCCGCTACCGCCTCGGCCGAGCGCTGCACGTTTTTAGGATCGAACCCATCAAAACTCACGCTGGGTATACGTACCAATTCTTTTAAATCACTTAGGTGTTGGTTCTTTGTTTTTTCATACTGTTTGAGAGCGGTTTCAAGTGAACTTTTGGGTGAACTCATGACGATCTCCTTTGCCGCTGACGACCACGCGGTTGCGGCCCAAACGTTTGGCCTCGTACATGGCTTCGTCAGCCGCTTTTAACAAGGCGCGATAATCTCGTCTTCGCACACCAGAGCCGGTCCATGCAAGCCCAAGACTTGCGGTAATCGGGCGGGAGAGACCTTTTTTTGAGGCAATACGCGCTCGAATGGTCTCGGCCAATCCGAGTGAATCGTCAACGTTGGGGCCCATAAGAACCACAACAAACTCGTCCCCGCCGTAGCGAGCCACCAACGATTCGAAATTCTTTTTATAATTACGTCCAAACTGAACCAAAGTGCGGCGCAAGGACTCGCCTATGTCGGCCAACAACTGACTTCCGACCAGATGCCCCCAGGTGTCGTTGACTGATTTAAAAAAATCGAGGTCAAGAAATATGACCGATACAGGCCGACTCGCTGTGGCCTTGCCCACGCGGGCCCGCAAAAACAAATCGAGTTCTTGCCCACTGGCCAATCCGGTGAGTGCGTCGCGTCTTTCGCGCTCTAGTTTTTTCTGGGCGTCGAGCACGTTTTGAAGTGCCGCTGAAAAGTAGCTACAAAGAGTTTGCGCTAATCTACCACGCGCATTGGCGGTTTTGGAGCGGGTGTCTTCGGCAATCGTGGTCTTGAGCTTGGCTTCAACTACTCCCACCGTGGATCGCCCCATTACAATTGGCACATACAAAATCGCCCCGCCGCGCACCATGCGTCCCTGCCGGTAACACAACCCCAGTGGTCCACCACCTACGGGAACACGCGACCCAGCTTCCGCACCCACTGCGGCCACGCAAACCAACCGCACCTCTTCAATTTTATCACCGGACTTAGTCAAAGGGTCATCGAGATAAACCGCTACCCGTTTGGCCCCAAGAAGCTCCACGAAATTGCGACAAGTTTCTTCGAAAATTGCATCGGCTCGCTCGAGTGCGTTCCACCGTGGTGCTTTTCGCATGTTCCGTTCGAGCAAACCAAACACTCGATTGGCTGATAAACGATCAACGCGCAAGGGGTCTCCGGAACCAGCGATCCAGTAACACGCTCGGAATCAAAGTGCTCAAGAGTACGACGAATACCAGAACTCCGAACACTTCGTCGCTAAAAACACCAAGCGTTTTTCCAGCAGCAGCAAAAATCAAACCCACCTCACCCCGAGGTGCCATTCCAAGTCCAACCGCCACACGATCGACGCCCTTGCCCGCCACCAGTGAACATGCCATTTTTCCGAAAATGGCGATTAGAACAAATAGTCCAACTTCAAAAAACGAAAACCACCCCAAACTAGTAAAGGAATCAATTTTAACGCTCGCGCCAATGAGTATGAAAAATAATGGGGATAAAAACTTCACCAATGGTTCAAAATAGGATTCCACTTCGTCCGTGGCGTCGTCCAAAAGTAAACCCGCAAAAAAAGCACCAACAATCGCAGCTAAACCAAACAACTGTGCAAGCCACGCAAAACTAAAACAGGTCACTAGTCCAAGCGTCACTATTCCCTGCGGAATTTTTCGAACGTACCCACGAAGGCGTCCAAATACTGCAATACCCAAGAATAACACGACCGCAAAGAACGCAAGCGCCTTGCCCACAATGGTGGCGATGAGCCAGCCCATCGACTGGTTAGCTCCTCCGCTCAAGCTCGCCTCGGCCCCTACCATGTGCGTCGCCAGCGCTCCGACCACACCCAAGATCAACAATCCGAGTACGTCGTCAATGACCGCAGCATTCAAGATCAACTGGCCGGTAGCAGAACGCAACTTGCCTACATCTGAAAGAATCCTGGCTGTAATTCCAACGCTGGTGGCGGTCATCGCGGCCCCGATAAAAAGCGGAACAAGATAAGACACTTCGCCCGAAGGCAGACGGTCTTCCACGATACCAAATTTCCAGGCCGCGAGAGTCGCAAGCAACGGAACCACTACACCGATGATTGCGACCAAGGTCGCACGAAATCCGACTTTTTTTAAGTCGCTAATAGAACTTTCAAGGCCTACCGAAAAAAGTAAAACAATGACACCCAACTCCGATAAACCGTGAAGAAATTCGCTCTCCGAATAAACCCGAGAAAGCGAAAACGCGGGCATCACCAAAATTAAGTTACCCAACAAAAGACCGGCGCTGATTTCGCCAATCACACCGGGTAACGAAAAACGCTCGGACACGAGCGCCATCACGCGGCCTAGAAATATAGCCAATGCTAAAGCCAGAAGTATTTCAAGATGCATCGTTCCCTCTCAGGCGCGCTCAATAAAATGTAAACTAGGCGTTCGGACGATCAGTGGCTGCGGTGGCGGTTGCTTTTTGAGCTGTCGCCACTGGGTCCACTGTCGCGCTCGCCTCGCTATTTCGAGCTTCCACGGTTCGCGCTTCCAGCTTCCCAGAGCTCGCCGGACCGTTGAGACCTTCTTTAAAGTTTTTAAGCGCTTTGCCAACGCTTGAACCCAGTTCCGGCAACTTTCGCGGTCCAAAAACCAGCAAAATCCCGGCCAAAATTAAAATATGTTCGCCGCTTAATCCAAACATCGGAACCTCCACAACTTACCATTAAAACGAGCAGTCCATTTCTTATAATCCGAGCAGCCACGTCAATCAAGGAATTGCTCTCGGCGAGTTTCTCCTGAATAATAGAGTCTATGAGGCAGGCGGGTCGCATTTTCCATTTTTTCGTTCTTGGGTGTTTCGTGGCCTTAATCCCGGCGCGGGCCACTGCCTCGGGCTCTAAATCCGAGGTCAAAAGTGAGGTCGATTTCAATTGGACCGAAGTGGAGGGGGCCACCCACTACGTCGTAACGATCGCCAAAGACCCCACCTTTCAAAAAGTCATTACCAATATAGATACGGCTTACACAAAAGCGCGCTCCCAGCCACTGCCCCCGGGGGCTTATTATTGGACAGTCGATGCATTCAACGACCTGTACCACCTTCATCGTTTAGCGCCCCGCCCCATCGTCGTAGGGTCGCCATACCAAATCACAGGTGAATCGCTCGTCAAACTGCCGGCCCCTCAGACGCTCTCCCCGCCCGATCAAGCGCTGTATCCCCCACTTGCCAAAATTCGATTAGCTTGGGCCCAGGTTCCCGGCGCCAAGAAATACCTATTTCGCCTCTGGGACGAAGACCACCGCGTATACCACACCCAGATCAAAAAAGAGTCTCACTTAAGGTGGGAAACCACCGTGGACCGAACTTGGATCGTGGTGCACGACGCCCCGTACTCGTCGTTCATATATTTGGATCCGGGCGACTATCGTTGGGAAGTCGCAGGAGTCAATGAAGACAATCACCAGATGGGCGAATTCGCTTCTGGTCGATTCGAGGTGAACAAGAAGTATTTCTTTAAACCAAGGGTTCACGAGTTGAGTCTATTTGGCATTACTAGCCCCCGCTATTTCGTACGGTTTGGTTCGCTAGGTTCAAACGCAAACATCAAAGTGATGACCATTCCTTTCGGGGGCGGCGGTGCGTGGAACTGGTGGGGATCCAGAGTGTCCGGATTGCGTTTGACGGCCAGTGTGGTGAGCGTCATTCGTCGACACACCATGCGCAAAATCGCTCTTGAAGGACGATTTCGCTACAAACTCTCTAATGTGCCGAAAGCTTGGCATTTCGAGTTCGGAATCGGACCATCTTTTCTCCAATTACCTCATATCGACGTCAACTCCATCACCCGCGACGAAACGGTAGACTTGTTATCTACTCTGGGACCGCTGGCTGAGCTCGCGCTGGTGTACCAATTCGAATCTCCCTACACTAATACTCTAGGATTCCGCACCGGACTGCCCATGTTGTTGATTCGAGGCCAAGGCGAAGGTGGGCGCATCGTGCGTGGGGTGGATATGAGGGTTTTCAATGAACTGCGCTGGCACACTAGCGCAAACGGTTTTCTTTCCGGCTCGCTCGAACTCTTCTACAGCGAGGTGCAGTTTCGACCCAACGGAGTGTCCGAGGGGCGTTCGATTGCCCGCTATATTGGCCCGTCCATTCGCTTGGGGCTCGGTCTGGTTTTTTAACCTTGATCGTCAATCGAGAATTCGCTAAACGTAGCCGTTCAATCCATTAATTAAGGAGCTTTTTCATGGCTGGCGAATCGAACATCTCTCTTGAGAAGGTGCGCAATATTGGAATTTCTGCACACATCGACTCAGGTAAAACTACACTCACCGAGCGAATTCTTTTCTATACAAAGAAGATTCACGCCATTCATGAAGTGAAGGGTAAAGACCAGGTAGGCGCTACCATGGACTTCATGGATCTCGAGCGCGAAAAAGGCATTACGATTCAGTCAGCTGCGACCTACGCTGTCTGGAAAGACATCAATATTAACATCATCGACACCCCTGGCCACGTGGACTTCACGATCGAAGTGGAGCGCGCGTTGCGGGTTCTGGACGGAGCGATTCTTGTACTCTGCTCAGTTTCGGGCGTGCAATCGCAGTCGATCACTGTTGACCGCCAAATGAAGCGCTACAAAGTTCCGCGCATTTGTTTTGTGAATAAAATGGACCGTGCCGGTGCGAACCCATGGCGCGGCATTCAACAATTGCGCGAAAAACTGGGTCACAACGCCCACGCAATCACCATGCCGATCGGCTATGAAGACAAATTTCAAGGTGTGATTGACCTGGTTGCTATGAAGGCCTTCTATTTCGATGGCGACAATGGCGAAAAAATTCGTGAGGAAGCGATTCCAGCAGAGTTGATGGACGAAGCTAAGAAACGCCGAGAAGAGCTCGTAGCGGCGCTCGGTGATTTCGATGATGTCGTTGCAGAAAAATACCTCGGCGGCGAAGAAGTAAAACCAGAGGAACTACGCCCAGCTATTCGCAAAGCCACGCTTTCGTTGAAATTTACGCCTGTCATGATGGGCTCGGCCTTTAAAAACAAAGGTGTTCAACTATTGCTTGATGCGGTCGGTTATTATTTGCCAAATCCAGGCGAAGTGTACAACGAAGCACTCGATCTCGATAAGGGCGAAGAAAAAGTCACGCTCAAAAGTGATCCGGAGCTTCCGTTCGTCGGACTTGCGTTCAAGCTCGAAGACGGCCGCTATGGACAATTGACCTACATGCGTATTTACCAAGGCACCGTCAAAAAGGGTGACTTCATTTACAATATGGCCAACCGCAAGAAGGTCAAAATTCCGCGACTCGTGCGCATGCACGCGGACAAGATGGATGATATCGAATCGGCCTCGGCTGGCGACATTGTTGCTATGTTCGGCGTTGAGTGCGCCTCCGGCGACACTTTCACGGACGATCGTGTTCATTTAACGATGACTTCGATGCACGTACCGAACGCGGTGATCTCACTTGCGATTGCCCCTAAAGAAAAAGCAGGTCAGGCGAACTTCTCTAAAGCGCTCAACCGCTTTACGAAAGAAGACCCTACGTTTCGCGTTCATCGCGACGAAGAGTCCGCTCAAACGATCATCAGCGGTATGGGCGAGTTGCACTTAGAGATTTATTGCGAACGCATTAAGCGCGAGTACAACTGTGAAGTTACCGTGGGCAAACCACAGGTGGCCTTCCGTGAGACGATTAGCCAAAAAGGCGAGTTCGAATACACTCACAAGAAACAAACTGGTGGTTCAGGTCAATTTGGTAAAGTCATTGGTTACATCGAACCCCTTCCTGCCGACGCGGTTGAGAAGTTCGAGTTCGTCAACGACATCGTGGGTGGCTCGATTCCACGTGAATATATTCCTGGTTGCGAAAAAGGCTTTAAGGAAGCTGTACAAGAGGGCTCTCTTATCGGCTTTCCTATCGTCGGCGTACGAGTCGTGCTCAACGACGGTTCGTACCATGACGTGGACTCATCGGAGCAAGCGTTTAAGACGGCTTCGATCATGGGTTTTCGCCAAGCCTACGATAAGGCCGCACCGATTGTGCTTGAGCCAATCATGAAACTTGAAGTTCAAGCTCCTGAGGAATTTCAAGGTGCTGTGATGGGCCAAGTGAATCAACGTCGTGGCATCATTATGAACAGCCAAACGCTCGAGAAATACTTCGTGTGCGAAGCGGAAGTTCCGCTTACGGAAATGTTTGGTTACTCCACCGACCTTCGATCGGCGACCCAGGGCAAGGGTGAATTCTCGATGGAATTCTTGAAGTACTCTCCTGTTCCTCGCAACGTTCAAGAAGACATGGTGAAGGCTTATCGCGAGAAGCGCGCCAAGGAGAACAAATAGTTATCGCGGTTGAGCAGGCATGAAAGCCTGGTTCAATTCTGTTCAACGTATTCGAAAATGGGCCAGCGGCCGACCGGTTTTTTGGTCCGCCCTGGCCTTTTTTGTTGTGGTGACCATAGCGGTTACCCTGTCGGTCTGGTGGAATTTACTCTTGGTCGAAAAGCACCAGATCCTCCAACGAATCGACAACATGGCCCAGCTCATGGCGGACAGGCATGAACAAGAACGAGTGCCTCTTGCGCTGCTCATGTTCGTGGGAATTGGGCTCTCGGTCATTGCGATTCTCGCCCTAGTGTTTCTGTTCTTGCGCCTTATTCAGACATTGCGCTTAAATCTAGCCCAGAGTCAGTTCATCGCGGCGGTTACTCATGAATTGCGTTCACCAGTGGCAGGGATTCAAATTCTATTCGACACCCTATCGCGCGGCGACCTGCCACCAGGTAAAAAACTCGAGTTCGAAGCCTCGATTCGCAAAGAACTAAAACGCCTACAAGACCTGGTCGACCAAGTTCTCGACACTGCGACGCTCGAACACGGCATAACCAAGTTTCAGATGCAGTCGCTACGCCTCAATGCTCTTATTCATGAGACCGTTGAACCACTCGCCACGGTGGCCGCTTCGCTGGGTGGTAGCATCACCTGCAACTTCAACGGGGACCCTACCGTTTACGCAAATCGCAAACTGCTATCGACCGCACTTTCAAATATTCTTGATAACGCTATCAAATATGCGCGCGGGATCCCCGAGATCACGCTACGCACTCGCCAAACACACGGGTGGGTCGAAATCGCAGTGGAAGACCGCGGTATCGGCCTTGCCCATGGTGAGCAACGCAAAATATTTAAGCGCTTTTTTCGGGCACAAGACGCACGCATTCAGGCAAAAACCGGCACTGGCCTAGGACTTTATTTTTGTAAACTTGCGCTCTCGGCCCAAGGAGCTAAGATTTCCGCTAAGAGCGCCGGACCCAATCGCGGTACTACATTTTCCATTCGGCTACGCGCCCCTAAAGAGGCGAGGCTAAACCCATGAGTGTCATACGCGTGCTGGTAGTCGAAGATGAAGAAGCGATCGCCCAAGGGATCATCTACAATTTCGAACGAGCAGGTTATTCGGTTTTCCACATCAAAGACGGGGCGAAAGCCCTGGCCTTGGTGCTCGAGCAGAACTTCGACCTCGTGGTTCTAGACGTAATGCTACCCCATAAAACGGGTTTTGAGATTCTAGAAACGATGCGAACGAAACGCAATTTTACGCCGGTACTCATGCTAACTGCGCTCTCGGACACCAAAGAACGCGTACGAGGAATTCGTTTAGGCGCCGACGATTATCTAGGCAAACCCTTTGATGTCGAAGAACTGCTGGCCCGAGCCGAGGCGCTACTACGTCGAAGCACGTGGTCCGACACGAGCGAGCCGCACGTTAAAGCAACACTTTCACCGATATCTCTTGGAACCATTATATTTGATCGGGCGGCACACATTCTTCGAGCCGTACCCGAAGACAAAAGTAAAAGTATTCCTTTAACTGCAATGGAATCGAAACTCTTAGCCGCCTTGCTCGATCAGGCCACGAGTTCCACGGCTCCCGAGCGATTTATTCCTCGGACTGAACTTTTGAGCAACATTTGGGGGTTTCAGGAAGGCACCCAGACCCGCACGCTCGACATGTTCATAGCGCGTCTGCGCCACTATTTCGTCGAACTCGGCGAGACGAATACAAAGATCGAGGTTCTACGTGGTGTAGGCTACCGCCTCGCGCTGGGTCCGGTTTCCTAAACCGACTGAACAATCACCTTTAAATCTGAATAATCTTCCATCGCCGAACGCAGGCCTTCGCGACCCACTCCCGAATCTTTAAGACCTCCGTACGGCATGGCATCAAATCGCAGAGTGGGAATGTCGCCAACAATAACGCCGCCGACTTCAACCTCGTCCGCAAAACGTTTTGCGTTTTGACAAGAATCCGTAAAAATTCCAGCCTGCAAACCAAATCGGCTGTTGTTTACCGCTGCGATCCCCGCGTCGAGAGATTTAACTCTTTCGACGCACACAAGCGGACCAAATATTTCATCGCGTACCACCGCGTCGCTTGGTTTGGTGTTCGTAATCACAATGGGTTCGAAACACCGTTTGCAGATTGCTTGAGCTTCACCACCAATTAAAATTTTTGCGCCACCGGTTACGGCTGCATTTATTTTTTCGGTCAAACGCGTTGCCGACGCGTCGTCGATCACGGGTCCGGCTAGCACTCCTCGCTTCGCGGGATCACCCACTGCAATTTGACGAGTGGCCGCCAGTAGTTTTTCAGTAAATCGATCGTAAACACCGTCTAAAACGTAAACCCGTTGCACAGAAATACAAGACTGACCGGCGAAAGAAAAAGCCCCCCAGGCCACGCGTTCCGCCGCAAAATCAAGATCAGCCGAAAGATCAATCACAACTGCAGCGTTGCCACCGAGTTCGAGTGTTGCGTGGCGCCGAGCCGGCGCCTGGGTTTTTAAAGCCCAACCTACTACGTCGTTGCCAGTGAAACTCAGGACCGCCACTCGTGGGTCGGCGTTCGCGACAGACGTTAGTTCGTTTGTCTGCGATACGCATTGCACGGCGTGAACGAATGCCTTGAACTCGTTGCGAGAAGCAAGCGCCCCGATTTCGGCGCACAACACATGGGCTCCACCGGGCGCTTTGGGGGCGGGCTTAACTATGATCGGGCACCCCGCCGCTATTGCGGGTGCGACTTTATGGGCCACTAAATTGAGTGGAAAATTAAAGGGCGTAATCCCGAGCACCACGCCTCGTGGCTCCCACACTGTGAAACCGTCGTGTAGGCGTGCGCTATTGCCCCAACTGTCGAGCGCGATTTTGCGGCCAACAAACCCTCGCACTTCGGCCGCCGCGATTCGAAAGGTACTGACGGCTCGGGTCACTTCCACATCGGCAAGGTCTATGGGTTTGCCGGCTTCTTCGATTAGTATTTTTACAAACAATTCACGCCGCTCCTCAAGAGCGTCGGCGATTGCATTCAGAAACTCCGCCCGTTGGGACCGAGTAGTTTTTCGCAACAACGCGCGGGCATCGAAGGCCGTGGTCAACGCAAGTTCTAGATCTGCGGGCTCCGCAAACTCGACCTCAGCCACCGTTCGCCCGGACCACGGCGAAGCTACAAATACTTTTTGATTCGCCGGCCGCACGGCTCCTGCTATCCAGTTTTCGTAAACTCTCACTTTTGTTCCTCTCGCATTTCGACTTTTGTTACATTGCCGTCGGCGTCGTACCAAATCGCACCACTGACCGTTTGCTGGCCAAGTACGGCAGGTAAAAAGTGGGCATCGCCCGGCCAAAGATTAAGTTCTAAAACCGAGGAGACCGGCACCCATTGAAGAGTGCCCTCGCGGCACTTTTGCTTCGGAGGCTCACTCCCGGCGTATTGTCCGGTAAATATAAACACGGTCCAATCTTGGGCTTTGGCGGGTTTAAAATTTGGAAAGTGCACATACCCGCAAGGTTTGAGGTCTTCGGGCCTTACGCTCAACCCCGACTCTTCGTACACTTCGCGTACCGCCGCTTGCAAAGGGCTTTCAAGTGCATCGAGTTTACCGCCCAATCCATTATATTTTCCGAAATGATAGTCGTTCGGGTCCGCGTTACGGTGAATCATTAGAACTCGACCGTCTCGGTCGAAAAGGTATACCAAAACAGCCAAAACGGCGGAATTTAGTCGTACTGGAGGTGTCGCTAATATCATACTTGATTGTCCCTTAATCTCGCGGCAATCTGCGGTCTATGTCAACTAAACGTCGTGCCCTTATATTCGGTGTCGCCAACGAACGCAGTTTAGCTTGGGCCATTGCCCAGAAACTTGCCGCAGATGGCTGCGAAACATATTTCACCTACCAAGGCGAACGCCTCGAACGGCGAGTTAAACCTTTGGCCAGCGAAGTTGGTGCAAGCTTAGTAGAGCAATGCGACGTGGCTGACCCCGCGCAGCTAGATCGATTTTTTCAGTTGTTAGCTCAGAAAACCGACCACATCGACATTTTGATCCACTCGATCGCTTTTGCCGAAGCCGCGGACCTAGAGGGGCGCTTTATCGATACGAGTTTGAACGGCTTTACTAAAGCGCTTCAAATCAGCGCCTACTCGTTGGTCGAACTCGCACGAAGAGTTGAACCCTTTATGGAGCGCGCCGGAGGCGGTCGCATTCTCACGCTTTCTTATTACGGTGCTGAAAAAGTAGTTCCCAATTATAACGTCATGGGCGTTGCGAAAGCGGCTCTAGAAGCAAGTGTTCGATACTTAGCTAACGACGTTGGTTCTAAGAAAATCACCGTCAACGCCATTTCGGCGGGACCAGTTAAAACATTGGCTGCTGCCGGTATAAAAAACTTTCGCTCAATTCTAGACACATCAGCCGCCAGGGTTCCGCTGCGCGAAAACATAGAGGCCGAAGACGTTGGTCATCTGGCGGCATTTCTTTGCGGCCCAGGTGGCGCGCACATCACGGGTTCGACGATGTATGTTGATAGCGGTGCCCACATCATGGGAATGGGTGCTTAAGTCCTAACCACGTCAGATGCAAATGTTTGTATGGCTATTTTTCGTTTTGATTCACACAGCGACCGCTGCCGACGCTCCTCAGAAGCGCCAACTCGAATTTGTCACCGTTAGGCCGGCCGAAAAAGCGGTCTACTGGACCCCCTCCATCGGATTAACTAGTTTTCGATTCCGTCAAACGTCGCGCACCGATTATAACGCGCTTTTTTTCCAAACAAAATTATTGGGTCGAGTTCCTATTTCCCGTTCTTGGGATTTTGGTGGCGCGCTCGCACTAAACTTGCTGCCAGTCTCCCAACAACCTTCATCGCATTCTACCCGTGTTGGGAGCCTTGCCTTACGGTTCGGCTACTCCCCTGCCACTCTGGTCCCTCGCCGTTGCGATTGGCCCTACTGGCTGGCCCTTACGTAGTTCATATGATGGTTGAAGACGACGCCTTCGGATACAAAACCGTGGCGGGCCCACAATTCTCGGTGGCTCTGCACCGAGCCCTTCCCAATAAAGCGGCAGGCCTAATGTTCTTTCGCTTCGCTCCACTTTTTGACCACACCGGGCAGTTTGCAATTGCCAACCGATCGATGGGCACTGGAATCGCCTACACCACCCCGACCACTGAAATCGGCAGTGCTTTATCGATAAATCTAGAGTTCGAATTTATATCGATTCCTCTACCAACTACAATTCAGGCTTCATCGTCCGCTACACTCGCACTTGGACTTACCCTTTAGTATTTAAAACTCAAATGCCGTTTGAATGGCAAAGTGGTTCGACTTCAACTGAGTGGTCTTAATTTTCAATTCCAGGCGGGTGTAGGCCAAACTTATTCCCACCCGAGTTTTGTCTGAAAGCAAACGCCTCCAACCAAATGAACCTCCGAGTTCGTTGTTACTAATTTCCATGAGTTTAAAACCACGATCCGCCACTGCTGCGACTCGTCCCCCGAACGTAAGATCGTCATCTTCGCCGATCTGAACTCTTAAATGGGGGGCCAACTGCGGGCCTAGTTGATGACGATATCCAAACGTAGCTCTGCGAGTGAACATGGAAACATAATACAATCCAACCAATCCGCCTAGACTCCATTGTTCATCGAGAGGACGCTGATACACTGCGGCCAACGTGCCGTTTACAAAGTGGATGTCGAGATTCTGCACATTTTGCGCGATCGGAAAAATAGTGGCCGATAGCATGCTTCGTAAACTCCAATTCGGATCTAAATCACGCGTGTAACCAAACCGCGTGGCAAGCGACGCCATGGTGATTTCATGACGGGTTCCTTCTTTATAGTTGGTGAAAACGGTATCCCAACCTACTTCGATGCCATAGCGAGGGCTAAGTTTTTTTCGCAACCCGATCACGAGCGGATGACTAGGAATTTTATCTGCTACATTAATTATTTGTCGCGTGGCATGTTGAAGCTCTATCAACTGTGGTTTTGCGCCTTTTTCTTCGCTGGGTATAAGTTCGATCCAAAGCCCTGATTTTTCTTCCCGACAATGGACCCCCACGTAAAGAAACGGCCGTTCGCGAGCTGGCCGGCGATACCCAAACTCGTAAGATGGACACGCGCGCCAGACTCTAACTTTCTGAGGTGCGGGGCTCACCTCCACTGCCAACTTACCCAGATTTTTGCGATCCAAGAAAACCGTAGTTTCACTTTTCACTGAAGTAAGATCCACACCTAGCAATGCCCGGCCCGTTTCGAGTAATTCGCTTTGAACGATTTGAAGATCGAGGCGACTGGTATTTAGCTTTTGAATTTCCTCCGGAGCGATACCAGGTAGATCGAGTTCAATAAAAAATCGCAACACTGGGCGTACCGAGGTTGGCGAATCCCCGTCGATCGAGGATTCACTGGTAACCCATTCCCAGGAACTGCGGACCACGGTCACTGGAACGCTCGACTTACTCTTTCTGGGTTTCCACGAAACCCTGATCGACTGCTCAAGTGGCGTCGGTTGATCGTTTTCAGAAGTATTTTTTGTGAAGGTACCGAGGCTCCATAGAAAGCCACCCACCGCCACGACGATGTAGAAAAACACACGTTTACACGTCAGAAAAATTTCCTCTATTTACCAGTGTCTGAGACTTCTTAAAAGCGCGCAACCAGTTGAAAGCAGGAGTTTTTTTCCGTTATTTGGGACTAAGAAATTTAGGCAGAATTCACCCACGCAATTGTTTAAAAACTAAAAAAATACCGATAAGTCGTAGATGACCCGGCGTAATTTGGACTTTCGTTCCTATCACTTGATTTCACTGCTCGTGGGTTGGGCTAGCTTTCAATTTCAAGCGGTTCCGCTAGCTCATTTATTACACGCCGTCGGCTTTCATTCGTTGCCTTTTTTACTGGGCCTGCAAGTATTGATTAGCTCGCTAATTTTGATCACCGTTGCGTCTCTAGGAAAAAAATTCAGCGCTTCCTCGGCAAATTTGGCCTTAACTTCGGCGCTGGCATTGGCGTTCGTTTTGGGAGTTAAACTTCTCGGCACTAGTTTCAACCTATCTTCATCCACTTGGCTCGGTGTGCACTTCGTCGCTGGTCAGATCATCGTGGCCTTTTTGAGATTGGGCCTTGAACTCTATTGCGCGGAACGCATGCCAGTTTTTTCTGGAAGTCCTTCCGCAAACCGCGCAACCATTTATTTCGAACTCGGAACTCTGGTTGCAGGCGCCATGTTGCTGGCGCCAAAACAAATTGCTGATCTTGGGTCGTTCGGGTTCGTCACTCTGCCCTTGTTCCTACTTTGTATCCTGCCCAAATCAGCAACTACCCAAAGCCCACAGCTACCATTACCGGGTAGATCTGAAAAAAACTGGATTCCAGAAAATGGCCTACTTCGATTTTTGGCCTATCTGTTGTTTTTTATTGCGTTTGCCAAATCTTTGCAGTGGCTCATCATGGCCTACGGCATTACTCACGCCGGTAAATCTGATAAGACACTATTACGGTATTTTACCGGGCTCGCATTCACCCAGGCGCTCTCAACAATCGCTTCGGTTACGCTTTTTTCGAAAATTTTTGAAGAACGACAACACTGGCGTTCAGGTTATCTCTTTTATATCGGCATTCAATTTCTTTTAGCTCTTGGGTGCCTAGCTTATCCCATCAATGCGGCTTTAATATTAAGCGAAATCGCTCGACGTGCAGTAGAACACTCTTCGTTACTTAAGTCACAGCAACTTTTAATTCAGAGCATTCCTCGGAAGATACGAGCAAATTTGCGACACAAAGCTGAAATCGTCGGAGCAAACGCCGGAACTCTACTGGCGGCGGGTTTTTTCTATCTGTTTACTGTGAAAACACGAGTGGTTTGGCCTTCGCTTGTTTTGATTCTCCTTATTTGCGTAGCGGCCTATTTTTCGATCAATCGACTAAAACATCTTATACTCGTCGTACTTCGACACAATCTTCGGATCGGAACCAAAGACGAAATCATTCACGCCTGTGCAGCACTGGCAGGTCCCGACTTTCGTGATGGTGCCCCATGGGTGACTCGCCTCTTAGAGCATTCACAGGAACCCGATATTCAAATTGCCGGTGTTCAGTGTTTATCGTCGATGGGTACCCCGAACATCGACGTATTTAAACACTTGTCCTCTCACCCCCGGGAAGACGTGCAGATCCATGCGATACGCGCCCTAGCGGAGTTAAACGACTACGACACAAAAATCTTTCTTGTCCGTCGGTTACGCGAAGAGATCAGAACCACCAGAGATCCTCGAGAGTACACCATTAATGTCCTCTCGGAGAGCGTAGGAGTACTCTCGGTACCCTATTTGCTCGAAATTCTTGACGGTCATTTTAACGACCGAATACGTGCCAATGCGGTCGAAGTCCTTGGGCGCCAGGCCACAAACAGCAAAGACTCGGAGCTGCAGAACTTTCTCAGTCGCTACCTTGATCCTCAAACTAATCGTCGTGTTCGCGCCAATGCGATAGTGGCGTTGCATGCAAATCCACGCTACCGCGATCGTTGTGAGCGGGAAATCGAAGCTCTATCGGAGTCAAAAGACCGCTTCGATCGAGGTGCTGCTGCGTTCGTTATTGGCGCTACCTCCGACGCATTAATCTCGACGGCGTTTCGTTTCGGTCGCCAAACTCATATTTACCGAGAAAGAATTTGGGGTTGGAGTGCTGCCCACGGACATAAACAAATGTCCATGCTCATCGCCCTTTTGCGACTGGGCGACCTTCGAGCTCTGCCTCACTTCGTAAATCTTTTAATAGCCGTGCCCGGCGAAAGCCCGGGGGGCCTCAGGGAAGAAGCCGTTTCAAATTTCTCGACCCTGCGCGAATCACGACGTTTGCGGGTATTAGAATACCTCTGTGCCAATCACCCCTCAGAAGTTCGCGAAGTCACAGTGTTGCTGCGTACAAGTGGTCGCCCGTTTAAAACTGATTTACATTATCTGGAAGAGTTTCTTTCCGAACACGACGGCGCAATTAAGCTATCTAACATTAAAGCTGCTTAATTCCGTGTCATAGATTAATACCAACACCCAGCGTAATAGAACTAGTTGCGGTTTTTACTCTATCGATGTCGATGGCCAACAACGCGATGTCTAAACTAATGGCCAAAGCCCGCTTGTTCTTCATTAGATAAGCGTAGGTAATACCCGTGGCAAGCTCACGATTCGAAAGCGATAAAACACTTAAATTGTTAGTCACGGGTGAATACTTGCCGTAAATCATGCCTGAGTCGCCATTTTTAAACGAGCGATGCAGCACGGGGAACAATTGCGGGCCCACCATGTCTTTGAATCCAAACGCATTATTAGACACGAACATGCGAGTATAATAAAAGCCGGTTAACAAACTTAAACGCCATGGTCGTTTAATTCCAGGAGGCGCGTAACCGATTCGACCATTTACTCCAAGAAATCTGGCCGAATTGGTGCTTGGATTCTGAGTAAGCGGCATCAAAGTAAAATACATTGAACCGCCAACATCCCACCTAGCGCGGATTGGATAACGGGTAGAAATTTTTCCGGTTAGCGCGATTGCAGAATAATTCGAAACCCCGGTTTCTTTATACTGAATCGACGAAATACCGATGCTCGGCGTGGTGTAAAAGCGCCGTCTAATAAAAACACGCCGTACCATGCGTTTTCTTGGAATCTGGGAATCTGGCCGAACAGCGTCGGCGTTACCCGTTTCTCCTAAACCCGATTTTGCATTTCGTTGAGCATCGGTCGAAGTTTCATTCACCTCGACCATTCGATCTTCACGATCGACTGGAGCCGCCATCATCGATTCGTCGGCGTGAGCTTGCGGCAACACACACCAAAAAAGGAGGAGAAACATTACAGGCATCTAGGGTATTGTCTAAAGAATTGGCGCACCGGTCAAGGGAATCAGAGAATCACTAGGCCGCAAAGGACTTCTTTTGAAACTGAACATTCGGAGGAACTGCACCGAAAACGATGGTCACGTCATCGGCAAGGTTTGCCGCGTTCGGTCCGAAAAACGCCATCGTGTCGGCCATGAAGTCTTCACAAATAGCCGGAGCATTCGACGCGTGACGCTCATGCAGACTTTTGACCATTTTCACGAGGGAGTTTCGACTGATGGTTTTACCTTCCGGATTGGTGCATTCCAGCACACCATCGGTATACCAAAGAATGACATCACCCGGCTCCAAGGCAACGGTAGCCGGCTCTACTTGAATATTTAGGTCGTGCCCGAGTGGGTTGCAACGAGCGTCCATCAAAGGCTTAATTTTTTCTTGGCGGTAAATATAGGGTGGTCGGTGGGATGCGTTTACAAACTCCATTTCACCACTGTCGAGATCAACCAAACTCGCGACAAAAGTCATGGTCGCTTCTTGTTTAGCTGCTGCAAAAACCACTGCATTGAGTGTTTCGATTACTTCCTTAATAGAGACCTTGGCCTGATCGCGCATGAACTTTTGAATGAGCATCGTGAAGCCGCCGTGCACAGCTGCCGTCACGAGCGCGGAAGACACGCCGTGCCCGGTCACGTCACCGATTACGACTAGGAGTCGGTTTCCTATTGGAGCATAGAACCACCAGTCACCACCGCACTCACTAGCGGGCACAACGCGACCGGCAAGCGTAAGGTTCATGTGTTCAAAGTGCTGCACTGGAAAAAATCGACTTTGCACCACTTGCGCGGTTTCAAGTTCCTTCTCCATTCGTGCTTTTTCGGCAGTCTGAGCCATGAGCTCATGAATCTTGTCCGCCATAGTATTAAACGACTGCCCTAGACTATTGATTTCGTCAGCAGTGTTACTCTCGGTTTGCACGCGCACCGAGAAATCCCCTTCCGACACCTGGCGCGTAGCATTCCACAACTCACGAATTCTTCGAGTGAGCCCTTTAACGAACAACATCGCAAGACCGATCGACACCAATAAAATGCTGACGCCAAGAGCAAACGATCTTTGTACGAGAGCATGAGCCGCCGCAAACGCAGTGGCTTTAGGTATTGACGCGACGACCGTGAATTTGCTCTTCCCTAGGCGTTCATAACTTAGAATGTAATCGTTTTTCTTAGGCCCGACCCATTCGCGGACGCCAGAAGGAAAAGTAGAAGCAAGTAGTTCTTTTACAATGGACGTCATAGCTTTTTCACTGAGCTCACCACTAGCTCCAAGCGCCTGATCAGAACCCGAAGAAGTCAATCTCTTGCCTGCACTGTCGTATAAAAAGATACTGGTATCCTTGCTGCCCACGCCCTTGAGCAGAGCCGCGTCTGGTTTAGCAACAGCCAGTAGGTAAACTCCTGCTCCCGTTAAATCAACTCCGTGGGACGCGATTAGCAGTTTACCATCTGGGTTCGTACCCAAAAGCATTTCAGTTTCGTTAAACTGTGAAGGAGTCCAACCCATGGCCACTAAATAACCTTCGAGCACGGTCTGTTCTTGGCCAAATGCCGCGTAGGACACAAAGGCCGAATCCTGAGCACGAAAAAACAACGCACTTTCTACGCCGATAGATTTATCAAATCGTTGAAACAATGTTTCACCGAACTCTCGATCATACTGCCCGTCGCTCCGCAGAAATGCGCCCATCATCCGGGTGTTTGAAACAATTTTTGAAATCCAAGAATCGAAACTCTGAGTAGAAATACGAGACTGAGAGAGATTGTAGTCGTAAATGTAAGACACTTTATCACCAATAATCAGAGTCGTACCAATATAAAGGTAGGAACACAGACTCACCGTCAGCGTAAGTGTAACGAGAAGAATGATTTTAGCTCTAATCGAGAGCGACCAGAAGCGTCTCACGCTACCTTTATCGTCGAAATTAATGAGAAACATGAGATTTCCGATAAGGTTCGTGAGGGATTATGAACTCAGAACCTACCTCAAATGCCGAATCTGCAGCCAAACCCCGGGTAGCTGTGGAAAAAAGTGCCGGCACTGATACGAATTTAACGTTGTACGCTAATCGCGAATCCAAAAAACGCGAACGGGCGGCCACCGCTTTTTGGCTTTTTTGCATTAGCCTAGGACTTTTTGGCCTACTAATCGTAAATACCTCGTCGCTCTGGAATCGAATTATCGGAACTTCTTACGCCCCCGAAGCGATCGGAAAAATTTTCCTGCAAAAAACCGACGTCCGATACCGCCCGTCAGGCTCGATAGTCTGGATGGATCTTACCAAAAATTCTCAGGACGTAGGCAATGGAGACACCGTATTTACCGCTGCAACCGGTTCCGCAGAAATCAAATTTAACCGCGGCAATAGCGCACAGATCATGCCCAACTCCCTAGTGGTGATTCAAGAATCCGACCGCGAAGCGGCATCGGGCAAAGGCGTACGGGGTTGGTTCGACAACAAACTTGCCTCGCGAGCGGCGGTCAACATTCTGGAAGGAACCGTAAAGTTAGGTTTCGCGGGCGATGCCAACCCAATTGATCTTAAGATCATGGGTAAGGACTACCGAGTAAGTGCTGCAGGCAGCGGAAGTAGCGTGAATATTTCCGTTGACCCGACGAATTCCAAAAAACAAGTCTCGATTACCGGCGATGGAAAAATTCAACTGGAAGCCGACGGTAAAAAGTCTTTGATTGATCCTGGAAAAATTGCCGCCGTGGGCGAAAATAAAAAGATCGAAATTGAGGAAGAAGTTTTTAAGCAGTCACTGCCAAGAAACAACGCTCGCCTAGTCATTGGAGAATCGACTCAAATAGGAGACGGTCGAGGCAATTTGCCTTTCGAGTGGTCTCGCCGAAAAACAGAAGTTGGTACCATAGAAATTGATGGCGCCGAACACCTACAAGTGCCCATACAAGCTGAAGACACCAAAACGAAAGTTCCGCTGCGGTCTGGCGATTACCGTTGGCGTTTAATTTCACGTTCACAGAAAAGCGGCAGCCCGTGGTTCGACTTCAGTGCGTTAGTGGTTGATCGACCTTCGATACGCTACCCAGCCCCTCAGACCGCTTTTCGAATTCCACACACTGAAGACGAAAAAGAAATACAACTGGTATTCTCGCATCCAAATCCAGATTTTGAAGTGGAAACTCAGCTTTATGCGGTTGGTAAGTCTGGAGAACTCGTACTCAAACGCGAAGACTCTTTGCAGCCGGGAGCTCGTACAGGGCAACAAGAAGTTCTAGAGCTCGAACTAGAAGTCGGTCAGTACCAGTTGCGAGCACGCTCCGTTTACACTACCAAGGGCCAAAACCGCAAAGTTTACAGCCCTTGGACGCAACCAACGACATTCGCTATCATACGAGAGCCCGCGCCTACGCCGGTGCCCACTCCACGTCCAACTCCAATAGCGCGTAAACCCGCGAGTGAGGACATGAACTCTGATTCCCACTTAAAAAAACCTGCCATTCGCCCGCGGAATGGGAGTACAATTGACGAGCCGTTGATTATTTATCCATAATGAAAAGAAATTCGAATGAGCGACCCAACATTTATTTACACCATCGAAGAAATCGGAACTGGAATTCATGAGCTTCGCCTAGAGGGAACACTCAACGAAGACGTAAACTTGGGTGAAGTAGCCGCGTCGGTCATTTCCCTTAAAGAACATTTGCAATCGCTCTCGATTGATCTCAGTCAAATTCGCATGATCAATTCGTGCGGAATTCGTGAATGGATTCTTTTTCTGGAAGACATGGCGACCGTAACTAAGGTGCAGTTCAGTCGAGTAGGAAAACTATTTGTCGAACAAGCTAGCACTGTTCCGAACGTACTCGGAAAACCTGGCACTCACGTTTATAGCATTGAACTTCCCTACTATTGCACCAAGTGCGACGCTGCTTCGAATATTTTTCTTGAGACCTCAAAAATTCCTTTAGTAAATGGCCAGCCTAAGGCCCCTCAAAAAAAATGTCATCGTTGTGGCGAAGCACTTGAGATCGACGCATTTGAAGAAGAATATTTAAGCTTTCTTAAATACATGAAAGCAAAAAAATAATGTCTGAAAAAATTCACGAAACACATCTCGCTCAATGGATTCGGCTCGCAGAACCCGTACTCTCGGGTGCTCTAGACGCGGTGGCTGTTGTGGATTTACGAAACCAACTCGCTTACGCCAATCCGTCGATGAAAACTCTACTTAAATTGCGCCCATCGCACCTTGCAGGCAAAAAAAAGTTCTGCGACTGCATCACCCTCTCGATCTGTGCCAAAAAATGTCAAATCGAAGAGTTAATTCAAACCGCTACTGCGTTTCGCTTCGACGAAAGCCCTGCGGTTATTTCGAGCAAAGCGGACTCCACCAAGCTCCGAGTCAATATCCGTGGCGTCGCCGTTCCGAATCCCGACACCAAATCGAGCACCAAGACAATTGGTGCTGTCATCACTTTACGTGACACGTCGGCTGACGTACTCGTTCAGGCCAAGTACCACAAGCTCGCCGAACTTTTGAAGGAACGCGACGAAACCATTGCCGAACTCCGGCGTCTCAACGCTGTTTTGCGCCGAAAACCCTAGTTTCCGACAGAAATACTTCGATTTGACAACCCCCGTAGAATAACCACATTTATAGAGCTATTCAGATTTAGAGGAGATCGCCAATTATGCTGACACACATGCGCCGCTACTTTTTGTTTTTCGTGGTGAACATTGGAATCGTATTAACGATTTCGTTGGTCCTAAATCTCCTAGGAGTATCACCCTATATTGAGGCGCGTGGCCTCAACATGGAATCTCTGGCGATCTACTGCTTAATCTGGGGTATGGCCGGGGCGTTTATTTCACTCGCCATCTCTCGCATCATGGCCAAAATGATGATGGGTGTAAAAGTAATTGACCCAATGACGCGCGATAGTGAGCTTCAATGGCTCGTATCCACCACCCATGATTTTGCAAAAGCCGCTGGTCTGCGAAAAATGCCCGAAGTTGGTATTTACGAAAGCCCCGAGCTCAATGCCTTTGCTACCGGCCCGACTAAAAATCGCGCGCTCGTTGCGGTATCAACTGGGCTTTTACGCCGCATGAATCGGTCGGAAATCGAGGGAGTTTTAGCCCATGAGGTTTCTCATATTTCCAATGGCGACATGGTGACGATGACGCTCATTCAAGGAATCATGAACGCGTTCGTCATGTTTCTTGCTCGTCTCATTGCATTTGCGCTGACTCAGAACATGAAAGACGAAAGTCGCCCAATGGCTAGAATGTTTATAACCTTGGGATTAGAAATGGTGCTCGCCATCGTGAGCGCGATCGTCGTTGCCTACTTTTCACGCAAGCGCGAATTCCGGGCCGACCATGGCGGAGCGGTGCTGTCTGGCCGAGAAAATATGATCGCCGCGCTCCGTGCTTTAAAACGCAATTTTCAACCACTTGACCCTCGCGGTGAGGCCCTTGCGACTCTCAAAATTTCAACTCGAAGTTCGTTTGCGGCTTTCTTAGCGACTCACCCGCCGCTTGAAGACCGCATTCGCAGGCTGGAACAATACCATTAATCGCTAATGGAGCGTGGGGGGGTTGCCAGGAACCTCTTCGGCGCTTTCGGCGCCGTCGGCCTGCATGGGCACAAGTCGTACTGGCGGCGCTAAAATAAACCGCGGGATCACAATTTCAAAGCGGCCACCATCGACGGCCAACATCTCGTAGCGGCCTTCCATTGCCCCGGTGTCGGTGGGAACTTGTGTAAAACTGCTATAGGTAAACGACTCTCCCGGATTCAGTATTGGGTGTTGTCCAATGACTCCGGCGCCACGCACTTCTTTGACACCCCCAGCGGCGTCACTAATTTTCCAATAGCGATAAAGAAGTTGCACCACGCGTTCCGAACGATTGGTTATCTGAATTTCGTAGGACCAAGTATAAACCGGAGTAAAGGGTACAGACTGGCGGCGTTCAAAAATTGGCCGAGCTGTTACTTCGATGTCGTGGGTGACGGCGGTATAGTTCATAATTTTGGTGACGTTATTAGTCTTCGCACACTCTCGGTGAGTTGATCAACTGCTTTAGCGTCGTTCTCTAGTTCGAAATGCCACTGCCCCTGGGGGTACGAAACCGCCACGATCCCTTTTTCGCAGTGGCCTAAACAACCCGACGCATTCACCCGAATCCGATGTTGTGGATTTTCTCCGAAATCTCGGCACTTGTTTTTAACAGCCTCGCGCAGAGATCCTCCACCCTTGGCGCCACAGGACGCTCCGGTTTTTCGATCGTTGGTGCAGACAAAAAGATGAACATCGTATTTGTTAAACGCCTCAGTCATTGTTTCCACTCCCCAGAGAGTTCTTCGACTTGCCGGCGGCTCGCAACAGTCGGTCCTGAATTGCGGCCAACAGGCCTGATTCCTTGTCGCAATACTCAGCTAAAATTAGATCCAGCCCCAATACGTCAAGCTCGCGTAGCGTCGCGAAGAGTTTTTGGGCCATTTCCGATTCATCATTTTTTTCTGAAAGCACGCATAGCCGTTCACATCTAGGATCCGCGACTGACGGCCCTGAAAGCAGTAGCACTCCAATTTTTTTTTGTGGGAATTTCGCAAACCCGTCGCGAAGCCCTAATTCTAATTCACTGCGTTTTTGGAGCAGAAGTTTTGTGGTCGGCGCGTAGTGACTAAGAAGTAGGCCGGGCGCCGGTAAAGGTGTATTTTGTTTCTCGTTTGCCGTTGAGTTCTGAGTTAACTTAAATGTTCCCAATTTTTTTAGTGCTAGCTCGAGACTCTCCATGGCCACTCCACCCGGCCGAAGGCACACTAGGTCTCCTGTTTTCGGATCTATCGCCACAATCGTCGATTCCACGCCAACTTGCGACGGCCCACCGTCGAGCACCGCCGAGATTCGGCCTTCTAATTCGGTCATCACATGGGCTGCCAACGTTGGACTAATTCGCCCGAAGCGGTTTGCACTCGGGGCTGCGAGAGGCTCGTTTACACGCTCCAAAAGTTTCAACGCGATCGCCTGGCGTGGCACCCGCAAGCCAACCGTGCCAAGGCCACTAGTAACTAGATCTTTAATTCGATGCCCGCGCGGTAAAACCAACGTCAATGGACCAGGCCAGAACTTCTCCATCAGCGTTTCGGTCACGGTACGAGCCTGTGGTGAAAGACGGTCCGGATTAATAACCCCAGCTTCGCCCAGGGCATTGACCGAATTCCAGGTCGCCGGCAGGTGTACGATCAGGGGGTCAAAAAGCGGCCGCTCTTTGGCGCGGAATATTTTTAACACGGCTGTTTCATCAAAGGCCAGGGCAGCGAGTCCGTAAACTGTTTCCGTGGGAATACCCACGAGCTCAGAGCCGAGGAGCAGCTGAGCGGCTCGTTCGATGCCAGTGGAATCCGCGGTTAAAAACTCGGTCTTGTGCATATAGCCGCTTTACCATAGTTTGTTAGAAGAGTCTCGAATGGCAACACCACCGTCACAACCCGTGCTTGGCATCATAGGAGAAGGGCAATTAGCTCGAATGCTCGTCGAAGCGGCCGAGCGTCGTGGGATTTCAACTTGTGTCTGGAGTTCGCTCCCTCACTCACCCGTTAGCCACCTAGGCGCCGCCCATTGTGAAATAACCGCTTCATTGGACTCGCTTCTTACCAAAGCCACCGTTGTGGCTTTTGAAAATGAATTTCAAGACACCGCCATGCTGCGGGCGGCGGCTCAAAAGGTCGGACGTGACCCTGAACAACTTTTCATTCCAAAACTTTCGGCAATTCAGCTGTTGCAGGACAAACTGGAACAAAAAAACATCTGCACTCGCCTCGGTTTGCCGACATCGCGTTTTTCAGCGGCACCCTCTGCATTTAACACCTCTGATGAGGCCTTCGCTTGGGCAACTGCGGCCTCAAGGCAGTTCCCCCGCGGATTTGTTTTTAAGTGGAGTCGTCTCGGGTACGACGGCAAAGGCGTCCTGGTTTTAAAGGAAGACGAAAACATCGACCGCGCCGATGTTCGACAAATTGCATTTTTTGAAGCCGCCATTAGCACCAAGGCGCTCGTTTACGTCGAAGAATATGTGCCCTTTACCAGCGAGTGTGCGCTCGTGAGTGCTCATCAGCCCGGGCCTGGTGATCCTGTTGCTCGTTATTTTCCTTTAGTACTAACGGAACAAACACAAGGCATCTGTACCCGAGCTCGGGGCCCAATGAAGGCGGGTTTGTCTTCCATTCTCGAAGCAAGCGCACGCAAAGCCGCTGACGCACTAGCAAAAGATCTTGGTCTTCAAGGGGTGTTTGCCATCGAATTTTTCGTAGTACCGGGTTCCAACAAACTCTGGATCAATGAAATAGCTCCTCGCGTCCACAATTCGGGCCACCTGACCCAAGACGCTTTCGACTCTAGTCAGTTTGATTTTCACGTTTTGGCTGCGCTGGGTCGACTGCACGAAAGCACGGCCCCGAAAACTCGGACTCCTCACTACGGAATGCTCAACATTCTGGGCCCTGCGGCAATGCAAAATTCTTTGCCAATCACCGACGCTATTCCTTCGATTTCCGACTCCGTGGGCCGACTCCACTGGTACGGCAAAAGCGAAGTTAAAGCTGGGCGAAAACTTGGCCACATCAACCTTACCGCGGGTTCGATACCTGAACTTGATGACAAATTCCGAGAGGCCGAAGCATTCGTTCGTAATCTTCATTCACACTGGAGTTCGCATGGCTAAACGAAAAAAAAGCAGTGGAGCAACCCGTTCTTCCCCGCTGGTCGGCATCGTAATGGGAAGCGACTCTGACCTTTCGGTTATGCGCGACGCTGCACAGGCGCTCAAAGGTCTTGGTGTACCTTATTCAATCGAAATTGTTTCGGCCCATCGCACGCCCCAAGAGGTTGCGCTGTACGCGGAGGCTGCCTTTGAAAAAGGACTGCGTGTTATTATTGCCGGAGCAGGCGGGGCGGCTCACTTGCCCGGCATGATTGCGGCCCATTCGGTGCTACCTGTTATTGGCGTACCCGTGCCAATAGGGGAACTCCGTGGAATGGATGCGCTCCTATCGATAGTGCAAATGCCACGCGGAGTGCCGGTCGCGACTGTCGGCATTGGCAATGCTTGGAATGCGGGAGTTTTGGCCGCGCAAATCATTGCTACCAACGACAAACGTTTGCAAAATAAAATTGCGGACTACAAAGACACAATGCGCAAGAAGGTTCTTCGAAAAAAGATTTCAGCTTGAAGGACCGCTCAGTTCCCCCTACTCTTGTAGAGTCAAATCTATCTTTAACAACACCGATGGAGAAATCAATGTTTACAAAAACACGTTATTTCGCGCTCGCAGCAGTTGCCGCACTGAGTCTTACTTTCAGCGCTACCGTCACTTTCGCTATGGGCGATGCCGGTTGCGGTCTTGGAAGTGTTGTTTTCAGTTCAAATAAGAAATTACACCAAATTCTTGCCGCCACTACTAACGGTACTTTTGGTAGCCAAACTTTCGGAATCACGACTGGAACATCTAATTGTAAAGCCAGTGGGTTTGCCAAAGTCGAAAAAGAACAAATTTTTTATGCCGAATCGAACTATAAAAATCTCATGACAGAAATGGCACAAGGTCGTGGTGAAAGTCTCGAAGGTTTTGCCCAAGTTCTTGGCTGCAACTCTGCGAGCACTCTGGATTTTGGAAAAATGACTCAGTCCCAATACGAAAGCATTTTTCCCAAAGCCGATACCACGGCCGTCGAAATGCTACGTTCAGTAAAACAACAAATTCAAGCCCACCCGAAACTTGCAAAGGCCTGCGGCCAAGTAGGTTAAGTTTCAAGTGGTTTTCCGGTTGTTCCAACAGGGCGTCGCAGTTGGCGGCGCCCTGTTTTTTTTACTTACAACGCAAGTCAGTATCGCCTTTTCGCAAAACCTTCCCACTTCTGAACGAATGCGGACCTTGTCGAATGAACGCTACTGGCATTTGTTGATGCACTATCGAAAAAACTTGTTCGGAGGTTATCGTTCCGAGGCCGACGGACTAGAGTTTTTTCTGGCACCAGACGGTCGAACCGATCCTTACTCAGAACTGGTGGCCAATGTGCGCGCGTTTTTGCAGCCGGAACCGGTAAAAACCATTGGTCCGCTCAAACAACATCCAAGTTGTGCGTTTCCCGAACGCCACCGCTATTTAAAAGAACAATTGGGTTTGGCTACGCCTGTTGTCAAATGTCCTGACTTCGAAGCGTGGAGGCCCCGTTTTTCACCCTCTGGTGCTACGCTGGTATTTGCCTCTGCCTATTTGAATAACCCGGCATCAATGTTTGGACATACGTTTCTTCGAATAGATTCAAAACCTAGAATTGATCACACCAAGAAAAACGATCTTCTCGATTACGGCGTAAACTATTCTGCGAAAACTGGTGACGACGGAGGAATTACTTTTGCCGTTCTAGGCCTTATCGGTGGGTACCCAGGATTTTTTTCGTTACTCCCCTACTTCGAAAAAGTTCAGGAATACTCCGACGTCGAGAGCCGCGATCTTTGGGAATACCCACTCCATCTTGAACCCGAACAAATTCACCGAATGATCGGACACATTTGGGAACTCGGCAGTACTTATTTTGATTATTTTTTTTTCGACGAGAACTGTTCCTACCACTTACTTTCACTTCTGGAAGTAGCCAACCCGAACTGGCACTTAACCGACGAGTTTTTTTACTGGGTGATTCCAAGCGACACAGTTCGAGTGCTAGCCAAGGTCCCAGGCGCACTCGGCCCCCCCACCTTTCGCCCCTCGCTCCAACGTCGACTTGAGCGCCAGTATGAGGACCTAAACCCAACTGAACTTGCGCAGTTCGAACATGCTCGCGACACCCAATTTAAGTTGAAAGGAAACGAATCGGTGGCGGTTCTCGATGTTTTGATCGATCAACAGAAATACGATCTAATGCGAAACCAACGAAACGAGACGGACCTCGACAAACAATTGCGCCGCGAACTTCTGCTGGCCCGCGCCAAATCTCTTGCAGTTTCCGATCAGAAATATTCCGGCCGAATCGATGCCTGGCATTCCGCTGCAGTTAGCAACCGTCCGGACCATGGCGTGCACACCGCCAAACTTTCAGTATACGGCGGCTCGTTTCGAAAAACGGCATACTATGGTCTGCAAATACGGCCGGTGTACCACGACTTGTTTGATCAAGACGCCGGCTATCTTGCATTCTCCGAGCTAACCATAGGACGCGTAAACCTCAGAATATATCCCAGTGAAAAACGCGTGAGGTTACACTCTGCACATATCGCCGAAGTCACTTCGCTTGCGCCTTCAGATGCGCTCGGAAGCCGTCTGTCTTGGAGTGCAAGCGGTGGTTTAGTGTCGCCACGCGATGTGGCATGCCGCAATTGTAATGCCTTGGCCGTGGAAGGTGGCGCCGGTGAGAGCTTTTGGCTTTCGCCGCGTCAAAGTGGAATATTTTACGGCTTACTAAAAATTACTGCTCAGTACAGCGGTTGGTTCGATGCGAATATACGATTCGGTCCACTGGTAGACACCGGTGCGCTATTTAGTATTAGTGACCAATTAAAAACCGGGCTGCGGGCTCGGTTCACCTATTTTCCGACGCAAAAAATTCGCTGGTCGTTTGAACCCACTTTCACCATGGGTTGGTTGTTCGCCAACCAAATGGAGTTTCGCTTTGAGCAAACTTGGACAGCCACGAAAGAAATTCACGGTTTTGACATGAATGGAGCGCTCGCCTGGTACTTTTGAAACGCCGAATCAGTATCTGCTACTTCATTTCCGTTCTGGTTGCCGTCAGCGTTGGCGGCTGCGGCGGTTTTTTTTACCATCCTGATCGTGAAAAATATTTTGACCCCCATAAAAATGGTTTTAACCCGCAAGACGTTTGGTTCACTGCTGGAGACGGCGCCAAGCTCCACGGGTGGTGGTTCGCGGTGCCAAATGCTGTAGGCACGATCGTGCAGTTTCATGGCAACGCCGAAAATCTAACGAGCCATTTCGCCAGCCTGGCTTGGCTTACTCGGGAACGCTACAATCTTTTTATTTTCGACTACCGAGGTTACGGGCAATCTCCGGGCAACCCCGACGCGGCGGGGCTATACTTAGACGGCATGGCTGCGCTCGACACCGCGTGGGATTTGCATCAGCGCACGTCTAGGTCGTCGAACCGTTTCGTGGTCTTTGCCCAAAGCTTGGGAGTAATCGTCGCAACACGTGCCTTTTCGGACTTTCAACACCGCGACGCCACTTGGATGCTAGTGTTGGACTCTGGGTTTTGCTCTTTTAAAGACCTCGTGCAGGAAAAAATGGCAGACATCTGGATCACCTGGCCTTTCAGTCCGCTTGGCCGCCTAAGCGTTTCGGATCGATACGCCTGTCGTTCAGTGTTACCTTCACTTCGCGTTCCAACCCTTGTCATTCACGATGAAAACGACCCGGTCGTTGATATTCGCAATTCTGAAATGATTTTCGACGCACTCACCCAACAAGAAAAACATTTCTGGCGAATTAGCGAGGGGCGCCACGTCGCGGTATTCGCGATTGATCAACCGAATCGAAGAAAACTCTTTTTAGACCTCTTGTCGTCTCGCCTCGCTCGGGTAAAATGAATCAAAGAGGAATACATGCTCACCGCAACCAAAGAAAATCGCGATGGTAAACAATTTGTTTTGTTAGGTGGCACAATCGACGAGACCGACGATTTGGCAAAAGTGATTGGAATGCCGACCGGCCCCTTGATTGTTTCTTGCCGAGATTTAACGCGAATAAATTCAGTCGGCGTAAAAAATTGGATGAAGTACTTTTCACAACTCCAACAAAATAAATTGCAGTTTGAATTCGAAGAACTTTCGGTAGCGCTGGTCGAGCAAGTTAATATTGTCAAAAACTTCGCTTGCGGCGGCCCAGTGCTTTCGATCGCCATGCCGTTTCGGTGTAATTCGTGTCAAACGGGATTAACCGGGGCCATCAAGACAGAAGTCGTACGATCGATGAATTTCAATATTGCACCGGTTCAGTGTCCAAAATGTGGCGGATCGGCGGAATTCGACGACGTGGCCGAAGAATATTTTTCGTTTCTCACGCGCAGCTAGAGGGTCGCACCATGAGCGTCAATAAGCTAGTACTGGTGTCTTCGGGCCCTGAGGATCTCGACTTCGCACTAAAAGTTTGTCAGCGTTTTCGAATTCAGTTGGCCGTGCCTAAATCCTGGCATGAACTACTAGAGACTTTGAGTGAATCCTACTCCACCTATATTTTCTGGGCCCTCGGTGATTTGGAACTTCACGACGCCTCTCACCCGTTTTTCATCGGAGCCATTGAAGAGGCACTCACCGGCCAAGTCGACCCTTCTCGAGTTTTCGCTCTTACGACTAAACCCATACACCACTACCAAGATATGTTTGAAAAGTTCCCCACGATCAAGGGCCGCTTTCAGCACAATTTGATCCGCAATTATCCGCCGGGCTGTGAAATTCTTTACGCTAGGCTACTTGAATACTGTTCTGCTCCCGAGCCATCAGGGCTTCAAAAGCTTTTTGATCCTACGACTAAGATTCAACGACTCGCGCTCAAGAATTCTTCCCAAAAAAACTCCGCGGTTTCCGCCCTCGAAAAAACTCTGCTTAAAACCGGATTCGATGAACGAATTGCGTCCCGCATTGCGCAGGCGACTGACGAACTACTGATGAACGCAATATTCGACGCATCACGCGACTCCTCAGGGGTGGCCAACCGTCAAATGCTCGATCGCCGAGTGCATTTCGCCTTTGGCCCTCAAGAACCGGTGGAAATGGAGTTCGGCCTCAATCAAGAATATTTTGCGATCTGCGTCACAGACCATTTCGGCTCCTTAAAAAAGGAAACTCTATTTAAATTTCTTCATCAAAATTACCAAGATAAGGACTACCAGCTCCGTAAATACGGTCCTGGAGCCGGTCTCGGGCTCTACGGCATTGTGGCGGGAGGTCTCAGCCTGCTCATATCCTGCAAACCCGGTAAAAGAACCGATGTAGCGGTGTTTTTCCCACGGGTGAAGAGCTATCGGGAGTTTCGAAAGAGTTTTCAGTTTACAGCTTTTTTTTAAAGGCACACAATATAAGCTGTGACAGGACGTCGCGTTTGGGCCCTTGGGCTCGCACTATCGGTTGCTCTCCTTGGTATTTTCTTCTTCGAATCAGAGTCTTCGTCCCCCCCTGCAACCGCGGAGGTGGCGTTTTCTACTCACAACGCGCAACGAGCGCCGGCGGCCGAAACTCTTGCGCCGACTGAGGCCACGCAATTTGAAACCAGTGGTTGGGCTCCAGTGGTTGTTCCCGCGCCCGACAACGCCCGTCTGCTTGCCGAGCCTAACGCTTCTAGTGATTCCCAAGTCGCGGCTCTTCACACCTTACTACAGAGTGCGATTTTCGAGTCTGCCGATCTGGAAACACTTGCCCACATTGCCCGCACTACGAGTCAGAATAAAACTCGGTACCTGGCGATAGAAGCCATTGCTCGCGCCGCAGATGCTCGCGCAGAAGCAATACTAATTGGCCTTTTCGAAGACCTCGACGACCCAACTTACTCTCAGGAAACGCGCTCTCAAATACTAAGCAGCATTGAGCCAAGCGATGCTAGTTCCAGCGGAAGTCGTTTTTTACTTACTCTTTTTTTCCGGGCCGACTTACCAGATTCACTCAAGGAACAAGCCCTTCAGGCACTCGTCGCAGTTTCAATTTCTGACGAATCCGCGATCGAAGTCTTGGTCCAGCAACTTCCCCAGACTTGGGCCGAACGCTTTATTCTGGCGACTCGGGCGATTCGAGGACAATCATGACAACTATCAAACGTTATTTGCGCGCCGCTACGGGCCTTTGTTTCGGTGTATTTTCGATTTTTATGACCGTTCCGGCAAAGGCTGAACACTCGGTGGTTGATTACGGTGAAGCCGTGTACTGCATTCGAGGCGATGGCGCTCAGTGTACTCCTCAAATGATCGCCAGTCCGGCGCATCGTAAAACTCTGTTACTTCCGACGGGCTATACCGCAAGCGAACGTGAGGTTTTTCGCCAAGATTTTTACCGGCTTGTTAGCAACCTTGCCCTTGCCGGCACTTCGATCTACGCGGGCGACTATGCCGATCGCATGGTATATGTGGGTTTTTGGATTGCAAGCCCTCCACTGGAAAGTGGCCAAGCTACTTTTTCAGCTCGCATTGTTCCCCACCCGATTCGAAGCAGCGCCTTAACAATGGACCAAAGCAAGGTCCACAAGTTAATCGAAAGTCTCAGAAAACTGGAACCGCAGTTATTCACTCCTTGGGCCGCAATCGTCATTTACAACACCGATCGAACGGACGTGACGGCCAACGCCTCTCCGCCCTCTTTTATCCAAAAACCCTACGGCCTCGCACGCGTCACACGGGGAGACATTTTAGAGAGTCCCTATATACCGGTTCACGAGCTCGCACATGCCGCTCTGAATTTTGTGGACGAGTACACCGAACCTGGACTTGAGAACATGTCGATTCGCTCGATTGACCGTTTAACTCCGCTCGCCGTGTTATCGGGCGGCTGGTCGGGCTGGGTACGAGCTGTGCGAAATCTCTTTGGGGTGTACTCCTACCGAATTTCAGAGGTACTCGCGGCCAACGGCAACGACAATGTCGACGTCACCAAACACCCCACTCGGGTCGCGACCCCGGGGTTTCGCGCCGAAACCTATGAGTACGAAGGCGGAATGTTTTTTGGCCGCGGCACTTACCACGACGCGGGTCAAAATTTAATGAACGACGACCGAGCAAACCAAGGAGCCGACGACGGATTCGCCTACGCTCATTCGCCAGCTCAGCAACGGGTTATTCGTACGGCCTTTCGATTTCCTTACCGGGCCGGGCGCCCCAATGATCGCATTCGAGCTGCCGGACCTCGCGGTAGTTGGAGAGCGGAATGGGGCAATACGACACAACTCATGTTGTTCGACGCTGATAAACACCACCGTTTTCAACCTACCGTTCGTTACGACGTACAAATCGGTTGGTACGACCGCGACTGGAAAACTTGTTGGGGCGGCGGCGTAGTGCCCTACCCGTGTTACGAAAATAAATGGGTCACTTTTCAGAAAAGCCAATATCCTTCGGCTCGCAATATAGATTTAAATCACACTGCACTTTTCAAGGTTGCAAAGCTATTTCAAAAACTGGCCTGCCACCTTGGAATCGACTCCATCAAACCCAACTCTGCGAGCCAGGGGAAATACGATCTCTGTTCACAAGATCTCGACTCGGTCACTGCCAGTTTTCTGCCCACCATGGTGTTTCCGATGCCTTACCAGGACGTATCCATTCCAGCCAAACAGTGGCTCACCAAATACCACTGGAGGTTTCGCACCTACAACGGCTCATACCATTCCGGCTGGACTGGTTGGAGCTCCTTCACGAGAGCATTATAATAGTGTAAGGTTCGTCCCACACCATGTTCAGTCGTAGATTTTTCCTTGAAACACTTCGTACTCTGCGTCTCGCTGCGCCGATTTCCGGCATGTTCCTGGCCACCATGCTCATGCAAATAGTTGATACCTTTTTCGTTGGTAAATTAGGGGCCGATGCGTTGGGGGGACTATCGATAGGGGTGGCTGTTTTTTCTTTTTTCATGGTTACCGCCATGGGTTTATTGTTGGGGCTAGATTATTTAGTGTCGAAGGCCTACGGCGAGCGTGATCTAAAGGAATGCCGCAATCTTCTGGTGCAAGGGCTTATTCTTGCGACGACTGTTTCGCTGCCCTTGATCGGGCTTATGCATTTGGCGCCACTGTTTTTTCGCCCCTTCGGACTATCGGATGTCATTAGCGCAAATGCCACCGCGTTTTTAATTCCACTTTCTTGGAGCCTGCTTCCCTTTCTACTCACCAATGCTTTTCGAATGTATTTGCAGGGCCAGGGCAACGCGGCGGCGGCTTTCTACGTAGTAGTGTTGGCGAATGTTCTAAACTTTATACTAAATCCGGTACTCATCTTCGGGGCCTTTGGGTGGGCTGGCATGGGTATAGCCGGTTCTGGTGTTGCCACATTTATTGGTCGTTGGTTTTCGCTTTTTTTAATCGTGGGTCTTACTTACTTTCACACTCGCTTGCCGCTCTCTGCTTTTGCCGTTACCAGAGCCCAGACCATTGCCACTCAGAAAAAATTACTGAAGTTGGGGCTACCCGCGGCGGGGCAGCTTTTGTTGGAAGTTGGTGTGTTCGTGGCTACGACCTTTTCGATTGGTCTCATTAATGCTCAACACCTCGCGGCCCACCAAATAGTTCTTCACATCGCGAGTTTTACGTTCATGATCCCGCTCGGCATTTCGGCCGCAGGGGCCGTGCGCGTCGGGCAGGCCGTTGGACGTCGCCACTTTTACCGAGTTGCGACCGTGGGCAATGGAGCGCTGTTTTTAAGTTTTATGATCATGGCCAGCTTTGGCTTAGCCCTCAGTCTCTTCGGCGATTCGGTATTACGGATATTTTCCCACGAGGAACCAGTGATTGCGATTGGGAAAAAACTATTGATAGTCGCTGCTCTTTTTCAGATCTCCGACGGATTTCAGGTCACCGCTGCGGGCGTATTGCGTGGCATTGGCAATACCAAGGCGTCCCTTTGGGCTAACTTCGTAGGGCACTGGTGGTTCGGTTTCCCTCTTGGACTTTACCTGTGTTTTGGCAGTGCAAAGCTCGAATCGTTTGGCGCCTGGATTGGGCTATCAGTTGGGCTAACCGCAGTGGCTGCGGCCCTCATGGGGGTTTGGTTGGCCAAATCGAACGGTCGCGTACTCAAAGGAAAATAACGGTAGGCCAACTCAATGTGCGATTTTTCTTCTTCAGCAATCTGCCCGAAGATTTCAGCACTTATTGGATCAAATTGTTGCATGCGTTTAGCAAATCGTAACCCCGCGTCTCGCCCCCGTTCTTCGGCTCCCGCAATGTAGTGGCAAAATGCGCGAGCGCTGGTGCAAGTAAGAAAGCTTCGCCACAGAAAATCACTCACCGGTCGTTCGCGCAGTGGAATGCCGAGCCCTTCGAGCCGAGCCAGCAACCAATTCATGTGTTTTTCTTCTTCTTGCGCCAAACGTAGCCAATCCAAGCGTAGTTCCGCGCTGACTTCCTGGGTAAATCGATCGGCCGCCCATCGAAACCCGTGAATGGCCTGCAGTTCCGCGAACGCTGCGGCACGCAACCGATCGCCTATACCCTCGCGCGTTCCCATGGGGCGCGGAGGATTTACGATGCTTGAATCGACCCAAAATGGGTCCCAATTTGGTGTCATGCGGAGAGGGGTATCATATGGCGTACGCAAAATGTTAGGCAGTTTTTTCCTACTCTTTTGGTTTTTGAAGCGACTCCGACCCCTTACCCCTTTCGTAGCGAGCTCTAGCGACCGATAAAATCACTGGAGGCTCGCTTATGTTCGACTCAATTCGCCTAAAAAGTTTTTTAGTGTTTGCTCTGGTCCACGCAGGATTCATTACCCTAGGGGTTTCGCTACATAAACTCTCTGGAACCACTCCCGCGAACCCAGCCATGACATGGGCGATTATCGGACTGGCGGTCGCGTACTTTGGCTTTGTTCTGGGCTCGGCGTTCTTATACTTACCGTTCGTCCCTTGGATCAAACGGTACCACTTTCTTGCGAATTGGCGTGAATGGATTTGGGCCGAGCTCCCAACTCTTCTGGCCTTGATCCCACTAATTCTTGCGCTCGGTAAAGTGGCGCAAAACGCATGGGCCGAACTAAAACGCCACCATCGGCGCGACGAACTAGACCTACAAAAATTTGCAAAAATCGTGTCCCATTTCGCGGACCAAGCAAACGGAGTGTTACAAGAAGAAGAACCTTCTGCTTCGCGAGCCAATAAACCTCGCAAACCAAAATCGACCGTCCGACACCGCAAGGCGGCCTAACCGGCTTTCTCTGCGCGGCTCGCTCCCCGGTGCCTTGACAGTTCTTTTCGACTCTCCTACCCCTAAATGAATGCACGTTCTGCGAATCTTTTTGGTTCTCATATTGGGTATCGCATTCGTTTCCCCCGATTTGCTAAACGCTGGTGATTGCCACGACACTGCTGAACCCACGGTTGTGCTCTGCAAATTGACCGTACCCAGTCACGCGCAGCCCACCTGGATTTACTTGCGCAACGACGCCCTTGTTGAAAACAACTCCCGCGAATTGGCTCCGATACTACACTTTCACGGAATTCACACCAGTGAGCAGAGTCTTGCAGGATTTGAATTTGAGCGGCACCTAGCGGCGCTTTCTGTTGACACTGTACTACTGGTACCCCGAAGCCGAGGGGCTAATAAAGATTTTCGAAAACTTGTGTCCACAAAGAGCCGGTTCAATCGCTATTTTAAGCAAATCGAAAAAGCCCTTGCTGCACGGTTTGGATCTTCAATCTCTTTAAAAAGAACGTTCAAGCTCACTGCACACAGCGGGGGGTACATTCCAGCGGCTACGGTCTTGACCCACTCTTTTTCTCGTGTCGAGAGCGCCGCACTTTTTGACGCTCTTTACCGAAATAAGGAGTCTTTAGTTTTCGCGCGGTTCGCTAGAGCGAAACCTTTTTTTTCGATTTACCGAAAAAACACGCGAACGGAACGCTACAATCTTGGGTTACTTAAGCGCCTTCAGAAAAATAGACATCCGTCGCTTCTTCAAGCAGAGCTAACCCATGTTTTTTCGGGGTGTAGCGCAAGCGCCGTGATCGCTTGGACCGATGACGACCACTACGATCTCGTTCGACTCTGGTACAGTTCTGTGTTGGAATGGTTCACAACGCTATGATCAGAAAAACGAAAGCCAGCTCTCATCGAAATAAATTTTGGATCACCGGTGCGGTGTTAGTGACTCAGAACAGCCAACGCGATGTTCTGCTCGCAGATATCGTAGTAGACGAACACGGTGTGATCATCGACCTTCCAAAACCCCGCAAAAGTTCGCCACCTCGTGGTTTCAAAAAAATTTCAGCTAAAGGGCTCCACGTGCTTCCGGGCTTTGTGCAGACCCACGTGCATCTTTGCCAAACGCTTTTTCGTAACACTGCAGATGATCTCGAACTTCTCGATTGGTTGCGAAAAAAGATTTGGGTCTACGAGGCTCGCCACAATAAGTTCACGCTACGCACCAGTGCACTTCTTGGAATTCAGGAACTTTTGCGGTCCGGTACAACTTGTATTTTAGATATGGGCACGGTCCGCTATACGGAAGAAATTTTTAAGGCCGCAGTAGAAACTGGAATTCGCGCCAATATCGGCAAATGTTTAATGGATCATCCACAAAATAATCCTCCTGAGCTATGCGAATCGACCGAAGCCGCATTGAAAGAAGCCCACGCGCTCTTTACCAAGTGGAACGGGACTCACGGCGATCGCATTCGCGCGAGTTATGCCCCAAGATTTGCCATTTCCTGCACCGAAACACTTTTACAAAGCGTGGCGAAGTCTGCACGCGAGCGTGGAGCGATTATTCATACCCACGCATCTGAAAACCGAACTGAATGCGATCTAGTAATGCGAATGTCGGGAGGGCGTTCTAACATTGAATATTTAAGTGCAACTGGGATTTGTTGTGAACGCGCTGTTATTGCCCACGGTGTGTGGCTTAGCCCTGAGGAAATGCGAATCTTGAGTGAAAAGAAAGCGTCAATCACCCACTGTCCTAGTTCTAATCTTAAACTGGCAAGCGGTGTCGCGCCCGTGCCCGAACTGCTAGAGGGCGGCGTGAACGTAGCGCTCGGCGCTGACGGGGCACCGTGTAACAACACCCTCGACATGTTTCACGAAATGCGGCTTGCTGCTACGTTACACAAGCCACGGCGTGGCCCCACAACGTTGCCGGCGCCTGAAATTCTAGATCTCGCAACTCGCAACGGTGCCAAGGCGCTTCACTGGTTTGATCAGATTGGGTCTATAGAAATCGGAAAAAAGGCCGACTTCGTGGCTTTAGATTTAAACGACATCGCCACTTTGCCGACGCATCCGACTTCATTAAAGGCCGTGGCGTCAGCCATCGTCTATGCTGGGACGGCTAGCAACGTTGCTTGGACTATGGTCGACGGGCAAATGTGTTATCGGCGGTCGCTAAGCGACCAGAGCACATCGGCGCGTTTATTAAAGGACCTTCAAAAAGCTCGAAACGCGATTCTGCGCCCTGTATCCCCGTTATAAATAGAATCTTTTCTTTTAGGGAGCTGTTCCGCATGTTCACACTCACGGTGGTAGCCGTTTCATTTTTTAAATACCATTTTTACTGCAGAGGTCGGGGACTTTATTTTCTTCAAAACCCGATTCACTCTATTGAAAGCTGCTAGAACCTGTCTACGTAACCGGCTTGGCTCTTCTTTTATTCCAGTCGCAAAGGCCGGGCTTAATTTACCCAATACGGTTTGGGTGGCGGGATATTTTTTTGAAATATTATTTAATGTTTGCAGCCAAATCCAACTATCGTCTGCATATTTGCTCTCAATTAAGTTGAGTCCATTTTGTTCGCCAAGCTTTTGCAAAGAATCCGGAGTGAGTAAGTACAAATGTCTGGGAGCGTGATACCCTCCCCACACTCCAGATTTAGTTAGTTGGAAGTGAATTCCCGTTGGAGAAGGCGCCTCTAACACGAGTACTCCTCCTTTTTTTAAATGCTTTTCCGCGAGCTCAAATAGGGCCTCGGGGGCTTCCATATGCTCAACTACATGATTGGCGAATATTATATCAAATTGCCCTGGAGAAGCTGTCCTCGGATCAAACGTTTGAGTCGAATGTTTTACCGGCGCTAATTCGTCAAATAAAAATAGATTTTTCTCCTGAAATCCGACTTGAGTAAGGATTTCTAGGAACAAACCATCGCCGCCACCTACATCCAGGATCCTAGCCTTAGCCTTGGTGGTCCCTATTTTTTCCAAAAACTCCTCAGTGAGATCTTTAGCGACTGCATCGCGCCATTCGGCGAAATACCTTTTACCTTCGACCGAATTTTTATATGCGTCATAGTTTTTAAGAAGATGATACGAGTAATAGTTTTCTGGATAGGCATTGCCAAGCTCGCCTCTTGATATGGGTGAGGTAAGCATCACGCTTCCGCAACCTTCGCAGGCACTATATTCAAACGATCGATCACTAGACTGGTACTCGTAGTCTTTTGCCACTGCTAACTGAACATTCGGTTCCTTCTTACAGGTTGGACATTGGATTGAATTTAATTTCATATCATCTAGTACGGCCGAACATTTGGTAACTTGTTTAGATTCGGTTGCGCGCAATAGCGACGGCAACAAACCAACCGCAGTACACGCAAACATTATCTGCAAAAATACCTGTATATTCCTTTCCATAGCATTGGGTCGAATTTCATACAATTTTTGTCGGATATAATCAAGCAATTTTAGATACCGACAGTTAATCATTCAATTACGACTAACTTCTGACGAAGAGGGCCATTCAAGGGCTGCTCCGCAGATAAACGCGATCGACCAACCCACTTGAACTCTGAATCCCGTAACCGAGAACATTCTGCCCCTTATTCATGCGGCGTTCTTGCTCGAAACGAATTCGTCTTTTACAATTTGCGGTATGAACACATGTGGATACGGACCTCAATGTTGGGTTAGTTGCATTCTCATCTGCCTTGGCTGGTTGCTTGCTAGCTCTGGCTTGCTCTACTTCACTTGGAACAAGGTGATCGCCGAGGTCACCAAAATGAAACAAGTGAAATATTGGCAAGCACTCTTGTTTCTAGCCACAGTTTGCGCTCTTTGTGCACCTCGCGCCTATATGAAAAAAGGCCACTGCTTCGGAAAAAAAGGCGAATGTCACTACGAGCGAAGCGGAAAAAATTCGGACTAACCGCAGTTTATGAAAAGTCGCTTAAGAATCCTGATTTATCCCCGTTTTCAGTTGTTACTACTGGGAATTAACTTTCTAGTATTCGCAATCGTTAGCGGCGTCATGTTTTGGCAACACCAACGCACTCAGGGCGCTATTCGGCAGCTTGGACTAGACGCGAATCTTTCTCCCTCGCACGGGTTCTTTCAATTAGTCGAACTGCAGTCACAGCAATATCTAGCAAGTCTTACGGCCGTTATGCTTTTTGGCTTCATTTTTTCGGCTTTGGTGATGCTCGTGGTCTCAAATCGTCTCGCGGGACCAATCGTGCGTTTGCGTCGCTACTTCGGCGACATTGCGATCAAAACCGACAACGTACCACCTTTGTCTTTTCGAAAAGGCGACTTCTTTGGCGACCTACCCGAAGTCGTTAATCGGGCCGTGCAGGCGCTGCAGACCAAAAAATAAAGCCACTTATTGCGGCTGGCATGGACTAACTTGCACCGGAAACCCAGTGCCTGGATATTTTCCTGTAGTGTTATGTATGCACACTTCGTCTATCACTCCATCGAAATAGGCACTGCTCGAAGCGTCCCGCCCTAAATACAGCGGCAGATCCGGGTTATTAATCGTGGCTCTATGACCACTGTCGTTAATAAAGCTACCGTTTGCGACTCTAGAACCATTTAAAAAACCCCGCACTTGCGCGGCGTTCGAGTGGTCGGTATCAAGTCGGTAGACGATATGATAAAAAGTGTTTGTGCTAATTGTTACTGGTGCGGTCACTATTTCATCGTAAGTATTTCCACCGTCGACACTCGCCCGGAAAACCAGGACGATCTTGTTGTCGCCCGTGCGCCGACGCAGGTAGATCTGCCAACCATAACTGCCCGCCGTGCTGCCGCCCTTTGAAGCAAGAGCCATTTGTCTGCCCTTTGCTGGCAATTTACGTACCGACACATACATCTCGAATATCATTCTCTCTCGCAACGAATCGTAACGCGCTTCGTTCGGTATCGAAAGGTAGTGCCGAAATCCCGGCGTAAGCGAGCGTCCTTCAGCGAACCTTCCCGTTGCGTTGCCAGTGCCGAAGCTCTGAATTGTAATCCCAGAGCCGATCTGAGCGTAATAACTGCTGTCGGCAAACGAGCCGGTGGCGTTGTCAAAGTGATAAAGTGCGATTGTTTCGAATGTGTCGGTTATGTTCCAACTAAACCCTTGGGGCAGACTCGGATTACCGACCGCATCTAAAGCTCTGATCTCTAAAGTATGTGCCCCGACGCCCAACCCTTGAACTACATGGGGCGAGGTGCAGGTGGCGTAGTCCCCTCCATCGAGTCGACACTCGAAGTGGTGTACGTCGCCGCTTCCCGATCCCCAGAAATAGGCCGTTGCTTCGCGCGAAGGAGTTGATCCAGTCGGTCCCGCGCCGAGAAAAAAGGTAGGTGGTGTCGTGTCACGAATCCAGGTGGCGGGCACGGAACTAGAATTATAACCATTTTCGGGCTTGTGAGCGTAAACACCAATTTCGTAGTTTCCGTCGGCCGCAAAATGCAGAGGAATTTCAAATATTCCATCGTTGCACGGAATGGCCAATTCCGCAGCTGCGAAACCACCGCTCACTAATCCCAGTGTACGCATTTCGGTCCCTATTTGGCAGGTTCCTCTTACGTTCATGGTGTCGGACTGCGTGAGAAACCAAGCCTGAGGCGGCCACTGAATCATTGGCGCACTCGGGCCGGCAGTGTCTCGAACCCAGCGAAACGTAACCTCGTTGGACGGGTTGCCCACGTCGTCGGTAGCCGAAAAAGTATAACTGTAGGTACCGTCGTTGGACTGATGCAAATAGACTTCGAAGGTGCCCGAAGAACAAGTAATGAGCATCTCCCCCACGCTTGGCTCAAAGCCCCGTACGACTCTGGCATCGCCGCAGGTACCTTCCACCGTGATGGCGGTTGGGGAATAAAAGGGTTGAGCCATGGGCGAAACGATTGCGACAGTCGGCGGAGTCGTATCGAGTACCCAGTCAAAACGCGTAGGACTCGACTCTACAAGAGTGTAGGCCTGCATTTGCTTGAAATACACCGAGTGAGCCCCTTCAGCGCTTTCATGAAGTTCAAAATAAGCGCTCCCGCTTGAATCACATATTTTTTGAATTGGAGTCTCAACAGAGAGCCCTTCGACTTGGACCGTGTTGCCGGGCGAACAAAAAACTCTGACCGTAAAATCTACCGCTCGCGTCGCAAACGGCTGTTCATTCGGGGCTGCAATCGTTACAGGACTAGGAACGCTCGGATCGGTGTAAAACCGGAATTCTCGCTGCACCGAAGGGTTTCCAGCGCGGTCCACCTGGGTAAAATAGAACGTTCGGAATTGACTCATTTGGCCCACAGCTTCGTAAGTAGCTTGGCCATCGGCTCCGCAGGCCAAGTTCGTCACAACGAGGTTCGGGTCATCGATCGCAACATCGATTCGCGCCAGCGGTTCACAGCCCAGCAGCAGATCGTGCGTCTGTTCAACCGATGCCAACTCACTCGGACTAAAGGCCACTGCATTCGGCGCAATTGGGTCGAAAGCTATTGTGGTCTCAACATCGGCCGACGGAGCTCCGCCTGGTCCGAATTGGCGAGCCCGCGCTAGTACTACGCGTTCGCTGGTCACCGAAGGCGGTATGTCCAACGTGGCGTATCCTACGCCGTTTGTTTGGCATAAAAACGGAATTTTTCCGAACTCGGTTTCTACTTCTCCCGAAGCATTTGGCTGACAGCTCAGTTCGAACTCTACGTTGCGTAAACGAGTGTTCAACGGATTTACATTCGGGCGTACAATCGTCGGTGATACCGGCACCGACGAATCGCGCCGCCACACTAGTTGCGAAGAAGCGCTGGGGTTTCCGGCCCAATCGGTCTGGGAAAAAGCAAAAGTGTACGACCCATCGCTTTCACCTAGCACTCGAAACGTGAACGATTCGTTTTGACACAATACCGATTCTCGACGCCCGTCGGTGTGTTCTAGAAAAACAGTTGCCCCGGGTTCGCACGAACCGAGAATTGTTAATTCATTTTGATACGAAACATGGGTTGGCGATGCGGGGCTTGTCACTCTAGGCGGCGCCGGGGCCCTGCGATCCAAGGTCCAGTTAAAAATAACGGCTTGAGAGCTTACTCCCGAACGATCGTCGTGAAAAAACGAAAATAAGTAAGTACCATCGTCACTTTTGGTAGCTGGATAGCTAAACTCACCGGAACCCGTACAGGTTAGCTCTTGAGCCTCTGCGCCCCCGTCGCTCACAAGCAAAGCATATCGCGCGTCGCACTCGCCCGTAATCACTACATGATCGCTATTCGACTGAAGAGGGTTCAACACGGGCGACACTATTCGCGGAGAAGGAATGATCGGAATGGGAGCCGGCGTAATTATCGGTGCCGAACCAGTGGTAGAACTACTACCGCCGCCACCACCAGAGCCGCCGCCCGAACCACCGCCCGAAGCCCCACCGCCACCAGATGATAAACAACCGGAAGCCATCAAAGCTCCGAACAATACTATGGCCGCTCGACAGCTAAAAAACAGTCGCACGTTCCTCAATGGAAGGTCCCCCTAGACCAATCCATTTTGCTATACCGTATCTATTTAATCAACAATTAATATACTGAAATTTATCTAATAATTACAGGGCATTACACGAGCTTAATCTGGTAAAACAGCCGCCCAGGGTGCGACTCCCCCGGGTGTTTAGCCGTGCAGGGTGTCTGTGAGGAGCGCCAGCAATTCGTCGCGTGAAAACGCTTTTAGGCCCACGGGTGACTCTTCGATCAGCACGCCGCTGAGAGTCTTTTTACTCTGAATGATTTCGGCGATGCGGTCTTCGATTGTTTCAGGGCACTGGAGTTTAAAAACCTGCACGCCGCGGGTTTGGCCAATGCGGTGCAAACGGTCAGTTGCTTGGTTCTCTTTCGCGGGGTTCCACCAACGATCAAAGTGAATGCACACACTGCCGGCCGTGAGATCGATACCCAAGCCCCCAGCGAGCAAGCTACAGAGAAACACCTTACATTCAGGGTCGTCTTGAAACCGCATGATGCGTTCACCGCGATCACGGGTGTCACCACGAAGTTCGGTAAACTGGATTCCCTGTTTTTTTAGCCAAATACCAATGACATCGATCATGCCGAGATACTGGGTAAATACGACGACTTTGAGATTCGAGCGCAGCGCTTCTTCAAGAAGCTCCACGAACACTTCCCACTTGCCAGTTTCCTCAGGGTCAATCTTGGTGGCCTTCTTAATTTTTCCAGTAGTGTAAGCCGGCAGTCGCGGGTGATCACAAACTTGTTTTAGCCGGGTGAGCATTGAAAGAACGCCCGCGTAGTCAATTTTTTCACCAGCCTCGATATCGGCCCTTAGTTTTGCAGCTTCGCTACTATTGAGAAACGCACGGTATTGCTTCTTCTGAATCGAAGTCATCTCGCAACGAACCACTTCTTCAGTTTTTTCAGGCAACTCCGTTAACACCTGAGACTTTGTTCGCCGCAACAGAAACGGCGAAACAAGTCGCTTAAGTGTGGTCGCTTGTTCTTTGGTCGGAATCTCACGGCCATATCCGTAAAGACGCTTAAAACGCGGCAGTGAACCCAAATAACCCGGGAGCAAAAACTCCATGATCGACCAAAGGTCGGAAGCCTGATTCTCTACCGGCGTACCGGTCATCGCCAATCGAAACTTGCACTTCAGAACACGCGAAGCGCGCGCGCTAATGGTGGTCGCATTTTTAATGGCCTGAGCTTCATCGAGGATTACCACGTGCCAGGGGCGCTCGCGCAGTGCAGACTCTTTTTGTAAAATTCCGTAGGTCGTTAGTACTAGTTTAGTGTCTTTACATGGCATTACTCGACCCTTGCCATGAAACACGCTCCACTTGAGCCCCGTTTTATAACGTTCGAGTTTGTGGCTCCAAGACGCTACGACCGACGTAGGAGCAATCACCAAACTCGGGTGTTCTGGGCTGTCTTTGCCTTCGTACATACTCGAAAGAAAAGCCATTACTTGGTGGGTTTTACCAAGCCCCATGTCGTCGGCCAAAAGCGCGGCGAGTCCCCGATGCGACAAACTCCACAACCAACTCAGACCATTTTTTTGATATTCGCGCAGATCGAATCCGTATTCCACGTTTGGCAATTCTGGAATGTCTTTGCGTTCAAAGTTCTTACGCCACTCGTGAAACTCTTTCCAATCTGCATCGACCGAAAAATCTTCAACTCCGACCTCGAGACTCAATCGATAGGCCGCTAGCGGGTGCAGTGGTTGTTGGTTGTTGTCTTCGAGATCAATAAACCCCGTAGGAGTCTTTACCCGCGGCGACGACTCTGGGCCCGCCACACCGCTGCGATTAGCCAAGCGTGCAAGCTGAGCGAGCGACGTTGAGAGTCGAAAAATTTTATTACCGATCCAAACGAAGTTGGTAGAGAGGCGCCCGATTTCCGAAAGTTTCGCCATTTCATCGCTGGTGATTCGAGCTTCGTCGTTAGCAAATTCGTAGGACACCGAGCGGGCCTTGTCGGATTTTTTGCCAATATGCATGCCCACTAATCGAAGTGGTTTAGATGCCAAAGTTACGCCCGCTAGATCGTTATGAAAAACGATAGCTGCCTTCTCTGCGTGCATCATTAAAAGCGCGAGCTGTTCGAGCGCTGCTTGGCCCTGATAAATAATCTTCGCCGCATCTAGCGACTTTAAAACTGGCACATATTCGTGAGCGGGTTGGTATAGTTTGCCGTCGGGGGCCTTCCACACTTTGCCGCCGCCCTGAAATAGCAGTTGCGAGAGCGGAAACACCACTTCACTTTTCTTTATTTGAGGCGAGCTCTTGCTTCCCACGACGTGTTCAACGTCGGAACTACGATAACGAAAGCCTGCCTCTACGGCCAAAGAATGCAGGCGTTTTCCGGCAAAGGTAGGCCGCACAAATGCCACAGGCTCAGCCGTTAAAACTTCGGGTTCACCCTCTTCTTCGGGTACTACGAAAGACTCGGCTACGCCGTCGTCCTCATCGCCAATTCCGGCGCGCAGCAAACTGCCTCGCTCGATCACCCAAATACTAAGGGCCGCTATGTGCCGGCAATGAGCCTCTCCCACGTGGTGGGTCGGGCACTGGCAGCTCGACTTAGCAATCGTGCCGCGGGCCATAATGATTTCAATTTTAAATTGTGAGGTATCGGGCTCTTCGACACGCGCAACTACTGCATCGCCACGCAGTCGAACCTCTTTTACTCGATCCTCTCGATAAAAGATCTGGCCCGTTTTCCAGCTCGTCAGTGAGAACTCGCGTTTAATTTGATTCAAAAACAACATACGAAGGCCGGTAACCTATCAGGAAATTGTTCTGAGCGCTAGGGAAGGTTTCTGGTCCGCCAAACTAAATAAAAAGGGGCCGGTTACCACATGGATAACCGACCCCTTCTAAATAAGACCTTGTAGATCTATCTGGGTACTAAACGGTCAAATGAGCGGGTTTATTCCCACCACCGGCCCGTTTTGCCTTCTGTTCGGCGATCGAGTCTTGAGTAATGCGCATTCCGTAGAACGAACGCACTACGAAGAACAGACCAACGATGAAAAAGCCAACACCGAGATACATAGCCACGTCAGCCGCCGAAACAGCGATTTCCACCGCCAGCAAGCCAAACAGGGTCGTGAACTTGATGATTGGGTTCAAGGCCACCGAAGAGGTGTCTTTGAACGGATCGCCCACGGTGTCGCCAACCACGGTTGCCGCATGCAATGGGGTGCCCTTTTCGCGCAGATCCACTTCGACTACCTTTTTAGCGTTATCCCAAGCGCCGCCGGCATTGGCCATGAACATAGCTTGGAACAGACCAAAAGCGGCAATCGAGATCAAGTAGCTGGCAAAGAACGTAGGGTCGAAACAAGCAAATGCGAGCGTGAACGAAAAGATCACGCCGAAAATGTTGATCATGCCCTTCTGAGCGTACTGGGTACAGATCTTCACCACTTCTTTGGAGTCCTTTACGGAAGCTTTAGCCGTAGAATCCAAACGAATGTTGGCTTTGATGTACTCCACCGCACGGTAAGCACCCGTTGTAACCGCTTGAATCGAAGCACCAGTGAACCAATAGATCACCGCACCACCACAGATCAAGCCAAGCAACACGCGAGGATCGAGTAGGTCGAGCTTCAGATTGAGCATTAGGATGATCGAAAAGATCATCGTTGTTGCACCAATCACCGCGGTACCAATCAACACGGGTTTAGCCGTTGCCTTAAATGTGTTTCCAGCCGAGTCGTTTTCTTCGAGATAATGTTTACCTTTTTCGAAGTTTGGCGAAAAACCGAAATCTTTTTCGATTTCTTGCTTAATGCCAGAAACGTTTTCGATCTGTGACAATTCGAACACCGATTGGGCGTTGTCTGTCACTGGACCGTAGCTGTCTACCGCAATGGTCACAGGCCCCATGCCAAGCATGCCGAACGCCACGAGACCGAAGGCGAATACTGCCGGATAAACCATGAATTCATCCAAACCGCTCTTCGAAGTCCAGTACGCAACGAGCATCAAGCCCACCATGATCATGCCCTTCCAGAAGGCGCCGAAGTTACCGGCAACCATGCCCGAAAGAATGTTCAACGATGCGCCGCCTTCGCGAGATGCGGTGACCACTTCAGCCACGTGCTTCGACTTAGCGCTGGTGAACACTTTGGTAAGCTCTGGAATAATCGCAGCCGCAAGAGTTCCGCAGCTGATGATCGTCGAGAGTTTCCACCAAAGATCAGGCGATATGTTCGCAAGCAAAATATAACTTACGGCATAGGTCACGCCGATCGAAAGAAGCGACGTAATCCATACTAGCGAAGTCAAAGGTGCTTCGAAGTCGAAGTGATCTTTACTACGATACATCGAAGAAGCGATGGCGCCATTCACCCAATACGAAGCGATGGAAGTAACAACCATCAATACACGCATTGCAAAAATCCACACGATCAAGATCGATTGGATTTCAGGGTTCGTTAGCGTCAACGTGCCGTCTGCGCCTTGGGTCATGCCTGCAGCGAGAACGATGAAGCTAATGAGCGCAACGCCCGTCACTCCATAGGTTTCAAAACCGTCGGCCGTAGGACCCACGCTGTCACCAGCGTTATCGCCAGTACAATCTGCGATCACGCCTGGGTTACGTGCGTCGTCTTCTTTGATATTGAAAACAATCTTCATCAAGTCCGAACCGATGTCGGCAATCTTCGTGAAGATACCACCGCAAATTCGCAGTGCGCTCGCTCCGAGAGATTCGCCGATGGCAAATCCAATGAAACAAGCTCCGGCCGATTCACGAGGTACGAAAAGAAGAATAAAAATCATCATTGCGAGTTCAACGCAGATGAGAAGCACGCCAATGCTCATTCCTGAACGCAATGGAATGTCCATCACGTCGTATGGGCGGCCGCGCAAGCTAGCAAAAGCCGTGCGGCTGTTCGCGTAAGTGTTGATTCGAATACCGAACCAAGCAACCGCGAAAGAGCCGAGAATGCCCAACATCGACCACACAAGGATCAACATTACTTTGCTCATTTCCATGTGCTGCAAAAATGAGAAGTAATAAATGATACATGCGCCGATGAACAACTCGAGGATCACCAACAACTTACCTTGCTGAAGAAGGTAGGTTTTGCAGGTCTCATAAATGAGAGCTGAAATCTCGAGCATCGATTGGTGAGCTGGAAGTTTTTTCACTCGAGCAGCTTCGAGAAAACCAAAAACCATGCCCACGGCCGAAACGATCAGGCCGAACCAAAGAATTTGATTTCCAGAAACTGTTGCGCCGAAAATATTAAATGTGTTTGTAAGTTCAGGAATGTGAAGGTCTGCTTCGCTGCCGAAAGCCAGGCTTCCGAAACAGAGCATCCCAAGGAATAGTATCGCTTTAAAAATACGCATCATTATCCTCTTTAGTGTGTCTTTATGTAAAATGTCTTGATTGACGAGGCTTTTTCGTAGCCAACTCGTTTGCCCTTGTCAAAGCAAAAAGTTTTAGTCAGTTTTTAAAACCATGAGCACCCTCACTTTATTTGATCTCGATCAAACTTTGATTCGCGAGGACAGTGACACCGAGTGGACGCATTTTTTGATCGACCAAGGAGTGTTGCCGAAAGAAGCGACCCTAAAAAAAATAAATCTATATATGAAGCAGTACGTCGAAGGACGACTCGATATCCTCGAGTACCTGACCTTTCAACTACGTCCTTTCGCCCTTTTCCCACGCCCCCAACTTGAATCCTGGCGCGCTCAGTTTTTTCGTGAACGAATCCTGCCAATCATCACCGAAAAGGCTAAAGAATTGGTTCGAACAGAACTTAAAAAATCCGACTACACGGCGATCATTACCGCGACCAACACCTTCGTGGCAGAACCCATTGCGCAAGCTTTTGGAATACCCTACCTAATCGCAACTCAGCTTCAGGAAAAAAAAGGGGTATTTACCGGACAACCTCGCGGAACCCCATGCTTTCGTGAAGGAAAAATAACCAACCTCAACGCCTGGTTGAAAAAGAGAAAGCTCAAGTGGGAAGATTTTTCTCTCACACGCTTCTACAGTGATTCCCAAAATGATATCCCCTTAATGAGCCGCGTCACCGAACCGGTCGCAGTGGATCCAGATCCTGTTTTGCTAAAACATGCCCAGACGAAAAAATGGCCTATTATCAGCTTGGCTGACTAATCGATTGGAAACTCGTATAATGAAATTTATGAAAAAACTCTCCACCCTAGTATTGGTTGCCACACTCTTCATCACTCAACCTGCATTCGCATTTAAGTTTTTCTCTGGCGGCCTAGATTGCCCGGTTCTGCCCCACATCACTAAAGGGTTTCTCGCAAATCACGTTCAAGTCAGAGAACTCGACCCGTCAATTGAACTTCGCACGGTTGATCAGTTTATCAAACGACTCGACCCCTCTAAGCTTTATTTGCTAGAGAGCGATGTAGCCGAGATTCGAGAGAGTTTTAAGGACATTTTCAGCAAACTTGGTAACGATTGCTCGGCCATCGAGAAGTCACAAAAAATTCTTACGAATCGTTTATCGGAAGCCTTTGTTTTCGTGAAAAAATCGCTCGGAAAAGATTTCAAATTCCAGGAAAACACGGAACTTACAATTGATCCCCAACTTCGAAAGACCCCTAAAGATAAAAAAGAGGCCGAAGAACTGCTTGGAAAATTTTTGCAGTTCCAAATTTCAAACTATCTTGCCACCGACATGAAACTCGAACAGGCAAAAAAACAACTAATTCATCGCTACGAACTTGCACTGGCTCGCCAGAAAAAGCAGAAAAAAGATGAAGTTCACAGCATGTTTTTGGACTCCTTCGCTTCTTCGCTCGACTCCCATTCCTCGTATCTTTCCCAAGAAACACTGGAAGACTTCGAAATACAAATGCGACTCTCGCTTGAAGGCATTGGCGCCGCTCTTTCTTGGGAAGACGGCTACACCACGATCGACAATTTAATCCCCGGTGGCTCCGCCGAACGATCCGGCGAGTTGCAACCCAAAGATAAAATCATTGCCGTTGCTCAAGGTGAAAAAGGGAGTTTCGAATCGGTTATTGACCTCCAATTACGAGACGTCGTGAAACTCATTCGCGGGAAAAAAGATACCATCGTACGTTTAACTGTTCTACGCGAAGAAGGCGGCGAAGCGAAACGACTCATCGTTTCTCTCAAACGCGACAAAATCAATCTGCAAGACGAAGCCGCCAAACTCACCTACACCACTCGCAAGATCGGCGATAAGTCTCAAAAAATCGCAGTCATCGACCTGCCGTCGTTCTATGGCGATATGAGTCGCAAGACCCGATCTTCCTACGAAGACCTCAAAAAGCTGGTCGACCAAGCGGTAAGAGAAAAGGCCGACGGCATTGTATTGGACCTTTCAACCAATGCAGGTGGTTTACTGTCCGAGGCGGTTCGCATTACTGGTTTATTTATCTCGAAGGGTAACGTCGTAGCTACCAAAGGTCCCAATCAGAAACTAGACGCGCTTGACGACGACGACGATAAAATCGCCTATAGTGGTCCCCTTGTCGTTCTTACCAGCCGTCTTTCTGCGAGCGCTTCTGAAATTGTTTCCGGTGCTCTACAAGATTATAAAAGAGCCCTCATCGTGGGTGGCGATCATACTTTTGGCAAAGGCACGGTGCAGGCGATGATGAACCTCCCTGCGGGACTCGGTGCTATTAAAGTAACCACCGGAATGTTTTACGTACCTAGTGGCAACTCCACCCAAATGCGGGGGATTCCTGCCGACATCGTATTACCCAGTGTTTTTAGCACCAAGGATATGGGCGAGGTCAGCCTTGATTACGCGTTGCCAGCCCATAAAGTAGACCCATTTTTAAGCCCTGAGGCCACTCAAAAACTTGCTTCGACTGTTTCTTCGGAACTTATCGCAAAGCTTCGTGCCAAATCCGAAGCTCGCGTGAGCAAAGATCCGGAGTTTAAAAAGATCAAAGACGAAGTGGCGGAATTCGAAAAGAAAAAAGGCGTCGTCAAACTGAGCGACTCGCTAAAAAAACAAAAAGAAGAAAACATTAAAGAGAAGAAAGAAAAGAAAGTCGCCAAGAAATCTCGCCGACGCCAAAGCGATGAAGACTATCTGAAAACGCCTCAAGTTAAAGAAGCAGTCGATATTTTGGGCGATTGGTTAGAGTTAAACGCCTCGAACAGTACGTTTGCTCGCACCGGCGCTTGAGAGAGTTACCTAAATATCGGTCACATTCCAGGAACGTAATGTTTCGCTTTTTTCGGAATTGGAATTCACTTTTTTAAATTTGGCTCCCGCGCGCCCATGAACCACGGCTTGGCACTCTGGCCAAGTTCGATGTTCCTGCAGTTTTCCGTTCACATAACTGAGGTATATCGGAAAACCCGCCTCCGGCGGTCCCGAACTAGAACTGGTTTTTTTAACTCTTGGTTGGGTCGGCTCGAGCCTCGAAAGATCTACAGAATAAGAATCTGCGGGCCCATCATAGAGCTCCACGTGGTGCCCCAGTGCAAAACCTTCAGCTATCGCGTCACACCGTTCATTACCCGGAATTCCGGCGTGCCCTTCGACGTAGGTCCAACTCAAACTTGCGCGCACGGCCAGACGCTCGATAAGTGCGTCCAGCTCCTGCCACTGCCTAAGATTTGCCACGGGAGTGCCGTCTTGTTTTTTCCAACCCGCTCGTTTCCAGCCGTTGCGCCAAGAAGAGGCGCCCTGAAGCACATATTTGGAGTCGGAATATACCTGAATGGCAACAGCACTCTTTGGCAACAGACGCGCTAATTCGCGTTCAACAAAAAGTAGCGCGCACGCCACCCCCGTGAGTTCCATAATGTTATTGGTCGTAAGTGCTTCCCCCGCTCCGAGTTCTCGTACTTCGTCTCCAATACACACAATGGCCCCCCAGCCACCGGGGCCGGGATTTCCTTTGCATGCGCCGTCGCTAAAAACGACGATCTGATAACTTGTTGCGTTATTTGGTTTACTCGACATCAGAGACTTCGTTCGTTACGATGGTCCAAAATTTTCAACAGTATTTCAACTGAATAGAAGGGAATTAACCATGATATTGGGAATCCTTAGTTTCGTTTTCTTGGCGACCGCTCATGCCGATACTCCGACTGTCGCGGCACCGAAAGAAAAACACACCGTTTATGTTACCCCAGACCACATGTTCGTGCCCCCCGGGTACGACAGCACTGACGTGAATGTCGAGGTTGGCCTCGTCGGAACACTCCCGAACAACTGCTTCGAACTAGCCGGTAGCCCGGTGGTCGACCATTCCCGTTTGGATCAGGGTATTATCGTTTTGCGCCAACGGGCGATCTACAAACCTAAACTGATCTGTACTCAAATTTCAGAACCCTATTTGCAAATCGCAAATCTTGGCGCGGAAATTCCAGCCGGCAACTACCAGATCATTGTTGAGTCCTCCGAAAAGCCGACTGAACCCTTTACAACAGCAATGACCATTGCCGAAACCGAAACCGGCGACATCGACAATTTTCATTACCTCAACATTCAAGACGCCTTTCTCACGAAAAAAACGGTAGAAACGGTGGGTCAGTCCGAAGAAGAAACTCTTCTCGAAGATCCTAAAAACAAAATTAAACGCTTTTTAAATCTGCGCGGCGAACACCGCAACGTGTGCGTCAGTCTTCGCGACGTAGATATTAAAGTTTTTCTAAAAGAGCGCATCATTCAGGTTTTACCAATAGTCGATCTTAACCAAGATCCTTCGTGTGCTAAAAAAGTCGCTGAAGTCGTGTTTAGTGGGGAGCTTCCTAAGCTACCGGAAGGTCAGTACTTGGTTCATATTCGCTCGGCCTTCGGAAAATCTAAGAACGTTTTGGTTGATTTTTAATCGCACGCGCCACGTGGGCGGCAAGCGACACACAGCCTTGAATTAAATAACCGCCAGTCGGGGCGTCCCATGAGAGCATTTCTCCGGCGAGGTAGACGCCAGGGTATCGCTTTAACATTAAGTTCTGGTCCACCTCGGTCCACGCCACCCCACCGCTAGTGGAAATGGCCTCGTCGATCGGTCGGCTGCGATTTAATTTAATTGGGAACCTTTTGAGCAAGCGAGCTAGTTCCATGGGATTCTCGACCAAACTTCCGTGGTGATAAAGCAGCGCTTGAACGGTTTTCTGAGGCCGAAGAGCGCGCTGCACCAGTCGAATCGGACCAAGTTTTTCGCGTACTTTACTAAATTTTTCGACGATCATTTCACTAGTATAATCTGGAAACAAATCAATCCAAGCTGGTCCCGAAATCCCCAACGTATAAATGGGTGTTCCCTCGAGGCCATATTGCGTTACGAGGAGTTCGCCTCGCATTGACCCGCGTGTCGTTTCCAAACCGATATTTTTTATGGGCTGACCTTCAGCCTCTTTTAAAAACTCTGATGCCCATTCCACTTCGAACCCTACGTTCGAGGCACAAAGCGTTTCGATCGCCACACCTTTTTTTTTGAACATCTCTGGCCAGCTCAAATCGTTTTCATAGCTTCCACCACCGAGAGCAAAACAAACGGCGTGCCCATGAAAGGCGCCTACGGCGCCCTCGCGTGTCTGATACCGCAATTGTGGACCACTCGAAGTAGAATCGAAGTCCGTCACCTTGGTGTCGGACTCAATTCTCACGCCCTGTTGTTCAAGGCGGTCAATCCAAGCCTTCACCAACTTGGAAGCTTTCATGTTTTTCAAAAAATATCGACCAGAGGTTCCAAGATAAGTCTGCTGGCCCAACTCATTAAGAAACTGCAGCCAATCCTTGGGCGAGAACGCCCGGAGAATTTCAGACCAAAACTTGGCATTTGGCGCGCCCATATAACGCTCGTGGAACGTCTCCTCGGAGGTCGAGTGCGTCACATTGAGGCCCGAACTTCCGGCGATTAACAACTTTCGCGCCAGAGCAGGATTTTTCTCAAAAAGAACGACAGAAGCGCCTGATCGCGAAAGCAGATCGGCCACCATTAAACCGGCTGGACCTGATCCAACTACAGCGACTCGGTCGTCGATCCGCACGCTCAGTGGTGGTGGTGCCCGCCGCGCCCGTGGGCGTGACCATGAGATAATTCTTCTGGAGTAGCAGCGCGTATTTCAACGATTTCAACGTCGAAAAACAAATCTTGTCCCGCAAGTGGGTGGTTGCCATCAACGCTCACGTGAGTTGCCGAAGTCTTAACAACGGTAAATACCGGAGACGCTTCCTGATCCGAACCCGGACCACCGATTTTAAATTGCATTCCTACTTGAATGTCTTCGTTTGGAGGGAACTGAGTGCGTGGCACGTCGAATGCTAGTTCGCTATCTTTTTCGCCGTAAGCGTCTTTAGCTTTCACTTCTACTTTTTTCTTATCTCCGCTAGCGCAGCTTTTTAACTGAGATTCCAGTCCTGGAATGATTTGACCGCTACCTTCAAGATAAGTCATGGGTTCGCCGCCTGAAGAACTATCGAGTAGCTCACCGCTTTTATTTTTGAGAACGTAGTGAAAACTTACAACACGCATAGAATGCCTCTTTTCTTTGATTAGAGCCGTTAAAAATGAATCGCTCTTTTGTGTACAGCGAGCGCCGCTTCTTTCATGGCCTCAGGAAGCGTGGGGTGGGCGTGCGTTGAGAGCGCAATGTCTTCCGCTGACCCACCAAACTCCATCACCATGACGGCCTCTGCAATCATGTCAGACGCCCGAGGACCTACCATATGCAGGCCCAAAAGTCGGTCCGTTTTTGCGTCAGCGATTATTTTGATCATTCCTTCGGATTCGTCCATGGCCTTAGCACGCCCGTTGGCAATAAAGGGAAAGGTCCCTGTGCGAACCGCGATCTCTTTGGCCTTGCAGTCTTGTTCGCTCATACCAACTGTTGCGAGTTCCGGCCAAGTGTAGATTACACTCGGAATAGCGTCGTAGTTCACGTGGCCAGCCTTACCAGCCATTATTTCAGCTACTGCGATGCCTTCGTCTTCCGCCTTGTGGGCAAGCATAGGCCCCCGCACTACGTCGCCGATTGCGTACACGCCTGCTACCTTTGTTCGAAAATGATTGTCGATTTCAATGCGGCCAGCCTTATCGGTAGCAAGCCCAATTTTATCGAGTCCTAAATTGTCGGTGAAGGGCTTACGTCCCACTGCTACCAATACTACGTCGGCCTCGATCGTTTCACGAGTACCGCCCGCCGCTGGCTCCATCTCAACAGCTGCTTTCGACCCTACGTTTTGAACGTTCACCACTTTGGTCGCGAGTTTGAATTTCATTCCTTGGCGTTGCAATATTTTCAACAACTCACCGCTAATTTGGTGATCGGCGAAACTCGCGATGCGTTCGTTGTATTCCACCACTGTGACATCAGCGCCCAAACGCATCCAGACCGAACCCATTTCAAGTCCAATCGCTCCCCCTCCAATGACGACCATGGATTTTGGCACCTGAGGCAGCGCCAGCGCTTCAGTCGAACTTATCACTCGTACGCCATCGAGCGCAGCAACCGGAATTCTGGCCACATCACTACCAGTGGCAATCACGATGTTTTTCGCAGAAATCGTTTCTTTCGCACCATTTTCAGCAACCACTTCTACCGTGCCCGGCGCCGTGATGCGGCCGTGACCGACCAAATGAGCAATTTTATTTTTTTTAAACAGTCCAGCAATTCCAGTCGTAAGTCCCGTTACAACTTGATCTTTGCGTTTCATCATTTGGCCAAGATCAATTTTAAGATCTCCGACCACCAGACCGTGTTTGGCGGCTTTGTGTTTCACAAATGCAAAGTGTTCACTCGAATCAAGCAGGGCCTTCGAAGGAATACAGCCAATGTTGAGACAAGTCCCGCCCAGTGCTTTTCGTTTTTCGACGCAAGCGGTCTTCATGCCAAGCTGGGCACTGCGAATTGCACCCACGTATCCGGCCGGGCCACCACCGATATAAACTACATCGTACTGTTCCATTTTACGGCTCAAATCCTAAAGAAGTTGGGTTTTCGATGCCCTCTTTCACTTTAATCAAAAACGTCACGGCTTCTTTGCCGTCGATAATTCGATGGTCGTAGGAAAGCGCTACGAACATCATGGGTCGGATAACCACCTGACCATTGACCGCCATGGGGCGCTCCTGAATTTTGTGCATGCCAAGAATCCCGCTTTGAGGCGGATTCAAAATCGGAGTTGAAAGAAGAGACCCATAAGTACCACCATTACTGATGGTGAAAGTCCCTCCCGTGAGTTCTTTAATCGAGAGTTTTCCGTCTCGCGCTTTCAGCGCCAACGCACCGATGCCTTTTTCTATATCTACGAAATTCATGTGACCAACTTCGCGCAACACTGGAACCACCAGTCCCCGCTCGGTTCCAACCGCAATCCCTATATCGTAGTAGTCGTGATAAACGATTTCTTTGCCGTCTATGAAAGCATTTACAGCTGGAACAGCTTTGAGTGCCTCGACAACTGCTCGAGTAAAAAAAGACATAAAACTAAGATTCACACCATGTTTACTCTTAAACGCGTCTTTATGTTGGCTACGCAAAGCCATGGTGTTGCTCATATCAATTTCGTTGAACGTCGTGAGTATTGCTGCCGTATGTTGAGCCTGCACCAAACGTTCAGCGATGCGCTGCCGAAGTAAAGTCATGGGAACGCGCCGCTCTCGCGCATTGGGATCAGCAATCGAGGTTGTTGTCGATGGTGTCGAACCCGTAGAGCCCCGAGAGGAACGTGTTTCTTGATAAGCGATAACATCGCCGTTGGTGATTCGCCCGCCTCGCCCGGTTCCGGGAATTTGCCCGACGTCGAGTCCCGCCTCAACTACGGCTTTGCGGACGGATGGCGAAAGCGGCATTGCAACGCCCGCAGCAGTAGCGCCCGCACCCATAGGTGCTGGACTAGCACTCATCGTAGTAGCCACTGTCGGGCTCGGCTGTGTTGCAGCTGGTTTAGCCGCTGCGACAGTTCCAGCAGCCCCTTCTTGAATGTGCCCCAGGACTTCTCCGATTTTTACAGTCTCGCCGGCCTGGCGGGTGATCTGAATGGCTCCGTTATATTCGGCCACTACCTCGACCGTCGCTTTGTCGGATTCGATTTCCAGCAAAACATCACCGACCTTAACGGCATCGCCAGATTGTTTTTTCCAACCTGCAATTCGAACCTCTGTAATGGATTCACCCACACTTGGCGCTTTAATCTCTCGATTCACTGGAGTTCTCCTATGATGCCCATAGGTTATCGGAGTTACTCGAGGCTGCCAAGCAAGGAAATAAGTCGAATCTTAAGCCAACGCGGCTTCGATGAGCGCTTTTTGTTCTTTCTCGTGTACTTTGGCAGACCCGACTGCCGGGGCCGCTGAGGCCCCGCGCCCTACGTACGAGAGACGCTGCCCTGCGACTAGGTTGTTTTCGAGGTAGTCACGCACGAAAAGCCAAGCACCCATGTTGCGAGGTTCCTCTTGCACCCACATGACTTCTTTAGCATTGGGGTATTTTTTTAATTCCGACTCTATCTGTTTTGTCGGCCACGGATAAAGCTGCTCGACCCGAACAATGGCCACGTCACTGCGCCCTTTTGTTTTGCGAGCTGCCTGTAGGTCGTAGAAAACTTTACCCGAACAAAACAGTACACGCCCCACTCGTTCGGCATCGGCCCCCGAATCGGCGATCACTTCCGAAAACCCAGCCGACGTAAAGTCCGCAAGCTTACTAACCGCTTCGGGATGCCGCAATAAACTCTTGGGCGACATCACGACTAAGGGCTTTCGAAAATCACGGAGCAATTGGCGACGAAGCGCGTGAAATATTTGAGCTGGCGTCGTTAGATTGCAGACCTGCATGTTGTTTTTAGCACAAAGCTGCAAAAATCGTTCTAACCGAGCACTTGAGTGTTCGGGCCCCTGGCCTTCGTAACCATGTGGCAGCAATAACGTAACGCCGCTCATGCGTTGCCATTTCATTTCCGAACTGGCGATAAACTGGTCGATAATTACTTGAGCGCCATTTGCGAAATCGCCAAACTGAGCTTCCCAAATTGTGAGCACACTCGGATCGGCAATCGAATACCCGTATTCAAATCCAAGAACCCCTGTCTCAGAGAGGTTCGAATTATAAACTTCAAATCGCCCCTGCCCCGACTTGAGGTGATTGAGCGGAGAATATTTTCCATCTTTTGAGTAATTTGCGAAAACCGAGTGGCGATGGCTGAACGTACCACGCTCACAGTCTTGCCCGGAAAGCCGAATCGAACGTCCTTCGACTAACAGAGACCCATAAGCCAGCAATTCGCCAGTACCCCAATCGATATTCTGACCAGTTTCAACTGATTTCGCCCGAGTTTCCAAGAGTCGCACCAATTTCGGGTGAACTTCGAAATCGGCGGGAACTTCAGTCATTTTTTTCCCGATTTCTTTGAGTGTTGTTTCTTTCACTGCGGTTTGAGTTCGAACCCAAATGTCTTCGTCCGATGCGCGCTTTAGGCCCTTCCACGCACCTTCGAATACCGAAACATGGGGAGCCTTGGCTGCGGATTTCGCTCGGGCATGTGCTTCGGTCAGTAATCCATTAATTTGCTGTACGATCATGTCCGCATCGGCTGCGCTCAAGTCACCGCGTGCGGCAAGCTCCGCGGCGTAGGTTTCGCGGGGACTGCGATGATCTTTAATTTTACGATACATCGCTGGTTGCGTGAATCCTGGCTCATCTCCTTCGTTGTGGCCATATTTGCGGTAACAAATAAGGTCGATCACAACGTCTTTGTGAAATTTCTGGCGATAGTCCATCGCAAGTTCGGTTACGTACACACACGCTTCGGCGTCGTCACCATTTACGTGGAATATGGGGGACTCAAGCATTTTCGCTAGATCGGTGGAATAAGTCGTCGAACGCGCATCACAGGGAGAGGTGGTGAACCCAACTTGATTGTTGATCACAAAGTGAATGGTTCCACCGGTGGCATAACCGGCCAACTGGGACAACTGAAGAGTTTCGTACACTACGCCTTGCCCCGCAAACGCAGCATCACCATGAATAAGCACGGGTACCACCTTTTCACGGGCCACGTCTTGTTTCATGGTCTGTTTAGCGCGTGCCATGCCCTCTACCACTGGATTCACAAATTCAAGGTGGCTCGGATTTGAGGCCAACGAAAGGTGAATAACTCCCGACGGCGTTTGCATGTCGGCTGAATAGCCCATGTGGTACTTCACGTCGCCTTCACCGAGTGACGTATCTACCTGGTAGGTACCTTCAAATTCGGTAAAAATGTCTTCGTATTTTTTCCCGAAAATATTGGTAAGAACATTCAACCGCCCGCGATGGGCCATTCCCATAACCATATCACTCGCGCCAAGCGCCGACGCGCGAACCGCGAGCCGATCAAGCATTGGGATTATCGCGTCTCCACCTTCGACCGAAAATCTCTTTTGCGCTACGAACCGGGTGTGCAGATAGCGCTCAAAACATTCTGCTTCCGTAAGTTTTTTTAAAATTTGTTTTTTAATCGCACCGTCAAACTGCGGGCGATTGCGCACTTTTTCCATGCGATCTTCTAACCAATGACGCGAGCCTGGATCTTCAATGTGGGTGTACTCGACACCGATTTTTCCGCAATAGGTCTCATGCAACATCGCAAGAATCTCACGCAACGTAGCGGGTTGAGTAAACCCCAAGAGGCGCGCCGCCGTAAACTTGCGCTCCAGATCGGCCTCAGATAATTCGAATTTTTTTAGATCCAACAGTTCGTGACTCTTGGTAGGCGACTCGAGCGGATTCGTGTCCGCCAATAATCGCCCGAGTTCGCGATAGGCTTGAATCAATTCTGCAACTTTCGCTTCGTGACTGAGAGCACTCGAAAGCGGGGTGACTGGCGCAGCTGTCGCGACTAATTGGGGTCCACTCGCACCACCGTTGCCATTGGCGTGACCATTGGATTTTCCGTTGGACAGGTGTTCTTCGGCGTCGTCTTTGGCCGCACCTTCGCCCATCACGAGCCCGTCAAAGAAATACTGCCAACTTTCGTCAACCGAGTGAGGGTTTTCGAGATACCTCGCATAAAGCTCTTCAATATAATCCGCGTTTTGCGACTTTAGGTACTGAGCAGTTTGCTTCATGGTCGAATGCCTTTTCCTCTATGTGTTGCCTCTTTATCGGCAGTTTCTTAAGTTTCTCTGTAGAAAAATCAACATAGCGCCACGACGATCAGGCGCGCAAGCCAGGAAAATGGGCAAAATAATCCAGTTGTTATTGTCCTGGAAAGCCTAAGCTTAATCTTCTCCCAAAACGATTTTGCATCCGCCAGCCCCTGCGTCGTCAACCGGACTTTTTGCGGCACTTGGGCCAGTACCCTTGGTATTGTCCTTACGTCTAGGTCCACTGCCGCCTAGTTCGTGGCTTAACATCGCTCGCCCCTGAGTGACTCGCGATACGGGGGCGTAACTGAGAACCAACGCCAGGGCGCGTTTAATACGTTCGACCCGCTCGACAATCAAACTAGCGGTCGCATCCGCTTCGGTGCCGGATTCGGTCGATTCCTGAGATACTTCCGTCGTCGCATTGAGTTGCTGCGCGGTTGAGTCTAACGCCTCAAGGCGCGCCGCTAACATACCAAACATGCCCTTTGGAAAGCCGGTACGACTAGCGATTCCCGCATTCAACGGTGAGCGCGCTACGAATCGCTGACGATCTTCCCGATAGCCCAAATATTTTAAAGTCTCTTCGATGGTCTCAACGCCGCGAGTGTTGCTCCCCGAAACAAAATCGACCACATCTTTCCAAAGCTCCTCGACGATCATCTGAGCCAATAGGGTTTCGAGCGTCTGATATTTGCCCAGCGTCGAAGCAATTAAAAACGACTCAGGTAACTCTAACTTATTGTTGTCTTGCGAACGCTGCAGAACTTCTTCCATGTACTTCGTGACCGCAAGATACAAGTGCAATGCTTTAAGATATGGGGTCGTATAAATCTTATGAATCGGGTCGTTTTCGAAAAAACGATACTGCACGATTCGATAAATCGGAAGCGGATGGGTTCCATTGAGCAACTGCTCCATCAGTGTGGGATCTTCAGACACCTGAATCGAAATTTCTTCGGCCACTTTCAAAGCGGCTTCGCGACTAGCCGCGCCTACCAAGAGAAGGTCCGCATTTTCTGCTGCCGTCGTCGAAGTTGAGATCTGACCAAGGCGATCAGAGGTCACCTCGCAAGAGCGTCCGTATTTTTCGAGGTAAGCCTTGATTTGCTCGATCATGTTGTTGATCGCCTCGGGCGAGGCCGCGTTAGCCTGCGGCACTTCTACGGCCTCTAGTGGAAACAAACTTTGGGAACTAGAGCGCAGCAAGTCTTTTTTAACTCTCTTGCGAATAAACGTTGAAAGTTTCTGACTAGCGTCGAAGAGATCGATTCCCATGTCGCCCTGTTTTAAACGAGCATGGAAAGGTTCACTCATTTTAACGGAACCAGAGTGGGAATGGTGCCAAGCGCGGGCCAGCTGTTCCGAAAGAGTCGCTTTCATCGATGCGCGCAAAGCAGCCACCACCTCCGCGGTTTCCGGACGTGCCTGCTGTTCCATGTCGGCGATTTGTTCTTCAATCGAAGCTTGCAGCACGCTGACGAGCATCATTTGATTGAGTACGTGTTCGCCACGAATGTGCCCGAGTTCGTGTCCGATCACCGCCTCCAGTGCGTCGGCCGCAATCTGCTCGCGAGTTTTGCTTTCACCAGCGTTTTTCGCCAACACTTCGGCCGAATGGTTGAAGGATTGAATTAATCCCTGGAGAACTACAAAGCGGATCATCTTCCCGGTGCTAAAGGTATAAGCATTAATCTCCGGGGTATTGGCCACAAATACGACTGCGTCCTTGCGAGCTGCCGGCGAAAAGTCGAGTTTTTCGGAAACACGCTCAACCATGGCCATGATGTCAGCGTGTTGAAGCCCCGAGGCCTTCGCAAAGGCACCCGAATACACCAATGTGGTTTTTTTGATGAGTTCACCTAAATAACGTTCGGCCTCGGCCCGAATCACTCCGTAGCTGGGGAGAGACTGAAGCTTGTGCGTCACTTCAGCGTCCAGGCCATCACGAATGTCTCCCATGAACTGGTCGTCCAAAAAACGCTGGGTCATTGGATGCGACGCAAATACGTCGAGCACGGTCCTCAAGAACTTCTCGTGATCGGCAGTCCAGGGGGCCTCGGAGAGCTTAATTTTGCGAAACGGTCCCTGCTGAGACTCGTTGGCTCGGGAAACAACCGGAGCTGCCACTAGTAGAGACGCCAAAACTGCCAAAAATGTGAATTTCATGAGTTCCCTTTGTTAAAAATGTCCTCTGGTTCCCTAGCACCCCGAGAATACTTGAACAAGAACTTCTAAAATGGTAGCGGTGCGTCAACTATTCCATGAAAGGAAGTACCAAAATATGCGCACCAACAAACCGTCCTATTTGATCATTTTTTCGATTTTAGCTTCACTACCCGTATTGACCGGCGTGAACGGGTGTCCGACAAGCACCGATAGCCACTCCCTCAATCCTGCCGGTGAGTTTTACGTCGAAGGTACTTCCGAAGTGACCCTTAGCACCCAATACCGTAGCGAAACACTCAATACTCAAACGGTATTACCGAGCTACTGGCCCAGCGTCGATGCGATTAGAGCCGCTACCACCATGAATGTACGAGTGGCCGAACGTTTGACAGATCAAACAGTTGTTACCCTGAATCAGCTCTCGGGCGAAATCGTTCGCATTCCTCTAGATAAAACCGGCCGCGGCAGCGGACTCCTTGTTTCCCAAAAAGAGCGAGTTTCCGACGGCTGTTTCTTGATCACTAGCGAACAAGTTCACGTGCAATTTAACGAAGCCGGCGATGAGTTCGAACTTTCGTATTCTACGAATTGGTACTACGACAGCGTCGTAACCGAGCACGTCCCGTGCCCTCTTTATCTCGAAAACTACGCTGCTAACTTAATGGTCATTGGGTCCCCCGACCAGTACGCCAATCTACGGGACCGCTTATTTGTTTCTACCCAGGCTCTTAGTCTTGAAAGGATGCCAGAACTCCTCAACTTGAAGTTAACACATCACTACGTTGGTTCTCGTGTTAGCGAATAATGTTGAAGTGGGTCAATAGAGGCGTTTCGAAGAGGTCACTGATACTCAGCGGTTTGCTGTTGAGTCTTGTGGTCTTGGGAAATCACTCGTATGCCCTTTCTCCAACCTACAAACAAGCGGCGGCCTCCCAACTAATTCAACATTTGCGCCCCGAGCTGCGGGGAGTTTTAGGACAACTGCGCAACCGGGGAATTCTCGGGTATTGCGAGAGCCTCTTGGCGGGAACCTCGGACCCGGAACATCGCCGCGCGACGCTCGCATTAGAGGCCTTAGACGAACGGTTCTGGATGGCTGCTGCAGCTCACGTACCCAAGGGTGAAGCGCTGCCCGAGCAGGCGATTTTTCGCCTGGACCACCATGGGGCCACTTACGTTGCTACCAATTACCTTATTCACGCCGATTACCTCGCGGGAGAGTTGGCTCGCGCTGCGCGCCTGCCAAATGCGAATAGTCGCATTCCACGAAAACGAATAGATCTGGGTTTAGCGCTTTGGAATTCTTTTCGTGATGCACTGGTTACAAACCCCCGCATGTGGCGCTGGAAACTTTTGCAACGCCAACCCAGTGGAGCCCTATTGGTCCAATACGAGACGCCCTGGAGAAAACCCGTTCCTTCGGCGGTGGCCCTTCTTGAGCGCCCCGACGGTTCGCGCCTTGCACTTCATCGTACAGCCGATGACCGAGAATACCCGAACTTTTGGTCACTGCCGGGCGGAAAAGTAGACGGAATTGAAAACGGATTCGACACCGTTCAACGAGAGGTGTTTGAAGAAACCGGAGTCCTAGTCGAACATTTTGTACGAGTCGGAAGACAAGAATCGTCTCTGCCGAGTCGCAACGGATACCGCTACGACATCGAAATGTTCTACGCCCGCGTGCCTCAAGATATTAAAATTCGCCATTCAACGGAGCACGACGAATTGCGCTGGGTCACACCCCACGAGGTTCGCGCACTTCATCCGATCGGTCCCGTCACGAAGAAATTGCTGCTCGGACCGCGACCACCGTCAACCATGTCCAGCCAGCTAAATACAGCACGCCACCAATCGGAGTAATGGCACCGAAAACTTTAATCCCGGTGAGCACCAACGCGTAAAGACTGCCACCAAACACCAGCACGCCCAAAACCCAGCATACGGCTGGCCCCATCAAGTACAATTCTTTAGTTTTACCCGTGGCCGCGGCAAGACCAACAGCGACTAACGCCAAAGCGTGAAACATTTGGTACCGTACCGCCGTTTCGAACACTTCCAACATTCTAGGCTCAAGCCGCGTTCGCAGAGCGTGTGCTCCAAAGGCCCCGAGGGCTACAGACAAAAATCCAAAAATACTCCCGATCACCAATATCCAACGCATTACGCCGCGCCCTTAGACAGCGCGCTTGCGTCTGCAAGCAGTTCTCGACCCCGCGCAATCATTTCTGCTTTTTCTACCGACCCGCGGGCGATTTCGTCGAGTCGTTTGTTAATGTTACCGATCCAAGACTGCACCCGATGTGCGTTAGAGGTTTTCGCGTCTAGATACCCTGCAATCTCCAGAAGTTCCAACCGCAACAACCAATCTCGGGGATATTTGCGATCAAGTTTTTCTACTACTCGGTCGAGTCTCACGCCCGTAGCTTCAGGAAGGTTTGCCAGGCTTGCTTTCTTTCTTAATACCGACTCCCGAAATGCTCTAACTTCAGCGTACAAAACATTAAGCTCTGCGTTTTCCTTCGTAAGATTAGTTTTGGGTTTCGACGGACGCTGGGTATAACCTCCCATCGACGCAACGTAGGACGAACGATCCGGTGCGTGACCGAATACGCTTTTAATCGTATTGCCTCGCACCCAGTCGTATTCGCCCCAAGCCGGCTCAAACAGTATGCGGTCGCCCCACTGCACTTTACAGTCAGTGAAGGTCTTCACGAAACCGCGAGCCCCTGGCTTTGGTACTCCGAGAATTTTTACTCCTGAAACAAAAGTAATTTCGGTTTTTCCCGTAGATAGTTTGCGTTCACTTTCGATAGGTCCAACCGGGCAACCAAACCCTTGAGGGTGCCGGGCGACGCCGTGGCCTTTAAGTTCTTTTTCACGAATAGCAAGTTGGCAGGGGCCTTCAAAACGCAAATAGGCTGGCGACCCATCGCGCGCGCAAAGGGTTTCTACTAATTTTCCGCCGATTTGCACGCCTGAATCAAGCTCTACTGTACACACGGCCCGCGAACGTTGAGCTTTCTGCAAACCTGTAATTCCACCCGTTTTAAAAGCCATAGTGCGAGCGAACTGCTCCAACACGACTCCCAGCGCCTCGAAATTAGGTGTTACGAACAACTGCGGTTGCGGTTTGGTAATATCGTAATGTTGCTGAATACAATTAAGGTCAAACGGAAGCTTTTTTACCGCTCGATCGAAACAATGAAAAGACTCCGAAAGCGAAGACAACAACCCCGCCCCATAAATTTTTGGATTTTTTAAATCACCTACTAAACCGTATTCAGTTGTCCACCAGGCCATGCGCGAAAGCTCGGCAGCTTCACTCGTGTGATCGATAAGTGAGAGAGCCTTTTGCAACTCACGCTCTGCCTTCGCAATGTCGGCCGACGTCGAACTAGGATTTTCTTTAATATCCGAAAGTTCGCGAATGGCGTCGTACAAGTTGAGATCATGCTGTGCGATGATCGCCTTTCGGGACACCTCGCCGTATTGTTTAAGGTATTTTGCGTAGCTTCGATCCGCAAGAATAGGAGCGTGGCCCGCGGCCTCGTGTACTATGTCCGGAGCTGGTGTATAGCCCAAGTGTTCGAGCGTGCGCATGTCACAGGCGATCGGCAACACACCAATCGAAAGAAACTCTAAAAACACGGCCGGCGGAATAAACCCAACCACGGGTACCGCACGCCAACCAAAGCGTTTGAGTTTTGCATCCATTTCGCTAATCAACGGAATCCGCTCGATACAAATTCCTGTTTCCTCGAGCCCCTCTAGATATTTTTCATGGGCCTTTTTTGCAAAAAACCGTTGAGATACCCGCAAAATAAAACGCCAACTCGCATGATCAATGAAAGTGTAAAGAGACGGATCTTGGGCGGCCACAAACGCCGTAAGGTGAGTAGGAATCGCAATCGTCCGCACCGCTTTTTTGCGGGCGAGTACCCGGGTCTTTTTTTTCTTAACGAGCGAACGCTTTACAGGTTTCGACTTTGCTTTTTTTCGAGAACGCATCGCCTACATTAAAACTGAGACTTTTCCGATTGGCAATCGCTCTCTCTAGCTCAAGACTTCACGACGCCATTGCAACTTCGCTCGTAAGCTTCTTCCAACTTTTCGGAGAGCTTTTCTAAATCTAAAATCTCTTTTTCGTGCCCCGGAAGCACTGCGTAAGTGTCTTTACCAGTGCGAGTAAAATAAAACCGAAGACACTCCGCGTCCGACAAATAATCTAATGCGTAACGCGGTCCGTAGGTCGCGGTGATCTGCGAAAAAAAACCTTTCACAGTAGGGTTCCCCCCGTTGGCTGGAAACTCTTTGAGAAAAAGAGCTAGAAAATCTCGTTTCACCTTAGGGTCTGCAGTATTCGGAGGCGTTTGAGGAACAACGGCGGCTACTCCACTCGAACTGCCGGGTTGCGCATAAGTGACTGGCCCCACGCTCGATGGAACAGTGGCTACGGTCCCGTTTCCTCCCGTAGGCGGCGTCGCTGTGATCTGCCACTGAGTACCGGAACCTGCCTTTAAGGTAAATTTCGAGTGCGTATGCAAAGGAATTGCAGATCTCGGCACCCAACTTTGGTGGCCCTCTTTTGGGTGATCGATCAGAATTTGCGGCGCTCCGCTTCTCTTCAACAGCGGCAACTGCCCCGACAAGATAGGTCCCCCAACCGGCGGAGGCGACATCGCGAAAACCAAGGCACTCTTTGGCAAACGCATTCCGCGAGAATCAACTCCTTCGTAGGAGTTCCCCGCACGCAGGATCAAATCGCGTCCGGCGTTTTCGGTTCCGAGTAGTTCGAGATCCTTCGAACCGCTCGGGTAAGGAATTGCCGCAGCCGCCTGAGGTTTCCAACTGTGATAATCAAACCGCACCACAAACGAGTGCCAATACCCGTTCCATCGCAGTGGGGTTGACGGCCGCACCAAAACCCAGGCCGAACTACTGCCACCCACGACCGACACTACGTCACTCGGTACGCCCGCATCGATAGCGTGATTGGGAAGCGGCGAAAACGTTAGCCGTGTGTTTGGTAACAATACCTCGAACTCTACTTTTCCGGATCGATTCACATCACCAAACGTTTCAACTTTTATGAGATAAAGTTTGTCGGTCACGGCCACGAACTGGGAATCCGAGACCATGTGAATATCAAGAATCTGGCCATAAATGCTGGGGTCCACTACGGAAGCATTGCCCAAAGCCGGCACCGAGTTCGGTACTAGTTTACGCCGATCGAGCAACACCAAGCGATTTTGATCCGTAACTGCCACGACGGTACCTAGATCCCACTCCGCAATCGAATAAACAGGGGTCGCCATTGGTTGGATAGGTGCGAGTGAATTTTGGGCCTGCGCAGTGTAAAGACGGTAAGAATCATTGATCCACCAGGTTTGGGGATTCAACGAATTCAAATTGGTGGAAAGAGATTTGCGAATCCAATCTCCTGGTACCAGGTGGCGCACAACATGGCGGTAAACTGAAGGATTAGGGAACGACTGTTGATCAAATTCCAAAAGGTCGGCGGTCAAGAGTCCCGCGACTGCCCCGCTGGGCCCTGAGGCCGGGGCGACTATTTGAGCGAAAGTGCCATTGGCCAACGCAGCCCAACTGCAAAATGGATAGACCGCGAACACCAAGCCGACAATTAAAGTTAGACTTTTTCTAAAAATAAAAACAAAGCTCATTTTACTCCCCTTACCCCAAAATTCTCGGTCTCCCCGCTTAAACTTGTATCTTCGTTGCGTAATGCGTTTCGTACTAAGTTTCTCGCGACACTAGGCCTTGGCACCATTTCTATGCCTTCATCGCCAAACCAACCGCGCACATCTTCTCGTAATCCGAGTCCATGCATGTAATTGTAAAGCGCTCGTCGCAGAGCTCGCCCCAACACGTCGTGATCCACTCCGGTCGGATCCACAAACTCTAGGTCGTTTTCCGCGAAGCCTTCAAATTTTTTGGGCAGAACTTTAATGCCAAAACGCTCAGGATTTCGACCAATCGGACTATGCACAGTGGCCGAGAATCGGTGCCAATAAGCAGATTTTAAACAGTCGTTTTCGAAAAGTTGTCGCACTAGTTCCAAACTATCGACCGTGTCCTGAAGGGTTTGAGATGGAAACCCGTACATCAGATACGCGTGAACCAATATACCAGCGTTGGCAAAGTTTTTGGTCACTCTCGCGACCTGTTCGACGGTCACGCCCTTATCCATGAGTTTCAATAGCCGATTGGTTGCCACCTCGAGGCCCCCAGTCACCGCGATACAACCGGCATCACTCATGAGTTGCGCCAGTTCAGACGTAAAACTTTTCTCGAATCTAAGATTTCCCCACCAACTCGCCACCAAGTCTCGTTTTAGTATTTCTTCGGAAATAGCTCGCAGAGCGGCGGGAGGAGCAGCCTCGTCTACAAAGTGAAAACCACTCACGCCGGTCTCTCGCACCAAAGCCTGCATGTGATCTACAACCATACCGCTCGGAGTGTTTTGATATCGCCCAATATAGTCGAGACTCGTGTCGCAAAACGTGCACTTTTTCCAGTAACAACCGTGGGCGATCGTCAATTTGTTCCACCGCGCGTCGGACCAAATCCGGTGCATGGGATTGAGCATTTCGATGACCGAAATATACTGCGCAAGATTTAAACCCTCGTAAGATGGGGCACCGAGCTCAGCCATGGGAATGTCGTCTTCCTGGGCGTCATTGCACCACTGAACACTAGTTCCATTCCCCACCAAAGTTCTTAGAAGTTTTGATTGCGGGCGCTTGCCGTGCAGAAACTCCAAAATGTTCAGAAGTGGTCGCGCTCCATCGTCAAACACCAAAAAATCAAAATAATTGAAAACCCGTGTTTCACTGCAACGTCGTAGTTCGGTATTCACGTAACCACCGCCAAGAGCCAACTTAATGTTCGGCTGCTTGAGTTTTACCTGACGCGCTACTCGAAACGCGCCATACACGTTTCCCGGAAACGGTGCACTCAAGCAAATGAGCTCCGGTTCTAGTTCCGCTACGACTTCCGCGGAGAGTTCATCGAGCATTTCGTCAACCAACGTAGGAGCCTCGGATTCTAATGCTTCGTTCAGAGCGGCAAAACTTGTCTGACTGGCCGCCAGTTTCTCACCGTATCGCGCGAGACTAAACCGAGAGTCTATTCCCTGCGCAATTACGTCCGCCAGATCGTCCAAAAAAAGTGAACCCAGGTACTTTGCCTGATCTTGAACCCCCATTTCACCAAACATCTTTAACAGGTGGTGTCCTACAGCAGAGTCCTGAAGCGGAAGAAACCGAGGCCCCTCCGGCACCAAAGTGCGTCCAGCAAGACGCGTAGCAAGTGAAGGGTTTTTTCCTTGAAGAAACGCGACCACCGAATCGACAACCCGAACATAGTCGTCGGCCGCTTCTAAGAAAAACTGCACACTCTCTGATTCGATGGCTGACGATTCGAAATCTCTCTTTAAGCGTTCGCGAACTCGCTTTAATCCACTGGCCGAAAAAATCCTGCAGGCTAATTCAATTGAAAGATCTCTCTGGTAGGGCTGAACATTCAGTTCGCCGGCGCGGTTTTTTAGAAAACCATAAAGCGCGGCGCTCGCCGGATACGGCGTATTCAATTGCGTCATCGGTGGTGTAAGAAGAAGGACTCGCACGACTACCCCTTAAAGACTTTTTCAGAAATAATGCATAGCATTAACACACTTAAAAAGTCAACTTAACCAAAGATATCGTAATCTTAGGGACTTGCCTCTCGTGTCGTGTTAGGCGGACGCCAGGGGGTGTTCTATGAAAATTCTAAAATTCTTCTGGCCCGTGCTTGTTTTGGCCATGATTCCCGTTTCCAGTCACTCAGCGACAAAGGTTAACGATCTTTTGATCGCGATGTACATGGAGCCCCACTCCCCGGGTGGACTGCACTTCGTCACATTTGAAACTCTTGGGGAAAACCCCACACCCGTGCCGTTTAAGGATTTACCAACCATCGATTCTTCGAAGCTCGTCATGAAGACCCACTCTCTTTCGCTTTCTTATTTGAGTTACCCCTTTGCTCACACACCCACACTGCCGCTGGTTGCGGGTTCACTACGGCTTGAAAACCGAACCGTGGGCGTACCCGATTTAGTTCCTTCAGACCGCGGCTCTCGCCCGCTTGTGCTTGGCCAGGTAACCGAGAGCCTCGCACTAGATGTTCCAATCGGTGGAACCAATCACCTGATTTCCGTTTCGGAAGTTCGTTATGAGTCGGGAATCGCTCTTTTAGGCGACACCCTAGAGGCGCGCGGTCGTTTTCGGGACGCAGTTCTTCACGAAGCTCGAACCGATCTAAGAGAAAGTTTAAAACGCAACCGAGGTCACGAACCAGTCAATCGAGCCGCCCTCAACCGCATGTTTCCAGGACTCGAGGTTAGCGCAAAATCCTTGATGGCCAGTTTACGGGCTTTTTTAATCGCCGAAGATGCATCGGAAGTCGACGCCACTCTAAAGAGATTGGAAGAGTTTTTTTATCGGCTTGCGGCCCAATCTCCGACACTCGTTGAAACGTCAGAGCGTGATTTCCTGGCCGGCCAGAAAATCCCCTCAACCTTGCCGAGATCTGTACCGAACCCAGAAACCGCGACCGTAAGGCTCACGCGATTGTCTGAATTTTTTTTCGAGTCTGCTCAATCGTCGCACTTAGCACGGGAGCGCGGCGAAATCGAAAATGCTAAAATTGCGGCCACTAACGCATTTCGAGTGTTACTCGAAATGCACGTTGTGATCGGAAAAAATCTCGGTTCTCCGGGCACCAAGCGAACTCTCCATGCCCTGGGCGATGTTGGCATCATGATCGCATCAATGATTGCGTCGTGGAACACCGACGGCGGGGCCCATGCCGGTCTCTTGGCGCTGAGTTTCGCCGCAATGGCCGATTTATTTAGAACGACTTGGGTGCGCGACAACGTACTTCGCTCACCAAGATTTTTATTTCCCGGCATTCGCGGAAGCGTCGAACGCAATTCCGCAAGGGACCTGCTCAGTCAAGGACGTTTCGAAAACCTACTGCAGGTAGGGCTCCGGAGCCCTGTAATAATAAACCCCCAGTTTCAGGATTGGCATCGAGCTGCTTCTGAACTCGCAGAAAACGGCAAACTCGTAAGTGCGCGAGAGATGCTCGACGTTCTAAAACTTGCGTCCAAACTCGAGGCCGACGCATTGGTTTCTTGCGCGACGCTACTTGAGAACTAAAAGCGCACGCAGACTCACCTCTGCCGGGTGATCGCAAATGACATTGGAGTTCCCTTTGATGGACTGCCGAACTCGTCGGACAAACCGATTATTCTCGATAGTTTATCGTCCTTAACACTTCCCTTTTGGCCTTTGTAGCGAAGCATGATAATATTGAAGACGTACTGCGTCACACGTCTGTGAGGTGGTACCCCGTTTAAAGGAATAGTCCTCGAACGGGTGTTAATGTCCACTATCAGACCCGCCCAAGACGTCTTCCCAATGGTCCAGACCTCTTGTCCGGATTTCGATAGTTCTGGTTCTAGAAAGAGGAGACCTCATGGGTAAGAAACTATTTGTCGGCAACCTTCCATTTTCGGCAACTGACGAGTCGCTTGCGCAAATTTTCGCACAAGTCGGCACCGTTGAGTCCGCGAAGGTGATCACTGACAAAATGTCCGGGCGCAGTAAAGGCTTTGGATTCGTAGAAATGGCCGACGATGCGCAAGCAGCCGATGCCGTTGCGCGCTTCAATGGCATTGAACTCGAAGGCCGACCACTCACAGTAGCTGAAGCTAAACCGCAGGAGCCCCGCCAAGATCGTGGCGGCCGCGGTGGTTTTGGCGGTGGCGGTGGTCGCGGTGGTTACGGCGGCGGTGGCGGCCGTGGCGGCGATCGCGGTGGTTACGGCGGCGGCGGCGGTGGCCGCGGTCGATACTAACCTCGGCTATAGAATATAGCTTCGAAAAACCCGGGTGGCGAAAGCTCCCCGGGTTTTTTTATTTTCGAAAATTACTGAGCACCCCAGCACACGAGTCTTCACTCAATCGCAGGCGAGCGAGGCCCGGTAGGAGAACTTCAGTGTTTACTGGAGCATCGTTGAGAGTCCATTCGGCTCGCTGATAAATGCCGTCAATTTCCGGAATTTTATAGCCATTCATGCCGGTGTAATGATCCGTCACCACCAAGTAAAATCCATTTGGATCCACCACACGTACAGTGCCATTGAGGTCGGTGATCAAGAAACGACGATCCCGTTCGACTACGTTAGAAGACAACACTGGATTGGGAAATGGACGGGAAGATTGCGCGCCGTAGTCGCGCATGGCCGCTACCAATTCAAGAAAGTCCGCGCCTTTTAAAAGGCGTGCGCCTAAGCGGCCCCGAAAGTGCACCACGCTCTTTAAATTCCCGACCGTGACCGGACCTTCGAAAAGCGCGTCGATTTTTGAACCCCATCCGTAGGACAAATAATTGTAAAGCCCTACAACGTCCGAGATTTTTCGGCCCACCTCTTTTTCGGAGTAAAACTTTAGCGCCCAATTCCTTAGAGTATCGGCCAAAACCCGCCCGACTCGCATTCGACGGTGCTCTTCGCGATTTAGAACGAACCCACGATCTTCCCAAAGCGGCGGAGCCAGAATCTCGACATTTTCGGCGTTGACGCTGTCTACAATCGCGTTGGCTTCTTTATAAAGTTCGGTAAACGCTTCGGGCAAAAGGGGCTCCGTTGGCTGCTGCAACCACTGATCACTGCTGCGACGGTCCCAATGATGAACCAGTGATACTTTGCCGTTGTCGTCCAGCTGAATCTCGGAAAAAGCTAGGTCCGACCCCGCCTCTACCACGCGCGTACCATGAAGTTCAGAATCAATTACCTGGTGCATATGGCCGCTAGCTACGAGCGGCACCAGCAACTTTTGTACGCGATCGTCACTGCGTTTCCAGTTTAAATACTCTTCGACGATCGGAGTCAGACGTGCTGCCCCATCGTGAATCAAAAAAACTACGCTTTCGACTCCGTCGTTGGCAGCCAATACGCTCTGTTCTTTCATCGTATCCAAGTATTTTCGTGGAGCCTCAGTTTTGAAAATACGAGCGCCCGTTTGGCTATAAGCAGTTTCCTGAAAAAAAGTCTCAAGTGAAATACCTACGACCCGTACCCGTTTTCCCCCAAGTCGGTGTTCTTGGTACGGAGCAAAGATTCTACGGTACTTCTTCTCCGGGAACAAATTGGCCGTCAGCACACTTTGTCCCGTGCGATTCAAATAACGCCGGTGCTGCTTCAAAAAAACTTGATGGGGTTTTCCGACGTGATTGAAATCAAACCCCTCGTGGTTGCCAAGCGCCAGAGCCGTTGGGTATTCGTTGGCTAAAGTCTCTACCAATCGATAGTCGAGTTCGCCGTGGTCACGCTCTGCGTACAATCCGGTTCCAGCAATGTCGCCATTCACTAGTACCAAGACGTCACCATTGGCAGCTCGCTGGCGAAATTCCCTAACCCGAGCCGATAGGCCTTTTAAAAATGGTTCGAATTGGTCGTAGGCGCTATGAGTGTCCGAAATGAGAAAAATTCGACTTTCACCAGCCTGGGCCGAAGCGACTGTGGCCAACAGAATCTGTACCAAAACCAAAAGCGCCAGTTTCATTACTATTATTCCCTTCGAAGTTGATGGGGACGACCTACCGAAGTTCAAAGATTTTTGATACACCTTCTTTATGGAAAACCGACAACTGCCTGCCTATTTTTTGGAAAACGGCCAACACCCAATTGAAAAAGCTCACGTTGCCGTCGTACCGGTCCCCTTCGAAGGGGCGATCAGCTACCTATCGGGGGCCTCGGCCGGACCTCGGGCCATTCTCGAAGCCAGTGCGCAAGTTGAGCTATATGATTTCGAAAATGATGTTGATCTAACAAACGTGCGATTTCATACAGCAGATGCCCCTACTCTTAAAACCTACCAAGACGTGCGCAATCACGTCGCATCACATCTGGCATCTTTAACGCCGGAACAATTCTATCTCGGCCTTGGCGGTGATCACACGGTAACTATTCCGGCGATCGAGCATTTTTCAAAAAAATATCCCAAAATGGGAATCGTTCAATTCGACGCACATGCTGATCTCCGCGACACGCTTCACGACGACAAATACAGTCACGCTTGCATCATGCGTCGTAATGCTGAGATTATTGGACCCAAAAACATTCTCTCCGTTGGCATTCGGGCGGTAAGTTTAGAAGAAAAAAATTACATTCAAGAAAATGGCGTGAACACCATTCCCGGAAACTTCGCTTTACACGAAAATTTACTTCCGCGTTTTAGCGAACTACTCATACGACTCCCCCACGACATTTTTCTAACCGTGGACCTTGACGGTCTTGACCCAACGATCATGCCTCACGTGGGCACGCCCGTGCCTGGCGGTCTAAGCTGGCACCAAACGGTCCAGTTGATCAAAGAACTTTTTCGCCGCAAAAACGTAATCGCGGCTGACGTCGTGGAAATCGCGAGCAACTCCAACTCTCAGCGGTCCGACTTTACAGCAGCTCTGCTTGCACAAAAGATCGTGGCGTTTTGGGCCCGCAATCGGCGTCTCACATGAACTCAGATATTGCCAGTGCCCCCGTACTCGCACTTACGGAAGAAAATTTCTCAAAGGGTTTTTTAGTCGACGATGAATGGATCGCGGGAGTCACCGAGTTACCAAGCACTACGGGGGGAACGGTTTTCGCTGCCTATGTTAGTCACTACCTGACTGGTGAGACTATCCAATACCAGGAATTCCCTGAACCACGCCAGGCCATAGATTTTATACGCGCGATCGACCGCGCATGGGTGTACGAAGCAATCGGGTGCGACACTCACGGCAGTAGCGCGAAATCTTGCTCTAAATCTTGTTCCGGCTGCGGTTAAACCGACACTACTTCTTGAATTTCTGGGATAGCGCTTTTGAGGCGTGTCTCAATGCCTTGTTTTAGTGTGGCAGTCGAACTCGGACAACCACTGCATGAGCCCTGCATTTGCAAATACACCACGCCCGCCTCGAAGCGATCAAAAGTGATATCGCCGCCATCCATTGCTACGGCTGGACGAATTTCGCGGTCTAGAATTTCACGAATCTTGTCTTCGATTCCGCCACCGGCGCTCGCGCTAGCGGCAGCATCATGGGCCGCTACATAGTCGGCGTCAACCACTGGCAAACCCTTACCCAAGTGGTCTTTCATGACGTCCATGACTCCTCGATTAAGACTCTCCCAGTCGCCGTCACTGCCTTTAGTGATTGTCACAAAATTGCGGCCGATCATTACCCCCGCCACTCCAAGCACTTCGAAAAGTCGGGTGGCGAGTGGAGACTTCGTGGCGGACTCACGAGTCGCAAAATTAGCAGGCCCTTTTTCCAAAATCGTTTCTTCTAACACGTACTTGAGCGTGTTCGGATTGGGCGTGAATTCCAACGAAATGTTCGGCGTGTTCATGAGTTCAGCTCCTGATAGATGATTCTAATGCCGATGATATATATCGTAATTTGAGCGAATGCACACTAAAAACGAAATCGAACGCCGCCTTTTAGCACCGATATGTCGTCGCGCAAGTAAGGAACCGTGGCTCCGTCACGCACCGACGGGCTATTTCTTAAAATTTGGTCAAAATTGGCAAAAAGCCCTACGCGCAAGTCGAAGTCTCTAAGGGCTACTAAGTAGTCGGCGTCGATTTCGAATTGGGTTGTATCGCCGGTGCCATAGGTCACGGCGTGATCAACATCGTAGGAAATTGAAGCGGACTTACAAGTAAAGGCCCCTTTTGAACCAACAACTGGGCGACCACTCTCTTGTTCACCGTGAGTGAGATTGTCGTACCAAGCCACACCTGCCACGCCGTAGAGTTCAATCTGGCAGCTGCCTTTTGCCTTAATCACTTTCCCAAGATAAATGGACGTTTTGGTTCGAACATAGTCTGGAATTCCCACGATTTCAGAAACCTGCACGGCCGCGTCCAGAGCGTCGACGCCGACCCAATAGTGTCCGCCGGCGAGATCAACGTAGCGCGAGAGTCCTAAAACGCCTTTCACGGAACCCGCCCACGCGTCGTCGACCACCGAACCAGTGGCTTCGATGCGGGATATCCATTTTGTCTTAGCTTTTTTGGACAGCTTTCCGGATTGAATGATTAACAACTGCAGATCCGTTCCACGATCCATTCCTGAGTTGTAGTTATAGGGGTGACGCATACCGAGCATCCCCACCTGAGCTTTGGTCACCGGTAAAGCGTACACTGTAACGCTCTCATCGGCGTTTGCGCTCCCGATCAAACTTAAACCCAACAATAACGTGGTGAGAATTTTCATGAAAATGGTTCCCTTTCGAAAAAAATACAGTTCCGAGTAACGCGGCGCTTAATATCAAAATCTCCTGCAACTTGAAAGGCAAACGCCATTCTGATAAAAAAAGTCGATTTTTTAAGGATCCTCATAACCGACGGAGTCCGAATGCGCGTGTTGGCTTTTGCACTTAGCTTAATGTTCGGTCCCGAGCTTTTAACCCCCACGACAACTGCAGCAGCCGAAATTTCACCGACTCCCAAACCTCAGAATCAAGCAATGATCACCCTTTTACATATAAACGACGCATATGAACTGGCTCCAATCCAGGGCCGGGGTGGACTTGCCCGAATAAAAGGGCTTAGCGAACAAATTCGACGCCACCATGAAAAACCGGAGAACGTGCTGTTGCTCCATGCCGGCGATTTTTTGGCCCCTTCGCTGGATTCTCAGATTTTTCGGGGCACCCAAATGATTGACGTCATGAATCGTATGGGTTTCGACGCGGTCACCTTGGGTAACCATGAATTCGAGTACGGCCCGGAAACACTCTTAGAAAGAATGGCGACCGCCAAGTTCCCAATTGTTACTTCGAATATTCACCAAATTAATAGTTTTGGTTTTGGCAACGCTCATCGATTCTTATTGATTGAACGAAATGGCATCAAAATTGGAATTTTCGCAGTCACCACACCTAGCACCACGCAGTCTTCTTTTCCCGGACCGAACGTGGTGTTTGACGACGTTATTCCGGCAGCAAAAAAAGCGGTTCGACAGTTACAGGACCGAGGCGCGCAATTTGTAATCGCCCTCACTCACCTAGGAATCGCAGAGGACCGCGCACTAGCCCGCGCCGTTGACGGCGTTCATCTAATTCTTGGTGGCCATGATCATAGCCCCATGCACATCGAAGAAAACGGCGTGCAAATAATTAAAGCCGGTACCGACGCTCAGTACTTGGGACGAGTAGATTTGGTTTTTACGGATGGTGGAGCCGTGAGTAGCAAACAATCCTCTTTAATACCCATAACTGCTGAGACTCCGTCTGATCCTGATCTTGACGCCCTCATTACGAATTACGTGAACGAGGTTCAGCAAAAAACTCACCATCCCTTGGCAGCCACAGAAGTGGACTTTGAGGTGGACCAAGATGTCGTTCGCACAAAAGAAACCGCTGTGGGAAATCTTCTTGCTGACGCTTTTCGTGAACGCTTCAAGGCCGACCTTGCAATCGTCGGAGGTGGCACGATTCGCGGCAACCGGCTTTTTAAGGCGGGAGAATCTATTTCGCTTTCGGACATTCGCAGCATGATTCCCTGGGCCGGCACGTTGGCCAAGATTAAAATATCGGGCGCGACTTTGCTGAGAACACTGGAACACTCGATCAACACCATTCCGAGTTCGAGTTTTCCCCAGGTTTCCAAGAACGTCCGACTTGAATTTGATCCGTCCCGTTCGCCCGGTAACAGGATCGTAACTCTCACGCTCGACGGAATTCCCGTGAGTGCCGACCAGCAGTACACTTTAGCGATCGACAATTACCGAATTAATGGCGGTGACGGGTTTGGATACCTCGCACAGGAAAGCGAGATTCTAATCGGCGACGACGCAAAGGTCGGCGAATTCGATGCTTTAGTCGACGCCATTCGCGGAAAGACAATCGCACCAGTGGTCGATGGCCGCGTTAAATGCGTCGATATTCTAAAATCCGGTTCAGAGAGCTGACCCGGCGTAAGCGACGCCTAAATCAGACGTACTGACCTTTCTTTATCTTATCTACGATGATTTTTTCTGGCATCGTCGGGTCCTTCGGATCAACCGTAAAGTACGCCTGTTGTTCGCAACGACGTTTGTTTTTAAGCAACCAACGAAGAATTTCAGAACACCCTTTATTGCGTTTATCTTGAAAAAAGGGGTCATTTTTAAGTGCGTCGTCGGCTTTCTTTAGGGCGCGCACCTCTTGAGCGTCATTCTCTTTTACGGGATAGTCGTTTAGATCATATTTTTTAATGTCTTCTGGCAACACCCCTAAGAAATGAACATCGGGGGCCGAGTAGTCGGAGTTTCGAATAAGACTCGCTGCGGACCCCGCCTTAAGTGTGCGATAAATGTTTTGCATGGTGTACGCGTCAAGGTCGCCAAAGAAAAACATCGGCGTCCGCAATTGGTCCTGAATGAGTTTAGCCCAGCCGCGCACGGCGTTTGACGGCACCCCTTGCGCACCAATCACGATAGCATTGTGCCGTTTGGTGAAACCATTGGCCACGAGCGTATTGGCGGTACCTTCCGATTCGACAATAAGAGCAAAATCCACTTTCTTTTTTGTCGTCAGTTTTAAGTTTTGCGGTCGATTTTTTGGCTGAAAGGGACTTGTTCCGAGCTTAGAAAGGTCGATCACTGCCTTTTCGCCGTCCGGTAAAGTTTCCGTAACAACCAAATGCTGGGAATAGGTTTGCCCGCCTCGGTCGTTTGCGTAGCAATTCACTTCTTCGCGATAAATCTCTAACATTTCGCAGATGAAGTCGATCGTAGCGTCACTTTCGTCTTGATCCCCGAAATCCAGCGGTTTGAGTTTTGGATTGTGCTTAATCTCGCCTTTCGAAATATAGTACAACTCGCGTTTGGTATTTACGCTCCCGGTATCGAGATTTCGTAAAAGAATCTCCAGCATGAAAATTGCGCGCGACATTTTTTTTACAGAACTTACGTTCAGTTCTGTACGAACCTTTTTGTTACCGGGCTGCAAATAACCGACCTTGTGATCGTATCTCGCGTTGTCCAATGCGCATTTGGTGGCCAGCAGCACTGGACGTTTGGCCTTCTCGAGATCACTCAACAAGCGGCTACAAAGTTCTCGCGACATTTTTGGTATCGTTTGGTCTTTATTCATGTGTTCCTCTACAAATTGAAACTAGTTTGACCGCCGCCATCACTGTCGTCGTCGTCACTGCTAGCTCGTACGGCAGCCGGCTTAGCTTTTTCACGGGCACCGCTTTTAGATTTTTTCTGTTTTCCGTTTTCGGAGCCGTCACTATCCCCGCCTTCGTCGTCGTCCGGCTTTTTATTTTTGTTACTTTTGGCGATCGCTGCGGTCACAATCGCATCTGCTTCTTTTAACTCGGTTTGTGCTTCCCGAGCATCACGACCAAGAATTTTTACCAACCCATCCTCAGCGCGTTTTTTGCGAGCTTCAGGAGCATTGGTGATCCGACAAAGACCATCGACTAAAATTGGGCAAAACTGTTCGATATGCCGCAGTTTTTCTTCGAGATCATTGGCTTTGACTTCGCGCCGAATATGCCGTGAAAGTCGTTGCCCCGCTTGTATAAGCGCTCTTCGAATTTCTTCTACTAGCTCTTCACTCGCGTCGATGGTTTCTTTGGATGCATTTTTAAATTTAATAAACGGCGACACCACCGACACGGCCATGACGTAGGGGCCCGAAGGCAACCCACCGCGCGGCTGCGCCAGTTGATATGCGCGCCAATTTACACTTTCAATTGCTTTAACTATTGCACATGCCGCTTTATCGAACTGTAGCGGCACCCGATTAGCGAAACGCAAAACCTGAACCGGAGTTTCGGCGTCATCGCCTACCGCGCGGTTTAACAATCGCGCAATCGCCACTTCAACCTGAACGGGTTTAAAGTCCGCGATGGTGGGCTTGCGAGAAACCACCGAAAAAAAATCTACTTCGCCCAATCTTTGAATTGCTTTCGAGAGCGACGCCTCGCCGATTGCAAGCACCGATCGAGTGCTAGGCGCCATGAGCGGAGTATTTTGAATTGCACTGAAAAGTTCTCTAAACTCTGCTTCACTGAGTGCATCAACGTTCTTTTCAAACAATGCGGGCTTTAGCCCAGCTTTCTTTAATTCGGCAATCGATGCATCGCTGACTCGCGAAAAACCTTTTTTTAGCCAAGCCGAAGTTTTCACCCGGCCAAACAAGTGAGAGTGCGCAATGAATTCGCCCAACTTCATGGTGTGGGGGTGCGGTTCGGTGGCTTGAGGAATTTCTGGGATCTCTTTGGTCAGACGTTCAAGTTTTTGCACGCCCAGTTCAGGAAGTTTATAGCTAAGCGTTATGTGGGGGTTCACCAGAGCTGTGCCCGTGAGGTATGTGAGCAACCCGCCCTCCCCGTTGAGTTGAATGCGCCCGTCGATCAAGAACTCTACCGACACACCGTGAGGACGGTCCCAATCTATTGTTTCTTTGTTTTTTAGTACACCGCGGTTGTGTTTAATATCCACTTCAACCAACGCCTTGACGGCTTTTCGCATCTGAGCGGTTTTGGTGATCACCGTGGCACCAGCGGCGTTAGTCAATTGCGCCCAGGTCGTTGCAGCTGAAATACCAATTCCTTGCTGCCCCCGAGAGCAACGCCCGCGCCCAAACTTGCTTGAGGCCAAGTACTCACCAAAAACTTTCGATAAGTCGTCAGGATCGATTCCTGGTCCGTTGTCTTCGACCTTAACCCGAATGCGGTCAGCGTTCTTTAAAGTACCGGCTGCAACCTTTTCGACCTCAATGTAAATCTGCGGCAGAATCCCAGCATCTTCACAAGCGTCGAGCGAGTTATCGATGGCCTCTTTAAGTGTCGTTAGCACCGCTTTCGGAAGGGAGCTAAAGCCCACTTGCTGAAGGTTTTTGGAAAAATACTCCGCCGTACTAGCCGAGCTGATTTGCCCTTTTTTTGATTTTTTTTCTTCTGCCATGCCACGAGAATAGGGGTAACCCCACGATTGTGCAAGGAAATGGACTCGCTCTTTACCTGACCACACCAATCTGTTAATAGAGCCCGCAATGATTGCGCCCCGCATTCGCACCGCTTTTTGGTCTATTCAGCTATTCCTCCTCTTGGGGGCGCCGAGCACTTTTGCCAATAGTGCGCTGGAGTCATGCCGCGACCTACTTGGAAGCTACCGCCACATGCTCTCTAACGACGCGGTAAACATCAGTTGGAATCACCCCGTACTCTTTAGTGAACCTGATTTTAGCGCCTACGAAAAAAAATCTACCCTGTTGCTCCGAACAGGGTTTCCCGAACTTGCGCACGCGACCGAAAATCTCAACCACAATATTCACGACCCGGAGGCTCACGCTGCTCTACTTGTGGCGCTTCGCCCCCGGCTTCTTAGTCGCGGCCTCAACATCATGGAACCGGTTTGGGACGCAAGCGACCCTATTCCCACGCTCCTTGCTCGAGTGCGAGCCTCCCGCACTCGAATAGATATTGATCGCAGCGAAGGAGCAGATCATTTTCACGGCTTCGTCGACGACGCCGAAGGTTGGAACACTAGAATCATGCTCGATACCTCGGCGTTTATCGACCGCAACTCGACTCGCGCCTGGGTGCAGCGCCGCCACCTCCATTTGCTTGAGCTCGCTCCTCCATTCATTCAATGGACCCAGCGCACGCTCAGCCCTTCGACGATTCACGAACTCGTTCACCTAGCGTTTGCATTCCAAAGAAGCGCAGACCTTGCGGGCGAAATCCCCCTCAATGCACTACCGCCAATATTCTTAGTCACAGTTCCAAAGAAAAACATTCTGAAAGCCTCACGCGAACTGGGCGTATATGCCACCGAACGATCTCCGTCTCATTCGACGGACGAGGCAGACGCTCACCTCGCGACTTCGCTGGTGCATCTTGCAATTGCCGAAAAGTCGGTGGAGCAGCTCTCGCAACTAAGTCGCTTGGACCTACTCGGTGCCCACATGCATGCAAAAGAAGCCATCTCGGCCTTGGAAACTGCCCGAGGGATTTTGGATCACGATCATCGAGTTTTCAAAAAAGCGCTCAAAGAACTTGAAACCTTCCGCGGGGGCACTCTGGTGAAAACTGAAGATAAAGTACTCGACCGCCGCTACATTACAAAGTCCGGGATCGTCCTTTCTTTTTCTCGGGCCCAAGCATCTTCGAGATTTAATTTCCCCACATTCGCGGGCGACACCCGCCACGATAGTGAGCTTGCTCGCGCGATGCAGAAACTTCTTGCGTTACAGATCGCCCACTACGATCTCCTTCTGGCGAAGATGAAACGTTTACTACGCCCCGCCGGTGTCTACCTATTCGACATTAATCAACGAATGAGCGAGCTTCCCTGAAACCGGGGACCAAATTAATTGCAGAAAATCTTGAAATTATTCTTGGACAACGGCGCCTGGCGGCCTAAATTGGTTTCGAGTTTCGACAGGGATCAATAGGAGATTCTAATGCGGGTATTGTTGACTGGGTTTTTATTTTTTAGTTTGTTGAGTCATTTTTCCGCGGCATTTGCTCGTACCCACGATGCAATCAAACAAAGCGGTGTGCTTCGAGTGGCGGTTGATGGCATGACGCCTCCATTTAATTATTATAAAGGCAAAGAGCTCTCTGGCTTTGAAATTGACCTCGTCAATGAAATGGCCAAACGCCTAGGCGTCAAGGTCGAATGGAGTGTGCAAACCTTCAACACCCTACTGGTCGGACTTGGGCAAGACCGATTCGATCTCATCGCCTCGTCCCACGCGATCACGCCCGAGCGCCAGAAGGTCGCCGACTTCGCTGAGCCCCACTATTGTACGGGTGCTGTACTAGTAACTAAATCTGGCGGCCCTAAAACCAAATCTGACCTCGTAGGAAAAGTTGGGGTCGTGCCGGTAGGAACCGTTTATTACAACGCCCTCAAAAATGTTCCTGGCATAAAGGAAGTAAGAACTGTTCCTAGTGAGACGGACGGCCTTCAAACCCTACTCAATGGCCGGGCCGACGTTTGGGTAACCGACCAGTTCGTCGCGATGGACGTGGTTAAGAAACACCAAAAAGAATCGCTCACGGTCGGAGAAAGCATCATGGATCAACAAAACGCGATGGTCGTTGCCAAGGGCAACGATTCTCTACGAAACGCGATCAACGTGATCGAGCGTAACATGATGAAAGACGGGTTTTACAAAAAACTCAGCATGTCCTATTTCGGTCGCGACATACGCTGCAAATGAAACAACTCATCCACCTCGGTTTCGCGTTTGCGGCCATTGCCGTCATTTTTCTAATTCTGAATTTCGCTCTGCCCCTTTGCCCTGAACCTATTGGGTCCCGCGCCGACTTGTTTATTACTGGCGCAAAACTCACGCTTGTCCTCACATTCTACGCGGGCGTTATCGGATTATTGTTAGGAACGCTCGCAGGCGTAGCCAAGCTTCAAAAAAATCTTCTACTGCGTGGAGTGGCCACTTTTTATACCTGGCTATTTCGTGGCACTCCGCTCCTAGTACAGATTCTTTTTATTTACTTCGCATTGCCAGTTGTTTCGCCATCGTTTCAGTTTGACGAACAAACTGCAGCGATCATTGCATTGGCGCTTAACGTGGGCGCTTACAATGCCGAAGCCATTCGCGGTGGCCTTATTGCCGTGCCCAAAGGTCAGACCGAAGCGGCCGTTAGTCTTGGCCTCTCGCCCGTTCAGACGCTCGTGTGGATTACTCTACCTCAGGCCTTTCGGATTTCGATTCCCCCTTTAGTGAGCAATCTAGTGGCACTTTTAAAAGACAGCTCCCTTGCCTCGAGTATCGGGTTGCTCGAACTATCGTTGGTAGGAAATCGCGTTTCGAGTGAAACGTTTTCACCAGTACCTGTCTTGCTCACCGTGGCTGGAATTTATCTCGTTATCACTAGTGTGCTTACCGCTGCTGCGTTGCCGCTTGAGAAAAAAGTTCGAGGTGAAAAATGAGCGTACTCGTCACTCGCGATGTGCACAAAACATTTGGCACTCAACCAGTGCTCAATGGCGTTTCATTTACTGCCGACAAGAGCGAAGTGATCGCCATCATCGGACCCTCGGGATCTGGTAAATCCACCTTTCTGCGCACGCTCAACGGGCTTGAAAAAGTCGACCGAGGATCCATAAAAGTTTTAGGTCGCGACGTGGCGAACGCGACTGATTTGTCTCGCATTCGCGGCAAGGTGGGTTTCGTATTTCAGGGATTTAATTTATTTTCCCATCTTACGATTCTTCAAAATGTGATGTTGGCGCCCATTCGAGTTTTAAAGTTAAAACGTGCAGAAGCCGAACGACTGGCGCTTCAGCTCTTAAGCCGTGTAGGCATTGCTGAACACGCGGGCAAATACCCTTCTCAGATTTCTGGTGGGCAACAACAGCGCGCGGCGATTGCCCGCACTTTGGCGCTGCAGCCCGAGATCGTACTGTTTGACGAACCCACGAGCGCGCTCGACCCCGAAATGACGGCCGAAGTACTGGACGTTTTGCGGGAGCTGGCGAAGTCGGGACTAACCATGTTGGTTGTAACCCATGAAATGGGTTTTGCTCGTGAAGTGGCGAGCCGAATCGTGTTTTTCGACCAAGGCAAGATCGTGGCCGACGACCAACCGAGGGCGTTTTTCGAAAACTCCGAAAACCCGCGACTAAAGCTATTCCTTAGCCGAATTCTAAAGCACTAACCTTTACCTGATTTAAAAGGTATGCTAATAAAATCCCATGTTTCTGGGCTACCACACACTTTTTTGGCTGGCGTTGGTTTTCGCAATTGGCACCCTGCGACCAACTGCAACTACCGCCTCTGTTGTGCCCGCCAGTCGGACTGATGCTCCCAACTGCAGCGTCTTATTTTCGGAAATCGGGCTGTTAAAACAATATGGCGAAATCACCATACTCCCCGCCGATGATCAGCGAGAACTTTTTCGACGCTTCCTCGCGGGTGATCGCGAGGCGGGCAATCAGTTTGCCCTTCAGTTCGTTCGTTTCGCCGCCTGGCGAGCGCGGTCTTTTCAAAGAAGTTTCCCAGCCTTTACGTTTGAGGAACTTTTTCTAGCTGGATGGCTCGCCATTGGTCGCGAAATGGGTCTAAGGCGCTACAATCCCGACCTGGGAACGCCAATGAGTTATTTCGGAGCTCCCGTTAACTGGGCCATAATTGCACATATTCGCACTCGCAAACGAATCGAAGGAAAATACATTCATTCGAAATTCCTTGAATCGACTGAACAGATTCATGAGCAGGCGGAAACGACTGGCGCCCTTCCGCTCGAGCGAAGGTCTCACGAGTCGCCGTTCACTTCGGAGCACACACAAAACAGTACCAACTGGGAGCGTACGAGAGACTTACTCGACGCTAAAACGTTTATTCAAAAATTTCGCGCCACGCTCAAGGATCCGAAAAAAATATTTATTCTCGACGATTACTTACTAGGCGAAATGGAACGCGCGGAGTTCCTAAAAAAACACAACATGACACGCGGAATGTTAGATTTTCATAAAAAAGAACTAGTACTGGCCCTAAAAAAATTTGCTGAAAACAACAGCGAATAAAATCTAACTCTGGCGTTATCACACCGGAAGTTACCGGCCTCCGGCCGCACGCAAATCGTTCATACAAAAATCATCTAGATCCGGTACTTCAACGTTCCCCAAACGCTCAACCAGGGTGTCTTCGTCGATGCGATAATACATTAAGCAGCGCGGATTGTGGCAGTGATGGTGTGGTACTGCGGGACCACCGGAATAAATTTCGCCCGAGTGCAAATGACCGTCCACCATTGGAAGACCTAGGTTAACCAGCCCAAGCAAATGACCAAATTCATGGGTCAAAGCGAATTTTTCTAGCAGTTGGTAAGTCAACAACGTGTCCGGCGAATCTTGCTCCGCAGTCACTGCGCGTAACCGCAATGCATCTGCGAACACCACAACTGATGTGGCCTGGTGCGCAACCGCTAGGGTTAGACGCGATTCTAGGCCTATTTCGTCGTCCACACTAAAGCCATCGGGAAAAAGATAAAACACGGTGAGCAATGAATCATTGGAGTAATACTTACGATGTTGTCGCTCAAGTTCGCGAATCTGTTCAATAGAGTGGCGCTCCCGCCCGGTCGCAGGAATAGGTTCGTTCACCACGATGTGAACCCCTCGCGGTTTATTGAGTTTAGATTCCAAGAAGGTTTCTAAATGACTCAATGCCACCTGCGAAGGCGCTCGACCAGAAACGGCCGAAATCTCAATGAGGAGTTCTTGGTAGGGTTGGGCCTGCAGGAAATTGGCACTGACTGAGCCAAGGCCCCGGGCCTCAATAGCGACATCCTGGGTGCCTTCTTTTTGAACGTCAATTCCGCACCCTGTCAAAAGAATAGACAGTACGAAAACGCCTAAACAACCTGCCCAACGCTTACTCGCTTCAACAAATCCCACAACAACCTCATTTTTACGCGCCACATTAAGCATAAGTCGGTGTTAGCATAGGAATTTCCAACAAACACCTATCAAAGCTTGAACTGGACTACTCCAGAGCTTTTGCAAAAATCGGGCAAGGTTTGATGGGGTCCAAAATTTTTTTGCTTGTTCCTACCAGTTATTACAGAATCGCCGGTAGGGGCAGGTTCTTCACCCAAAGGAGGGGTTTATGAAACCAGGGAATTGGTTTTACAGGGCGTTGTTCATTGTCGGGGCAGTTGCATTCGCGTTAGTCGGGGCCGGGTGTCCGAATAAACCAAAGATCATTCAAAAAGTAGACGTCGTAATGTCGGAGAATCTTTCGACCGTTGACGTTGCACTTAGTCTGTCGAAAAACATCGAAACCGATTTCGGCGGTACCTTTGATGTTTCAAATGATGGTCGTGATTACGGAAGACTTTACCTCGAACCCTGGACCCCAACAGCGGCTTCACGTATAGGCTTCGAACTCAACACTGAAATCTTCAATGATCCGGGCTTCAACAATCCGCTGTTTTTCGAGCCCACTCAACTTTTTCCAAATGGCGAACGTCTACCTCGCATTATTGATCGGCCCATGGCGATGGTTAAGTTGAAAAATGAAGATGCAAACGGCAATCCAATCGAGCGCAATGTGGACGTTTACGCGTATGTCGACGTAAAACAACGCGACTGGTTGGGCGTAGCCGTTACCCTCAAGAAGGCCAATAAAAAGTATTTTCCAGAGGGTCTTGTTCTCACCCAGTACCTTGCCAAAGACGCTAAGAAAAATCCTCGCGTCGCAGTATCGGTATTTGGACCTCGAGACGGTGTTGAAGGACACGCAGGAATTTCGGTGTTTGCTAACGTCAAGGCATTCATGGCGGCAGCTAGAGGCAACTCCAAAGTTGCAGCGCGTATGATCGCTTACGAAATCAAAAAAGCTAGTGATCCAGTGTTCGAAGGTCCGCGCGGCAATTACTACAAGAAAAACCGCTCCGCTGCTCGCTCACTTGAGCACGCAGTCAGTGCATTGATCGAAAGTAACAATCGCAAAGTTCGGCATTAAGCCGTTCTAGTTCGCTAATCAGGGAGAGATAGTATGCACGTCGTTTCGTGTTTACGGGTGATGAGTTTGTTTTTTGTCTTGGCGGTTTCTTTAGGAGCCTCAAGCTGTAAAGAACGCAAATCAGAAATTGAACTAGTCATTCTACACACAAACGACGTGCATTCCCGTTTTGACGCCGGGTCGGCAGGCCACGACGATAATATCTTTCGATTAGGCGGTCTTGCTCGCTTAAAGACTCTCATCGACCAACAGCGCGCCAAGCATCCGAACACCTTGTTGGTCGACGGCGGTGACTGGTCAGAGGGGGGTATATTCTATACGGTCGATGCCGGTCGCAACATACTTCGCCTCATGGATCAAATCGGATACGATGCGGCGGTGATGGGCAATCATGACTTTCTAAATGGTCCAGTAGAAGTCGCGCGTCGGGTGGCCGACGCTAAAACGCGTGTGAAGGTAGTGGCTGCTAACAAAGACCTTTCACTTTTGTCGTCAGCCGAACAAAAAGAAATCAATAAATACGTCCCTGATTACGCAATCTTTAAGGTGGGCGATCTGCGGGTGGCCGTGATCGGAGTGACGACCGTCGCCACTGAATACCAGTCTTTTTTTGAACCTGGGAAAATCAAAGACTACAAAGCTGCTACAGCAGCCGTGGCCAAAAAAATTCATGATCAAAAATTAGCGGACATTCAGATCGTACTCTCTCACAACCACACGAGCGACAATATTAACATTGCCAAAACTGTTCCGTATATTCAGGCAGTGATCAGCGGCCACGATCACAACGTCACTCCAAAACCAATCGAAGTTCAAAACGCGGGTCTGCCGGTCTATGTCGTCGAAGCGGGCGAATGGGGGAAATTTTTGGGCAAACTAACGTTTGCGATCGACGTAAAAAAACGTTCGATAAAACTTAAAAAATACGAACTTATTCCCGTAGTCGAAAAAACTCCGGAACACCTCGGAATTAAAAACATGATTGCCGCCGAAATGAGAAAAGTTATTTCTCGATTCGGTTACGACGTTTTCAACGATGAAGTCGGAAACTGCGAAGACGAGATGCCGATCCAACGTAAATCCCCCACTGCTCTGGCAACCATTTTGGCTGAAAGCTACCGAGAATCCGCGCAGACCGACGTGGGCGTTGAACAATCCGACTTGATCGGAACGGGGCTACCCAAAGGGCGCCTAACTTCGCGTGCTTTATTTGACGTCGTACCCTATATTTTTAGTCCAATTGCCGGTCGTCAATTTCCCCAAGAGGGGCGTTCCTGGACCGTACATCGTCTCACACTCACTGGTACCGAATTATTTACTTTGTTGAATATTGCTGCCACGGCGCCAACACTTGGACTTCCAATCGGTTGGATCGCGGTTACCGGTGCACGGCTAGAGTATGCCCCTTCCGACCAGTGGAGCGCCCTTAAAGGCGCTCAAATATTAAATCGAGAAACCGCAAGCTACGAAGATTTAAACTTCGACGGAACCTACACCCTAGCGCTGAGCGACGGCGTACTGCGAGCATTAAAAATTATCGATGTTCCAATTTCAAAAGTCGAAAACACGGGAGTCGAAACCTGGCGCGCCCTACATCGTTCGGTGCAAACTAGAGGCTCGGTGCTCCCGGAGGACTACAGTCCCGAGGGTATCTACGTTGCAACCGATGGAGACTTAGGGCTTTTAAGACACAACGTGCAGTTCGAAAAAAACCCGAGGGGGTATTCGATTTACGTGCGCGTCACTAACACCGGCCTAACTGCCACAACACCAATGAAACTCAGAGTATTAAAACAAAATAAGCCCAACGATCCGGTCAATGCTGGCGAAGCGTCTGCGTATGTCGTCTTGCGTAAAGACATCCCGATTCCCGCACTAGACCCAGGGGCCACCACAGTTCTTCAGCTTGAATGGTCCAAAAACGTGTATTCAGGAGCTACTCCGTTCCGGTTTTATCTTGACGGAAAGGACGCCCTGAGTCGAAATAATTCATTATCCGTCAATATTCACGTTCCCTAAACGTAGTACGGTTTTCACTTCTAGCGCTCGGGGTTTATCTCTGCGTTCGCTTTGGTATTTTAAGCGTTCGCGTGGAAGGACTAGTGCCGGGCGATTTCTATCCTTTTCACGTAGTCGGTCGTCGAGTGCTTGCAGGCGAGAGCATCTACAATTTGGCAGACGTTTCGCCGTTTAAATACACCCCAGCTTTTGCTTTGGCGATGATCACAATCGCTAAGCTTTCTAAAACGCTTGCCTGGTGGATTTGGTGTGTGGGTTCGGTTTCTCTGTTTTGCTATTCCACACTGCGATTAGTTGGAATTTCGAGTTTCGAAAAATTAACACCGCGACGTCAATTTGTAATTGCTGGTCTCGCGGCGGTCAGCGCCTGGCACGGAATTATCGAACACTTATCCTACGGCCAAGCCGACATGTTGTTATTTGGACTTTTCGCTCTCAGTGCCCTCGCGTTGACTCATTCCTCGAATCCCCAGGATGAACCAAAAAACAATACCCAGTCCCTCAAAGCCGGCTTTTGGTTATCTCTCTGCTGGATTAGTAAACCTCCATCGTTGGTCTTAGGAAGCTACTTTTTAATTCAACGGCAATACCGCGCGCTTGGTTGGGCCATTGTTTTTACGCTTCTATTTTTATTTCTCCCGATTTTTTATTGGGGCCCTTCGACCTATCTAAGCCTTTTTGCTGACTGGTTCGCCGTGCTTCGAGACCGGCAACCCATCGAATTTCTGACGGGCAATCTGAATCAGGGTTTTGCCGCGTCGATGGCTCGTTGGACCGACCGTCCAGAGAGCTTCGGCACCATTTTTAAACTATCAATTCTTGCAGCGCTAGCGATCACTGGCGTCATCTGGCGAAAGTACCGGTCCCTGCCTCGATCAACGACTTTCGCGTTTAGCTATCTGCTTTACATGTGTGTCACACCTTTATCTTGGCGGTGGATCACGTGCGCGTGGCTACCTGTCGCATTTATGGTGTTCTCCGAACTTCCGATAAAATCGCGAATTACCGCCGGCGCGTTCTTGGTTTACGCCGTGCTCACGTTGTTTTTGCAGTCCCTGGTCGCCAAACAATTCGGCGTCACAGAACCCGACTGGCTGAGCGGCTGGGGCCTATACACGGTTGGAACTTTACTACTTTTTGCGTTTGCTATTTGGGCGCTTCATCGGAACCAGAAGACCCAAGCGCGCCGAGAATCCGAGCAGCTTCCGCTTCGTCAATGAGAACAAACTGTTTTTGATCGTCCTCATAGGCATAAACGTTTGCAGTACTTAACTCAAACCACCACGCATGAAGTCTCAAGCGGCGAGCCGCGACGCGTTCTCTCACCAGCGGATAGGTTTTAAGATGTTCGATTTGTTCTAAAACATTAGCTTGTGAAAGCGGGTTTACATGATTAACCGAAAGGTTCTTTTGTTTTAGACGTTTTTTCGAAGGCTCGCCGTGCCGCAACCACTCACGTAGATTTGGAAACGGAACCTTTTCGCGGCCGTCGACCAGGGCTCGCATGGCACCACACTCCGAGTGGCCACAAACCACAATGTCAGACACACCTAAATTCAACACGGCAAACTCGATTGCCGCGGCTTCAGACTCATCGGCCTTGGAAACGCCACTTTCATCACAACATGGAATTAAATTTCCCACGTTCCGCACCACGAACAAATCCCCGGGATCTGTTGAAGCGAAAAGATTCGGCACCACCCGGCTATCGGAACAGGCTATAAAAAGCGTATCGGGTGATTGACCCAACGCCAGCGCCGCGAATTTGGTGCGATACTCCGGCTGTATATTTTTTCGAAACTCTACGATTCCGCGTACAAGCTTTTTCATTGGTGATTAAGAAACTCAAACGTAGTGTCGAGTTGCTGCTCCAAAGAGCTTTGATTTGATGAATCGTAGGCTCGTTGTATGATCTGAATGCAGTGGTATGCCTCTTTGAGCTCGGCGTTTACGTAGTCGGAATTTCGGATACAATCGACGAATTGATCAAACATCGAATTGAACCATTGAACGTGACTAGCATCGCCCCAATGTGACGCGATCGAAAACTTACGTGTACCTTTTTGAGAGGCCACCTGAACGTCGTCATCATCGATTGTAATCGCGCCTTGGCTACCTTGAATTGAATAGATGACCTTGCGCACGCCCGCTGTCCAAGACAGATGTGCCGAAGCGTAACCGGTCGGAAACGTCAGCACGCAACTGAAGTTATCTTCGGTGTCCCAAGCTTCTGAGATTTTCACCATCTTGGCGGTCACAGCGGTTGGCAAACTTTTTAACCAATTGAAGGTAAGGTAAAAAGTGTGGCTCCCGTGATCCATCGCGATCCCGCCGCCCGAGTACTTTTTGTCACGACGCCAGTCAGTTTTCCATTCACTAACTCCCTTGGCATGGGTCGTTCGGTAGGTGTTGAGTGTCAGTCCGTGCACGCGGCCAATTTCACCCGAAGCGATGATCTCATCGACGGTTTTCACGACTGGAGCGTGTTTATAATTGTGGCATGGAAATACCACTCGACGATAACGACGAGCCGCTAAAAGTAGTTCACGAGCCTGCTCAAGACTAGCGGTCAGAGGCTTTTCGCAAAGCACGTGCAAACCGGCGCGAAGCGCTTTAAGAGCGATTTCGAAATGATCGCAAGGGGGTGTCGAAATATCGATAAAATCGAGCTCTTTTTCGGCTGCTAACAGTTCGTCGATCGAGTTATAAGTCCTAATAGTCTCATTGCTTTTTTTTGCGGCCTCTAAGCGCGCGATACAAACGTCGGCCACGGCCACGATTTCGACATCTGTTCGGGCCTGATAGGCAGGAAAATGGCCTTTTCCTGAAATAAATCCGAACCCTACAATGGCTCCTCGAAGCCTCTTGCTAGCGCTTTGCGTTTGATCGCTCGACGAATTCACTGCGCCCATGCCTTTGTTCTCCCTAGGGGCTAACACCCATATTTTTTTAGAAACTCTCATCTCATTAAACATTAATTGAAGCAAATTAGTCTGTTTTTATAGACTTGGCGCGTTATTTTAGATAATAGCCACCAGAACCGAGGTGTTGGACCGTGGCCAAGCTATTCAGCCCCCCCTTGTTAGCTCTGATTTTGACCGCAATGTTTGGGCGCAATACCGCGTCGGCTGCCATTTTTTATGATCAAGCGAATGTTCGTTGCGACGAAATTATCGCTTCGTTTGACGAGTTAAAACGGCAGGAATTCACCATAAAACTGATCGATGAGCTCGTTTTTAATGAACAAGGCAACGCTACGCCGGCCATTCTACAAGCCATAACATTGGAACTTCGCCGTTTGGTTATTTTGGGCTCACCGCTCGAAAAAACTGCGGACTATCTGGCGGCCATTTTAGCAGTTCCCCAGATCACAACCCCTACTCGCACTGCAGCTCATGAAATACTAATGAACTTGCCCCCAAATAGTCGCGCGGAGGCCGAAACGCTCGTAAACCTCGCCCTCCAATGGATTGAACACCCGCGGCTATCGATAACAACCGAGTCCGGAGACTTCGTGCGGCTTGTTCGCCGTAGAGTGTTGCCAGGGTTTTCGAGTTTCGACGGCCCACCGAGTCGCCACCAAGAACTGCGAAAAAAGCTGTTCGACATTGTGGTCGACTCGCGCATTGATATCGACACCTCGTGGGAGGCTTACGCTGGTTGGCTGGAATTAACAGTTTCGAACGGAATTTTAGCTCCCGAATTTCACCTTGATCTCTGGCGATTAGTCGAACATCTGAAGACGGGAAAGCCACACCAGAAACTGCCACCGAATTATTTGTACAAACTTTTTAATCATCTTTTGACGTACACCGGCGTTGACCTCGAACGACCCCGTCATTTTGTTGCGCAGGTGCTCGAACTAGCTCCAGAACTTGTCACTCAAATCATGCCTCGATTAAGTCGATCCCAAGTACTTGCGCTGATCGAATGGGAGCATTTGCCGGCCAAGACACTGGCAAACATGGTTCACACGCTCACGGAATTTGAACACCTAAAAGCGGCGGTCACTCGGCGCACATCCTACGACAGTTTAATTTTAGTAGGGGTGTGGAACCTCGGAAGATCGGTGGTGGCAGGTCTTACGCCCACCCAACGCCTCGCGCTCATGGCAAGAAGCTTGAGCAAACCGGCGCTAGATTTTGGCTCTATCAATCTGGTGTTATCGACCTATAGCGAGCTATCAAAGCCTGGCGAACTTAGTGCCCCTGTTTTTGAAAAACCCCTCGCGACGATGACTGAGTTCTTACTTCAGCGGTTAACAAACGACACTGAATCCACCACTGTTCAATCGGACAAGTCCTACATAGAAAACATGCTCACCCTGCTGGTCAATCTATGGGTAAAAAAGGGAATTAAATCCCCGGAGTCGATTCGTATACTCTCGAGCATCGCTCGACACCCCCAACTTCCAGTCCGTACGGCGGAAGCACTGGGCCATACGCTACTTGCGATCGAAGATCTCTCGATCGACACTGGCCCCATCATTAAGGCCCTCGAACAGCGAGATCCCGGTATTGTTAAACGTTTAATACGTCAGGGTATTGATCCAATCGCTTACTAAATTTTTGTACCCCCAAAACCCGCACGCTCTACTAAAAAATGAACCATTCCCTTCGTGCTGCATTGATTTCCCTCGAACACCGACATACTTTTGGTTCAAATGACACAGAATATTTCAACCCAGCCCTATAAAGGAACTCGTGATTTTTACCCCGAGGACTGCCGCGTACGCACTTGGATGTTCGATAAACTACGCACTACGCTCGGGCGTTTCGGTTATGAAGAATATGACGGGCCCATGCTCGAGCCCTTCGAGCTCTACGCTTCCAAGACGAGTGAAGAAATCGTCAACGAACAACTCTACTGGCTAGTCGACCGCGGCGACCGCAAACTTGCGGTACGCCCCGAAATGACACCAACCCTTGCGAGAATGGTTGCGGCAAGAATCCAAGAACTTCCCAAGCCTATTCGATGGTTTTCCATTCCAAACCTCTGGCGATATGAGCGCCCTCAGCGCGGACGACTGCGCGAACACTGGCAGCTCAACGTAGACGTTTTCGGGGGGAGCCGACCAAATGAAGACCTAGAAATATGCCAGCTCGTGCACGCAATATTCGATGGTTTCGGTGCAAGGTCTGGCTACGAAGTGCGACTCAACCACCGAGGGCTCACCAACTTTATATTCTCCGATCTGCTGAAGCTTCCGGCAGAAAAACACGCATCGGTCGGACGCCTGCTCGATGCTGCGCCTAAAATGGGTGACTCTAAATTTTTGGCGGCCCTGGCCGAAGAGCAAGTCACCGGGAAAACCGCTCAGTTTTTGGTAGACCTGTTAAAACCAGACGCCGCCAAACGGTTAGAGAAAGATTTAAAGAACTGCGCTGCATGGCAAGAACTCACAGCTCTCTTACAACGGCTCGAAGCTCTGGGACTTCGTTCCCATTTTCGCTTTGATCCGTCTGTCATGCGCGGGTTCATGTATTACACCGGGCTCGTCCTTGAAGCTTTTGATCTACACCCCGATAACAATCGCGCGCTCTTTGGCGGTGGCCGTTACGACAATTTGGTCGGCATGTTCGGAGGCCCCGCGCTCTCCGGTATGGGTTTTGGCATGGGCGACGTAACCCTTAGAAATTTCCTAGAGGTTCACCAATTGGTGCCGAATCTTCAAGCCGCCAATGGGGTGTTGGTCGCTCACCTTTCCGAGGCTCAGGAACTCGATGCTCTGCGCCTAGCCGATGCACTTCGTAGTGCTTCGGAGCAGCGCGTACTCACCACGCTTTCGGCAGAAAAACCCAAGAAAATTTTTGCAATGGCCGAACGGCTGCGCGTTCAATACGTAGTGTTCGTGGGAGATTCCGAAGTAACGTCACAAACCTTCGCGATGAAAAACATCCTGACTGGGGACCAAACACTTGGGACGGTCGCCGAACTAAGTTTCAAGCTCAAGACAAAGTCCTAATGCTCCAGCAAGACCTTTTTGCAGGCGAACCCGCGGCACTACCGACTCAAGAGCGACGTAGCAATCTGGCCCTTGGTGCTCGCCTATGGGCTCTGGCGGAAGATCATATCTATTTCGGAACTTCGAGTTGGAAGTACCCCGCTTGGAAGAATTCGATTTATTTTGACGATTACCAAACAAAAGTCGCGTTCGACAAAAACTGTTTGACGGAATATGCGAAAACCTTCCCGGCGGTCGGTGGCGACTTTTCTTTTTACCAGTGGCCTCATTCTTCAATGCTTCGAGAGATCGCCACTCAATGTCCAACGAAGTTCCGAATAGTTCTTAAATGCACCGACTTAATCACCATGGCTCACTTCCCAAGAATTCCTCGTTGGAAAGACCTCGCCGGACTCCAGAACCCTAACTTCCTGAACGTAGACTTATTCGTGGAACATTTCGCAGGACCTTGCAGCGCCATTCTCGGGGAACGCTTGGGGCCGGTGCTTTTGGAGTTCACTGCATTTAGAGATGAAATCGTGACGCTGGGCCCGGAACTGGGGCATCGCATTTCGCAGTTCGTGAAGGCCGTAAATCTCCGTTTTCCCGAAATTCAATTTGCCGTAGAGTTTCGCAATCGAGCGCTCGCGGTACCTGCTTTATTTGAATGTCTTGAACCCGCAGTCCCCGCAATGACAAGTTGGACGCGCATGATTGCAATTGAGGAGCAGTGGACACGTTTGCTAAAGTTAAAACGGAATTGGCCATTTTTAATGGCCCGCCCAGTTTTACGACCAGGAAAGTTAAAAGCTGATGCCGATGCACAGTATTCGCCATTCGGCCGGCTCCATGAGCGAATTACCCCAATGCGGGCAACTTTAATTGATATGTGGCAATTCGCACGCGCTCACAATATTCCAAGTTATTTTATGATCAGTAACACCATTGAGGGCTGTGCCCACCGTACGATTGCGGAAATCGTCGAAAGCTCCTAAAACACCGAAGCGTTCACGCCCAGTCGATTAGGGCGCGTAATTTTTCATTTTCACCCACGACCCACAGCACGTCCCCAGACTGTATATGATGAATCGAAGTTGGGTTAATTGTACGTTCGCCGTCGCGTTCAAGACCAACTACCATCCCGCCGAACCGTTCGCGAATGCCCGAGTCTTTGATCGTCAGCCCCACAAGAGGTGATCGTTCGCTCACCAACAACTCTTTCAATTCATAGCCTTCGACGTTTTGATAACGTTCACGCAGCCCAGGTGGGCGCTCCAACCGCTGCCTAAGCGGCTCCACTTCTTCGTCAGTGCCTAAAATAAGTAGTTCGTCTTTAGGATAGATCTTTTCGTTCGAAGCCGGTGGTACAATTGCTCGGGTACCACGTTGAATCACCACGACGTTCACGCCGTGTTTTTCCCGAAGGCCGACTTCCTGTAAGGACAGTCCGACGACGTCTGAATTCGCATGTACCTTAATACGCACCAAGTGAGCATCCCAGGGCGCTAAATCCCGCAACAGGTCTTTTGATCGCCGCGTTTTAGGATCATCCTTGAAGGTATCCAAAAATCTTTTTTCAAACCAACGATAAGAAGCAGCGAGCTCTTTATGAAGAAAAATCACCACAACTCCGACTAACGCCGCCATTACCAAAAGCACTATACCTATTGGAAAAAAACGAAGACTCAGCAATCCCAGCCACACAACAGTAGCGAAATGACCAACTATGCGGGGTCCGGTGTGCTTTGTTTTTTTCTCGGTGAAACTCGAAAACATCCCCCAAATGAACGGCAGCGCGAGCAAGAGTGCTACGCCCCAGGCCAAGGCGGAATGCAGCAGCGGTTTCAGTTGTGGAAAGTGCGCAATAGCCCGCGGAAGTACGATCTCACCGGAAAGAAAAAATACTACGGTCACTACAATCGCATTGGTAGCGATTCGCAAGAATCCTTGGAGATATTCGACCTGTTCTTGGCGATCGGCGCGACGCGACTGGGCCCATGCTGCATAACGCACCAGAAATTTTTTAGTTTCATGAGGCAACCAGTGTTCGATTCGAACAGCCGTCTTATGGGAAACCCTTACCAATAAAGGGGTAAGAAAGGTCGTAATGACCGACACCGCAACAGCGATCGGGTAAAGCTTTGAATTTCCGAGGCCCAATAATAGGCCAGTGCCTACGATAATGAATGAAAACTCACCTATTTGTCCGAGACCCATACCAACTTGTACCGAGGTTCTTAGAGTTTGCCCGGACACCAAGGATCCCATTGATGCAAAGAGGAACTTGCCCCCCACCACCAACGCCGACAACAGAGCAATGGTACCTAGGTTGGTTTGAAGTACTTTCACGTCTATTAACATGCCGACCGAGACGAAAAATATTGCGGCAAACACGTTTTTTATCGGTAACAACGATTCAGAAATTCGATGGGATTCCGAACTTTCCGCCAGAATTGATCCCATAACAAACGCACCGAGAGCCACCGAATAACCGAATGAGCCGGCAAACACCGAGAGTCCTAGACAAAGCGCGAGCGAAACTACAATCAACATTTCTTCGCCACCAAGCCGACCCACGAACTTCATCAGACGAGGTACGATAAAATAACCGAAGACCACCCAACTACCCACAACGATGAATAGTTTTCCAGCTGCAAAAAGCAAATCGAGACCGCGCACGCCCTCGCCGCCTGCGACCATCGCAAGTCCCACGAGCACCATGATGGCGATCAAATCTTCGACTATCAGAATCGCGAAAATCATTTCGGCAAATCTCCGCGTTTTAAGTCGCAAGTCGTCGAGGGCTTTGAGAATAATCGTTGTCGATGAAATAGAAAGCATGGCCGCGGCCAACACGCTATCGGTCTTTCGCCATCCGAGACCGTAACGGGTCACGCAATAACCCAACAACATAACGCCGGTGACCTCGATCAACGCGGTCAACAGTGCGGAAATGCCGACCCGTGAGAGCTTGCGAAAACTAAATTCGAGACCCAACGAAAACATTAGAAATATAACGCCAAGGTCTGCCCACACGCGCACGTTCGGCTGATCACTGATGAGTTTAAAAGGAGAAGAAGCGGGGCTGACAATTAGTCCGGCCACAATGTACCCCAACACCACGGGCTGGCGAATGCGGCTGAATATAAGCGTCACGAGCCCGGCCAACCCTAAAATGACGGCCAGGTCCGATAGTAGCGGGGGCAAATGAACTATTTGATTCACGGTTTATTTTTACCTTTGCGCCGATCGTCACACTTCTGTCCGGCTTCCGCTGGTTTGCGGGCCAACAAAAACGCTATCGCCTCTTTACCATTATCGGTCTCCCGATAAACTTGAGTTTGCAGAGATTTAAACATGGTCTCAAGCTCTCCTTTTGCGAGTAGGTAATCCCGATTCTGTCGTTTGTCGTACTTAAGTTGATCGACCGTGTGGGACTCAAACACCAGCATTCCGCAAGGTTTCAACCCTGTCACGATCTGGTTGACCATTTTTCTGGGCAGAAAGTAATAAACTAAAATTACTTCGTAAGCGTTTTCTTCGATTTGGTACTTGGCTAAATCGGCAATAACGGTGCGAATCGTGGTGCCGTTTTCTTTGGCCAACATTTTTGCTTTGCGTACCGCTTCAGGCGAAATATCTACGCCTTCTACTTTAAAACCCCGTTTGGCCAAAAACACTGCGTTTCGCCCCTCGCCCATACCGATATCGAGCACCCGTCCCACTGGTAGCATCGTATAGTGTTCGAGTAGAGAGACCGCGGGATCGCGTCCAAAAACATACCCCTTGGTTTTACGGTAGAGTCGATCCCATTTTAATTTGTCAGAATCACCGTCGTCGCCCGTCAACAAATGAAGATAACTTGAACTCGCATTGGCAATGGACCGGTGTTTGGTAGCCGTCCCTGAGGGCTCCCGGCCAAACAAAACGATTGGGGCGAAGGCCACAATGAATAAAACCCAGTATCGACTCATCAAAAAAACGGTTTCATACTTCAGTTTACTAGTCGAGCGGATTTCGCTATGTGTGGGTTCTATGGCACCTCCTCTTTTACCTTGGAAAGTACGTCAGAAAAAATTTCTCACGCACGATGTGTTTGAACTCATTCTCGCTCGGCCCGAAGGCTTTGAATTTGAAGCAGGTCAATATCTTAGCATCGTGGTCCCGGGAGCTGGTCCGGGTGGCCGAAATTTGCGCCGCGCATATTCCATTGCGTCGCCACCGGAAACTCCCGATTTAGAGCTGTGCATTAAAATAGTGCCTGGTGGCCCCGGCACCACCTACCTCAACTCACTGAACGAAGGCTCTGAGCTGCAAGCCCAGGGTCCTTTTGGTGACTTCGTACTCGATCACGACCAATCGCTACCCTGCATGTTCATCGGTACGGGCACGGGAATTGCTCCCCTTCGCAGCATGATCTTGTCTAAACAATGGAATTCTACGGCCCCCGTTGCATTCCTTCTTGGCGTCCGAGCAGAACAAGACATCGTTTATCCAGAACTCTTTTCGAACGATCGTCCAAAAGCATTGGCACAACATTCCCATGTAAAAATCGCACTGTCTCGTCCAACCGGCCCTTGGACAGGTTATCGCGGACGCGTCACCGATTACCTCCGCGATCTCCAAGCGAAGGCTGAGTGGAATTTAGCGCAGACCCATTACTACCTTTGCGGCTCCGGCGCCATGATTGCTGAAGTCAAAGAATTGCTTGGCGCTCAAGGCGTTGCTAAAGAACAAATTCATATGGAGAAGTACTTTTAATGTTTGGACTCTCGGGTGAACATCTCATTCTTTTAACGTTGGCCCTCTTTGTATTTGGTCCCAAGGGCCTACCCCGGATCGGAACTTCCGTCGGACGGGCCGCTCGCGGGGTCCGTGACTTTCTCGGAAAAGATTCTTCGCTAAACCGCGTCGACACGATCGAGGCAGAATTTCGCCCAGTTGTTAATAAACAATCTGAATCCAAGCCAAACCTATGACGCAAGAAAGTTTGGCCACACGATTAAAGGATTTTTTTGAAAACCATGAACTGGCAAAAAAGGCCGCGCGTTCTATTAAGGACGGACGCGAAATCCAGCTGAACGTTGATCAAAACACGTTTACGTTTACCAAAACCGGCGGCCATAATTCGCTCAATGAGTCATCACCCAAAGAACCCGATTTTGTTTTCGACATTCCGAGCGCGACTGCGGATCAGCTTACTTCGGGCTCCTTTAAGAGCGTTGGGGAAGTGGGCATATTTTTGTTTCAAAAAATTCTTTCGGACAATCCTGCCGAAAAGGTTCGCGTCCGCGTCAAAACAGGCATTATAACGCTGGTGCTCAGTGGCTATCTCGGCGTTCTAAGCGAGGGTGGGGCCGAAGTAGCGAAGTTTCTCGCCCAGCGTGGTTTGAGCAATCCTTCGAAAATCAAAGACGCTCTTGCAAAACTGCGCGGCTAAATCCAGAATACGGTCATGAGCAAGTCGAATCTCGACGAAAAGAGTTTTACTAAGTTTCTAAACCAAACCGATATCGAAAGCATCGTCACTAGTCTCGCGAATCAAATCAACCGAGCCTACGAAGGGCAGCAGGTTGTTCTGGTTGGAGTACTAAAGGGCTGCTGCATTTTTATGGCAGATTTTTGCCGTCAGCTAAAACTCGACGTGGAAATCGACTTTGTTCGCATGATCTCTCAGGGCCGATCACTCACTGAACCAGGCACTATGAGTATCGTAAAAGACATCACGACTGACATTCGTGGCAAACACGTTTTGATTGTCGAAGAAATTATCGACTCCGGACGCGCTTTGAAATTTTTGTATGATCGCCTCAAGGCGAGTCAGCCGGCTTCGGTTGAAGTTCTCACTTTTCTCGACAAGCGCGGTAAACGAATGGTCGATGTACCCGTTAAATATTCCGGTCGCTTAATTGAAGATCAGTTTTTAGTCGGTTACGGCCTTGATCTAGAAGAAAAATGCCGCAATTTACCGGACATTTATTTTCTTAAATATCCGAACTGAATTTCCCAACCTCAGCTAGAACTTAGGCAGCCCTCCGGGAAGAGCTTTAAGGCCCTTCTGAAGCATCTCTTTAACTTCGCCCTTACCCGCTTTTTCGAGCAGTTGTTTTGCGGCATCGTTGACCGAAGTGCTGAAATTTTTCATCACCCCTGCTGTTACCGCTGCCATGACTTGACGCGTCAGTTCTTGAGTCACTTCGGCGCTCGAATTGTTAGACACGTTTTTTAATCGAATGTCGGGTATCGCGATTTCGAGTGGTTTGTCGCCCATGAGTGACAGTCCCGAAGGAAACACCTTGCGCGCAGAGACCTTTACTCCCTGAATCCAAAGATCCTCGATAAGGTAACTTCGTTTTTTTTCAGGTGCCGACTTACCACTAGCTTGTTCGGTCCCACTCGAGGCCGATGATTCCGATGCCCCGGCGCGCGATCGCAACGCTCGAGTGTTGCGATCGACGTTTTGCTGCAGTTTTGTGAGATTATTGGCCTCGCCACGACCTTCGTACTCGAGAGCAATATCCGAAAAATGAATCTGATGAATAACTACTTTTTCACCAAGCAGGCTCTTAACATTGATCTTTACCGCAGCACTTCCAACTGCGAATGCATTTTTTCCTACAAAGCCTGGAGGATTCGCAACTCGCAACCCACTAATGCTACCATTGCCTGACAGTGGCGACAGAAGTACTCGGTCTACCGTCACTGGAACGCCCGCCATGCGTGTTCCAACTTCTTCGATTGCACGCTTTACGATTGCGCCGAGCTGCCAGTAGCCAACACCAACTATGGCAACAACCACCAAAAAAAGGACCCCTAGAACTTTACCCATCGGAATTTGCCCCCTGTTTTTGATTTATTTTATGAGCGCTTTAGTTTTTTTGATAGTGAGGTCTATATTTTCCAGCTGGGTTTGGTAGCCCAGCAATTTTTCGCGCTCTTTTTGTACGAGCGCCGGTGGTGCCTTGGCCGTAAAACTTTCTTTGGAAAGCTTTTGCTGCACAAACTCAATGTCCGCTACTATCTGAGAGCGCTCTTTTTCTAGGCGTTTGAGTTCCCCGCTGAAATCGACCAATCCCTCGAGCTGAACAAAAAACGTGGCGTGTTTCGCCAAAATTTGCCCAGTTGTGGGATTTTTCTTCAAAGCACCAGTCTCGCGCGTCAAACTATCTAGCTGCGCCAACGCGCGTATAAAACCAATTCCCTTTTCCACTTCGTTTCCTTCAAAGGTAACTGCGGGACGAGCCTTGGGGGGAATGTTATTTTCTCCTCGGAAGGCCCGCAAAGCGGTAATCGCTTCTTGCCACACAGCAATATCTCGAAGTGCTGTTTCGTCAATCAGTGCTGCCACGGCAGTGGGAAAAGTTTTAAGCATGAGCGCATCGCCCTTTTTTACGCCGGTCCGCAAAGGCAGGTAGGAGTAAATTTCTTCCGTCACAAACGGAATAAGTGGGTGCGCCAACGCCAGCGTTTGCTCTAATACATGCAAGAGACATATTTGAGTCTCAGCCACTCGCTCAGGGTGAGAAGCGAGTAACTCTTTTGAAAACTCAATGTACCAGTCACAGTAATCATTCCACACGAAATGGTAAATTTCCGACGCTGCATCATTGAGCCGATACTCTTCGAGACCCTTTTCTACTGCAATGGTCGTGTGTTGCAGACGTGATAGGATCCACCGATTAACGGGATGCATCTTAGAAAAACTTTCTTGCACCCAATCGGTCAATGGTTTCCCCCCTGTCACTCCTGCAACAGTTGCAAAGTCAGCTGCTTCGACACGAGAAACATCGCCATCTTGAACGGCGCCTAATCTCATGAGCACGTAACGCGAGGCGTTCCACAGTTTATTACAAAAGGTTTTGTAACCCTCAATTCGATCGAGACTCAGCTTTATATCACGTCCCTGGCCCGCCATCGCAGTCAACGTGAAGCGGAAAGCATCGGCCCCGTAGTCGCGTATAATATCCAGCGGGTCGATCACGTTTCCTTTCGTTTTGCTCATTTTCTGGCCTTTTTCGTCGCGCACCATCGCGTGCAGGTAGACTCGCTTAAAGGGAACCTTACCGTCGTTGAGGTGCAAACCCATCATGATCATGCGCGCGACCCAGAAAAACAAAATGTCGAAACCCGTCTCCATCACGCTGGTGGGGTAGAACGTTTTAAGTGCCGGTGTTTTTTCAGGCCAACCCAGAGTTGAAAATGGCCAAAGCCCCGAACTAAACCAGGTGTCGAGAACATCGCTATCTTGTTCAACTTCGCTCGAGCCACATTGACCGCATTGAGTGACGTCGCTACGACTCACCGTGATGTGTGCACATTTCTTACAGTGCCAAGCGGGTATCTGGTGCCCCCACCAGAGCTGGCGCGAAACGCACCAGTCTCGAATGTTTTCCATCCAGTGGTAGTAAGTCGCGTGCCAGGTTTCGGGTAAAATTTTGATCGCGTCGTCGCGTTTTTCGAGGTCCTGTAGCGAAAGAGACTCCCCTTTTTTCACTGCAGAAATAGCTTTTTCCGCAAATGGTTTCATTTTCATGAACCACTGATGCGAGAGCATCGGTTCCACAACACGCTCACAACGCTGACACACTCCGACCGAGTGTGCATGTTCCTCGACTTTGATTAAAAGCCCCTGATCTTTGAGATCGGCGACTACTTTTTCGCGCGCTTCCGCGACCGAAAGCCCAAGGTAAGCACCACCGTTTTCATTAACTTTTCCTTTGGTGTCGAAAACACTGATGGTGGCCAAATTGTGACGCACTCCAATTTCATAGTCGTTGAAGTCGTGGCCCGGGGTTACTTTCAGCGCGCCTGAGCCGAACTCTTTATCAACATAGGCATCGGCGATAACCGGTATCAATCGGCCCACTAGCGGCACTTTAACCTTTTTACCCACCATCTTGGTGTAACGATCGTCCTCGGGATGTACCGCCACCGCGGTGTCGCCCAAAAGCGTTTCCGGCCGAGTGGTAGCGATCACGATTCCGGGCGCATATTGAATATGATAAAAGTGGCCTTTTTTATCGGTTGGAACTACTTCAAGATCCGAGAGCGCCGTCTGACAACGATGGCACCAATTGATCAGCCTCAATCCACGGTAAATTAAATTTTCTTCGTACAGCCGGACAAAAACTTCTCGAACGGCTTTCGATAGCCCTTCGTCCATCGTGAAACGTTCGCGCTCCCAGTCGGGACTCGCTCCAAGCTTGCGCATTTGCTGCACGATTATGGCGCCGTGCTTTTCTTTCCACTTCCAGATTGTTTCAATAAAGGCTTTGCGACCCAATTCATGACGCGATTTTTTTTCTTTTGCCAGCTCCCGTTCAACGACCATCTGGGTGGCAATACCGGCGTGATCGGTGCCTGGCATCCAGAGAGTGTTGTAGCCCTTCATGCGCTTCCAGCGGACCAAAACGTCTTGAAGCGTAGTGCCCAACGCGTGGCCGTTGTGTAGAACCCCCGTGACGTTTGGAGGCGGCAACGCAATGCTAAACGCAGGCTTTGAGCTGGTATCGGCAGCGCGAAAAAAACCGGCCGATTCCCACCATTGGTAGAGTCGCGATTCAAACTGATTAGGGTCGTAAGATTTGTGCATAGTGATACGGAATTCTATAGCATCGGGGGGGGAAACCTTCAAATCCGCAATCGTTCCAAGTTCACTGGTACCGGTCTTGGCGCCCTCTCCCCCCTGGGTATTGCCTCAATTGCACCTTTACATTGACGGGGTTCGTTCTTATCCTAAAATTCGTCGGATCTCGGTCGTTTTCACATTTCAATCAGGAGTTCGCCACTATGCTTACGAACGTTTTCCTCGGCCTCACGTTAGTCGGGGCTCAATGGGTTTTAGGATTTTTGATTGTAGTTAGTGTGGTTTCCGTTGCCCTGATCTTCGAACGATGGAGTTACTTTCGAACGGCGCCTAAAAAACTGGAACAATCACTTCAAAGCGCCCTCAAACCGATCTCGGGCGAAGCCCGTGAAACGAAGGGCCAATACGTTTATGACGGACTTATCGCCGATGCACGATTGAAGGCTGAAAACCGGCTTAGCTGGCTTGCGACTATTGGTTCCAATGCTCCATTTGTAGGTCTTTTCGGCACAGTACTAGGAATTATTAAAGCGTTTCATGACCTTTCGCAGCAGGGCACTCAGGGTTCGTCCGTCGTGAGCGCGGGCATATCCGAAGCTCTAGTAGCCACGGCCGTGGGACTGTTCGTCGCAATTCCCGCGGTGATCGCCTACAACTATTTCCAACGAAAAGTGCGGGACATGTTGCTCATAGCAGAACGTACTAAAAACCATCTTTTTGCGGACAACCGCTAAGAATTGAGGGTTCACTTGGCTTCGCAACTCGGCAACGACGAAGAGATATCGGGTATCAACGTCACACCCTTGGTTGACGTCGTATTGGTGCTTTTGGTGATTTTCATGATCACCGCGCCCGCGCTTTATCAGAACGCGATCAACGTCCAATTACCAGAAGCGAAAACCGGTGAAGACGCGTCCAAAGCGCTCCTCCAGATCGTGGTCAATGAGTCCGGGACAATTTTTTTGGAAAACAAACCAATGTCGCTTGATCAACTCGTCGCCGTGGCCAAAGCTCAAAACTCTCAATCCGCCCTAATCATGGCCGACACCAAAGTAGAGCACGGCAAAGTTATTTCGGTTGTTGATCGCCTTAAATCCGAAGGTATTCAGAAGTTCTCTTTTGGAGTGGAAAAGCATTGATGAGTCGTTTTAAGCGGTGGTGCTTGCTGCCTGCGCTTGTGCTACTCGTCTCATTTGCTTGTAATCGCCAGTCCGTGTTAAACGCTCCTGCCAAGGAACCCAGAGAACCACTCATGAGCACGAAGTCGTACCAAAAACCAACCGATGAAGAACTAAAGTCGCGGCTCACCGCAGAACAATACCGGTGCACGCAAGAGGCTGGAACTGAAAAACCATTCGCCAACGCCTACTGGGACCATAAAGAAGACGGCATTTATGTCGACGTCGTCAGCGGAGAAGCTCTATTTAGTTCGATCGATAAATATGATTCCGGTAGCGGATGGCCAAGTTTTACCAAACCGTTAGAATCACAAAATATTAAGTCGATTCAAGACCGTTCCCACGGAATGGATCGTACCGAGGTTCGGTCTAAAAATGCGGACTCCCACTTAGGTCACGTTTTTGATGATGGCCCCAAACAAGCCGGGGGGCTGCGCTTCTGTATCAATTCCGCCGCGCTTCGATTCGTGCCACTTGCTCAAATGAAAACCCAGGGGTACGGGGCATTTCTTTTTGCTTTTGCTGAGAAGAAACATTGGCAAATCGCTACTCTGGCGGGCGGCTGTTTTTGGGGCATGGAGGAATTACTTCAAAAGCTCCCAGGAGTGATCGAAACCCAAGTGGGTTACACTGGCGGAACGCTTGAAAATGCCGTTTACACCGAAGTCAAAAAAGGCACTACCGGCCACGCCGAAGCTGTTCAGGTGTTGTTTGACCCTGCGTTCATAAGTTACGAAAAAATCTTGTTAGAGTTCTTTCGCATCCATGACCCGACAACTGTTGATCGCCAGGGCAATGATATTGGCACCCAATATCGCTCGGCCATTTTCTTTCACAACGCGGAACAAAAACAAATCGCGGAACGTGTTAAAAAACGCGTGAACGACTCTGGAAAATGGAAAAAACCAGTCGTCACCGCTTTGGTTCCTCAAGCGCGGTTCTGGCGAGCCGAAGAATATCACCAGAAGTACTTAGACAAAACCCCCAACGGGTATACTTGCCACTTCGCTAGACCATTTGAATTCTAGGCCACCACTAGCGTTCAGGAGAAATCGCATTGGCAATAATTTCTAAAACTTCGGCCGATGCCTTGGGTCCAAGAAATTTTTGAATATCTACATACCGATCTCTAATGTCAGTTGCCGCTTCTGGGAGATGCTTACTGCCCATTAAGAAACGGGCCATTGGAAAGCCCTCGGGAACCGGCAGCGGACTCGCATTCAAATCGCGTTCGAGCGCCGCCAAAAATTCTATCCACAACGCGCTCGCTTGCTCTTCATCTAGTCTGTGGGTCGCCGGTCCTTTTTTTCCGCCAGACCTCGTGAGATAGAAGGCCCCAAGCAATACCTTACGAATATTCCCCCGAATCACCTGTAACTCGATGCGCACGAGATCCGCTTTTTTTTCCGATTTTAATCCGATGCCCTCAGCGCTCCACTTTCGCGCTCCCTCACGCAGCAACCGGTCTATGTAGCTCGCCGCGGACTTGAGCCATTTTTCCCGCTCTCCGATAGTCGCTCCAGTGACATAGTGATCCTTGTAAGGGCTTTCGTCGTAGAAGTGTGAGCGATCTTCTTTGGGGACTACTCTCACTTTAATCTCGCCAGACCAATAAAGCGCGAACTCAAACGGGGGATTACGAATCCAAGCCGCAGCTCCGGCGAGCATTATTCCAGCATCTATGTCCAAAATCCCAGGATTCCAAAGAGGATCAACAATTTTCCGATCGGTAATTCCGTATCTGTTAAAACGTTCATACCGTTTTCGCCGCTCAATTCGGCTCACGAGATCGTCGTTCGGAAAAAACTCTCGAAGACCTAACGATTCTTCGGTAACCAATCCCCCACTTCCGGCTTCTAGATTTTTATTGAGCAAATCTTTGAAGGCTTCGGAAAATTCGTGACTACGCGGAATAAAATCTAAATCAAGAGGGCGATCAATCGCGCTACTTTGCAAATACAGGTAATTGAGTCTTCGCACGACTTCTTCTCGACTGGAATAAAGAACGCGTGCGCGGTCAACAAACATTCCCGCGAGCCCAACGTCTCGCGCCGTCTGAAAAAGTTCTTCGATTTTTGCCAACGATAGTTCAGAGGCAGAACTGAATTCCGGAGAATCAATTGGCAATGTAAGGATTTGTTCCAAATGAGTCAGAATGTCGTTTGGAGCTACATATTTCTGGGTTGCAGCACCACTCGATCCGTGTACGAGTTGGTCGGCTACTCGCCACTGTTTCCATAAATCGGCCGATACCAAGTGCCGATGTTTGGACGAAAGTGGCCAGAGAAAACTCAAGTGTTGCGAAGAAAAATTGTTTTTTAATCGTTGAGTTGCGACTTCTGCAATTTTAGGGGGGAGCTGATTGAGCACCTGAACCACCCTTTCCAATAACTTGTTTCCGGGAATTTTTGCAGTAGTTTCCAAAGCCGCAAACGCGGCATCTCGCAATTCCGGGTCCTGATCATTTGCGAGTGCCTCGGCAATCCAAAGAGGAAGCTGCCTTAGGTGTTTCTCGAAGTGACGCTCGATCATTTCCCGGAGCTGTTGTGCCGTCGGGGCGTCGAGTGCAGGTAGCTCGGCCGCCAGCTTCTTAACGAATAATATTTCACCGCACGGACTGTTCACTCCCCGTTCGTGTTCGGCGAAAATCTCGGCGGCCCCACGAGGCGGAGTGGCCCATCCAGCCTGAGTGGTTCCAAGCAAGCAACCCGCAAGTACCATTGCCGCTTCACTGCGATGAAACCTAAACAACATCATGAGGGAGCGATACGTTACCCGACAAAAAAAGGCAACTAACAAATAAAATAACGAACCCTCTCTTCTGTCCTTGGGTCCGAGATTCATTGTCGTTTTCGCCAATCCTCGAATTCAATTTTTTCCTTGAGAATCCGCCCCTGAAGATCGCTTCCTAATTTAAAGCGCATGGTGCCCAGTTCAGTTTCACGATCCTCAAAACGGCGACTCAGAATTTTTCGATCCCAAGTACGGTACCGCAAACCGAAGCTAGAACTGTTTTCCAATATCCATTCCATGAGATCGTTCGCCAAGGCTGCCGCACACAAAACCGAAATTTGGGTGGCAAGGCGCCCTTTTTTACCGGTGATCGGTGTAAGCCAAGCATCCAGTGCCCCTCGCGCCATCAGCGACTCTAGAATCCACGCCGTACGTTCGGCGGTCTGATCGTCTACGTTTAAAACTACCTCGGTAACCTGGTCTTCTTCGAAGCGCGCGGGCGTTGGGTTTATTTGCTGCTCGGTTTTAGAAACCTTTGCCTCCGTCGCGACGAGTGTGACCCTGAAAATATTAGGATAGTTCCCAAGGTCCATCGTACCCGCCCCCGACCCGGTCGCTAAGACTCTGCCCGACGGCCACTGGTCTAAGAACTTGACGTCGAGCGCCCGCAAGATTGCAAGGCCAGTCGGCGTTGAGAGCTCCACATTTTCCCGGACGATCGCCCGAGGAGTTTCCGAAGTTTGCATTTGTTGCACCAACCAAGCAGCGGCTGGCGGCGGCACTGCGTGCGTTCCATGTTCGATCTGAACAACGCCACGTCCAAGCTTAACAGGCGAGGCAAAATAGTCGTCGGCTGCTACAAGTCTTATGCAGCGGGCGGCCATCACGACGTCTAGAATCGAATCAACGGTTCCCACTTCATGAAACGCCACCTCGTTTACCGGGCATCCGTGAGCATGGGCTTCGGCTTCTGCGATGAGCCTAAAAATCTTTTGGGAAAGCGTTTTTTCCGCCGCATGCAACGAGGACTCCGCTAAAAACCGGTCGATATCGATGTAACGCGAATGCCAATGGCCGCCGAGTCCCTGCGCTGCGGGGGAACGCACGTAGGAATGAGCGGCAAACGTTGGTTGAATCTTCTTTTTCCACGAATCGTCGGTCCAACTCACGCTTAGGTGCGTCGCCTGCATCGACGCCCGCACTACAGCAGCTCTCGCAATCCTCACGCCGCTCAACCCTAATTGTTGCGGAATTTTTTCGAGCTCCTCGAACGCCACTAGGCCAGCATTCACGAAACTTGCAGCAAACATATCGCCCGCAACTCCCGCTACGCTTTCGAAATACAGGGTTCTGGTACTCACGCGCGAACCTCTCTGATCGTATTTAATACTCGAGCGGCCGCCATGGCAGCGCCGAAGCCGTTATCAATATTGCACACGGTCACACCGGAAGCGCAGGAATTCAGCATACCTAATAGCGCGGCAATTCCAGAAAAACTCGCTCCGTAACCCACCGAAGTCGGTACAGCGAATACCGGAGCACTCACTAAACCGCCTAACACACTCGGAAGCGCACCCTCCATACCCGCGCAAACAATCACGGCCGACGCTCTGCGAATGCGCTCAACTTGTGCAAGCACGCGGTGCAAACCCGCTACTCCTACGTCGTGAATCGCTTCAAAAGCAATTTCATGGGCAATTAATGTTTCGATGGCTTCTTCCGCCACACCTAGATCGCTGGTTCCGGCCGTCACCACTGCTACAAAAGCACGATTCGGATATTCGGAGTGCAATATCGGTTCTTTCGGAAACGCAGTTAAAGTACTGGCTCGCTCACGCACTCGTACGGGTATGTTTTCCTTGGCCAAAACACTCGCGCACGCAGTGATTTTTTCGGAATTTAATCTGGTTACCAACACCGTGCGTTCGCTGAGACTCAGTTCTCTCACTATTGTCACGATTTCCGAAACTGTCTTCGAAGCTCCGAAAACCACTTCTCCAAATCCGTTACGAAGGGCTCGGTGATGATCCAAATTGGCAAACCCCAAACTGCCGTCGCGAAAAGCACTGCTGGTCAATTTTTCGCTTACGGTTTGAACTGTTGCGTTCCCTTCGACCAATGCGGTGAGTAGCGCTTCGAGATCTTGTTTTGTTTTCATAAACACTCGTTCCTAAACATTCGCACCGCCCATTCGATACCCACGTGGGTCAACTTCAATGCGACTCAAACCCAAACTTTGAGCCAGCTCTCGCAGGGCGAACAGTTCTCGCGTGACCTCTTCAATGTTTTTCGGATCAACTTCCACACGCACCCACTCGCCCGAGTGATCGCTGTGCAAACGCGCGCGCACCAATGCCAGTCCCATTGCTTGCAAGCGTTGCTCTACGGCTTCTACTGCGCGAAGTCGTTCATTGGTCACGGTCACCCCCCTCATTAACCGTGAACTCAAACACGGACTCGCGGGTTTGTCATAAAACGGTAGTTGGTGGGCCCGCATCAAAATGCGTATATCATCTTTCTCGAGATCGGCTTCATCGAGTGGCGCCCGCACATTGTTTTCTAGGGCCGCACGGTGGCCCGGACGATCATCGCCGCGATCCGAGGCGGTATAACCGTAGGCTACAAATCGACATTCTAATTCTGCAATTTTTTCAGCTGTAATTCGAAAGAGCTCTGCCTTGCAATGATAACAACGGTTTTCATCGTTTTTGAGATACGCCCCATTTTCGAACTCTTGGCTCGCGGTCCAAATATGGGGGGTCCCCACCCGTTGAACAAAAGCTCGGGCATCGTTTTGGTCCGCTGCCGAAGTGCTCGGGCTAATTGTCGTAAGTGCCACCACACGGCCACCATCACGTGATCGTATTTGTTCTGCACTCCAGAGCAGAAAACTGCTATCTACGCCGCCCGAAAAAGCTACTAACAAGCCGTCTAAAACTAATGGTCGCAGGACCTCATGTAGAAGCTGTTCTTTTTTTCGAGTCGAGACCGGAATTTCTGGGCGAATTGAAGCGAGCATACCTACGTCTTTAGCGCAAACAGCGTTAATTTCGTAGCGGTTTAGCAGATGGTCGTTCGCGGCGTTTTACGGGAGTCCACACGTCTATGTAATTTGGCACTGGCTTATCGCGCGAAGGGTCTTGCTCAATCTCAACTGGAATGATTTGGGTCGTGACGTCCGGAACTCTTTCTTGACGATCACGTTCGCGTTCGTACGATGACTCTTCACTTCCGGGAGTTTGGATTTCTGGGCGCTGCACGCGGTCGTCCCATTCCCAGTCGCCGGCAAACATCGTTGGATCAGAGGCTCTAAAAACAACAAGGCACCGCAAACCTTGATCAGAGTTTTGCGATGCCTTCTTTGAACCCGGATAGAGCAACGCCCCACCGTTTAACTCAGCACTGCTCGAGGCGAAACTTTTGGTTCCAACTACCAGCAGCAAACCTAGTACCAAGCCCATCCCCATGAGCGATAGTTTAGTTTTGTTCCCCATACCCACGGGCATTCATCGCAGAAAATTCACGGCGAGTCCAGTGGGGTAAGCAAATTTTTTATGATTCCAACAAGTTTGAGTGTGTATTTTTTTCACACCCAAACTTTCCGTTGGATCGCTTATCGATTCCCAAAATCGTCGTCGTCAGACGAGCGCGGCGCAACCTTAACGGGTGCCGTGTTGCGGGAATAGGAATCCGCCGCATAAATTTGTGCTGGACGCTGTGGCGAATGGCGAGTTGAACCATCTGATGGCCCTCCGCGACCTCCGCGCTGGGATCCGCCATGGGGCCCTCCGCGCCCGCCGCCACTTCCCTGCGGCGTACCTTCACGAGGACCGGAGAACCGCCCACCACCACCGCCGCCGCCTGGCCGTTTTCGAAAACGACCACCGCGCCGACCGCGTCGTCGGTTGGGACGATCCTGTCCATCGCCTCCTGCACCCTGAGCGTCTCTTCGCGGACCAGGTCCACGGTCTGGCGGCATGATCACGGGCGCTGGGGTAGCAGCACCTTCGTCGATCCCACCAGCTTCGAGATCTCCTTCACCAACTAAACCGCCGTCGGAAGCAGGTATGACGACCTCAAAAATTTCATCTTCGCCATAACGGTCATCAGCCTCACGGTTTCTACCTCGTCCGCGATTGCCAGGAAAACCTGTATTCGATTCGTTAGAAGTATCTCCACCACTAACGTCGGACGCTGAGCCTTCGTGACTAGCGACTGGGTTATCCGAATATCCTTCGGTCAGCTGCGCATCTCTATCTAGATTCTCTGCAGCACTCGGTCCAGGTGCGCCCGCCTCAAACGTGCGTCCGCCGCCACGGCCTCTGCCACCACGGCCGCGCCGTCCACGTCCACCGCGACGCGGACCTTCGCCTCCGCCTCGGTACCGATCACCTCGCGGTTCGCCGCCCATCGACGGCTCTCCTTCGCGGGCGCCTGTCGCATTTTCGTCCATAGCATCACGTTGCTGCGATCGTTGTTGATGCCGTTCCTCTCGCGCAACAGCCGCCAGTTCCGCCTGGCGTGCTTGAATACGCGCACGGAGTGCTTTTTTTCGTTCGTCCGAGGACTGCGCAAAATCTTTCCCCTCAGCACGGTGCGAGACAAGTTCAAACTGTTCAATATGATAGGCGCCATTCGAACGAATCGAAATCCGCTTGTTATGTTGATGTTCAAGATCCTCAATCACATCGCGTTTATCACCCAGCAACTCATCAGCAACCGTTGGATGACACTGAATTGTCATAGCTTCAGTCTCTGAAGTTTGCATCTCACGCTCAATTTCACGCAAAATATCAAATGAAACTGTTTTATGACCTTTTACATAACCGCGCCCATTACAATAGTTGCAAGACTCACACAGCGAGCGCACTAAACTTTCGCGGGTACGCTTGCGGGTCATTTCGATCAGACCCAATTGGCTGATCTTCATGATTGTCGGACGCGCCCGATCTTTTTTAAGTTCCTCTTCAAGAGCTTTGTAGACTCGATCCCGATTCGACTCTTTTTCCATATCGATCAAATCGAGAATGATGATTCCGCCGAAGTTTCGCAATCGCAGTTGATAAGCGATCTCTCGCACGGCCTCGAGGTTGGTTTTTAAAATCGTTTCTTCTAAATTCTTTTTTCCTACGTAGCGGCCGGTATTCACGTCGATAGCAACCAAAGCTTCCGCTTGATCGATAACTAAGTAACCCCCAGACTTGAGCCACACCTTCCGTTCAAGTGCCCGCTCTAGCTCCGTTTCAATGCCATATTCGTCGAATATCGGAAGTTTTCCGTTGTAATGAATGATCTTTTCTTCCACGTTTGGCATAAATCGCATGATAAATTTCATGATCGCTTTATGCTCACGGGGGCTATCGACGACAATTTTATCTACGTCGTCGGTAAACATGTCGCGTACCGCGCGCAGAACAAACGTCAAATCCTGATAAACGAGCGTCGGCCCTTTCGACTTTTGATACTTCGTTTGAATTTCATTCCAGGTCTCGACTAAGAAATCTAAATCGGCCCAAAGCTTGCGGTCAGTCTGTTTGCCGCTGGCCGTTCGTACAATCACCCCAGTGCCTGCTGGTTTGAAAGCCGAAATGGTGTCTTTCAATCGACGGCGTTCACCGTCCCCTTCAATCCTGCGCGACACACCTATGTGGTCAACCGTCGGCATAAAAACGAGGTAGCGGCCAGGTAAACTCACGTGGCACGTTAAACGCGCCCCTTTAGTACCAATTGGTTCTTTCGCTACTTGAACTAAAATTTCCTGACCCTCGCGTACAAGGTCTGCGATATTTACTTCGTCGCGACGCTTACGACGCTTCGGCATTTCTTCAATATCGTCGTCGCTATTTCCGCCGCTACTGTGAGGCTGGCGCGGTTCCGTAGAATACCCGCCAGGGCCTCCGCCGGTGCGTCGACGACCACGGTGCCGATCTCTGCGACCACGGGAGCGCCCGCCACGTCCGCGACTTCGTAGATCACCAGCAGACTCGGGTGCACCCCGCGCAGCGATTGGCTGCGCTTCGGAAGCTCCGGGCTGCAGAGCCAAACTTGCTGCCTCTTCCCCAGCGTCGTCTTGATTTTCAAGATCTTCTTCGCCGGAAACTTCATCGATTTCTTCGGAAGATTCCGCCATGCCTTCTGCGCCAGACTCGTCACTGGTCAAGGAAGCGCGATCCTGATCGCCGCCGCTTTCAGTTGACTCGTTGGCCGCCTCGTAAGACTCGTCTGATTCTTCTGAGTCCTCAGTTTCTTCGTCAGTGGAATCGTTTAGCCCTTCATCGGCTGAATTTTCTTCTCCGGATTCCTCGATCGGGCCAACCACTTCCCCACGCAACGGATGAAAAACCCGCTCATTGGTCCAAGCTGCTACGTCAATACTGTCGCCTTCTGACTCTGCCTCAATCTTTGGTGATAACTGAGCCTGAACTTCGACTTGTTCTACTGGTTGGTCGTTAGATAGATCTTTCGAACTTTCGTTTCTAAGTTCAGAAGCCGATATCTCGCTTTTCTCAACCGGTTGGTCAAAATTGTCATCTTCTACGTCAAGCATTCGCCGCGCGTATTCGCGCTGCAGAGCTGCGTGATCTTCCGGCGACCCTGGGTTGCCTGGGTTCACAGGCCCAATTGCACGCGCTGGGCCACCAAACACTGGGCGACCTCTGCCGGGCCCTCGGCCTCCCAAATTTGCATGCTGATTGCGACCCACGCCACCACGACGCCCCCGTCCACCGCGACGGCCTCGTCCGCCTCGACGGCTGTCGTCTCTTCCGCCGCGTCGAGGTCCGTGAGGACCGGCGCCATGGGAAATTCGCGGAGGAATATAAGCCCGCGGTTCTAGATTGTCGGGCTGGCGATCTTCTTCGCTCTCCATCGGATCGGAAGTTTCGCCTGCATTAGGCGCGCCTTCGGGCGATTCGAGCGTGCCACCCGCTTGTTCAATACTTTCTCGAACTACTTCGCGGTATTGAGGATAAGACGTTTCTACTGCCGAAACTTCATTCGTAGGCAGCGGCAATTGCACCGGAGCGGGCCGACGAGTTTCAATCGGCATTTCACGAAACTCCGGCATTACTAGCGGTTCATTCATTTCCCCGTAGTGAACGTCGTCCACATACAGGAACGCTGCCTTTTCAAGACCAATGTCTACGAACGCGGCCTGCATTCCAGGTAACACTCGAATTACTTTGCCCTTGTAGATATTTCCGACGACTCCTCTTTCAGAGTCTCGCTCTACGTGCAGTTCCTGAATCTCTCCGTCTTCTAGAAGAGCGATTCGGGTTTCGGGTAATGTGGCGTTTATGATTAATTCATTTTTGGGCATCTAAAACCTCAGTTCAACGACTCTTGCTGCAACACTCCAACCACGTTGCGCGTAAGCCATCGAACCGAGATCATGTGCCTGGGCTCCTAGTCTAATAGACCGGGGAGCTTCGGGGGTATACATTCTCTTTCGAGATTTGTAGTACCCATTCTGAATGGGGTTCTTAGGATTCTTCTCAAGCTGTTTGAGATCACTTGGTTTCTTAACGGGTGGCAAGAGCTCTTCTGGGCTGATATCGGCTTCATCATCTGAAGCCGTCATGTAGGCTGCCACGCCAAGACCGACGAGCATTCCGGCACCCGCTCCCACTAAGACATTCGTCATGTGGGAAAACGGTTGTTCATAGAACGCTATCGTCGAAAAGCCAATGACTGCACCTATGCCCGTAGCAATTCCTACGGTCTCGCCAGCGTCGCTTAATGTATAAGCGGCCACTGCACGCGGGCTATTCACCAAATCCATGATCAGGTTCAGCATCAGGCTTAATCCAAGGATGAACACTGCTTTACGCAACGCGAGTCGCATCAAAACTCGTAATATATTTCCGGTGCCAGGGCTGGTCTGCACGTCTGTACAGATCCTCCTGCACAATGCGTTAGTATTTCACTGTCAAAAAAACTTAGGGTTCGACTTTGGAACTCCTGTTAACTTTGTTATTACAATTTACGTCACACTACAAGAGGTAATCTCCGGCCTAGTAGTCAACCATTTGAAATAAAAGACAAAAAAATGAAACTCACCAAACTTTTTCAAGACGAACTGAACGCTTTTACCGACCACTGCCGTAGTCTCGGACTGAGCCCACCCCCTCAATCTAGTTCCAAAACAAGCTCCTCGGCGGCTTCACCGACCGAACTCACCGCCAGGCAGTGGCGCTCTCAGGCGTTAGATTCGAACGCCGCGACCGACGTTCGTTCTTTGGCGCTTGCCCGCTTGCTCGATCACACGCTTCTAAAAGCCGACGCCACCACTTCTCAGATTCAAGCGGCTTGCCAAGAGGCTTTGTCTTTTGGTTTTGCCGGCGTTTGCACGAATTCCGCCTGGACTGGTTTGGTTGCACAACGACTAGCATCCAAAACACCAGCCCCTGGACCAGCTGTTCCCCCAGTTCCGATTGCGGTGGTGGGTTTTCCGTTGGGGGCCATGCACACAAAGGCTAAATGCGAAGAAACTAGAGTTGCCGTCGAAGAAGGCGCCCAGGAAATCGACATGGTGTTAGCCGTAGGTTGGCTCAAGGAGCAGAAATTCGAAGCGGTTTTTCAAGACATCGCGGCCGTTGTCAACCAGTGCGGCCCTAATGTTCCGACAAAGCTAATCATCGAAACCGCGCTACTCAATGATGTTGAAAAAATTCGTGCGTGCGTATTGGGCGTCTGGGCGGGAGTTAAGTTTGTCAAAACCTCCACCGGTTTTGCGGCAAATGGCGCGACAGTTTCAGATGTCGCACTCATGCGAAACGTCGTTGGCGATCAGGTTGGAGTAAAGGCCAGTGGTGGCATTCGAACGGCAGCCGACGCACTTGCGATGTTGCAAGCCGGAGCCACTCGTCTCGGCGTTAGTTCTTCGGTAGCCATACTGAATGAGCTTCGAACCGGGACGTCGTCTGCAGGCTCATCCTGCAGCTATTGATCGCTTTTCTTTCGCATTTTTTTAAGCCGAACAATGGGACGTCGATACTCTCTATAATTGAGCAATAGCTCTTTGAGAGCGGCTGGCATCAGTTCGCCGCTAAAGAGAGCCTCGGAACTTGGCGCGTCCACAAGACTCCAATTTTTAGAGCTCGCAACCCGCAGAGCATCCGTTATTTCGCGAATTAAGCGTTCAACGGGCACTCTTACTTTTAGGTCTCCGTTCAAGACCCAATAGAGTTCATCACGAGCCGCTAGGTTTAACTGGTACTTCAAATTTTTAATAATCCAACGAGCAACGCTACCCGCCTGTTCACCGAATATTTCGTTGAGCCGTCCGAACGCTTTGGGGTCAATTGTATGCAGCCTGTGAATGGCAAACGCCTGAAAGTGCTCTTCAACCATATCGATTAACTGACTTTCATCGGAAGCGAACGAATCATCAATCGGACGCCCAAGCACATCTTTAACCAAAAGAAACATCCCCGGGGTTCGAATTTCTGTAGAGTCGTCGTTATCTTCATTGTCGGATAGGGAATTTGGTTGCTGTTCCAACAGAATCGCCGGGACTAGTGTGAAATCTAGATCCCGCAGACGAATTTGAAGAGCACCGATATCCCAACTCAAAAGCGTGGAACGCAAATTGCCGTCTCGAAGCAGCTTGAGTAGGTCATTTAGTAGCTCGGCCCGCCCCACTGCGAGTGTGCGCCCGTGTTCTAGTTCGGGTTCAATAATGCCCCACAAATGGGTTAACTCAGGCTCGGTGTCGCGCACGACTACGCCGATTGAATCGTAATTGTAGTCGGTACTGCTGCGAGACATTTCACTCATGACTCGAGAGTAGCCCTTTAAAAGACGGTCGAACGCCACAAATGCCTCCTGGTGTCGTCCTAACACTTCGAGCGTATCAATGTATTTGTCGTAAACCTGTACTCGTACCTCTGGAGCGGCTCCCAAAACCCGCAAAGCTTGTTCCAGCTCAACCAGACGCTCCGAGAGCTGAACCTGAACGTCTCTATTTCCTTTAATCGGAGCTTCCATGATTTGCCGGCAAAAAAGGTCAGCCCCTGCCTGACTGCGCTCACCGGCGGTCGCGATTCCCGCAAAAACACCGGCGGCCAGGGTTCCGCACCAAATCGCAAAATAGAATTTTATTTTCGAATATTTCAACACGCGAGGCCCTATACCATACCCCAACGTAAATTACACTTTGCGGGCTACTGTCCGCGCCGGGTCCTCACGAGGCGGAAACCCACAACGCCGGACCGAACCCTAGGGTGAGCGTAATAGCGCCGGGCAGACCGGAGCTCCCTGGCAACGTAGTACCAGGAACCGCCACGCAACACGCGGCGCGAGCCGCTAGAAGGGCCGATCGGATCGACATTGTTACCTTTGTGGTAGTTGCTGTCGTACCAATCCTGCACCCATTCCCAGACATTTCCATGCATATCAAATAGGCCCGCTGGATTTGGTTTGCGGGTAGCAATATCAGTTGTTCGCTGATTGCTAAAGTGTGCGTAATCGCCCATGTCTTTTGGATTATTGCCAAAGGAATATGCCGTAGTCGTACCAGCGCGAGCTGCGTATTCCCATTCCGCTTCTGTTGGTAGACGATAAGTGTATTCACTCTGGCTTTCATTGAGCGCCAGAATAAACGCTTGAGCGTCTTCCCAGCTTACGTTTTCTATTGGTTTATTCGGATCAACTTTATCGCCAGCTACTGCAATACCGCTATCTTTAAACCGCGCAGGATTTGCTGCCTTTACTGTATACCAGAGCGCTTGCGTGACCGGGCCTTTTGCCATTTCAAAAGGTCGGGTGATGATCACTTCGTGTTGTCTTTCATCAGAGTGACGACTCGTTTCCTCTTTTGGACTGCCCATCATGAATTTTCCTGGACCAAACTCCACGAACTCGAAACTCTCTGGCTTTGCCTGGGCTAGCACTTGCGAATCGATTTTGTTTTTCGTAGCAATTGCCTCAAAAATGCCCCGCGCGCTAAGAGGCGTAGTTTCAAAAAAAGTATGACTTCCATCGCCCAACGCATAAAGCGGGCGGTAAGGGCCGTCTTGTCCGGCGGGAAGCATTCGTGAATCGCGGATTTGAATACGATAATATTTGCCGTCTACCGTGCGGATGAGCGCTTCATTTTCTGTAAATTCCACGAGATAAAACTCTTTGCCACCCTTTGGTGTCGTAAGAAGCAAGTGACCCTCACCTACTTTTTCTTTGCGTTTGCGAAGCTCGGGAGCTTCAAGCACTCGTGATTCCATGATCTCGCGCACCAAACGGTAGTGACCAAACTTTACTTTGCTCGCTAAATGCCAAAACGATGTTTTGGAAAGAAACCGTGCGCACGTTCTTGCCTTGTCGCTTACCGGTAAAGATTCTTCAGCGCGCGAATAAGTCGCGGTGAGCAATGCAAGCAAAAGACTGATTGTGCAGATTCGTTTGGCCAGCTTCATGCGATGCGACAATACATTAAAAACGACACAAAGTAAACTAAATTAGTCAGTTAATATATTCAACCACGAACCGCTTGCCTCTGCGCCGGGGTCATGCTCGTATAGGGCCCATTGGTGATTTGAAATGAGCTCCCAGAACACAAAAATCGAGCGGGTAGTTTTGATCGTTCTCGACGGCGTAGGGTGTGGAGAAATGCCCGATGCCAACGAATACGGCGACACGGGGTCCAACAGTCTAGGAAACCTGGTTCGAGTGGAACAAAACCTTAAATTGCCGAACCTCGAACGCTGGGGCATGGGAAACATCACCCCAATGGGCGATGCGGCCCACCCCCGAAAACCTCACCTTTGTACCGCCGGGTTTGGCAAATTGGCGGAATTGTCGAAAGGCAAAGACACCACGTCGGGTCACTGGGAAATGGCGGGAATTGTAACCGAGACCGCCTTTACGACTTATCCGAACGGGTTCCCGGAATCGGCAGTTCGTGAATGGGTCACAGCCTGCAATCTGCCCGGAGTCTTAGGCAACAAGGCAGCAAGCGGCACCGAGATAATCAAAGAACTAGGCGAAGAACACATTAAGACCGGCAAGCCAATTCTCTACACTTCGGCCGATTCGGTATGGCAAATCGCCGCGCACGAAGACGACCTGATTTTCGGTCTCGACCGACTCTACGAGGTCTCAAAAGTTGCACGTAAAATCGCCGACAAACTTCAGCTTTCCCGTGTCATTGCTAGGCCATTTATTGGGAAGACCTCAGCGGACTTTTCCCGCACTCATCGGCGCAAGGATTATTCACAGCTGCCTCCGGCAAAAACCACGATGGATTTGCTGAAGGAACATCAGATCCACACGCTAGGTGTTGGTAAAATTTCTAATATTTTTGCTGGCCAGGGAATTCACGACAACCTCGACACCAAGAATAATTCTGACGGGCTAAAAACGCTTAAAACAGTGCTTGATCGCGGAGATCGCGGTTTCATTTTTGTGAACCTCATCGATTTCGACATGCTTTATGGGCACCGTCGCGACACTAAAGGCTTTGCGGCTGCGCTCGAAGAATTTGACTCGTTCATCCCCACGCTTGAGGCATCACTTAGTGAAAATGATCTCGTCTTGATCACCGCAGACCACGGCAATGACCCGACCTACCGGGGAACCGACCACACGCGGGAGTACGTTCCACTGTTGGCCTATCGAAAAGGTGTTCCCGGATGTGATCTGGGCACTCGCGTCTCGTTTGCCGACCTGGGACAAACCGTCTTGCACGCTCTAACCGGTAAATCGAATCTTCAAAAACAGGGCACTAGTTTTTTCTCAATGTATGAATCCAGTTGAAATAATTCGAGCCAAGCGTGACGGCAAGGCTCTCTCCAGAGACGCTATTTTTTCAATGGTCGAGGGCGCGGTGTCAGGCAAAGTGCCCGAATACCAGGTTTCCGCATGGCTCATGGCAATTTATTTTCGGGGGATGACCTTTGACGAGACGGTTTCGCTCACCGAAGCAATGATCAAAAGTGGAAAAACAATTTCGTTCTCAACGCCGGGCAAAAAGGTTGATAAACACTCTACCGGCGGCGTGGGCGACAAGGTTTCAATGATTCTAGCCCCACTTGTTGCCGCGTGCGGACTCGACGTACCAATGGTCGCTGGACGCGGTTTAGGACATACCGGCGGCACTCTCGACAAACTTGAAAGCATTCCGAACTTTAACGTTAAGATCTCGACGGAACAGTTCGTGCGCTATGTTGAAAAAAGTGGCCTGGCGATCATGGGTCAGACGCGCGAGTTCGTTCCTGCTGATAAACTTTTCTACGCGCTCAGAGACGTTACCGGGACCATCGAATGTATTCCCTTAATTACGGCGAGTATTTTATCTAAAAAAAAGGCTGAAGGAATCGACGCTCTAGTGCTCGACATTAAAGTGGGCTCCGGCGCGTTTATGAAAAACCAAAAAGATGCAGAACGCTTGGCAAAGTCCCTTGTGACCGTCGCAGCAAAATTAGGACTGCCTACTCGTGCATTGCTGACCGACATGAACCAGCCGCTGGGCAATACCGCAGGAAATTCGATAGAAATTCTCGAGTGTCTTGACGTGCTACAAGGAAAGGGTCCGACCGACCTGCGTAACCTTTGCATTGAACTCGCAGCCCACATGTTAGTGCTCGGAAAAAAAACTTCGTCGCTTGCAGCAGCACGCGTGCTCGCTCGCCGCGCTTTAGGCCCTGGAGCGGTCACCAAATTTCGGGAAATGTGCAAAAACCAAGGGGCGACCATCGACCCCCTGAGCGAGCCAGAACGCATGAAGGTCTCGAACTCTAAGTTCGTCGTCACCGCCACCAAGTCCGGGTTCGTAACCAAAATTGATACCGAAAAACTTGGGCTTCTATTGGTGGATTTAGGCGCCGGCAGACACAAAGCAGAAGATCCAGTGATCCCATCGGTCGGAGCAGTTTTTCACCATAAAATTGGTTCCAAGGTAAAACAAGGCGAACCAATCGTGACCGTGCACTACGACGAACCTCATCTTAAACAACAAACAGCCTCGACGCCTAAAACTCTATCCAACTTCAAAGAGCAATTTCAAAACGCTTTCGAAATCACAACTCGGCACGTGACGGCTCCGAAACTAATCAAAAAAGTCATTGATTATCACCGACCTTAGCAGGACGATCTTATTCGGCCCTGAAAAGATCTATGCAAAACCGACACTTAGAAGCAGCACGCTTCATCGAACATCACAGTTCCGTCAAACCCCGTCTCGGAATCGTTCTGGGCTCGGGGCTTGGGCGTTTTGCCGACCTTGTACGCAATGCAGTTCAAATCCCCTACACCGACATTCCCCACTTTACGGGCACGACCGTTGAGGGCCACGAGGGCCGGTTGGTTTTAGGCACCATTGCTCCTAACCCTACAGTCCCAGCGGTGCCAGTGGCCGTTCTTCAAGGCCGCTTGCACATCTACGAGGGCCACACCATGGATCGCGTGGTGTTTCCGGTTCGAACACTTTGTCTATTGGGCGTCGACACCATCGTTCTGACGAACTCGGCTGGTGCCGTAAATCCTGCATTTCGCGAATCTGACATCATGATGATCACCGATCATTTGAACCTCATGGGAGATAACCCGCTGATTGGCCCCCATCTCAAAGACTTCGGACCACGTTTTCCGGACCTCACCGAGGCCTACCATCCGGAGTGTCAGCAGGCGCTCCGCGACGCCGCCCGAAACGAGTCCATAACTCTCCACGAAGGGGTTTACGCGGCTCTCACTGGCCCTACCTATGAAACTCCGGCGGAAGTACGAATGCTCCGTGTCCTTGGAGCTGACGCCGTCGGCATGTCGACCGTCCCCGAGGCGATTGCCGCCAATCACTTAGGTGTTCGGGTTGCCGCCCTTTCGGTTCTTACAAACCTTGCGGCTGGAATCTCACCCCATCGACTTTCCCATAACGAAGTCATGAAAAACGCGGATCAGGCCTGTTCCAAACTCGTTAAGCTCCTAAGCCGAGCCATACCGAACCTACCCGTAAAGAGGAACGCCCAATGACAACCAAAAAAATGAAGAAGAAAAGAAGCTCCAACACCGACATCCGAATTCAAGACGTTCAGGAAATCCTCTTCGACGCCGCCAAGAACGTCATGCGCCAGGCCTATGCCCCTTACTCTAAGTTTCGCGTTGGGGCCGCTCTCATAGACGAAACTGGCACCATCCACGTCGGCACAAATGTCGAAAACGCATCGTACGGTGGCACAATCTGCGCGGAACGCGCGGCAATATGCTCGATGATCGCGGGTGGAGGGCGTAAGCTTCGCGCCATTGCGATTGTCACCGAAAAGGGCACCCCCCCCTGTGGGCTGTGTCGCCAGATTCTGTCGGAATTCGCGGGTCCCGAAGTCCCCGTCATCATCGCAGGAAAAAAAGGGGTCCTAGACCTTTATTCGGTCGGCGAACTACTGCCCGAATCCTTTGGTCCGAAAAACCTTTTAAAACATTCTTGACCTACAGACACGGAACACGTTAAGAAACCCCACCTATGTACGCAATCATTGAAACTGGTGGAAAACAATATCGTGTCGCTCCTGGTGAAGTTCACACTTTTGAGCACATTAACGGCAATGTTGGTGATTCGATCACCTTCGACAAGGTTCTCTTGGTAGGAACTCAAGGCGGTGACACTTCAGTGGGCACTCCTTACGTAAACCAAGCAACCGCGATCGGAGAGATCGTGCAACAAACTCGTGGCGAAAAACTTCTCACGATCAAGTATCGTCGTCGGAAAGGCTATCGTCGCACGATTGGTCACCGCCAAGAACTGACTCGCGTACTCGTTACGAAATTGGCAAACGGCGCCGGTTCCGAAACTCAGTACGATTCTGCAAAGCGCAACGAACTCCTCATTAAAGCTAGCGTTCCTTTTGCTGCTGCTAAAACTGAAAAGCCACGCAAAGCAAAACTTGCTGCTGCTCCAACGAGTGAAAAAGCTGCGAAAACAGCAACTAAAAAAGCTCCGGCTAAAAAAGCCTCAAAAAAAGAAGCTTAAAAAAAGGATAGATCGTCATGGCACATAAAAAAGCGGGTGGTAGTTCCAAAAACGGTCGCGACTCCAACCCCAAAATGCGCGGCGTAAAGCGCTACGGCGGCCAAGTGGTAAACCCAGGTGAAGTTCTAGTACGCCAAGTTGGTACCAAGTTTCACCCTGGTCGCAACGTTCGCCTAGCTAGCGATTACACCTTGTATTCGGCTATTGGTGGTGTTGTTAAGTTTGAACATCACGATAAGAAAAGACTGCAAGTCTCGGTTTACCCGCTGGCTTCCTAAGTCTTAGCCTTTTTACTTTTTAAAAAAAATTAACCCAGGTCGCGCAGAAATAGTGTATAAGCGCGCCTGGGTTTTTTGTTTTATGGCAAAGTTTATTGACGAAGCAAGTATCACTATTCAGTCGGGCAATGGCGGCCCCGGCTGTGTGGCGTTTCACCGCGAGAAGTACGTGCCTAAAGGTGGGCCTTCCGGCGGCGACGGCGGCAAAGGCGGCGACGTCTGGATTGAAACTAACCGCAATCTAGCTACCCTTTTAGACTATCGGTACCGCTTAAAGTACGAAGCAAAAAACGGCAAACCCGGCCAAGGCGGAATGAAAACCGGCTCCGATGGCGAAGACGTCACTCTCAAAATTCCGGTTGGCACTATCGTGCGAGATCTGGACACCGGCGAAGTACTCGAAGATTTCACAGAACACGGCACTCGCTATCTCCTGTGCAAAGGGGGACGCGGCGGAAAAGGCAATTCTCATTTTGCCACTTCAACTCATCAAGCTCCACGTTTTGCACAGCCCGGCGAAGAAGGCGTGGTCCGAAAAATAAAACTCGAACTAAAACTACTCGCTGACGTTGGTATTATTGGATACCCGAATGCTGGCAAGTCGACCCTGATTTCCAAAATTTCTGCAGCGAGGCCAAAAATTGCAGACTACCCGTTTACCACTTTAGTGCCCAACCTTGGAGTTGTGCGTGTGGGTAAAGAAATTGGCTCCCCTACTTTTGTTGTAGCTGATATTCCCGGACTAATTGAAGGAGCCAGCCTCGGACGCGGTCTTGGCACTAAGTTTCTCAAACACATCGAACGTACGAAGTTTCTCCTCCACGTCATTGACGGTGCCAAACTCCTTAAAGAATTTGGAACAGACGATCCAAAGGCTTTTGCTCAAGCGGTAGTTCGTGACAAAGAAATTATCGACGCTGAACTTTATACGTTTTCGCCGGAATTAGGCGAAAAGGCCCAAATGCTCGTGCTAAATAAGTGTGATTTATTTACCGACGAGTTTCTTAAAACTGTTCAAAAACACCTCACTAAATTAAAGTTCACCGACATACTGATGATTTCGGGAGTAGCACACCAAAATTTAGATGACCTTGTCGAGCGCCTCGCCCGCCGCCTGGGGTTATGAACCCAATCGAATCGCCCCGCGCAGTAGCGATTTTCGGAGGACGCTTCGATCCAGTTCATTCGGGGCACGTGACACTTGCGGAGATTTGTCGCAAACATTTAAATTTCGCCACTCTCGAAATAGTGCCGACCAAAAATGCTCCGCACAAAGTCGCAGCAGTCGCGACCGATGACGAACGTGTAGAATTATTGAAGCTTGCCTTTAAAGATTTTTCCGGGGCTCGGATCAATGACTGGGAACTTAAAAAAGATCACACTTGTTACACAACCGACTTGCTTGATCACTACGCGGCCCAAGGCGCCGAACAACCTTTTTTTATTCTAGGCGAAGACTCACTCTACGACTTACCGAAGTGGTACCAGTTCCCCAAGTTACTCTTCAAAGCTCGCTGGGTGGCCGTGCGTCGTGGTACCTTTCCCAATAGAATCGACCGTCAAGCCCACCTTCTCGAGAGTCTTGAAAAGACTGGATGTCAAATTAACTGCCAGGAAACCCCAGTCGGAGTTCGTTGGACCATCAGCAATCTGCCGAACCAACCAGTAAATTCAACCACGATCGATCTATTTAGCGCCGAGATTCCCGACATTCGTTCGCAAGATATAAGAAAGGGGCTTTATGATCATGGGGGGCATTGGCTTGATTCTCACCCAGTGGTTCCCCCCGCGGTTGCCCAGTATTTGAAAACCCATCACCTGTATGTTAAAAAACAAGGACTAACCAATGGAATCTAGAGAACTCGCACTCGCCTGTGCCCGCGCGGCGATCGATAAAAAAGCGGAGCACAGTCTGGTGTTCGACCTAAACGGCGTAGCCGACTTCACGGACTATTTTTTAATCACCTCGGGTCAGTCCGAACGGCAGGTCCAAGCCATTGCACAGTCGATACTAGACCACACAAGATCGTTCGGGGACACCAGACCCCGTGTAGAAGGATTAGATTCTGGACGTTGGGTGTTGATTGATTTTGGCGACGTAGTTGTTCACGTTTTTCACCACTACATCCGTGAGTTTTACGACTTAGAAACGCTCTGGAGTGATGCACGACGCGTTAACATACCTAAGGAATTTTACACCGAACCCGCGCACGCGCCGTCCTGATTAGCGACATGCGTATTCGTTTCTTGGTTCTGGGAAAATTTAAAAATAAAGCCCTCGAAGAACTCTTCAATTACTATATAAAACTCGCTACACAATTCGCCAAAGTCGAATCCATCGCATTAGGTGTTACTTCTCGCACAGAACAAGACGAAACAGTTTCGCGGTGGCTCGAAAAAAATGCCCACCGTTCCTACGTTACCGTGCTCGACGAACGCGGCAAAGAATTCGATAGCCAAGGGTTTGCGAAAAAGATGGAGCAAATCCGCGGTGGCTCCCACAGCGATTGGACCATTATTTGTGGTGGGGCCTGGGGTTTTTCGGACTCACTTAGATCTAAGGCCCACTTGGAATGGGCACTGGCGAAAATGACTCTCCCCCATGAATTAGCACTGGTGGTAAGCGCTGAACAAGTTTTTCGCGGCCTTTCCATTTTGGCGAACCACCCGTACCATCACCAGTGAGAAACTAAATAATGGGATCCGACACTAAAAACTACATCACCCCCGGTGGGTTCACCAAACTCAAAGACGAACTCAAACAATTACTCGACGTCGAACGCCCAACAGTAGTGCGTACCGTCAGTTGGGCCGCGTCCAACGGAGATCGCTCCGAAAATGGGGACTACATTTATGGCAAACGACGACTGCGGGAAATCGATCGTCGCATTCGCTTCCTAAGCAAACGAATTGAAAGCGCGGAAGTTATTGATCCCGCCAAGCAAAGCGGAGAACGTGTAGTTTTTGGCGCGCTTGTCGAAGTAGAAACAAGTGATGGGACTGTGAAACGTTATCAAATTGTGGGAATCGATGAGTCTGAACCAGCGGTCGGTCGATTGAGCTGGATCTCGCCGATCGCAAAAGCTTTGCTGGGAAAAAAAGTCGGCGACCTAGTCCTGTACAGTACCCCAAAAGGCGAAGAAGAGCTGGCAATTCTAAAAATTAGCTTTTCGTAATTTCATCACAACCGGGCTCCAACATGTGCGCGTGATCTGCGGCGGCTTTTGGCCAGTACTCTCGCGTCAAAAGCTCGAAAACGAGCGCATTGCGATAGTTCAATCCGCCCTTCTCAATTCCTCGACGATGATGATTCTGACGCAAGCGTGTTTTCCATTCACTAAAGGCGCGAAACACCCCCGACGGAACTCGTGGGGAATCTATCACGCGATCAATTATTTTCTTTCGCGCTTCGATCGCTGCGGTGTTGATGGTGCGAACTGACTTCACATGTTGATCAAGTGCGGCGTTGCCACTAGAGCGATCAAAACTTCGCTGTTGTTCCACCACTTGGTTTAAAAGAGCCTGAATTTCCTGTTCCTGAACAAGTGCCACTAAGATTTTACTCGACACTTCCCGGTATTCACGTTCGACCAATCGATCAATTTCCTTGGCGTTCTGTTCGCTGCGCTGTTGTTCGAATTGTTCGACTCGCAAAAAATGCGGCACTAAAGCCACTGACACGAACTTCTTCCAACCCTCAGCTAACGCGCTTCTCTCTGCCCTGTTTAAGGATTTAACAGCATGAGAAACGTCAACCCGACTCGAGACATTCTCGGTTTCTAAAAGCAAAGTTCTAAAGAAACTGTCGATTTGTTCGTAAAATAATTTGCGGAGATCTACGCGAATCTGCGATTCGATTGCACCAGTAGTTTGCTCTTGGTCTGAATTATTTGTTATTCCCGCGCGTGCCTCACCTTGCAAGGCGTTCATTCCCACGATCACAAACAAGAGCAACCCCAGCGCGTGGCACAAAACTAGACGAAGCCGACGTTTTCGTGGGATAAACAACATGGCCTTCGATTACCATACTTGACCGTTTTTGTAAACTATAGGAGTTCACTATGAATGCCTTTAAAACCAACGGAAAAACAGTCGTTATTACGGGGAGTAACCGAGGGATCGGAGCAGCCCTAACTAATGAATTTTTAAAACAAAACTGGCAAGTCTTCGGAGGAGTTCGCCGTCCAAGTTCCGATCGCCAAATGCAGGCTGGTGCCGCTTACCAAGAGTTTCAGATCGACGTCCAAGATTCCAACTCAGTGAACAACGCTTTCGCCAAACTTCGCGAAGACTTCCACTCTCGGGGAAGCTCGCTGGATCTCCTTATTAACAACGCCGGTGTTTACGAAGACGCCGAAGCTAACTTCACCGAAATCTCGGAACAAGCGTTGTTCAAAAGTTTCGACGTCAACGCCATGGGGGCAATGCGGGTAACTAAAGCTGCGCTTTCTTTGCTGCTGGCCGCGCCTCAGCCGCTGGTAGCCAATGTTTCAAGTCTAATGGGTTCCATCAGCGACAACACCGGCGGCGGATCCTATGCGTACAGAATGTCCAAGGCCGCACTCAACATGTTCACTAAATCGTTCTCTATCGACTACCCCCAGATCGCCTCAGTTGTGCTTCACCCCGGTTGGGTAAAAACCGAAATGGGCGGACCAAACGCTCCGACCTCAACCGAAGATTCCGCCCGGGGACTTGTTAAACTACTTACCACCGCCAAACTCAAATCGCTTTCAGGCCGGTTTTTTGATTTTGAAGGCGATGAAATCAGTTGGTAGTCTAATCCCATGACGGGTAGCAAACGCAGTAAAATTTTTCTCATCGTTTTAGACGGATTCGGAATCGGGAAGAACTACCCGTTCAACGCGATTCAAAATTCGAACATGCCCTTCTATAAAGAGCTAGGCAAACGCTACGCTCAATCCCGCTTGATTACTTGCGGAGAAGAGGTCGGGCTACCACCAGGGGTCATGGGCAACAGCGAAGTGGGCCACACCAACATGGGTGCGGGCCGCATCGTTTATCAGGAACTAACACGTATCAATCGTGACATTCGCAATGGAGCGTTTCGCACGAACTCCGTTTTCAAAAATGCCCTCCTGCAGATTCAAAAATCAGGCGGTCGACTGCACCTCATGGGTTTGCTGTCGGACGCTGGAGTGCACAGCACCTGGGAGCATCTTAAGGCACTAGTAGAATTGGCCTCCCCGTTGGTTCCGGTAACAATTCATCCATTCACCGACGGGCGTGATACCCCACCGGGGTCGGCGCGTGGTTTTTTAAAAGATCTAGAGCTGCTGGTTTCAGCACATCCTGGTTGCAACGTCGGTACGATCGCTGGGCGATACTACGCCATGGATCGCGACACCCGCTGGGACCGAACCAATTTGGCCTTCGATGCTCTTTGTGGGAGGTCACCGGTTAGTCCCTTTAAAAGTGATAACGGCGCAGCTGCCGCGATTCAGGCTTTCGAGGATTCCTACGCAAAGGGCGTCACTGACGAATTTTTAATACCCCAACGCTTGCAAACCAAAGATCGTTCATCGGTAGGCAATAACGACGGCATATTGTTTTTTAATTTTCGAGCGGACCGTGCGCGCCAACTTACGCGAGCTTTTACCGATTCTTCATTTTCAGAATTCGATGTTTCTAATCGCCCGAAGCTCTCAACCTATGTGTGTATGACAGAATACCATAAAGATTTTGGACTGCCTGTCGCATTTCCGCCTCAAAATCTTTCCCGAATTTTGCCAGAAATTATCACTGAAAATGGGTTGTCTCAGTTCCGTATCGCCGAAACTGAAAAATATGCTCACGTGACCTTTTTTTTCAATGGCGGCAAGGAAAAAACCTACACTCGCGAGTCTCGCTTGCTTATTCCGTCCCCCAAAGACGTGCCTACTTACGATTTAAAACCGGAAATGAGTCTTCCCGAAGTTAGCGCTAAACTCACTGCCGAACTCTCGCGCGGCGAAACCGACTTCGTTCTCGTAAATTTTGCCAATCCCGACATGATCGGCCACACGGGGTCCTATGAGGCCGCTCTCCGCGCGCTAGAGGCCGTAGATCTTGCACTAAAGAGCACAATAACGGCGGCACTCGCACAGAACTACGAGGTCATGATCACCGCCGATCACGGCAATATCGAAGAGATGCACGATGAACACGATCAACCGCACACCCAACACACGCTCAACCCCGTGCCCTTTCACTTAATCTCTAACCTACGCCAAGTAGTGCTTCGAGACGGAATATTGGCCGACCTTGCACCAACTATTCTCCAGCTTTTAGGCTTACCTCAACCAAAAGAAATGACCGGCAAGAGTTTGATAAAAAAAATAATCTAATAGGACACTTCATGAAATCTACCAAACCCAACTCTATGAAAAACATTGCGGTCCTCTGCAGCGGCGGTGATGCTCCGGGCATGAACGCCGCCGTACGGGCGGTGGTCCGTTACGGAATCTACCACGGTCTAAAAGTTTACGGCATTTCACGCGGTTATACCGGCCTTCTCGAAGGCGCTCTCGAGGAAATGAGCCTGCGATCTGTGGCCAACATCATTCAGCGAGGTGGCACGATCATCAAAACCAATCGCTGCAAAGCGTTTTTCCAAAAACGCACCCGCGCCGAGGCAGTACACCTGCTCCGGCGAAAGCACATTGATGGGCTAGTCGTTATTGGTGGTGATGGTTCCTATGCAGGCGCTCACTTAATGGCCGCTGAAAACGAAAACTTTCCCGTTGTTTGTGTTCCGGGCACTATCGACAACGACATTTACGGTTCCGAATACACTATTGGATTCGATACAGCGGTGAACACCGCAGTGGACGCGATCGACAAGATTCGCGACACCGCAACCTCGCACGATCGAGTTTTTTTAGTCGAGGTCATGGGCCGCACCAGTGCGGAAATCGCCGCACGAGTCGGATTGAGCGGTGGCGCCGAAAGCATTCTTATTCCCGATGCTTCAGGGGTTGTTTATAGCGAAAAAACTGTGCGTAAACTGGTACGAAGCGTTCTAAGAAGCGCACGCCAAGGGAAACTCTCGAGCATCATTGTTGTTTGCGAAGGTGAAAAAAAAGACGCCACTTATCGACTGGCCAAGGCACTTAAACTAAAAGCCAAAGTCGAACCGAGAGTTGCCATACTTGGTCACGTACAACGGGGCGGGGTACCAACCGCTATGGATCGAACAATGGCATCACTCATGGGGGCCGAAGCTGTTCAGGCGCTACTCGAAGGAGAACGCGACGTCGCTATAGGCGTAACCCAGGGGTCGATCTCCCGCATCTTGCTAAAATCAATTCTTGGCAAGCAAAAGAAACCTGACCTAAAGATGATTCGCTTAACCGAGATTCTAGCCAGTTAATAATTTAGGACCTTAGAGGTTCGCCGCCGCTAGCCGCGCACGCTCCTTGCATTCGCGGTTGAGCATGATTTTTTTTTTTGAATCTTTGTTTCGAGTTCTTACCGAGTTTTTCGGAAACTCCTGTGCATTTTGCGGTGAAACGCGCGACCTTGCTCGACACAGTCGGATATGTAATGCCTGTATCGATAAATTACGACGACCAGTTCTTGATATGTACGAGCAACACTTGAACGGTCTGCAAATTTACAGTCTTTTTAAATATGATGACTGGGTCAGACGTCTGATTTTAACAAATAAAAGAAACGGCTCGGATCTAATGGTGCACTGGTGCGCCGAACGACTGGAAAATGCACTTCGCGCTCTTGGTTGCACACCGGAGTCCACTCAAATAGTCTGGATTCCATCCCACCCACGCAGCGAAATACACATTACCGAAGCCCTGGCACTCCAACTCGCCACGCGCGGATACCGTTTGCCACTTCGTATTCCGCTCATCGAAGCCTCAGGGATCCTAAAAAAGTGGCCCAAACTTCACCAGACGACCCATCGAGCCCAACGGGCCCCGCTCGTGGCGCAGCGCTACAGGAGCAGTGGTCCAATAAGCTCGCCTAGTGTTCATCCCCCGACCACCGTACTCCTCGACGATGTCTGCACCACAGGGACCACGCTAATTCATATAAAAGACCTACTACTGCGATCTGGGTTTCCCGCAGTTACCTTCGCAATGACATTGGCCTTTACGCCGGACCGCCATTCAAAGTAGTAAAAGTTCATGAAATATTTACTACAAAGCTGGCTGGCTATTTGTGCATTACTGTTTGCCGTAGGGTGTACCAAATCCGGTGAAAAACCAGGTCGCACGCTCTGGATCTACACTTCGCTCTACAACCACGTTGTTCAAGATCTAGATCAAAAACTCAAATCGAAGTTTCCAGACGTAGAAATCCGATGGTATCAGTCCGGCAGCGAGAATGTCGCCGCGAAAGTTAACAGCGAATTGCTGGGCGGTAACACTCAAGCAGATCTCCTGCTCACGAGCGACCCGTTCTGGTACGAAGAACTCAAAAAAAAGGGCAAACTACTGAAGTACACCCCACCGACTGAGGCCAAGGTTCGGGCTCAGTTTTTGGATCCAGACGGATTCTACGCCGGCGTGCGCCTTCCTATAATGGTGATTGGATATCACCGTGATGCGTTTTCCGAACAAGAAGCACCAAAAAGTTTTAATGACCTACTGAAACCCACGTTCCGAGACAAGATTGCTATGGGAAGCCCTCTCGAGAGTGGCACGGCCTTTACGTCGGTGGCGGTGCTGGCAAAACACAAGGGTTGGGATTATTTCAAAAAACTACGAGAAAACGGAATTCTGGTAGCAGGTGGTAATAGTGCAGTGTTTGGCCGCATTGAAACCAAAGAGCGGCCGGTGGGAATAATTCTTTACGAAAACTTACTTGCTGCTGCCGCCAAGAATCCAAATAGCCGCATCACAGCGGTTCTTCCAAGCGACGGCGTGATTTTAATTCCAAGTCCCGTTGCCATTTCTGCGACAACCCCCCACCCCGAATTAGCAAAATCAGTGGTGGACTTTCTCTTCTCGAAGGATGCTCAAGGCGCTATCGTAAGCGGACATATGCACGGACTGAGTGAACTTTCGCCTCCCCTCCCGGGCGCCATTAATTTATCGGCAGTATTGAAACTCGCATTTCCATGGTCCCCGGAATGGATACAAGAGGTCTATTCGAAGCGCGAAAGTATAAAACAACAGTTTTCCGAAATTGTACTCGACTGACGCTGCCGTGATCAGACGCCGATCAATATTTCACAGCTGGCTTATCTCCATAAATATCGGGCAATTGCTCGCAATTGCTGCAGTTGCCGTGATTCCCCTTTTATTTTGGTTTTCTAAAACTCTTGATCCAAGTTCCTTATCGCCAGCAAAAATACAGCCCTTGCTTAGCCCCATAGGCTGGAGTCTCGCGCTCGCTAGTATCGTGGGTGTCACCTCCACCGCCCTCGCGTTTTCGATCAGCTGGTGGCTGTGGCGGTTTCGCTTTAATGTCCATTTTAAACGCGTAATCGAGCTTTGCTTAAAAATCCCTTATCTTTTGCCGGGCTTTTTCTTCGCCATGGGCTGGATCGCATTGGCCGCGCCCAACGTAGGGTATTTGAACCAAATCTCTGCTTACTTAGGGGGCCCCGCACTGCCTACTATTTATGGGTTCGGCGGAATATTATTCGTGGAAATTTGTTGGACGACTTCACTTGCCACGATTCAGTTGCAAAGTTTTTTTAAAAACTATTCCACTTTACTGGAAGACGCTGCACTACTTTGTGGCGCTCGTCCCTGGAATGCTTTTTTTAAAATCACCCTCCCAATTGCGCGATCACAACTTTTATCGTGCCTGTTATTAACCATGGCGTCGAGCCTCGCCGCTTTTGGCGTGCCCGCGATGCTAGGTATTCCGTCTCGAACTTACTTTGTTACTACAAAAATTTATCAGGGAGTAAAAAGCGGATCAGATTTTTCGCAAGTTTCATTTCTTGCAGCGACCCTAATGGTGCTCACCGCCATTCTTGTTTTCGCCCACGATCGCGCTGCCAAACGAACGCCTCATTCGACGATTGTTGGTGGCAAAGCTTCACAACGAAACCTACTTCGGCCGACGACCGGCAGTCGCATCTTTGGGGTCGGCGTTTTCTTTTTTTGTTTTTTCGGAACGCTCGCTCCTCTGGTTGCCGTGTTCTTGCAATCGCTCCTGGTAGATCGCGGAAGTTTTTCGAATTGGTCGCTCGCGAAATACCAATATGTTTTTGGGAGCGTGCCCGACGGCGTGCGTGCTGCTCAAAACAGTCTTTGGATTGCATTTTTTACGGCCACTATATTGACTGGATTAGGGTTGGTGGCCGCTTATTCTAAAACAAAAACAACGGGTTTCTCTCAAAAGATTGCCGGCCACGTAGCCAACGTATGGAGTTTCGCCTACGCCACTCCAGGCACTGTTCTCGCACTTCCCATATTGGTTTTCTTCCAACCGTCGTTGGGCAATACACTTTGGATTATCGGCCTGGCTTTTGGGGTAAAATACGCAGCTTTCGCCATTCGTACTCTCGAACCAGCCCTCACTCAGATAAGCCGAGACCTTGAAGAAGCCGCTTGGATATCAGGCGCAACGCCGGCTCGCACCTTTGTCCGTATCGTGATACCCCTTTGTATACCGGCGTTATCGGCGGCGTTTGCCTTGTGTTTTATTCCGATGCTATCGGAACTAACCATGTCGGTATTTTTGGTTGGCGCAGGAACCGAGACACTCGGAACTCTGATCTATCGTTTTCAGGAGTACGCCGATCCGGGTGCCGCTTCGGTGCTCGCAGTTAGTGTCGCAGGTTTTACGCTCTTACTTAATGGTGCACTCAAAAAGTTTAGTCGGGGGGGGTTTGGCATATGAAGTGGGGTCTAGAAATAGCGGGAATCTCTAAAAAATATCAAAGCTCCCAAAACGCTGCTCCGTCGCAGGGTTTTGCCTTAGATCAAGTTCATTTTTCGGTAAACCCAGGAGAACTCGTAACTTTGCTCGGGCCGAGTGGAAGTGGAAAAACGACTTTGCTTCGAATCATTGCGGGCTTAGAAATTCCAACCACCGGCCGAGTCACCCTAAGTCACGACGCCAACCTGGTCACCTTTGTCGATGTTGAAAAAGATGTCTATCTTGAACCGTTTCAGCGCAATGTAGGTATGGTTTTTCAAAGTTACGCTCTATGGCCCCATCGAACCGTCGCAGAAAATGTGGCATTCCCATTAGAAATACAGAAAATTGGGCGAGACGAACGGGATAAATTGATCCACGAGGTACTTGGACGAGTGGAACTACTAGGGTTCGAGCACCGATTTCCCCACGAACTCTCTGGTGGCCAACAGCAACGCGTCGCGTTAGCTCGAGCCTTGGTTCAGCGCCCGCGCCTGCTCTTGTTGGACGAACCATTGTCGAATCTCGACGTTGCTTTACGTGCTTCCGTGAGAAAGGAAATCAAGGAGCTCAACCGTAAACTTGGCCTTACTATGATTTACGTCACCCATGATCGAACCGAAGCGTTGGAACTTTCAGATCGCATGTGTATTTTTGATCGCGGTCGACTGATTCAAATAGGCACCCCTGAAGAAATTACCGCCCACCCCGCAACAGATTTTGTGCGACAGCTTGTCACGAGTTAACTCGTAAAAATTTCGATGCTACAATTTACCCCATTGGGAGGCATCCGTCGATGCGACTACTGGGTACGAACTTTTCCTTTGCGATCACAGTGTTTTTTGCGTTTATTTTTTCTATTGGAAACGGCGCCCCGCTACGTTCAGAAACTATCGACGATATTGAAGAAGAAACTGACGACATAATGGTTCCGGAGTTTATTCAAAAGAAAAGAATTAAACAGGTGCCTGACGGGATTGTTTCGGAACAGACTATTGAAACCGAAGCTTCTGCCAAAATACCAAAAAAATCTGCCCGCACCGTTCGCCACGAACGTCGGGCCCTCCTAAGAAAGATACAGGCTCTGAGTCGCAAACACCAAAAAAAGCCGTCCAAAGACAACAGCAGTTGCCAGGCCTTCGTTGATACGTTTTTTAAAGAACAAGGTCTTGGATCTTTACAGGATCTAAATAAAAAAGCGTTGCCGAACGGAATTCTTGTGAACAAAAGTCGCAAAGGGGAAGCGCTCGGCTATTTCTCGGCCGATTCTAAATCGGGCCATACCTTTCGAGGTAAAATGTTGGACTCCGACGAAACTCGTTGGCAGGTCGAAGTGATCGAACCGCCTCGCGGCGACGCCCACCGACGATCGCTCCAATCTTTTGAGTTCGAGCGTCGCGGAGCTGACTGCAAGTTAAGAAAAGTCACCTATTTGCAAACAGCTACCGACGAATACACTTCCTACGATTCATATTCTTGCAAATCATCGAGCGACCTGGCTGCGGAATTCGATAAGGGCAAAAAAGCAGATCGGGCATTACTGAAAAGTAAAAATCTAACCACCCGCACTGCGGCCCTACTTTCTGCCTGCCGGCCGGCCTACCAGCAGTTTTTTGATGCTCCGCAGACCCAAATAGTCGAAGATCTGTTCGACGAAGACGAAACGGTCAATCCATTGCGAAATCAAAGCGCAGAATAAAAAAAAGCCCCGCTAGATCACTCTAGCGGGGCCGAATACTTCGTTTCGCTTTCTCAAATTTTATTGAACCTTAGTGACGTTCTGCGCTTGAGGTCCTTTTGTCCCCTCGTAAAGATCGAACTCAACGCTCTGACCTTCCGCTAACGTCCGATAACCTTCTCCTTTGATGGCCGAATAGTGTACGAAAACGTCGGAACCATCGTCGCGACTAATAAAGCCAAATCCTTTGGCGTCGTTAAACCACTTTACTTTTCCCTGTGCCATGTTCGCGTGTCCTCCTTGAACTATGAACTCGTGCGGTCGCATCGAGTTCAGGCGATGGGTCCAAACCCACCTGCTAAAAAGTTATCAAAGGGGTGAAAAACGTCAATAGGCCGACCTTGATCTAGTGAGGAAAGACCCTTTAGCGGGTCTCGAAAACGACTTCGCCTTCGCGTACATACCCGAGGGTATCCCTAATGGCCATTTCCTGGGCAAAATCGTCCCGGTAGAGGTCCGAGAGTAAGATATCTAGCCGGGAGCGCTCATTTTCGAGGGCTCGAATGCGCAGTGTCAGATCGCGGCGAACCTTTGATAGTCGATAGGCCTGCAATATTCCATCGTTACCGAATAGGCCAGAAATCCAAACGGACCAACAGAATAAAACTAAAACCACTATCCGAAATTTTCTATTCGCTATCATCGCTTTAACGATTGTAGCCCCATAAATCGGGCGCGTCGACCGAGTTGTTCTTCTATTCGAAGAAGTTGATTATATTTCGCTAAACGATCGGAACGAGAGGCTGATCCGGTTTTAATTTGACCCGCTGAAGTCGCAACTGCGAGATCAGCGATGAAGGCGTCTTCCGTTTCTCCACTTCGGTGGGAAATGACCGATGTGTATTTCGCCGCGTCCGCCATGCGAATCGTGCGCAGCGTTTCGGTTACCGTACCGATCTGATTGAGCTTGATTAAGACCGAATTTGCGACCTTGGTCTCGATGCCCTCTTTAAGAATACTGGGATTTGTCACGAAAATGTCATCTCCTACCAATTGGCACTCAGAGCCCATTTTCGCGGTAAGGGTTTTCCAGCCATCCCAATCGCCTTCAGCCAACCCATCTTCTATCGAAACTATTGGATACTCGCGTCGAAGATCGCTGTACACACTAACTAAATCAGCCGAAGTGACGTTACGACCTTCGAAACGATAGCGACCTTCATTAAAAAACTCACTCGCCGCTACGTCGAGCGCAATCCACACATGTTTTCCAGCCTCGTACCCTGCCTGCTCTATGGCTTCCATGACGAACTCCAAAACCTGTTCGGTTTTATCTTCGTAATCGTCTAGATCGGGCGCGAACCCGCCTTCGTCGCCCACGCCAGTATTTAAGTGCGCGTCTTTTAGAACGGCCTTCAGTCGATGAAACACTTCGACTCCCATTCTCAGCGCTTCCGAAAAACTTGTTGTTCCAGCAGGTACAATCATGAACTCTTGGAAATCGATCCCGTTAGTGGCATGAGCACCGCCATTAAAAATGTTCATCAGCGGAACTGGCAGCGTATACTCTTGCAACCCAGTAGGAGTTTTTCCGGTGTAACACTCAAAGAGCCACTCGTGTAGGGGCAGGCGGCGCGCATTGGCAGCGGCGCGAGCAAACGCCATAGAGGTTCCAAGAATGGCATTGGCTCCGAGGTTTCCTTTGTTTGCGGTCCCATCGAGCGCGCACAGTGCTTTATCCAGTGCTTCCTGAGTTTCGAAGTTCACACCGCGCAATTGGCCTGCGATTTTAGTATTTACATGCTCAACTGCTTTTCGCACCCCTTTGCCAAGATAACGAGTTTTGTCGCCATCGCGCAGCTCTAGCGCCTCACGGCTCCCAGTGCTAGCTCCACTGGGCACTGCGCCTCGTCCAAATGCGTCGCCCTCTTTGAGAGACACGTCGACTTCGATTGTAGGGTTGCCGCGACTGTCTAAAATCTCACGAGCTTGAACATTCTTGACTGTAAACACGATGGGCACCCTCCTAAAAAGAAGTTAGAAAAATTTCAAACTGAATCTATCCAAAACCTGACGGGTTTCCAAGAGGAGAAGCGACATCGCTCGTCGGTGAAAAGGAAAATTGCGGTTAAACTAACGCTCCGTGGCGGGATCACGTTTTTCGGAATCTCTTTGTGCATTGAGTTCCGAAAAAGATTCAGCGATTTCCAAATATTCGGTTTGCTTCGGACCGGGGCGCAAAATTGAACGAGCTGCAAAGGAAAGGGCGCCGCCCCATTCGGCGCGAGTTGGGCCAGAGATCCCTTCGTTGCGCATCGACGCAAGGGCCTTGAGAAGTTCCATTCGCGCTTGGCCAAATCGATCAAATCGCCCGTCGACTGCCCCAATGCAATTTTTAGTCTTTTCTGGGCCGGTCTCGTTCATCCATTTTCTGAGTTGCGCATAATCGGACTGCAGCGCAAGCTCTACGATGGTTTCGACAACTTCGTTTGCGCAAAGAGGGTTTTCTGTCTTTTTAAAAAGCTCCATCCAATACCGTGCAGTGGCGCTCCCAAGAACGGTAAGAAAAACAGCTACAACTATAATCGATGCCAATACCGCCGATCGCGGACGTGGGTTGTTTTCTTCAGGAGATGCCATGGTCATGAACTAGTCCTCGATCAGAGCGCGCAAACGACCTGCGTTCTTGGGTGTATTATACTGGGGTTGATCTATCGGCTCTAGCTCTGCTGTACTAATCGCGCTCGCAGCCAAGCCTCGGTTGGCGTCGCTAGGGGCCTCTTTCACGACCAACCAACCTTCGATTGATTTCATTGGGCAGTAAAAACGCACGCGACCCGTGCCAGTAGGCACGAACACCACTTCATCAACTTTCCCGGGAGAAATACCTTTTTTCACGCCAAATTCGTCGAGCATGAAACATGAAGTCTGCTTGGTGGTAGTAGCCAAAAATATTTTAACCGGTACGCCTGCAATTACTGGCACCCGATTTGGAAAAAAACCGTAGTCACTTACGATCACACTTACCTCCTGCACGCCGCCGCGATTCACGACGTCGGGCAAAGGTTGTTCTGCTCGATGATCAATTGGAATGCTCTGTACGTTTAAAGCGAGACCACGCGGTTCCATCGCACTCGATGCAAGTGGTGTTGCCGAGTTGCCCTGATGACTCGAGTAGACTTCATTTTGGTGTCTTTCGGTATCACGAGCTGAATAGTCCGGGCTCGCCTCTCGATTGCCGTCGGAGTTCGGCGGTAAACTTGCCAGCCCACGCGAAGCTTCGACGTGGCGCCCAATTCCGGGTCCATTTTTGTTGGGCACTGTTAGCTTAGCCACGGCTTGATTGGGATTTGTTTGTTGTTCGCGAGCCCAAAGTTCTTGAACACCTGGAACAAGGGGCTGCTCCTCATCGACTGCAATACGCGAGGCGGCCTCAGCCGGCCGCGATAGCCGAATCTCTGCGCGTTGGGACTCGAAAATCTCGTCGCGCTCGCTGGTGTCTTCATCATCATACGCCGCCGATCCGCGGTGTTCGTTGGCGTAAATTTCTTCAATATCTTCTTCGGCGGAAACGCTTAACACCCTCACCAAGCACATGCCGGCAAAGAGAATTCCGAAAATCATCCATAATTGACGTGATCTTGTACCCATAACCTACTTGCTCCCAAGAGCCTATCGGCAAGCGCCTAAATTTTTGTTATAGGTGGCAAAAACAACCGAGGGTCATAAAGATGAAAGTTCTACTTCTACCAGGATCGCTTCGAAAAGAGTCGTTCAACGCCCAATTGCTGGCCACTGCTCGGCGTCTTTTGCCGAGTGGGGTGGAAACCACATTGATCGAAGCCGCTCAGCTTCGTTGGCCGCTTTACGACGGCGATATCGAAGCTAAAGGGATCCCTCAGGAGATCCAGACTTTCGGCGCATTAGTTACCAGCGCCGATGCCTTGATTGTAGCCTCTCCGGAATACAACGGCAGTATCGCCAGCCCGCTTAAAAACACAATTGATTGGGTTTCCCGCTTACGCCCAGTACCTTGGGAAGAAAAACCGGTATTATTAATGAGTGCTTCTCCTGGCGGATTGGGGGGCATGCGAGCCTTTAGCCACACTCGCGTACCGTTCGACGGACTCGGTAGTTACGTTTACCCAACTTACTTTTCGCTCGGTCGGGCACATGAGGCCTGTTCGGGAGAACAATTTAAAGACGAAAAGAAAACAATCGAACTCAAAGAACTACTCACGGAATTTTTGGGATGGGCAAAAAAACTAAAGAGTTAATTCTCGAAAAAACTGAGCCATTGGCAAAAAATCCAAGTGTGTCTTGGATCGGCCTTGTTAAGCCCCAACACACGGGGGCTCACCTGGGACGTCGAGCTAAAAAAGACAAATGGGCCTACGGACCCAAACAAACGGCCGGTCGCAGTCGCAATTCGCGACGTTCGACTTAAAGCGCTCAGTCCGCGGGAAGGAACTTTGCGCCACCGACCCTTAAATATTCTTCCGCTCTTTTTTTGAATTGGCTTGAACGGTACCGCGTTGCGACCACGCACAAAAAGGCATCTTGCTCTGGAATTGACTTAAATTCTTTAGTCCAAATCTCATTGAATGAGTCGCGGTTAGCTTTAGTGAGTAGTGATGGATAATGAAACCGAAGGCAATTCACACGGGCAGCCCCTTCGATGCGTTTTTCAGAGATCTTCATACAACCATTTTCCTCTTCTGCGGCAAGACACATGGTTGTAGCTGGGTCGTCGAGCGATTCATCTAGTTTCAAGCCCTCGTATATTTTACGAGCTTGTCCCGCATCGAACACCGTTTCTAGTATACGGTCGCCCCCTTGGGTGATTCCAATCGGTTCATAATCGCGAATGGCGGTCGACGCCCAGACGAGATCGTTAGAAGCGAGAACCAACATTAACAAACCAAAATTTCTTAGCACATTCGACTCCTAGTTTTCTTTTACCTATTCGCTAAATAATCCGCGCTTCGGACGAAAATTCTTTTCGTCCTCACCCAGATCAATTTTTGCGGTCTTCCAGCTGCCCGCGCGAAATTTTTTTCCACCGCCGTAGCGATCGGTGTCGGTACTACCTATGGGTTCTCGTTCGATTTTAAAAATGTACAGGTGGTTCACGTCCTCTGCCAATGCTTCGGTAGCATCGCCAGCTAATGCAGAAGCCGCCGGATCCGGCAAACCTACGAGGACGTAGCCTGCCTTGTAATTGCGTCGCAATACGACGCGTGTGAACTGTTGTTCAAGTGGTCTACCAAGATATTGGTCTAAGCGATACATGGCATACAACGTAGCGAGACCACCGCTGATGTTTCTGGGCGAACTTTCAGTGTGCGGCCGAAAAAAATCTGCGATCTCTGTTTCCGACAGAGTGTGCCCGATCGACCAATTTAAAAACAGGTCGGGGTCCCGCGGGTAGTACTTCATGATCGCAGTTAATAAATCGACGTCGTAGATTCCCGGCACTGGTGGGCGCCAATGGAACAGAAACTGGTTGCTCGATTGTTCCAAAATAAAATTGCCGCCTTCATGGGATTCAAGTTTTACTGCGCCAAAAGGTACTCTTTGGGAAATGTGAAAAATCGCACCACTCTCAAAACGCTGCAGCCACACTGAATGGTAGGCGGTTTCAACTTCTTCACCCAACTCTTCGACCAAAGCAGGATTAGCTGAAATAGCAGCATCAAGCGCCCCGTTCAACGCTTGGTAGTGAGAAAAAAACTTTTCATCACAACCGAGCTCGTGACTCTTGCAGGGGAGCTCTTCACTGAAGGAACCCAAGGGCCAGCAAACAAAGAGAAACGCGGCAAAAATCCGTAAACTAAACATGTCGGGCATTATATGGAAAAACACCTTAAAACGCAATGCGTCAACGTATTCTACAAGCCCTCGTATTCATGGATTAAACAAAGAATCGTTCAAGAAATCTTAGGCTTTAATTTTCTTCATCTCCGGATCGTATAGCGGTCGCAACGAAACAGTCGCAGGCCAGAGTTTGTTGGCAATTTCCACTTCCCAGGTGCCGCTTGCAATGTAGTTTGCGTCCATGGGTTCACCGGCCTCAATCATGGCCAAACCCACTGCTCCACCTAACGTGTGCCCGTAAGAAGCTGATCTTACATAACCGACGGCGCGGCCATTTCGCCGCACGATCTCAGCGTGAAACATCATCGGCTCCGGGTCTTTAATCAACACTTGCACGAGCCTTCGCGTGAGCGAAGCCAGGCCTGCTTCTTTCTTTTTTACGAGCGCTTCGCGTCCAATAAACCCATCGGGTTTTTTGAAATCCACTGCAAACCCGAGACCGGTCTCGAGCGGATCGTCAGTGTTGTCGATATCGTGGCCATAGTCGCGGTATCCCTTCTCCATACGCAAACTTCCGAGCGCCTTGAGTCCTGCGTGCCGCAACCCATACGAACCGCCCGCTTCTACGATGCGATCATAAACGTGGGTGGCTTGCTCCGATGGAATGTAAAGCTCATACCCGAGTTCCCCCAAATACGTGATTCGCACACACAGCACCCGCGCGTAACCGATGTCGATTTCACGTGCGGTTCGGAATGGAAACGCTTCGTTCGAAAGATCGGCCGTCGTTAAAGACTGCAATAATTCACGAGACCGCGGGCCTTGAATGTTCAGTTGGCCGTAGGCACCTGTCACGTCGGTTACCGACGCGTATGCGTCGCTTGGAATGTTGCGTTTCATCCAAGTTTCCGCGTGGCGAAGCATGGTGTCGGTGACCACGACCATGAAGCGATCATCGCTTAACTTCGCAACCGTGAGATCGCCCTCAAGTTTACCCTCGCGGTTCAACCACTGGGTATAAGTGATGGTCTCACTCGGGCCGTCTACGTTATTTGCTGAAATCTGATTTAACACTCGGCCGGCGTCGCGACCTTGGACCAGAAATTTACACATAAACGACATGTCCATCACGATCACGCCTTCGCGAGCCGCTTGATGTTCTTCTTTCCACCAATTGAACCAATTTTGACGGCCCCACGAAAGTTTTTCGACTTTCGGTTCATGGCCCTTTGGTGCGTACCAATCCGCGCCTTCCCAGCCGCTCACGTCTTTGAAATAAGCGCCAGCAGCGGCGAGCCTATCATGAAACGGCGACTTCTTCGCTCCGCGCGCCGTTTGGTACGACATGGTCGGATAGTGGCAACGATACACCATGCCAAGCGACTCCACCGTACGTTCGCGCCGATACTGGGGATTCGATTGATATTTCGTCAAACGATCAATGTTAATCCCAGTCACGTCGACATCGGGCACACCAGTGTCCATCCAGTGGGCTAGCACACGACCAATTCCGCCTGCCGTAAGAATACCCACAGAATTCAACCCCGCGGCTACGAAATAGTTTTGTAACTCTGGGGCTTCTCCGACGATGGGCCGCAAGTCCGGCGTAAAGCTTTCAGGACCACAGAAAAATTTTCGAATACCGACTTTCATAGAAATCGGAATGCGATTCATAGCTTTTTCTAAGTAAGGCCCCATGCGATCCCAATCGGGTTCGATTTCTCCGAATGAAAAATCTTGAGGCACACCCTCAATTTTCCATGGTGCACAAACGGGCTCGAAAAGCCCGATCATGAGCCCACCAACTTCTTCACGAAAATAACCATACGAAGACGGGTCTTCTAGAATAGGAAGATTAGGAGTCATGCCTTCGAATTCTTCGGTAATTAAATAGTAGTGCTCCGCAGCTTGCGCCGGAACGTTTACCCCCGCGAGATCACCAAACTGGCGCGACCACATGCCCGCACAGTTCACAACATATTCAGCCTGAATATCGCCTCGAGTCGTACGCACTCCGGTAACATAGTTTTTCTTTTTCAGAATTCCGGTGGCTGCAGTTTCTTCGAAAATTTTTACTCCCCGCATACGGGCAGCCTTGGCGATGGCCATTGTCACATCGACCGGATTAATTCGACCGTCTTCTTTGACGTAAAAACCAGCCAACACGTCGTCGACGCGCGCGAGCGGAAAAAGTTCCTTAACCTGTGAGGGTGAAACTTCCTGAACGTTCACGCCACACCAACGATTGAATGCCGAAACGCGGCGATATTCTTCGAGTCGGTCCGCATCGGTCGCGACCTGTACAAAACCCACATCTTTGAAACCGGTTGCCTGGCCGGTTTCGGCTTCTAATTTTTTATAAAGTTCCCGAGTGTATTTTCGAATCTCGGTAGAAGTTTCGGAGGTCGATCCAAACGTCACCATCAACCCAGCGGCATGCCAGGTGGTACCCGATGTTAAACGATCGCGCTCAACAAGTACGATGTCTTTCCAGCCCAGCTCGGCCAGATGATAGGCCACCGAACAGCCGATGATCCCGCCGCCTACTACGACAACTCGTGCGTGTTTTGGAAATTCCGAATTCAACATATATCCCCTCTTTTGTTGGCTCTACCCTTACCTCACCGTAATGCGATAGGGAATCAGACTGTCGTTGGCAATGTCGAAAGCCGACTTTTTAGGTAAAGGTGTGACCACCACAATCGCTGAACTTTTGGTCTGATTGATGCGCTGCATCTTCCAATAAACTGTTTGTGCCGCGTCGCTATTTAAAAACTCCACTAAAACCTGGGCGCCCTTGCAGCTCGTTTTGCATTGAAGTTCGATGTAATGAGATCCAAATAGTTGCATGCCCGCGCTTTCGAGCGATTGGCGGCGCCCGGTCACCGCGAACCGATAATGAATCCGTGGCGGGGGAACCACTTGAGACTGGAGGACCGATTTTCCGATTCGCCGAGCGTCTTTGCGAGCTTGTGGTTCAAGCCAAGTTCGCCAGCGAGCAAATGCCGCGATCGAATCGGCGTAAGTAACACCTTTCGGCAAGAGGGTTTCGATCGCCTCTACCCAAATCGGGTTTCGATCTCCCGGAATTGGTGCCGTCGCTTCCCACAACTTCACTAAAAAATCCGCTTTGCCTTCAAAATACCGCAACTCTAAAAACTTAAGATACAACCAGCTTCCGTACATGAAGTAAGTTTTGTAATCATCGTAATAGTGGGGCGCCCATTCCGGGCGAGCCTGAAAGTCTGCAATCTCAATGGCGGCGTCGGCATTTTCTCCAGGGAAAAACAGTTCTTGAACATAATTAGAACTCATCTCGTAAATACTTCCAGGTTCTTCCCAGTCATACACCGCTTGAACGGCGTGATGAAATTCGTGAACAATGGTCGATGCAAATCGCTCACCCGCGTAAATTCCCCATGGTGCAATCGACATATACGAAGGCCAGATTAAAAAACCGCCATCGATCTCAAGGGGATTACCAGCCTCTACACCCATTTCGTTCCCTGCTACCAGGAACCCGGCAAATCTATTGGGATCAATTGGGTTGTAAGCCACGGGTTTGGCAAAACCCATTTTGGCAGATAGGTCCCATGCCGTTTCAAGCAAACTCAACGTGCGTTGGGCGGTTTCTCGCACGGATTCTCCATTTTCTTGAACAGAATTTTCTGGCACCGTATCTGACGCGTAATAGACTGAAATTGGCGTGACGGTTGAATCAATTCGATTCACCCACTGAGCAGTATTTTGAAAAGGGTTCGATTCCGGCAACTCGGCCCACGCAACAGAACTCAACACGCACACGAGTGTCCAAATATAAAACGAAACCATAGGCCACTGCGTTTGCCTGCAGCGGGCGCCATAAAAATACACGTAGTTCCCCCTAAGCTAACCTGAAAGAGGCTATCAAATGAGTTTGGGCTGGTTTTGGCAATAACAAAAAAAGACGCTATTCGTCGCCTTCGTAGAGTTCGTCTTCTGAACCTTCGTCTTCGGCGGGAGTCACAATTTCAGATGCTTCTTTGGCGTTGCGAGCGGACTCAAGCTGCCGGAATTTTTCTTCGGCGTTTTCAGGGTACATGTACCTCAACATTTCGAGCGCGCGTTTTTTGTCGTCGGCGTTCCCATTCTGAATATCGTTTCGGAGAGTTTCGGCAATCTCGCTAATTTCCTCTACGCGTTCTTTACCTAGATTTTCGCCCTGACTTTTAAGCTCATCAATTTTTTGTACAGTTTCGGCGCCCATTCGCTCTTCCATCTTGTCGCGATAACATTGGCCACCGCCTGGAACCAGGTCCTTCGCATAACACTGGGCTTCGCGAAGCATAGCAAGCAACATGCATTGGCGATCTTTTGCGCAGCTAACCAGATCTAAAAGCACAACTCCATTAAGTGTCCAGAAAGCCATTCGAAAATAAGGCGAATGAATAGGGTTTAAAAATGCACGCGTAATCAGGACTAAATGGCGAATTCTTTTGCTGGCATACTTTGCGCGATCAGCGAGAGGCAGTTTCGATGCAGCTTTTTTAATATTTCCGAAATGCCAATCCAGAGTACCTCGAAAGCCTTTTTTTCGAACCTGTTCACCAAAACCTTGAACCTCTTTTGGGTCCACTTCGTCGATAAATTTTCGCCCTATATTTTTACGATCGTTGACGCTACTGACAAACGCATCGATAAAGTCGGCGTACCAGGTTTTGAATTTTTTTAGTCCCGACCCGCTGGGTACGCCGCGCGCAACATTTCGTTCGTTAATGAACTTAAAAAAGCGAGGCGCAGGGTGATTCTGCTCCGCCAAAAGTTCGATCATCTGTTCGGCACGCGCCAGCATTAACTCTTGTCCAGTTTTGCCAAGACGCCAGCGATTACCCTTACGCACTCCGACTCGCCGAGCACCGGGGTCTTTCACAAAATCAAACGCGCGCGCGCGGTTGATTTCAGCACCCGGAAAAAAATCCATTACTTCAGAAATTCCCGGCATAAAACTAAAGGGGTAAGCGAACGTGTCGAGTCCTTTTCGCCATACAATTCGCTTCTTCGGATCTTTAAGTAAGAAATCCGGTACTTCTCGAGCGTAATGAGTGGAATACTCCATCCAGAATGCGAGGAACTCGTCGATATCCATTTTTTTTGCGCACTTTTTGTTGCCAAAACAAGCTTCCATTTCAGTGCGTTTTTTTCGCAGATAACTTTTGTAGTCGGTTTCGACGTCGGCTAAACGCATTTCTTCGCGCTTCGCTTGAATACGCTTCCACTGAGGGTTCACTTTACCTTGCGCGGCTTCGATTTCTTTGGCGATCTCTTCGAAGTGACGGTCCACCCGCTCCATCGCGGCCGAAGATCCTTGTTCAGAAAAAATCTGTTCCAAACCACAAATCTGCGAGACGGCAAAACTCGGCCGGGCCGCAAGTAGCAGCCAAACGATCGCGCTCAATACGGCGCAAACACTTGTTTTTAAAGCCCTCTTCATGACTAAAAAGGTCCCCACACGTCTCCTCATTATATCGGATAGTTTTAGTAAAGTATTGAGACCCTTAGTAAAAAAATAACCATGTAAAAACAAGGGTTTCGCGCTAAATGTGGGTGTATATGCTGAATCTTCTTCGAAAAGCCGGGTTCGAGAAAACCCCGGCAGCACACGTGGTTTTGGGGTCCGGCTACGCTGAAGCGTTGCGGGGCTTTTTAGCAGAAAACGGGAACCAGTGGTCGTCGCGCGCACAGTTTCCATTTGAGGAACTCCAGGGCCTTCGCCGGTCCACGGTCGAAGGGCATTCGGGAACCTTCGAGCTTCTCTGCGCTCCTACCGGGAAATGCGTTGTAGTGCAAGTGGGACGCCTCCATGGGTACGAAGGTTATTCTCCCAAAGATGTTATTGCCCCCGTTATGGTTTCTCGAGCGATTGGTGTGCGACATTTTGTTCTCACCAATTCCTCCGGTAGTTTGAACCCCACCTACGACCCCGGTGATGTGATGGTCATTCAAGATCACGTGAACCTCACCGGCCACAATCCCCTCATTGGGCCCAATCCAACGGATTCAAAAACTAAAAAGCCCCTGGGCCCCAGGTTTCCAGATCTGAGAAACCTGTACGACCGCGAAATTAGCGCTCAACTCCTGCGCTCTCTTGACCAACAAAAAATGCGTGCGCATCTCGGAACCTATTTAGGAGTGCTGGGTCCAAGTTTCGAAACACCCGCTGAAGTTCGTTTGTTTTCCAAATGGGGCCTCGACGCCGTGGGAATGTCGACGGTTTGGGAAGCCATCGCCCTCGCCCACTCGGGCGCAACCGTCGCTGGAGTAGCACTGATTAGCAATGTTGGGTGCGGGCTTCGCGACGATGCGCCGTTGGACCACCACGAAATATTGCGTACGAGCAAAGCCGCTGCGCAAAAAATTATTTCCTCAGTGTTTCAGGTCGTCGCTAATTTACCAGAGGACCGATAGTGAACGAGTTTGATTTAGGAATACGTTGCCGTCGACTCATTGCCATGACGGACTCCTCGAATACTCCAGGGGAAATGGTTTCCGAAAACATGTTCCTCGGAATTCGCGAATCGAACATTGCTGCCATTGAACCGTACACTGAAGAACTCTGGGGTCGCTGTAAAAAAAGGATCGACGCGAATCATCACGTGGTCTTGCCTGGTTTAATAAACACCCACACTCACCTTGCGATGACGCTTTTTCGTGGTTTTGAAGACGATGTTCCTTTTCACCAGTGGCTCTTCGAACGCATTCTTCCGATGGAAAATGAACTGGTCGATCCTGACTTCGTACGAGTCGGTACCATGCTCGGTGCAGCCGAAAGTTTGCGGAACGGCGTAACCACCATCAACGACATGTATTTTTACGCCAACGAAATCGCCCAAGTTTGTGAGCAAGCCGGCATTCGGGCCTGCGTCGCGCAAGTGTGGTCGAACTTTCCTCTCCCCGAAAACAAAACTTTGGGCACTGGAAACATCGTCCAATTCACTGAACGCTTTCAAAGTCTTTTGTCTAACTGGTCCCATCATTCGCGCATCACACCGACGCTTGGACCGCATGCTCCGTATACCTGTGACGACGACTTATTTAGAGCAGTCGTAGCCCTAAGTGACAAAACGGGGGCCCCCATTCACGTGCACCTGTCAGAAACTAAGTTTGAAGTAGAAGAGTCGTTAAAAAAATTCTCAAAGACGCCCGTAAAACGCCTCGCAGATCTGAACGTTCTCAAACGCGGCACACTTTGCGCTCACGCGATTCACTGCGATGAAATCGATACCGAAATACTTCGCGAATCCGGCGCTTCGGTCGCCTACAATCCGGATTCTAACCTTAAACTTGGATCTGGAATTGCGCCAATAACCAATTATTTGAAACATGGCATTCCAGTTGGGCTCGGCACCGACGGTGCAGCCAGCAATAACAGTCTTAGCATTTTTGGTGCCATGAACATTGGGGCAAAACTTCAAAAACTTAGTCAACACGACACTACCGCAATGACCGCGCCTCAAGCACTTCATGCTGCGACACTTGGCGGTGCAAGAGCACTTGGACTCTCAGATCGCATCGGCAGTTTGGAAGTGGGAAAACGAGCGGACTTGATTTGCATTGATTTCGATCAGCCTCATCTTCAGCCAATCAACGACCCCGTGAGCCACCTCGTCTATTCGGCCACTGGTGGCGACGTAACCCATGTAATTTGCGACGGTCATATTAAAGTAAAGGACCGAGTACTCCAGGGAATTAACACCGCTGAACTTTATGGAAAGGCAGAACAATGGCGCAAAACGCTATACGCGAAACTCTCGAACATGAAATCGTAGATGTCTGCCAACGTTTGCACACCAAGGGCATGCTTGCTGCAGCCGACGGAAACGTAAGCGCGGTTTTTGAAAACGAGATTCTCATCACCCCCACTGGTCGTAGCAAAGCGCGCGTCGCGCCGAGTGAAATGGCCGCTCTTACTCGAACCGGGGAAATACTTCGGGGCTCTCCGTCGGGGGAACGGCTCATGCATCTAGCAGTTTATCGCCAGTGCGCCAAAGCCAAAGCAGTAGTGCACGCTCATCCCCCTGCCGCCATTGCGTGGAGCATTGCATATCCCGAATTACTTGAACTACCGGCCCACGCGATGTCGGAGCTAATTTTAGCAACGGGTCGCATTCCGATTGCACCCTATGCCCGCCCAGGCACGGCAGAAATGGGCTCGGTCCTTGAGTCGCTACTTCCCAAACACCGCGTGATCATTTTAGGTCGCCACGGCGCAATCAGTTGGGGCGAAGATCTCGAGGAGGCCTACAATGGAATGGAACGACTCGAACATGCGGCACTTATATTAAAATACGCCAAAGAGTTGGGACAAATCACCGATCTACCGAAAACCGAAATCGACGCGCTCTTTGAAATCAGGAAAAAACTAGGAGATCGAACCCTGTGAAAAATCTTGTGTCACTTGGCTTGCGCCACGAAAATCAAAAACTCTTTATTCTCGATCAGACCCTGTTGCCACACAAAGAGCAGTGGATCGAGTGCCACACCCCCTTGGAAATGATCGCCCTTATTCAACGCCTTGCTGTACGGGGCGCCCCACTTATTGGTGTTGCCGCGTCGGTTGCTCTCGCCCGTTTTGCGGAAAACGGAGCTACTTCGGAACAAGTACTTGAAGCCGCCCACGCTCTGCGGGCAGCACGACCTACTGCGGTCAATCTCATGCACGCCATCGACGAAGTCGCTCTGAATTCCCGCGATCTTTCGGTTCAAGGAATCGTTCAACGAACCGAGGCACTGTTCGACGAAGACGTGAGTCTTTGTCACGAAATGGCTGAACTTGGGAGTGGCCTCATTTCAGACGGCGATCATATTCTCACCCATTGCAATGCCGGGGCTCTCGCCACAGTAGGCGCAGGAACTGCTCTGGGCGTAATCACCCGCGCTCACGAAAAGGGCAAAAAAATACATGTTTATGTTGATGAAACACGCCCACTATTACAGGGCGCTCGTTTGACCGTTTGGGAACTGCAGCGAGCCGGCGTTCCGTGCACTTTGATCTGCGACAACATGGCGGGTTTTTTAATGCAGCGGGGAAAAATCCATAAAATATTTGTCGGAGCGGACCGTATTGCACGCAATGGTGACGCCGCCAACAAGATCGGAACCTATTCAGTGGCGGTGCTCGCGAAAGCCCACCAAGTTCCATTTTACGTGGTAGCGCCCCACACGACGATTGACCTAAAATGTGAGAATGGATCTGAAATACCTATCGAACAACGAGACTCACAAGAAGTTCGCACGGACAAAGCGCCACTGGACTGCAACGTCACTAACCCTGCGTTTGACGTAACTCCGGCCCACTACATTACTGGAATAATAACTACCCGTAGCGGCGATTCTGAAAAATATTCGGCTATGGTTTGGGCGCCCGGCGGTAAACCGCTCGCGAATAGTTTTTGAGATTTCCGTAGATTTTCCCGTACTCTCGCGTGAACTCAATCACCATTTCATCGTTGTCTTTGCTGGGAATCAGCTTCAGTGTGGTGCGAAAAGCAAATTCGAAACGGTCCCAATATCTTGCCGGCACCATCAAACTCCAAGGAAACTTGGGACCATAGGCCTGAAATCGCATGCTCACTAGAGCCTCGCCCCGGTAAATTTGACGCTCCATTTGCACGGCGCTGTTTCGATTGAAGATCGGATCACCGTATTGAACATAGGGTTCCGAATAACCGCTAATGCTCTCCAATACTGGGCCCGCATTAATCGATCGAAAAACCTTACCGCCGAGCAACCGTTTAGACTGGGCAGTTACTAATTCGATGCCGTTTTTACGATCCAACTCTCGAATGAATAGATCTTCGGGAAAAGGCATTTGCTGAGTGCTGTTATGTCCGAGCCACGGATCATGCTGCTCACTTACGAGCGTCCAATTCCCTACGAATCGATCTTCAATTTCGTATCTAGCGACCCAACCTAAATGGCTCCCACTCACAGTTTCGTCGCAACTTAAACTTTCGGTTATCGAATCATCGCCGCCGTTTTCGGAAGCGGCCGCTGCGGGCCCAGAAACACATAGACCCAAAATCATGGCCAATCCCAAAGCAAGTGTTCTCGCTTCGGCGCATTTTAAAAGGCTATTCATAGATTCTCCCCCATTCGCAAGTCAGTGCCAACACCACTAACCCGACTCTTGGTCGAAAATCCAAGGAATTATCTTATAACAAGCTGCGAGCGGAATCTCTATTTATTGGCTGCTAGAGCGGATCCTGCCTTAAACCAAGCGATTTGTTCTTCGGTCAGCGAGTGTTTAAGGGAGATTTTATCTTCGCGTCCGTCGAGGTGTTTCAACACACACTCCACATTTTTCGCCGGAGCAAGACCCGAGAGCCCAAGAATGCTAATTTTATCGCCCTCCTGAACCTTGTCGTAATCTTTGGCGTCAACGAACGTGAAAGGAAGTACGCCCTGTTTTTTTAAATTGGTTTCGTGAATTCTCGCAAACGAGCGAGTGATAACAGCTGCCGCCCCTAACCATCGTGGCGACATCGCTGCGTGCTCGCGGCTTGAGCCCTCTCCATAGTTTTCGTCGCCAACCACGATCCACCGAAGACCTTGGGCCTTGAGTGCACGCGCCACTTCTGGCGTGGGTTTTGAACTTCCCGTTCCGTCGTTTACTTTTCCAGCTTCTCCCGTAAAGGCATTCACGGCACCGGTAAACATGTTGTTTGAAATGTTATCCAAATGCCCACGATACTTCAGCCATGGTCCCGCCGGAGAAATATGATCTGTAGTACACTTGCCCTTTGCCTTGAGCAGCAGCGGAAATTCTTTAAAATCATTACCATCCCACTTCGGAAACGGCGAAAGCAGCTGAATGCGATCGCTCTTTGGTGACACTTCAATCTGAACTGAAGCCCCAGTCGAAGGTGGTGCTACATAGCCCTCTTTGCTGCTAACGAACCCCTTACTCGGAATTTCATCGGCTATTTCTGGCGGCTGAAGTTTTAACTTTTTCCCACTAGCCGTCGTAATTTCATCTTTAAGCGGATTGACGTCCAATCGCCCTGCCAAAGCAAATGCGACCACCACTTCGGGACTGCCTATGAACGCCATGGTTTCTGGATTAGCGTCGTTTCGCGCAGGAAAATTGCGGTTAAACGACGTGATAATAGAATTCTTTTCACCGGCTTTAATGTCGTCACGCTTCCATTGCCCAATGCATGGGCCACAAGCATTTGAAAGCACAAGGCCCCCAATAGATTCCAACTCTTTCATCTGGCCGTCGCGCTTGATGGTTTCAAAAATTTGATACGAACCAGGAGAAATCATAAACGGCACCGAAGAAGTCGCCCCTGCTTTCTGCGCTTGTTTCGCAACGTCAGCCGCACGTCCCATATCTTCATAAGAAGAATTGGTACATGAACCAATCAGTGCCGAAGTAAGCTTGGCGGGATAGTTATTTTTCTTAACATCTTCTGCCATTTTCGAAACGGGTCTCGCTAGATCTGGCGTGTGTGGCCCCACCACGTGCGGCTCGAGCGTCGAGAGATCTATTTCTAACACTTTATCGAAATATTTTTCAGGTGACGCCAAAACCTCGGGATCCGCCGTGAGCAGATCTTTTGCGGCGTCAGCTAGTTTCGCTAGATCTTCGCGACCAGTGGATTTTAAATACCGGTGCATGCGTTCGTCATATGGGAACATCGACGTCGTCGCTCCGAGTTCTGCGCCCATGTTGGTGATCGTCGCTTTGCCGGTGCAACTAATGCTCGCGCATCCGTCACCAAAATATTCGATGATCGCGTCTGTTCCGCCTTTGGTGGTGAGTAGTTCGCAAACTTTTAGGATCACGTCTTTGGGCGCGGTCCACCCACTCATCTTCCCCGTGAGTTTAACGCCAATGCGTTTTGGATACTTCACTTCCCAAGCCAGTCCCGACATCGTTTCAGCAGCGTCGGCCCCGCCCACTCCGATGGCTGCCATCGCAAGGCCGCCGCCATTTGGCGTGTGACTGTCCGTGCCTATCACCAGACATCCGGGGTAGGCATATTGCTCGAGCACTACTTGGTGAATAATACCGGCGCCTGGTCCCCAAAAACCAATTCCATATTTCGCACACGAAGAGCGCAGAAAATCGTACACTTCCCGATTTTCGGATTCAGCCGTTTTTTGGTCAGCCGCTGAACCTTTGTGCGCTCGAATCAAATGATCGCAATGAACCGACGAAGGTACTGCGACGCTCTCACGCCCCGATTGCATGAATTGCAGAAGCGCCATTTGCGCAGTGGCGTCTTGCATTGTGACGCGGTCGGGCCGCAATCGGAGAATTGAAGAGCCAGGTTTTAGTTCTTGGGTTTCAGGGGCATCGAGATGACCGAGCAGCACTTTTTCCGCTAGGCTCAATGGTTTATTCAGTCGCTTTCGAAGCGTTGGTAAGTTCTTTTTCAACATTTCGTAAGTTTTGGTGACCATTGCTGGTGTAGTTTCGACTTGCGGGCGTGCGCTCATGAGGAAGGCCTCCTGTGTTATTCTTCCAATTTCGCGCAGTTAGACCAAGGTTTCAAGCGGGAATAGCGAACAAACTATACTTCGGTAGCAACTGAAGTTGTAAGGTATGCGACAACCTGCGCATAGGGGCAGAGGGTGTTGCACTCGTTGCGCACTGTTTCGGCGGCCTCGCGCATTCCGAGCATTTCGCCATAGGTAAAAACCAAGGCAGCCCAGGCGCGAACCATCGACGGGTACACGAAAACTAAATATTCTAACGCGGTGGCCAATTCAAACCCACTAACGCCGGTAGTGAGCGGCGGAATCTGAGTCATAATGTTGTCGTCGGAATCGCTATCGACTTTCGCCAAAAATCCCGGGAACACTTTATCCGTAATTTTTCGGCAGTAGTCCAACTTACCTCGCGTCGGTAAACTTCCACTCGACCCGAGAGCCATGAACCAAACAATGCCCGGCCGCATGGGGTCACGAAAGTAAAGATGAGTGTAGTCTGCTTCAAACGCGCGCTCGCGCAAATCGGCAATGAGTTTTGCTCCTGAAGGGCCGTAAATTTCGTGATCATCGATCGCTAATTCATAAAGCGTCTGCGGCAATGTTAGGTCTAAGATGTTTGGGTTTTCTTGCGACATGGAGTTGATTTTATCGCAATCTTCAACGGGCGCGAGAGGCTGATTTTTCCTCTCTAAAGCTGGGCACTGATTACCCGTTCGCAGGAATGTTTACCTGAAAAACCTTCATCAATCGGCGCACGCGTTGCTTAAAAAGCATGGAAATCTCAGGAGTATTAAGCACGGCCCCTCCCCAAATGCGCAAACTATTGGCTTCGTCACGATGCATTCTTGCGTTCGAATGCTCTAACGTATCGAGTATCCTAACTATGTGTTCGAGGGAATCTGTCCCCCCCTCGAGTAATTGAACTCCGGAGGTCGCAATCTTGGTGCCTTCGAGATTTGTCTGAACCAAGTCCTCCAACAAATCCATGCGATTGAGGGGCCGGTACACCACTGCGCTCGCACGTTGAGCAATCCGATGAACCGCGCTTTGAAAAAAACTTTCGACCGGTCGGCGAAACGGCGCGGTCGCGATTTCTGGCAATGATCGCACTCCCCACATCTTAAAAATTCGAACAGCGTGTTCGATAAACTCAAGCGCCTCGCTTTCGAGCGCCCGGTACCGGTGCATTTCCGATAGCAATGCGCGATCGGCTGTTGATAAATCCAATAGATCTTGGAGACTCGTGACGTTATCAGCAATACTCAAGGCCCGTTTTGCGGCGTCCCTAGCTTGCCGATAGTGGTCGCTATTGTAGAACCCTAAAACCACCGCCGCCGCATCTCGCAATTGAGGTAGCGCCTGCGCACTTTCTAAAAACTTTGCTCTTAAACCGTGAGGGTCCACCAAAACGTAGGCGAAACTCGGGCGCCCGGCGTCCATCGCCCATTCTGCACGCTGTTCCCGAATGGCCGCCAAATGTTCGAGTGCTTTTAACCGGATCGCAAGACCACGAGCGGAGTTTAACGCTATATTCAACGCATACTCTTCGTCTGCTTTGGAGCCAAAGTGGCTGCCAGAATTCACGCTCGCAGCGAGGTATTCACCACACTCGGTGATCTTTTCGACTTCGTCGCTCGCGTCCGCATGGCTCGCCCCACCGACAAGGCTCAAAAAAATGCTCATTGTATAATAAACTCGCCACATAATGATGGGAAGCCCAGTACCATAAAACAGACGGATTTTGTCTATTATTTTTTAAACTACCCGTTCAGGATCGAACGCGAAATATCTCGACTGCCCCGTCTCGGATCGAGAGCGATAACCGCCCCTCAAGGAGGTCTGTGAGTTGACGTCCCAATAGTTCGACGGCACCCTGCGATAACAGGTTCAATGCCGCTAGTTCGTCGACTGTACGGGGACGCGCGCGTATGATTTCCAGGGCCCAATCCGCACTCATTAAGTGTTTAAGTGAAATTGCATTCTGGTCCGCAATCGCGCGGGCCATACAAATCACCAATTCCAGTACGCGAGCCTCCCCATCTGAGGCAGGTTCCTGACGAATCGGCGGTACCGCTCGGCCTGCCTGGGCATTGGCCAAACCCCGGGCAATGGCCTGCAAAATTGCATCTCCGCTAGTTCGAAACTCACCCTTGTTAAGCCCACGAAAGGCCTGCAGGTGTTCTAAATCTTGAGGACGAGTCCGCGAAAGATCAATGAGTACATCATCGTCCACGATGCGTCGTCGCGGCACGTTCACCGCCCTAGCGCGTTGTTCTCGCCAATCTGCCAATTCGGTTAAAACACCAAAGGTTTTCGAATCAATTCGGGAATTTTTGGTCAAACGCTGCACTACGGCGGCCGGATCGGGAAGATACAATTTGGTGTCTTCAAATTTCTTCGAGAGCTCGAGCGCCCAATTCCGGCGCCCTAACGAGTCTAGCCTCTTAAATAACACCTCCGCGACCTCTACCAGACAATCAACGTCCGCATAGGCATAACGCAATAACTGCGGTGGCAGCGGTCGCCGGGTCCAGTCTGTTCGCGCGTGTCCTTTTTCCAGCTCCAAATTAACTGTTTCACGAACCAACCGCTGAAGACTAATGCTATCGCCCATGCCACAGAGAGATGCGCCAACTGCGGTGTCGAAAGAGGGCGTCGCCACAATGCCGAAAGCAGAGAATAAACATTCCTGATCAGACTGCGCAGAATGCAGAATTTTCAAAACCTTCGGGTCCGTAAAAAGTTCGAGTAGCGGAGCCAGGGCTTCTTTTGACGCAGTCAGCGGATCAACTAACCAAGACTGATCTCGCGTGGCAACTTGCACGAGCGCGACCACCGGAAAAAAAGTAGATTCCCGAATAAATTCGGTATCCACTGCAATCATTCGTTCTTCGCGACAGCGCGCAGCTAGCTTTTCAATCTCGCCTGCCGTATGAAGCGGCGGTGCATATTTGGTGTGCATCGGACTATCTTTGTATCATACTTTTATGAATTCCGCGTTGAAGAACCCTCACTCACTGTCTAAAAATTGGGATTGGAAGATTCACCAACTACAAATTTCTAATTGTACCAAGTGCCCGCGTTTGCGAAAACACTGTCAGGTAGTAGCCAAAACAAAACGTGCAGCTTTCGCAGCAGAAACCTATTGGGGAAAACCAGTTCCGAGTTTCGGAGACCCCGCCGCTCGGCTGTTTCTGTTAGGTCTTGCGCCGGCGGCTCACGGAGCGAATCGCACAGGTCGAATGTTCACCGGTGACAACTCCGGGCTTTGGCTTTACCGAGCTCTTTACAAGGCGGGATTCGCCAGTCAACCTGAGTCGCGAAACGCCGCGGATGGTTTGCAGCTTCGTGATGCGTGGATCTCGGCCACCGTTCACTGCGCTCCTCCAGAGAATAAACCGACCTTAAAAGAAATTGAAAACTGCGCGCCCAATCTTATGGCTGAGTTCGAATATCTCTCCCGGGTGCGCGTGATTTTGGCGCTTGGAGCTATTGCCTACAAAGAGGCGATCAAAACTCTACGGGCAGGGCCTTTGGGAATAGATCCAAAAACAAAAATTCCAAAATTTTCCCACGGTGTTTGCACCCAGTTGCCCCACGGGCGCTGGCTGCTAGGTTCCTACCACCCGAGCCAGCAAAATACTTTCACCAAAAGACTAACTGAACCGATGTTCGACGAAATTTTTAAAACTGCGCGTCGACTTTTAGACGGACAAGCTCTTTAATCGATATGCCCAAGTCGCCGAAAGAATACTAACCAATTCCATTGCTCGGGCTGGGAGATTTTCTCCCAATGGCGCGATTCGCGAAAAATTAGAACCGCCATTTCGAACGCTCGCTGTTTTTGAACGTCGCTAGCATTTGGAAGATGGGCCAGGCGGTCTAAAATTACCGCGGTAACTAGAAGATCCATCGGAATGGATTTGAGTTCTAGCCTAACCCCCGTTTTTTGCGCGAAATCACCCATGATTGCTAAAAATTGGTCGTAAGGTAGTCGACCAGTGCGTCGCTCGACACCGCGGGGTAACCCGTGATCATTAAACCCTCGTGCATGCCCGACTGGCACTTGTTCGAGGAGCAGCAAAAGTTCGCGAGCATCGTATAATCCAAGTTTGTCTGCTTCTAGTTGGTCCCACAGTTTCCAAAGAACGATTCGCCCATCACCTTGGGGTTCGAGATTTGCTTCAGTTAACTCAACTTTCGGCAAATCTAAGTCGTCCACCATCCAACGGTCGTTGAGAATTTCCACCGCAGCACGACGGTCTTCACGACTTAAAAGCATACGTAGTTTCTCTTGGGTGACACTGTCGATTTTTTTGGTAATTCCGCGGCGTAGATTTAAATAAAAATAACCTCGCGTTTCATCGCGCACTTTCTGCAATACCTCTACAAGGTCTTCACCGGAGTAGGGCCGAAGTTGAGGTAACAAATCGACGAGAATTCTTTTTTGTACCTCCGAGGGCAAATCCGAAATTTCTGCATTCAGCACATCAATCGAAAATCTGCGATCCTCGGATCGCGATTTTCCGAAAGGGGCTTTTAATAATTTCCACCAACGGGAAAGTTTGCCTCTGACACCAGAGGTTTGCACGACTTGGTTGCAATCAGGTTTTATTTCGGCCGCCCAAGTCGGCTGCAGCGAATAGACACTGAACGCGCTCAAAACCAGAGCGGTTCGCAATAGGTGTAGAAATTTCAATCGATCACTCCCCCATTTCCCCACCGAACACTCTGGGGGAACTTTTCCAAAAGGTCAAATATCCAAGCCCATCGTCGCTTGACGCCCATTGACAATTTCAGACTCTAGGAGCAGATAACGCCTCTGTCCGAATTTAGGGGTTTTCGATTTTACAGGGGGTTTTTCATGGTTCGATTCGTGCGTGCTCAACGCGCTATTATCTTGTTTCTTTTGCTTACGTTCATGCACAGCGTCTTGGCCGGGGCCAGCGAACGTACGGTTTCCGGTGGCAAATGGATGCCTCATCAAATGGACGCCCATGCCGAGAAACTAAAGGAACTAGGTCTTGAAATCGACACTAAAGAACTTTCGAACTTAGATCTCGGTTTGTTGCGGGCCATTGTTAGCCTGGGTTTTTGTTCCGGATCTTTTATTTCCCCCAACGGTCTCATCATCACCAACCATCACTGTGCACAGGCGCTACTCTCCTTCATGTCTCAAATAGACCGTGAGCGCGGCATTCAATCCGACTATGTAACCAATGGGTTTCATGCAAAAACTCTTGCCGAAGAACGCTCGGCCGGACCGGCGCAGAAGATTTACGTTACTCAAAAAATTGTGGAAGTTTCTGAGGCCATTCTTCGTGACATCGATTTTATTCAAGACCCACACGAAAAACGGATGACCATTGAACGACGTATGGCGGAAATGGTTAAAGCCGCCGAACTAAATCGCCCCGGCATTCGCGTTGAGGTAAAAGAATTCTATCGCTCTTCACAATTCTTCTTAATTGAGCAGCGCGAAATTCAAGACATTCGCGTGGTGTACGCCCCTCCGAAGATGGTCGGTTTTTTTGGTGGTGACGCTGACAATTGGCATTACCCTCGCCACACTGGCGATTGGGCCATTTTGCGGGCCTATGTCGCGCCCGACGGTTCTTCAGCCCCTTACGACGAAAAAAATGTCCCCTTTCAGCCAGCGCAATTCTTAAAGATTGCTCCCAATGGTTTAAGTCCTAACGATCTCGTCATGGTGGCGGGTTATCCGGGAATAACCAATCGACTTTTAACGACTGCCGAAGTGACTCGCCAAATGAATGAGTCAATGCCGGACACTATTACATACTTTCGAATGATTATTGAAACCTACGACAATCTCTCCAAACAGGGTGAGGATCTGCGTATTAAGGTAGAAAGTTCGAATTTTGGTGCTGCGAACGTTTTAAAAAAGAACGTAGAGCAACACGAAGCTCTTACCCGCGAGGGCTTTCTGAAGAAGAAATTAGACCAGGAACGTGATTTTCAAAGTTGGATCGCCGCCGAACCGAACCGAATGCTGAAATACGGCTGGGCATCGAAGGTGCTGGAGAGCATTTACGAAAAATATAAAAACGAACTCAAAGACGCGTTGGCCAATCGGCTCTTTGCCCGGTCGCCTCTTCTGGCCTCGGCCCTGACCATTGTCCGAATGGCCGACGAAAGAGCCAAACCAGACGAAGAACGCGAGCCGGCCTATAAACAACGCAACTGGCCTCGCATCATACAAAGTGAAATTGCCAAACAAGGTACCATTGATAAACGTATCGATACTGCCATTTTTAATGCAGTCATGGCCTACACAGACAAAACCGTCCCCCTCAACGAGCGGCCCAAATACGTGGAACAACTTTTCGCCCAATGGCATGCCGACCCAAAGTTCGCCGAACAGCTTTATGCAAACACGGCGCTCGACAATCAAGAGACCCGCGTGAAGTTGCTTGAAACCGCCACCTTGGAAGAACTGGAGCAATCCTCAGACAAGGCGATTCAATTGGCGTTGCGAATATTGCCGATCATCAAGGCTCAAGATCGCTTGGCTCGTTCCTATGCCGGCGAAGCCTCGAAACCGATGCGCCGCCTCATGGAAGCACTCCAAATGTATCACCAAATAAAAGGGGACCCCCTGGCACCCGACGCGAACTCTACTCTGCGGCTAACCTACGGCATCGCAAAAGGGTATTTCAGTCCGACCCGCCAGCGATACATGCCTCCTTTCACCAACGCCCGCGGTATATTAGACAAAAACCGCCCGGGATCAGCCGAATTCGAAGTACCGCATCAACTCGTTCGCGCTCTCAATATTGCGTATTTCGATCCGGAACGGAAAATCGACACCGGCAGTGGATTTGGCCCATTGGGCGACCCTATGTTTGGCGATTTGCCGGTGAATTTTCTGGCAACCGTCGACACCACTGGGGGTAACTCAGGATCGGCTGCCATGAATAAGCGGGGCGAGCTCATTGGTTTGCTTTTCGACGGCAACGAAGATTCGCTGGCAGTGGACTTTCGATTCGATGACAAAGGCGACCGATCAATCCTGCTCCACATCGCTTACGCGCTCTGGTACATGTCCAAAGTCGACAAAGCCTATAACCTGCTCGAAGAAATGACGATTCCGGCGGCCAATTGCCGGGATTATCTCCTGGAAGGCAGTGCCAAGCCCTCGAAATAAAGCAATTTCCAGGGCTAGTCCTGCGACTTTTCAGTCTTTTTTGCTGGCCTTTCGCACAAGCGCCGTGCTAAAGAAACGCCAACAGTTGGACTACTTTTAGAAGTGGGCCAGGGAGTGGCGGGCAAGGACCGTCGCTCTTATGCCCGCTTTTTTTTTGTCGTGAGTTGAAATGACCGAGATCAAAGCGAATTCTAAGGCAGCGCTAGAGCAGCTCGAAGAGAGTGTGCGGGCGATCATTGAACCCCTTGGATACGACGTGGTCGCGCTTGAGCAAACCTCTGGCCCGGCTCGTTCGGGTCGCACCTTGGTGCTCTACATTGATTTTGCTCGTAACGCTGACGCGCACACCGCCGAGTACATTGGTCTCGACGACTGTGCCAAAGTAAACGCCGCAGTCGATGAACTGTTTGAAACTACGGCGTTGCTCGATGGGACTTATACACTTGAGGTTTCAAGCCCCGGTGTAGAACGCCCGCTTAGACGCGCAATGGATTATGCCCGTTTTAGCGGCCAAAAGGCCCGGCTGCATACGTTTCGCCCGCTGGAAGCGGATGAAATCGGCAATGAAGGATACTGGAAGAAGAACCAGAAACAAAAAAACTTCGTAGGGATTTTGAAGGGTCTAAGTGAAGACCAAAACAAGGTCCAAATGGAAATAGACGGAACCCTCGTGGCTGTACCGCTGCAAATGATTTCGAAGGCTCACCTCGAATACGTGGCACCTCAAGGGTTTAGAAAAGGTTAAAAGGGAAAAACGATGAACTTATCAGATCTCAGTCGGGTGATTGAACAAGTTGGTAAAGACCGCGGTATCAAAAAAGAGATTATCATCGAAGCGCTTGAACAGGCCGTATTGCTAGCAGCGCAGAAGAAGTTCGGCGAAGGCGCCCAGCTTGAATCGCACTTCAACAATGACAGCGGAGAAATCGAATTATTTCAGTTTAAACAAGTCGTAGAGTCTGACGACGACATTGCGGACCCAGATTTAGAAATCGCACTCGATGAAGCGCGAAAGCTCGACTCGGACGTAAGCGTTGGTGACGAACTCGGAATCAAGCTGGATAATCCGGCTTTTGGACGCATTGATGCGCAAACCGCTAAACAAGTAATTTTTCAAAAAGTGCGCGATGCAGAGCGCGACATCATTTTCGGGGAGTTCATTCACCGAAAAGGCGAAGTTATTTCAGGAATTGCTCGTCGGGTAGAACGCGGAAGTCTCGTTATTGACCTCGGCCGAACCGATGCACTCTTGCCTCGTTCAGAAATCATTCCTGGCGAAAGCTTCAAGCCAGGTGATCGCGTACAAGCCTATTTGAGTGACGTCGTCATGACTCCTCGCGGGCCGCAATTGTACATGACGCGCACGTCTCCTAAGTTTTTAATGAAGTTGTTTGAAACTGAGGTTCCTGAAGTCGCCGATGCGGTCGTGGAAATTAAAGCTGCTGCTCGCGAACCAGGGTCTCGTGCAAAAATTGCAGTAATCAGCAATGACCGCGACGTAGACCCCGTTGGCGCTTGCGTCGGCATGAAGGGCGTTCGCGTACAAAACGTGATTGCCGAACTCAAAGGCGAAAAAATTGACATCATTCCTTGGAATGAAAACCCTGCATTGTTCGTCAAATCGGCATTGCAGCCAGCTGAGATTTCGTCCATTAAAATGGATGAACGCAATCGCACCATGGAAATCATGGTCGAAGACGATCAACTATCTCTAGCGATCGGAAAACGTGGCCAGAACGTGCGCCTTGCGGCTCATCTCACTGGCTGGAAGCTCGATATTATTTCGAAATCGAAGCTGCAAAAGAAGACCGCGGATGCTATTTTCAACCTTCAACACATTGATGGTATCAACGAAACCCTCGCTCATGGCATTTACCAGAATGGCCTCATGAACGTGTTCCAGGTGGCGGAAGCTTCTATTGAGCACCTCATGAAGATTCCTGGGTTCGACAAAGAAGAAGACGCTAAGTCGCTCAAAGAAAGAGCGGCAGCAGTGGTGGAAAAAGGTGGCGAAGCTCTCATGCTCAGCAAAGATGGCACCCCACTCGAGAACGTTTCTAAAAAAGAAAGTGCCCACGAACCACGAGATGCCAAATCGATGGCTGAAGAGCGCTTGAGACAAGAAATGGCAGCAGCCGGAATCAGCAGTTCGAAACCGGATAATTCGGGGACCGCTGAATAGAAATTAGGTGGAATGCAGTGACACAAACAACAAGCTCTGAAAACGATTCAAAAAAGGGAGCCGCTTCTATGGCAGGTTTGCAAGATGTAAAAGTGTACGAACTGGCAAAAGAACTCTCCATGGACTCGATCACACTTTTGGATAAGCTCAGATCCCTCGATATCGAAGTAAAGAACCACATGAGCGCGCTGGGCGGCGAAGAAGTTCGTATTGTTAAAGAGGCGATTGCAAAGGAACAAGCGGCAACCACAAAAAGCACTAAGACCACCAAAACCACTCGCACCACTCGCAAGTCATCAGCGACCGCTGCAGCTGGCGCTTCGACTACTCCGAATGCGCAGGAACCTTCTGCTGCTTCAAAAAAAGCAAGCCCAACTGTAATTCGACGTCGTGCAAAAGGCGGCACTGACGACGCAGCTGTTACATTGGCGCCTTCGCAACCCGCAAGTTCTAGTCAGCCAGAAACGCAACCTGTTGCTGAAACTGAAGAAGCAGCTGTCGTTCAAAGTGCAGAAGCTCCGATAGTCGAGGCGCAACCTCAAACCGAAAAAACAGTTGTCAGCACTCCGGCTCCAACACCTCCACCGGCACCAGAAAATTTGGGAAGTGGACTCAAAATGCACACCCTTCTTGGCGCGAAAGCCGGCGGGATGACCTCGGCCCGAACAGGCAGCATTTTGAATATCGTAAAAGACGTTCCTAAACCGATAGTCACTCCGCGGCCTGCGCCTCGTCCAGCTGGACCGATCACGCCCGGTCGTCCTGGTGGCATCATTAATCTTGGTAAAGAAGCAATCGACCGCATGGCGGAAGAAGAACAGTCGATGCGAAAAAAGGGCGCACCCGGCGCTCGTGGGGATCGCGATCGCGAACCTAAAGACGTCAATGTGCTTGATTACCGAGCCAAAAAAGAACTCATCTTTCTTCCGAAGAAAAAGAAGGCTCCTATCGGACGCGAAATTAAGAAAACTGCTATCACCAAACCCGCAGCCCACAAGCGCGTCATTCGTATCGACAATGCAATTGTGATCTCTGATTTAGCCCAACGTATGGGTGTAAAAAGTGGTGAGCTGATTAAAAAATTAATGGGCATGGGAACAATGGTGACGATGAACCAAACCATTGACCTCGACACTGCGACCCTTCTTGCAACGGAATACGGTTTTGAGATTGAAAACGTTGCGTTCCAGGAAACTCAGGTTATCAAGAAAGTCGAAGATGCTCCAGATTCCCTTAAGCCACGGCCTCCGGTCGTAACGGTCATGGGTCACGTCGACCATGGTAAAACTTCGTTGTTAGACGCCATTCGCTCGGAAGATGTAGCGGCAGGTGAAGCAGGAGGCATTACCCAACATATTGGTGCCTACACCGTGTCGCTTGACGACAAGAAAATAACTTTTATCGACACCCCAGGCCACGAAGCGTTCACGGTTATGCGCGCGCGTGGTGCGAACGTAACCGATTTAGTAATCTTAGTGGTCGCTGCCGACGACGGCGTTATGCCGCAAACTCGTGAAGCATTGGACCACGCCAAGGCCGCAGGCGTGCCAATTATCGTGGCAGTAAACAAAATGGACAAACCCGGTGCTAATCCGGAAAAAATCATGAAGGCCCTTGCTGAACTAGACCTCCTCTCTGAAGAATGGGGTGGTCAAACAATGTTCGTGAAGGTTTCTGCCATTAAAAAAACCGGAATCAAAGAACTGCTTGAAGCCATTTTATTACAAGCAGAGGTGTTAGACTTAAAAGCAAACCCTGAACGTGCAGCGGAAGGCTCGGTGCTCGAAGCACAACTTGATCGTTCCCGCGGTGCCGTGGTTGACGTTCTTGTGAAACACGGAACGCTTCGACCTGGTGATATCGTGGTTGCTGGTCCGCACGTTGGACGTGTTCGTGCTTTGACCGACGACAAAGGCCAGCCGTTAAAAGAAGCGCTCCCAGGTTACGCAGCTCAGCTGCTCGGGCTCGAAGGAGTTCCAACTGCAGGTGACACTTTTAATGTTATGTCTAGCGATGCCGAAGCTCGTAACTTAGCCCAGCATCGTGTGGAAAAGGTTCGTGCGCAAAATGCGGCGAAAACTTCTAAAATGACTCTTGAGGACCTTTTTAGCAAAGTTCAGCAAGGCAACGTAAAAGAATTGGCCGTGGTTCTAAAAACTGACGTGTTTGGATCCACCGAAGCAGTGCGAGACAGCCTTTTGAAACTGACCACTGAAAAAGTGAAGGTTAAAGTTCTCTCGGCCACCACAGGCGGAATCACTGAGAGTGACGTCATGCTGGCAAGTGCTTCCAATGCCATTATTTTAGGTTTCAATGTTCGACCTGAGACTAAAGCAATCAAGGTTGCCGAAAGTGAACACGTTGAAATTAAAACCTACGCCATCATTTACGAACTTATCGACGATGTTAAAAAAGCAATGGCCGGATTGCTCGAGAAAAAAGCTGTTGAAAAGTATCTCGGCCGAGCCGAAGTACGGCAAACCTTTTCGGTTCCGAAAGCCGGAACTGTGGCAGGTTGCGCAGTGGTCGATGGGAAAATCACGAGAAACTGCCAGGTTCGATTGCTGCGTGAAAATCGCGTAATCTACACTGGCAAACTGAACTCATTACGCCGTTTTAAAGACGATGCCAAAGAAGTGGCTACCGGTTTTGAATGCGGAATGGGTCTCGAGAACTACAATGACATCAAACAAGGTGACATCATAGAGGCCTTCACCGTCGATATGGTCGCGCAGGAGCTCGACGCACCGATTGCTCAGTAACATTAACCGTTGGGGTCCGAATCCCCACAAATCTATAGGAGATTTGAAATGCATAAGCCGTTTATCACCGAGCGCCCGAGTTACCGCACTGCACGTTTCGCAGAGTTGATAAAAGATGAACTCACTCTCATGATCCCAGGGGATTTGAGTGATCCTGCTTTTAAGAACACTCCTTTTCTAACGATCACTAAGGTCGAAGTAATGCCAGATCTTCGCAATGCGAGCGTTTGGATTTCTTCAATGGAATTGGATCCTGAAAAAGAAGAAGACGAAAAACGGATTCGCAAATTGGAGGACGCGTTGAATCGAGCGGCCGGCTATTTGCGCCATCAACTCGTTCAATCGCTCAACACCAAAGTTACGCCGGCGTTGCACTTCCGATTCGATCGCGGATTCTGCAACACTATGCGCGTAAACACACTTCTCGCAAAAATTTGACCCATCGGGAGCATCTTCATATGAAGTCTGGAATTATTCTGGTCGACAAGCCCGCTGGCTCTACATCTTTCGATTGTATTCGCGACCTCAAGCGCGCGTGGAAACGTTCCGATTTGGGCCACTGCGGAACACTCGATCGCTTTGCTACGGGCCTACTCCCGATATTAGTTGGCGACGGATTAAAACTCGTACGATTTTTCTTAGAGTCCTACCCAAATCTCCCGACTTATTGGAAAACCTACCAAGGAGTCCTTTTACTTGGTCGGCAAACCGCGACCGGAGATCCGGAAGGCGAGGTACTCCACGATCTTCCCGTTCCCGAGTCTATCGATCGCTCTAAGATTGAAGAGGCCATGAAGACGTTTGAAAACGCGCCCTACGCGCAAACGCCTCCGGCCTACAGCGCAAAAAAAATAGAAGGATCCCGAGCAAGCGATTTAGCCCGTGAAGGTAAACTCAATCCAGAATCACTTAAAGCGGTCGACGTCACCATTGAACTATTTCGACTCATCGATTTAACCAGAGAAGGCGACAAAGTGCGGGTCCGGTTTGAAGCTCGTTGTTCAAAGGGCACATATGTTCGTCGCCTGGCCGAAGACCTCGGGCAAAAACTCGGCACTCATGGAACGCTTCTCGAACTTTGCCGCACTCACGTAGGCTCCTTCAAACTCTCAGATGCAAAACCTCTTTCGGAGCTTTGCACCACGGCCGCCGACGACGCGATTCTCGATATGGGCGTGGCAACGAGCTTTCTACCTCGAATGATAGCCCTCGACGCCGATGTGGAAGCCATGAAAAAAGGGCAGTTTGCCGGACTTCATGCAAGGCTCGCGAACGCGGATTTCCCACCAAACGTTTATTGCGCCGCTACAGTCGCGGGTGACCGCCCCGTTGCACTCCTCGAATTGCGTTCAGACCAACGAATCGATTTTCTGCGCGCGTTTCAAATCTAAGTTCTGTTAGGCTTGATACCGTTTGACGTTAATTCTCGCCGCGAACTCCGGTAGAGTGCGTATTCTAAAAAAAGTTCCGGTCTCCAGCGGTCTCCGCACCTCTACGCGCGAAAGGTCAAAAATTTGAGAAACGGTTTTTCCATCTTCGAACGGAACAACCAACTCATAAATTTCCAGTTGAGAATCGAAAATACTGAGTATTCGTTCGCGAAGCTGGGAAACCTGAGAAAGATCTAGGGCCGATAAAAATACAGGTTTAAAAAGGGCAGCCCCTTCTTTCGGAATGTGAAATCTGGGCGGTTCCGCCCCATTGAGATTTTGCATAGCGATTTCGTTGGCATCCAAGGTCTCACGATACAAGCCGTTGGCCCAGATCTTGAGCATCTGGGTTTTCTTGCATTGATCCATTTTATTGAACACAAGCAACATTGGAATCTGATGAGCTCCGAGTTCGGCGAGAACCTTCATGGTCACCTCACAGTGGCGCTGCACCTCTTCACTAGAACCATCGAGAACGTGAACCAACAGGTCGGCTTCAAGCACCTCCCCTAAGGTCGAGCGAAAACTCGCAACTAATCCGTGCGGAAGGCGATCAATAAAACCAACGGTATCAATGGCCAAAACGGCGGGTCGAGCCTTCGGAGTGAGCAAGCGCACCGAAGCGTCGAGCGTGGCAAAAAGAGCATCTTCCACTAAAACCTCAGACTTTGTGAGCGCATTTAACAGCGTCGACTTGCCAGCGTTAGTGTACCCCACCAATGCCACCTTCAAAATGCTCTCGCGCTGACGACGGTGCAAATCTCGAGAAGCTTCTACTTCTACTAACTTTCGACGCAAGTGGGTAAGACGGTCTTTCACCAAACGTCTATCGACCTCAATTTGTTTTTCACCCATTCCCTTTCCTTTGAGTGCGCCGCCACCGCTACCGCGCTGTCGCTCAAAGTGGGACCATAAGTTTGTGAGTCTCGGCATCAAATACTGCAACCTGGCCGTCTCTACTTGAAGTTTGGCCTCTTTGCTTCGGGCATGCCGATTGAAAATTTCGAGAATAATACCGCTTCGATCTAATACGAGTTTTTGAGTAATTTTTTCGACGTTTTTCAGTTGAGAGGGCGAAAGATCAAAGTCTACCAACAAAAGATCGAGTTCGAGTTCGTCCATCTGTTTACGCAATTCCTCGAGCTTCCCTGAGCCCAAGTATGTCTTTGGGTCGATTCGGTGCTTCGTGAGAAGAGTGCGTTCAACACACTCACCTCCCATCGTCACTAAAAGTCCCTCAAGTTCGTCCAACCCCCATTCGCTATCGCTAACGATAAGAGCTCTTCGTTTATCGAGGGGAATTAAAAAAGCATTCGTATCAAACATAGAAGCGCCACTCTTACCGCAGACAACGGGCGAGTTCAAATCCCTCACTTTTAAAGTTTTTACCGAGTTCCACTAGCAGTTCGTCGATACGCCGTTCCACCCGCAAGCGACTCATCGATGGCTCCAGGGACGAACGATAGTCTTCGAGCTCCTCGAGAGTTTGCAAGTTGGCTTGCCGAGCCAATTTGGTTAAACATTCGGCGGCATGAGCATTGGGAGCCACTTTATTGCTGGTGCGTTTTCGCCAATACACTAAACTTCGCTCAAGCACCGAACCCGCAAGTGTTTCTTTTTTCATGGCTAGCGCGGCTTCGACCTCGGGCCTGCGTCGCGGAGTCGGTTTTAACGCACTGATGGCGGTCTTTTTTGGAAATGCCCCCCTTTTTGCCAAGTAATAAGCATAATCCGGAAAAACCTGCGCCACCACCCCCGGATCCCCTTCAAACATGATCGGCTCATCACTGTTCGATTCTGCCGCTAACGCGATCCATCTGAAACTGGCTAGCACTGCTGCGTTAAAAGTGCGTGGGTCTACCGATTCCACTACCTCTTGCGCTTTCGCGACATACCTTGATTCGAAAATGCTCAATTCCCGAAAAAAAAGTGCGAATGCTTCGTTGGATTTGGCGGAGGCATGCGTAAAGAATACTTTTTCAGCGCAGCGCACCCACGGAATAATTTTGAGAACGTCAACTTCCTTTTCATTTTCCTCGATGCGGTATTCCGTACACAATAAAAGTGCTTCGTGCCAAGTAGCCGCTTTCTCGATTGGGCGGCTTGGTCTAAAGTCAGGGACATGGGCGCACGCACAAAAAAAGGCAGTGCACACTGAAAGGACTCGCATGAACGGTTTCATGAACACACACATACCAGAAAAATCTAAAGTTGCGATCTCGTTCCCTGGGCGTAGCGACTTCCGCGTGGTGCCGCCCAACGAAGCCTATGTGAGTGTATTCGACAGAAGCTTTCATTTTGGTGATTCAGTTTACGAAGTCGTACGCACTTACGACGGCGTACTCTTCGGCATGAAGGAACACACAGATCGCTTGCGTAATTCTATGAAACTTGGTTTGTGGGCCCACCTGCCCGACTTCTCGTTGATCGAACGCATGATTAAAGATACTTGTCGCCAGTATTTTTCGGAGTTTGGGCGCAAAGATCTTTACGTACGCGTTACCGTGAGTCGCGGCATAGGCGACACTAACATTGACCCGACAACCTGTGGCCAACCTTACGCCGTAGTGATCGCTAAAGAAATTCCTCCAGCCCCAGACTGGCATGCAACCAAAGGCGTAGAGTTCGCAACTGTTCAGCGGCGCCGGAACTCCCACGAAGCCCTCCCCCCTTCGATGAAATCCGGAAACTATTTGAACAACGTTCTCGCCATAGTCGAGGCAAAACACAACGGCGGCTCCGACGCCGTAATGGTCAATGCCCACGGTTTTGTGACCGAAGGAACGACCAATAATCTGTTCATTGTTAAAAATGGCGTAGTTTGGACGCCTTCGATGGATGCGGGTATTCTTGAAGGCATCACCCGGGCCATGATTTTGAATCTCTGTCGCCAACATAAAATTCCAGTCGAAGAACGACTTTTCACCATACAAGATGTATTTTCCTGTGAAGAATTATTTCTATCTTCGACGACTCGGGAAATCGTACCGATCACCAAACTCGACGGTCAAGCAATAGGGAATGCAAAACCGGGACCTGTCACTGTTTCATTGCGCAAACTTCTGCGCGAACACATCGCTAGCGAAGTTAAAAAACAACCTTCACTTTTCGAAATGGTTTAGAACTTTTCATGAAACGAAACTCTGCTTTAAAAAAACATCTAAAACGAGCGTTGCCGATTGCCATTGAAGCTGCCACTGAGGCGGGCGCATTTATAGAAAAAAAATATGGACGCTATCGCTCACTGTCAACCAAACCGATGGCGGGCCTGGTTACAGAAGCTGATCGCGGTGCCGAGAAGATAATTCTCCGAACTCTGCGCAAGAGTTTTCCACTTGATCACTACTGGGGTGAGGAAACCGGACGCAGCGAAGCCAAATGGAAAAGCCCATTTCGTTGGCACATTGATCCGCTCGACGGAACCACTAACTTCGTTCACCACGTCCCTATGTTTTGCGTTTCGATCGGACTAGAGTTCGAAAATACCGACTCCGTCTTGGGCGTAATTTATCAGCCAATGATGCGAGAACTGTTCACCGCCACCCTGGGCGGGGGTGCCTATCGCAACAATCAACGAATTCGCGTATCGAAAGTCGCCACTGTGGCCGACGCACTTTTAGCCACGGGTTTTAGCCTTAAAGTTGATCAGTACCAAAAAACCGAAATGCAAAGTCTCAGTAAACTATTAAACCAGTCCCATGGCATTCGCCGCATAGGCAGCGCCGCACTAGATCTTGCTTACGTCGCAGCGGGACGATTCGACGGTTTCTATGAACGCGGCTTAGCCAACTGGGACGTCGCCGCTGGCATGGTCCTTGTTCGAGAAGCAGGGGGCGCAGTTTCAAACGCTCGAGGCGAACGATTTCGATTGAGCGACGACACGATCGTGGCCACCAACGAAAAGATTCAGGGCGAATTATTAAAATTCATTGAATCTTAGCTTTACCCCGTGCCGTCGAAGGCAAAACCTGCCCCGCATTGACGCGCACGCCAAGTCACTTCAGAATGGTAATTTAAGGGGGGCATCAGGCTATGTCTGCTGTCTATTTGCTCGATAAATTTTCACACGAAGCGATTGTCATTCAACTCTTTCTGATTTCAGTGATCACGATGAGTTATTTTGGTTACCTACTTCTCAAAAAGAAAAAATACGGTGCTGCCAAAAAACAAATTCCAGACAACGTCGTACGAGCCTATTTAATGGAACTCATTTCTCACGCCGAAGGCTTCAAGAACCAGCTTTTCGGCACCAATTTCCAAATTCCTACGGGTAAGGCTCCGGATCTGACGGCCAGTTACGCCGCAACTGCAACAGCCGCGCCGGCAAACGCCGGTGACGCTGCCGCCGTAACGGCCGCGCAAGGTCTCGTGGCAGAACTGCAAAAGCAACTTGCTGCCTCTAATGCCAAACAAGAAGAATTTGCAAAAACCATCAGCCAACTTTCGGCCGATAAAGCGACGCTCGAAGCAAAGGCCGCCCAAGGTGGCGCTCCCGCAGCGGGAGGGGCTCCTTCGAAAGATGCTCTCGAAAAAATAGCTAAACTCGAGGCAAAACTTTCGGAATATGAAGTAATCGAAGATGATCTAGCCAATTTGAAAAAATACCAACAAGAAAACAAACAACTTCGGTCACAGTTGGCCGCTCTTCAAGGAGGCGCCCCAGCCCCAGAAGCTCCAACTGAAACACCCGCAGCGCCCGTCGAAGCTATCGTCATGCCAAACACTGGCGCTCCAGCCGTCAGCGCTACCGCTCCAGCCGTCAGCGCTACCGCTCCAGCCGCGAGTGCTGCTCCAGCCGCCAGCGCTACCGCTCCAGCCGCGAGTGTCGCTCCAGCTGCCAGTGCTGCTGGGAATGCCTCGCCTATAGCTGCGGCAGAACAAGCAGTGGCGGAGAACAAAGCCAATGACCAATTTGAACAGTTAGTCGACAAAGTTGAAGAGAGTTTGGCTACTCCAGCGGGCGCTAGTGCCGTAGATCCGGCGGCGGTTGCTGCTGCAAAAACAGCTCCACCTGCTTCAGACACTGCGGCTCCGCCGACACCAGCAGCGCAAGCGACCGACATTAAACCGAGCGCTGCCCCTGTTGCCGCAGCGAAGCCGGACAAAAGTGACACAGACCTGTTAAGTGAATTCGAACGCATGCTCTCGGGGTGAAGTCCGAATGAAAATGACTAAATTCAATTTTGGTGCTTTTTTGGGAGCAAGCTTAATGTTTTTGGCTTCCGCCCACGCGTCTGTTCCGAAACCAAATAAACTGAATTCGCTACGCAGCAAAGACCTCGACACTGCAACCAGCTTGTTCTCTTCTACCGTACAAAAAAATCGCTCCGTCAGCGCCTGGATCGGAGCCCTACACTCCAAGTTCGGGCCTAAAACTAGCGATATATTGCACGAAATTTTAGAATCAAATAGCTCCTCGGAGTCTATGAGGTGGGCCTCCCTCATCGGTGTAGCTCGCCTCAACGGAAAAAAATCTCTCGAGACACTAAGAACTTACATGTCGCACTCGAGCTGGCTGTTACGCGACGCTGCTATAAAAAGCGCAGTCGCGCTAAATGCTCGGGAGCTCGCTCCCCATATCGAATCGCGGCTTCAGGATGAGGCCCTTGTTATTCGAACAAGTGCGGTCGACGCCATTGGACAGCTAAAATTAAAAACCTCTTCTAAAAAATTATTGGCCGCGCTCTTTGACCCGTCCAACACCCACGGTGGCAAGGCGTTATGGATACACCAGCACATATTAAAAGTGTTGCGTGAGTTCCGCTACGAAGCTGCTCTTCCTAAATTAGGCGAGTACGCCAAGAAATATCCTAAAGACATAAAACTCCGCACAGAAGTGCAAAAAACTATTCGAGCACTTCAGGCCAAAGCGCCCAATATCAAACGCCCTGATCCAAAACGTCTTTAATACGCTGTTCTTCCATCTTTTTTAATTTCACCTTGGAAAATATGATGCGCCCCACTCTATAGAGCATCGTATTTTCCTCTACAGAATCCGAAACCGCCTCATTCCAACCTTCCAAGGCGTCGCGCTGAACCATTTGTTCTTTTTGAATAGAAACCTTTACAGAAGGACGACCATTGTAGTGACCAGGGGAAAGACTCATGCGAAGTCGATACTTTGCCTTCATATAGGTCGGTCGATCTCCGAAAGAATCGATGAAGTTCTTCTGGGCGGTGTTTTCGATCCAAGTAGTTTGCAGTAAACCTGCCTGCCGGTTTTGTACCGTGCGATCGAACGGCTTCAGTGCTTCAAGGGCCGCCTGCCAAGCAGTATTGTAGTCGGTCAAATAAATTCGCGAATATATCTTCACGGACTCTTTGCCGGGCTGATGAAAGGTACTGCAAGCTCCAAACACCGCTATAAAAACAACTGACGCTGCGCGGTAAGCGGTTTTTTTCCAGTTTCTACCCGATTGATTCAATGCAATCACCCCAAAATTTCCTCAAATCTTCCTCGTAGATTTTCGCACGAACCCTGAGTTATGTCCCAAAAAAACCTAACCGGGAGAAACTCTTGATCCATTTTAAAAGTCCGTTCCTGCTACTTTTAATCGTGTCCGTCTCGGCCTCAGCGACCAGTCCGTCCACCGTGGCGCTGCGAGCCAGAGATCTCGGAATTCAATTTGACGGCACTCCAGGGAAACAAAATTCTATAACGGACGTAAATGGCACCCTTGTGGGGCACACCACCCTCACAATAGACGAAGGCTCAAACGCCATTCGCACCGGTGTCACCGCAGTTCTTCCCGCCGGCCACACCCAGAGCAAAGTACCGGCATCCTATTTTTCGCTAAACGGAAACGGCGAAATGACGGGTACCCACTGGATCTCGGAATCAGGATTTCTCGAGGGACCGGTACTCTTGACGAATACTTTCAGCGTAGGTCTTGTTCGAGACGCCGTGCGCAAATGGGGGGAATCGCGATTTCCGAACAACGACCCCGATCTTGACGATGCATTTATGTTGCCGGTGGTGGCTGAAACCTGGGACGGATTTTTAAGCAACATCAAAGCCCACGCCGTCACTGAAGGACACGTTTTTTCCGCCCTGGATTCAGCAAATGCCGGCCCCCCGCTTGAGGGTGGCGTAGGTGGCGGAACGGGCATGGTGTGTTTCGAGTTCAAATGCGGCATCGGAACTTCCTCGCGAGTGATTGAAAACTACACGGTTGGAGTGCTCGTGCAAGCAAACTTCGGTGACCGCGACGAATTGCTCGTACGCGGCGTCCCCGTCGGCGAACAGATTTCCGACCTTTTGCCGGACCTCGAACAGCCTTTAAACGAATCTTTGGCCGAACACTCACCACTAGCACGAAAAAAAGATGGCTCCATTATCGTGATTGTCGCAACGGACGCGCCGCTTTTGCCGTCGCAACTCAACCGAATAGCCAAACGTGCCACCGTTGGGCTGGCACGCACTGGGAGTATCGCTCACAATTCCTCGGGTGATTTGTTTCTCGCCTACTCGACAGCGGTGCCCCGTACCGACGCTGAAGGCAATGAACTTTGGAGCGCCATTCCGAACTCCGCGATGGATCCCCTGTTTCGCGCCACCGCCGACGCGACCGAAGAGGCCATTCTAAACGCTCTCGTCGCTGGTCGCACGACAATTGGAAAAGACTACGTGCGCGTGCACGGAATCCCTCACGAACGACTCCTTTCACTTCTTAAAGACCGAAAATAATGCGCCAAGTCTAGTGACCTGAAATTTCATTGCCAATAACCTACCGGGGGTCTACCATTTGCAATCGTAGCCAAAATTTTTCATGTCAATGGAGATAGAAGGAGGCATTAATGTCCGTCAAGAATACTCGAACTACGGTGCTTGGACTTAGCCTTGTTGCGGCCATCGGGATTATCGTCGCATGTACCGGCCAAGGAACCGCAAAAGATAAACCCAAATACGTCTTCAAAGATGGATCGGGTCCTAACGGCGCCATCCTAACGATTGACGGCAAACCCTTCGACCAAGAACAGCTCATGGGCGATAACAAGGGCGACTACGCGGAAGCCCTCAAACGCATTTATGATCTCAACCTCGCGGGCACAGGCCGACTGCTTCTCGAAGTGGGTTACAGTGAAGAAGCTAAAAAAGCTGGAATGTCCGTCGACGAATACGTCGAAACCAAGGTTTTAAAGTCTGATATCAAAATTTCGGATTCAGAATACAATGCGTTCGTGAAAGAAAAGAACATTCCGAAAGAACAACTCAATGCTCAACTCAAAGAGCGCATCATGGCGTATATGAAGGGTCAGAAGCGCATGGAGCAGCGAGATGCTTTGATCCTAAGCCTTTCCAAAAAACATAAAGTTGAATTGTATTTTAAGAAACCGAACGTTCGAACCGACATCGAAGTTGGCGACGCTCCATTCCTCGGCTCGAAAGACGCGAAAGTAAAAGTAGTCGCGTTTTCGGACTTCGAATGCCCGTTTTGTTCACGTGCAGCGAATATCGTAACTCAACTCAAAAAGATTTACGGTAACAAGGTTCAAGTGGCATTCAAACACTATCCACTTCCTATGCACCCTAAAGCAAAACCAGCTTCGGAAGCCTCCATGTGTATTAACGAACAAAGCTCTGATAAGTTTTGGAAGTTTCATGACAAACTTTTCGAGAACCAAGACAAACTGGATGACGAAAACCTCAAGAAGTACGCAAAAGAGGTTGGCGCCAACATGGAAAAATTTACCGAGTGCTTCAACTCTAAGAAGTACGCCGCCCACGTTGAAAATGACCTTCGTTACGGAAGTCAAAAAGGCGTGAGCAGCACTCCGACGTTCTTCATTAACGGCATCGAAGTCAAAGGAGCGCAACCAATTGAACGCTTCCGCGAACTGATCGACGAAGAACTCGCCGGATAAGCCTTTTCCGAAATATGCCTGTATTCAAAACGGCGCGACTAAAATCGCGCCGTTTTTTTTTTGCCGCGAATTGCCGACTATTTTTTACCGACTTCTTTAGTCATTTTCTTTCTGCGAAAATCAACATGATACGCCATCTCCAAGGAGGGAGATCGCCTCATGTCAGTAGACAGCGTTTCTTCAGCCCAGCGCGAAATCGAACTAGCTAAACGCTTACTCAAAGAGCGTGAAGAGGACCACGCGCGCGAAGTCGACAAAATGCGCCAAGGTCAAGACGACCAAGTGCGCCAACTTCGAGAATCCCAACAAGAAGCCATTCAACGACTCAATGAGAAATCTACAAAATTTCACGAACGTCAACGCGAAGACTTCACTAAACAAATGGGTAAGGTGTCTGATCAATTCGAAAAAACCTTGTCCGAAGAGCGTCGCACAAACTACGATCGCACTGGTAGGATCATCGACGATGCTACTCGCCAACGAACGATCGAAAACGAAACTCGGGCCAATCAAATTCGTAACCTATTAGATGCTAACCGCACTACTTCCGACACTGAACGTGAGCAGGCGGCTGGTCGAATCAAAGATCTAAACGACAAATACAATGCAGATCGCGAATACTTCGCCCGCTTTACCGACCAAAAGCTAGGCGAAATGCGCGACGCCAACCGCGAAGCGCTTGCTAAGACAACAGCAGAAGCCCGCGCCAAGATCGATGCCAACACGAGTAGTAGTTCTGAGTTTAATAATCGAGAGAAAATGGGCGCCGAGCTCCGCTTCAAACGTCTGGCTGAACAAACCAAAACTGAGCGTGACATGCTGAAAAACGCCGGCACTCTTAGAGAAGATCAGCTTAAAGACGACAAGATGTTGCTTGAGCGTAAACTTGGAGCCGACGGCAACCGTGCGCTAAATCAATACCGCGAACGGATGTCCGAGAATCTAGCGAAAACGATCAACGACAACAATGTTCTCAGCGCCCAACGGGAACAAGAAAACGCTGCCCGTTTGGCTCGTCAAGAGAACGACCACCAAGCAAAACACCAGCAGGCTGTGAATCAGTTTCGCAAAAATGAAGCCGAAATGAAGTATGCTAACGAACAACTGCGAAACCGTAACGATCTGCAACGGGAACTTGATGATCGCCGACACAAACAGGACACGTTCTTAAACTCAGAAGCTATTCGTCGACAAGAAGAAGGCGCTCGGGAGAGCTTAAAAAATCGTTTCTCTGGTCGACTGGATGAAGTCGAAAACAAACACGCCGGAAGATTCCGCGAATATCAGAATGAAATGCAACAAAAAATGGCGGAAATGGAACTGAGAGGTTCTGTTGAGCGTAATACCAACGAACAGAAAAAAGCAGTAGAGTTTGCGGCGCAAGATTCTAAACACAACCAAGAAAAACTAAACATCAACAAAGCTTTCGAAGACAAGATTCTAGCAGCGGAAGAATTAAGGCAACGCCAGCTCGAAGATCTTACTAAAAATAGCCAAGAAACTCTCCGCGAAGTACAAAAAACGAAAGATCGCCAAATCGCATCGACTAATCGCGAAAATCAGACCAGACTTTTCGTAGAAACCAGTCGATTCCGCGACCAAATGGAAGAGGCTCGCCTCACCCACGAATTGAACCAAACGGCCCTGCAAGACTCAACTACTCGCCAATCCAAACAGTTGGCAAAAGCCTACTCTAAGTCGTTGACCCGTCAAAAAGAGAGTTTCGACGATGCGACTCAAGAACTTAAACACAACTCTATGATCACCACGGCGAAACAGCGCGGTGATGCGGAACATCAGAGCAGAATCCAGCTCTTAGATCTCCAAGCAAAAAACCGTCTGCTGGTCATGCAAATGGAAGACAAGATTGCCCGACTCAAGGACGAACACAACGCTCAGCTAGACAAAATGCAAACCGAACACGAAAAGGCCACTCGTGACACCATCAAACGCAATAAAGAGTTACTCGACAACGAACGTGAGGCACGACAACGCGATATCCAAATGAAAGATCAACAATCAGATGCCCGTTTAAAACAACAAGAAGCCTTTTTTCGACAAGAGATCGAGAAATTAAGACGCACCCATGAACTCTCCATCAAGAAGAGTTAAAATAGTTGCGACCGTTGGACCTGCGTCGCAGGATCAAAACACCCTAGAAAACATGATTCGCGCTGGCGTGAATGTTTTCCGACTCAATTTTTCTCATGGCACCCACGAAGATCAAAGCGCTCGTTTTCACAGCATTAGAGCCGCGTCTACTGCTCTAGGAAAACCAGTAGCCATATTACAAGATTTGCAGGGTCCGAAACTACGCGTCGGGCGTTTTCCCAATGGATCGATTACGATTGAAAAAGGCGAAGAAGTTTTACTCAAGCTCGAAAACCGTGAAACCATTGCCAAACAAAGTTCCAAAATCAAAGTCATCCCCTATAACTACGAACGACTTTCAAAAGAAATTCAAACCGGCCATCGCATCCTAATGGACGACGGAAACCTAGAAGTGGTTGTCACAAATATCAAAAACACAGATCTTACCGCACAAGTCGTATTCGGTGGAACTCTCAAAGACCACAAAGGCATGAATTTTCCCGATACTCGCTTAACGATCGAAGCTTTTACGCCTAAAGACAAAGAAGACCTGCTCCTGGGACTAAAACTGGGAGTTGATTACGTAGCGCTTTCGTTTGTACGTTCAGCCTTCGATGTTCGAACCGTTCAACGGTTCATGCACGCCCACCGAAAAAATATTCCCGTTATTTCCAAAATCGAAAAAGCTGAGGCGATCACCAACTTACCAGATATTCTCGAAGTCACTGACGCAGTGATGGTCGCGCGAGGAGACCTTGCAGTAGAAGTTGGAACCGCTCAAGTGCCTAGCCTACAGAAAAAAATAATCCTCGAATGCAACAAGCGGGGAATTCCCGTGATCACCGCCACCCAAATGCTGGAGAGCATGATTCATACACCTCGCCCTACTCGAGCCGAGGCGAGCGACGTAGCCAACGCTGTATTGGACGGAACAGACGCGGTGATGCTTTCTGCCGAGAGCGCATCGGGTAAGTTCCCAGTACTCACGGTTTCGGTAATGCAAAATATAATCGTGGAAACGGAGTCGAAATCTCAGACCAAGCGCAATGCCACTCTAGCCTACATTTCGCACCAGCTCTTAAGTCTTCAGTCTTTCGATCACTTGCCCGTAGTTGAAGCCATTGAACGGGCGGCGTCTGAACTTGCAGAGTCCGTCGGTGCCAAACTCGTCGCCTGCACGACTCATACCGGCCAAGCTGCTCGCGCATTAGCTAAATTTCGCCCCGTGGTTCCAATCATCGCTTTCACCGACAATGTCGACGTTGAACGACGTTTGGCACTCGTCTGGGGCGTGGAAACTATTCCGGCTCCGAGTGCAGTTGGACTCGACGAATTGTTCCAGCTCGCGGAAGTAGAGCTCGTCAAACGCGGATACGCTAAAAGAGAAGACTTCGTGGTGTTTACGGCCGGTTATCCGCCTTTTCGCCATGGCTCCACTAGCGTCATCAAGATCATACAGTTAAAAACTGAGGCTCCCGACGGAAAACCCAAAAAGCCTAAAGACCAAAACGACAATCTAGAAACCTATCGAACTAGAAAAGCCCAATTTCTAATCGACCACGCGCTGTGCATTCAGTGTGGGGGGTGCGTTGAGGTTTGTCCGAACGACATATTCGCTTATTCGGGCCGTAAGGTTTACCTCAAAGAAAGTAACTGCAAGCTATGCACCTTCGACAACGCGTGCATGGAAATCTGTCCCACCTCCGCGATTGAAATCGTAAAATTGAGCGACTAACATAAATATAACGCTAAGCATTATACCCCCCATTCTCCCTTGCCGGGCTGGGTGGTTCTCGGTAGAAAATGTTTCTCATGGCCCAAACCACTCCGCTCATGCAGCAGTACAACGAAATCAAGAGTCGCCACCAAGACTCCCTTCTGCTTTTTCGCATGGGGGATTTTTACGAGCTCTTCGGGACCGACGCGGTGGAAGCGGCCAAAATTCTCGATATTGCCCTCACCACACGCAACAAGAACGACCCCACAGCCCTTCAGATGTGCGGTGTGCCTCACCATGCGCTACAGAACTATTTGCCAAAACTCATTGCAGCCGGCAAGAAAGTGGCCCTCTGCGAACAGCTTGAGAATCCGAGCGAAGCAAAAGGAATCGTTCGGCGCGACGTGGTACGAGTGATCAGCCCAGGCACCCAACTCGACCCCGAGGTGCTAGACCGTACGCGCCCTAACCTTACTCATGCGGCACTGACCCGCTCCGACGGGTCGGTTTACTGGGCGACCTGCGACTTCAGCACGGGGCATTTCTGGTTCGGGGCTACCAAAACCCTCACCGATTGGGAGCTGTTTCTAAAAACCCTCGCACCTAGCGAAGTCATTTTGCCACAGTCCCCCAATGGTGGCGCTCGCAACAAAGTAAAAGAACTCTTGCCGTCGGCTTACGTACAAGAAGTCCCAGAGTTTTATTTCGATGAACAATACGGGCGCGATCGTTTAAGCGAACAATTTGGTGCCATTCATACGGACGCGATTAATCCGAAGCTTTCCCAAAATAACAGCCATATCGGCCCATGTGCGGCGCTAATTAAGTTGTTCCAAGAAACCCAAAAGACTCAACGCATACCTGCCGTTATTCGTCTGGTGTACTGGGACGAACACCAATTCATGGACCTCGATCCACAAACGATCGCGGCTTTGGATCTTCTTCCTTCCGACCGCACTCGAGGTAAAAGTCTTTACGAATTCCTCAATCGTACCCAAACATCTATGGGTGCGCGCACACTACGAGAGTGGCTATTGCGCCCTTTGATAGAACGTTCGACAATTGTTGAACGCCAACGCTTCGTAAAGTCCTTGTACTTACACACCGAATCGGTAAGTCAGGTGTTACGCGAAATTTACGATATCGAACGACTCCTCACTCGAGTTTCAAACGCCGCAGAATTTGGCACTTCGAATGCCCGCGATCTCAAGGCGCTTGCCCAGTCGATTGAACAGTCGTGGAACCTCGCCCTCGCGCTCGAGCCGTGTTCACCCTCGCTAGCCAACCGCCTCCAAGTTCGGCTTTCCCAAGACCTACGCGTATTGGCCCGCGAGACAACCGCTAATATCGTAGACCTTCCCCCGCCGACCACTCGTGAAGGCGGTATGTTTCGCAAAGGTTTCAATTCAGAACTAGACGAGCTCATCGACCTAACGGAACGCGGGGAGCAGTGGCTCGTGCAGTACGAAATTGAACTGCGCCAAACAACTAATATTTCGAGTCTCAAAGTCCGCTTTAACCGCGTGTTTGGGTATTACATCGAAGTTACGAAAACCAATCTCAAGAATGTTCCAGATAGTTTCATACGTAAACAAACCATGGCAACCGCCGAGCGGTATATTACGCCCGAGTTAAAAGAATTCGAAGATAAGATTCTTAATGCGGAAAAACGCCGTACCGACTTTGAACATGCACTCTACCGCAAACAGTGCAGTCAGTTCGCGGCTCATGCGCACCCAATCTTAGAAACGGCTCGTGCAGTGGCGGAAATTGACGCACTTCAAACGCTTGCGCGCTTGCTAGGTGAAGGGGGATACGTTACCCCCGAAATTTTTAACGACACTCGCCTCGTTATCGAAGCAGGCGTGCACCCAACAGTGGCTCACGCAATGCAATCCTCTGGGCAGTCTTTCGTTCCGAACGATCTGACGATGGGCTCAGGAAATCTTCCTTCATTTTTACTCATTACCGGACCTAATATGGGAGGGAAAAGCACCGTCATGCGGCAGACTGCACTCATCGTGCTGCTCGCCCAAATAGGAGCGCCGGTGCCCGCGACTCGAGCTGAGTTGGGAATCGTCGATCGTATTTTTACGCGCATCGGATCGGCGGACAATCTGGCAGAAGGCGCTTCAACCTTTATGGTTGAAATGAGCGAGATGAGTTTTATTCTGCGCCAAGCCACGACTCGCAGTTTGATTTTGGTCGATGAAATTGGACGCGGCACCAGCACCTACGATGGACTGAGTCTTGCCACCGCAATCGCTGAACACATTGTCACTCGAATTGGGGCACGCACGTTGTTCGCCACCCATTACCATGAACTCACACTGCTCGAATCCCGAGTCTCAGGCGTGCAGAACGTTCGAGTGGGTGTGCGTGTTACTTCTGACGCTAACGTAGAGTTTCTTTATCGCCTGGAAATCGGTGCATCGGAACGATCCTACGGGATTCTCGTTGCCAAACTTGCGGGACTCCCTGAAAATATTCTTATGCGCGCACAGAATGTTTTAGAGGGCCACGAGACGGGGCAGAGTTCGCTTACAAAAGAATCCGCGTCCCCGGTGACCGTGCGACTTCGTCGTCCGGCAAAGACCGAGACTCACCAACTGGGGTTGTTCTAATTCCATGAATCTCCGTCGACAAAAACTGCTTGATCGCGGAATCGGTATTCCGCTTTTAGCCATTCTTAAACCACTGGTAATTCTTGCGGGCATTATTTTAAAACGAGATCACACGCTTCCGGACCCGGGTCTAGATCGTGGAGGTCGGATCACGGTATTAAAAATGTTAGGAGGCGGTAGTCTGGTGATCGCCCTTCCGGCCTTGCTGGGGCTGCGAAAAAGATTTCCGCGAGTTCATTTTCAATTGGTGACAACCCCCTCCGTCGCTCCGTTCGCTCGCACTCTTGGGGTGTTCGATGAAATTCTGACCATTGAACAAAATAGTGTTTTTGCACTCGCCGCTAGTGCGTTGCACGCACTCGTTAAATGCTTTCGTTCAAATTGTTTTATTGATCTCGAAGTTTACAGCAAACTCTCCACCGTATTTTCGGTATTCACCTGCGCTCACAATCGTATCGGTTTTTACCTGGAAAACGTCATTTGGCGAAAACCTATTCACACTCATCTTATTTTCTTTAACCGATTTGCGCCTGTGCATCTTTTTTATGAACGCGTGGCCATTCTCCTTGGCGCCGAAGTAGCCACCTACCAGGAGTGCCAAAAACTTCTGCGCTCGGTCTGCAAAATTCCCGAAGTCTCGGCCTCCCCCCAACACGGTCGTCCGGTAGTGGTAATTGGGTCCGGCTGTTCTGCTTTGGGTCAAGAACGAATGTTTACCGCTCCCGAGTGGAGTCAAATATTTAGATCCCAACTAGAAAAAAACCCGGCACTAAGCGATTCCCGCATAGTTTTTCTTGGCGGACCAGAAGACCAGACATTGGCCGATTCTATTCTAAAGATTTTATACGCGAGCCACCCAAACTTGGAGATTGAAAACCTTTGCGGAAAACTCGCCCTTACTGACTCCATACGCGTGCTCGCAGAAGCTCGTGAATTCTGGGGGATAGATTCCTCTCTACTCCATTACGCCCGACTGCTAGGACGCAAGTGCATTAGTTTTTGGGGACCAACCGCGCCGTTTTCGCGACTAAAAAAGTTCCCAATAGAAGAAGAAGTGCACTACCGTAAAGTGCCCTGCTCTCCTTGCGTGCACGTAACCGAGTTCCCACCATGTAACGGCAACAATGTGTGCATGAAAAGTTTGGTTTCGCCAATGACTGACGATATCCTTGAAAAAAATCTACCCGTATTTCACGGAGCACCTGAGTTTTGAAAAATATCACCCGAATCGCACTAGGCTTTGTATTCGTTATATTTCTAGTAAAATCGTTCGACTACGTCGTTCGACATGGTGATCGCTTGCATGACCAAGACACCGGTTCTGAGGACAACACCATAACCGCAGCCCGAAACTTTGTGCAGGATGGTTTTTTTAAAAGTTGTGGTCTGCCGAAATACGGACGTTACAACTTAGATTCGGCTTCTAAAACAATTGCAGAGAGCGATTACTACACGCACTACTTTCCAGGACCAGACTACGTGCTCGCCACGACCTCGGCAGTATTTGGCGCCCACTTTAAAACAGCGCAGTGGTCGCGCTTAGTTCCACTTTTTACATTCTTCCTGGCGGTGCTTTTTTTTCTCTGGGTGGGGGCTCGATCCCTTTGGCCGAACCAACCGCTCGCCACTCCGTGGATTGCCGCGTTCATACTTTTCGCCCCTGCCAATCGTAATTGGGTACTAAATCTTCATGGGCATGGCTACGTTAGCGCTTACACTCTTGCCGCGCTTTCACTAGGAGTCCTGGCCGCCAGTTGGACCTGGAGTAATCGTAAAAATCATTTCTCTATTTATGGTTCGATGGTCGGAGCTTTTCTACTAGGCTTTGCTTCGAACTACATGTTGCTGACAAATGCGTTCGTGGTTTGCGCCGCACCGCTGGTCGGTGGACTACTTGCTCATAGTCCGAACCGCAAAGCCTGGCAGTTGCCATTTTGGCTTTCTTTCGTGGTTGGACTCGGTTTGGTGGCAGCATTTTTTGTTCACTTGTATCAGATCGCTTGTCTTTTTAGCTGGAAGGACGCCCTAGCCGATCAGCTGGGGACTCTTTCGGCACGCGTTCAAAAAAGCCACGCCGCCGCACCTATTTCTCGTATTCGACTGCTAGGTCAGTACAGCGACCAAGTATTCGGCTTTTACGGCCTCAGCGCTAAGGCAATGGCATTGCTTGGCCTGTTCCTCGCCTGGATATCTTCGGCGAGCGGTATTGGCCGAAAACGGCAAATCGCAGCGCTTGCACTGGCCATATTGGCGGCCTATGCCTGGGTACTGGTGCTCCCATCACACGCGTCAGGCCACTTACACGTGAATCCTCGAATATTTTTGCTGCCGTTTGTGTGTGTGCTGGTTTTACTGGCTCGAATCACCGGGGTGTCAAAGAAATAGACACCTGTTCGGGCCCCTCACTCCTAACTAGCCTATTTTCCCCCTAATTTTCGACTTTTTCGAGGGACCGCCGCCGAACATGGGTCCTGTGTCAACTTGGCACCCCCGTTGCAATTCAACCCATCCGAGAGAACTTTGCGAGAGTTGTGCATCATGCATGAACTCTCTTTTGGAGGAAGTAGAAATGAAGCGGAAGTGGAACACCGTTCTAACATTGTTGGCGGCAATCTCGATTACGCTCGCCGGCGTGGGATGCGGTTCAAATTCAGAAGAAGAAAATTTAAACCCTAATGGCGTCGGCGCTCCCGGCGTCTATGGTGGCGGCGTACACACCTTACCAGGTGGCGTATCGGTGGTTACTTTCAATGGAACCAACGTTTACGACAGTGGCGTAACGGTTTATGGCACGAATTACTCCACCGGATACGCTGGCCAAAACAGCATCAGCTTTGGATCCCCGGCCCTGCCAATCGGCCAGCCCGGAACGATCGTATCGAATTCGTTCATTTTTCCAGGCACGCAGTTGCAACTCGTAAAAACTCCGGGTAGTTCGACCAATTATTCGAACCTCTCGGCGGTACTCAACCTGTCGAGCGCATTTACCTCGACCCACGGTCAGATAAGCAATCTGCAAATGATCGACTTTCGATTTTACCCACAAGGGTCCAGCGGCGCATTTAAGATCTACTTATGTTGCGCAACAAATCCTATGACGGGTCAGTCGTCGACAGTAGTCATCGAGTAAAAACTTTCGAACCGCAGTAGTAGAGCTGGTGGCATGCAGAGTGAATGTTGAAGCCTAAGCCACAAGGCATTAAGCGGAACGTGCATCTAGAGAGGACAACGGGGACTAGAGTAAAAAACTCTGGTCCCTTCCTGATTTTTAGCGGATTGTGCGCAATTCACGCACGAACTGTTCGCTGTAGGCTTTCGCCACTACGTCGATCCCATTCAAATCAAGCGTGGTACGATCCGCGGTATGTGGACTCCATGATTGTCTTAAACGCGCGGCCGCAATTCCCGACGCTCGTTTGCTCGAGAACACCCATAGTTTTGGACCGTCGATTTCCAACAATGCAGAATCCGACTCGCCTTCGCCGCTAACCATCACTTTTACATGGCCGACCAAAACACCATCAACCCCCAATGCTTGCCCGAGCTTTTGCAGGCTTGTTTCGCCTGACCAACCGATTTCATTAGGATTGAGCGTTTTCAAACCACTCGGCGACACACTTACGGGGGGCTCGTGATTGAGCTTCAATTTTTCAAACCATTTGCCAATTCTGCTAGTAAGCGACTCCGTACGTATTTCTTGGGCAAAAAAAGTAGCGCTAGTGGTTTCATTTACCTCTTGAATTTGAATCTCCTCGGCACTGGAAGCGAAATTTGCTCGCAACTCACGATCAAACGATTCGAAGCTTTGCGACGCCAACTGTTCTGCGATCTTTCGCTGTTCTTCTCGCGTCAGGTTACATTTGGCTTCACACTCAAGTGTCACCGTATAACCAGCCCAGGCTAGCTTCTTGATCCCACCCACCGAGCGACTACTCGTATCGACCACCACTTCGTTTGCGAATCCCCTCGGTTGTTTGGCACGCGCCGCAATTTGATCAAGCGGTTGCACCGAAGCACACCCAACGAATGCCGCTAAAAGAGTCGCAGACGCTATAATTTTAAACATAATTTGTATCCCCCGAGCCACGGTTTCAATGGTCCCTGCGCAACGGCCTTGCGCGTAAAACATCCTAACGAAAACCCGTTCAGCGCGCAACTCCGCGGCAACTTAGATAGGCGCGCTGGGCTCAGGAGGGGAAAAAACTTCCTCGCTCTTCTCGAGCCCGCCTTTGTTGGCATTAAAATAGTAACCATGCCCAAGCAAACGCCACTTTTAGCAGTCGAATTTCTCCAACACCTGCGTTTGGAACGCGGTCTCAGCACCGCTACGACCGAGGCCTACGCTAACGACTTGCGCGGATATTTTCAGTTTTTGGACCAAACAAAAGAGTCCTTGGTGAATGTTAGTCCGGTGATTGCAAACGAATACGTAACCGCATTGCAGAAGAGAAACTACGCGCCCGCGTCAATTCACCGTAAAATATCGGCCGTAACCGGGTACTACGACTTCTTAGTCCGCGAACAAAAATGCATGATCAACCCTTTTACTAAAGTGGAGTATGCGCCTCATCGCGCGCTGCCTACGGTTCCCCCATCCCAGGAGTCGATCGGAGAGCTTTTGGAGGGCGATCCCAGTCGAGTGACCAGTATGGCGCTCATGTTTCGTTTGCTTTATGCCTGCGGACTTCGAGTGAGCGAATTGGTAGGGCTCACGCTCGAAGCGGTGGATTTTGAGCGGGGCGTTCTTCGAGTTACCGGCAAGGGCGAAAAAACCCGACTCGTACCAGTCGACAGTGGAACGCTCGCGCTGCTACGGCGCTACACCCAAACCACTCGCAGTGCGGTGGCGCGCGACAGCTCTCAGACAAAATCATTTTTCTTAAATCCCCGAGGAACGTCGTACACTCGCCAGGGTGTATGGAAGGCCCTTAAGAAAATTGCCCCCGGGCTTTCTCCCCATACGTTACGCCATGCGTTCGCTACTCACTGTTTAGAAAACGGCATGAACTTGCGTTCGCTCCAGTTGCTGTTAGGCCATTCGGACATTGCGACGACCCAAATCTATACCGCCGTGACCGACGAGCGGCTCCGCGAAACTCTCGAAACCTTTCACCCGCGCTCCAAGAGCAAACGATTTGGCACTCGATAAACCGAGCCTTGAGTGTTACTCTCGGCACCACATTCAATATTTTGAACCGACACTGGAGTAATAATGTTTGAAAATTTCGGCGAACGCGTTCAGATGCTCTTTTTGCAAATGGTGCCATTCTTGATGGCCATCGTGATACACGAGGTTGCCCACGCCTTCGTAGCGCGCCGCCATGGCGATCATACTGCAGAAAAACTCGGACGCCTCACGCTCAACCCAGTGCCCCACATTGACCCAATCGGCACGCTGCTCTTTCCGGCCGTTAACATTCTAACCGGAATTCCCATTCTTTTCGGTTGGGCAAAACCAGTTCCGATCGACTACAATCGGCTGAAACCCTATCGCCGTGGCCTATTTCTGGTCGCGCTAGCCGGCCCGGCCTCTAACTTTCTGCTTGGATTCCTGGCCGCTCTGTTTTTGGTCGCTTTCAGCTCGCTCGTGCCTTCGAGTTTTTACCTTTATGAACCTCTTCGCGGCATGGCTTTTGTTGCTATTTCGATCAACTACGCGCTGGGACTTTTTAATCTAGTTCCGCTGCCCCCGCTCGACGGGTCCAAAATGGTGGAGTCCTTTTTATCTTACGAAGCCACCCGCCAATACGAAAAGCTTGCGGCTTATAGCTTTTTTATTTTGTTAGCTCTGCTTTGGAGTGGGGCCCTGAGCGTTTTGGCGATACCCATAAACTTTCTTAGCAACCTCTCAATCGGAATATGGGCCGCTATTTTCGGACAACTGGGCCTGATCTCCATGTAGGTCCCTTTAATCCGACCAATTCTTTCGCAATACTGCTTGTCAAGCATAGGGATCGTTCGATAGTCTACACACGAGGTCGTGCTTGGAACTCTTAAAAGTCAAAACCGATCAATTCGAAGGCCCCATGGACTTGCTGTTGTTTTTGATTCAAAAACACGAGCTAGACGTGTCGGCTATTAGCATTCACCTGATCACCGATCAGTACGTGCAATACGTCGAAATGATGAAAGACCTCAACTTTGATTCCGCCAGCGAGTTTTTGCTGATGGCGGCAACGCTAATACACCTAAAATCCAAACGTCTACTTCCGGAAGATGAGTCGCTGGCGACTGGTTCCTCAGATGACGGACTTCCTCGTTCCGAAGCCGAACTCGTTCGTCGATTACTCGAATACAAAAAATTTCAAGAAGCCGGCCGACGCCTCTACGAACTCCCGCGGCTAAACGAATCGGTTTTCAGCCGCCCTGGCGTACAACCACCCGAAAAACAAACCGTGTGGCGCGAAATGGACATGACGGGCCTTACGCTTGCATTTCAAGACGTACTCAAGCGTTCGCGCAAACGCACTCGCATCATCATTCGTGAGCCGACCTCTATTCCCGAGCGTATCGCGGAGCTGGGGAAAATCATGAAGGTCGATGAAATGACGGAATTCGCGTCGCTTTTATCGAGCGAAGCTGACCGTGCCGAAATCACAGTAACTTTCATTGCGCTCTTGGAGCTTGCGCGCCTGAAAAAGATCAAGGTCTATCAGAACGAAACGTTTGGCTCCATTTACATCAAACTTCTGGAACCGCTCGCTGAGTTCGACCCCACGCTCGCTACGGGATTTCAATATAACGTTCGCCAAATCGAGGAGCTGGCAAAAGCATGATCGATGAAACAGAACCCACCATAGAAAACGCAGTTACCGAAGAATCTGCCGAAGAAGCGACTACGTCTCCGGCTGTTTCTGAGGAACAGCTTCTTGAGCTTGCCCAAAAAGAAGGCCTGGCCGATGGACTTGAATCGGGTTCCGATGAAACTCCAGAAGCTCTTGAAGCTAGCGCCAAAGCGGTGGCCGAATTAACCGATGAACAGCGCGCTCAAACCAAGGCCGCTATCGAAACTATATTGTTCATGTCAGATCGCCCTTTGGGACTGCCACGATTACGCGCGACGATAGACTCAGACTTGCCACTCGGAGTGTACCGCACACTCATGGCGGAGCTACGTGCGGAGTCAGCTGCAGACCATCGCGGCATCGAAATCGCTGAAGTAAGCATGGGATTTCAACTGCGCACCAAGCCCCACATGGCTTCGGTCCTGCGTAAACTAGTTAAAACCACACCCCTCAAGCTTTCGCCCACCAATCTCGAAGTCTTGGCGGTCGTGGCCTACAAACAACCAGTAACCAAAGATGAACTCGATCAGATTCGCGGCGTCGATAGCGGATATGTGATTCGAAATCTCATGGAAAAACGCTTAGTCCGTATCATTGGCCGTTCAGAGCTACCAGGTCGACCTATGCTTTACGGTACCACTCACGAATTTTTAGAGCTCTTTTCATTGAAAGATTTAAAAGCCCTTCCACCTTTGCATGAAGTTGAACAACTCGTGGCGCAAAGCGAAGTGGGCGACGAGCAAGCGGAACAGGCGGCCCTTCAGGACTTTGGCGTGATGGTCGAAAAATCTGACAAAATTCTGTTTGACGATAACGGAATCGACATTGAGGTCGAGAGTCTCCGCGCTGAAATTGCGGCGATCCCTATTTCGACTGCTTTTATCGAAGAACAAAAGGCGCAGGAAAAACGTTCGGCAAAACTCATTGAACTTGCGGCGCAGGGTCTTACTCTTGATGAAAACGACAACGTCGTCGCAATTGAAGCGCTTAAACCGAATGAACATCTACCATCGCCCGAATTGCAACGAGCGGCTGAACTCGCTATGAACGAGCGCCACCTCGAAGCGATTTCGGAAACGGTGGATCAAGCTGTGTCACTGCAGCCGAACAGCGACTCCGTCGTTGAAGACGTTCGCGAGCGCGAACCAGAATCGACAATTTAATTTAAATCTAGGGTTCGAGCGGAATCACCACGTGGTTTTCCATGGTTTCGATAAATTCTTTAGTTTCAAATCGATCGGCGTCAGAGAGTTTTCCGACCATTTTTAACTTTGGAAAACGTATATTGTTTTTGGCGGTGAAGGCCTGAATCTTAGTGATTCGCGCAGAAGACACCGTTCTTATTTCTCGCATCAAAAGAGTTGAAAGCACCGTGTCCTCGGATTGCGGGCGGTGTTGTACGCGAATTCCGGGTATTTCACGCATCCAGTCTAGAAATGAAACGATTCGCCCGTCACGTTTTTTCACTGTCGATTCGGAAAGGAACTGTGAACGAGGACCGCCGTCGGCAATGTAAATTACGCCCTCGCGGCGGCTCAGCGTAAGATAACGCGCCAATACTGTGTCGGGGTCCACGGAATACGGTATTAGTCCGAATAGATCTGTAATCAGATCGGTAGCACCAATATCTTCGTTTGATACTTCCGAAAAATATTTTCCCACGAACAATCGATAGCGACCGTTCTGGGAACTGCGCGGCACCCATGCGCTCGCACCATAGGTGAGACCCACGTAGTCCGCGCGATCAGTAATCGAAATCTGATCCAGTTTCTTTTTTAATGAAATATTTCCGGGGTGAGTCGGCTTCCCCTCCGGACGCCGAATTTTCGATCCATGCAATTCTATTTCGAGAGCGGCAATTCCCGAAGATAGGCGTTCCCGAAACGGCGTCAACCCGCGATATACCTGGCCTACAAATGCATCCCCCGCCCCCCCATCGAACCAACGTTGCCCTGCACGTAAACGCAAAACATCCCGCCGGTAGCGGCGTCCAAAAATATGAGCGGCCTCATCGAAACCGCGGTCCCGGGTAAATTGCCCGTCGCGAATAATTCGAATTGTGCCCAATCGTAGGACGTCGTCGCAGTCGTTGTCGGCAGCCCAAAGGGGCGCACCAAACAGCGCGAGGCTGATTGCCAGATAACTCTTCACGGCCAACCCCGTGAACTTCTTGAAATTCATGGCGAGCCCTTACCAATTCCGACAGTTTAAATCAAGATATAAGAGCTATAGGAAATGGGTCTAATTCATTGTTTTTTCAGACTAATTAAATTGATCATTTTTATTTGATCGTGTTAGACACGGCGCGATATGTCGCAGCTGTTTTATCCCCTTTTATGCGCCTTTAACCTAATTACTTTTGCGACTTTAACTAACCTTGTTGCGCCTGCTTCTCAGGTGTTCGCTGCCCAAAGCGGCGAAACTCTGGAAGCGCCCTTTCACAAGCCTGGCCATTTTTCTATCGGCGCAAACAAAACTTTTACGATTCACATCCACGGCGATGAACTCGCCGTAGAAGGGTTCAAACTAGTTCACTTTCATAAGGGAAACGAAGCCGGATACGTACTAACTATCGGACTCCCGGAAAACAGCGACGGCGATATCGACGTTTACCGAGTGACTAACTTCGCGCCGGCCGACGCCATACTAAAGTATGAGCTCTTTTCAATTGGTCAGGCCACCGACCCTTCGATCGGAGCGATGTTTTTTGCGCGCTCCAGCGATAATCCGTTAAGTAGTTTTGCTTTTTCCCTACAAAAACTGACTGATGGTAAACTAGTCGCGAAATCGCTACCTTCATCGGACATTTCGTTTAAAAGCCTCGGCAAACTACCAATCGACTCGTACGCTTTTATTCCGACTCCGCAATTTGTTGATCCACGAGAAATCGTACTCAATGCTGGGTTGATGGTGGTTCACTCGCCGCTGCGGAACACCTTTTACCCAGTTCCTGTTCGCATTTCCCGGCACGGTGATTATTTGTCGGTTGATCTCGGAAAGCTCACTTTCTTTGGCGAACTTTGGGGCCCCGGTGAAACGCGTTCAGTTGATTTGCTCGCCCGCACGACTCGAATTCGCTCGATTGGCGAAAAGACGTTTGAGCTTCAATGGCTCGACCAGAACGATCAAACACGTTCCGTAACCTTATGGCAAAACCATTACCCCGAATCAAAGCAAGCAACCCACAACAGCCCTTATTCGCCGCGAACTGGGGAAGTAGCTTGGGAAACTGGGGCTCAAGCAATCCTTAGGTTTCTAAATAGTTTTCCCGTTTATGGTCTCGAGGCTCGCGCGGTGAAGTCCTCAGCTCCTCTAAGACCCTATTCATTTGCGGGTCTTTCGGACCCCTTCGGGTCCTGGGTACGCCAAGGCCGCTGGGAACATGTCGTTGGAAGTTTCAGTTTGCCAAATATTTTTCAAAATCTGGTTAGCATGGTTAGCGATTTTATCAACCCGAGCGAGTCCGACAGCTACGACTCTGCACATAAGAGCGGTTCCAGGCGTAATGAACTTTTAGTGCTATCGATCCCCAATCAGTTGATAGACTTGAACCCAAATACTAGTTCAGAATTGATTGCTCAACTGATAGAGGCCCACTCAAAACTCGACGCTCACCACCCCTTCGAATCTGAAATTGTATACATCCGTATCGAAGACATTACGGAATTCAATCTTCCTAGTATCAAAAGTCTTCTAAATTCTAAACTAGGAGCAACTTTGTCGCTGCGACTCTCCGAGAACTCTTTGCCAGAAGCCATCGTGGTGATCATCGAGTTGGTCCCAAACGCGACTCAGACTAAGCTTGACTTGAACCATTTAACCAAACTCATCGACCACCTCGAAGAATGGCCCAAAACACTTCGGGAGCACGGAATTTTAACCCCGCTGCGTATCGCGCTAGTCAGCGATGACCGCACGCTACCCAGCAACACCCTGGAGCAGTCACTCGCCTTCACTGAGGCCCTCAGGCGAGTTCGAGGCACCACGCCACAAAGCGCCGCCGAGCCTCGCGATCGAGCGCTCGGTCAAATCCGCTTGAGTGAACTCTCGAGTACTGTTTTCGAATATTTTCGAAAAAAATTAAATCAAACACCTCAATTGGTAGATGTTTGGCCTCTGCTTTCTCGCAATTCGCGACTTCAGCATTTATCCGAGCTAATCGAGACTTCGGTGGCTTTGCGGTTGTCCGCTGCAGAAATTGACGAAATTCTGATTCGTGCCGAACACCTCTTGCCGAGACTGGAACAACGTCTCGACGCCTATAATGGTATTTCTTCGGTCTTTCTAGAGGCGCTTAAATTTGCCAAACGCAACAGCAACAACGATTCCGCTATCTTGTTTGCCGAAGCCGCCCGCATACTCGCTGCTTCTCTGGGAGGGTTTACCGAACCGCGCTTCGAAGTCGAAGACCTTAAACGAATCGAAGCGCTGGGTCGCAAACTCAATGCTTCGTCGACCACCGCGTCGCCAATTAATTTTATTGGTCGCGAACGTCAGATCGAAGCAGTAAAACAAAACTTACTCTCCGCAGCACGTGGGGGTTTTAAAGACAAAGCCACCAACGTGATTGTATTTTTCGGCGAGTCTGGAACTGGTAAAACTGAATTGGCCGAAGCAATCGCCCGAGAAACCGAAGCTGAACGCCGCTACATTGACCTGCGAAACTACGATGCAATGGGTGAAAACAGCCTGCAAAAAGCAGCAATCGCACTACAGGCCAGTAGCCGCGCTCAAAAAATACTAATTCTCGACGAACTAGATAAATCGAAAAGCGAGACAGTTCGCAACACCCTTGCTGCCACTCTTGGCAATCGCGACGGCAAGGACCTCGAAATAAATCTCAAAGGCACTACGGTTATCATGATTTTGAACATCGATGTTCGTAACGAGAGTTACCGCCAAATGCTCGATGCCTACAAACGCAACGAACCGGTCAAACCTTATTTTGTGGAAGTGATTCGAAATGCGCTGCTTTACGGTGACGACAGCAACGATACCCAACTAGAGTTTCGCGATGCCGATAGTTTCGTAAAACGATTCGTAAATGATGCTATATTCATGCCGCCGATTTCCGCCGATATTGGCCAACAGGAGCAGTTGATCGATGCAAAGGTCCGAGCCTACGAGCGTGAAAAGGGCGTGAGAATTGTGGTGCCCAATAAAACTCTTCAGTTCCTGATTGCGCGAGCCGTGGAGAACTCTGATGGTAATTTTCGCTCTGTCGAACGGGCAATTCCGTCATTTTTTCGGGCCGCCGAGGCGGAATATGTAATTCGCAATCCTAACGATGAAGCCCTCACTGCTTCGAAGTACTATCAGCTGAAACCGGTGGAATCTCGCGAAGGAGATTCCCACTTAACCCTGGAACTGGCTCCACTTCGACTAGACGATCGCATCGGCGTTGTGACTATGTTGCGGGATCAACAGCATCGATTTTATGATCGTCTTATTCGCCACTTTCGCGAAAAAGAAGAACTGTTTCGAACGGCTAAGAATCAAACTCCTGTTAAAGCGCAATCTGACGTTCTAAACGACATCGCCAACACCTATGCGGGAGTCCAATCAGAATTAAAAGCACTTCGAAGCCAAGTAGAGCGTACGCTTATAGCCCGCCCCACGCCGGCTATTTCCGAATTTCAAGCCGGGGAAGGAAATATACTTTTTGGATCCTACTTCAAACTGTTCCCCGCAGCGCTCGGGCTTTTCGACGGTGACGAACTTCAAGCTACCGAACTCGTCGGTCACGAAATCGATAAAGGAATAATCACGCTTAGCAAGTTAATCGCGACCCCTGATATTGCTCACGCAGGCACTCGAGCCTGGTACGATACTTACCTTGAAAAAAGTGGCATCGATCGAAACGCCCCTCTCCCCATTCGAGTTTCCAGAGTTTATATTCGCAAATTGGGCGAAGTGTTTGCCCATGACAGTTGGTACCTAATCGACCGAATGGTAGACGAAGGTAAAAAGTACTCCGAAGAAATACGAAAACGGGCTGACCAGTCAAACACACGGATTGAACTACCGGCCGCACTTGCGCAGTGTAACGAACTCATTAAAACTCGCCAGAGCATCGCGGCTGCAATTGAGGCTCAGATTTCGAAACTACCAAAGGGGAAAAGCCAATGAGGTGGTTTCTTTTCTCGTGCTGGCTTGTCCTCCTTGCCCCCGTGGGGTTTGCTCCTCGGGCCGCTGCAAACGAAGAACACGTTGCAATCGCTGAGTCTCAATTCCGGCCGATCGGCCGTCTGAAAGTTGAATCCGATGGAACGGTGGTCCTCGTTTTAAGTGAATCGGAGCGCGTCCGACTTCAAAATTTTTCGGTTAAGGCGGATCCCTCGATTTCAGAAAAACAGCCACGTTGGTCGCTTTGCATTGCGCACCCCTCAGCTGAGCGCTCCACAACACAGCACCCGAACCCTTTGTTTTACTATCATTCGATTGAGGAACTGCAGGAAACTCGAGTGTATGACTTAGGCCTGTACGGTTCACCCGACAATCAAAATCCAACTGCTGCACGCCTGTTTTTCCTGCACTCAGGTGACCGAGAAGTATTTGCCATTGCACTCGATCCGAACACTGGGCAGGGCGTCGTAAAAATGAAAATTCCTTTTGCCTCCCATGGGTCGCTGAAAATGAGTCAACCACTTTCCGGCTACGCCGTACTCCCGACCCATAAAAATAGTTTTGGACAGGTCACAGGATCGGCCCTAGTGTTGCACTCCCCGGTTCGAAATACTTTCTACTTTCAACACTACCAAGTTCGCAATGTAATGAACTTACTGGAAATCGCCCAACAAGAGGACTACCCAACGCGAAAGTTCATTTGGGCTCCGAGTGAGACCCGCTTGGCGAATCTGACAGATTCGCGCACTCGGATCCGACGCACCTTTTCTAAATCGTCAGACCAACGCGAAGAAACTTTTTCACTCGTTTGGACTGACGAAAACGAAACCAGTCGCACCGTTCCTATATTTTCAATCCGGGAGGGTAAGTCCGGTAATAATCTAGACTCCAACGCCAGTGGGCGAACCACCAAAACAATCGAAAGCGAAGTTACTTGGGACGCGGGTTACCCAGCAATTTCTCGATTGCTCGCAACTAACCAAACAACCAAAGGCGCTCCCTATACTTTTTCCGCACTAGGAGAGTATCTTCCTGCGTGGATTCAGAAGGGTTTTATTCCCCAAACTCCCTTTTCCGAGAAACTAATTAACAAGAATGGCGGGAAGTCGAAGCATAGCACCTTTAGGCTCGACTTCGACAACGGGGGAACCTTTCAAATTGATCGACCCCATTTAAAACCCGACTTGGTCCTATATCTAATTCCAGAAGACATTCTGGAACATCGACCAACATTTCAAACAGAGTTCGTCGCTGAATTGCTAGCCCCCTCTAATTCAACTAGATCCGAATTACCGACAGAATTTGTACCCGTCTACGTTCGCATTGACGATATTGGAGCCTTTTATTTTCCTGACATAGACATGCTGCTCTCGTCGAAACTCGGAACTTTAATTGAAAATCATAATAGTCCTGCACACGAGCCTCTAAAAGCTCTTCACCTTGTCATTGAACTGGTTCCCCACTCAAGTCGCTATATTATCTCCGACGAACATATCGACAATTTGACCAATCAGTTACACGAGTGGAAAAATGCTCTCAAAACAAGGCATCTATCGCTAGATCTTCGCGTTTCAATTGTAACGGATACCAACACGCTACCCATTCGACACACTCGTTTAGAAGATATCTCGCAGCGCAATCGCGCCACACCGGCGCCAGGCTATATGGGCGCCGATGTTGTGCTCGAACAAGGGGGACCGCCTTTGCCCAAGGTCGTCTCCGAGCGGCTTCGAATGAATTTAGTTGCCGTGAATCCCTGGCTTCTTCTCGATCGACATTCTCAGGTGCAGTACTTAACGGAACGAGTTAATAAAGCGCTCGATCTAAAAATCGATCAGTCGACAATTTTTTCAGTTTTAAGTCGCGCTAAGCAACTGCTTGCACGTTCGGCGCAAGACATCGAAAGCGGTCCCACTATCGAGGAAGCGCTAATCGAAGCTGTACGCTATGGACTCCGCAACAGCGGTGGTTTGGAAAATCGCGAGCTTTTTTTAACCGAAACTGTTCGTATTTTAGCAGCGTCTCACGGCGGTTTCAGCGAACCGATTTTCCGTATTGAAGATCTCAGACGCATTGAATCTCTCGAAAAACGTCTGGACGCCGACTCTACTACCGCTTCGCAAAATGCTTTTATTGGACGCAAAAATCAGATTTTAGAAATTAAACAGAACTTATTAGCCGCCGCCAGAGGTGGTTTTAAAGACAAACCCACGAATCTAATCCTGCTGTTTGGTGAATCCGGCACAGGGAAAACTGAACTCGCCGAACAGGTGGCGCTAGAAATTGGCGCGGAACGCCGCTATGTTGACATGCGAAACTACGACCCTAATACCAAGTTTTCGGTCACGAAAGTTGCGGCCTCCCTCCATGCCAGCAATAATCCTCAGAAAATTTTGACGCTCGACGAGCTCGATAAATCGGACCACGGCCAAATTCGTGGTCTGCTCGGCGCGGTTTTCGGAAACCAAGACGGCCGCGACGAACAGTCTTCCAACCTCAAGGGTACGACCGTAATTCTCATATTAAACGTCGACGTTCGGAACTCAAGCTATCAATCCCTACTTTCAGCTTACCGCGCAGGTAAGCCGATTCGTCCGTATTTCGTAGATGTAATTCGCAATGCATTGATTCACGGCAACGAAGCCTCGGCTCAGAAGGAATTTCGGGAGGTCGATAGCCTGGTAAAACGCATGTCTACTTCGGCAATTTTTCTTCCGCCGATTTCGTCTGACACCGAACAACAGCAAAAAGTGATCACTAAAACAATTCGAGACTACGAAGCCGAAAAGGGCATTCGTTTGGTAATTCCCCAAGCAACTCAATCGTTCATGATAGAGCGTGCTGTCGAAAACAGCGATGGCAACTTTCGAACTGTCGAGCGAACTATCCCACTTTTCATACGAGCCGCAGAGGCCCACTACGTTTTAAAGAACCCCGAAGACCAAAAGCTGAAAGCCGCCACGCACTTCGTCTTGAGCACCGTGACTACCGAGAACGAATCGGGTCTTTCCCTTAGTCCACTACAGCTCGACGACCGCGCAGGTGTAACTGCAATGGTTCGTGACTATAGTGAACGATTCTACGATCGCCTCGCGCGGCACTTCCGAGAAAAAGAAGAACTGCTATTAAATGCAAGGCCCTTTGCTGCCACCAAAGCGGATTCAGACCTCTTAGAATTCATTGCCGCTTCCTATCGGGGAATGTCCGAAGAAATTAAGAACCTGCGCGCCTCAATCAGTGGTGAAATACTGGTACCCAGCAAGCGAAAAATAAATACCGCCAGCAATGCTGCTTACTCTCACCTCGTGGACGAAGGCCGCGGCAATCAACTTTTCAGCATATTTCCAAAAATTCTCTCCGGCGCAATTGGAGTCGATTCCACGGCTCGAGGTTCCTCCGACCTCGAGCAATTTGCTGGCGAAATCGACAAAGGCGTACTTACTCTTCGCATGTTTTTGGAGCGGGACCCCACGCAGTCGCTCTCTCATGCGAATGATAGCCTCGCCTCGTCGTTCGAAAGTTATTTAATCAGTGAAAATATCGGTCATTCGTTACCGTATTCCGAAAAGTTAGCGAGAGCCTACGTGCGAGCACTTGGTCGCACTTTGGTCACGGAAAAGGAGCGGATTATTAGCGAATTAGTCGACCAGGGCACGGCCCTACGCCGAGCGCGAAATGAGACGCTCCCGCAGCTCCATACACCGACCAACGCACCGGAACTAGCTCGATGCCTCGACCTGCTCGGTACTCGAAGGCAACACTCCGAAGAAATTGAACGCCAGTTCAACGAGCTATCCGAGCGCCCCACCTCCTCAAAAAAACGCTGAACGGATTATGGCACGCACCTTATTGATTAATTTGGTCGATTAATGTAATGCAAAGCACCATGATCGTAGCTACTTCAAAAATCCGCATTTTCTGGTTGGCCTTGAGTTTGGGTGTTTTCACAATTCCGAACTTTGCCGGCGCCGCCCGCCAAGGAAGCGCGGTACCCCCCATTGATTTCAATGCCATTATCGGCAGTTTGGACAAAGACCAGTGTTCGCTTGTTCTTCGCGATTTTTTTGGCCGAATCGAAGACACCGAAATTTTACAGGATCAAGCGGTCGAGACGTTTTTTCTCGAACTACTAAAGGCTTCCGAAAGAGGATCGATTCAGCCTCGGATGGTCATAAAATTGGTCACTAGCCGCCTCGAAAAACAAGAGCCTTCAACAAAAGCGCTTTCGATTATTTTTCGAATGCTTAGCCTTTTTTCTAAACAACGCCTGCTTTCAGACCTCGAATTATTAGTTTTTTTTGATCGTTTTGCCCACCACGAAGTTCCGCGAGTGGCCGCTGCGGGTAGGGGCTTGAATCTTGCTCTCACGTTTCTCGATGAACTGCTCGAAAAGTCCGAATCACCTCATATGATAGAAGTGGTCTTCGAGCGATATCACGCAATCGCTGCGCTGCGCGAGGCGCGTTTTTGGGACCGAGTTCGTGCGTTCGAAACTTTAGCGGGGTTTACGGTGCCGGGCCGCAAATCTAATGAATTACCTAAAGAAACAGTTTTAGAAGATTTAAACGAGCGTGCACTCGATATCACATTTGATGACGATGACTGGCTTCGCATGCAACGAATAAATCAATTATATCGACAATCGAAATGAACAGGAATCCCAAGATGAGAACCACTCGCACCGACAACAAAAGAAACACCATTGTTCGAAAAAAATCGACGGCCAAACCAGGTGCGCGATTCTCGAAATCGAGTTCACGAACGGATTCCCGAACTAGCGCACGGCCCGATTCGCGGTCTCGCATGGGCGATTCACGCGCTCGCACTGGCGATTCACGCGCTCGCACGGGCGATTCACGTCGTAGATTTTCGGACTCTTCTACAGCGGAACGCCGACCGCGTCGCGACGGCGCGGGCCCCCGCGACGGAAGACCTCACCGAGGAGGGCGTGAGGAACGAAATGCCCGTCCGTCCCGCGAATTAAAGAAAAAGTCATTTAAGGGCCCTTGGAAAAAAACCGCCTATTCCGTGAGCACCCCGAAAACCCCTTACAACCCTGACCAACCAGCTCCAGTGGTCAACTCGGCGCTCGACCCCGCGACAATCGCAGCGCACGCCGCGAGCGGCGAACGGTTACAAAAAATTATAGCCAACGCGGGCATTTGTTCGCGCCGCGAAGCTGAGCGTTTGATCCTTGAAGGGGCGGTCACGGTGAACGGGCGTACAGTCACCGAGCTCGGCACTAAAGCCAATCCCGATAAAGATAAAATCAAAGTTAACGGCAGTTTAATTCTCACCGACGTTGAGCGACTTTATTTGGTTTTCTATAAACCGAAAGCCGTCATCGCCGCTCTAAAAGACCCCGAAGGTCGCCCGTGCATCGCCGACTATCTGCGAACCGTGCGTGAACGGGTGCTACCGGTCGGGCAAATGGATTTCAACTCCGAGGGCCTCATGCTTCTCACCAACGACGGCGACATGCTCAACAACATCGTCAAAGCCCGCGGCCTGCCAAAACTCTACATGGTTAAGGTTAAAGGGCATCCTGATGAAAAAACTCTTTCCTCACTCAAAGACGGTATTTATTCGGCTGAGGGCGTTGTTCGGTTTGCGGACCTACAAATTGAACAAGCGCTGCGCAACAAAAGCTGGCTTAAACTTGAAGTAACTGAAGGGGCGCGCCTTGATTTGCGCGAACTCCTCAATCGCCGTGGCCTCTTGGTTGATCGAATCATGCGAACCGCGATCGGACATTTGTCGATTCAAGGCCTCGAACCTGGCCAACTCAAGTTCGTAAAGAAAGCAGATTTCGCGGGTTTACTTAAGTACTAGGTGAACTTGGAATTCCGAAACCTAGCGCTCAAATAATGCGTTGCGTATAAAGTTATTTTTCCCCGAATCTTGACGGCCCCATCCCTTTCCGATTTTCTATTCCCAGTCCACATATTTGGGGTGGCCGGGTATTGACCTTTATGGCGGGACGCTATAGTCACGCTCTGGGGAACACAATTTAACCATTGGGGGATGGCGCATGGGGGATTACAGATCTCGAATCTGGGGGCACACTCTTAAACCGTTATATTTTGCGTTTTTTCTTTCGCTTTTGCTCTTTCAACCTTCTTCTTCGGCGGCCCGCATTTATGTCTACAGCGATTTCGATAACAGCTTAGTTGAAGCTCTGCGTGGCGCCTTTAAAACTCATTTCCGACTCTATCGAATCACTTATCGTTCCAACGTTTTACAATCTCCAATAGAAGGTCCCGAAACAATCGACGTTTCCCCACGAGATCTTTACCGTTTGGTGGACCGCGAAGGGCGAAGCCTGTTGGCTCGCGGAGAAGGTGCGCCGGGCCCTATCGGCATTAAATTCAAACTCGAAGACGGCACCATTATTGAGCCGGGTAACTACATGATTGTGGCGCCCCAGACGTTTGAAAAATTTCTTATCGACAATCGTGGCAAGCAAAACCATCTCTTAAACGATCTCAAAGCAGCGTTTGAAGCTGACCCTAGCGGCGACAAAATTAGGGGCAAAGCGTGGCCTTTGATGCAGCTCATGCTCGCCCACCCTGAAACCGCGAAGTACTTTGGCATTCTATCGGCTCGGGCCCACGCGCGCTCTGAGTGGATCGAAATGTTTGAACACCTACTTGCGCACAAGAACGAGGCCACCCGTATACTGCATCTGCCCGACTCACGTAACATTCACGGCGTCAGCCACGAAGACTACACGGTTTTGACCACCAGCTACGAAATCACCAAACGTAAAGTTGAATTCGTAAAACAGGTGACTCACAATCTACAGCGTCGCCTAAACGACGAAGCGCACACCATAGTGCTCCCGGAAGACGATCAACGCACGATCGACGCCATGACTAAGTTTGCGCAAGCTGAGGCCAATCGTAATATCGGCCCTATCAAATTCGTTATATGGAATCTCGGCTTTCGCGATGAGATCGAAGCTCGCCCATTTCCTGAAATCGCAGTGATTGAGGCCAATCAACCGCCACGTGCGGCAACGCTCGAAGACATCGTGGGTCCCCTCGATCGGCTTTCGCCGGAGCAACAGAAGCTCATCCCACAAATCAACGCCCAACTTAGCGCAGCCTTTGTTCCTGATGTTTCTTGTAGCGTAATAACCCATTCCGGAAAACCGATTGGCGAACGGGGAGAATAGACAATGGTGAACATTTTTAAATTCGCGATGATTGTTTCATTTATTTTCGCCGCTCAACCTGGCTTCGCCGCAGGTCCGAAAGAACCTAAAGAACCGCCGTGTAAGGAAATCGTCGGTCGCCTTTCGATCGAAGACCTTGACGGTGACGACAATGTAATTCTGAACTCTGCTGTCAAAACCGCTAAGTTCGTCGCAAAGAACCACAAAATTCCTACTCGCGCTGAACTTGCAGCCGAATTAAAAATGACTCCCGCCGAGCTAAAAGCCTTTCTCGCTGAAATCCCCGGGGTAACCAATATTTCCGACTTCGTGCAATTTGCCTGGCGCGAGCTGCCTTCGCTTTTCGATTCTTCCAAAATGTACATGTTAAAAAAGGCGGGTTATTTTTTAAAGACTCGCTCGCGAGTTCCAAACGCCGAGGAACTCAGTCAATTAACCGGTACCCCAGAGAGCCAGTTGAAGGCGGTTTACGGGGAAATGAATGACCTATTCGCTATGGTCAAAAATGCGCGACCTTCCGATGTAGAGTTTGCCCGCAACCGGGTCATTAAAACATTCACGAAGATAGCGCGGTTCTATGGCCGAGTTCCCGAGGAAGCCGAACTCGCTGCAGAGCTCAATGTACGAGCTCCGGAATTTAAACAATTTTTTGGAAAAAAACGCCCGTTCCTCAGCTACGACGAGCTCGTCGCCATTGCTTTTTCGAGCAAGGGCGCGCAAATGGCCAACGTTATTAACACTGACATTCACTCTGAAGAACGCGCAAAAAAAATGATTGAGGCTATCAAAACCTCTCGTGCGATAATCGAAACCACCGCAGTCGCTGGCCACCGTATTCACCAAGAAGCCTTTAATGCTCTAGTAAAAATGGCTGAAGAAAAAGATGCGATCATTGTAGTCTACCCGGCTAATTTGCAGACCACCGGCCTTCCAAAAGAACTGCTCGAGCACCCGCGTGTTTTTATTCAAACCCACAAGGTAGAACTCAGCCCAACTCTGCGGCTCAACAACATTAAAATTCTTGCCAAGCAAGTAAATCCGCTTGAAGGACTAGAGGACCTCGGAGAGGTCGGCCAAACTCAGATCATCGGTTCTCCTCAGTTTCGCCAACGCGTGATCCACACCACGGACAATGAATTGTTTCACCACATGTTGGTGAGCACTGGTGCGATCACCCTGCCCGATTATCACTCAGCAAAGTACGTTCAGGGTCGAACTGACGAGAAAGCAGCCGCTGTTCATAAGATTGGGGCGCTCTTAATTGAAAAGAGTAACGGGGATAACATTTTTCCTTACGTGGGCGACGTCAACGGAGAGTTTAATCTACGCCATGTAGAATTCATCGAAGAGTCCCAAGGGTTCTATGATGTCGGCCGATTCTATAGCGCCAAGTCGGTAGAACCTTTGCGCCCGCTCGCGGTCGTGCTGGGTGACATTCATGTCGGCTCAACGCACCAACGTTTGCTTGAAGCGTTCCGCAATCAGATTTTAACTCTCAAGCCGCGTGAAGTGATTTTGCACGACTTGATGGACGGGTACAGCATCAGCCATCACGAACGTGATTTGTTGATAACCATGGCCAAAAAGGCAGAAACGGGCGAGCTTGACCTCAAAGCTGAAATAGAAAATGTGATCTCGTTCGTGAACTCAATGCTAGCCATCGACCCACAGCTATTGATCACTATTGTTCATTCAAATCATAATTTCTGGCTCTACCGTTGGTTGCAGGACGGGGAATACATTGGCGACGCCAAAAATGATCGTATCGGACATTTGCTCGCCGTCATTGCCAGGCAGGGTAAAGACCCCCTGGAAACGGTTTTAAAGTACGGACTTTCCGACTTTGATCAAGCAACCGGCGAACGAAAGTATCTGATCATGCCAGTGTCGGCCGAGGCCCGCCTGGCCTTTACCCACCCGGGGGAGAGTAAGAAGGTTGGCCCTCGCAACCGTAGGGTTGAACTCGCGCTCCACGGTCATGCGGGAGCTGGCGGTCGGGGTGGTTCGATGCTCGCATTCGGGCGTGGTAACTCAGGTGTCGCGCGCGGACACACCCACACCGTAAGCCGAGTACGCAACGACGTGAACATTGGTACTTTTACCCATCTCAAGCTAGGATATTCGATGGACGGTATGAGCAACTGGGTACAGGCGCTTGGCTTAATTGGCCCTCACGGTGAAAAACAGATTCTAGTGTTCCGTGACGGTGAATTTTATGCGGATCCAGCTGGTGCCAAACGTGCGCCGGAGGAGTTCTTCGTTGAAGGGTATCCGAAACTCATTCCTAACAACGATGCCGCGCCAGGCCCAGGCGACTTTGACCAACACGGCGGCGGCGAACCCCCTCGAAGAGTTCGCCGTAAAAAGTAAAAAAACTAGCAGTTGACTTTGATTCCGCGAATCTCTATTGTCGGCCCTTCACGAATAGGATCGCGGGGTGGAGCAGCCTGGTAGCTCGTTGGGCTCATAACCCAAAGGTCGTAGGTTCAAATCCTACCCCCGCTACCAAATAAAAAAGGCTGTCAAAGCGCAAGCTAAGACGGCCTTTTTTATTTGGTCAGGGGCCTCCAATAAAGCGAAACAGGATGGTGAGCCGCCTCTGGATTGTAAGTTTGGGCAGGAGCCCAAACTCAAACCCTACCCCCGCTACCAATTTTTTCCAATACATTCCAATTGGTTAGCGCTGGAGAGCGGTTCTCCGGTTCGGTCCTACAGGAATTAGTCGCGATAGTTAAACAGTGTGATCGCAATAACCCCGATTCCCATTCCAACCAAAACCAAGCTGACTCCGAAGTTTGTGAGAAGTATGCCGGCAAGCATCAAACTTGGGGGGCCTACGGCTTCACACATTACACTAATAATCGAGCTTACTCGCGAGAAGTGTGTCTTGGGGGTCTCTAGCGCCAGATTGGTCGAGATGATTAGGTTCGCTAAAGAGGAGCCCACTCCCGCCATGAAAACTATGGCGCAGAGCACTGCGAAGTGGGTTTTTAAGCCCATTAGAGCGATCGAAGCTCCTAAAACCCAGATTGCAATTGTAAGCACCCGAGCCTTTGGAAGACGCTTTGTGAACAGGTGACAGACGAGCGCCCCGACGACACTCCCGACACCCATTCCAGTCTGAATTGCGCCGAGTGCCCAAGCAGGAAGCTCATAACTCTGTTTGGCGAGCAAGGGAAATGCCAGCTTTGTCGGGAAAAGAAAGAAGTTCAATAACATTGCGGTAAAGCCAAGATTGGCGAGTGAGGAATTGTCTCGTAATACGCGCAATCCACCTAGCATTTCCGTGTGAAACCTAAAGTTTTTCGGGGGTTCCGCCGCTCGAATACGAATTAGTGCCGAAAATAGCGCAGCGGCGAAAAACGTTGCCGCGTCGAGGAGAAACGCAGCCGCAATGCCCAACCACGTCACGACTCCCCCGCCGATACTCCCTCCCAAAATCGTTCCCAGAGAAACTAGGATCTTCGTTTTTTGTATCGCGAGCGGAAGTTTCGATTTCGGAACGACCAGCGGTAAAACTCCGAAGGAAGCAGAGTTGAAAAACGCACAGCCCATGGCCTCTATAATTTGTATCGAAATTATTATTTCGAGTTTAAAAATTCCGTTGGATGCAAAAAAATATAAGCCTAAGGCTACGCATGCGCGGTAAATATCACCAATAATTACCAATTTTTTGCGGTTGAACCGGTCAGCAAATACGCCGAAAATCGGGGTCAAAACAAGACGAACCGCTAGAGCAGGAGCCAAAATGGACGCAAGAGTGGTTGTCGAAGAAGTCATTTCCAAGGTCCACCAACTTAGGGCGATTGTTGAGCTGAAATCGCCAAGGGCCGAGATGAGTCTGCCGATGCGATAAAACCAAAAGTCTCGCCCGAGCGTAGTGGTGGTTAGGGGCATATACATACCAAGATTACCATAAAATAATTGATTTAGTCAGTTAATTATGGCACTGTTCGCATCTTTATGGAAAGCGAAGATATTCAAAAATTTATCGAAGAATCGCTCAAGGACAGAGATTTTCTCCCAAGGCAAACTTTGAATACAGTCCATTTTAATGAATTTATTAAACAATTTTTTCAAAAGCGGGTTTTTCACGCTCATCCTGGCGTAGAGATAACACGCGACTTATTTTCGCTGAGTCGCGTTTTCGCGACCTTAGCGAAATCCTCCTCAAAAGTTAAAACTCGATTCTACAAAACGTGTGGCGACCTAGTTGAAAAACCGGAGAACCCCGAAACGTTTTTTAAACAAGAGATGGGATCTATAGTTTTTAACAACCTTCAAAGCGAAGAGCGCGCGTGCGCCGAGCTCGCGGATTGGTTTGGAGGTGTATTTAGTTGCAATGTGGACGTCGCTTGTTTCGTAACCCCGCGAGGCGGGCAGACAACTAAACGTCACTACGACCCACACGATGTTTTTGTATTTCAAATTGAGGGCGAAAAACGATGGAAAATTTGGCGGCCCATCAATCCAAATGCAATTTTCAAGCAACCTCATAAACAGGTCGATGGCGTAGATCACAAGCTTGTTTATGAACAAGAGGTGGTCCTAAAACCTGGTGATATGTTTTATGTTCCGAGAGGCTGGGTTCACGAGGTGAGTTCTCGAGGCATGTCTGGGCACTCGATCCATGCTTCGTTTGTACTCGAGTACGACTCTTGGTTCGATGTTTTTTCCAATCTTACCCAAGAAGCCTTGAGGCGAATGCGAAGTCGCGAGCAATGGCGTAATTTTGTCCCTATCAATAAATCCAACAATAGAGAATCAAGATTTTTTTTCCTTTCGATGGCAGAAGAACTCACGAACAATCTCAAAGATTTAGCTATTAATTCCGACATTGCTTCGTACAGAGACTTTTATCCGGCCCTTCCTCAGGTCGCTGAAAGGACTGAAGCCGCCCGGCGCAGCTATGTCGAGCACGGTCCACTAACAACTGGTTCCTTACTCGAGTTTTCAGACGTGCCCTATCGAATTCGAACGACTCCCGAATTTCGAACTGTCGTAGTTCAAACTGACAACAACAAGATGGTGGGTGTTCCGGAAGAGTTCTTTAGATTGGTAATTGAAAAAAAACAACTGCGCCTCTGTGATCTGGATATAGACTCACTGTTTGAGGGATTTGACCTCAAAACCGTCCTCTATGGACTAATATCCGAACTGGGCATTTTGCGGGTTGTTTCGAAATGAGAACTAAATTTTTTCTTGAGACAAATCCGCCCGACGACGAGTGGTTAAGCTTACATCGCTTGATGAAAATCCACGACCAGACAACTCGTGAACAAAAAAATGCACAGGACTTGGCTTTCGGAGATGGTTATTTGCTAATGCGTAGTTTTATTCACCGCCGTATCCGGGAACTATTACTTGCTCACGACTACCAATTTATTGAGAATAATATCGGAAATTACGACGTATTCAGCCTCATTGCATTGCATGTAATTTTAGAGAAAAAGCAAATACCAGTAATTCGGAATACTACCGTGCTGCGCGAAATTAACGGTAGCATGGGCAGAATAATTTCTGGCTACCATATCAGTCGCTTGGGGATTAAGTCGAACTGTATTCTTCACGAATCGAGCCACGCCGTATCACACGAGTATTTATGCTCGGGGAAAAACTTTAATACCCTATTACGTGGAGAGGACTGGCGTGAAGGGCTATTAAAGATGTTCCTATGTGAGTCTTTTGCCAATACTTCGGAATCGATACAGGCAGCGAGAATCATGGCCACGCTTCCCACTAGGACTGACCTTCTGTTTCTGAAAATGAATTCTTTTTTTTACGTGGAGCCCGACGAGGCCGTTCAGTTATGCAGGTTAGAAAAAGAATTCGGAGGAAAAAAGGTGTTTTTGTTTTTGTGGCTCGCATACCTATGTTCGCATTTTCTCTCCACTCACATTAATTCGGAAATGTGCGAGATGATTGAATCTATCCTACTGATGATTTGTTTGGAAAAGCCCAATGAAACAAAAGAACTGATGAAACATGCTGATTTATTTTTTTCTAATGCATTTCGCATGAATGATTTTTTTAAATTTACCGTTAACGAGTTCTACCTACGTCACCATGGATTGCCCGTAACACTCCGAGAAGCAGTTACCATTGATTATCTAGGTCAGCTTAAAAACAGTCCCGACTTAACTTCAAACATGAGTAAGCTGCTGGATGCCATTCTGATCTAATTTCTTATTTATCTATCCATGTTTGATAAACGTCATCGACGAGTGCTCGCCCAAATGGGGTTAATGATGTCTCTTTAAGGGTAGCAATCGTATTGCGAAGATCACGCTTTAATCCGTCGATATGCTGATGTTTGGCTTTGATTTCAAAAGCTAGCATCCGAAAAATTGCATGGGCCGAATGAAGACGACCGATAGGGGGGCGCGAGTAGCCTTGCAATGGAGAGTGAACCAGCTCTTTGTCACTGCTAAAATCTATAAGTCGATCTGCAGTATTCAACGCAAAAAGTTCCTGGTGCCCTAGCTCATGAATAAGAATTACGGCGAGATCTTTAAAGGTTAAGACATCTTCACGCGGGTTTACGAAAATTATACCTAGGGCTTTAGGAAGCGATACTGAAGTAAACTCTCCCCCCTCGGTACAGCAGAGATAAGTACAGTGGGTTCGAAGGGCGATGGAGGCGTCATTATCTACTTCGTCGATCCATGCACACGCATCAACGAGGGATGCCCGCGTTTTGGCGGTGACTGACTTGAGATCTACAATGCCATATTTCCCTTTATAACTCAGCTGCTGCAAAACGGGATTCCAAAATGCGTCGGACCTGGGGTCCTCTGGTCTCCGCCCGGTTATTACCGGGCGATGAGAATCTTGACTCTGCATGACGATATCGTAGCTGACGTTGTTGGCTACTTCGAGTGCCGCAAGGGAAAGACCAGATATCGAATTTTCTGGTGTTGAATTTTTTGAAGCGGTGCGAGCGGCAAGCGCTTTTCTAATAGCGGGAACAAAACTATCAAAACACCACTTGCCTACCTTCATATCAGCAAGTGCCTTTTTGAGTGAAGCCTTCATCATAAAAAAAGAACTGGGAAATTCAAATTTTCCCAGTTCTTTTTATTCAAACTAAAAGTCGCTGCTTGATTTGTTGCTGATGTCGATAATAACACCATTAACGCGAGACTCACCAAACACCTCGTCAACGAGAGTATCAAGATTTGCTGTCTCATTGTTCGCGGTGGTTTTTCCGTTAATGTCGATAATAACTCCGTTAACACGAGACTCACCGAATACTTCGTCTACGAGCACTGACAGATTGATGTCCTTCTTGTTTTCCATTTAATCCTCCAATAGTGAGGGGGGTTTCGCATAACGAATTATATTTGTCCACTTTTTTCGAGCGACAGATCTCGAGGCACCTCCAGTATAAGCCGTTCAAAAGCACTCCCCTAACTGAAATCCGGCCTTACAACCGGTGTGTACTGAAGGAACAAATCAAGGTGATTTCTACTGAGATTACGGCGCTAAATGCTGTGATCAAGAACCTCCATATGTCTGCAGAAGCTCTAAAGGCCTTCTCCAAGAAAAAAGCGGTCAATGCTTTGCATACGGAGCTTGGAGCTGACAGTGATTCAGCTCGATCAGCCTCATTTGGTTAGCTGGCTGGCTCGATTACTTCCATGATTATCTTAGCTGGAACCGGAATCTGCTATGCAAAGCAGGTCGTTGACTATCTTGCTAGCCTTCATCCACCAGAGCATGGTGCAAATCTCTACTTATTCATTGCTGTTGCTCCGAAATTGCTTCTCACGGCGATATTGGCCTTTTTATCGATAGCTTGCTGGAGGAATTACAATTCCTACAAACACCTACAAATAGTACTTCGTCGGTTTGAAACGGCAGGAAAGCTGCTGCCTATCATGACCGGGAATTTGAAGCCTGAACAGGTAATCCAACTCCATCAGCAGTTCCTTGAAGGGGTATTGCGAAGCGATGATACCGGATTAATGATTCAGACAAAGTCGCCACAGCCCCTAACTATGCCCTCCATAAAGGGGGAATAAGGGAGATCAAGCCACCATAACTGTTGGGCAGCGGCCCGCCCTACTGCTCGCCGGGTCTTCTCAGGGACTTATGATATAATCCATAAGTATAGCCCTCTGCGTCTAACCACCTCTAAAAACTTAGGCTGTACGCACCCCCTGCGATAGCTTCATTTTCCCCAAAGGCTAAAGATCCCCCCGCTACCAATTTTTCCTTTTTTATTCCAAATACTTACCCTTCCCAACATTTGTAGCAAACTCAAAGTTTAGCATATTCCGTCTCCTGCCGATAAACAGACATGTACCGTTGGTGCTCGTATTGTCAGAAATTTCTGGGTGAAAAAGAACCCCTCAAAGACTTTAGTATCACTCACGGGATATGCGCCCACTGCAAAAAACAAATGAAACTCAAGGCAGTGGACTGCGTGGAAAAATCCAAGGAGCTTGGAGCTTTTTTTTCTACGCTACGAGATACCCTCCTTCTGCGAAAATCCATTGAAGCCTCAGAGGTCGTGCGAACGGCTAAAAAACTGGGCATCGCACCCACGGATCTCCTTGCTGGAGTTATACAACCACTGCTCTACGAAATTGCAGAACTCCAAAATCGAGGCCAAGCCACAGTGATCCAGGAGCATTGTTTCTCTCAAATGGTTGAGCAGATTTTTTACGAAATTGAGAAAGGCTCGAAGCGCCAAATAAAGAGCCCCTCTCGGTGCGACGTCGTTCTCGCTTGCGCCGATGGAAATTATCACTATTTTGGAATTAAATTCTTGCAAGAGTATCTTGAAGGACAGGGCGTCCGCGTGGCCACGTTATATCCTAGTTGCCCGTTCAGCCAGGTTCTAGACTACGCCGATCAAACCAGAGCTCGAGTAATCGGAATTTCCGTGGCCTTGCCTCTTCACTTAAAGAATCTCGCAAAAGAATGGGAAAAAGCGCTCCCGTCCATCAAAATCCCCCTCGAACTTGTCGTCGGAGGCCAAGGAATACGACAAATGAAAAGGCCTCCTAAAAACTTCCGTATTTACGAGGGTGACCCTAGGGAGTTTCATGAGTTCATAAGTTCGGTGCTCCATCGCCGAAAGGTGGCCTAGCCCAGGTCCTCCTGCCGAATCTTGATCCCGCTAAATAGCTGGCCCACCTATATGAGTTTCCCGTCAACCAGTTGAATCTTGCGCGAGGCCATTGCCGCGAAATCTTGATCATGCGTCACATAGATAATCGTCGTTTGCCGCTCGTGATTAATGCGGCGAAAGAGGTTCATCACAAGCTGACCGTTAGCGGAATCTAAGTTCCCGGTGGGCTCGTCGGCGAACACATACCTGGGCTGCATCACGAGCGCACGGGCGATCGCTACACGTTGCTGTTCACCGCCTGAGAGTTGAGCGGGCAGTCGATCAGCTTTATCGCTCAAATCAAACTCCCGAAGCAGCTCTAACGCAAACGCCCGACGTGTTTTAGACGAACGGGTTTTGAGTGTGGGCATGAGAACGTTTTCTAAAGCCGTTAGTTCAGGCAACAAATGGTGAAACTGAAATACGAATCCCATCTTAGTATTTCGAAATCCGTGGAGCTGCTTTGAGTTCATGGCCGAAAACCGCACGCCGTCAATCGTTACGTCGCCGGCACTTGGACGATCCAAGGTACTAATAATATAAAGCAGCGTGCTTTTTCCAGAACCCGAACGCCCAGTGATCGAGACCATTTCGCCGGACTGGATCTCGCCAGTGATTCCGTGCAAAACCTTAGTGGCTCGAGTTCCAAAGCTCTTTTCGATGTCATGCATCTGAATGGCCATTAGGAGTTCTCACCTCGGATAATATCGATCGGTTCAAGTCTTCCTGCCGCCCGGGCTGGAAAAAAACTCGCAACACTCGATGCAATACAAGCGAGCAAAAAGGCCTTCACATAAATAAGCCCGTCAAACGAGACCATCATTTGGCCAGTGCCCAAGCCCCGCGCCTCAGACACCCGTACGAGCGACATTCCGTAGGATGCGCCCAATCCAATCACCACGCCAAGCAAACCACCAATTACTCCCAGAATCACACCCTGAGTTAAAAACAACTCGCTGATGTCGCGAGGCTCAAACCCCATCGATCTTAAAATGGCTATCTCGCGGCGCTTGTGACTCACGGCTAAACTTAAAATGTTATAAATTCCGAATCCCGCGACTATTAAGATGGCGAAAGTCATCGAGTTTCTTACGATATCCTGAGTTTTGAATACCGACATGATCCCCTCGTTGGCCTGGTTCCAACTCTGAACCTTTTCCTGTCCCATGAGATTTAAATTAGAAGCAAGCTCGCTAGCCTGTTCTACGTCCACCAAGCGAATCGCAATGTCGGAAATTCTTGAAGGGGTTTGATTTAACTTTTGCACGTCACTCAACGCGCCAAAAACCGTGGTTTCGTCGAGTGATTTCACGCCCAGGCGAAACACGCCCACGATCTTAAACGGCTGGGGAGCAGATTTCCCTACGGTTAATAGAATGCTCTCGCCAATCGACGCACCAATCTTATCGAGAAACTCTTTGCCTACAACAATGCGATTGCCACTTGCACCAATGTCCGAAAATTTACCCTTGAGCATGTATTTTTCAATATTGGACACTCGGCGTTGAATATCGGGAATAGAACCAATCAGTCGCACGCCGACGGTCAGTTTCGCATAATTTGCAATTGCTTGAGCCACCAATTGTGGCGAGGCGGCCTGCACTTTTTCGTCGGCTTCAAGTCGATCAAGCCAGGCCCGGGGTGCCAAAATATAAGCGTTGTCCTTGCGCCCCATCGGAGGTTTCACCCAATTTACCAGTTCCCCGTCGGGAAAAAATGAGTCATTTAATACTTGTTCGTTGAGCATTTCTTCACGGGCGTTAATGCGAACGTGGGAATCGTTGTTCACCAACTGGTCAATGATAAACTCTTGAAATCCCAGCATCATGGCTGAAATGGCTATGTAAGCGGCGGCACCCAAGGTAATTCCGAGAAGCGTAAGAGTGGTTTGCCTTTTTCGACTAATTAAATGTCGAAGCGCTAAGAAAAACAATTCAGCTTCCTCTTCCTATTTTTGTACGACTAACTCGTCGGATTCCGCCACATTCTCTGAAAGGACTTCCGCCCATTCCCCGTCGAGCACACCGAGTTTTACTGGCAGTTTTTCTTTCTTACCATTGCGAACGCGTGTTACCAGACCGGCTTTAATGGCACGCACAGGAATTAAAATTACATCAGACTTCCGACCGACGAGAATTGCGGTGTCGGCGGTCATTCCCGGCAAAACACCTTCGGGCCACGAATTTAAATCTATTCTTACTATGAATTGATTCTCACGCGGATAAATTGCTTTAACGATGCCCTCGGTTCGTTCGTTTCTCAAACTTTCGAACGACACCACTACGTTTTGCCCTTGTTTCACCCGCAACACGGATTGCTGTTCAAGACTAACTTCTAGGTGCAGTTTGGACAGGTTCATGACACTCACGATCACGGCGTGGGCAGGCGCGAGTTCCCCCTCTTTGTAGGCCACCGTGCTCACCGCACCGACAATCGGGGAAACCATTGTGTTCTCGTCTATTCGAACGAGTGGGCTCCCCTTTTCGACCTTATCGCCCTCACTAACAAAAAGTTTTGTCACCGAAACCGGCACGCCAGTGCGAAGGTGAAAGTCGTGGTCCGCCACCACGGTTCCGAGTCCGTAAATACTCTCGACCACAGTGCCTCGTTTGGCCTTTACTCGCTCACGAGGTTGTACTTTTTTAAAAAACACCCACGACGTAGCACCAACGAGCGCCACCAGCAAAAACACCAATAGCCACTTTTTATTCATGTACTTAGTTTTAGCGGGCTCGGGCTAGCGTGTCACTTCAAAACCCCGGTATCACGCAACTCACCCTTGAGGCCCCACAACTTACCCAAAAACTCGGGTGCGTGAGAACCTAAGTAGGCCAAAAACAAATACTTTAAAAAACGCCCAGCAAAGATGGCGGCGGCTAACTTTGGTAGCGGGGTATTCGCGAGACTTGCGAGAATCACTGCGGGTTGCTGCATGAGCGGCGTTAACGCGATCACGAAAACGATGAACAGCCCGTAGGCGTCAAAAACCTTAAACGACCAGGCCCACACCTTGGTTTCGCCGATTCCGGGGTAAAGATTTAGAATCCAGGGTAGCCCTTGGTACTCGACCAACGCAGCCAAGATCAGCGCCCCGAAAGTGGACCCGAGTGCCACACTCAAAGCTAGCGCCAACCAGCGTTTGGGAATCATCATGGAGCTGGAAATTAAAATTCCGTCGTTAGGAATAATTAAAACAAAATTGTCCAACAAAGACAGTACGCCCACGAGCGGAGGGTACCAAAAACGGTCCGCGTAACCCTGAAACCGCAGAATGTAGGGCCTTAATTTTTTCAAGTTCGCAATTCCCTATTTCGAAGTTCGAGTCTCTAGTCTTGCAACATACCAAGAACTAAGACCTGCCGTCGTGAGAATGGAAAAAATAACCAAGAGTGAAACCCAGCTGGGAATTTTAAAAAAATCTATCAGCAACATCTTAACGCCGATGAACCCTAAAATCGCTGCCAAACCTGGTTTTAGATAACGCAGTTTCACGACCAGGTCAGAGAGTACAAAATAAAGAGCACGTAGTCCAAGAATAGCTAATATATTCGAAGCAAACGCCACAAAAGCGTCCTGGGTAACAGCGAAAACAGCGGGAATCGAATCAACAGCGAATACCAGATCTGTCACTTCGATAATGATTAACGCTACAAACAACGGAGTTGCTTTACGAACACCGTTTTCTATCACAAAAAAGCGACTACCATTAAAAGTGGTGGTCGTCGGCACGACTCGTCGGAGTAGCCGGATGGTTAAACTTTCCTTAACGTCGATTTTTTGGTCGGTTTCCCGCAGAAATTTTATGGCGGTTATAATCAACACCGCCCCAAAAACGTAAAGGATCCAATGAAATTTATGGAGCACGTGGGCCCCAAGCAGAATAAATATGGCCCGCAATACGATGGCCCCGAGCACTCCATAAAATAGCACGCGGTGTTGGTACTGTTCGGGAACTCGAAAAGAACCAAGGATAAGAAGTATGACGAAAAGATTGTCGACACTTAGACTTTTTTCAACCAAATAACCGGTGAGGAATTCTAGCCCTAGTTCCCGCCCAAATTTCGATGCAAACCAAGCATTAAAGGCCAGCGCCACCGCAATCCACAGTGCGCTTTCCGACAAGGCTGCCTTGCGGGAAATCTTGTGATCACCACGACCAAAGAGACTAAGGTCAATTAGCAGAAGTACAAGAACACCACCACTAAAGGCTGCCCACAGCCAATTCGGAACCACTGATACGTTCGAAATTATATTCGTCATTTGCGATGAGAGGAGTGTAATATTTTTTCTGTATAGGCCAGCATTAAAGTCGAAAACAAAAACACGACGTGGATGACTATCTGCCACTTCACCTGTGTAAAGTCTTTATTTCCGATATTAATAAACGACTTCAGTAAATGAATTCCTGAAATACCCACCAAGGCGCCGGCGAGTTTCACCTTGAGCGTTCCGGCGTCCACCTTTTGAAGCCAATCAGGTCGGTCTTCGTGAGACTCTAGGTTCATTCGACTCACGAACGTCGCATAACCTCCGATAATGACCATCACCAAGAGATTTAGAACCATTGAAATGTCGACCAACGTTAAAATTCCTAACATCAACATTTCTTCGCTGATAGTTCGTACGGTGGTGCAAAGGTGAATAAGCTCAATCAAAAACTTGTAGGAATAGAGCACCGCGCCGACAATGAGACCTCCATAGATCGGTGCCTGAACCCACCGGCTCGAAAAAATAACCCCTTCGAAGAGGTGTTCGATTTTTTTCATGCCGCTGTCGCTCTCTTCAATCTTTCAATGCGCTCTTCGAGCGGCGGGTGGGTAGAAAAATACTTCATGATCCCACCCGGGCGACTGGATATTTTGAGAGCTTGTATAGCCGGCTGAGCATTCGGATCGACGCCTTCAAACGTTCGTCGCAAAGCTTCAAGCGCTCTTATCATGCTGTCACGCCCGGCAAGACGGGCTCCGCCAGCGTCGGCTCGATATTCGCGTAGTCGCGAAAACCAGGCCACGACGATGGAACCCAAAACCATAAATGCCATTTCCAGTGCGAACTGCACCAAATAGTAAGACATCGGAGTTCCCTGGCGTTCTTCGCCATCGCTCCCACGTGCCATCGTAAGTCCGTAGGCAATGGCGCGTGCCAGAAACATCACAAACGCGTTCACTACGCCTTGAACCAACGTCATGGTGACCATGTCACCGTTGGCAATGTGAGCCACTTCGTGGCCAATCACGCCACGCACTTCTTCCTGACGCATGCGGTGAAGTAATCCAGTTGATACCGCGACGAGAGATCTATTCTTTGTAGGGCCAGTCGCAAACGCATTCACCTCTGGCGACTCATAAATTCCAACCTCGGGCATAACTCGTAGGTGCGCGGCGCGGGACATTTCGTGAACCATCTGGACCAAACCGGCCAACTCGGAATCGCGAGTGTCGGGCGAAATAACCCGGACCCCCATCATCCACTTGGCCATGACCCTTGAAAGCCCGAGCGAAATGAATGCACCGCCCATGCCCCAGATCAAACAAAAGATCATGAGCGATTCGTAGTTCAAGCCGTAGGCCGTAATATAAGGTTTCACCCCTAAGACGCTCATGAGTGTCGAAATGGTGATAATCACAAGCGCGTTTACCGCGAGAAAAAGACCGATACGTTTGAACCAAGCCATAAAAAATATCCTCCTACGAACGTCCATTCTAGGTTTGACAGATACTTTTTAAAATACGATAAATATAATTAAATACTTCGTTTAAAGCGAATAAAGGAGTCCCGTGGCTCAGTGGTTGAATTACCATCATCTCTTTTACTTTCGGGCTATTGCCACGGAGGGGGGCATTGCTCGCGCCGCGGAAAAGCTCCGGCTTGGTCAGCCTACCCTTAGCGCCCAGCTCAAGCACCTCGAAGACATGGTCGGGCGCCCCCTTTTCGAACGCCGCAATCGCAAGTTAATCCTTACCGAAAGCGGTAAGGCCGCGCTCGACTATGCCAACGAAATATTTCGCTTGGGCGACGAAATGCTAGAGGTGTTAAAAGATCGAAACACCGAAAACCAACATCACCTACAGATTGGTGCCCTCGATAGCGTACCCAAAAACGTGATTCTTGCGATGGTCATGGAGGCTCACAAAATTGGACCATGTACGGTTTCAATTCTTGAAGGCAAGGGCGACGAACTTATTCGTGAACTACGCGCCCATAAAATTGACCTCATACTTTCAAATTATCCAGCTCAAGCACTCGAAGAAGCCCAAGTTTTTTCGAAGTCGGTCGCAAAACTTCCAGTATCGGTCTACGGCTCTAAGAAATTTGCCAATCTCAAGAACAAGTTTCCCGAGTCACTAACCGGACAGCCTTTTGTGGTACCCACACTGCACAGTAAACTACGTCACGACCTGAACCACTATTTCAAACTCCACGGCATTCGCCCGCAAATGGTGGCCGAAACCCAGGACACCAGCCTCCAAAAACTGCTAGCCGAACACGGCGTGGGTATAGCCCCATTTTCGGAAGCGACAGGAGTATCCGAACGCAACCTTCTACGGCTAGGCCGACTCGATAGTGTTTACGAAGAAATCTGGTTGATTTCCGCCCAACGGAAACTCGAAAATCCGATAGCCGCCAAACTCCTAAATTCGTTTTCGCTTCACTGAATTTAGGAGTAGGTTCTTCCCATGCGCCTGCGCCAGCGAAACGCGAGTCTCGCCTTTATTTTCATTACTATCGCTATAGACGCGATCGGGCTCGGAATCGTCATTCCGGTAATGCCCGATGTGATTCGAAGATTTATTTTCGACGAAGCTCTAGTATCGCGAACCTACGGCTATTTCATCGCCATCTACGCGCTCCTACAATTTACCAGTTCACCGGTCCTCGGTGGCCTATCGGACCGTTTTGGCCGACGCCCGATTTTGCTAATCGCCTTACTCGGCGCCGCCATAGATTATGCGTTCATGGCTTATGCTCCCACGCTTTTTCTTCTATTTGTGGGACGCGTTATCTCTGGCATTTCCGGCGCGAGTTTCACGGTGGCGAGCGCCTACATTGCTGATATTTCAAACGACCAAAATCGGTCTAAGAATTTTGGTGTGATCGGAGCGGGCTTTGGCTTGGGTTTCGTATTGGGGCCAGCACTCGGCGGGTGGCTGGCGCAATTCGGATCGCAAACTCCGTTCTTGGCAGCGGCCGGATTTAATTTTTTGAATTTTCTTTTCGGGTTTTTTGTACTGCCCGAGTCTTTGGCCGTCAAACATCGGCGCAAAATGACGGCTCGCGCTTTGAACCCGTTTCGCTCTTTAAAACATGTATTAAGTCTTCCGGCCATTCAGGTGCTGCTCGCGGTTCACGTACTCACTCAATTGGCAGGCCAAACCCACCCCTCGATTTGGACACTTTACACCCAACACCGCTACGGTTGGAACGCCGCTTCTGTCGGTCTTTCGCTCGCTGTTGTCGGCATTTTAAGCGCGTTTTCACAGGGAGTTCTAACCGGCGTATTTGTAAAACGTTTTGGCGAACGGAAAACCGTGTTGCTCGGGTGCCTCGGCGAAGGTTTATGTTTCGCGCTCTTCGGCCTAGCGTTTAATGGCCCAATGCTCTATGCGGTTTTGTTAATAGCTTCCATTTTTTGGTCCATGCATCCGGCTCTGCAGGCGCTTATCAGCCGGGACGTACCCGACAATCAGCAGGGCGAACTACAGGGTTCTCTCATGAGTTTGACGAGTCTAACGAGCATTGTTAATCCACTTATCATGACGTCGCTCTTTGCTGCGTTTTCGAACCGTACCTCCGGGTTATATTTGCCAGGCGCCCCTTATTTTTTAGGATGCGCGCTGCTCCTAGCGGCCTGGCTTTTACTTGCCACCTCAGGGCGCGCTCCGATGATGCCTAAGAAGGCGCTGGAAGGATAACAATTGGAATCACGCATAGTCTCTTTTTTGCTTCTTAAATGCCCCAAGTGTCAGGATGGTAAAATATTCAAGGGCTTATACTCCATGAGTGAAAATTGCCCGGCATGCGGACTGCGATTTGAGCGTGAGCCAGGCTACTTCACCGGAGCCATGCCCATGAGTTACGCAATCGGCTTTTTTCTAACGCTGCCATTAACAGTAGTTCTGATTTTCACCGAAGCACCAATTCTCTGGTTAATACTTCTTCCGGCCATACTTCTGTTAATATGCTCGCCCTTGATATTCAAATTTTCACGTGCAATTTGGTTGTATCTTGATCGCAATTTGGATCGACACCAATAGAGGAGATTCCGTGCAAACTGACCTCAAACCCGCTGGCCGCGGCCCGTTCGCAGTAAAATTAGCAGAACTTCAGTCGACCGATGTTGTGCTAAACGTCGGTTGTTTCGACGGCGCATTGGAACGCCATTACCTGCGCGGCAAAGTGCGAGACTATCGAGGCGTGGACATGAACGCCCAGGCTGTACAATTAGCTAATCGCGGTGAATCAGTACCAACCGAAAACGGGGAACCGCGTTTTAAATTCGCCCCCGCGGAAAAACTACCTTTTTCTGATGCGACGTTCGACAAGGTGTTTTGTTTAGACACTCTCGAACACGTAGAAGACGAAACCCAAGCTCTGCGCGAAATCGCACGAGTCCTTAAACCGGGCGGAACGCTTGTGCTTTCGGTGCCTCATGACTTTTTGAATTTCCTCGATCCAGACGAGCTCACTCGCGGAGCGCGGAATTTAGTTCGCAAATATCTCCGAAAAAAACCGCTTTTAAATCACCCCAAACACAAACATTACAGCGAGTCAGCTTTAAGGGCTTTACTAAAAGACTTCGAAATTGAACGGGTTCACAAAAGTGGCACTCCGGTTTTTTGGAGTTTAGCGATGCTCTATACCGCAGTGGGTTTGCCCGAAAAATTAACCAACCCCTTAAGAAAAATCACCGCGCCGATCGAAAACCTAGAATATGCATTAGGTTTGCCGACGGGGTTTAACGTGATGGTGCGGGCCGTTAAAAAACACCCCTAAACCCCACCCATTCGGTTTTTTACATATCTGGCTTGATTTGTATGGCTTGTGTCCGCGGAGCAGCAGGTGTTTCAGTATAAAACGGCTGTCTTTTCACTAAGTTGATATTGTCTTGATTGGTCGCTCGATCGAATGTTTTCTTAAATAACGCCAATTCTTTCGGCGTCAAACCCAACCACACCGGCTCATCAAATTGTCGCAGCTTGGAATTCCATTTTCGAACCGCTACATCTACGATTTTATTTTTCGTGGAATTTAATTTGTAGTCTTCAATCCAAACTGTGGCTCTCGTACCCTCCGGCAAGTCATAAGACACAATGGCTCCGTTTCCGAAATTTTGAATTGTCACTTCACGTTTTAGGCTCGGGTTACTTGGGTCGAGTTCGACATTCACAATATTACTACGTCTGATGACTTCCGCACTTTTTCCAACAGCCTGAACTTGGGCCTCGCCTGCTACTTCGTGCCCGATGGACTCCTTCACACCCTCTCGCACTGCCATACCACGATTTTGCCGCACCACTTTCTGCGCATGGTCCTCGTCAATCTTGGGAGGGGGTCCGATCGATGTCGCCTCTTCGAGGGGTTTAACGTTTGGCGCTTCGACTTTTTCCAGACCTTGAACATAGGGAATAGCCTCTTCTGGCCGTAAAAAGGCAATTTCACCTGCGTAGTTATCAATGTAAAAAGAACGCATCGCACTTTGAGTAACTGTCCCATCTGGATTGAGTGTCAATTTTTCGCCGATAAAAGCTCGAGATGCGGGGTTGTACTGAGTAAATCGAACTTGGGTCATTTTACCGTCAATCTCAATTTGCGCATAAAGGCTTTCTGGCACCGAAGCAAGGTTCATGTCACTTTTGCCAAAAGAACGACGAACCAGTTCGTCACCCGCCAGAGCCAAGGCATCACGGGTTTTAATTCCGCCCTTAGATAGATATTGGCCGAGTTTATAGAAATCAAATCCCATCCCGCTTTTCGAAAAATATTCCTCTGGGCTAAATACCACAAGATTGTTGGACTCTACGATAGCGTTTACGCCGTTAACCACTCGTTCTCGAACAGTAAAGAAATCGGATTTTTTAAAGTGATAAAGACCATTGAAGACCTGAACATCACCTCGATTTAGATCTACGACCACTACCCAGTCAGACGTGTCTTTTACCTTATTCGCTTTTATTCCTAGTTTTTTTGCAGCTCTCAAAACTTCATCGGCGTCGAATTTTCGGCGCACTCGTTCGTACACTGCCTTATACTCTTTCGCTTTTTGTTCAGCGATTTTCACTTCTCGTTCGAGATCAGCCTGCTTTTGCTCTCTAGCGATCTTGTCTTTGCGTTGGTAATATCGGCTTTTAATTTCATTTTCGCCTGCGATCTGCTGATTCAATTCTTTTGACTTAGGTTCCAAGTACTCTACCCAACGCTCTATATCCCCGGCGTATGGGCGAGGATTTTTCGCCAACAACTCTTTTTTCCTTTTTAACTGACTATAGGGAACAATCGACCAATTTTCCGCGGGACCCAATGAACGCGTCAAATGTGGGGAGCGTTGAACATCCGTAAAGGCCATGAGTTCGCCATTTACAATTTCATAACCAAACGCAGAATCCCACTGCAGGCCCTGAGCATTTGGAAAAAATGCCACAGGTTCGGATGTCAGTGACTTGGGCGGAACAATTTCTTGATTTAAACTTTTAGCCCATCCGAATATACTGGTCCGTTCTTCGAGCAACGTTCGCACTCTCGCAAACCTCGGGTCTGTAAAAACAATTGGGTCGTCAATTCCGACAATCGAAAATTCTCCCGCCTTAACGGTAAAACCTTTTCCATAAACAATTACTTCGTCCATCGGCCGCGGATTAATTTCAAATAAGTTGAGTGAAAATAGGTCGCCCTGAACATAACCCAACTCGTTTACTAACTGGATCGTGCCGTCCGTTCGCACCACGATGACGTCTTTATATCGTTTGGCATACTGTACGCCGTTAATGTAAACGTAGGGCGCGAATGCACTTTGTAGCTCGTCTCCTGTAATACCTAGGTCCATCAACGCTCTTCGTTCGGCTGCCGTAAGCCCGCCTTCAATTAAGATTTTGTCTTTTTCTTTTAGCTGCTTTTTTGTAAGCGCTTTAGGCGGGTCCGAAACTTCGCCGGCTCTGTGTGCGGCATCAATAGCCTTCGCTCTTTTGCTTTTCGGATTTTTTAGGATCTCTTCTTCAATTTTCCGGATAACTTCAAAGTCCCTGGCTATTTGCATTTCAATCTTGGCTTGTTCTTCAATTGTGAAAGTTTCGCCGCGTTTTTTTGCTGCTTCCTTAGCTGCATCTAATTTGTCTTCTAGAATTTGGGCTCTACGTAATCTCGCCCGTCGGATTCGATTCGGAAGTGCATCAAATTTCTCAAATGCATCTACCAGGTCCTTATTTTTAGGGTCAGTCCAAGCGTCTATGGGGCGTAATTTTCGAACCGGTATTACTTCCGCAACTTCTGCAGAATCGTAAATTACATATCCTTTTTTGTAGCCCGTGGCTTCGTCGAGTTGTTGAAGATTACCTTCGACTTCAAAAGTCCACTTTTGGTCAGCAATTGCACGACGCCCGTTTCTAGCAACGAAGACTTCGCCATTTTTTAAGCGAACTACTACTAATTCCTGATGAGTGTCGGAATACACTGCTTTCGCGGGTTTCTTCCCGCCTGCTCTTTCGGCAATTTTTGCTGCTGCCTTAACCTTTTCTATCGCCTGTCGGGCAAGTATTCCGTCGTAGTCTGCTCGTAACTTGCTTTCTTTAGGCAGTCGTAGACGCGGGTTGGCGAAATATTCTTGCGCATCGACCAAAACTACTTCGTCTAGGTCTCGAGATCGCACGACTTCGGTGTCTCTAACCTTCTTGATATCTTTTACTACTTTTTTTCCAGAAACCGGATTGGTTGCAATCGTTACGCTCTCTATAACTTCCAGGTTACTACTGTAACTCTTCCCCTTTCGTGGAATCACAATGACCGGGCGACCTTTCGCGATCTTTTCCCCCGAACCATAGATTCTCGCGGCCGCTACATCGATTGTTTCGTAGCTACCCGGTCGGCCCACGACTCCGCTGTCGAGCAACGCGTCTATTAGATCATCTTTGAGTTTTGCCCGCTTCTTTAGAAATCTTCGCGCTTCTTCGATTTCAATTAAACTGAGCGGCCCTTCAGTGATCGCTCGCTCGCTCGGATCCACCAGGCGCGCGTTTAGTTCGTCGATCGTTCGCTGCAATCTAAGATCGCCCGACACTTCTTCTACCAGTAGCTGGGCCCGTTCGGGGTCGCTCGCAAGGCGTCTTGCACCTCGTTGCAAACGGTACTCGAACTCGCCTTTAAACGGTGCATCAACTTTTTCGAAGTGATCGAGTTCCTTTTGAATTCGATGCAACATTCTGGGATCGGCACTGCTACGACTTACGTATTCTCCAACAGGTATAAGTTCATAGGGCGGGGCGTGACCCAGTTCTTTTTGGTCCATGTCAAGATGGGGCAACGTCGCGGAGTCTCCAATACCGTCGCGCGAGAGTGCTGGAAAATAACGTTCCTCTCCACTAGCAAATTTCACGATCACGCCACTTGAGTCATTAATTAAAACACTCTCAACCAAGACGGGTTCCGAAATTTCGGGGAAATTTTTGTCTTTTAGAATTAGAACTTGGTAATCATCGGCGAGCCATGGGGGCAAATCGATCGATTTAATTTTGGGTACCGATCCTTGCACCTGAGGTCGTTTCACCACCGCCGCTTTACGTAGATAGCCCCATAAGTCGCAGGCACCACTTGCGGCGAATGAATTCATCGCACCGGCAGAAGCCCCCACGATCACAAGACCAAATAACAATAGACTGCGGGCAAAGATCCCCACGAAACGTCCCCCTAAGACTCGTCTATTAGCCATTGTCTCATTAGTTGACTAATTTAATCAATATATAAAACCAAAAAAACCACGTAATCCCGAGGCGTTAGAGGCTAAACAGGGAAAAACCTCATATAATCAACGAATTCGCGCACATTTTAGTTGCCCTAATTCGTCGGAAATTATATACAACGCACCGCGTGAAATCGATATTTAAAACTCCTTCATTCGGGCCTGTTGGCGCCCTGTTTGTTCTCTGGGCGCTCACCGCACCACTTTGCCTGGCTGCCTATGGCGCCACTATCAATTGTCGAGAGATCTTGGTCGCGTACAGTGAACCCTTGGCCCGTTTGCTTCGTGCTGATGCGCAGAGTGCATATTTACAGATCGTCGAAAATGGAAGAGCTCGGCAGATTGAACTTACGAGCCATCTTGAAAAAGAAAACCGCGCCAACGATCTTACTTTACCTTATCTCAAGATCGTTCACTCCGAGGCCTTGCCGATTCAACTCGTTCTTGAGGCTGGCGACGCGCCCCTCGATTTTTTTCAAGCCACCGCGAAAGGCCGAGCACTGCGCCGAAATGTCGAGCTATTTGAAAGAAAGAAAAGAAATTTTTTAAGTGCGATGCAAGAGTCGATCGGCGACAACGGTGACCGCATGCGCGAAATGAAAATCACCCGAACGACTCTTCTCTCGCTCATGGACCATTGGCGCAAGAAGAATTCAGACCTGGCTGATGCTATGGCATTTCTAATTTATGAGATTCGGCATCGACGAGGTATTCCCTATGGGCTGGGCGAATTCATCGACTCGGTCGAAGCAACAGGTATTGACGAAATTGTTGCCGAAAACATATTGCGTGGCACCTACGGCGAAACCGACCGCGCCGCAGCTATCGCCGAAGAGGTCGGGATCGCTCAAATTCGGATTGCCGGTACCCTTCTGCAGGCTCGACGCATTCGCGACCAACGCATGGGAGACGAAGCAGCCAGAAAAGAAGAAGAAGAGAAGGCTCGTATTTCAAAAAAACTTCCCCCTCGCGCCGAGCAAATTCATCGCGCAGCAATTGTATCTGCGGCAAATGGATCATCCAAAGGTAAGGTTCAATACTACTCCGATGAACTAATTGGCAGCGTAACCGTTTCCGGTGAAATACCCACACGCTCCCAAGGAAATAAATAATGACCAAACATGCCAATATGGTTTGTATTCATTGTCATTTAGCCAAACCCCGCACCGACAAGTGCGAGCTTTGCGAAGAATCGGTCTGTGCGAGTTGCGTGATTCGCCCCACGCCTGAACGAGTACAGTACTGGAGCTCTACTGATCGCCCCAAAGAAACCGAATGCAAATGGGTTTGCCCTCGTTGTTTTGACGAGACGCTAGAGCCCATTTACGAGCGCTACGACCAGGCCCTTGAGGCGGCTCACAATACTCACTATTTTCCAAAAGCCTACCGTGGTGCGCCGCCGGTGCTGCGCAAAGCACGCCAGCCCGTTACCGTAGACAATGGCGTTGATCGCGAAGATGTGCTGACTAAACTTCAGTTGGTAGCAGTTCAACAAGGCTTCAACGGGTTGATTCACCTGGAAATTGAAAGTAAAAAACAACGAATGGTCGACGGCTATTCGAAAATGGTGTGGCGTGGAACGGCACTCCCAGCCGACCTCGACACCGAAAAGCTAGAGCGCGGCTGGTACTGAAGTAGCGCGAGCCTCTTTTCGGTTCAAATAGAAGCATTTTTTGCCTTTTGAAATCCGGTTCACCGGTCTTTTCTTTTTTTTTCTTCCCAGCCATAATGATCGCAAAGGAGGGCGACACGGATGTCACCCCAACGCTGGCCACTTTTTGTTTTTTTTGTCTTAGCCATTGTCGCTACAAGCGCAGCCACAAGTGAAAGTAAGCAATCAAATCTTTTGTTTGTCGAAACGAGCACAACACCCAAAAATGGCTCGGCTCCACAATTTAACCAAATCGAACTTATCTCATCGGACGTTCAGACTTACGCGCTATCGTTCGCTGCCGGAAATGCTCGACCATTGTCAGCGAGTTTTTGTCCGTTCCAAACACCTACCCGCAAAGAAGCGCTCTTGTGCGATAGCCGAACTCGTATCTTAAGCGTGATTCAATGCACGGGCCCCACCGCCTGTAAAAGAATCGGTGGTCTCTACGCAGGACGAAGTCCGGGAACTTATTAATAACTCACGCCGCCGCCAGCCGGTGGTGGGGGCGGAGGCGGAGGCGGAGGGAGCATTCCTGGCACGCCGGGTTTGGGTCCCATTCTGCGATTTTTGTCTCGTTTAGACATTTGTTCGCGTCGTTGATTTCGGAGTTCCCGTTTGCGAGCTGCTTGATCTCGGTTTTTTTCAAGTCGCTTCTGGAGCTTGCGCTCCATCGTGGCCCGCACATTCCCTTTTGAAATTCCAGCATTCGGATTCTGAACTCGTTCAATGCGGGTACCTTTTTTGAGGCTTTGAAAACGCCCGTGGGCGCCCAACCCTGGATTAAACGCCCGTACTCGCCGTTCAAAAGCTGGCATACGAGTTTTAAGCATTTTTTGAAATTTGGCTCGGTCAAACTTGCGTGCCGCACTCGGGCTTGCGCTCCCTCGTGCCAAGCGACTGGCGTGTCCAGCGGGCACCGCCATGGCGGTCCGTAAATCTTTTAGATCGGTCGTGCCGTTGGCAAAACGCACTTCCCCCGAGAGTGTATGAACTTCTGTTTCTTCGGTGATTGCACTCGTTTCGGCGATGAACTCTGTGCCTCGCACTCCCATGACCGAATTTTTAGTTTTCACTGCAAAGTTTTCGTCTTGCCCATATTGGCGGCTGACAAATGCACGAATCACACCGTAGGCCAATCCTAAGATCGACTGTTGAGGTCCCTCTTTGGAGACCTGCTCAATCGTGAAACTCGTAGCGGGCCCAATGGCGATTTCGGTGTTTTCGGCCAGTTGCAGAATGACCGTCTGCCCCGCCTCAGTCACTATTTTTTCTCCTTCGTCGACCGAGTCCCCTTGTTTGGCCATGCGTTGATCGGACGCTGCAATCGAGATCACCCGAACTTCTGGATTGCCTTCCACTGCTTGAATTTTAGCGGCGAATTCCGGTGGCGGAGGCGGAGTTTCTTCTTCAGCAAGGACCGGGGCCGTAAAAAGCGTGCAAATTGCGAGCGAGAGTACGATCGTGCGTTTCATAATCTCAATGGTAACGCGAAAATAGGGTTAGTGCGAAAAAATGCTGCGCGTTATTGCAATTACCGCGACACCCGCACCAAAAGAAACGAGCTTTAAAATTGGGGCGCCCGATTTTCTGCGGTGCAACTCTGGCAGGAGATCCGCTGCCGCGATGTATATGAACCCACCGGCTGAGAGTGCCATTAAATAAACTGCAGCCACTTCAGCGAAACGAAAAGCAACGATCGCAACACCGGCTCCCACCATGGCAAACATTTGAACCACGAACAAACTCAAAAGTGCCTTGCGTTTAGAGTAACCGTGGGAAACTAGAATTGCGTAGTCGCTCACTTCCTGGGGCAACTCATGCACCACCACCGCGATCGCGGTACCAATGCCGACCTTGACGTCCACTGCAAAAGCCGCGGCAATCGCCACACCGTCGGCGGCGTTGTGAACGGCATCACCCACCAAGATGAGTGGACCCACGGTGTCGTGTTTATGACCCGACTGGCCACTGGCATGGCTGCCCAAAAAGCTCTCAATAACGTAAAAAGTCACGAAACCTATGAGGACCGAAACCATTACATCTTCGGCCCCCGAGTGCATGATCGGAGTGAACGAATCCAGGCTAGAAATGTGCTCGAGCGCCTCCGGAAGCAGGTCGAGAAGCGCCACCGAGACTAGCGTGCCCGAAGCAAACGCCAAAAGCGCCGCCAAATGGCGCTGCACCCAGGCGGCGGGGAGAAACCCCCCGACGAGCCCCGCAAGCCCATCGACTAAAACCGCAAAGAATATCCATACACAGGTGGCAAAGCTCATAAAAAACAGGTGTTATAATAGGAAACTATATTTGTCAAAAAATACAGAATGCGGTATGTCATCCCCCTATGCAGAAATCATTCTTTGCGGTTACGGCAAAAGGTCTCGAACCGGCACTAGCCGAAGAGCTTCGCGCTCTCGGTGCCCTGAACATTGAAGAACGCCCGGGCGGCGTAGCCTTCGCGGGCAACCAAGAGACCCTCTACAAAGCCTGCCTTTGGCTTCGAACCGCGACTCGAGTGTTGCAAGAAATTCGCACCTTTTCTGCGCGCTCGCCGGAAATGCTCTACGATCAGATTCGCCGCTTAAAATGGCACGAGCTTTTAACCGCTGAAATGACTTTTGCTGTGGACTGCGTCGCCAGTGGAACTCGGGTAAAACGAGAATCCCTGGACGAAGACTTCGAAAATGCACCGCCGCGGCCTCTGGCGAGCCCTAGCATCGCGCCCACCAGCCCTAGCTTCGCGCATCGCCGTTTGCAACCGCATGCGGTGGACAACCGCCTGCAGCCCCGCTTTGTGGCGCTTAAAATTAAAGACGGTATTGCCGATGAAATGCGAAAACGCTTAAACGGCGTACGCCCAAGTGTTGACGCCGAAAACCCCGATGTTTTAATTCATGCCTATTTAAACGACGGTAAGTGCGTACTGAGTATTGATGCCAGTGGCGCCAGCATGCACGAGCGAGGTTATCGCAAACAGGACTCGGGCGCACCGCTGCGCGAAACTTTGGCCGCCGGACTAGTCCTCATGACAGAGTGGCCCAAGGACACCAGCCAGCCGTTTATTGATCTTATGTGCGGCGGTGGAACGCTTTGTATCGAAGCCGCACTCATCGGCGCCAATATCGCACCCGGACTTCTGCGCACCAAACGGTTTGGCTTCGAAACCTGGCGCGACTTCGACAAGGCACTTTGGAATCGCCTGCGCAGTGAAGCCGTAGCCGCACGATCGACCACCAAACTCAATATCCAAGGATTCGATATGAACGAGCTCGCAATTGAAGCGGCCCGCTCCAACGCCAGACGCGCCTCGGTCGACAAGCTTGTACGTTTTGAACTTGGGCGCATTGAAAATTTACCGTCAAATCGAGTTCCAACTACTGCGGGCACCGTGATTGTGAACCCACCCTACGGCGAACGCATGGGGGCTGCAGATCGCTTAAAGCCACTCTACAAACGTCTGGGCGATGCCTACAAACACCAGTTCAAAGGTTGGAAGGGATTCATCTTTAGCGGCAACTCTGATGCCACGAAATCGGTAGGCCTACGCACCTCTCGGCGCATTCCTCTTTTTAACGGCCCGATTGAATGCCGTTTGTTGCGCTACGAATTGTATTAAGCGCCAGCGTTTTTAAATACGTACCTGCGAAACGCAGTGTTGAGATCATCAATCTGACAGAGATTTTTTAAATACGTATCTACGCTATAACCGACACTCATTTGCAAAAGGTCATAAACGCGGCATCGACTGGCGATCGTTTGCATGAGGGCCGTGGAAATTGAATATTGCAAAGCCACGCTTAAGTTTGCCGTCTCAGTTTTGAAAGGGTGCCCCAGCGTTCGCACATCAAATTCGGGGTTCGCCTCTAAAAAAATCCGTACGGCTTTCCATTCCACCGTTTTACGGCCGGCGACCTGGTTGGCGAGCCCTTCTTCGAGCCACGGTGGTATAGCAGTTTTGTACTTCTGATAAATAATGACGTGGGCGAACTCGTGCCCCAATACACCTTCGAATTTATCGGGGGTGACCAAGGGGCCAATTAGGATTTCGCCTCGTTGTTTATGGGTGACCGCCAAAATATTTGCAGTACCGTCGCCCTTGAGGTTATGGGCTTGCGCGAATTGATCTGCATTGGAAAACCAGCGAACCCTTACTCTGCGAATGTCCCACTCGAGCGCCCGCTCAATCCGGTCGGCCACCCGATTGATTTTAGCAAGTGTAGCCCACTTGGGCGCTCCCTCGACAAGCGCGGCATTGGTCGATAAAGTTGCAGCAAAAAGCGCAGTGAATATGGCCATACTAGGGTTTTACAAACGAGAGGTAATGAGCCAACTCTTTTACAGATTGAACAATATCGTCTTCCGCTCGGTGTCGGCCTTCGTCGGATTTTTTATACTGAATATTATACCGCGCCTTGAAAATTTCCTTAAACGAAGAAACATCGACCAAACGATAATGAAGTTTCTTGGCGAAGTCCGGCCAATAAGCGTCAATAAAACGCTTGTCGTTTCCCACGCTATTTCCGCAAAGCACGATTCGGTCTTTGGGATTGGGATAGTGTTTGTTCGCGAGCTCAATTAACTCCTGTTCAACCTTTTTAAGCGGCATTCCTCCAGGTACGTCTGCCGAAAGTCCACTCTTGCCATGAGTTTTTTTACACCAATCGTTCATGTTTTCGAGCACCTCTGGGGCCTGAAAAACGACTCGGTGGTAGCTATCGAGTGTTTTCAAATCTAAATCAGTAATTAGCACAGCAACTTCCAAAATTTGATCGACCTTTTCGTCGAGTCCCGTCATTTCGAGATCGATCCAGAAAAGTTTTTTCATCGCCTGGGAATCGCCATTGGATTCGGGCAGGGCTGTTTTTTTTTCGCCGTTTTGATTGGTCACAGTTCTCCATCCCACTCGACGCCTACCGGACAGTGATCGCTGCCGATAACGTCGGGCCAAATAAATGCGTCTTTTACTTTGGAAATAGCTTCACTGCTCACGCAGAAATAATCAATACGCCACCCGATATTTCGCTCGCGCACACCAGGGCGGTAACTCCACCAAGTATAGTGGTCGCCCTCCCGAACGAAATGGCGAAACGTGTCGGTCCAGCCCGCACTCAAAAACGCGTCCATCCAGGCGCGCTCTGCAGGCAAAAATCCCGCGTTGTTTACATTGGTTTTCGGATTGCGTAGATCGATTTCGCGATGAGCTACGTTGTAGTCCCCACAGAGCAATACCGGTTTACCAGATTGGCGTAATTTCTTTAGAAACTTCTCAAGTTCGGCGCAAAAATGCAGTTTATAGGGCAGTCGTTCATGTTCTCTTTGGGAATTCGGAAAATAGGCGTTCACGACAATGCAGGTTTCAAACTCCAAGCTCAACACACGCCCTTCGCGGTCAATGTCGGGCACCCCAATGCCTTCGATCACCCGCACCGGAGCATGTTTCGTGTAAATTGCCACACCGCTGTACCCTGGTTTTTCGGCACTATGCCAGTAACTTCGAAACCCGAGCGGCATGACTTGCGCATCTTCTAGATCCCCCACCACACACTTGATCTCTTGCAAACAGAGCACGTCGGGCGAGGTATCGGCGAGCCAATCGAAAAAACCATTGCGACCCACCGCACGAAGCCCGTTGACGTTCCAGGAGAGTATTTGGGTAGCGGTTCGCTTCGTTGTCCGCCGTGGTTGACTTGCCATAGTCCCAAAACTTGTAATACTCCAACTCTATGAACGCAACCGAAAGCCAAAATCAACCACTCGTACGCCCAACCGGTTTACGCCCTAAATTCGAAAGCATTTACATGAAACTCGCGTTTCACTTGGCCGAACGCTCTACTTGCGTGCGGCTGCAGGTGGGCACGGTGGTAACCAGTACGGACTATCGGCGCGTGCTCGCGGTGGGCTACAATGGAAACGCCACCGGTTTGCACAACGGCTGCGATCGCACCGAACCGGGAAACTGCGGCTGCCTGCACTCTGAAGAAAACGCGGTGATTAATTGCGATGCACCGAGACAAGTTGAAAAAATCGTATTTGTCACTCACCTGCCCTGCGTGCAGTGTGCGAAACGACTAATTAACTTAGGAAACGTTAAACGCGTCTACTACGCAAACGACTATCGCATTCGCGATTCGATCGCGGTGCTTCAGTCCGTGGGTATTGAAATTGAAAAACTCGAATAGGACTAACGGTACGCCAGATGGCGACCGTCCATTGAAGTGGATTTGGTTTTGCGGATCTTTTTTTTTGGTGTTCGGCTTTGGAATTTTGCTGAGCATCGACGCATTGCACATGATTCATTGCAAGCGCGCTATGGTGCCCGAGCGTTTGAGTTTGCTTGACGGCAAAGTACTCAAAGAGAAAAAGAACCGCCGAGGCGCGTTGGTGTGGACCGTAGAATTCACTCGGCCAGACGGCACTCCTGTGACGGGAAAACGCGAAGGTTTTCAACACTTGTACGGGATGAAAAAGCCGGGTGACCACGTACCAATTCTAAATGTTGAAGGTGCCCCTGAGTGCTGGGACATCAGCACTCAGGCTGATCGCCCGGCTGCTTACGAGGGGCGTCAAAATTTCGCGATCACCATTTCGGGTGGTTTTGGGGTGTTCTTCATCTTATCCGGCGCCGCACTGAGCGTGTGGTCATTTCGCAAGCTCTTTTTCTCCCCTGTTTGAAAATCTGAAATTTCCAAGGTAGGCCTAATTTCGGGGATCAAAAATTTAGGGGGAAATATGAAAAATTTTGGGGCGTTCTGCCTTGTTGTTAGTTCTTTATTCGTTGCACTTCCGCTCACGAGTTTTGCAGTTGAAATTGCCGAGCTCGAACAGGAATTCTACCCAATCACGGACACCGAAATCACGCGGAGCCTCGGTGCCTATGCTTCGATTTTGAAAACCACCTATGCGGCGTTTCGCCAAGAAAAAGCGACCCTCTCTATACTTGAGACTACGCTCACCAAGGACCCGAACACCGCTGCCTTGATTCATAGCGCTACCGATTCGTTGACCAATCTCCACGAGTCACTCGGCGAGACTTACGCACTATTCAAAGCTGCGAACGATGAAATTGCAGTCAACCGAAACCCGAACGGGTACTGGAATCTCGAAAAGAAATTTCTTTCGGCCTTTGGCCGAACCATGGCGCTACTAGCCGTTGTACAGACGAAGACCAGCGGTCTGGGGCCTGTGGTCTCGCCCCCGCCTGCCAAAGTTGTAGTGCCCAAGAAAAAGTCCAAAAAACGCAAATCTTCCGCCAGCGACTGGGAACAAGAAAAAGTAGTGATCGACGGTTTTTAGCCCGGTTTTACGCAAAAGGGATTTCACTTCAATTTGCAGGTTAACACGCCTATAACAAAGCGCGTTAACCTGTCTTTTTTTACGACGTCTAAGTTTTAGACACCTGCCTACCAGATTCGGTGGTTTCGACGGGGTCCAAGGCCCGCCCCCTGTTGGTTTGGGATGGCACTGGACTTGCTTTGTCTATGGTCAAGACATTGGTTTATTTGATTACTGATTGGTTAAAGGAGAAGGACTATGAAAACGCTCGTAACAAAACTCGCGCTGGTAAGCGCATTGATCCTGCCAGGCGTAGCGCTGGCCGATAAAGTTTCGTACGATAAACAACTCAGCGATGCCAAAGCTTCGTTGAAATACGCTGATACCTTCGTGGGCTACAACGTGATGCTCACCGAAGGCCAACTTGAAGTGGTTGACGAAACTCTCGATCGTATTCGCGAGAAGCGAAAAGAGCTTTTGAACTCTATCGAAAAACAAGAAGCAGCTCGAAAGAAAAGTGTTGAAGCCACTTTGCGAGCCGCTATGAAGGGCCAAGAAGAAAAACAAATTCTTGCAGCCGTCAAAGGCGCTCAAGACGTAATTGCGGCAGACTACAAAGCCGGAAAAGAAGCCTTGTTGAAGCTCAACAAATCGTTAGACAAGTGGAAGCGTCAAAATCTTCGAGCTGCCGACCACTATGAAATTCCAAACAGCGGTGGAAAAATACAGCAACGCTTTTTCACAATTCAGGAACTACAAGACGAAGTCGAAGGGCGCATGCTCTCGGCTCAAGATCTAAAGTTCGCTGGAGCAAAAGATTCCGAGAAACCCAACATGCCTGAAATCGATGAAACTTTGGAAGAAAATAGCTACCGGTATAACTACAAGACCAACCGCGATCTTGTAGGCAATGTTGGTTTCCAATTAACTACTTCGATGGATCGCTCAAGCCTCATGGCAAGCGCTGCCATCAATGCGAGCAACAGCGTTGCTCTGCTTGAAAGCGATAAAACTAAAGCCATCGACGAAATAAAAGCTGCAGTTGAGAAACAAACCGGAATGGCTCTTAAGAAAGCCACTTCGAACAAGGTTGAAGCTGAAGTAGAAACCGAAGAAAAAGCACCGGCTCGCAAGAAAAGCCGCCGGTCCTCGGACGACGACAGCGCACCAGCCAGCATTCCAGAAGACAGTGGTTCGACTGGAACTGGCCTCGACTAGAATCGAAACTACAGTCTAAAAAGACTCGAAAAGGGTCGGGAGTTAAAACCCGACCCTTTTTGCTTTTAGCGAAATAAAAAAGGCCCGGAACCACAGTTCCAGGCCTTCTCGTTTTTTAACTTCTAAAGGCGAAGCTTATTTCAAGTGCTTGCTAACGAGCTTGGTCATTTCAAACATCGAAACCTTGCTCTTGCCGCCAAACACCTTCTTCAACGCGTCGTCGGCGTTAATAAAAGTACGTTTGACCTTATCTTGCAGCTTCTTACGCTTAATGTATTCCCAAAGCTTCTTCACCACCTGAGTGCGTGGTAGTGGTTTAACCCCAACAATCTCAGCTAATAAAGCCGACGGAGTGAGAGGTTTCATGAACGCAGCGTTTGGCTTGCGTTTTGACTTTTTCTTTGCTGGTTTCTTTTTCTTTGTAGTTTTTTTCTTGGCCATTTAAGGAGCCCCCTTTTTTTCACCATCATTCTAAACCAGCGACGAATTATCAACCCAAAACTGCGCAGTAGGCCCCGGTTCGATCAAAATACGTCTTGCGCCGTCGAACGTGAACACTTCGCCGTCGACCGTGAACCCCTCAGTTCCGTGAAAATCGAGTTTTTGTACGTCGGCACCCAGGTAACTGTCGTCGAAGGGACGATTGGAGTTCTCGCGAAAGTAACCCCAAAGAAAACTCGGAGAAAGTAGTGCAAGTTTCCAGAGTGGTAACCCGGTTGCCGCCACATGAAAGGCTCCCAGCGCGGGTGTCTTGAGCGGCATAGGCCGAAGCCCCAGACAAAGGCGCTCAATGGTGCCTGCAACGATTGCTCGGACTGAGACTTGAGGTAGCACGTAATCGCCGTTCACTTTAATTCCGGTGTCTTCACCTCGAAACAACGGCTGATCAGAGGCATCGGGCCGCAGGCCTGAAAATATGGTCTTAGCCGCGATCACGGAACCGTCTAGTACACTGGGATAGGCACGCACTGAATAATAATTGCGCAACACTCGAAACCCTATGCCCCAACCAAACACGAACCCATAGGTTGGCTCAAACCCGTCCACCGTTACCCGAACCGTAGGCACAGTTTCGATTTTCGATTTTTTACCGTCACGCCACTGTTTTACAGAAGTCAGCACCGAGCCTGAAACTCCTAAGCGATTGCACAACATGTTAAAGGTACCGGCCCGCACCACTAAAATAGGGGGTAGTATTTTGGGATCCTGCCCCGCAAGTTTGCGATAATGCCGTACGTAGGAGGTTATTCCGCGACTCACCGAACCGTCGCCCCCATGAAAACAAAGAGAACCACTTGGGACCTTAGTGCCATTGGCTCGATTTTCCGCCTGAAAATCACTCTGGGCTTGGCGCGCCATGAGAGTATCGAGTGCTTCGAGCGACGGTGTCAGCTCGACTTTTCCAGCGCTAGATAGTACCTTCGAGAGCCGGTTGTGGATTTTCGGATTCAGTCGCGAAGACCGAGCATGAGGGTTCACCACCACGAGGAGCGGATGATCAGAACGCATACGATTCATGTTAACAAAAACGGTTCTCACTCGCTACGCCATATCGAGAGCGGCGAGGTCATGCACTCAAGTATCGGACCGCTGGAAGAGGCCTTGGCGCTTTATGTGGAACAATCTGCCCTGTGCCAAGCTTTGTCCTCGGAGTCACTGGTTCTGTGGGACTGTGGTTTAGGGGCCGGAACCAACGCATTTGCCGCAATCGCAGCCGTCTTGGGTGCGCAGGCGGAAGCTCCCTCCAACCATCGCTTACAGGTCGTTTCGTTTGAAAATGATCTCTCTGGTCTAGAGCTCGCTCTCGAAAACGAAAAAATATTGCCCTATATTGCCCAATTCCGCGAACCCGCTAATCATGTACTCGATCGCTGGCGCAAACTCGGTCCAGATGAGTCGCTCCGAGAAACCATATCGATATCTTCAAACGTCACGTGGACGGTATTCGACGGTGACTTTCGAACGGCCCTAGAGCGAGCACCCGCTCCCGATTTAATTTATTATGATTTTTACTCACCGAAAGTTTGCCCTGATTTATGGACCAAGGAAGTGTTCTCCCTCGTCCACTCGCGTTCCAACCCAAAATGCCGCTTATTTACCTACAGTTCAGCCACCCGGGTACACGTCGCACTGTTAGATTCCGGTTTTTATGTAGGTCGCGGCCAATCGACCGGAGCGAAAAACCACACAACCGCCGCCGCTATGCGAATGGAAGATCTCAAGTCGCCACTGGGCCCGAGTTTTCTAAGTCGGCTTGAGAGGTCCCACATCTATAGCTTAGAAGAGCGCGCTGTCCTTCGCGCGCGACTTTCTCTACACCCTCAGTGGCGTCAATCTATTACTTAGCTGAATTTAAAAAGTGATCTCGCTCCAACCGACGCACAATTCCCGGTTTTGCCTGAAGTACAATCGGAATTCCTCGCAGCAACGCGGCCACCGTGGCTGGGTCCCCGGGGGTTCCGCCTTCGATCGTCACAACTAAATTCGGATTGCCACGAATTTCAATTCGATCGCGTGGTTTGGCCGCCCCGAGCGAAATTTCGAGGTCGAGTTCAATTAGCGTTCGTCCGCGTTTACTAGCGGTTGCTCGTTGATGCAGTCCAATCACCTGACCCTTTTTTAAGGCCTGGGTTTTGGTTTTCACCGATCGGGCTGCCAAAACTGGCTCAATGCTTGAATCTCTTTGATCCGCTTTAAGGCCAAAATAACTGGTTAAAAAATCGAGGGATTCAAGCAAACCCACATGCCCAATTTTACCTTTTTCAACAAGAGAACGAAAGGTCGGTTCGTCGAGTCCGGCGCCAATTTTTCGCTGTAACGGTAGACGTCGAGTGGCGGCATCGACGACTCTGGTAATTTTTAAATAATCTACTGTTTGTACCGCCTGCGTCAAAATCGCTGGCAACACGTCCATTACAAAACCTGGATTTACGCCAGTGCCCATCACCGCCACGCCACTCTCTCGACTGATACGATCGAGCTCTCCGGCGATCGCCGCATTACTTTGCCACGGGTGGAACAGCTCTTCTGAAGACGACACCACCGGTATTTTGGCGCGTGCCAACTCTTTAAGCTGAGAAACAACCATCGCGAGACTAGACGAAGTGGTGTGAATGCAAACATCAGGGCGACTGTCGGCAATCGCCTCAGATAGCGATCCATAGGTAGCGATTTTACGACTCTCCGCCCAGCGGCGCGACTCTGGCACTATATCGATAGCGCCAAAAATCTCGAGCTTTCGGTTCCAGAATGGGGATTCCCGTTCAATTGTTTCTACAACCATGCGTCCAATGTACCCTAGACCGTAAAGCAGCACTCGGACGACTGGTAGGGTTTCGCGTTCTAGCCCCGACGACCCCGTTTTTTTTCGGCGATCGCTGGGTCTACGCTGAATGTGTTTTCTCTGGATTTGCATGTTGCAAAACTTTGCCGTAAGTTGAGGGAAATGTCACCCTCTCGACTCGTACTATTTGATATAGATGGAACGCTGCTGTTCGGAGGTCCACTCTGGAAAGAATGCTTTCTCAAGGCTTTCAGCCACCATTACCCCAACATCGAGTTCCCGAACGTGCCTTTTTGTGGAAAAACCGATTTGCAAATCGCAAGAGAAGTACTCGCTGCAGCGGGGGTTGAATCTGCTCTCGTCGAACGGCAAATGCCGATCGTGGTGGAACACTATGTCAACCTTGCGGTGCCACTAGCCGAAAAACGCGCTCACGAAGTAACGGTATTGCCTGGCGTGCGCCCTTTACTTGACACTCTAAAACAGCGGGACGACATTATCGTAGGCCTGCTCACTGGCAATGTTAAACAGGGTGCTTTCGCAAAACTCGCCTGTGCCGACCTCGAACATCATTTTACTTTTGGTGTTTTTGGCGACGACGACTGGGACCGCTACAAATTGCCCGCTCTGGCCGTTGAACGCGCTAAAACGGAATTAGGGCAACACTTCTCGGGCAAACAGATCGTCATCATTGGTGATACCATTCACGATGTGAATTGTGGAAAATCAATCGGGGTAAAATCCATTGCTGTAGGCACCGGAAAAAATGTTCCAAAAGAAGAGCTACTAGCCCAAAATCCCGATTACTATTTTCGTGATCTCAGTCCGACGTTCGAAATCGTCCAGGCAATTTTAGAATAACTTTTCACATCTCGATTTATCGACGTGTCGTATTCGTATCGTTAAAAAATTCGGGCACTTCTTCAAGTGCAACCTCGTAGCGCAAAGTCACCGCACTAGCCCAGCGATTGTTTCCAAAATTTATAAATGAGGCGCTGATATCTAGAATAAGTACCTGCCCTCTGTTGTTACGAAGAAAGGTAAACGACCCCTTTTTTCCGCCATTGTCGCCAAATTCCGCAAAGTAAACTTGGCGATTCGATAGGCTATGAATCACCATGGCCTTGGACCCGATGCGATACTGGCTTTCGATGTTTTTACGAAGACTTTTGACCAGAGACGGGACCAACCAAGCCAATTTTTTTTCGGATCCGATTTCCGAAAGAGCAGCATTTACAAAAAAAATGTCCTGATCAAAGGTTGCTCGCAAAGATGCAGGCAGTTCGTCACGAATCCGTTGCCGCGCAAGGTTTCGGCGATCAGGGGCCGAATCGACCTCGGATTTCTCGCTGATTTCATTTTGCTCAATTGTGGGATTAGGGATTGGTAAAAGCCCATCCACCGCATCGCGCAGTTCCTTTTTAACAGTGTGCCGAACAACCTCGAACCACAATTCGATAGAATCGGACCTTACCCATTCGCGCAGATCGCTGTTGCCCATTCCAATAAGCGCATTTTGATATACCGGGTCTTCGAGCATCTTTTTTAGCAGCGCCACGACTTCGAGCGGCGAAAGCGAGAGTGGGGGCTCCCCTTGAAGAACTCGCTCAAAATTTTGAATCGTTTCCAAAACCTGATCTTCGGGAGAGACTTTCTTTTCAGACTCTACTACTTCAAGTTTTTCTGGGAATCCGAACCGCGCCAAGGTCGTATTCAACGGAATCAAAAACACTCGTTCTGAAGCATTTTGCAAACCATGAATCACCACTGTTGATCGATTTTTTGCTGCTAAATCTCGCAGAAAACGCGCTCGAGCGATCACTGAGCCGATGTGGAACCCCTGATCAAGTTCGGTCGACTCAATGGCGGTCGTTAACATTTCTGAAGCCTGTGGCAAAGTTATTGGAAAATCCAAAACCTGCGCTGCATTTATTTCTTCGACTAATTCTACGTAGGTACGCTGACGCTCTTCTTCTGTTCGAATGCGATCAACTCGCACTGCAATAAACTTACTTTTACCGTTTGCAATCAACGGCACCACAGTGGCGTCAAGTTCGCCGAAAACACTTTTGCTAAGAAAACGTGATTCATTGAATGCCGCCAAAGAAAGTTCTTCGTTCTCAGATCCCGACGTTTCGACACCCGAATGATTTTCTAATTCCACCGCTAGAAAATTTGCCTTCATGTGGTCGGGCACCGGTAGCGCTACAAAACGAATCGCAAGCGGATTTTTTTTCGGGTCAGCACTCCAAAAAATTCCACCTTTTTTGCCGATTGCTATACTTCGGAGGGCCTTAGCTGTCATAACCTCGGCATTACGAGTTCGTTCCCCCAAGAGTTCATCTAAAAACCGACGTTGCAATCCACCGGTCAGCGATTCCCCCTCGCCCAACTGCAAGGCGTAGCGGTACTGTGCGAAAAGTAATTCTTCGGTGGCTGCGCCAAAATAGCTCTCACTAAATAATACAAGATAGGGGCTTTCAGCCGTGCTATTCACACTACGGCGCGTGAGTACCAAAAACGGCGCACCAGCGGTGCTTGTTTTAGGATCTCCCATCAAGCCGTCGAGGTAGGTTTCAGGACGATTCAGAAATTCGCGAAATGGTTTAAAGCGCCCCAAGATTGTTTTGGGCCCAATCTCTGATATCTCCATACCGGGGCGAATCAATTCCATTTGCCCAACGAGGTCCTGCGTTGGAGAACCTAAATGCGTTCGATCGCTGGTCATGGGCGCTTGAGTTACCGGCCCGGGTTCGATCGATTCAGCAGTTGCCGTTGATTTTGCGACTTCTGGAACTGGTGCGATAGGAATGAGAAGTCCGTAGATTCCCGACGAAGCGCGCTTTAAAAGTACCGGCGGGCGCTCTGTGCCCAATGTCAGTTCATTCAAACGACGCAAACGGCCATTCGGGTCGTTTGGAATCAGTTGAATATCTGATGGAGCGGGATCCGACAGCAACCGCGCGATAGGCTCGCGGAGTTGCTCCACTTGGTCATGAGAAAGCACTAGCGACGCATCGTAGCGCTCAAGGTGCTTTTGAATCTGTTCGACTACATATTGCGCGTCCAATTCCGGCCGGGCCGCAAAATATACCGCTCTCGGAATGGTCGCGCGGTTTCTTTGTACTCCGTTGGGACCGGAACCTTGTTTCTCGATCACGACGCCTGCTGGTGAAATCAGAAGATTCTGTTTATTGTTTAAAAATATAAATGCACTAATGCTGAGAGATTGCTTGCCCGAGATCGTTTCAGTGCGTCGTTCGGCTTTAGTTTTAGCGCTTTTTAATTCTGCGATCGAAGGTTTTGCTGGGGCTTCGATGGGAAGATCTTCTAGTATAGGAGCGATCTGCTGCGTTTCGACTTTCAGGAGACTTCTAATTTTCTCTCTAAGAACTGCGGGCTCACTTTCTCCTAACACACCATCGGCTGCTTCGCGCTGAAGGATCGAAAATACATCCATCGAAATTACGTAGATCTGATTCTTACTTGTAGGATCCGAAACTTGATACACCCCACGTTTTGAGTGTCGATCAATGGCGCCCAACCCATTTAAGCTCTTAGCCATATCGGATAAGGTAGTTCTATGAACTTTGAAAGCACTAGCGACTTTGGAATTCTTAGCCCAACGATCAAAAATTTCGCTGGCAACCAAAACAGAAAAACGGCCGGGCTGATCAATTAAAAGGACCGGGGCTTGTGCAGCTTTTTCGAATGCCACTTTATACAGTTCATTCTGGTTTTTCTCGCTAGTACTATCGAGTGTTTTTAACGCCGGAAGAATCAACGGCTCGTCAACCAAAGCGTTGAGCACTTCACTGTGACGTAGCGTTAAAGTCTCAACAAAGGGCTTCGACGCAATCGAAGTCATCAATTTTGCGATCTTGGCCGCAGGTCCGGAAAAAACGAAATTTTGGTAAATAATTGAACTTGTTTTGGTGCGCACCGCATTGGCTGTAGAAAGTTCAAAATCAACTTCAACGCCCAACGAAGCGGCAAGTTTTCCTAATTCCATCAACATGGCCATTGAGACATTTGCAGAAATAGAAAAACTGGTGAGCAAAACCGTTGGACCGCTGGCAAGCTCGAGGTCCTTCTTAAGTTTGCTCCAGGCTTCGTTCGGAGTCAGACGAGTACTGGATATAGCCTCTAGCGCACGTTCTGCGAGAATCTCAGCACAAGTGGGGGCGACCCGTTTTGTTGCCGCCGCGATATTTCGAATCCCACTAAATCCAACAACCAATCCGATTGCGAGGGCAATTGTTCGAAGAACGTTGAGTAAACCCATGATTCACCTCAAAAATAAAGTGGAGCTTTATTATCAAGATTTGGTACCAATCTCAATATCTAAATAATGCGGCACGTTATTTTGAACCAAACTATCGTTCGTCTAGGTACAGATGAGGTCCCATTTTAGATTTGGGTGGTTCCACCAGAGAACGTTTAGAAGAGCGAGGAACCAGCTTGGTTCGATTTGACGGATGCGGTGCCGCGGACGGCTTATTTGCAGCCAGACGGCGTTGCTGACGGTACTTACGCAGGATATCACGGTGCTCTGGTTTATGAGGCTGCAGTAGAGCTTGTTGAATCTTGCGATCATTCCAGTCGCGTGGAACGAAGAGTTCCTTTTTACTCATGGGGTCTATGCCGGTCCAAAACATTGCGGTAGCGAGGGTCATCGGGGTTGGAATGAACGCCTGAACTTGTTGCAAACGCCAACCCCGTTCTTTCATGTAGTCGTACACCTTTTCCATTTGCTCATGCGTGGTGCCCGGAAAACCGCTTATGAAATACGGGATCAAGTACTGCTCTTTGCCGGCGTCTTTCGAAACCTTCTCGAAAATTTCCCGAAACTCATCGAAATTGGACATGGTCGGCTTTTTCATTAAATGCAAGACGTCTTCGTCGAGGTGTTCGGGTGCTACCTTCAAGTGACCGCCCACGTGGTGTGAAATTAAATCTCTTAAATATTTGCGGCCCGATTTTTGATCATGCAACGCGAGATCGTAGCGCAAGCCAGACGAAATGCGGATTTTTTTAATGCCTGGAATGTTACGGGCTTTTTCCAACAGCTCCACCTGCGGCGTGTGGTCGGTGTGCAGGTGCGGACAAACTTTCGGATGTACACACGAAAGTTTTCGGCACTTACTTTGAATCTCAGTACTCTTGCAACGCAACTGGTACATGTTGGCCGTCGGTCCACCAATATCACTCACTGTGCCCTTGAATCCCGGCACGTTTTTCATGTCACCGAGTTCTTTTAAAACGCTGTCTTGGGAACGCGACTGCACGATGCGCCCCTGGTGCAACGTAATCGCGCAAAAAGAACATCCGCCAAAGCAACCGCGCGTACTTGCGACCGAAAAACGAATCATATCGGCCGCCGGAATGCGCTCTTTATAAATCGGGTGCTGCTCTTTCGTGAAAGGAAGCTCATACACTGAATCCAATTCGGCCTGCGACAAGGGCAATGCCGGCGGATTCACTACCGCAGCACGAGCGCCGTGATATTGCACTAATCGTTTTCCATTGTAGGGACTCGCTTCGTATTCAATAAAATAAGCAGCCTTAGCAAACTTGCGTTTATCGTCGCGCACCTCTTCAAACGACGGTAGCGAGAGACGAGGCTCAAGCAAACGCGCTTCTTCTTTGGTGGTTGCATATGCAATGCCACGTTCGCCGCGCAAACGATTGATGACTTCTTGAAACAAAGGGTTCGATAAATCGACCGGACCGCCAACCTGGTCGGCGACTACTCGCAGGTCCTGCGCAAGTCGAGTGGCCTGACGCTCGCCCATGCCAAACACCATGAGATCAGCGTCGATTTCCATTAAGATCGACGGGCGCACTCGGTTCTGCCAGTAATCGTAGTGAGCAAGCCGTCTAAGACTTGCTTCTACTCCACCTACAATCACCGAGGTATTCGGAAACGCCTGTCGTGCCAGCTTTGAATACACGATGCTCGCATAATCGGGTCTGCGACCACCTCGCCCCCCCTCGGAATACATGTCGTCGGAACGAACTTTCTTATTTGCAGTGTAGTTGTTGATCATGCTGTCGACAGTGCCAGCCGACACGCCTACAAATAGGCGCGGGCGCCCCATGACAAGAAAATCGTCAGTCAAACTCCAACGGGGCTGCGAGACGATTCCAACTCGAAAACCCAAACGCTCGAGCCAGCGCCCAAGCGCTGCAATACCGAAGGTTGGGTGATCAACATACGCGTCGCCGCTCACCAGCAAAATATCGATTTCATCCCAGCCCCGCCAAAGCATCTCTTGGCGATTGGTTGGCAAGAACTGCATGGCCGCTCGCTTGAAAACCTCAGCGTTCGTCACCGGAGTTTCGGCTAGTTTTTTTGGCTGATTGGTCGAGAGATTCACGTTTGCTCCGTCCGGAGCTATTACCACATCTCCGACGGAAACAGTGCATTTATATCGCCGGATCTCGCAGCGCACCGATGATCTGCCGACACCGAGGGACGAATTCGGGTGCCTGGTTCCGGAATTCAAGCCAGAGCCGCTCCACGGTGGCTGCAGCGGCGAGGTGTATTTTCTCGACTTCTCCAGCTTGTGGATATTTTTTACGGCTAAGTTTTGAACATTTAATGGAAAATTTCGAAAAACTTTTCTGAACCCTTGCCGTCAGACGGTCCGACGGAGTTAATCCTAAGGCGCTCCCAGCCAATCCGAGGCTCAGGCGCAGAGCCTGCCCCCCCAAAAAAGCCGAAGCGGCAAGACCGCCCAGAGACCAGCCAAACCCCACAACATCGTTAAAGGCGTTATTAAGACCCGCCAAAACACCGTAAAACATGACTCCCGCTGCACCCAGACCGGTGGCTCCAAGTCCTACAATTGCAAACCCACCATCTAACAACCGCCCGCCTATGGTCGTTTCTTCGGGGTATAACCGATCCACTCGCGCCGCCCAGACCATGGCATGAACAAGATGGCCGTGGGCCTCGACAACCAAATCTCGGAAACGCTTTTTTGAATCTGGTGACTCAGGATCGATCGATGCCGCTTCTAAGAGTAGTTTTTGGTATTCCAACACACGGGCGTTTACGTGGCCTGCGGCTTCACGCTCGCTGACAAGACTCAGGTCTTCAACGCGCGTCGGTCGGGTTGGTTCCGCGGCCTGATGCGCCGGCGCTGCTGTGCTCCAGAGCGCCAGAACAACGAACGTCATTAAAGTTGAAAATCTCCCCTGCATGAACTCCCCCTGCCCGATCTCGTAGCACTAAAAGAAACTAGGTGACAAGCGAGCCAGATTTTTCAAAAATAGACACCTATGCGCACACCAGGACCATTTCGAGTTTACGTGGGTCTCGTTTCCACGGGCTATCTGGACCGGCGCATTATCGAAAAAACCGTTCGGGACGCCATGCTTTACGTGGGGAGTTCCTCGCTCAACACGAATGCCGGCGAAAACCTAAAAGCGGCCTTACTTTATTCAGACGTGGAGATTGCTCATCCTCACTGGGCACGCCACAGCTACACCCACCCTGAAATTCCACGAGCAATTGCAACCACGTTGTTTGGGAACAACGATCAATCGGTTACGCCCTACCGCGAACTGCAAATCATTGCGAAGGCCGCTCCCCAGCTTTCGACCCACCGAATGCTGGCTCGGGCAAACGGCAACTCAGATCACTACCAGGCGCGGGGGTATTACGAACTCGAGCGCGCGTTTGCCGGACGAGTCGCCGTGCGTACATGGGAAGAATTACCGAAGGCCCGATATTGTTTGGCAAAACGTGTCGATCAACCCGCCCGTCAGACCCTTCACCTCGACGTATACAACAAGCCGATCTATCGAATCCTTTGTCCCAAACTCAAAACTGATTTAATGTTCGACGGCCTCAGCGGAGCATTGGCTTTGCTTTTAAACCACGATCCCACTAAACGAATCGTCGACTCTTTGGAAATCAGCGCGCCCGATTGCGTCGTGTCTGACGGAATTATCGCGGCGGTCGGACCGAATCGCACTACCGGGCGAGGCCACGAACTCGGAGTTATTCTTGTTGCAAACAACGCAGTGGCACACGATCTAGTCGCGGCTCAAATATTCAACCTCGATCCGAATCGAATCGAAGTCCTTCAAACTGCCATTCGCGATGGCTGGGGGCCAACAACCGTCGGGGAAATTGAAATTGGCGGTGCGGGTCTAGAAGGAATTACCGGACTTTCTAGTAAAACTCGTTTTTGGAATTTTGGCCTTCAAACATTAGCCGGATTTGAAACGCGCTTTCAAAGCGAACACCCCGGGTTTCACTGCCAAATCGAAAAATACGTCGAGAGCGAGTCAAACATCACTGCCCACAGCGAATCGCTGGTCGAAAAAGCACTCGTAAGTTGGATTTACAAAACCTACGATTTTCCAAAAACTGCAATGAAAATTGCGTTTTGGCCGAAGTCACCAGTGCTCACAGGAGCCGCTAGTGTTCACGAAATACTCTCTTCATCAGCTCGATCGAAAATAATTACGATTGGAACTGAAGCTTCAGATGCGTTCGAAAAGGCGATCGCGTTCACTTTTTGGCAGTTTCCGCTTCGAGGCTGGTTTCGCCTCCCTTACGGAATTTCAATTCGCAAGGTTCAGCTACGCAATGGCCATCGCCTGCTTTGGTATAGTCTTCCTTGTTCCGCCAGCGAACTTACCAATACCAACGCCTTTTCGTGGCTGTTCACCATTGCGCACCGTGGGCGTATGACCGCCCACTTATTTCGAACATCTTATTTGGTTGATCGTATCAGCTGTTTATTGCGAAATTTATTTTCGGGAACGTCGAACACCCAATGGCCACGAGTTCTAACTACTCGCCTACCACACAACCGTTGGTGGACCGTACCCATACGACCCAAAACAAGCTCAGCGCCGTCTCCCGAGCTGTGACAGAATCCGAGCTCCGAGACCTACACTTTCGGCGCGAGTATTTTCCACTTCGTCGTCGCCACTCCCGAGAAGGACACTGCAGGAATGAGTGGTCGAAAAATGGGCCCGCGATTTATTCTGCCGCTCAATAAAACCTCGCGGATCCCTGAAAAAGTCGATCGTCGGTTTATTTACTTCCCTCAGTCGATCTTCCATAAAATAAAGGTGGCCCTTGCCCGGCACCCGCAACCAAGCCTTGTTGCCGTCTGGTAGACCATCAAATAAATCTTTTTGTTCGCAGGTTGGACAGAACAAATCGTCGTCGGGGCTCACGATCAAAACTGGTATCGACGCGGGAAAAAGCGCCAACTGCAAAAGCGGTCGACCTTCGAGTGGTGCCATAATTTCTGGGTTTTCGTAGTGCCCATTTCTTCGACCTAAAATTTCACCATCCCCGATGGCATGTAAAAACTCTACTCCGGGTTCGCGCGGGATCGCCGAAAAACCTTTAGCCACGAAACGGCGGAGATCTTCCTTTTTAATATATTTGGCGTCGGCAATTCCGTATTTCATGATCGCCGATACTGGGGCCACTAGAGTGGCTCGAATTGCTGCAGCTTTCATCTTATCGCGAAGGCGGCCGGTGCGGTCGAGGCGATAAGCTTCGTCGAACGATCGCTGAACAAAGTTCAGCACTGAATCAGGAATACGCTCTGCCAGATGCACTACGAGATCCAACCGTTTGTGAACAAACTGCACCAGTCGTCGATTGTTGTGCTGGATCGAACGAAAATGGCTGGGACTGCCGATTACTTGTAAACTCTCGATCATACGGCCGTCGAGATCGTCGACCCACTGAATCGGCGAATTCGGCGGGCAAACGGCCTGAGCCTGACGCACTACATCTTTGCGCACATGGGGGTTCGTCAAAATAGCGAGCCAAATCAACCCGCCCATACTGTTGCCCCAAAGGGCTATCGGTTTTCCTTCGTTGCGACGAAACACATCGACCAAATGGGCCACACCGTCATTAAAGAAAATTTCCTGCAATCCGTTGTAGCGTCCCTTGCCCGAAACGATTTCTCGCCCCGCCTCGCGGACTTGGCCAATGTCGACTTTCGCTCCAGCAATCAAATAATCGCGCGCGACCGATTCAACCGAGGCAGGCGTTTGCGTGTAGCCAGGTTGCATAACAATCGTGGTTGGATTTGACGCCTCCTTGCCAACACCTTCATAGGAAAAAACATAGGACCGAACACCGTCGCGCGCCTCGACTGCGTGAATATCGCGCCAGTGCGGCGTATCTTTAAGCGGAGATACCGCCGATGCGTTCGAAACGCACCCGAGAATAACTAAAAAAGCCCCCAAAACACCTGACCAACGCCAGGAACCCACTCTCATGAAGAATCTCCCCTTGTGTCCACTCGAAGTATCCCTACTACCGAGTCTGGGTAATTGAGTCAAGAATTCTACATTTTGGGGTTTGATCTATCTAAGTCCTCGTAGTTAGAATCAAAACAACTCGAATCACCAAAAGGAGCGACACGGATGTCACGGGTATTTTCGACATTTTATTTATTCGGAATTTTCTTTCTTGGTTCCCCGGCTCTGGCGTCCACTCCCTGGAGCTTTTACGCTTTTTCCGACATACATGTTTATAAAGACGGCACAATGCCTCAACGATTTCACGACCTCGTGCGCACGATCGCCGCTCAACCTATTCCCCCTCGCTTTATCCTGATCACTGGAGACTCGACGGTCGGAAACCCGAAAGATTCCGAGGAACGTCAGGCCTTGTTGCCCATGTGGTGGGAGAAGTTACAGCAGGCGCTGGCCCCACTCTCACGGGCTGGAATCGCCATTTACGCAGTAGCTGGCAACCACGACTCCTACCTACACGCTCAGCGCCAGGCCTATGCCAATGCGTGGTCGCGCATGATACCCGGCGGCTGGTTTAGCGACCCCACTGGCCCGTCCAACTGGCACTCGCCTCTGGAAACTCATTCTGCACCATTTAGTTACAGTTTTGTGGTCGACGGTATTCTTTTCGCCGGTACCCACATTGTTCGGCATGACCTCGACGCTGAGGTTGAAAGTTGGCTTCTCAAGGAACTCAAACGCCCATTTTCTACAAAAGTGGTGTTCGGTCACGTTCCTTTCGTTTCCGTCATGGGACGAGATTCCACTTATTTCGAAAAAAAAATGAAGCGAATCCTCGGGGAAAATCGGGTGGACTTCTATATCAGTGGTCATGAACACCTTTTTTGGGACGAATTTATCGAAACGCCTTCGGGTAATAAAGTGCGAGAAGTTATCGTCGGCACCGCCTCTGCTACTTATACCTATGGTTTCACGGACCGAGTTCGCCAAAACATACGTTGCTTCGATATTGAAACAAGCAAATTGAGCTGCGGCATGCCGGCCACTGGTCAGAACTTTCAGGTCAAACTAGACAATGAATCCGCCCATCCCTACCAACAGGTCCACCGCCAAGTATTTACCGAATTTAAAGTTCGACCAAAATCTAACAAACGCACGCCTAGAATTTCAGTGCACCCGCGAATTTTGCGAGAAAACAACGACGGTACTTTTTCTATTGAATCGTTTTACGAATAAAGTTTAGATTTTCCGCTATGCAGTACTGGATTCTAAAAACTGAACCTGAAACATTTAGTATAGACGACCTTGCGCGACATAAAATCACCTTGGAACGGCGTCCGAAACTATCAGGCGCGCAACTACATTCGTTCAATGAAACCCAACGACATTGCACTCATTTACCATAGCGGAAAAAAACCAGCGATCGTTGGGCGAGGCACCATCGTGAGCGCCCCCTACCCCGAACCGGTCGACGGTGTGTCGAAAGAATGGACACAAGTCGATGTCCAATTTCTAGACAAATTAACGCAAAGCATCGCCCTAGACCAACTCAAAAACGAACCGCGACTCGCGCAGCTTAAACTGTTTCGCCAATCCCGCCTTTCGGTGGTGCCACTTACCCAAGAAGAATACAAAATTTTGATCGCCCTTTAACTCGCACCACTTGACACCCATAAACACGACTCCATCTTTTTTGCATGGAGGCACGAAAACTATGAACTCACTAGAACTTTGGAGACAAACTAATCCTTGGCGCGGACTTTCTAATTGGAGTCGCGTAATGGATCGTATTTTTGAAGATACAGTTCCAGCAAATGGCGACGCTAACTGGTTTAATCCCGCCGCTAAGGTAGAAGAAACACCAACGCACTACGAATTTAGTTTCGATTTGCCTGGTGTAAAAAAAGAAGAGGTAAAAATCGAGCTACACAAAGGCCAGCTCACCGTGGCGGGCGAGCGACGTGAAGAAAAACGCGAAACGTCTAAGCGTCAACACGTGCTGGAACAAAGTTACGGGTCATTTTACCGGGCTTTTCAACTCCCTCAGGACGTAAATGCCGAGCGCGTCGAAGCGAAATTCGAAAACGGCGTACTCCACATTACGGTCGCCAAGGGCGAAGAAGCAAAAGCACGACAAATTACAGTCAAATAGCGCGTAAAACACCCCCTCGTTTGGCGCTATTTTAAAAAGAAGACGGGCTTCCCAGCAAATGTGGGAGCCCGTTTTTTTTTTGGACCTTTCGGGACGCTGATCTATTTTGTATCATTTAGTCACCATGATCAAAATTAGACCGTCCTCTGCCATTACTCTAAAATCGGACACCTCGATCGGAGAAGTGGTGCGCGTGATGCGAGAGCGCAAAGTCGGCTCACTCATCATCACCGCCTCTACTTATCCGCACCAACTGGTAGGTATTTTTACAGAAAGGGACCTCGTCCGCTGGGTGCACGAAATTACCTCTGGTGGTTTCTGGGACAAACCAATTTCTACCATCATGACTAAATCTCTCATTACGGTTCATATTTCCGAAGTCGATCAGGCAGCAGAGGTCATGGTTAAAAACAACATCCGCCATCTTCCAGTCGTGTTCACCGACGACCGAGGAGTTCAGCACTTGGCGGGCGTACTTTCCATGCGTGACCTATTTAGACGCTTCGTTCGAGGGCACACTCCTACCCAAGAGCTCGCCCGTGGTATTGAGTCAAAATCCACTGCTAATAAAAAGACCACTCGCATCGCCGTTATTTCTAATGATCGTAGCGCGCAGGCGGCAATCGACGGAATCGTTCACCAGTCCAAACGCTACGCACTGCAGTCGATTGATCTCGATGCGCTTCTTAGCGCGGTCGATGGCGGGCGAGAGTTTCCCGCGTTGGATATTCTTATCTTCGATATCGATTTCGCACAAACCGAACGGTGGGGTTTTCTTTTGAAAAGCATTTTGAAGATCGAAGATGGTCCGAAAGTTTTGCTTATCTTTGATCCGCTGCTTCATTCTAATGCTGAAATTAGCGCAATAAAAACATTGACCGCCTTTGAAAACTTTCGGGCTATGCCAAAACCTCTAAACCTGTTGGACTTTTTTAAACGATTGCGAATTTGGAGTGGGGCTAATGGCTAGAATCGCAGTCATCGACCTCGGCACTAATTCTGTTCGCTTCGACATTCATGAGTTAGCAAAATCAGGAAATTACAAAACCCTATTTCGAGAAAAACTTATGGTCCGCCTCGGCCAGGACGTTTTTACTAAGGGTCGACTAAATAACCAGGCTGTTCAGCGAACGGTTTTAGCTTTCAAGGCTTTTCACAAAGTAATTCAAAGTCTCCATGTGAAACGAGTAGTCGCATTTGGCACCAGCGCACTTCGCGAGGCATCAGACGCCCCTAGACTCATAAACGCAATCGCTCGCGAAACCGGCATTGTGCTCAAAGTAATTTCCGGTGCCGAAGAAGCCCGTTTAATTTCTCTTGGAGTTTTGCAAAACGAACGCCTGGGCACCGGTCAAAAAAAATTCGCACTTATCGACATTGGGGGCGGGAGTACGGAAATTAGTCTTTGTAAAAAAAATAAGACCTATTTCAGCGTGAGCCTTCCTCTTGGTACTGCTCGATTGCAACAAATATTTCTTCGTAGAATTCCGCCGTCGCCCGAATCAGTTCAGAGCTTACGCGAAGAAATTAGAAAATCTCTTAAAACCGCACTCGCAGCCAGTAAAGTTCTGCATCCGCCAATTGCCACCCTAATCGGATCCAGCGGCACTGTGCGCGCGCTCGCGAAGGTGCTTCGAGAACGCGAAGGCGGCCGCACCTTTAAACTACGCGACTTGCATAAACTAAACTCTCGCATGGCAACTATGTCCACTGGTGAATTGATTTCTATCCCTCGAATGGATTTGAAACGCGTCGACATGATTTTATCAGGTTCAATTTTACTGGAAGAATGTGCTGCCGTAATCGGCGCCACTAAGATTGTAGCTACAGAGTTCTCTTTGCGAGACGGGATCATGTACGAACAATCGCTGGGTTTATCGACCGCTACTGGCGCCAGTCTTCTTGCACATCTCGACGATATCGTTGCCTGGGCCGCGCGTTTCGGAGTAAATGAAAAAGAGTCTCGCAAACACCTTCGGAACGCAGCATTGGTTTTTCGCAGTTCCAAGAAGATGCATCGATTGTCGCGACATTGGGAACCATATCTGTTAGCGGCAGCTGTTCTTCGTCGAACAGGAGAACTTATTTCGTCGGTCGACTTTGGGGCTCACTCTGCATATATTGTAGAGCATGCTAAATTTCCCTTCCTCGAAGACTGGGAAACGCGACTAATCGCCCACATTTGCCGAAGCTCTGACCCCACGGGAGCTAAAAAATTTGATCGCAAACAATTGCGACGCCTTGAACTCCCTATGGAATGCGCCCCAATCACCGGCCTGCTCATACTTTGTGAAACGCTCCATTTAGGCGGTGCCCCCATTGGTAATTTTCGAGTCCGCGGTCGTGGAAAAAAATGGTACCTGCACCATCCTCGATTAACCGCCGGAGGCGTAGAGGCCGTTAAGCTTCAACAATATTCAAAATTATTTAAAGACGCCTTCGAAAAGAAAATCGAAATTGGCTAAACGCGCTGGACGAGCCAGGTTAACATGGGCCTAGAACCCACTAAATTGAGTTGTACATAGGCGGCTTTTTTTAGCGGGATGTCGATTCCGACGGTGAAATGAACGAAAGTCGGAATCCAATCGCCGTGAGAACAAGCAACAACAAGATCACTTGCTTCGTCTTTCCACCAGTCAAAGAACTTTTCCACTCGGTCGTCGATATAGGGCCCTTCACCTAACAACTCTTCCACTTTCGGCGCCTTAACGTTTTTGGTGTCTTTGAGTACCGCCTTGTAAATAGCTTGAATCGTTTCAACGCATCTTTTTTTGGGGGACGTCAAAAAAACAGGATTGCTTCCTTCGAGCCGGGTCGCAAAGTGCGCGCCAATTTTTCGGGCTTGATCCTGCCCTTTTTCGCTAAGACCGTTATCGAACCCCGCACCTTGATCTTTATCCCGGTGCGCGTGGCGTACTAGAATCAAAGTTTTTTCGTTCAAAATTAGTTCCTTTGTACTCGTTATTTGCTTGCTGCTCGAACACTCCCTGCGCACGAATTTCACGATCCGATTTCTTTACTACTCGTGAACGCCAAATACCGTCTGAGCTTAAATAACGACTCTTCACATTATCGGCCAAATAAGCTGGTATGGCAACGTCGGCAAGATACGAAAAAATCTTCTCGCTCAACACAGGAAACGCCAACTCTAGGCGAGAGTGAAAATTGCGCGGCATCCAATCGGCGCTGGAGAGATATAACTTCTTAGCCCCTTCGAAATAATAGATTCGACTGTGTTCGAGAAAGCGATCGACGATACTGAAGACTCGAATATTTTCACTGAGCCCTTTAAGGCCTGGCACCAACGAGCAAGCGCCCCGCACCATTAGGTCAATCTGAACGCCGGCGGCCGAAGCCCGGTACAAATGTTCAATAATAGTTTCATCTATCAGCGCATTCACTTTGGCAAAAATACGCCCTTTGCCCCCGGTATTTTGCACTTCAACCTCGGACTCAATCATTTGCAATAATTTTTTATGAAGCTTCAAGGGCGCGGGTACCAGAACTTTAAAATCATTCGGAACTTTTCCTAGAGCCACCGAATCAAAAAAATGTTTTGCATCCTGCCCTATATCTGAATTTGCTGTGATAATTGAGAGATCAGTATACTGTTTGGCGTTCCCTGCATGATAGTTTCCAGTAGATAAATGAGTATAGAAAATTTCTTTTCCATCTTCCTTACGAGTTACGAGCGCAATCTTAGAGTGAATTTTCAATTTTCCAAAACCAAACACCACGTCGGCCCCGGCCTGTCGTAACTCATCTGCAAGTTTTAAATTATTCCACTCATCAAACCGTGCCCGCAATTCAATGACCACGCGTATGCGTTTATTGCGAGCAGCCATTTTCAACGCTTCGATTACCGGTGAAATGGCGTCCATGCGGTACACGGTTTGTGCTATTTCCACTACGCTCGGATCTGTGCAGGCTGTCTGTATGAACCGTATGTACCCTTCGAATGAGTCGTAAGGATGATGAAACAGGTAGTCTGATCGTTTAACTCGTTCGAACACCTCAGCACTATTAAACGCTTCTGGTACAAATGAATCCACCGGAGGGTGCGCCAACTTTGGATTAGAACTTACTTGGGTGGCGAGTGCACTAGTCGCGGACCAAAGACCACCTAATGCAAACGACAACGGCTCCTGAAACAGCTGCTCGGTTTTCAAACGAAGGGCCTTCTGAATTGCGAAAAGTAAAAGTGGCGGTACATCGCCTCGGTATTGCAAACGAATCGGACGTCCTCGATCCCTACCGCTAAGACTCTTGCGCACAGTGTCTGGGATCGATCCAAAGTTCACTTCGTCATGTAACTCGACACTTACGTCACCGTCGCGCGTGAGCCGAAACACCCCTACAGCACCTTCGACGTTCAATACGCGACGCAGAAACGCTTCAAGCAATTGGTCGAGAAAAAATACATAATCTACCCCTGTTTTAGGGTCACGTTCTACGAAAACTGACTTTACTTTCTTCGGTACCGCGACGAAGAGCTTATTTCCTTTTATGGGAAACACGGTCGCAAAAATTTGCAGATTATCGATATCGGCTAGTAAAGGCCACTGAAGTGGGCGAGGGTTCTGAAGATCGGGTAAGATTCGCTCAAAAAAAATTTTTTCCCCTAATTCATTCAGTTCCCTAGTCGCAAACACATCGGTCACAATCCGAATCTCTTGTTTGGCAAAATCCCGAGCTAAGTCATTGAGCACTACGCGTTGTTGTTCGTGAAACTTTCGAACCCCTCGCAGAATGTAACTACCAATCCGCTGTAGGCGCGCCGCTTTATTGGTATCCACCGGTTTCGAAAGCTCTCCACTCCTGGCGGACTCAGCTACTTTCGCCTGACCGGCAATGCTACGGTGCACGTATGCCATGCGAATCATAAAAAACTCGTCAAGGTTTGAAGCAGAAATCGAAAGAAATTTAAGACGCTCAAAAAGCGGATTTTTTTTATCGGCCGCTTCCGCAAGTACCCGCTGATTGAACTGCAACCAACTCACATCGCGGTAAATGTAAGGTTTAGTCGGATCAACGAGCAGAGGTCCAAGTCTGGCACTTGGTTTAAACATTCTAGTGACACCTAGTAACTATATCTAATTGAATTCGCAAGCTGGGCTTTGCGCTCGTGACCACTGTCGGTATTTGCAAAGGTAAATTAATGTTTTCCTTGAATTTCTAAGATTTCAAAAAGGGTCTCGGACCCCGAGGATTCTTTGGCCTTTAACGTGAATTTTTCGTGACTCTTCGGCGGCTGTTCTCCGAGTCCCGAACTACCGTAAAAGAAGATACACTCACCATCACGAACGCGTTTTCGCAAAGAGTCCAGCGAAACAGGTAAACCAAAGTTTCCGAAACCGCTGTATCCATTTTCCCGGAACTGAATGAACTTTGGATACAGACGACGAAGATCTTGGTTAAACAGTTCGTGAGCCCAAGAGTTGCCATAGGCCAAAGCATAGCTAATTAATGATGAGGTGTAAGTTCCGATCAAAGTACAATGATTGTACTTTCGCGGAATCTTTTCATGTTCGATCCGGTCTTTCCGCAATTGAGTGAGCAGGCGAAAATCGTACTGCAGAGTGGAAACCAACGGTCCGAAAAACATTAATCCCGTCACAACAACAAAGGCAATTTTTGGAATCAGAAGATCTTTTTTTCTCGTTTCAGGTGCGACCGAGAACAATCGCCAGATCACAACACAAAGTACTGGCAGGCCAGATGCCAAGACCGGAATTAAATAATAAGAATTTGGACGTTTCGAAAGCATAACTGCGGTGCATGCTAAAATTGCTAAATAGACTGCTAAGAATCTAATTGCACCGTCGTTGGTTAGTTTTTTTTTGGTAAAAGTAGCGAAGCCGATTGCAAAACAAATGTAAGTCCCTACGACGATTAGAATTTTTTCAGATTTTAAGAAAAGCAACATCTCGGACCAGGCACTAACTTCAATCGTTTCTGCAGCTCGCCCGCGCGATAACTGCAACACCCAATCAAACATATAAGGAAAGCGACTCCAAATAGGACTTGTGGTAACTAAAAAGCCTAAGATAATTCCAATTGTGCAAATTAAGATCGTTTTCTTTCGAACGAACAAAAAAACACTCAACGCCAAGGGTGCAAAGGTTAATTTATTCGCGATGCCGAAACCAATTGCAATCCCCTGAAAGAGTGCATGTTTTGTTGGAGAGTACCCGAGTTTTTTTTCATTTCGCATCACATGCGGTAAAAACGCCCACGCTAACAGCGCCGATGGGAAAATCATAAAACCCTCGGGCCATACTCGGCCTATAGCGCTGGCTGTCGAACCATAAGCTAATATGCTGATCTGAGCGGCCCAACCAACCAGATTCGGAATTCCCGATTTTTTCAAAAATAAGCCCAACAACAGCAGCCCCAGACTGTTCAACAAGGTCAAGGTCCAGGCCGTGTAATTTAAAATCCGTTCGGGATTGAGCAGTACTGCGTCGCCAAAGCTCGCGCACGTACCCCCATTGGTCGCCCAGGTTTTCATGCAAACACTAACGTGCCACGCCCTTTGCACGACCGCGCCGACAATTTGAACCGGAACCCCAGGGTGGTCATTGTGCCGAGGTGTGCGACCACGAGCCAAGGCATGGGAGTTCATGAAATAGGTATAGTCTGGGTCTAAAACGTATTTAAAATAGTGCCCACCGCGCTCTTCGATGATCGCTCCCGAAAATACCAGGAACAATATAGGCACGAGAATGCACGAAAGATTGGAGCGAATGCGCCAAAACATCCTACTTAATTTTTTTAAGGGCTACTGCTTGCGAGGGCAGGTACTGATTCCTAGCAGTTGGTAAGGCGGGCACCAGCCCGAAAGTCCTGTAAGAACAGGGACTATCCCGACCAAAAACCAAGGGTTCGCGGGACCAACGAAAGCTAAACTAGTGAGTCCTAAACCAACTACTACTCGTACTACCCGCTCAATTGGATGAATGTTTTTGGTCATAAGATTCTATTCCCTTCTGTTTTTTGCGATCAAACGCCAATTAAAAATTAAATTTCGCCTCGCCTTGGCCCACTACTTGGCCGTTAATTTCGATCGAATAGGAAACTGGCACCGCCTTCGACACCATTGCCGTAACACCACAGAATTTAGTTTGCGATAACTTCACTGCCTCGTTAACCGTCTCGGTGTTTAAGGTTCCCGCCAATCGAAAAATTAAATGAATCTTTTTAAACACCACTGGATAAGAACCTTCGGTCAACTCCGCATCGGCTTCCACTTCAAACCGCTCCATGCTCTGTTTATGTTTTCGCATTAATGCCGCGACGTCCATTGCGGTGCAGCCACATATGCTCGCGAGCAACAACTGCTTAGGACTAGGTCCAGAATCGTTCCCTATCGGGCTTTTCGCATCCATACGCACGGAATGTGCACCAGTTTTGGCATCAAACTGCATCTTTTCGTTCCAAACACAGCTAAGCTTCATAGTATTTCCTATTCTCTGGCTAGAGTAATCCCCTATTCCCAGTAGTTCAACACTTCCCTACACGGTCTTAGACCCCGGATTAAAAACAAATGCGCCCGATGTAAGTAGTTTCTTGAGCAACTTGACGCACAATATCCAAATGTATTACGAAGCCGTTCGCAAGAGCGGATCCCCGGTTAAAAGCATTTGTTAGCGAGGTAGCCGATGCCCCACCTTTTATTAGCACTGATAGTCGTTCTCTCGACAGCTTCTTTCGCCACGGCATCGAGCCTTAACCAAGCGGTGAGTTGCAGCTACATCATTACAGGTTCGGATGACGACCTTGCCAGCTGGCGAAGTGACATTTACCTTGAACGCATTCGCCCCGGCCAAACGACCTCCGACCGCCAGGAAATTCTTCGCATGGCCCGCGCACTTGTTCGCGACATCAAAAAAGACGCGGTCTTGCACCCGCAGCTTGTTAATGGTTTCGTTTTTTCTAGCGAACTAATGGGCGTGCTTCGAATGGCAGACGATCATTCTACCTACGTCAATTATAACAACAATTACGGCGCACACCTTTACGTCGAAATCGCTGAAATTATTGAGCAAGAAATTACCCCTAACGAATTAGAACTAGCGGCAATAGAAGATCTTTCGTTGGGGCTCGACATATCCGGCTACTGGGCATTGGACGAAAAAAAAGGCGATCTAGACCAGGCAACTCTCAAACAACTCCACTTACGTCTCGATACAGTTCGCAATAAGCTTCTCGCCAAAGGTCGCAAATAACCGAATACACTCAGACGCCCTTAAAACTGCACTTGAATTCCGCCTCCGATACTATCGTTGGTGATCATAGCTCCTACAGCCCATGCCCAAGCTGGTGAATACATCAACGTCACTTCAAACTCCGCAGCGTGGTCACCTTTTTGGTTTGGCCTCCAGCTAAAATCTACATCTGAAAAAATTGTTTTGGCCCATTGGAATCGTTTTTCCAGATCTAGCCGAATTCGTCCGCTATGATTCACTAACAAATTACTCTCGATCAGCAGCGGAAGCCTATATCCGACTCCCAGCGCGGCTCGCACTTCGCGACCAAAACTTGTAGCACCGCCGATTAGATTTAAATTCGAATCTATCCAACGACGATAAAACAAATCGCCCTCGTAGTCCCAGCGTTCGCCAAACGAAAAGTTTTTGCCAGCTACATTGGCCGTTTCCACTCTGAGTTCAACTTGATTCCAGGTTTGCGATCCTCGAAAGTAAGCCTGACCATGATTCGATGCGGCCTCGAGCATTCCGTAAAAGTACCAATGGTCATGCAAGTGCGGGTCGTGTTTCTGCCAGTGAAGCATCTCTTTTTTTGGCTTAAACGAGGAATACTTTATTACGCGCGCCATGCCAGTTTTGAGATGGTAAAGATTGTGACAATGCAACATCCACTCGCCGGGTTCGTCTGCTAAAAACTCAATGGTCCGAGTCGAATGAGGAGCAACGTCAACCGTGTGTTTGAGCGGAGCTCTTTCACCCTGCGCACCCAACACTCGAAAAAAGTGCCCATGCAAATGCATCGGGTGGTGCATCATCGTTTGATTTTCAAACGTAAATCTCACCACGTCACCTTCGTTGATTTCGACAGTACGATCTTGATGTATTGCCTTGCCGTTTAAATGCCACACATAACGTTCCATATCGCCACCCAAAACAAATTTTACATTGTGGACTTTCGCATTTTTTGCAAACGACGTTTTGGTTGGAGATTTTAAATTGTCGACAGTGAGAGTCGAAACGACGTCAGACTCACCTTCGTCAGGCTTACCTTGGCCGTGGTGGCCTTGGCCGTGGTGGGCTTGCCCGTGGTTGGCGTGGGAGTCGTCAGGCTCACCTTGGCCGTGGTGGCCTTGGCCGTGATGGGCTTGGCCGTGGTGGGCTTGCCCGTGGGTGGCGTGGGAGTCGTCAGGCTTTCCTTGGCCGTGATGGGCGTGGGAGTCGTCAGGCTCACCTTGGCCGTGTTGGGCTTGGCCGTGGTTGGCGTGGGAATCGTCAGGCTCACCTTGGCCGTGGTTGGCTTGGCCGTGGTTGGCGTGGGCGGAGTGATCCATGGATTCATAAAGTGGCGGTTTTGGTTTTATGGGCGCGAATTCTTTTTTTCCAGATCCAATCCATGTAGACGCTGTACCGGTACCATCTTGCGCAGTGATTTTAAGTTCGTACTTTTTTGAGTCCGGTAACTTAAAAAGTAAATCGTAAGTTTCGGCCATTCCGATCAGAATTTCTCGCGCTCGTATCGGAGCAACGTCGATTCCATCGGCTGAGATGACTTTCATATTCTGATTTCCCAGTGCTATATGAAAATACGTCGAAGCCGCGGCGTTGATAATTCGTAGCCTTATGCTCTCTCCCGCTTTGGCCTCTAATAAATCACTCTCGCGTTTGCCGTTGATCAGAAAGGCATCGTATCCTACGTCGGAATAGTCCATGCCACCCATTCGCGTCCATTCGTTATGCAGAAACGTACCTAGCGCTCCTTCACTAATCGCACCAATCCAGGATCGCATGGTATTTTTCTTATGGAGATAATAATCCCCATCTTTTCGAAGGTTTTTTAATATCGTAAGTGCGTCTTCGTCAGACCAGTCACTCAAAACTACGACGCGGTCATAATTCGTCGAATACTTTTTCTTTTTCGGATGAATCACGAAAGCGCCGTATAACCCTTTTTGTTCCTGAACATTGGTATGCGAGTGGTACCAATACGTACCGTGCTGCCGAATTTTGAAACGAAAGGTGAATGAATCTCCACTAAAAATCGGCGGCGTCGTGACATACGGCACACCGTCCATTTCCGAGGGCAATAATATTCCGTGCCAGTGAATCGAAAGCTCTTCACCCGGAATATTATTTCGAACCACAATCTCTGCCTCGTCACCCTCAGTGAACTCTAGAATCGGAGCCGGGATTTTTCCATTTAACATGAGTGCAAAATCCACTGGCCCGCGACCACTTAGGTCAACCGAACCTCGAGTCGCAGTCAGTTCGTAGCGCACTGTTTTGGCGTGCGCCGACCCTACCAAACTCAACAGCAACCCTAAGCCTAGTATCAAGTTTCGTGCTCTCATAACTTCACCTTTCGCAGACGTAATGCATTGGCAATGACTGAAACTGAACTGAGACTCATTGCTGCACTTGCTAACATTGGACTCAGCAGTACACCGAAAAATGGAAACAGAACTCCGGCAGCTACTGGAACTCCCAGCACATTGTAGATAAAGGCAAAAAACAGATTCTGGCGAATATTGCGCAACATCGCACGACTAAGCCTAAGCGCCTTCACTACTCCGCGTAGATCTCCGTTGATCAGTGTAATTCCTGCACTTTGCATCGCAACGTCGGTACCTGTTCCCATGGCAATGCCAACGTCAGCTTGAGCCAAAGCAGGAGCGTCGTTTATGCCGTCTCCAGCCATTGCTACTCGCTGCCCACTCGCCTGCAAACTTCGAATGATTTCAAGTTTGCCATCTGGCAACACGCCCGCGTGTACATCGACGATGCCTAAACGATTTGCCACCGCTTTGGCCGTATCAGGATGGTCACCTGTTACCATGACAATCCGCAATCCGTATTCGCGAAGAGCCGTCAAGGCTTCGGGGGTCGTATTCTTAATCAAATCGCCCACCCCAAAGATCGCCGCCGGTTGCCCAGCGATCGCAAGTAACAAAACCGTTAGACCCTCTGCTCGCATACCTTGTGCCGCATCGGCCATTCCCTCTGCTATACTTCCCAGCAGCGCCTGATTTCCGAGTAAAATGTCTTTACCATCAACGTTTGCACTAACACCCATCCCGGGTATGGTCTTGAAATTTTGTACGGATCTCGCGCCAATCGCCCCTCTTTTTTTAGCGCCTGCCAAAACGGCAGCCGCCAACGGGTGCTCACTAGAGCGCTCTACTGCAGCAGCTATTTCTAAAACATCAAGTTCCGTAAACCCCGCGAACGTACGAATTTGCGCCAGCGTGGGTTTACCCTCGGTTAAAGTGCCCGTCTTATCGACTACCAAGGTATTCACTTTTTCTAGTGCTTCAACGGCCTGTGCATTCCGCACCAATACTCCGGCCTGAGCTCCACGACCAGTCGCCACCATGACCGACATTGGCGTTGCCAAACCAAGCGCGCAGGGACACGCGATGATCAATACAGCTACGGCATTTATTAATCCGTAAACATATGCGGGCTCTGGCCCCCACACCGCCCAAACGACCGCAGTAGCAGCCGCACTCACAATTACCGCCGGAACAAACCAAGCCGAAACCGCGTCGGCAAGACTTTGAATATTAGCTCGGCTCCGCTGCGCTTCGTTCACCAATCGCACAATCTTTGAAAGCAGCGTTTCAGAACCCACACTAGTGGCGCGAAAAACCAGCGTTCCACTTTGGTTAGTGGTTCCCGCCTTCAAGTTGGTGCCTTTTAGTTTTTCTACCGGGAGGGGCTCACCAGTAAGCATTGACTCATCTACTGTGCTATGGCCATCGACCACCTCACCATCTACTGGTACCTGCTCTCCTGGTCGAACGCGCAAAAGATCCCCTGGTTTCACTTCGTTTATATCGACGTCAAATTCTTCGCCGTTAGCAGCAATGACTCGCGCGGAATTAGGAGCCAATTTTAACAACGAAAGTATCGCGGCACTCGTTCTTCCGCGAGCCCGAAGTTCTAACACTTGGCCCAATAGCACTAAAGCTACGATGACGGCTGAAGCCTCAAAATACACTCCGACGCGACCGCCGTGCCCTCGAAAAGAGGCCGGAAACAGATCAGGAAATATCGTGGCGAAAACACTAAACCCAAACGCTACGCCAGTTCCTAGCGCAATTAGTGTGAACATATTTAGGTTGCCGGTACGTACCGAGTACCAACCTCGGTGGAACAACGGCGCACCCGCCCAAAGCACGACCGGTGCCGCAAGCAACATTTGAATCCAATTCGAACTCGAACCCGGAAACCATTCATGAAAAGGATTTCCAGGAATCATTTCACCCATTGCAATGATGAGCAGTGGGATCACCGCAAAAAGCGACAAACCAAACCGTTTGGTGAAATCCACCAACTCTGGATTCGGTGCATCGGCAGCCTCTCCAATATCTAACGGCTCGAGCGCCATACCGCAAAGTGGGCAGCTCCCTGGGCCATCGTTTCGAACTTCAGGGTGCATGGGGCAGGTGTGCACACCGGAGTGTTGGCTCACAGCTTTTTTAGGTTTGCTCGGGCTGTGGCAAGACTCCGGTTGCTTTTCGTGTGTTTTGGACTCGTGAGAACCAGTGTGACAACATGACTTCTTCATAATGAACCTCCACACTCATAGACGGAGCTACGCCCAATCTCTTACAGTACAATCTAATAACTTGATACTATTAGGTTTTCCGTCAGCAGCTGCAGTCCAAACAACCGTGCTCAGTGCAGGTACCGCACGACCGAACTAAACTATCTTTTAATGCCCGACGCGCCCGATGGAGGCGCACGGTCAGATTATTGACCGTCGTACCGAATTCCTCGGCCACTTCAGCGAGCGACGCCCCCTCGAGATCAACCCGTCGTAGCACGTCTCCATATTCGAATTTTAAGGTCGGTAAAAGCCTTGTCATGCATGCGCAAACCGCTGCCTCGAGTTCGTCGTCGAGTGCAGCCACTCGGTCCGCGCCGGTGGTGGTCAACTCTTTTAAGTAGCTGGCATATTTTTCGTTCTCAGAAGCCCGTGCGCGGTAGGTATCAATCAAGGCATTTCTCAATATCGAATAAAACCAAGCCACCACGCTTTGGTTGTCCCGGAGTTCATCTTTTTTTTCGACCGCTTTCGCCAGACACTGCTGAAGCAAATCGTCTGCCGCAGCTGGACTCGGCATACGCTTGCGCAGGAATTTTTTAAATTCCGCGTGGTTCGACACTAATATTTCCAAAACTTCGCCATTTATAGCCTCAAGCGCTTCGTCGCTTTGCATGTTGTCTACATACCTAGAAATCAATCAAACGCCAACAAAGCGACCGAGTCACCTCATGGCCTGGAAAGCCCCCCCCCCTTGGGGGGATAGTGGAGAAAACCATTTTGTTCTATTATCGCAGCTTAAGGCAAATATTATGCGCAGATTATTTAATCTTGATGAAACTAACGATGACCAAGTCGGTGTTTGCATTGCCGACATTGCAAATCAAGTCGTAGAGTACCAAAACTCCACGTGCGCGCGCATTTGCGGTGATCAAAAAGGCCGCACATGCGCCAACGCTGGATTCACGTTTTGTTCACGACCCTTTGATTTTATAAAGTTTGGTCAAGGAATGCATGTCTCCAAGAGCGAGCAATGCTGCGACGGCTACTTTGACCTTTTTTTATATAACAACACCCGAGAAAAAATTATTTGCATTCTCCCGCTGACCGAAATCTTAAGCGCAAGAGAATCTGAGTTTAACAAATTCCCACTCACACCACGGGAGAGAGAAATTGTTAGTCTTCTTTTGCGCCGCTATTCCAACTTAGAAATATGCAAAAAAATTGAGTGTTCCGAAAATACACTTCGAACTCACTTGAAAAATATATACTCGAAGGTTGGCCCTCAGGAACGAATCCTGTTGCTGCAACTTCGAACGCCGAATTAGTTTTTCAGGCAATGAACTAGCTTTACGGGCCCGTAGTTTTTATGCCTCGAAACCTTGCAAATTTTAATATTTATTTATCCCGACTGACACAATGGAAGTAGAAAGAATTTTGTTTTTCACCATAGTACATGTGCCGAATCATTTCGCCTTTTGAAGACTCGGGATTCTTTTTATTAAATTCGTTGTAATCCCAAGTGACTTCAAAAATGAATCGCTTATTCGGACCTATGATTTTTATCACCTCTTTGTCCTTTTCAGTATCGGTGCTCCAATAAGCGATTTTCGTGGGCAAATTATCTTTATAATCTTTCAAAAGTAGTGTGGCGACTACTTGTCGATTCTCCATTCTTTCAGCGGTTTCCCATGCTCGGCCGGTAGGGAGTTTTGCACCGATTTTGTTGCAGGCCTTTCGGGCATCTCCGTAGGTTGCTTGTCCCATGAGCTCACTCCAAACAAGTCGATCAGGAGCTCTCCAAGTAAGTCCCATAGTGGGGTGCAAAGTGCGTTCGTAGACGAATCCGCCAGATGTTTTGCATTTCTTGCCAGGCGTGTCTTTGTACTTCGAAATAATAAATTCGGCACATTGAGGAATCTGAATTTCTTCGGCGCTAATGTCCGCCTGTTTCTTTTCTAGTTCTTCCAGGCGATTTTCAAGTTTGGTGACTCTTTCGGCGAGGGATTGAACGGTGATCTCATCACTTGCAACGGCAGCATTCGACAGCATTAGTATTATGGCGAAAATAGTATGCATAGTAATGACGATCGGTAGATTTTGCTCAACCCCTTTATTGTTTAGACACCTTGGCAGCCGAAATCACACGAAGTTTTATATTCATGAATTAAGTTTAAATTAAAACGTAATCAGGGGAAGTTTTTTTTTAAAAAAAATGGTCGGGGTGACAGGATTTACAGCTGGCATCTTGCCAGCTGCCCTTCGGGCTGCGCGCGGCCTTTGGCCGTGCTCGTGCAAAAAAGCCTTCATGGCTTTTTTGAAGAACCTGCTCCTCACTTCGTTCGGGGCTTGCTTCGAAATCTGTCGCTCAGACAAATAAAAAAGCCCACCATGCATTAGCATGGCGGGCTTTTTTAAATGGTCGGGGTGACAGGATTTGAACCTGCGACAACTTGGTCCCAAACCAAGTGCGCTACCAGGCTGCGCTACACCCCGACTGACTGAACCGAACCCTGGTCTCTTGATCGGCTTAAAAACGAGGAGCAAGAATTAGCAAAAATCTTGAAAATTGCAAAGCTTAACCGTGAGACCGACCTCGACGAAGGGCTCGTTCAGTCTCTAACTGAATCACGGGGGCTGCCGGAGGAGCCCGAAAAGCACTTAAAACGAATATGATCCCTACAACGAGTAAACCGGGTGCCAACAAACGCGACACCCAAAGCCGCGAAATATCGTGGCCGCCGCCCTCGGCCGAGCCCCCCATATTTAGCCAGGCCCCGTAAAATAGAACCATTCCGCTAAGCAACACAATGGCCCCAACCAAAAGACAACCGGCCCGCACCACCATCTTAGCGCGCCGATCAACCCGTCCAACCCGCCAGTGACGACTTGCCCGGAAAGGGTCGTAATCCAATTTTTCTGAAAACCAATTTGGCGAACCACAACGTTCGCAAAACACTACCGCTTCGGCGGTAGCTCCGCCCGTTTTAAATGATTCTCTCGAGGCACCACAACTGGAGCATCCTGCTCTCATGAAAGCCCTCCCAGCCTCAGTCTACACGAAGTCGCCGGCAAAATCTTGCCGCCCACCAACTTGACGCCCCTTGGGTTCGGCCCTACACTTTTATACAGGATCGGGCCTTGAACCAGAAGGGTTCTCCCCCCTCCCCGCGTCCCACGGGGGTCTGCGCTTAGGCTTCAGCCTCCCACACGCGCTGTAAGAAAATTCCCGGCAATACGTCAGAAGAAATATGGAGGTCTCTTTTTATGACAAACACTAACAATACAATCCGCAAGGCCGGAGCGCTTTTTGGATTCGCATTTGCTCTAACTCTCGTTTTGGGTGCTCAATCAGGGTTCGCGGGAATCGCCAACAGCGACTTAAAAGATTTTCCAACGGTGAAAGACCGTAAAATCGCCGCCGAAAAACAAACTGTTGAATCGAACGCCAAATCTGAGTCGTCGGCTACCGTCGCAAGATCCGAGACAAAGACCAAAAGACGGCCCTATTTTCATCGCGGCGTGTTAGCTGACTAGGCCTTGCCGGGCGCTGCAAACTCCAATAGTCTTTAAAAGACTATTGGAGGGAGCATGAAGAAAATTCTTTCAAACGCGTTGGGCACGCGGGAGGCCTACCAGCTCCTCACTTCAAGTATTGGTCCGCGACCCATCGCGTTCGTCTCTACTTCCAACAAAAACTCAGTTCCCAATGCGGCGCCTTTTTGTTTTTTTATGGGAGTTACACCTTCCCCGCCCACGATTGCGTTTAGTGTTATGCGTCGCGGCGAAACCAAAAAAGATACGATCCGCAACATCGAAAATACTCGAGACTTCGTGGTCAATATTGTCGACGAAAACCTCGCAAACGCCATGAACATGGCGTCCGGCAGTTATCCGCCCGACATGAGCGAATTCGATGTCACAGGGCTCACACCGCTAAAAAGCGAATTGGTTACCGCACCGCGCATAGCCGAAAGTCCCATTCAGCTCGAATGCAAACTGAAATCAATTCTCGATCTCGGTGATGTGCAAGCATCGATCGTCATTGGCGAAATTGTTTGCTTTCATTTCAAAGACGGTTTGCTTTCAGACGACGGCGTGGTCGACATCCAAAAACTTCGCCCCATCGGACGTATCAACGAAAATGTTTATGTCCGCGTCACAGATTTTTTCGAAATGAACCGCCCCGCGTAAAAAGCAGCCGTCAAAAATCAAAAATAGACACGACGAACACTTTCTCGTATTCACGCTCCATATGGCTCTTTTACGCACGTTCGCAGTCTTCACAATGATGTCGGTTCTACTCGTTCGTCCACCGAGTGCGTTTGCCAACGATTCTTCGCCCAAATCCGACGGCGCCAAACAATGCCTTCAAATTGTACAGGCCAGCAACACAAGCGACTCTTCCCTTGCGGAAGCCGACGAAATTGAAATTATCCAGGAACCAACTTCCCACCGTTTAAGGCGCTTCGGGGTTAAAACTTTGCTCCTCACCAGTACGCTCGCATTGGCTTCGGGGATCTCTATTTTTGTGCCCGAAAAATACGCCGTGGCAATCGGCATCGTCACGGGTGTGGTGCTCTCTGGTATGACGAGTTCAATTTTGGGCCCTCTCAATGCGATCGTTTCAAGACATTCCTGGAAACTTGAACACGCCAAGGGTCTGCCCAAGCCGAGAGATGGCGAAGCGCTAGATCGCCGTTATCGAGTTCTAAACGCCGTTTGGGATCTCAATCGCCAAAACGCGTCGGACCACATGGCAGACATATTAAAGGAAACTCGGCGACTCTTCACTGAAGTCGCCCTCTTATTGTATTCCAAAGACTCGCATCTTGAGGAACTTGCTTATAGGGCGATCGCGGAATACGCGATTGCCTATCGATATTACAAAATCGACGTACCAGCCAATGATCGCCACATTCGCCGCGCTATACGTTCGCGACTAAAACATGTTGTAGTTGATCGGGACCGCTTGGTTCGCACCATCGTAGCACTAGAAACAGAAGACGAGCCCGAGTTCGCTAACGATTTCGAAGAGCTCGAGATCTATCAGAAAATCGTGCAAGCTTGGCTTGCGCATCAGGCCTAACGACGATATCTTTTCGGCCTATGAATACCTCACCTTTTTCTTTCGATCGGCAGGAAATTCGCCAAAAATATATGAAGATGGTTGAAAAAGAGGGGCTGGATAAAGCGGTCACCGCCCTTCACAATTTTGTAGGCGATCTCGAGCCACGCATTTACGACGGCGGATACGCTCCCGAAAAACTGGAACAAGTTACTTTTCTCAGGGGCTTGGCTCGCGACCTATGGGCCATGCGTCTAGATCCGAACGTTAAAAAATGACGGCGCCAAACAAAGACTCTTCCGAATTCGACCTCGTAATACTTGGGGGTGGGCCGGCCGGTTATACCGCCGCAATTAAAGGAGCACTCCAGGGATTTAAAGTAGCTGTGGTTGAAAAGGCCCGAATAGGCGGGGCTTGTATAAATCGCGGCTGCATTCCAACCAAAGCGTTGTGGGGCACGGCCCTGGAACTGGAACGCCTTAAACACCTCAAAAAACACGGCATCGCGATTGACGGCAAAATATCTTTCGACTTTGGCGTCGCAATTGATCGCCAGTTCGGCATCATTGATCAAATGGTTTCGACAATTCGTGGACGCATGGAAAGGCTCGGCGTGAAGGTTTTCCAAGCGTCGGCAAAAGTGCTCTCTAAAGAACCCTTTAAAATCGCAATTACTGCCGACGAAGGTTTTCGAACTGAGCTCACGGCAAGGTTTTTATTCGTCGCCACTGGGTCTCGCCCTTCTGAAACCGATGTTTTAAAGGCCGATCACGAGCATATCCTCACGACCGACGACATCGTGCTCATGCGAGAGTTGCCGGACACCCTGACCATCGTGGGCGGCGGTGTTGTGGCCTGCGAATTTGCCAGCATTTTAAGCAAATTCGGCGTGCGCATTCATTTGCTTGAACACTCGAACCAAGTGTTATCGGCGATGGATCCAGAAATTGTGCAACTGCTCATGCAGCGCTTTTCTAAAGAAGGCATTCGCATCCACCTGCACTCTAAAGTGGCGAAGGTGGAGGTCCGCGAAGACGGTGAACAGGCTGTCAAACTGCATCTCGACGTACAAAACAAAACAGAAACACTGCTTACTGATAAAGTGTTGCTCGCAATTGGCCGCAAACCGAATTCCGACGATCTCGGACTCGAAACCATTGGCGTGCAAACCACTCCCCGCGGGCACATATTAGTAGACGACCGTCTCGAAACTCACTGCAGAGGCCTCTATGCCGGCGGAGATGTTGTCGGCGGTCAAATGCTTGCCCACAAGGCGTGGTACGATGCCGGAATTGCAGTGGGAGCAATGTGTGGCAGCGAAGCCAAGACCGACTACAACACCGTCCCTGGCGCCATTTTCACGATTCCCGAAATGGCCTCGGTGGGCCTACAACCCGACCAGGCGCGCCAAAAGGGAATTAATGTCGCGATCGGAAAGTTTTTCTACGCTGAAAATTCTCAAGCCATGTGTATTGGCGAAACAGAGGGGCTAGTTAAAGCCGTTGTGGATCGCGACACAGGGCGAGTCGTTGGTTGCACCATGATCGGTCATGACGCGAGCAACTTGATCTCGGAAGTCGCCCTGGCAATGTCGGCCGGACTTACCGCCAACGATATTGCGGAAACTATTCACCCTCACCCTACGCTGAGCGAAATGGTTTGGGAGTCATTTCTCGATACTCAGGGCCTGTCTGTTCACAAACAGTGATGATTCGCATCCTGCTATTGCTGGGTCTTTCCACCTCACTATCTGCGGCTCAAAACCGCGAGCCATCTTATACGACCGCGGGCCGAAAAGTCGATTCGGCCTATGCCGACTATCGCAGCGAACTTGAAACGCGCATTAAACAGGTTCACGCTGCATGCCGTACCTATAACCGCGTTCTGTGCAAACCTCTCACCCCAACGCCTGTGCGGCCCGCCCCGAAAGGCTATCAGGTGTTGCCGTCAATCACTGTTAATTTGCCGCGCGCCGAGCCTCCGAAACATCCACGACTTGAGAAAACTTTTTACAGTTGGCCTCGCACGTTAGCCTTCATCGAGCGCGAACGCGCTATAATGGACGAAATTCACCAACAACTTGGTTCACTTTCCAAACTCTCTAAGCCCGACGCTCGCGTTGTACTCAAACAAATCGTAGCGGGCGCCCTCAAGTTACGCCAAGCGCACACCGTTATCGACGAACATGTTAAATACAATTGGTTTTGGCAAAGTCGCGTCGACTCGCAACAAAGCTCGTTCACGAAGGCCGCCGCACTGTTGGCCCGGGCTGAAAAATCTCCGAGAGATGTTGACCTTGCTCGAATGTTTGACGTCCAAAAACCACAATACATCAAGCGCATCGGTTCAACTTTTTCGGTACCAGTTGTAACCGATATTTCGGATCCAGCGTTTATCGCAGTTTTCAAAAAAGCAGTCGAAGAAGAATGGCGCACGGAGCACTACCAAGTGAAACTGGATATACGAACATTCAGTCCGAAATTGCCCCCGGGCTTCGATCCGAGTCAAAACCTCGACGCCCACCTCCAATTATTTCCTTCCAACGCTGCGGTTCTCACTACCGGGGCTTTGCGTTCTTTTGAACGCTTGGGAAGCGCAATCGTACTAGGGCCTGAGCGGCTCACGCCTCGCGAGCTCGCCCATAAATTTGGTCATATTCTTGGCTTTCCAGATTTTTATCTTCGAGCCGCCACAGATCTTGGATCAAGCGGATACGAAATCATCGAAGCGGTGATCGAGACTGACGACCTCATGGCAGAACCTCAACGTGGTCGCGTAAGGGCTTCTCACTTTGAGCAACTTCAAGTCACAACTGAAACAAAACTCTGACCGTCGGCATTCACAAACGCTACGACGGCAAATTTTTTACTCTCGGTGACTCTCACCAGGCACTTGTCTCCGTTGGGCCAACGCAACCACGGAATCGCTGCTAAGTGGAAACTCAAATTTCGTCTGCGAAAAAAAACCCCAGTATGGGGATTCAATTCAATCACGTGTCCATCTCGCTCTAACGCGTGCACGTACCCCGGTTCGTTTAAAGATTTAGGCTCATAAACAATGTGAGTAATTCCGAATGCACCGAGTTCTTCGCTTTTGTCATCCCACACTGCGACTGGAGTTTTTTCAGAAATTCGCGCGTTCACGTAAGACGAAATCGCGTGTTGTCCTCGACTCCACTCAAATACACTCAACCCCTCATGCTCGTGTCCACATACGATTACCAGTGACGAATTTTCAGTCTCGCCCATAGGGTCGGGGCGTTCCATCACCACCAGGTCGCTCACCCAACGCCCAAACGGCTCTCCGTTTAAAGTCACGGCTTCGCCAGAACGCATGACGAATCGCGATTTTACTGATTCGTAATAATCTTCATCACGCATCAGGCGAGCTTCAAGAGCCGCTTGATCGATTGTTTTTTCATTGGAAAAAAAACGGGCAAACATACCGGTTTTCCCGGCCCGCTCCACTAGTTCCTGGAAAAAAGCGCGTCGTTCCATTGTTCAGCGCCCACCCAACAACAGATCGACAGGAGTATGAAGTTTCTTCGAAGCATTACAGGCTCGGCACGCGGGCACTACGTTTCCGGGTTGGGATTTTCCACCACGCGCAACTGGTACGACGTGATCCATTGTTAGATCGGCAGGTTTAAACTGAGCTTCGCAATAATGACAAACGCCCTGATTCAATTTGGTGCGCCACCACTGGGATGCTTTTAATTTTTGAGCTCGCGCACGTTCTTTCGAGATGTGTTTTGCGTCGGCTTCGAGCGAATACCATTCTGACATCATTCTGACCGGCTTATAACACAAGAGGGGTTGCCGGAGCGAGTCTTTCGAGATTAAGTTTGGGTAGCGGAGCACCTATGCCACAACCCTTATTGGAATTTTGTTCAGAATTCGGTCGCGCCTATCTTGCCAGCGGCGGTCCCACGTCGCGTTTAGAAGAGTACGTCACCGAACTTGGCCGTGTTTACGAACACCCCACAGAGGTTTTCGCGACCCCGACCGGAGTGTTTGTTTCTCTTGTCGATAAAGACGGCATGCACCGTACGACGCTCTCGCGAGTCAAACAAGTGTCGATGAACCTGGGAAGACTTTGTTGGCTCGAAGGTATTTTCGAAGATATCACCACCAAAAAAATTACCCTATCCCAGGGGTTGCGGGTTCTGGGTAACAAAAAGGTTCGCAACGCCACCTACCCGCTTTGGGTCGCCACCCTTGCCGCCTTCGTCGGAGGATTCGCGTTGAGCCTGCCCAATTACGGGCGAGTCCGTGCCGCCCTCGCCAGTGGCTTGATCGCCATGGTCACTTGGTGGATTTCCGGCCCCGGCCTAAATCGGCGCATTCAGAGTAGTATTTTTCGCGACTTTATCGGCTGTACTGCAGCCCTCGCGCTTGCGGCCACTGCTCAGTTCTTCATTCCCGGGCCCTTTGAAGCTTTCGCGATCGGGGCTCTCATTGTGCTGGTTCCGGGACTGGCCCTTACTTCGGCAATTTCGGAACTCGCTGATCAGAACTTAGTTTCGGGCACTGCTAAACTCATGCAGGCTATATTGACACTATTGGCGCTGGGGATTTCCTATCTCCTTTTCACGGACCTCGTGAGTGGACTAGGACTTCACTCTTTTCCTATGATCAGTGCTGAGCGGCGACCGCTGTCGTTGGGGGCGTCCGCCGTCGGTGCGGCCTTTGGTGTAACGTGTTTTGGTATTCTTTTCGGGGTGCCCCGCAAAGCGCTTCCGGGAGCGACCGCCACCGGACTACTCGGATGGACTGTTTTCCACCAATTCGACAACACCAAACTCCTGGTGACCGCTCCATTTTTGGCCTCTACTGCCGTGGGGTTCGTGAGTCTCGTTCTCAGCAATCGCTTTAAAGTTCCCAGTCAAACCTACTCTGTTCCCGGTATTCTTGCCATGCTGCCGGGAATGTTGGCTCTGGCAAGCTTTCATACTCTCGCACTTGGCAACGAAACCGTGGGCATCGAGCTTGGCTTTCGAGTTGCGACCACAGCTGCCGCGATAGTTTTCGGACTTTTCGCCGCCCGCATCCCATTCACGCTGTGGCAAGTTACTCGAATTCGACTAAAAAAAGTCAGTCCAAGGCTGTGAAGTACTGCGGTAAATGAAAATCGGGCTCAGTTTGTTCGGGTAGGTTTAAACTCCAGTAGCTGCGCCCCGGTGCCGAGTCGGGTTGTCCAAGAATCGCAAAACAGTTCCACTTTAGGCGCCCAGTAAGAGGCGCCCAACCAATCTTTCGAAGATCGACTTTGATGCTCGACCTCCAGCCACCTGTCCCCATTACCGCGCTTATCCTTGCGCCAGATCGAAACAGCGGGTTCACGCGCCTTCGAGGTTCGAAAACTTCGAGTTCGAAATGTTGTCCCAGTGGACTCACGACGAACTCATAATAGGTTGAAGAAGACACATTGGGTTGCAAAAACACTTCCACCACGTCCCAATTCCAAAGCCCCTGCTGAGAAACTCCTATGGCGAGTTCTTTGTTGAGAAAAGGTGGCTGTTTACTCTCAATACTGAAGTCGCAGAAAAAAAAACCTGTCTCTGTTTCCAGCCGCCCCACGACCGTGACCCGTGGTAGTTCTGCACCGCCGACGCACAATCTTCCAAAACGGTCTTCCCGCATTTGAGTAGGGTGTACGAGACCCAGCGGAGTTGGACCTAGAATCAAATCAGTTGCCATGTTCGTCTCTAATTTCGCCGACCAAACATTCGAGCACGTCTTCCATTGTGATGATACCAACGTTTTGCTTGGTGCGAGGATCAGCCACTATTGCTAAGTGACCTCGACGATTCTGGAAAATTTTTAGCAACTGATCTTGGCGAAGCGCCGGGTCTACGAAAATTGCAGGTCGGGCCATTTTTTCGAAAGTTTCGTTCGAAAAATTAGTTAGGAGCAGTGGCCAAGCATCTTTCATGTGGACCACTCCAATCACGGTATCAAATCCTTCCCTACACAGCGGAAACCGTGTGTGCATGTGCCTACGAACAACTGCCAAGTTTTGATCGAGCGGCTTGGCCAAAGAGATGAAGTCTACTTTGTCGCCGTGAACCATAAGTTCTCGAACCCTACGGTCAGAGAATTCAAACGCCCGATTAATAATCTGGGCTTCACTTTCACTAATCACTCCGTCCTCGTGCGATTCTTTCATCACGAGTTTTAACTCATTTTCGGTAAGTGGCTCGTCTTCCAGTCCGAAGTACCCGAGGCGTCGCAAAATAAAATTGGCCATTGCGGTAAAAGTTCGAATTGCGGGCCGTGAGAAACGGTAGAATAGGCTCAGCGGACGCGCCACCCAAAGAGTGACTTTTTCCGCCTCCTGAATGGCCATGCTTTTGGGAACTAGTTCCCCCAATACCACGTGCAAAACGGTGATAATGCCAAACGCCACGACCACTGCTACCACGTGGTGAGCTCCGCCACTGGCAAACGACGGCGCGAGATGCGCCAGAAGTGACGCAAAAGCGTGCTCTCCGAGCCAGCCCAAAGCTAGGCTGACGAGCGTTATTCCCAGCTGTGTGGCCGAGAGCGATTCGTCGAGTTGATCCACGCACCTCAGTGAGACACGGGCCTGCGCAACCCCTTGCCCGGCCAGTTCTTCCAACCGAGTACGGCGTACCTTCACGATGGCAAATTCGGCGGCCACGAAAAAGCCGTTCAAAAAAACCAGTCCGAAGGAAACCAAAATCGCTGCAAGGGTTAAAAGTAAGCTATTGTCGATACTTAGGGAAAGATTCATGAGATTTTCCAATCATACCAGATATTTAGCTAAGGTGACACAGGTTAATTCTACTCAGTAACGGGGGTTGACACCTGTCGAGTTCGCTCCGGCCGCCCCCCTTGGCTGGGCCTGGGGCTTCAAATAAATCACTTTAAATACAATAACTTAGGCCGACACACCCCTCGCTGGCCCACCCATTGCATTATCTAGGGTCAGGAGGGGTTTTCATTATGAACTCCATGAAGCGAGTCCTAAATCTTGAGTGTCTCTTTGCTACGGTCGTATTCGCGGTCGCCGTACCGATCGCCGACAGTGCCGAACTTGCAAAGGCCATTTCTCAGTCCGAGAATGAACCCTCTGCTTTGCGCGCCGCAATCAGCACGATGACAGAAGAATCGTTAGAGCAGCAGTATTACCACTTTGCCCGTATCGCCCACGTACAAGAGCTCTTAGGCCGCCGCAAAATGAACCAGACGAAGGCCCACTTAAAGACGGCCGACTCCAAACGGCTTGAAAAATTCGTGCACGATCACGCTCTTAAACGCCTGCGGGGTAAATGGAAACCCCAAGCAGCGAAGGTCGCTCGAACAATCCTAGAAGAGAGCCGCAAACACCAGTTTGACCCTCTTTTTTTGATCGCGGTCATCGAAAACGAAAGTAGTTTCAATCCAGACGCCCGAGGAACTAGCGGTGAAATCGGCCTCATGCAGATTCTCCCAAGTTCGGCACCCTGGATTGCGGCCAAGGTAGGGCAGAGCTATTCCGGGCCCACCACACTCGCCGATCTGTGCCAAAACATTAAATTAGGCGCGGCCTACCTGGATTATCTGCGAAAACGCTTTCAGTGGAACGGAGCCCTGTATCTCGCGGCCTACAATATGGGCACTACGAACGTAGTGCGCCATATCCAGAGAGATTCTATCCCTAGAGTCTATCCGGAGCGCGTTATGAAGCGCTATTTGAACCTCTACGCCGCCCTCACCCACTAACCCCCCACCCCTTCGTTACCAGCCAAAAGTCGACTACTTTTATCTTGTGTTACCGGGCGCAATGCGTTAAAAGCCTTTTGGTCAGCTACTAGAGCTGTTCTTGGGGTGTTTGCATGAATTTTTTTCGAATTTTGAGTTTATCGATCACGTTCCTCAGCGCCATTTCTTCGCCACTATTGGCCAATCCGATTCTCACTGCAAGTTTAAGTGAAACTTCGGACCTTGAGAAAGAAGACCCCAACTGTAACGAATCTATCTCGGTTTTGGACCCCCATCTGTTTCGGGGCGTTTCAATCGAGGGTGGGCAATTGGCCACGCCAGACGGGCTCCGCAGCTTTAATTGGGATTATTCCCCAGGCGCCCGCCGCTTTAATTATGGTTTCGCGGACCAAGAAAAAAAAATTAAACTTACCGGAAGCTACAAGTTGTCTGAGGTGTTAGTCGACCTCGAGCGCCGCGTACCATCACCACTGCTACTAATTGCTCCGAAAGAAAATATCGTGATCGTTCAAATCGTAAAAGACGAGTTACAGGTTTTTGATTTGGCTCAAATGAACAAAACGCCAAGAAATCTTCCTATCCCGGGCGCCATTCGCAGCGCTCGCATTAGCGAAGAAGGCACTCACATCGCAGTAAAACTGGAAAACGGCCAAGATTTTATTTTGCGTTACTAGAGCCAGTGCCAGCTTTGGCAATCTGGGAACAAGACATTTCTGGAATCAATTCTCGCGGAAATAAAAAATTTCGAAGCACGCTCATGTTGACATGGAAGTCATGGATCGGTTCAACCGTCGAAACCCCCAAATGCGCAAGCTCTCGAAGGTATTCTTCGCAGAACATCTGCCAGACCATTTTATGACTGTAGGCCCGAAAAATTCGACTCGCGCCCAAGTACCCACCGACTAACAAGGCGCCAAATGCCCCGGGGGTCGACAAACCGGCCGGCTGATCCAGCATGATTGCCGAGAGACCGTTGTACACTCCGACTAATCCCATTCCGAATATTGTCGCGCCCAAACCGGTAACGATTCGAGTGCCAAAATTCCACTGAGGGACCGGCTCGGCGGAAACGATCTTCCAAATGCGCTCCAGGCCAACTTGCGCAAAAATCAATCTTCGCGCCGCTTCACCCTGTCGCAATTCATCTCGCTCAGCTACGGCTTCACGAAACTCCTCACCTGCGTCGTCTCGGTCCAACAATAATTCGTGGGTTTGCCGCGCTAACGCCCGAGGGTCACTTGCGACCCACTCTGTGGCGAACGAAGCTTGGCCAAGTAAGATTCCCAGAAGCGGTAAAATTAAAACGGAAGCACGAAACATCGGAGTAGTCCCCAGTCGTAATTAGTATCCGGGGACCACTATCCTAGTGCGCCTTAGGTGCGCAATCTTTTTTGAGGTCCATAAAATCGACCTTGCCCGTTTCAAGTGAGTAGATCGAAGGCGCTATTTTTAGGCGACCACTCACGACTGCGTCGCGAATAATCTTCGAACGTTCTACCAAGCCGCAGGCCACCGAGTGCACATTCGCAAGCACGGGGGCCCGAATTTTTTTGTCGTGTGAAGCAATGCCACGACTATTGTCGATTGCAGGTCGTATTGCCGAAACGAGATTATCGAGGTCAAACGAACCGGCTGATTTCCCAACAGGTGTATCGAGTGCGGCCTTAACGGCCCCGCACGATTCATGGCCCATCACCACAAGGGCGCGCGCTCCGAGGTGTTCAACAGCGTATTCTATGCTGGCGGTGCCCTGGCTTGAAATCACGTTACCGGCCACTCGAATTGGGAAAATCTCACCGAGGCCCTTATCGAACACCAGTTCCGGCGCCACTCTTGAATCGGAACAAGAAAGAACGATGGTGTGAGGCTTTTGCCCTCCCACCAATGATTTTCTTACTTTGAGATCGGCCTTTGCTGAAACGAGTTCTCCCTTTACGAAACGTTCGTTGCCCCTTTTCATTTCGGCAATGGCTTCGTCGGGACTAAGTTTGGTACCGGTCGCGTGCCCATGTCCTGCTTCACTTCCGCTAGCCCCAGCCGCCGGAGCAACCAATGCCACCAATATTGCCAGTAAAGACCTGGAACCCATCACACGAACCAATGTTTTCATCATGTCCTGCTTTTCGTGACATTCGGACCGCGGCTTTAGATTGCAAAATCATCTCACTTCCCACTTTTGCCTAGCTACTCAATTCGTGTTAGTGGTCCTCACTATGGATCGCGAAGCGAAGTTAGATTTAATGCGCCGGGCTCTGGGAATTAAACACAAACTCAAAGTGCATGACAGCATGCCCCGCGCCGAAACTCACGAGCAGGTGGCGGCCACCGAATTAGCCCGGGGGGAGCTAGAGGAAGAGCTCGCTGCGATCGACGAACTGTTGTTTGAAGCTAGGGCCGAAGCCATTGCCGAAAAAAAGAAAGAGATTTTGAAGTCAGGCGTTAAAGTTAAAAAGCTGGAGTCGTCAAAAGAAGACTGATCCAGCCGTTTCCGGGGGGAAATGCTCATAAATCCAGGGGGAAAAACGACCCTCGCACCTGGTGCGATTGGGCGCGTTTGCAGTTGGGGAATTTTCGTTTTATTTCTATTTAACGTTGGCACTGGCTATGCAGCTAGTTATGGCGATGCCAATTGGGAAAATTCGCTACTGGAGTGTGGAGACTGTTGGGGTATCAGTGGGGTAGACCTCGGCCGCACATTGCCAGTCGTCAACCGCTGGCTTGCAAATGTTTGCCTTGAAGACGCAAAACTTGAACGGACAACTTCCAAACCGATCATGGTTCAGGAGGACGACTACAGCCTCTGTAAAAAGGGCGGTTTTTTTTCGAAAACTACCCACCTGGCTAGTAAAACGTTATATTGGATCTCCGCCTCGACGGAAGCGATCCATCTACATATGCGCCTTCGGTTGGCGTTTGGTCCTAAAAAACTCGCACATGACAGAGCCGCCACTATGACTGATCGCCTTGAAGATTGCCTAAGAGAGGCTTCTGAGGTTTGGGCTCGCTACGGCATTAACCTCGACATAGCAGTGGACTGGAAGGCCGACCCCGTTTTCGAGGGTGCAGTTAGTCCGATCACCTATGTGGACGACTACGGCCGCTCGAACTCCGAAACCTTTTATTTCCGAGGTTTTCCTTTGAAGAAGGGCGAAAAACCACGCACCGAAAAAGTTCGGCAGGCCGGTTTTTGCACGATGGTAGTTCATGAGCTGGGCCACTTGTTAGGATTAGACGACGAATATGAAGAGGTTCAGGCCTGTCCCGACCGCCCGTTTCTAGCGGAACGTACCGAGCCACCCTACAGTTTTATGGAACGCAATCAGTCTAACCGTCAGGAGCTAGAGTTTTTCCCCCGCCATGTGGCACGGGTCATTTCCCCCCTCTGTAAGTGGTCGAAATAATCGCTTTTTCGGTTTTTTTTAACGCTCCGTATTGACACTGAGGCGTATTTCCAAGTAGCCGTCTACTTTAGTTTTGGTCATTTTTGGACTTAACTTTGGGGTACTTAGCAAAATGGTAAATCTTCAGCGATCGCGACAGCAAGCGTCGATGCTCCGCTCCAGTTGGTGGAGCTGGGCCACACTAAGAGGGCCAAACTGGACACCTTCCACTACGTTCAGTTGGGCCGTGGCCGTCACCTGTTTTATTTCCTGCTCTCTCGCATTCGCAAACGAATCTCAAACTCCTAAATTTAAATCTACCCGAGATATCCTACTCGAAACCTATAAAGACTCACCCAATGCAGACTGCAAATCGGTGCTGAATTCGAATTCTAACAATTTGACTCTTTCTTATGAAAATATCGACGAACGGATTCGCATGCACCGTTTTTCGAAAACCGGCGAAAACCGAATTAAGAACGAACTTTTCCTCCAGTATACCACCGACATTCTAGTGCTAAGTCGCACCAATCTCACGAACTTAGCGCGTCGTTTGACTGCCCTTTGGACTGCGGCACAAAGCGAAGAAATTACCGATCGAGTAAAAGAGGCTCAAGCTGCGGCCGCAGCTCAACTAGACCACCGCGGAAAGCCTCAAACATTCATGCCAGACTACTTTTACTCGTTGCCCTACTATTTTGCGGTGTTTCCTAGCATCGCTAAGGTAATAGAAAAGCCGGAGCTCGCTAGCCGACTGAGCTCTCACGGACGGGCGATGTTAACCACTGGTGAGCCCCCACTTTTTGACGACAATGGTAAAGTCATAAAACGCTCAGGTGAACCCGGGCGGCACATTGGAAAACGATTTAAACTCTCACTTTCAAAAGAAGTCGAAGGCGCCGTTCGAGCCGACATGATCGGCTGGAAATTTAAACAGCTCGAGGGCGCTTTGTTGGAACTTTCCTCCACACTCGCCGCCACCATCGAAAAAGACTTGGTTTCTCTGACCGAATATCGGCCCAACGTGATTTCAAGCTGGCAGAAGTACATGAGTTTTGACGGACTCAGTTATTCAAGCGTTTGGTTTCGCCCAGCTGCCAACTTGATACGAGAATTTCTTCTCGACCTCGAGCAAAGTTACCCCGTTTCACCCACCAATAAAAAGTGGGCCGACATCGCGGAATTGAAAAGTTTAATTGAGAGCTTCGACGAAGTGCGCGACCCCTATAAAATGCTCGGTGCTACCTTTAACGAAGCGACCAACACGCTGCAACTCGTGGAACGTGGTGCGGTCGTGCAATACAACGAAGAACTCGCCACCACTGAATTAGTGCCTGCGAAAGTCGAAGGCATGGTGAAGGCCCTGCAGCCCGTTACCCATGCAATGGAAGGCGCTGGCACCAACAAGTCTAGTGGCGCCAGTTACCGATCGCTCGTAGGGGTTTATGCAGGCAATGGCGCGATTCTTCACGCCATGGATCACACGGACGCAGCCACTGGAGTGATGCTAGGTGGAGAATTTTTTCAAAAACTCACCTACACCGACCGCGCTCTACAGAACACTAAACAACGTTTCGCGTTACCAGTTAACGGCATCACCCCACCGCTCACGCTTTCGGGTCGAAGTATTGGTGGTACGGTTGCTCTCTTTTATTACTTAATGTTTCCCGACACTGTAGCCGACCAGGTTGTCGGAATTTCAACGTCGATTCCGTTTACTCTTCCGCCGCAAATCGCAAACGTGTTTCGGCAAGCTGAAGCTAACTCTATTAATGGGGTCGTAGAAGGGGCACTCGACGATGCAACTGCCTTCAGTCGCTTTGGACTCGATTTGCTGGAGCGAGCTTACGAAAGAGATAAAACTCCCTTCAAATTGGCCGGAAACCGCTGGCTCGGATTCCAGGGTGTATCCGACGAAGATGCCCGCGTCGTCGAAATCGACCAGTTAGATGCCGTCGCCGCAGCCAAATACATGCGCAACCGTTTTATGCCACTGGGGCATCTGGTGATCTTAACCGATCCGCTGACTAAATATGGCGGTAGATTTGATCTTCCACAGTTCGACGAAATTCGAGAAGCTGCGCACTTTCTCGAAGCGTCGGCGGAAGACATGACTTTGCGAGAAGTAGAAACCAATCCAGATTTAGCGGCCTTCAGAGGTCTCCCCGAAGAGGACCTGCCAAAACGCCGCTCTCAATTGGAGAAAATATTTTTACATAAATTTGGCCACTTGGACTACCTGGTCAACGGCCTTCCCGGCGGACACCCATGGCCCGACGCAAGTGACCGCGAAAGTCAGGCCCGCCTTCGCGCCTATCGAGACTTTATTGCACCGGGTAAAACATTTGTTGAGATTTACTTGGATCATCTAAATCGATCAAACGGCTGGAGAAGTAAGCGAATCCACGTTACCTTGGAAGATATCATGAACGCGAAGCCTGGTCGCAAAACCAAGGCTGAGTACTTTTCGGAGGTTTACACCATGTGGTTCGTAAAAGAGCCGCAGCGCGTGCTTCAGATTTACCAGGAGATGGGTGTAATTCCGAAATAGTAAAATTTTATCTCACCCGGGGGGACTCTGATGTTGATTAAAAAAACTATTGTTGCGGGATTATTTTCATTATTCTTTTTTTCCGTTCTCGGACTACAAGTCGAAGCAAAAACGGACTGTAGCGATGATTCTAGATACGGTGAAATTGAAAAATCGGAATTACAGGCAAAAATAAAAGACGGGAAAGTCTCACTCATAGACGTCAACGACGAAGAGACTTTTGCCAAAAATAAAATTGGTAATGCCATTAATTATTACGAAAAGAAAAACGATCTCGCTTGGGTTCTGCCAAAAGATAAATCAGCACTAGTCGTAGCCTATTGTGGCAGCACCCGTTGCACGGCTTGGAAAAAGGCTGCTAAAGCCGCTTGCGAAATGGGCTACACCAACGTCAAACATTTTAAACCCGGAATTAAGGGTTGGATGGCATCGTCTTGATTTCGAAATCCGCCGATACGGGGAAGTGATCCGAAAGCATTTTATAGGCCACGCGGGACTTTTTGAGTTTTAGATTTCTCGAGAAGATCCAGTCTAATTGGTGACCCGTAATATGGGTGGCTTTGTATTTTTTTAGGGACGGCTGAAATAATTTACTCATCTCGCGAATAGTTTTTTCGCGCTTCCATGGATTGTAGAGCTTATTTAGTGCATTAAAATCCCCTAAAACAATGACAGGGGTATCGGGATTTTTGCTTTGCCAATGTTCCAGGTGTGTCAACACGGTCTGAATTTGTTTCCAGCGGCCTTTTTCGGCCAATAAGCTCTTTCCTCGGTTGTCGAGGTGCAGATTATACACCCGCACGCGTTTGGTTCCGCCGACGGTCGGCACTTCGATATCCACCCAAAGCGCTTGTTTGCCACCGGGGCGCAACAATGGAAGCTCGAAGGTTCCCGATTCCACAATCGGGAAGCGACTCAATATCATTTGACCGGAACGACATCGATCGTTAGATCGTGGATTTGCCGCAACAAATCGCCCGTGCGGGCTGATTCCCTGGGCTCTTAGAATTTCCCGAAAATACTCTTGCTGATCGCTCGCGCTTCCGGGGCGGCCCTCACAGATTTCCTGTAACCCCAATATATCAAAGTTCTTTAGCGCTGAATGACGGTTTAAAAACCTCGCGATCGACACTCTTTTTTTGAGAAACGCCGGGTACAATTTCCGCTCTAGATCGAGCGCTTTACCGTAGAAGATATTGTAGGTGACCACTCGCAATTCCGAGGTTGGGTTTTGCGCATTTTTGGAATCAACCGCAGCGGCGCTTTGCGTCAGCAAAGTCAGCAGTACTACCCCTAGTAAGCTTAGTCGCGGCGCTTGGTTCGAGTTTTGAATGAACATCCGACCATTGTAAGCCCAAGAGTCCAAAAACACGAGCAGCCGCCGCGCTTTCGCGCGAACCAGACTGGTCAATATCGCCCCCCTGAGCTATACCTAGAGCCAACCTAAGACATTGCACCTTGGAGCTTTCTATCTGGAACGTCGCATCTTTTTTTTCGAAAATTGATCGTTTTGACTCCAAAATGGGGGACCGCCCCATATGGGTCCTGCTTTTACTTGGGCTTGCGTCGATCCCATTAATTCCGTGGGCTCCTTTTTTTGGTTATGATCTCTACAACATTCAAGTTTACCACAAATGCCCACCGGTTCAGTGGAACCCTTATTTGCCAGAATCGGTCCAATGCGGCGATCACGCCGGTCGCAGCATGCCCTATCCTCCGCTGCTTTATTTTAGTTTCATTTGGACTAAATATTTGAGTCCTGCTACTTCAAAGATCATTTGGGGCGTGGTCTTAATAGCTCTCATGAGCGGATCTCTACTTTGGTGGCTGCGCCAAGAAAGAGAAGACCGCAAACAAATATCCCGCCAAGATCTCGCTTTTGGATTGCTCTTACTTTTACAATTTCCGTTCATTTTCACGCTAGAGCGAGCTAACAGCGATGTACCCGTTGTCGCGCTTTGGACAGTCGCTACATGGGCCGCTACTAAAAATAGGTGGGCCGTGGCAGGAATGGCTGCCGGCGCTGCGGTAACTTTTAAAATTTATCCTATCATAGCACTTGGGGTCATTTCGCTTGGCACAGTGATCACCTTAGCCAAGGAAAAGCTTAGGAAACACGGTCTCGTTTTAGGACTTGTTTCCGCTCTTACAATGTTCATTGGATTTTATTTGCTCTGGCCGCAGGATATTTGGAACAACTGGCTTGTAACGATAGGCGGCTACAATACAGGCGGTTCGGGTACATTCTATTACTCGCACACTCTTTCTCGCCCTTTTGGGGGTAAATATTGGATACCTGCTCTAATTATCAGAACAGCCCTTTTCGGAATTTTTGTTTGGGCTACAAAAGCAAAAATTAAAACAGATCCACGTTTGGTTTTTGCTGGTGCCCTAGCTATGACCACTTACTATACCGGCACAAGCTATGACTACAACCTGGTGACCATCTACCCTTTGTTTATATTGCTCTACGTCAGAAAACTCTGGTCTTTATTGGGTATTGGCCTATTTTTCGTGTGCATGGCTCGCCCCCTGTTTGTGCAATCACCGGGGGTTCAAATCCTTGGACAGATTGGGTGGCTCATGTTGATTGCTCTGTATTGTTCGACAAGCAATAGAACTCGCAAAATATAAATGAAACTATTTATTACCACTCCAGTTTATTTCGATGTTCCGTCATTTCGAATACTGCGCGATCGTGTTCGATCAGTTTCAATCCAATCAAAAATTGGAACCCCAGAATTTCTGGTAATTGACGATTCTGGTGGCAACGACACAGAAATAGATTCCTTACGCAATGATTCCGACACGCGAATCATTAACGTACCGTTTAATATGGGCAGCCAAAGAGCCTTCGTTTATTCCCTCCGACTACTCTGTAAGGACATTGGCCCAGAAGATATTGTGGTCACTATGGACGCTGATGGTGAAGATCAGCCCGAACACATTCCTGCCTTGGTAGAAACGCTTAATAATAGCACTGAAAACAACCGAGTAGTCTTGGCCCGTCGCAAAAGACGTCGTGATCCTTATTGGTTTAAGGTGGGATATGTTTTATTTAAATGGATTTTTCGAGGTTTAATCGGTACCGAAATCTCAACTGGCAATTTTGCAGCCATGCGTGGACACTTTGTTCAAACGTTACTTTGGCACCCTCATTTTGATTTAGTTTATGCGGGCGGACTGGTGAGCGTGAATACTCCGAAGTCTTTCGTTCCTTGTGAACGAGGTCCGCGTTATGCTGGCGAATCAAAAATGACTTATTTGAATCTTTGCATGCATGCCGTTCGCATGCTCATGCCTTTTTTAGACCGAATCGCGATTCGAGCCGCATTATTTTCATTAATTTTAATGTTCGCAAGTTCTATGATTCTGGCCACAAATTGGATTTTTCCAGATTTTTTTTCAACCCTTCCAAAGTGGTTACCATTGCTCGCACAAGCTGTGTGGCTTGGATCTGGCTTGCTATTGCTGTCATCTCTAACGATTTTTATAAGTTTTATTCATCACCAAAGCGCTTTGGTGAGAGCCTTACAACGCTCATTTGTGCCAAGAGTTTGACAATGTAATCAGGTGATCGTCATCGCCCTGACCATTCACCCACCAGTGAATGCCCGTATAGTTTTCGCCGTATGGGTATTTCACAAAGGAAATCTTTGCACCAATATCGTAAGAATAGCCGTAGCCGTTGTTTATGAATCTCGAGCGGCCATATTCGAACCTTGGTCCGCCACCTTCACAGGTCATGAGTCTTGAGCTGCCCTCGTATTCAATTTTGGCTCTCAACTTATTGGCATTTTGCACATTCACAAACACGACCCTCGGTACGGGATAGAATATAGCAACGTTCCCATCGCCTAAAATACGTGCAGTTAGTGCGTACTCGCCGCAGGAGTTAGGAAAAATTTCGATCTCGCTTATTTCTCCGGAAATTTTATACTGCTCCGAAGCTTTGCCCGCTGCTAGATCGACGCGATAGTTTAACAATGAAATTTCGTCTTTACGTGAACCCGCAACCTTCCTCTTACGATAAACAAGTAGATCGACCACGTCGTCGTTCTTCCATTTAAAATCGAGAATTTTTAGGGGTTCGACTGGAGGTTTTTCTCTCAACTGCTGAAAGCTCTTCTCATCGTTAAAACAAACGCCCAAAGCGGAACTGTTTTGCATTTCGTAGACGCTTTTTTCCATGCTTTCATCATAGTTTCTGATCGACTTTAGATTTGAAGCAAACAATTCATATTTGCCCTCACAGTTTTTGGACTTACCATGATCCACATAAAAGTAGTGGTAAAGCCCTCCGACCGCAGTCTTCCTAGTGATGTCATCTAAATCAGCGCAAAGTTGGTTGTTTTCTTCGTGATCGACGTTTCTGTCACACTCAAGGTGGGTCGCATCGATTCCACGCGCAATTAGCGGTGACCCGAACGAAAAAACATAAAGCGATTCAACCGATTTTTTGGGAATAGTTCGCACGACCTTATAGCCGGGGGCTGTGTTGCCATAAAAAGCAGGGAACGATTCCTTTTCTTCCTGCTGAATCCCTGTAGTTCCGGCGAGAATGTAATAATTAGGGTCGTTTTCGCAGTTCAAAACTTTTGCGTTGGAATAGACATTTTGATCTAAAGAATTGAACACTTCTGGATAATAGGCCCGCGTCAAATTGAAGTTGGTATCGGGACCGGCAGGACACGGGCTCTTAAGAACTTCGGCGCCTATTGCGAGACTCGGTACCTCAGCTTGAGCAAGAACTGGGAGCCCAAGAACGAATGCCGTAGCGATGAACTTAAACATAGTGATCGTCCGCCTTTGAATGATGGTTAAAAGCCCTCAATGGGGCCTACACAGTAGAAGCCGCGCAGTCAATCGACATTCAATTCCATTGGCAATTCCATTGGCAATTCCATTGGCAATTTCGCTGCCAAAAAATGCGCTGCAGTGCGCGTCGCGCTTTCTTGACAAAGAACAAACCACCTTCATAAATTGAGGCCCATATGAATACACCAACTATTGCTCGCGAATTAAGTAAAACCTGGAACGTAGAACAAAACCCAATAGTTGAATTAGAGGCACCGCACAGCGACGCTAGAGGTTCGATTATTCCACTGGTTGACGAAACCATGCGAAGTGCAGTCTTGATTACCTCGAAAAAAAACACCGTGCGCGCCAACCACTTTCACCACACCGATTGGCATTACTGTTACGTTTTAAAGGGTGCGATCGATTATTACTATCGCCCCACCGGAAGCAATCTCCCCCCGAAATGCACCCGCGTCTCGCAAGGACAAATGTTTTTCACTCCATCGCAATGCGACCACGCAATGCACTTTGTCGAAGACACCGAATTCTTATGTCTGGGGCGCAACCCGCGCGACCAAGCCACTTACGAAGCCGATATCACCCGCATTGAACTATTTAACGCCCCGTAATTCAATGAACGTTAAAGCAACACCTAAATCTAGTGCCTGCCACAGACGGATTGATTGCCGACTTTGTGGTTCAAAAACCTTGACCCAGGTCTTAAAGCTTGCACCCACACCACCGGCAAATGCATTGGTAACGAAAGAGCAACTTGGCGAATCTGAAGAACGCTTTCCCCTCGATGTTTTTATCTGCGATGCATGCTCTCATGTTCAACTTCTGGATGTAGTTAACCCTGAAGTTCTTTTCCGGAACTACGTCTACGTATCGGGCACGTCACCAGTATTTGTGGAACATTTTCGAAAACTCTTCGAACAAATTCGCGGACGTTTTCCAGTGGGCCAGTCTGATCTAGTGCTAGAAATCGGTAGCAATGACGGCACGCTACTTCGGTTTTTTAAAGACGCGGGCGTGCGCGTTCTCGGAATAGATCCGGCGCTTAAAATCGCCGAACAGGCTACGAATCAAGGAATTCCTACTCTGCCCGAATTTTTTACGGCCGAGCGCGCACGTGACCTCCGCGAAAAACACGGCCCCGCAAAAGTGGTTCTCGCAAACAATGTGTTCGCTCACGCAGACGATTTGAGCGACATCGCCAGCGGCATTAAAATCTTACTCGCCGATGATGGGGTATTTGTTTTTGAGGTCTCTTACTTAGTCGACGTAGTTGAGAAGACTCTTTTTGACACAATTTATCATGAACACACTGCTTACCATTCAGTAAAACCGTTGATCACTTTTTTTGCCCAACACGGGTTAGATTTTTTTGCAGCCGAACGAGTAAATTCTCACGGCGGGTCTCTACGAGGATTTGTACAACATGCCGGAGGACCACACGGCCAATCGCCTGCAGCTCGCGACTCGTTGAGACACCTGCTCGATCTAGAAACTCGAATGCATATACATTCCGCCGCGGGATTCGCTTCATTTGAAAAAAATATTCAACAACTGGGTGCCAATCTTCGCCGCTGCCTCGCCGAACTTAAGCAGAGTGGAAAAACAATTGCGGGCTATGGTGCCCCTGCCAAAGCCACCACTCTGTTGCACCACTTTGGAATCAAAGCCAGCGACCTTGACTACATCGTCGACGATAGCCCGTGGAAACAGGGGTTGTATTCGCCCGGGCACCATATTCCTATTGTTTCTAGCGACACACTAGTTAAGCGCCAGCCCGATTATTTGCTGGTTCTTGCCTGGAACTTCGCTGAACCGATCATTCAAAAAAATAAACAATTTTCTGAAGCTGGAGGGCACTTTATTGTGCCCGTTCCTGCTTTGCGGGTAATTTAATCTTTTCTAGGAGCAGCTAGGCCATGAAAAACTTTTTCTATCCAGGTGACATCGACCAAATTGTCGCCGCACTCGGCAGCACCGCCAAACACTTCGAAGGTAAAACTGTTCTCATCACAGGCGGCGGCGGTTTTCTTGGAAAATATTTTGTAAAAACTTTTGAAGCTCTTAATAAGAATGTGCTCAAAAAACCCTGTAAAGTGATTGCGCTAGACAACTACATCACATCGACCGAGCACGATCTACAATCGAGTGAACACATCACAATTCGTAGACACGACGTGATCGACAACTACATACCCGACGCACCTATTGACTACATTTTGCACGCAGCTGGCATTGCCAGTCCGCAATTTTACCGAGCTTATCCGCTCGAAACACTCGACGTAGCTGTTAAAGGTACGCGCAACATGTTGAATCTAGCCAAAGAAAACAAGACGCGAATTTTGTACTTTAGCAGTAGCGAAATATACGGCGATCCAGATTCGAAGTTTGTACCCACTCCGGAAGTCTATCGCGGTAACGTTGCCTGCATTGGACCCCGCGCGTGTTACGATGAAAGTAAGCGTTTGGGTGAAACCCTGTGCCACATCTATTTAACTCAACACGACGTGCACACCAACATCGTACGGCCATTTAACGTCTACGGTCCGGGAATGGCTCAAAATGACTACCGCGTGCTCCCGAACTTCGCTGCTAAAATCGTTCAAGAACAACACCTCGTAGTTTATGGGGCCGGTATACAGACACGCACGTTTTGTTACGTGACTGACGCGATCAACGGTTTTTTACGAGTACTCGCACTCGGAGAAAGCGGTGAGCCCTACAATATTGGGAACCCAACACCCGAAATTTCGATGCTCCAACTTTGCGAGAAACTAACCACTATTTTGAAGCGGCCTGTGAAATTCGACTTAAGGCCTTATCCAGATAGTTACCCAGGCGATGAACCCATGCGCCGGTGCCCTGATATTTCCAAAGCCCGCCGCGGGGTGGGATACGAACCGACTGTCTCACTTGACGACGGTTTAACGCGATTTTTCCGCTGGGCTTTCGACACCTATACGAAGATCTAGAATGTTCCGTGTTGTTGTGGCCGGTGCGGGCCCATGGGGACGCATTCTCATTAAAAATATTCTTGGCGCACCAGATTACGAACTCGCCGGTGTGGTCAGTCGTAATTCTGAAACACCAAAGTTGGTGCCTACGTCTACCCAAGTTGCGGGTGATCTTAAAACGATCACAGTGCCCTACGATGGTCTGGTAGTCGCCACACCGCCGGAAGTTCATGCAGATCTTTTAAGACAAGGTTTAGCAAAGCGGGTTCCAGTATTTGTAGAAAAACCCCTTGCACTAAGTTTAAACGAAACTGAGCAAATCCATGCGGTCATTTCCGCGGCCAACGCGGCGGTCATGGTCGACCACATTCACTTATTTAACCCAGCCTACGAGCAACTGCGCTCTAAAGCGCTCGACGAAGGCGTTTGTTCGATCGAAAGCGTAGGAGGTGGGCCAGGACCGTTCCGTTCGTACTCAGCGCTCTGGGATTATGGCCCGCATGATCTTGCAGTGTGCTTCGATTTAATGGGCTCTCCGCCGCTCGCCGTATCGGCTGTGCAGGCCCATAGAGCCAACGGTGGTCTTTCAGTCCAAGCAGTGTTGCATTTTTCTCACGACCGCACCGCGCGAGTGCGTTTTGGAAATAACTTCGAACGTAAGATTCGCACAACCAAGGTACTCACCCGCAAAGGCAATACCTACCTCTTCGACGACATTGCCAACAAAACTCAGAACGCGATGGTCGCAACTCCGTTGCAGAACTCGGTAGTCCCAACTCCGTTGCAAAATGCTTTAGCGATCTTTCGCGATGATCATATTCTTCGCGAAGATCGGCGCTGGGGCACGGGACATGCACTAGAAATTGCACGTGCGCTAGATGGTATAGAGCGGCAACTGCCGAACTAACGACCTAGTTTACTTTCCGAGCAACGCCATTAACTCGGCGCGCACCAACTGGTAATCCCGCCGCAACTCCGCGTAGCGACGTTTAAAATCCACGTACTTTTGATTTGCGCTCAAAACGTCTGGCGAATTCTTGCTCCCCCGTCCGTATTCGGCCAACGTCAATCGCAAGTATTCCTGCCCTTTTTCTACATTTCTTTCGCCATCATGAATCAACTGATGCGTGACTAGTAGCTCCTGCTTGGCGTTCTCGAACTGAGCGGCCAATTCGCGGGCCGACTGCGCTGCACTGAGCTCACCTGCTCGAGCTTCGAAAGCGTGGGCTTTTGACTCTGAAGCAGAGCGCAGTCCATCGAAAAGTTCCATATTCAGTCGTGCTCCCACCGCTGTGTCGAATCGGTCTTTACGCGCGAAATGGTCCCGCTCCCTTAGGGTGTACAATGCATAAGTGCCGTAAACCTCGAGCGAAGGCAGCCACCATCGCCCGGCTTGTTTACTCTGAGCATCGAAATAAGTTTGAATTGCACGCCCTACTCTAACATTGGGGTGTCGTTCCGGTTGCAGACTTTCCGCCCCGATTGAATCGTCGTGATCGTGCGGAACAAAGGTAGCGGTTTCGATCACCGTATCGATGGGACGACCAAGTAGGGAGGCCAGTTTTCTCTGCTCGTTCGCAATGCTGAGTTCGGACTTCGCAATATCCTGCTCGAATTGAATCTGGGAAATCTCAAACTCCAAGCGATCACTTTGCGTGGCGAGACCACCGGCAATTCGCTTCATTGCGGTGGCGCGACTTTTTTCATTTTGCGATAAAGCCGAACGTAAAAGGCTTAACACTTCACGCTGGTAAACCAACTGCCAGTATAATTTACGAGCGTCCGAGAGTTCCTGAAGGTAAGTCTGTTTCGCCTCACCGTCCGCAAGTTCGCGTTGGGCATTTCGAGCCTCACTTTCAAGTGCATCTCGCCCCCCTCTAAAAAGGTTCACCGACGCTTCGACCGAGCCATACGACTGCGTCTGGGGCTTAAATGGACCGGTTTCGAAACGCTCCCGCCCAGCTTCAGCTTTCAAGGTAGGAAGGTAAGACTTCAGCAAAAAGGAGGTACGCGCATCTGCTGCTTCAGCTTTTTGACCGGCTCCCTTAACGTGTCCGTTGGCGAACTGCAACAATCGAGGCAGATCTTCGAAGCGAACGACCAAACGGTCGCCCGCCGCCGCTGCGATCGAAGAGATTACCAGTATTAAAACGTTTCCCAACATTACGGTTCTACCTGGAAGGTTAACTTCTCGGACCTACCGTTCAATACGAGATCCAAGTCTACCAAATATCGATGCGCCGAACCGACAACCACGGGACCAGAAAAGTAATCACCCTGATCTTTGAGTTCGATTGCCACATTTTTTTTTGCCTTTGACTTGTGGGATGATTGATTTTTTTTTGTTCGCTCCGGAAATCGCAATTCTGCACGTACTTTAATACCGCTATGCCCGAGTGGTTGAAGTTTAGTATCGTAGAAATAAATTTTAACTTCTTCTTTAGTACCAGCGACCTCTACGTAAATATCCTTGGTCTTTTGTAACTGTCCATTGTTTGGAGCTTGTACCTGTCCTGGTGAATGATCGTGCCCTTCGTGCGAAAAACCTAGCGACCCACTAGTGAGCGCTGTCACCACCAACAATATTTTCCAGTGTTTCATAGCTCTTCTCCTTTTTCTTTTTTCGTGCGCTCGAGCGACGCTTCGGCCGATCGGCGCCCATAGTTAAAAAATACCGTAGGCGTAACAACAAGATCGAGTAGTGTTGAACTCAGTAGTCCGCCAACAATCACTATCGCAACCGGGTGCAGAATTTCTCGACCGGGCGCTCCGTGCGAAACTGCCAATGGAATGAGCGCAAGTGCCGCGGTCAACGCTGTCATTAACACCGGCACCAGTCGTTCTAGCGAACCACGAATCACCATTTCACGAGTAAACGTTTCGCCTTCGTGTTTCATTAGGTGTAAGTAATGCGAAAGCATCATGATGCCGTTACGGCTGGCAATGCCACACAACGCCACGAGACCCACGAGTGTAGCGACCGAAAAAATACGTTCGGTTAAAAATAGAAAAAATAAACTTCCGATTAGAGCAAGTGGGATGTTCAACATGATCTGCACACTGACAAACACTGATTTGAAGTGGGCGTAAAGAACCAAAAAAATGCCCGCAAGCGACAACAAACTAAGAAGAAGTATTTTTTGCGACGCTCTTTTTTGACTCTCGAACTGACCACCATATTGAATGTACATGCCGTCCGGAAGCTTCACTTTGGCCTGAATCGCGGTACGCACCTGTTCAACAATGGAATCGAGATCACCTGTTGAAGAATTGGCTTGAATCACGATTCTGCGTTGTGCGTTTTCCCGATTAATGAGATTCGGACCGGTGGACTCAAAAACATCAGCTACCTGTTCGAGTGGAATCGCCGAACCGTCGGGCATGATTTTAATAATCGTCTTTTTCATGAGCTCTAGATTTGATCTAGACTCGTCATCAAATCGCATAAATACGTTAAATATTCGTTGCTCATCGATGATCTGAGCGACTACCTCGCCATTGAGTGCGAGTTCAAGCATTGTGGCTAGTTCCCCAGGAACAATGCCAAGTTCGGCTGCTTCGTCCCGTAAAAGATGTATTTTAACTTGTGGTATCAATACCTGTTGTTCTACGTGCAAGTCGACTAATCCGTGGATCTCCTTCAAAGCGTTTTCGATCTCGGCGGCCTTTTGGCGCAACACTCCAAGATCGGCCCCAAAGAGCTTAATTGCAAGCTGAGCGCGTACGCCGGAGAGCAAATGATCGAGTCTATGAGAAATTGGCTGGCCAATAGCAACGCTGGCCCCAAGTGGAGCAAGTTTTTCGCGAATTTGTTGAAACACGACTTCGCGGTTTCTGCCCGTTTGTTTAAAATCAACGTCGATCTCGCTACTATGCACTCCCTCTGCGTGCTCGTCCATTTCCGCGCGTCCAGTACGTCGAGACACTGATTTCACTTCGGGAATTTCGAGTATTAATTGCTCTGCTCGCGAACCAAGCGCGTTCGACTGCTCTAGTGATATCCCCGGTTGCGCCAGCAAATTTACGATCGCTGTGCCTTCGTTGAACTTCGGAAGAAAGTCCCGGCCCATGAAAGGCACTGTAGCTGCGGCAGCAAGAAAGAGAGCTGCCACAAAGGTAATCACAACCTTTGGGTGGTCAAAGGCCCAATTAAGTATTCGGCGATCCAACCGTTTTAGGGCGGTCACAAAGAAAGTTTCTTTTTTTTCAATCGATGCGTCTTTGGTAAGAAAATACGAACACAATACTGGCGTAACTGTGAGCGAGACCAGCAACGACGCTGCTAGGGCCACTACATATGCTACCCCGAGCGGAATAAAAAGCCGCCCCTCTATGCCGCCCAGGCTAAACAGCGGAACGAACACCAACACGACGATTACCGTAGCCAGTACGATGGAGTTACGAACCTCGCTCGATGCGTCGAAGACTACCTTCAGAAGTGAACTTGGGTTCGACTGCGCGCGATTCTCGCGTATGCGGCGATAAACATTTTCAACATCAACGATCGCGTCGTCGACAAGTTCCCCGATAGCCACGGCAAGGCCGCCGAGCGTCATGGTATTAATAGTAATACCAAACATTTTCATCACAATCGCAGTCAGTACGAACGAAAGGGGGATGGCGGTAAGCGTGATTGCGGTGGTTCGAAAATTGGCTAGAAAAATCAGAAGAACCAGTACCACCAAGATAGTGCCGTCTCGCAGCGCTTCTTTGACATTACGGATTGCAGCTTCAATAAAGTGGGCCTGTTTAAATAGATCACGCTCTAAGCGCACGCCCTTAGGAAACCCTTTTTCAAGTTCGACCAAGGCTGCGTCGATACGTTGAGTTAACTCAACGGTGTTGGTTCCTGGCTGTTTCTGCACGCTCAGCACTACGCCCGGTGCGGCGTTGACACTTGCATCGCCGCGTTTGACTTGCGCACCAACCTGGACAGTTGCAATGTCTCGAACCAGCACGGGTTTACCGAAATGCAAACCCACCACAGAGTTTTGAATTTCCTCCAAAGAACGGGTAGTGCCGATGGTGCGAATTAGATGTTCACGGCCTTCGAGATCAACAAACCCACCCGTGGTATTTTGACTTAGATGTTCTAGGTTGTGCTGCACCTCTTCGAGTGAAAGCCGATGCCGTTGAAGTTTGGGAGCCGAAATCAGAATTTGGAACTGCTTAAGCCCTCCACCGAGGGGCACCACTTGCGCTACCCCCGGAACGGCCAATAGTCGTGGGCGAATCACCCACTCGGCCAAGGTGCGCAGTTCGATTGGGCTCAATTCACCGCCAGGCGATACGAGCCCCAGCAACTGAATTTCTCCCATAATCGACGCAATGGGGGTCATGCTGGGCGTAGTATTTTTTGGCAACCGTTCCTGAACAAGCAGCAGTTTTTCAGCTACCAACTGGCGGTTACGGTAAACGTCGGTACCCCAGTCAAATTCCACGTATACGATCGATAACCCGACGCCCGAGGACGAACGAACTCGATCGACTCCAGGTAAACCTCCCAAAGCAGTCTCGAGCGGCAGAGTAACTAGCGTTTCGACTTCTTCGGGGGCCATCCCTCGCGCCTCGGTCATCAGCGTGACCGTGGGACGGTTTAGATCTGGAAAAACATCTACTGGTAGCTCTCGCAACACTAAGGCGCCATAAACTAGCACCATTGCGGCGGTCACAACGACCAGCATGCGGTGGCGGAGCGAAAAACGAATGAGCGCGTCGAGCACGAATCCCTCCTGGAAACCGTCAGAGTTAAACAGAATATCTCACAAAGAAAAGTGCAGCGCTACCAAGCGCGCGTTATGGTTGGTTTTTTTTAACTGATAATGGTCACCCACCAAACTACCGACGACCGCGCGATCGAATTTATCCAGAACTGCGAGTTGCAGTAGATTCTGCCATCTAGCCTTAGCAACAACTAGATTCTTCAGCTACGCAACACCCGGTCTTTTCGTTAGCCTCGCCAGTTTTGGGCGCTTCTCGGTAGATTTCGGCATCCGCCAAGTTCTGATACGCTTCCCAGGCGACGCCCGAGGGGTCTTCGACCCAGGACTTGTTCGATTTCGAGTAGCAACAGGTTGTTTCTCCCTCATCGTGCACACTGAGATCTGCATTTTTAAGTCGTTCTGCGATTTCGGAGAGTTCGCCAGGGTTCTCTACTTGTATGCCCAAGTGGTCCACCCCAGTTCCACCAATCCGGGTGGAAATCGCAAAATTTAGCCGCGGATCGTCTAACATCCACTTAGCGTAGTCGTCCTTGCGTTTCGATGGCTGTTGCCCAAAAAGCGTGGAATAGAACCGAACTGACTCTTCGAGATCCCGAACTCCAACGTGAATGTGAAACCGTTTCATTTGCATGTCCTTTCTTTGCTGCGAACGCAGCAGTTTGCGACCATGTATTCGATGAGTTCCTCAATGAGGTCGGTGTTGGCGTAATATACGATCGAACGCCCGTTTCGTTTCGACGTCACCAGCTTCGCGTTGCTCATGTGCGAAAGATGAAACGACAAGGTGTTATTCGGAATCTTCAGCCGACTAGCTATTTTTCCAGGAACCAATCCATCGCTCCCGTATTCAATGAGCAGCCTGAAGATCTTGAGCCTTGTTTCTTGTGACAACGAAGAGAATGCCTCGGTTGCTTCATACATTTCCATATTTCTAGAATAATCGAAATATCAAATCATGTCAACCAGTGGTGAATACCCTTTGAAATTAAAGCGTTTTTCTGGGTTTTGCGAATCGGTGCCGATGAGTAGGATGACTTTGAAAGCCCAATTGGCGCTCCACCATTTTATCGAACACCTCCAACAACACAGCGTGCTCTGGCCTTCCCGGGCTCAACTGTTCCACAACGTGATGAATCGCCTCGATGCTAGACAAGTAATTCGGCTTAGGCTGCCGGCGCGTGTGAAACCCCGAAGGACGACTCGGTACAAGACAAACTTTGGGCAGTGCTTTTAAGTTGGGCGACTGATTGAGCACGGTTTTAACCATGCTCCATTTGGTATCAATAATGAAAATAAGTAGCCGACGATCTTTGGGCAAGTCGAGGTTTTGCAAGCTGGTCGCCTCGGCCCCGGCGTGGAGCAACACTGGAAAATATCGCGGATCGCTGATGAGTTCACTCACTCGCGGGTGGTTCGCGAAATTCGCGCCTTCGATTAAGATTGAGTTACTCACACAGAGATGAGCCAAGCGGCCGGTACCGGTTTTCATTCGCCGTTCAACCGGGTGCATGAGGATCACGAAAACCGGATCAGCTTCGAAGGGCCGCACGTCAGCACACTGACACACTTTCTGAGCACGACGACAACCAAGACAAAATGGGCGGTGGTTCACAGCTAAAACTCGATTCAAATTTAATCCCGGTAAAATTTGGACTCTCGCAAATGCGCATAATCCGCTTCGGTCGCGACATCTGGGTTGATCCATTCAATCACTGCAGCGAACCCCATGCTTTCAGGATCGTGGCGCAAATAATTCGAGACGACCCTCAACACATGAAACTTTCGTTTCAACTGAAAACTTAGTGTTGGATCGTTCAATTTCCCCTTAACCACTTCAAGCACGTACTCGTCAGGAGTCATCTTCGATGCGTAAGCGTGATATCCTCGTAATCTTGCTCCTGCCCGAATTCTAAGTAGCCCCAGTTTTCGTACCAAGTCTTCGCGTGCCTTATAGATCAACCGGCCAATGCCCGCCCTCTGACACTTCGGGTCGACCATAATTTCGGCTCCATAAAGAGTTTTTCCGGTCGTCGGATTGTGATTGGTGAACATTCCGTGGTCGGTAAAGTCGCGCCAGGGAGTGTCCCACTCGTAGTCATCCCAAAATACGATTAAACTAGAGGACACTCCGACAATTTTTTTTGAATCGTTCGATACGGCTACTAATTGGCCGTCAGGAAAAACCCTTTGATGAGAAGTTAGCTGTTCGGGCGTCCACGTCGGACTTTCTGGATAAACTGCACTACAAATTTCGATAATCTCCGGAATATCTTGAATTTGCGAGCGTCGAACAAAATAGCGTTCGCTGGCCACCATCATACGGTCACCAAGTCAACCTCGGCAGTGAATTCGGCAGTTTTCTGACTATCAAGCAAAGGCAGCACCGTTCCGGACGCACGAGTTTCGGAAATTAGTCGTAAATTCAATTCGCCGATCACCATGGTTTCTTGATTCGGAATTCCTTCTGCCAGAATTCCGTCGCGCGAAAACGAAAAGTCACTGGGAGTTAGAATACCTGCTTGGCCGTAATTTAATGAAACTGCCGGAACCATTGGAAGCGAACCCACAGTGGAAGACTGAATGACATACATTTGGTTTTCGATAGCCCGAGCGTGGGCACACATCCTTACTCGTAAAAAACCCTGGCGATCATCAGTGCAACTAGGCACGATCAGAATGGTCGCTCCCGCGCGAGCAGCCGTGCGGGCTATCTCCGGAAACTCGACGTCATAACAAATGGCGATTGCGATTTTTCCAAAATCTGTGTCGAAAATTTTTAATCTTTTTCCGGAGCCGACGATCCAATCTTCTTTTTCGAATCTGGTCATGTGCAGTTTATCTTGGATCCCCACCGCACCGGTTGAACTTATAAAATGGCAACGATTAGTCACTGTTTTAGTGGTGGGGTCCTCGACTGGTATAGTTCCGGCCACGACATGCAGATTATGTTTTTTTGCGAGTTCCGACATCATGTCAACAAAACGTGGCGCCTGTTTGGCGAGATCTCGGACCTGGTCCCGAATCGGCCGTTTTATGTTTTCGAGTGTGAGCAATTGAACGGTAAAGTATTCGGGAAACACTACTAAATGGCATTTGTAGTCGGCAGCGGTTTCGAGCAAACCATTTACCTGGTCATAAAACTGCTCAAAAGTCGTAACTGGTCGAATGTAATACTGAAGCGTTGCCACTCTAATGCGATCGTATTTTTCCAAGCTCGTCTCCATTCGTTAATTAAAGAACCTGATCCCACGGCGGACTGATAGCAAAAGCAGCGTTGATCTGCCCCACATGTGAATAGGCTTGCGGGAAATTACCACACTGCAGTTGTTCGTTCGGCAGGTAGTGCTCTGCAAACAGTCCCAGCTCATTGGCGGATTTCATAATCTTTTCCATTACGGTTTTCGCCAGTTCTAGTTCCCCGATTCGCGAAAGAGCCTGCACCAACCAAAACGAACAAATAAGAAACGCTGATTTAGGGTTTCCGAAATCATCCTTCCTCATATAGCGGTATAGAAATACCGGAACCTCGCTGTCGCTTTCGAATTTAAGTTCCTTCGCGATCGCGAGAATGGTGTTTCGACAGAGATCGTGGTTTGGATACCTCAATAGCGGCAGCTGAAGAAGCGCGGCGTCGAGACTGGGGTCCTTCGGGCCGTTGCGTAGAGTCCCATCTTTAACGGCCGCCTCCAGAGCGCGCTCGGCTTTGATCCGAGCTGCTTGCACATCGGTAGCGAGTCCGCTCAGAAAACCTGCCTGCTTGATACGTTCGATTCTTTCTATTCCCGCCCAACACATGAGATTAGAAAAGGAGTGTTCCTGCCATCCATTCCGTAATTCCCAAGGACCGGCGTCCGGTTGCGAAACACTGCGAACACAGAATTTAAAAAGATTTTGTAAAAGCTCCTCGTGATCGCGGGTTCGCAAGTGCTGAAATCGCTCATCAAAAAAAATCGGTGCGAGAGTAAGAATCATTTCTCCATAAACATCATTTTGAATATGCTCAGCCGCTTGATTATTGCTTCTTACCGGTTTTGAGCCACGAAATCCGGCCCAATTTAAATGTTCCTTTTCCGGCAAAGGCAAAGACTGATCCAAACTGTAAACCGGGCGCAATTTTTCACGCGAATGCTCATGCTGATGTGCAATGTTTAATAGGTATTTTAGAAAACCTTCCATCTCTTCAAAATGACCGAGACTATGAAAGGCCGACAAAATAAAAGCTGAATCTCGCAACCAACAAAACCGATAGTCCCAATTACGCTCTTTTCCCGCTTCTTCCGGCAGACTTGTCGTAAGTGCCGCTAAAATTGCACCGGTGTCTTCGTAGCAGTGAAGTTTAAGTGTGAGTGCGGAACGAATCGTTTCTTTCTGATAAAGACTGGGAATGGAACAATGCTGAACCCAGGTGCGCCAGTAAACCGTGGTTTGATGAAGAAATTGCTCAGTAATTTTTGGAAGATCTTCTTCGATCCCGTAACTCCAAGTTAGCCCGAAATAAAGTGGCTCACTAAGAACGAACGGTGTTTCATCGCAAAGATAGGTTAACGACATGTTTGTTACCAGCCGCAGGCTTTCTTCGCGCAAATCATATCGAAGATGACTATTGCCTCGTACTGGTTTTACGATTTCTTTTTCCCATCCGTTCACGGGTTTACAGGATACCTTGATCTTAGCGTTGCCCTTTTTGGGTGTAACCACTCGAAATAACGAACAGGGCCGAAACATTCGACCATGTTGTTCGAATCGAGGGCAAAAATCTGTAATTTGGTATTCGCTGCCGTCTTCCGTCGTAACATGCGTTACTAAAATATTGGTGTTGGGCAAGTAACTTTGTTTCGAAGAAAATTTTCCAACTGGTTCGACAGAAAAATGCCCGCCTTGGTCGTCGAGCATGCGTCCAAAAACTGGGGGGCTATCGGGCCGAGGAAGACACAGCCAATCAATGGAGCCTGCTTTGGAAACCAAAGCTGCGATCTGACAGTTTCCGATAAGACCATAGTGATACATGCTGCAACATTCTCCCCATTTAAAATGCTCACTCCTTCAATAAGTTATCTCATTGCATTGAAAACTCCAATGTGAAATAGTTCTCGACACAAAAAAATCAAACTGAAATTTTGAGCAATTGCGGACTTTTACAATGAAAACATCGCCCACTTCGCGAGAAAATAACATTGACTGGAACCACGTCTTCTACTTTTCGGAAGTCGCCGCCCATGGCTCAATCAAAAATGCCGCCCCTAAGTTGCACTTAAGTCCTTCGACTTTGAGCACTCACATTTCTCAATTGGAAAAAGACCTTGCGATTAAGCTCTTTCATCGACGACATCGCAAACTTAGTCTGACCGCCGAGGGCGTAAAACTATACCAATATGCCAAGCAGATGTTTGAGTCCGGTTGCCGCTTGATAGACGTTGTTTCTCCGGTTTCGCTGGGACACTATCCAATATCGATTGGGCTTGTTCCCTGCCCTTCGATGCCGGTCGCCTATCGTATCGTGACCAATTATTTGACCAAATACGATCCGGTGAACATTCGTGTTTCTCAAGCCAAACACGACGAACTCGAAAAAGGTCTTGCAGAAGCTCGCTTTGATTTTGGATTTTCGAACCGAGTTCCTGACCGCAAAGACATTGGCCACCTCTTGGTGGCGCGATCGGCACTTAAGTTTTTTGTCGCTAAAAACATTGCCAATGAATCGTTTTCTACACTTTGCTCGAAGTTGCCGATCGTCATTTGTGGCGCGGAATCGCGTGGCCTCGATTTGGTCGAACAATTATTTGAAGACTTAGCGCTCAAACCAAAATCCATCGTGACCTCGGATTACCCGGGGCTCGTTCTAGACCTTTGCCTAAAAGAACGAGCCATTGGAGTATTTGGTGAAGACTCTATTCAGAACCTCAACCTAGATATTTTGTGTCCCCTGCCCTATCCAGAACGATCGTCTAATCGATTCGACAGCTTGTACGTACTTTGGCCGAAGGATTCGGAAAACTCGAAGGCAATTCAGTTTCTAAAAGCGCAACTTCCGACCTTTAATAAGGAGTTTTAAATGCGAAGTTTATTACGATTTGTAAGTGTACTAACTCCGATACTCGCAGTCATAGCCTGGGCGTCGGTTAATTTATTTGAAAAATTGCAGGACTCTTGGATTGAGCGCGATTTGGCGCGAAGATCGCAGCTTATATTTAATTCTATTGAAGAGGGCATACACAGTTCGCTGGCGTCGGGAAATCTCGCAGCCACCAAACGCCTTTTAAATCGTATTGGGCGCGACGAACTTGTGCACGGGATCCTGATTTGTCTAAAGAAGGAACTTCCTGTCGGTAGCGCTCTTCCCAACGCTATATCAAACGATTCACTCAGTTCGATTCTTCGTTGTGAAACTCTCGCAGCCCAGCCGGAGTCGTCGATCGTATCGGCCGGCGATATTAATTTAAACGTCTGGCGATTTGAACTTACTGAAACTGCCCTGGGACCCGCGAGCGTGTACATCGTAAACGACTCTTCGGCCTGGTATCGAAGGGGTAAAACCGCTCGCTTTTATATTTTCGGGCTATTCGTCGCAATTGCTGCAATTGTAATTTTTATTTCAACGCTTGTTGGCAAGTGGACAATCAGTCGCCCAATGCGCGATCTCGCGTTCATTCTCAAAGACGCCATGCGTTTCGGCAATCCGAGGGCTCGTTTAAAAAGCTTATCGAAAACTGAATTCGCGCCCTTGGTGCGAGATTTAAGACAGATCGCTCATGAGTTTCAGCGACTGCGAGGTTCCGACACCGAGTCGGAAGCTGGCATTTGGACCGCCGAACGTCTACGTAGTTACGTGAGTCGCAATTTAAGTGATCTAGATTTTTCAGTCGTCGCGAATCGGGAACCATATATTCACGACAGGAAACCTGACGGTCAGATTCAGGTCTTGCAGCCTGCTAGTGGTCTCGTAACGGGAGTGGAACCTATTTTACGCGCTTGCAACGGAACCTGGATCGCCCACGGTTCCGGAACAGCAGACAAAGATACGGTCGATGCAAATAACTCGCTGCGAGTTCCCCCGGAAAATCCCGAATACTCGCTAAGACGGGTTTGGCTGACCGCGGAAGAAGAAGAAGGCTATTATTACGGATTTTCCAATGAAGGACTATGGCCGCTTTGCCATATTGCTCACCAACGTCCGCGTTTCGATGAAAAAGACTGGGAACAGTACATTAAAGTAAACAAGCGTTTCGCCGATGCTTTTAAAGAGCAGTTCGGAAACAAGCGCGTTACGGTGCTCATTCAAGACTACCATTTTTCGCTGCTCCCAAAGATGATTCGCGAAATTTCACCAGACTCATTGATTCTTTTATTCTGGCACATTCCTTGGCCCAACCCTGAAGCGTTTGGCATATGTCCGTGGCGCCAAGAAATTCTAGATGGAATGCTGGCCGCCGACGTACTCGGGTTTCACACTCAGTTTCACTGCAACAATTTTATTGAAACCGTTGATCGCTACGTAGAATCGCGAATTGATCGTGAGTTTTACAGCATTCAGACCCAGGGACACGAGTGTCGCATTCGTGCGTTTCCGATTAGCATTAGCACAGAACGTGATCGATTCCGGAGTGAGCCCGTGTCTATTCGCAAAAACCACGGCCTGCCAGACGACACGATTGTAGCCGTTGGGGTTGATCGGGTGGACTACACCAAGGGAATTATCGAGAGAATTAAGGGGGTACGAAGATTCGCCGAACGAAGGCCCGACCTTGCAAAAAGATTTACCTTTATTCAGATTGGCGCTCCTAGCCGTGTCCACATTCCAGTTTACCGCCAGTTAAATGAAGATGTTCAAAAGTTGGTCGACGAGACCAATCTAGTCTTCCGAGAAACGCTGGGAAGAGATTTGATAATACTCAAACTCCACCATCATAATCCATCTGACATTCAACCGTACTATGAACAAGCTAATATCTGTTTAGTTACGCCGCTCCATGATGGCATGAATCTAGTTGCAAAAGAGTATGTCGCTGCCCGCGCAACAGAAGACGGTGTACTTATTCTTAGTCAATTTGCGGGCGCTTCCCGCGAATTCAGAGAGGCTTTGATCGTCAACCCATATGGACCCGACGACATTGCGTCTAACATTATTGCCGCGTGTGAAATGACCCCCGAGGATCAGCGCAACCGCATGCGGCGCATGCGCAAAACGGTGAAAGAAAACAACGTTTATCGATGGGGCCACCGTCTGCTCAAGGAACTCAATGACGTACGACAATTTCGCCAAATCGGAGGGCCCTCAGATTGAAGGAGCTTTATAAACAGCTTTCGCGTCTATCCGAAGTGCATCTCATTTTGGATTTTGACGGAACCCTCATTCCGATTCGCGATAATCGAGACGATTTATCGCTCCCACTGCCTACTCTGCGGGCGCTAAAGGCGATCACAAACCTGCCTGTAACAATACTATCGGGCCGAGATGACGAAGACTTAAAAACTGCGTTTCAAGATTTTTCGTTCCAATTAGTCGCTCGCAATGGCTTCGAAGAATCCGCCACCTTAAACCAGCAGGGGGTGCAGGTACGACTGAGGCTTTCCGAATTGTTGCCACAAACAGAAGTTGCCGCGACCTTGATTGAAGCCAAAGGCGCTATGACTTCTTTGCATTTTCGCCATTTAAAAAATGACAACTTAGGACCAGTTTTATTAGAACTAGTCTCGCGCACTATTAAAGAGCTCGGCCTCGAGAGCGGATGGCACGCCTATCTAGGTAAAATGGTGGTCAACGTTGAGCCCAGAGCTGTTTCAAAGGCCAAATTTGTAGCTGACTATCTAGCCAAAAATACTCACGCGAGCGTGTTGTTTGCAGGCGACGACAGTAATGACTTTCCGGTTTTTGAACTAAATCATCCTCGCCTCACTAGAGTTTTTGTCTATCCGAGCGATTCACCTTCCGCCCTTCAATGGTCGGATGTAAAAAAAATGCCGCGCGAAGATTTTTTAGAGCTCCTCGAACAGTTAGGACAAAGGAGTTAGTAATATGTTCCATCAGTTCCTTGAATGGTCCGACAATTCTGGCCTAAGCCAATGGCTGCTCTCGATTTGCACGTTTGCGGTTGTTTTACTGGTCTCTTTGATTGCCCGACGCGTAATCTGGAGACGTTTAGAAATATGGGCGAGATCAACGCAATCGCCGCTCGTCGCCACTTTTCTGATCGAACTTCGTTTTCCGGTCGTCGTATTTTTGATAATCACCGCGCTCGGCATTGGAATGCAGATGGCTCCAGCCGCGATCAAGGCTTATCCGGTCGTCGGCTACGGCTCTAAAGTCACCTTTATAATTTTTAGTGTTTGGTTGCTTGAAAGAATTTTGTCTGCATTTTTTCGTTCCCAAAGTTTGCCGACTTTTTTTGCAGGGAGCACCAAAACTCTTTTACTTACGGTTTCACGCTTGTTCTTGTTGGCGTTTGGACTTCTAGTTGTTCTCGACACGGTCGGAATTTCCATCACCCCAATTCTTGCTTCGCTCGGTGTAGGTTCGGTCGCGGTGGCCCTAGCTCTTCAAGATACCTTGGGAAACTTTTTCAGCGGTCTATATATTTTAATCGATAAACCGATTCGAATCGGCGATTTCGTAAAGGTTGACGAAGGAATCGAAGGACATGTCACCAAAATCGGATGGCGAAGCACTCATATTCAAATGCTTTCCAATAACACCGTGGTTTTACCCAACTCGAAAGTTGCGTCATCACAGCTAACCAATTTTGATATGCCCGATCGCGAAACTGCCGTACTCGTTCAGGTCGGGGTCAGTTATGACTGCGACTTAGACCACGTCGAACGGGTCACCGTCGAGGTGGCAAAACAGGTTCTCCGCAAAGTAACTGGCGGTGTACCCGGTTTTGATCCTTTTATTCGGTATCATACTTTCGGCGACTCCAGCGTCAACTTCACGGTCATTCTGCGCGCGCAGCAATTCACTGACAATTTTCTTTTGAAGCACGAATTCACCAAAGCGTTGCACGCCCGGTATCGCCAGGAAAACATATCAATTCCGTTTCCCCAGAGAGTAATTCATCTGAAAAACGAAAAAAGCTAGGTATAATCGAACCATGACCACTCCAAAACCCTCCTCAGAATGGCGCAAGAGTTTACAGGATTTTCTGGAAGAAACCGCTCAGATCACCAAAAAAATTCTTCTACTCGAGATCGAAGGCGATCAAAAACAAGCCAAGGCCACGGTAGATGCCGGTATTCACATGAGAGGGGTACGCCTGTGGTTTTTGCTGGCATCCTGCCTTATTGCTTCAATCGGACTAAACACTAACAGCAGTGCCGTGATCATTGGCGCAATGTTAATTTCACCCTTAATGGGACCAATACTGGGTTTGGGATTCGGCATGGCCGTGGCGAGTCGCCGTATGATTCGTGCGTCGGCTCAAAACTTGGCCTTTGCAGTTTTTATTAGTCTTCTCGTCGCCACTCTTTATTTCGTGGTTTCTCCTTTTCAAGACCCGACATCGGAAATTCTTTTGAGGACTGAACCAAACCTACTCGATCTGTTAGTGGCTATTGCCGCAGCGTTTGCGGGCGTGGTGGCCATGAATTCCACTGGCTTTGCTGGCGCGGTGCCAGGCGTGGCAATCGCTACTGCAATTATGCCGCCCCTTTGCGCGAGCGCTTATGGAATTGCTCACGGCGATTGGAAAGTAGCGCTAGGGGCCTTTTATCTTTTTTTCGTAAACGCTTTTGCAATTGCAGTGGTTTCGTTTCTACTTTTTAAACGCTTGCACTTTTCAGAAGACGCTCCGGAGCCCGGCGAAAACGGCAAACTGCGGCCCGCCGTCATTTCATTGGTACTTGTATTGATTGTGGCTCCGCTTGGTTGGAGTCTATGGGATGCTTGGCGAGACAATTTTGTTCGCCGTTCGGTGTCCAGATTGGTTCAGAACTATAAAGAAAAACTCGAGGTGGTGAGTTGGCAGTGGGAAGACGGTCGCGCCAAAAACCTTGTTTTGTATAATTTTAAAAAAACGCCGCAAGCTTTGCGCGACGAAATTGAAAAAGCGCTTAAAGACATTGTGCCCCAAGCAACGCTAGAACTTCACGAGAGTTCGCTTTCCCCTGATATGGAAGAAATGGTCACTCAAATGAAAACCTCGCAGTTTTCGGCTCTGGTGAGTAATCCAAAAATTATTGATGGGTTATTGCGTTTGGCGAGCACTGAAACTTCGGCCGGCGATTTAATGACTTTAGTTTTAAAACACGAACCAGAACTTAAGCTTTTGGCAGGTGCCCATGGACAGGTTCGTGGCTACGTTCGGTCCCAAGGGGAAAAGTCCGAAGTACTATTTGCCGTATCAACCAAAACCCGCAACGACCGCCTGCGAATTCAACGTGAACAATCACGCTACCTCGACTGGTTAAAAGCGAAATTTCCCGAAGGAGTCGCGGTAAAAATAGAGGTTCGTTGAACCCTTTAAACTAAAAAAGCCCACCGAATAATCTCGGTAGGCTTTTTTAATGGCGGGAGTGACGGGTTCCCGTTCCGTGTTTTTTCAAATGCCCGTTTTCGTTGAATTAAACAATAATCACACGAGCTTACTAGTTCACCGCCACTGAACAGAAATGCACCCATTAGAACCGATTTTGCCTCTCCTGTCCCCCACGTGTCCCCCAAAAAATGGATGTGTGGCTATCAACTTTCAAAGAATGCGATTTAAACTCTTCATGAAGGGAAAAACTAATGCGCATGGCTGATATTTCTAAACTATTTTCTGCACTACTCGGTTTATGCATTTTAGCGGCTTCTGCGGGCCAATTGGATAGACTTCAATCTTGGGCTCGAAAAGAGGTTATAAAATCTGTGAAAGGCGGTCCGAATCTAAAACCGTTCTTTCGATAATCTTGAGGAAAATTTGGCAATAATTGCAAACAGAAAACCCATTAGGCCTGCCACCGAAAGATGGTTCGGGAGGGGGATCGTTACAATTCCTCTCCTGATAAGGAAAATTGCCGTTTACTAACCTTGCAAATGTTTTTTTAGCGATTTGGTAACGGTCATTTTTGTATACTTGAAAAGGAATCTCTTCGAATTCTACCAATCAGCCCAGAAATCTCTAATTGCTTGAATCAACACTGAGGTGGAAATTTTTGCCCTTTGGTCCAAGAAAACGTAGCTGTTATAGTTGCCGGCCGCTCCTTTAAGCCACAAACTGAAAGGACGGGAGCGTTCAAGGACGAATGCGCAAACACAAGGGATACGACTGGACTTTTCTTGCAGATCTCGGCAAATCTGTTTCTAAAACCAAGTCCGCTACTTCAAAGGATGTGGAGCGCCCATTTAGCCGAAATATCAAGGCTGCGAAAAACAACGCGATTTATGGAGCTCACACTTATCATACAAAAGTTCCTCCGGAAGGGATCATTCCCTATATCGAGTATTACACTAACCCTGGAGATGTAATTCTTGATCCTTTTTCCGGCAGCGGCATGACTGGGGTTGCCGCAAACTTGCTTGCGGCAACTTCAAAGGACAATATCAGAAGAGTTCTCTTAAATGACCTCGGACCCGCAGCTTGTCATATTTCATATAATCATACACATTTCGTCGATCCCGTAACTTTACGTAGCATTTTCGAAAGCATTGCCAAGAAGCTGTCCCATGAGGTTGATGTAGCTTATAGATGCTGGCACGTTACTAAGGGTGGCAAGGCGATGCGAGGTATTTCCTTAAAGCAGCTGGAATCTGCAGCTCAAGTAAACCTTGCGACTACTCCCAGTGAGCGCATCCAATTTCGGTATATGGGTGTAGACGTCGAACTGTTGCGTGCAGAAGTCTCAGCTACCATTTGGTCACATGCCCACCGATGCCCTGCGGGGGATACTAAACAGCCGTGCGGAAATAGGTTGATCTTGTGGGACATCGCATTTGACTCGAAGTCTGGCCACATGGCTAAAATCTTTAGCTGTCCAAATTGTAAAACGCGCCTTACCCGAGCGGATTTAGAAGATCGACCGGAATATGTTCCTGTGCACATGGAGTATGAGTACTTTTGTTCGGCGACCGGGCGTACCAAAAGGGTAAAGCGCGCGACTGAGTTATTTGATCGCGAATTAATCGAAAAAATTTCAAAGCGCACAATCAATGCTTGGTATCCAAATTACGATGTTGCTCCACATAGAGAAATGATGACTATGGGGCCAGCAAAGCTTGGCATTAGAAAAATCTCAGACTTCTATTTTCGACGTAATTTGGCGGTCTGCGCACGTTTATGGGAGTGCATAAATGAAGTTACTGATCTTCGTGTTCGACGAGCGTTAGCATTTGCCTGTACCAATACCTTTTGGCACGCGACCAAGATGCGCAGATTCAACGCGCGAGGCGGTGCTCGCCCTCTTACCGGTACGCTGTACATTCCGCAAATCTCAGTAGAATGCAACGTAATGCGAGTATTGGCGAAAAAAATAACCGCTCTAGAAAAATACTATTCTCTATTTAAGACCGGTACTGCGCCAGTAAGTATTTCGAATGTAAGTGCCACCATGTTGAATATTCCCACTAATAGCATAGACTATATATTCACAGACCCACCTTTTGGTGGAAATATCTACTACTCGGACTGTTCAATTATTTGGGAAGCCTGGCTCGAACGATTCACCGATGAATCAAAAGAAATTCATTTCAACAGAAGTCGAAAACCTGCAGATGGTGGCAAAACCCGGGATGAGTACAAAGTGCTAATTCGCAATGCCTTCAAAGAAATTCATCGAGTCCTTAAGCCCGGAAAATGGGCATCAATTATGTTTAATAACTCGGACAATGATGTTCTTGAGGTATTTCGTGGTGCTGCAATTGATGCAGGGTTTTTGATTTCAGACGTACAGTTCTTCGATAAAGCACAAAAAAGCTTTAAAGGCTACCTGGGTCGGAACGGAAAGCAAGATGTTACCAATTGCGATATCGTAATCAACGTTCGTAAAGCCCCAAATCACCAAACCAGCACGAGTTCTCGTCGAAGCACTGCTGTACCTCTTCAAAAAGTTACGAACGAATGGGTTGTTTTAAATGTTCGCGAGTATCTGAAGGCTCTTCCGAAGAGAATCCAGGAGCAGCCTAAATTGTTCAATAATGAGCATCGAACGACCCCATTTCTGCACGCCCATCTTATGCGCAAGATCTTTGCAGATAAGAAGTCCTTTGAAGGTTTTACTTTTGAGTATTTGAAGGCCCTTCTGCAGAGGCACTTCCGCTGCGTAGATCATTGCTGGTATCTAAAGTCTGACAGCCAACGGCCGCTTTCACTCGAACTCAACGTCTAAAGCCTCAGGGTTTCAGCCTGTTACAGAATGATGGGGCAAGGTGTAAAGTTTTTGCCTAACTTTCCGATAAGTTAGATCAGGTAACTCTATCTCTTCGGGAGCAGCTCAGTGGCGGAAAAAAAGGACTTTAGTGAAGACAAGTTCGAGAAGTTATTTCGCTCATTGCAGAGCGATCCAATTTTTTCAATCACGCGAACGGAAGGCGCCTCCGAAGAACTGCTGATCGTCGAAGTAAGAGGTACCGACAAGCGCTTCGTGATCTTTCCTAAGTTTCTCACGCCATCGTCGAGGGACGACTCTAATAAAGAATACAACTATCAGATTATCGATGGTCAACGCTCTAAAATGCGTGCCCTTGCGAAGGGTATTAAGGGCATCCCGATTTATCTCGGCTGGAGTACTGACACCGAAATCGTGCTTGCGGTTTTTGGTAGGAAATTCGAAAAGGCTGCCCATCAAGGCTCTATATATTGGAACAAAACTTGGATTAAAGACTACGAAAAGCGGCTAAGTGGGCACGTCGCCGTCAAAACGTTAGATACAAATCAGGCGACCAACTTTTTCCTGCGTTCAGATCTACCTAACTACCTCATAACATTGGCTATAGGTTCTCTTATTGATGAGCGAGCTGGAACAGTGCTCACAAAAGATACAACGAATGTGAATGATATTCAGTTGCTGAACATTTCCGAGGCGAGGGCTCAGATGAGCGCAAAAAGTAAGTCGAAGGATACATTTAAAGGATTCAAAAAAGAAGCATTTAAGCTATTGGAGGCGTTTCAAAAGTCACCGACGAAAGAAACCTTTCGCGCACATAAGGTAGAGTTCGAATCACATCTTCGTAATCCGCTCTCTGATTTAATGAGAAGTGCAGCCACTGAAGTTGTAAACGTTCTTGGTCCAGATATTGAAACAAGCAACAACATTCTTAGTCGTATTCAGAAGAACGACTTTGGAAGAGGTGGTATACATGCTCATTACTGGGCTGCTTTTTATGCCGCTGACAGTAAACGTACTGATTCCTCACAACTTTACGTGATACTGCGGCCCACAAGCCTTACCTATGGCTTCGGTTTCGGATTTGGCATTAACACAGAGACATTCGTTGAGCGTTTCAGAAGAAATGTTCTTTCAATAGCGACAGATGAATACTGCGAAAGCCTATCGGCACTTAAAATTGCATTTCGAGTCAATAGGTCACGGTCTACAGAGCTATATAATGGCAAAGTGCTCCGATCTGAAATGGAGAAATATCTTCCCCAAAAAGATGTGGAATTAAGCTTTAGCGTTGAACTCACTGCAGATGAGGTTATTCAATTTGGGTCAGAGTTGGGCGAGCACGTAAAGCGAGCATTTTTGGCTCTCTTGCCACTTTTTATTGCGGCCTCCTTTGATCACTACCAGCGTCGCATGAATGCATGGGAAGAGCACTGCGCTGGAGAGCTCGAAGAAATTACCGATACAGCGGCAATTGGAACTTTAACTAATATACCGCAGCCCACCTGGGATGATGTCTTGAAAGCCATGAACTGGCCTACAGAACTCCCAGAAGCGGTGCAGATCAAGCGCCTTATTGAACGGGCGGCAGATATTGAACGGGCGGCAGATGCAGATTCTTACCAGGATCGACAAATGATTTTCTATGGTCCACCCGGGACTGGTAAAACTCGCGCGGCGCTTGAGATAGCTAAACATATCGCTAGCAGTCCCTCCCACATTGAGCGAGTTCAGTTTCATCAAACATATGGCTATGAGCAGTTTATAGAGGGCATTCGACCTGTTTCCAAAGATGGCCAAATTAGTTACCAAACGCAGTTGGGACCCTTTGCGCGCTTCTGTCAAATAGCATGTAGAAAAGAAGAAGCGGGTGAGCAATTTGTGTTCGTGATTGATGAAGTCAACCGAGGAAATGTAAGTCGAATTTTTGGCGAACTTATGTTTCTGCTTGAATATCGCGATCAAGAACTTCCTTTGCTCTACTCACGAGATCCATTTCGCATTCCGCGAAATCTTACAATTATCGCCACTATGAATAGTGCGGACAGGTCTATTGCGCTAATTGACTATGCGCTGCGACGCCGATTTCGCTTTATTGAGTTTCAGCCACGCACTAAGGTGCTTCAGTCCTGGTACAAGCTAGCCAAAGCCAATAAAGAACACGACCAATGTCTCGCATTTTTTGAATTCCTTAATTGCACTCTTTCCGATCCTAAACTTAAGGTGGGTCACAGCTACTTTCTAGACGCGACCGCTAAAGTGACAGGATTAACAAAAGAGAAGTTGAAACACATCTGGGAAGTTTCGGTATGGCCACTGCTTCAAGAGTACTTCGTGAGCATGCCCTCACGATTACCGGAGTACTCTTTCGAAACTCTTTGGAAAAAAGCGAGCGCTGATCGCAACGAGAATCTCCCCACGCTTGGAGGCGATCAGGAGGATGTGGCGTAGTGGAACATATCTCGATCAGCGAGCACGCTGTATCAAAGCCAATTAGGCTTACTCAAATGCAGTTCGATGCATTGGCTGTATTCGAAAAACAACTTTCGGTCATTTCGGCGGGTAAAGAGGGGTTTTTCCGTATCAAAGCCTCGTCATGGGTCGGAGATGTTTGTTTGCCGGGTTTGCTGGTATCGATAGCGCCCAAAGTTGGACCACTTAAGGTTCTTCGGATGGTGGTTGAAGGTGACGGAGAGGCCAATCCTCAAATCGTGGAATCACCGCTTCGCCCCGATTCTGACAACATTTGGGACTTTTTAGGCACGACACTTATAAGTGAGTTTTACAAACTGATGGGCGAAGGTCTTAAATTCGACTACGAAGTATTACAGGAGAATACGGCATATCTCAGAGGCCAGATGCAATTCATGCAAGACTTTCTAAAAAACTTTCCCGTTAGAACCGGTATTTATAATCGTTTTTCCGAATTTACGCCTAATAATGATTGGAATAAGGCTATTCTCTGGGGTTTAACCACACTCACAAATTTTACAAGTGCAGAAGTTTCAGTGCGCCTAACAGCTGCAGCCGACTATCTGGCTGAGGTGGAGATCGTTGCAAACTGTCCTGATTTTGAAATGCCTGATGCAGCTAGTAGCTATAGAAGGATTTTATACTTAGTTTCGCTTGTTAAGAGATTTAAGCCGGTAATTGCTGGTTCGGTCGGATTTCGCGGTAACGGGATTTTCGTAGACATGAACGATGTGTTCGAAGGATTTGTCCGAGCAAGGCTTAGAAGGGTTTTAGGTAAATCTAGCTTTCAAATTCCTTCGAAATCAGCCGTTGCAAAACAATTATGCAAAAATGTAGGTCTTGAGCCTGATGTAGTGATCACGGAAACCCCGGGCAGTATTTTGGCCATTGGAGACTGCAAATATAAATACGACTGGGACTTCAAAAACTCCGATGTATTTCAGATTCTGGCCTATCTCGAAGGGTATCGCCCGGTAACCAAAGGATATGTCTTTGTGCCGATCTCCGCTCCTGGTCTTGAAACCTCCTCTATCACATTGCCTAGGAATAGGACTTTGATTAAAATTGGGCTTCCCGCTGTGCAATTGTTACAAGACGAATTGTGGCAAGCTGTTGCTCAGTTTTTATATGTGGAACTCAAGGGTAAAGCACTTCCGAAAGCGGGCTAGTAAAAGTTTGAAGCATATTGCGGAATAAGTGCGGCTGCAGCCAACCGTGTCGTTTAGCTTATAATTGAAAATAGCTGGATTTCGAGGTTTAGTCATTTTCTATGCCAGAGCTGCCAGAAGTAGCGTTATATGCTCGCGATCTTAATTTTGCCGTTCATGGCCAAAACCTCGTAGCTTGTAGGTTTCCAAATAAAAAGAACTGGGGCAATATAATTATTCCACGTCCTGTCGCGCAAACTATTAAATCCCTGATAGGTTTAAGATTTAATTTTTCATCGATAGGTAAAGCCCTTTACTTAGAAGCGAGTCAACCTAACAAATCAGTAGTCGAGTTTCGCCTCGGAATGACCGGACGATTCTTTCGATCCCCATTCGACAATAGGTGGCGCGCTCATTGTTTTATTGAGCTTCATTTTGAACGGTGCTCCATCTATTACTGTGATCACCGTCGATTCGGGCGTGTATTTAGGGATACAGAAGCGCAAGGGGGTATTGGTGGCTTTTCTAGCAAACGAGGTCTTTGGTTTGATCCCAATCCGATTCCGCCTACTGGGTACAAATCATCACCGCGAATTTCCTGGTTGATAAATACAGGGCATAGGACTGGCGTTGGCAACTACATGGCAAATGAGGCTCTTGGACGTCTAAATCTTTCTCCTTTTCAGCCATGCTCATCAGAGGAGGAAGCTGTGGCCATTCTTAGGGAGTGTCAGAAAGTCGCAAGATCGAGTTTTCGATTCGGGGGAAATTCATTTAGCTCAGGTTATTTCCGACTTGATGGGACGGAGGGGCGCTTTTCGGGGCAATGTAAGTTTTATGGCCATCCTCGAGTCCCCCGATATCTATTTCGTGGACGTCCGGTCTTCACATTCCACCATCCCAAGTAAGCCAGGCAGGTACAGCAATTGGCAATGAAGTGTTGCCAAGGTCTCATAAGGCAGCGCTTTATTAAGATCATCACTATACGGGTCTTCATCAGCACGGTTGTAAGAATAACGACGTAAAAGCAATTTCATAAAAACTTAACTTTTCGATATAAGTTGCTGTTATTTAATAGTTTTAATACATGATCATTTTGTTTTTAATTATGCCAAATTAGCTTATACTAGATGCTAGTTCACAGTTTTTCGGGGGTTAGTTTCGTGAAGTCTAGATTTCTTGTAGTCGCATGCACTTTGGCAGCAGTTAGTATTTCGGGTTGCCTATCTCCTTCAAGTTTGGACCCAAACTCAAGTGCCGGTAGCAACGCCATTAACTCCAAAACTCTTTCATCAAAAATCGCAGCTTCAACGCTTGATGAAGAGCTGAAAGCCGAGCTTTCAGCGCTCATCACTCGCCTTGAGGCCGATCCAAATTATCAAATCACCTCCGAAGACCTTGATCTCCTCAAGGAGTCCGCGCTCCTGGAAGACGGAGATCTTGCAGCACTCGGCACTTAGGGCAAATTTCGCGCACAACAGTTTCTGGAAGTAGAGGGGTTACCGATGGTAGCACGTTGGAAGTACGTCTTGGGTTCTATTTTTTCGCTCGCAGGCTTGCTTGGTATTGCAACCACGGCTTTGGCGAACTCAAACCACAATGAACGCGAACGTGGTTTTGAAGTGCGCTTAGTGCCCGCCAATGGCTTTGCCCAACAATCGGGCCGCACTACCATTATTAATGGTGAAGTTTGGTACAAAGGCGAAAAGGACAAAAATCACCACGGTGGAAAAACCTTATCGAAACTGCTGCAAGACAAGAAAGTAAAATTTCGGGCGTTTTTCCCGGACATGACGACGGAAGTCACCGAACAAGTGGTGATCGATGAAAACGCTCATGACTTTCGTTACACCACTCCAGCATTTAGCGCTCAAGGCCTCAACACTTTCATCGTGATTTTAAGTGATCTCTCACCGCGCTCAAAGCGCCTGCTTAATGCCCAGGCCAAAATCGAGCGACGCATTGTGGAATTTGAACGGCACTTGAGCCAACTCATTGCCCAAAATGCTAAGCCTAAAAAAATTGAACTACTAAGTTCACAGATTGCGAAACTACGTGTGATCGCTAGCCGCATCACCGCAAAATTGGCGCTTGAACCAGAAACCCTGGCTGAAACCCGTTTGCCGCTAATGGTAGATAACCATACGGCAGGTCAGGGCTATGCCACGAGCGTTCAAGGTAAGTACCGTTTTACGGTAGTGAGCACCCCGGGCGCTGCTACGACTGGTGAAAGTGCCCAGCTCACGGCGAGCGTTACGAATATGCGTAATGCGCCAGATAGTGATGAGGACGAAAACGATAGCCAATGGATTGTCGAATACCGCTGGCAAGGCATGCACGTTCACGACTCAGGTCCAGTAGCAATCGATGGTGGGCAAACGGTTTCTTACACTTATACGGCTGAGGGTCTAGCTCCTGGTAACTGGGACGCTAATAAATTTCATATTCTGCTTTATCACTTCGACGTTAATCGTAACCGCTACGGCGGCCGTTTTGGCAAACTGGGTCTGCAAGTGGGTGTGGCGGCTGACACCATAGCTCCTCAATGGAGCGTCACAAGTCCAGCTCTTGTGGAACACAGTTACTTTAAAACCATGCCGCTCGTTGATGCCACCGTGAGCGATGCGTTTGGTCGCATTAATCCAAATACTCTTGAAGCAAAACTGGCAGGCACACTTTTAAACGGCCAAAACGTGGACCTTAACGCGCTTTCGCACCTAACCGTTCAAACCATGGGCTCTGGTCAAAGCGTAAAACTTAGCGGCAATCTTAATCCGCTTCTTGAAGGCGATTATTCGTTTTCCCTACGCGCATCGGATTATGCCGGGCTTTCGGCACTGCCCAATCCCTATCAAGTGAGTTTCTCGATCGATACTACCGCACCAAGCTTAGCGCTTGGAATAAGTGATCACATTCTCACCAGCGGCAACTCGCTCACGCTGCCGATCACTGTGACCGATCGTTCACCTACGGTGGTTCGAGTTTCACGAAACGGCACAGAAGTTTATGCCGACGACGCACCGGTTGCCAACGTCAACGTTCCGCTAAATGAGGGAATAAATCTCATTGAAGTGTCGGCAGTCGATGCTGCCGGTAACACAGCTACCACAGTGCAGTTACTCGATGTGGTACGAGACAGCACGGCGCCCCTTCTTTCAAACTTAAGCCCGCTTGACGGCGCACGAATAAATGCTCTCTCATTTATTGCAAGCGGCGTATCGAACGAGCCGCTTGCAGTTATTTCAGTAAATGGCCAAGCCTTAACGCTAGCGGCTGATAAAAAATCATTTAGTGGCAACGTGTTTTTAACTTCCGAGGGAAATTCGCAGCTCGTCTGGCAAGCTACTGACCCCGCCGGTAACACCACCACGGTTACAAACGCCATCGAAGCGATCTTACGGGTGCTAAACGCTGGTTTAGTAACCATTGAGCCAACGGCAAACGGCCAGGAGCTTATGATTAAAGGCGCAATCGGTGCCGCTCGTGCGGGGGCTGCAATTGAAGCGCGGGCTAGTTTATTTAATCGGGCCAGCACGGTCGCCGCTGCCGATGGCAGCTTTAGCGTAACGCTAAATCTTTTTTCAAACGTCACGATCACGGCGACTGATTCAAGCATTGGTCGTTCTGATTCCGCTGATTTTAGCTACGGCATTAACACTTCGCTCTCAGGCATTGTAAAAGACACCAACGATCAGCCGCTCGCTAACGTTACGGTGAGCATTTCAGGGTCAAATCTTTTTAGCGTAACCGATGGCAGCGGGGTCTTTACTTTTACTGAGCCGGTTACTGGTGACCAGATTTTGGTGGTCGATGGAACCACCGTGCCACTCTTACCACCGCCAGCACCCCAACGAAAATTCGCAAAAACCTCGATTGCGCTTAGCATTGGCCTGGCTCAAGCCAATGTTTTGACTCGTCCGATTTATTTAACTCCAATTCCACTCGATGGTTCAGCTACTGAGCTTAACGCTGCACAAGGCGCAGTGGTGACCAGCCCTCACGCGCCCGGCGTTGAAATCGACATTCCAGCCGGCGTCATAGAATTTCCAGCCGATGAAGCAAGCGGGTTAATTAGTATTGCCACCATTCCAGCTTCGCGCTCAACCGTAGCTCCGCCCGATTTCGCTGAACCACTCGAAGTCGTTTCTCTTGAACCAAGTGGCGTAAAATTCAAAGAACCAGTCAATATAACGCTACCAAACGTAAATGAACTACCGCCCGGCGTGAATGTTGTGATCATGAGCATGAACTCGACAGAAGGTAGATGGGAAATCGATGGCATTGGTGAAGTCAGTTCCGACGGCAATTCGATTGTCACCGAAGATGGCAACGGCATCACTCACTTTTCAACCATTTACGCCACACCAGTCGGACCCAAAGTTTCAACCGCAACTAAACAAGATCGCCCAGGCGCCAACACCTTTGATGGTTCGTTATCGAGTAGCATTACGCTGCCAAGCTACAAAGCGTTAGGCAAAAGCATTGCTCCCTCACTCATTTACAAAAGTTCTTGGGCTAATCCCCAAGTACTTGTTTCAAATATTTTCGATATCCCAACCGGGCGCATCAGCTTTGGTACCGAAGATCGCATCAATGGCAGCGAGTTTTATTTAGCTGATCAAACCGAAGCTTGGTACGAACCAGCGCGCATTACTTCGCAATTTCAAACCCAAAATATTTTAGGCGAAAAAATTGAATTCACTGGTGCGCCGGCTAAAGCGGTTGTGTCTTATTCGATGCGGCTGCAAGATCCTGACAGTGGCGACTACTTGGCCTCCGGCGTTTACCCCTACACCTCGCACTGGGAAGTGCACTTAAAGCGCATTGTCGTTCGCACCCGAAAAATCACCGACACCCGTTGGGCGCAAAATCTTATCATTGCCAAAGCCAGTTTTAGAAAGATTATTGAGCAGTTTTTCCCCAGTGATTTGAATGATTTCATCTACGTGCAAAACGAAAGAGAATCTGCGGCTGGTAGTGGCTGGAAAATCGCAGGCGCCCAAAAAATCGCAAATCCAGGCAAAGAGCGTTTAATGATCGAAGAAGCGGATGGGTCAATTGCTGGCTACGCCATCAACAACACCATCACGACTGCCTTTAACGGCAGTTCTCATAACGCCGAATTTTCGGATGGCGCCGTAAATTTTCTAAATTATCCCGACATTTATCTTAACCTCACTTCGCGCAGAGTGGGCCGCATTGATCTTTCATCAAACAATCCCATTCCCCAAGTTCTAGCCACCCTGCCAAACTTAACCGCTGACATGCGCTCTTACGACGCTGAAGCCTATAACGGAAACTGGAACCTGCATCAGTGCCGTTATCACTATTACAGTTTTTCAATGGGCCGTATGCCAAGCTCGCTCATAATGCATCCCGACGGCAGGCTCTTTGCACTCGATCGATCGACTTCCGAACTTTATCACCTGACTAATGGCCAATTTAACTATTTCTCGGGTCCACTGAGAAACCCAACCACCTGGATCGGCACCCACAGTCACAACATAGGCGAATACAACTACTACGCCCAGAACTGCCCTACCTGTAAAGACGCCAACGCGGCGGGCTTTACGACCAAAGGCTGGTCCTCAATTGATGCAGCCCTTAACGATTGCGGTGAAGTGGGAGCTCAATGCAGCTACTTAGGTCGTAACGATGAAAGCGGTTTTCCACGCTGCCAAGCTTTGCAGCCGCGCGGCCATGTTAGCACCGGTCAATATCCAAATTTCGCGTTTGGGGGCGACGGTGGCTTAGCGAGTAGTGCTAATTTCAATCGCCCGCAAGGCATGACGGTAGGCACAGGTAATTCCATTGTCATTGCCGACACCGGTAACAACCGAGTTCGAAGAATTGATTTAAGCACCAACGTCGTCACCACCCTGGCCGGAAATGGCCAAACTTTTGATACCGGCGATGGTGGTTTAGCGGTCGACGCTTCACTTTATCATCCCCGCGGTGTTGCGTACGACACAGTTGGTAATCTGTATATCGCAACTGAAAATGGTTTTATTCGCAAGGTCGATCCGACTGGGCGTATTTCTACATTTGCGGGTAAGACTTTAGCCGACGGCGGGACGATTGGCGACAATCTCGATGCCGCCGACGTGTTTTTGAATAAACCGTATGGCCTGGTGGTGGATAACGACAACGGCTTTCTTTATGTTGCCGAAGAAGGCGCTCACTTAGTTCGTAGAATTAATTTGAACACCCGTGAAGTCGCAACGGTTGCTGGCACCGGCGCAGCCGGATTCTCGGGTGATAGCGGCCCCGCGATTACTTCGCAGTTAAACAGACCCACTCATTTGGGCTTAGATGAAAACGGCAATCTTTTAATTGCCGACGCCGGCAACAACCGCATTCGCAAAGTAGTGTTTCAAAATGCAGCGACTGGAGTTTTGGCTTTCGCTCCGATTGCCAAAGACCATTCAAAGCTCACTCGTCAAGCTGATGGCACTTGGCTCAGAGAGTATCGAAGCGGCGTAAAAGTTTATTTTGATGTGAACGGCAGGCAGACTGCAGCAGTCGATCGGGTCGGCCGCACGACCACCATGACTTACGACGGCATCGGTAATTTAACTTCAATCACCGATCCTACTGGTAGAGCGGTAAATTACAATTATTCTGGTGGAAAACTCTCTTCCATCGTTGATCCAGCAGGAAGAGCCACTTCGTTTCATTACTCGGGTTCGTATTTAACTCACGTCACTTACCCCGATGGCGCGCAAAAACAGTTTGGTTATAATGCGCAAGGGTTGCTGGCAACTGAGACCAATGAACGCGGTCATCCTACTAGCTACGTTTACAATGAATGGAGTCGCTTACAACAAGTAGTTCGTGCCGATAATTCTGCCGTTACCGTAAACGATTCAGGCTCGGGCACCGCTGGTAACAACTATGTCGGCGGCACCGCAACCGGCCAGCTTAAAGCCTATAACGAAAACTCAAACTACGACGGCATTAAAGATGCGCGTGACGTTGAAACGAAGTTCGTTAAAGATTCTAACGGTTATGTAACGACCATCGTGGATGGCGCAGGCCGCACTACGCAGGTTACTCGCGACGAAAAAGGTAAGCCACTTAAAATCACCAGACCCGATGGCAGTGAAGTTACGTTCGTTTACGATCCGGCTACCGATGATCTATTAGCCCAAACCGACTCGGCATTAGGCGTCACCACGTCACAGACTTTCGATGCCTTTGGCAATTTACTCACCCAAACCAACGGGCGAGGTTTTACGAGCCAGAATACGTACAACCCAAACAATGGTTTACTCGTCAGTAAAACCGATCCGCTGGGGCATGGTGCAAGTTACACTTATAACAATCTGGGTATGCCGCTCTCAGTAACTAACGCATTGAATAAATCAACAGTCTACACCTACGATGCCTTTGGCAACGTTGCTACAGTGCGTGATCAGCTCGGTCACACCACCACCTATACGCGAGACGCTGCTGGCAACGTAATCTCGGTTCGCAACGCCAAGGGGCAAGTCACGCTTTATGAATACGATTTGTGGAACAGGCTTGTCGCTGTCACCACTCCTAAAAACGAACGCACCGAATACAGCTATTTAGCAAGTGGCGAACTCGCCCAGATCAAAGACCCGTTAAACAACATCACCACCTTCGAATACGACAACCTCGGGCGTTTAACCAAGAAAACCGATCCGCTGGGTTACGCTATCACTCGAAGCTACGACCAAAACGGAAACGTCGTTGGTGAAATCGACCCGAACGGCAACAACAAGACCTTTGAGTACGACGCACTAAATCAACTCGTTCGCAAAAATCTGCCAGACAATTCTTTAGAACTCTCTTACGATGTAAGAGGAAACTTAACCGTGGCTAAAAATAATCAATCCCAGGTTGCTTTTGGCTATGATGTTGGAAGTAGACTCACGAGCGTAAACTCGCGCGGACTTGGTGCGTTAAGCGGTCTACCTAATATCACCATCGGCTACTCTTACGATGCCAACGGCAATCGCATTACCATGACCGATCCAGTCGGCACCACCAGCTATTTTTACGATAATGCCGATCGCATGTATTCTCTTACTAATCCCAAAGGTGAATCTTTTGGGTTTACGTTTGATAACGCGAATCGTCTGACGCAAATGAGTAGACCAGGCTCAAGCACTGCTCTCTCATTCGATGATCGCAACTTTGTAACGAGTATCGTGCACTCGCGCGGTGGAAACACCGTTTCAAGTTTTAACTACGCCATGGATTCCATCGGTAACCGAACTCAGATTACAACGCAGGTAGGTAGTTTTAATTTTGGCTATGATGACAACAATCAGCTGACTTCCGCGACGAACCCAGAAACACCTGCCGCAGCAAACGGATTCAATTCTGAGTCGTTTAACTACGATGCCATTTATAATCGTACAAGCGATCAGGGCGGAAACTATGTTTACGATGGCAGCAGTGTTCGGCTCACCGAAGACTACAAAAACATTTACGCCTACGACAACAACGGTAATTTGATCTCAAAGCAGAAAAAAGGTTTAAATGGCGAAGTCACGAACTTTGAATATTCATCTGAAAACCAATTGCTACGCTTTAAACTCTTCGATCCAAACTATTCGAGCACCATGCCTGCCAAAGAGGTCGAGTACACTTATGATGCTCTTGGCAGAAGAATCCAAAAACAAGTCGTCGATCACCGTGATGCAACTAACGTCACCAAAACTTTTACGCGACGATTCGTCTACGACGGCCAAGAAATCGCACTCGAATACGATGGCAGTAATTCTCTGCTTGCCCGCTACACCCATTCGACTCTCAGAACAGATGATGTGCTTGCGGTTGATGTAAGACAAGCTGGTGTTAACGCCGCTCTTGCTCAAAATGCTCAGACCTACACTTATTTAAAAGATGCACAGGGAACAATTACAGACATCGCCGGCAACGCAGGCAATAAACTCCAACACTATATCTACTCCGCCTTCGGTACTATTCTCGGCATCCAAAACTCTAATGCCGCAGACATCACAGCAAATCCAGTTTTAAGAACCAGTTACTCCTATACGGGTCGTGAGTTCGACTCCGAATCAGGTAATTTTTATTACCGAGCACGGTACTACGACAGTGCGGTGGGTCGCATGCTTCAAAAGGATCCACACCCTGGTATTCCTGAAATTCCAGGCTCGGTGAATAACAGCTATGCTTACGGCTTAAACAATCCAATTATACAAACCGACCCAAGCGGTAGAATCTTGCCATTCATTGCAGCTGTAGCAATTGGTGCAATTATTGGTGGCTTAGTAAACACTGCAATCCATGGTTTTGATTGGAGTCAATTTGGTACGGGTGCCGCAATCGGTGCCGTTCTTACTGTGGCTGCCATCTCCGGCGGCGCAGCCGGCGGACTCGTTGGAGGTGCGTTAGGCGGTGGATTCGCTGGTGCAGCAGGTGGCGCCGTAGCGGGCGCAGTTGTTGGCGGACTCATCGGCGGCATCGGCTACGAACTCACTGGTGTTGGCTCATTTGGGCAAGGTTTTATCGCAGGCGCGATATCCGGAGGCATTGCGGGCGGGTTTCAGGGGTACGCAGGCTCCTCTAAAACAATTTTGGCCAGAGACTATAGTCCATGCAGTAGTCGAAATAATTATTCGACATACTCTGTTGAATACACGGACTATTCGAGCGGTACAGGCCAAGACGTCTACCCATTAAAGCACTCTTCATTTAGTTCAAACCAAGCTAAGGCAAATTTAAGTCATGGTGACTTTGTATCCTGGGCACTTAATCCGTCTTTAGATTACATTACTTGCGCCATCGCTCAGAACCTCGAAAGTCCAAATCGTAACTTTAATGAACAACTTATGAAACACGATAGAGAGCTACTTTTTGCGAGCAACTATTAAGGGAACCCAAATGAAATTCACAACTATATTTTTAGGATTATTTTTTTTAATTAACTTCAATATTGCTCACTCTCGCTGCATTAAGGAAAAAAGTCTTCTTCAAGGAGGGAACGAGGTATCTGAAAAAATGAAGATCGAATGGTGGCTCACTCTTTATAATACGTTCGAATGTGAAAAAGACGTTAGTCCAAACAAAATCACAGCCGTTTTTTTTATAGAATCGATAGAAAAGGATTTAAAAAATTTTCCGAAACTTGTGGCGCTAATGAAAAATAAATCAGCATTTTTTGACTTTCTTCTCTACCAACTTAATAACGCGAATATTGAAATATCCCGTTTAATTGCCTTAAATGAAACCCTTAAACAACATTGCCCAACTGCACCGAAGTGGACGCGTAAAAAAGCAGTTCCAATTTCAGTACGAACTAAATCCGCATGTTTTAGACTACGAAAAACGATCGAACAAAATATCAATGCTTCTGACTTTAAGTAATCCAATGATGGATCATTTTTAGATTCGCCTCGTGTCAAATAATTTAAAAAAAAGATTAAATTTATGTCCAATTTGTTAGAGTTTATTATCATTGCATTTCATGACTTTTTTTCAAATCGATTCTCAAAATTAATCTTTTCCAAAAACTATACAGAATGCACGGCAGGCCAAAAAGCACTTGTCCTCGTAATTTCTTTCGGTAGCGCCTTATTAACGTGCTTCGCATTAATCTGGGGAATTTATATTCTACTGAATTACTTTCGCGGATAACGTGAAGATAAATGGGAAAAATGAGTTTTTTTAAACTACAAACTAGATCCAGAAAAAAGTTATTTTTTATATTACTAATTGCGTTCCTCGCAATAGCAATAAAGATTGCGGGGTTAAATTTAAATAACAGTTTGGATGTAAGCACTCAACCTGATTACTATGATGCGGTTTCAGAGCTCGAAAAAAGAAAGCAAGAACAATCCCCATAACCGGGCTTTCCCGTTAACGTCTACGAGTGGACTGTGTATATGAATGTTATTTTAGAATCGTATGTAAGCGAAGAAGAAGCACTCAAAAATCAATTAATCTTAAAAGGGGAAAATATTAAATCGAAGGTCATGCGCATAGACAGCCCTTCGAAAAAAGAGCTCTTCGGCATCGCCGTTGAAGCATGTGATTTGACTCGGTCTATTGAACTATTGGACGTAGCATCTTTAATAATTCCTTCGTCTGTGGACCACTGTCCGCGATGCGACAGTCTAAAAACTAGTTATGACCTATTAGGCTTTGTAAGTCGTATTTTCTTTTCCATCTTTGCCGCACTGATTGGACGGCTTCAAGAGATGCCCCGAAAACCTTGGACCTGCGCAACCTGTGGATGCCGCTGGGAGGTCAGTAATCTTCCAAAATAAGTCGCATTCCATTTTGCGAGATAATAAAAAAAGAGGTGAAAATGAGTGGAAACTTTATAGCATTAGCTGTGTTTGATTTACTCTTGCTGCATTAAAGAAAAAAGCTTTCACATAACAAATTTGGCTCCAGATGCGCCGCTGACGATTCTTCGTAGGGGGAAAAATGCGAAATGAAATTAAGGTGGGACCGCATTCGATAACTTCTTTGAAATTGGGGGTAACGCGAAACCTTCCAACATTTGTTAAACTCTATCTATTATTTCCACTACTTTTGAGTATGTATTATTTTGCTACTAAGGTTGGCAAACCGGGATTGACTGTCTTCGAGTTTCTGAAGCAGCCCCTTTCTCTCGGAGTCTTGGGTGGCGGTTTCATTCTATTAACTCTGGGATTACTATATCGATCATTAAGAGATGCTTATCTTTGGTCCGTATTTGGTGAAGATAATTTCACTATCTTTTGGATAAAAAAAAATAAGTCGACTAAAACTATATCGTACTGCTGGATAACGCACATCTCTATTAGCAGTACAAACTTTGGGATATTCTATTTGCGAAATGGGATTGGAATAGCCGGATTTCCGAGCGGTTTTTCGTTTACTAGAGACAACCGTACAGAAATAGAGGAACTTAAGAAAATTTTTATAGAAAAATGTCCCTCGATCGAATTTAGAAATGAAAATAACTAATAAACAGCTGTCGAATCCCAGATCCCAGTTCCTGAGGCTCCACCACCTGCAGCAGATTTGTACGGACCGGAAGTACCGCTTTACGGGCCGCCAGAACCCCAATTTGGCGGCGGATTATTGTAAATAGTGTAAGATTTATTCGACAAGGAAAAGGCATGCAATACAGCAAAACAAGAGATGCAATAATCTTGCTTAGAAACTTATATATTCTTGCGTGCATTCTAGTTATTCCAGTTGCTGTCGGCTTATATAGTTACGATTTATTTGTTAACGCCCCGAGAAATCAGCAAAAACCGATACCACAATTGGTTTTTATTTTGATCACGTTAGCGGCCATTAACGGAATCGTGATCATTGGATTTATCGACTATTTACGGAAAACAAAAAAAAGAAAAGAGGATCCTTATCGTTTTGCTATCGAACAGTTCCGTTACGCGGAAATTAAAAATATTCCAGATACTCGAACTTTAATCCGAGAACTTGAGACGTTGGATTACGAAATTATAGAAAAAAGAATATCGGAAAAAGAATTTAACATTGTCGCACTTAGAAAAAAGGAGAAAATGTTTCAGCGTTTCCCAGGCGATCAGATGCGTCCTGATCAGCGAATGGTAATAAACGGGACCCTTCTAAACTCCTCCTGGAACCTCGCCATCAGTTGTAGACCAAATAGAAAGTACATTTTAGGAGATTTTAGTCTGACCACTTACTTATCGCTCGAAGAACTCGTCACCTCTCTGAACTTACGAGATTATCTGGTCAAACTTGAATCTGGCGAGTAAAATCAGTCGTTAGAATGCAAGCATCTTCTGTTGGTAAAAAAGAAGAAATGGCGAATACAATCAGGATAAATAACGCGAAATTGATTTAGGAGCTTATATTCAATGCTTTATATCTTCTCTGCCTTATTGAAACACTCGCCGGAGATATTTTTAAAGCTCTAGCGACAGCATTGTTTCCACCGAATTTTTCAAAGGCATCATCAAATATCTTCTCAATAACTTTTTCTCGAACCACTTCAAGCCCCGGAAAATCAGGTCCGGTTACATCAAGTGGGAGCGTCATTAACTCATCGAGTGTAATCTTTTCGCGCAGTTTAGAGCTCGATGCAGTTCCGGTCGCACTTTCAAGCCCCAGAGTTTTCTTCCAATTTCTAAGAACAGGGCGCCCAGCCCGGTCACGAGGAGAAAGTACAAGAAGCCTTGAGACAGCTTGCTCAAGCCCTCTGATATTTCCTTTGGGGGGATTGTTTACAAGACATTCGATAAAACTCTCTGGTAATTCTTCATAAGCAACGAACACGTTGTTGTCTTTGCACCAGAGAGGAAGAGCAGCCTTAATGATTTCAGGAATGTCTTCTTTTCGTTCGGATAATGACGGCACTCTGATCGAAAAAGTAGCGATGCGGTTATAAAGATCTTCTCTGAACTTTCCTTCTTCGACCATTTTTTGAAGATCACGGTTTGTGGCACAAACTAGTCTAAAGTTTGAGTGAATCTCTTTTGTGCCACCTAATCTAAAAAACTTCCTCTCGCCAATCACTTTTAGAAGTTTTACCTGAAGACTCTCACTTGCCTCCCCTATTTCATCAAGAAAGAGAGTACCGTTGTGGGCAAGTTCAAAAAAACCAAGCTTTTGCTCTCTAGCGTCAGTAAAAGCCCCCTTTTCATTTCCAAAAAGTTCGCGCTCTACGAGTTCCTCTGAAAATGCCGCAATGTTTACAGCAAAAAACGGACGTTTATCCGTTTCGGGCTCACAGGTTCCTTTTCTATGAATAAATTCAGCAAGAGTGGTTTTCCCAGTACCTGTTTCACCGCACAGTAAAACTGGTTTGTAGCTATCTGATACGGCTTCTGCTGTTCTAAGAATGTCTTTGATTAAGGCCGATTTTCCACCCATTCGGTCTTCTACCGATGAGCTTTGAAGAAGTTTTTTCTTTCGCGCATTTTCAATCACAACTTCTGCTACCGAAAGTGCTCTTCCGATCTGGCAAATTAGAAGCTCTGGGTCACAGGTCTTTTTTACGAATCCAAATGCGCCGTATTTGATCGCGGTAATAATATCTTCAGCCCGCTCATGGTTTGCGACCATTAAAATTTGGGCATGAGGTTGAATCTGGAGGATCTCGGGGATAATTTTTAGTGCGTTATCGTGCGGATCATCCGCCTCTTCGTTGCATCTCGAATTTAGGCATTTATCCAAAATAACGACATGCACTCTGGTTTCAGAAATAATTTTTATTGCATCAGAGATCTTTGATGCATTTAAGACTCTTAGTTTTGATGCGTATTGAGTGGAGAGAACGGCCGTCCTAAGCGACTCCCTTACCGTTTCTTCGTCATCGACGATAAGGACCACGGGGGCATTTTTATTCTCTGGAAGATCATCAAATACTTTCATCTTAACTGCCTCGCAAATTTAACGCTGCAGATCAATATCGTTTAGTTTAATAAATAGCAATCGTTTATAATTTTAAACTTTAAACAATGCGTTAAATGTATGTTTTTACGGAAAAACAGACAAAATTCGAACTAAAATCAAATAATTTCAAGTGCTTAAATAATTTGATCGAGATCCAAATCCTGATGGCACAGTTAATGCGATAGGGCTCTCCGATTTTGCAATTTCGCAGAATCAATTTTTAAAAGGAGACCTCTATGAAAAATAAACTAAACACCCCAGCCAGCTGCGAAATGGGCCTATCCGTATCGTTTGAACCCCCTGTTGTGTGGTCGATGTGTGGAACCCCACTTATGCCATCGCTTGGCGTTTCAAAAAAACTACATGGCTTTGGAAAGTCGGTCGTTAGCGCTCTCAATGAGGCAAGCGCACTTCTAACCTGTCGTTACCGGTCTAATGCCAAAAAGATCGGAAGCGTTCGTGGAATTTTTTAACAGCAGCAAACAAAGAAAGGAGCAAAAAGAGTGATCTGCCATGTGCCACGAATGTATTCCGTCGAGTTGGTATCGACCCCTTAAGAAAAAATGCGCTTCCTGCCACGTTCATCATTTGAGTGAGGCAAGTAACGGAGTTCGCATGTGCTTTCACTGCGATTGGATGGAAAGCGACAAAGCTCGCATCGTAAGAAAGAAAAACGCATGAAACGCTGTTGCGAAGAAGAAATAAAGCCGTGGCTAAAAGAGCTGCGGCTTGAGCGACTAAATAAAAAAGAAAAAGCTAAATCAATTTTTAAGATTTGTAAGGAAGTTTTACATGAAGAATTTTAATTCTATCTACAGTCCGTTGTTCCTTGTCCCAATTGTCCTTTTTGTTCCCCAATTTGCCTTTGCTGGCCTTGAAACCATGATGGCAAATCTTCAGTCAGCCATTCTAAACGTTCTAGCACCTATTGTCTGCGTATGCGGCATTGTTTTCTCTGGCTTTAAGCTTGCCATGGGCGATGAGTCCGCAAAACGAATGCTGATGTGGAGCTGCATCGGAACGGTGATTTCCTTTACCGCACCATCGATTCTCTCGTTTCTTCAAAATCGAGTCGCGTCATGAAGCTTGAGGTCAAAGAACGAGTCTTAAAATACTGGGGAACCATAGCGCTTTTCCTTGGTCATTGGTTTTCGTTCACAAACGAAGTTCCGATGCTTGGAAGTAGTGTGGCGCTCCCCTATCAAGTCATATTTGGTGTTGCCGTGGGACTCTGCGTCTCAGCAACGTTCTTTTTAATGGGCTATCCCGTTATCGAAGCAGTGTTTGAGGCTCAAATCGGTTGAAAAAAGGAGAAGCATCATGGAGCTTGTTAGTAAAATCGCAAGAAACTTAGACGAACCAGCAAAAATCCTAGGTTTCACACCGATTGAATTAGCGTTTACCGCAATTCTGTATGCCGTTTTAAATATGACGCTTAAAGGCGTGCCGCTAGCATCTCTTTTGTCTTTTGGATTTGCAGCAAGTGCCGCAGTTGCGATCCTGATTCTTAATAGAACTTATCCTCAGCATCACGGTCTCTTTTTCATCTTACAGCTCATTAGGCCCCGAGTTCGTTGGGTCTCAGAGTTTAAAGGGAGTTAGCCATGGCCTATTTTTTTAAGCCAAAACGCGAGCGCCTACTCTCTGATGAACTACCGTATTTGACAGAGGAAGGTGCCAAATCGATTTTGCATCTAAAAGACGGCGCTTTCACAAAGTCGTTTCTGATCTCACCAAAAAATCTCATCTCATCAACCGATGAAGACCTAGAGTTTTTAAAAGCGGGCCTTTCCCACAGCTTAGGTGAGCTTCCCGAGGGATCGCTCATTCAGATTTTATTTGTCAGACAAAAATCAAACCCTCGCACCGATGAAGCAATCAGAAATTGGGAAAATTCTCATAACCAAAAAGAAGGTGATAGCGATTTATTTTTAGCAAAACGAAATTTAATCGAATCTCAAATTAAAAGAGATGAACTCTATGAAACTAAAATACTGATTACCCTTAGGGTTCCAAATGAATTTAAAATTAATACATTTTCAAAACTAAGCCCGCTTTCTTTTCTTCGCATTAGTGAAAAAAACCAAGCGGGCAAATCGAACGAATCGGTACAGGAGGAGTTAGAAAAAACAGTTTATAGCTTTAGGGAAAAACTCAATGATCTTGGATTTGAAACGTCAGATCTAAGCTCAAAAGAAAAAATTAAATTTTTATTTGAATATTTCAATCCGAAGAGATCTTTTCCGGAAAGCTTCAATGTCGAAACAAGCGATTTATCAAATGCCATTACGCTTACCGATCTTGTTGAATCAAAATCGGGAGTTTCACTTGGCAATACGCGCCTTCGCATTGGAACACTAAAGAATCTGCCAGAGAGCTCGGCCCCTGGAATTCTTGGTCATTTTTCAAGTAAAACAAATTCTTTTATTTTGACCACAACGATTCTTGTTCTTTCGCAGACGGAAGAAAAAGAAAAATTATCTAGAAGGCAGCGCCTTGCTACCGGGATGGCAGGCGGCAATGCTGTTCGAAACCTATCTGCCGAAGCCCAGCTCTTAGATATCGAGCAAACGCTCACTTCAATGATTGAGACCGGAGAAAAACTGTTTGCTACGTCCTTTCATCTTACTTTTTTTGAAAAAGATGAAAACTCTTTGTTCTTAAGTGAACTCGCAGATGCCGAAAGAATTGGAGCGGGTTGTCGGTGGTTTGAAGAGACTGTTGGAGCATATCCCGTCTTTTTTGGCATTTTACCGTTTGCTCCGCAGTTTTTAGTAAGGCCAAAGCGGGTTTTGTCTTCCGTGCTATCAGACCTTCTCCCGGTTTATGGCATTGGAGCAGGGCACAGTAATGCCGAAGTCCTTTTTGAAACACCGTATCAAAGTGCGATTGGATTTTCGCTTTTTGAGAAGTCCCCTAGTGGAAACGGTTTACTCATCGGATCAACTGGGACAGGTAAAAGCACACTTGCCTGCGGTCTTATTCTTGGAATGCTTGCACAAAATCCGAATGCCGAAACCAAGGTCGGAGGTGCTGCATGAAAACTTCAGCTCTCGTTATTGACGTTGGAAACAGTTTTAAGCGAACGATTTTGTACCTGGGAGGCAGTTCGCTTGATTTATCGCCAGAAAAAGGCCTTGTTCTAAATCCATTTGATCTAGCAAGTGGTGAAACGTGCCCAAGTCCAGAAAAAATAAAATTTCTAACCGCACTTTTTGATGAAATCCTAGGAGATAGTGGAAATCTCACGAAGCTTGAGCGATCGCTTCTTGAAACAGCGGTTTTAGATTTTTATGAAAAAGAATCCAGTCCTAGTTTAAGTAATTTTAGATCTTACCTCGAAAACGCGGAAGAAGTAGAGTTAAGACGTTTATCAAAACTTTTATCTCTTTGGTGTAGTCCGCATCCTTACGGACTTTTATTTGATGGAAAAACAAATGTTACGATCGATGCCCCGCATCTGCATTTTGAACTAAAGGGTTGTCAGCGTTACCCAGATTTACTTCGCGTTGCAATGCTCGTCGTAATGGACCTTATCTGGCGGGAAGTAAAAACAAGATACCCCAATAGATCAATTGTAGTTGTCGATGAAGCTCATACAATTATTAGGCCATCAGCCGATGGACGAGCAAATACAGCTGCACGCTGGATCGAAGATCTTTTTCGCCAGATGCGAAAATTTGCCTCTGCCATTCTTGCGATCTCACAAATTGCCCGTGACTTAAAAAGTCCTGAAATCGGTGACGGTATTCTAGCCAATGCCCCAAATCGTTTTATTTTGCGCCAGAGAGGAGATGAAAAAACTCTAAAAGAAGACCTTAAACTAAACGACCAAGAATTAAAGGAGGTGTTCTCGCTCTCACAACTCAGAGGAGTATATTCAGAGTTTTATTTGCAATCAGAGACCATTCGAGGGGTTTTTAGGTACAGGCCAACACCACTTGAACTTTGGCTCTCAACTACGCACCCACCAGATAACGCGCTTTTAGAAAAAAAATGGAAAGAGCACCCATATTTTTCTTTAAAAGAGATCGTCAATTACATGGCAGAAAACTACCCGTTCGGTGCTGAAGGGATTGCAGCATGAAGCGATTATTTTTGGTTACTATTGCAAGCCTCATCAGCGTTTGGATTGTGTTTTCGCCGTATAAAATGGCAAACGCCGGTTTTGGCGCTGAAATCCCAATTCTTGTAAAAATTCTTACTGAAACTGTAAATCAAGTAAAAATGCTTCAGCAAGTGATTGGCGCAAGTCGAGAGACGGTTTCCATTTTAGAAGAAATGAATCGCGGCGTTAAAGAAGTATTAAGACTTGCTGAAACGGCCCACGTTCCTCTACCTCCGCAAGTCTATGAAACGGCAAAAACAATTGATGAGGCTACAACGGAGGCAGCAAAACTATACGGAAAATTTAAAGAAAATGTTCCGCCTCACATAAAAGCGCATCAAAGAAGCGGGGTTGAGGGACTCTTCTTAAGCCAAGATGCTTTAGAGTATTCAAAGTTTCTTGATCAAACAGGGGAAAAAATCAAAGGATCAGCTGTTGTTGCAAGTCAGGCATCGGCAACAAGGTTAACGGCTGAAAGCATGGGCGTACTTCTTCACGCTGTAAGTCACGGAAACCGGATTCAAGGTAAAACGCTTGAGATTTTATCGACTGAAAGACTCGAAGAATCAGCCAAAGATGGCGCTCGCTTTGAAACCTTCGTAAAGCTTCAATCTTCTCTTAATCAATCGTTTAGAGAAGTAAACGTTACCCCGCTTAATTCATTTGGAGACGGAATCAGCTCGGCAATTGAATCCAAACGGTTTTCAGATGAGACACCTTCTCAAATGAGGCTCCCATGACGAACATTCAAACTGTCGCCGTGGGACAGGTGGCACTCGAGATGTTTGCGACCAGCAAATACATCTTTTGGATTTCGCTCCCTGCTGTATTCCTTTTAGCGATGCTCGTTTTGTACGTGAAAGGCGAAATCAACGGTGGTGCAATCGAATCACTTTTGCGGCGCACAATTATTGCAATCGCACTCTTAGTTGCGTTTCCGCAGATTTCAAGTGTTCTTACTCAAGTTGAAAGCGGGTTATCCAACGCATTTGGCGGCGAAGAAACAATAAAGGCTGTTTTTGGAAAAGTTGCAGAACACGCTGACGAGGTAAAATCTCAAGGCTCATTTAGTTGGATAAAAGTTGGCCAAATGGGACTTACAATTATTTCAACGGTCTCATTTTTAATCCTAAGCCTAATACAGCACTTTCTGTATGTCTTAAGGCTTGTTCTCTGGAACCTTCTTCACATCATTGGACCCATTGCACTTCTTGGCGTTTTGCACCCAAATTGGGCAAATACGGCAAGAGGCGTGTTCGTTGGTCTATTTGAATTAGCTCTTTGGAAGCCTCTTTGGATTATTATGGCAAAAATTTTAATTGCCGTAGGATTTGGAGAGCCACCAAAAGATCCAAGCCAGTGGTTTGATACTGTAGTGATGAATTTCACGGTGGCAGGTCTTATGGCCTCAACCCCAATATTAGTTCACGCCATTTTCTCAGGAAGCCTTGCCTCAGTTGGTGGTGGTGCAATTCAAACGATGCTCTCTGGTGCAGGTAGCATATTAACCTCTGCCCCCATGCGTGCCATTCAAGCACCGATTAACTCCGTAAAACAGCATGCGCGTCAAATCGTGCGCGGTAGTCCACAGAGAAAACCTGTGAACGGTAAAAATTTTAAAAAATGAAAGGTTTTATTATTTATGAAGTATTTAATTTTAGCACTTTTTGCAGCATCAAACGCTGCATTAGCTGCGCCCAAGATCGGAGATTTTGAACTTAAACGTTATAGCGATGAAAAAAGTATCAATAAGCTTCTTTTAGAAAGTATTCCAGAACTAGAAGATGAGGCTTGCGTTAGTTCGGTTCTAGATTCACCCGTCCATCAAGCGCTTATTTCAAGTGGACGCTACATGCGTGCATTTTCTTTAAAAATGGAAAAAGAAAATGACGTGCAATATCTCAATATTGCTTTCGAATACGCGTCAAACCGTCCAAAAGACACAAGCATTCAGAAAAAGAATCTAGAATGCGACCTCTCGATAGAGGCTGAAGAAGAGCAAAATAATGCGAGTGGGTTTTAACTATGGAATACGTAAACCCCGTTTCTGAACTTAAAAATTTGGTTTTAAAGTTTCAGATTATTATCTTTGTACTCATTTTTGGAATTGTGGCCATTGCAGTTTCAATGCCGATTATCCTAAAGAAAAATGCGCCAATTCTAGTTGAAGCAGAGTCGTTTCATAGTGTTGCAGAAACAAAGCCCTGGAAAATGGCCTCTCAGCGCTACGAGGGATTTGTTAAAAGCTACCTTCACGCTCGTTTTGAATGGGATAAGGAGAGTTTTTCAAAAAAGAAGGACGCCTTATCTCCCTTATTGTCCGAAAAAGCATTTTTGGGTCTTAGGGATTCAATTACTGCTTTCAATCAAATCGCAGAAACGCAGGGAGGAAAAAGTTATTTCGTTCTAGATTCGTTTGCCTTTGCGTTTGAATCAAAGATCGCTGAGGTAAAAGCAATTTGGGTCTTAAAAATTCGAGAGGCAGCAGTATCAGTTCCGTTTTTCATTAAATTTACATTAGAGGAAACTGCGTTTTCTAAGAAAAACCCATACGGCCTAAAAATCAAACAAATCGTTGAATCAAGCGAAGCTGATTTTCTTAAAAAAGGAAAATCGGAATGAAAACTTTAAAGAAAATTGCATTCATTCTGTATCCTTTTGGCGTCATTTTGCTTCTTCCCTATCTTTTAACGAGGGAGGCTAAAGCCGGTCAGATTCGCGATGTCTATACCACGGGCAGTAGCACTATCCCGGTGTATCTAAAATTTAAAATGAGAACAGTCCTCTCATTTGATGCAAAGCCCGAAAAAGCGGTTCCAGGCTCTTCTGGAAACATTGAAATCGATTTTATCGGAAAAGACCTCGTTGTTAGTCCTATTTCAAAAAACCCAGGAAACCTCATCGTCTATACGAGTACTGGTAGGTTTGTTCTAAATTTTAAGGTTCAAGACGGAAATCACTACGATGACGTCGTAACCGTCCATTTAGGTTCAAATCCAAAGCAGTTTCGAAGAGCTGTCAAACTTGATGAGGCTACGTACATCGTCTCAGAGATTACGATTGATTACAAAAAGAAGGGAGCAGAGGGCACATCGCAAGATGTGCCCGTCTCCCTTCGCACCGATAAGAAAGTGATCGGTAGCGCTGAACTCTTAGACTCATTATCAGCTTATCGCCCTCTTAAGTGCTCTGGATGCCTAGTTTCATTTGAGAAAGATACTTCTCGCATCATTTGCTCAAAACCTATTTCAAAAATCCAGTGCGAAAACAGAAACGCAAAAATTTATTTAACCCTAAAGGATATTCAATGAATGCAGAAATTAAGATCGAAAATGATCAAAAGAAATTTACGATTTCGCGAGAAATGTTTCTTGTGGGAATTCTTTCAATTATTGCGGTCGTTACTTTTTATAAAATGAAACCCTACTTTGAAGAAAAAATAGAGGTGGTGGCGATTTCTCCTGAACTAGAGATTGAACCACCCAGTATTTCAGCGCCACGAGTTTTAAGCTTGGGAGATGAACCAAAAACAAAACCAATTGCAGTGACGAAAAAGGTAGTTAAACCAAACCGTCCTAGAGTTCTTGAGCGTCCCCTGTTTGATGGAGGCTTTGTCCAAGTTAAAGCAGTTACACTTCGTGAACTCACCTCAATTGATAACGAAAAGCCGATCGAAGTCAAAATCACAGGCGTGGTAGATGATGCTCTTCAGACAGAGTTTTCAAGAATTGAGGGAGCAAAGCTCTTTGGTAGACATTCAGCCGATTTTGAGAACGAACGAATCACAATGGAGTTTACTGAACTTGCAACGCCAAACGGTAAGGCTTACCGCGTTATTGGATACGCTACAAACGCTGAAGGGAGTGTTGAAGGAATTCAAGCAAAGCGCGAATCTGGAAGAGCACTTCGGGCGATCGGTACAGGTATTAGCCGCGCTATCGGTGTCGGAGATGAAATTCTACGAAACCGCTACCTAGACGGACAAACTTCAGAAAACGTTATCATTAGGCAAGCCGAACGAGAAGCATTCGATGCAAGCTATGGTGTTGCGCAAGACATTGGAGACGCTGCGACAAAAGACCTACGTGAGGCAAAAGAGAAGCTAAAACTCCCCGCAGGAACTTCATTTATTGTTCAACTTCAAATTGGCACAGAGCTTAACGGAAAGAGGTTATGAGTAAGCCGCAAAACCGCATTTTTAATGACTTTCCGCACTACGTTGCTGTTGCCGCAAGCCAGATGACAACAAATCCAGAATACCTCTATGTTTGGACGACTTGTACGTTAGTGCAGATTGGCGTTACGGGCTCACCTGATTTTTATCTCTGGGCGTTTTTTGGATTTTTAAATCTCCTTGTTGGAATTTTTGCAATCGGCTCCTCTGTAAAACGAGTAGACCGTGCATTTGAAACCATTGGGCTTGATTTTTCTAAGGGCTACGGCAGACCCACTTGGATCGTAAAAGGCAAGTACCCGCTCAAAAATGAGCTTCTACAGATTAGATCGGCTGGATATTCCGAAGATGATTACGCGTCAAAACGAAAAATCATTGCAAGTAGGCTTAATCAACCGATTCGCGAGATTAGAAAGCCAAGTGCAGAGCTTCCGGTAATCCACGTCGCCATTAAACGCTCTGAAATTCCATCAAAACTTGAATTCGCATCACTTCCCTTCTCCGAACTTAAGTCAGGAGAATTCTTTATTGGTCAAAGCGATGATGGTTTTTTGAAACTATCTCTTTCGCAGATGATTCACATGCTCGTTGCAGGACAAACGGGCAGCGGGAAAACACAGTTTCTAAGGCAATTCATTGCAACGCTTTTAACGAGGACCCCAAACGCACACGTAGCACTAATTGATATGAAGGGCGGGATTGATTTTCAGCAGTTTAGAGAACTCCCAAATTTTGAAATCGCAAAAGATTACGTGGAGAGCGATCTCATGCTCTCAAGGCTTATTTCGCTATTTGAACTTCGAAAAAAGTATCTTTTAGAAAAAAAGAAGAACAATTGGAGCGAGTTAAATCAGGCGAACTTAGTAAAAGAAGCAGCTTTTCTGGGTAAACCAGTTGGACCAGTTATCGCAATCGTAGATGAACTAGCGGAGTTATCGCTAAAAGCGACAGAGAGAGCTTCAAAATCAGAACTTCAGGAAAAATTAGCAAGCCTAGCTAGACTTGCTCGTTTCACTGGAATTCATCTTGTTCTTGGCACCCAGCGCCCCGATAAAAGTGTCATTAACATGCAGAGTAAGGACAACTTACCAACGAGACTTTGCTTTTCTGTACCTTCTGTTCAAGCCTCAACGCTCGTTGTGGGCGATATGACGGCGTCAACCCTCGGAGGAAGACCAGGAAGAGCTGTTTACGTTACGAACGGTATGCAGATCGTTCAGACTCCGTATTTATCAAATAGCGAACTTGAAAACGTAACTGCTACCGCTTTACGGAAATTAACTGAGAAAAAATACGATCGAAAAATTTCTAATGAAGCAAATCGAAGCGGTCTGACTCAGGTAAAAGGAGGTGGCACTTGGAAAACAAGTTAACCTTTCTTTTACATCAAATCGTAAGATTTGGAGCTATGACTGTTCCCCAAATTGAACTTTTATCGCCACCACGAAAAAGCAGATCCACCACCTATAAGAGACTTAAACTTCTAATGAAACAAGATCTGATTGAACGTATTGGTCATCCAAGAAGCGTCGTTCATGGTTTTACCGCTACAAAGGCCGGTGAAGCGCTCGCTCTAGGGACAGAGATCGCAAGTAAGCTACCCAGCATTCGTGCACAAGATTTTTCGCATACACTAGCCTGCGCTGATGCATTTTTGAAACTAGCTAGTTTTGAAAACATAAAAGGCATTGCTAGCGAAAGGGAAATGACGCCTGAGTTTCTATCAAAATTTTGTTACAAAAAACACCCGGATGGGATGTTTCAGATCAGGAAAAACGATTTCATTAGCGACATTGCACTAGAAGTTGAAAATCAACCGAAGACCGACTCCAGAATCAAAGAGATCATTTCTCTATACAAAATAACGCTTGAACAAAACTTTCTATGCAAAGGCGTTTTAATTGTCGCTGGAACCGATTCGCAAAGAAAAAAGTACATTTCGTTGATTCATGAAATCGCACCACTCTTTATCGATTACTTCCAAGTCGTTAAACGTGATGAGCTTAAAACCTTGCCCAAATCGATTTGCGGAAACTTTGATGCATCACGCCTTTATCAGCGTGGAAACGCGGTGGAATTTCGGTGGAACGATTCCACCGGTAGAATTTCTTACGAACCAATTTTTTCAAATAGTTACGACCTAAATGACCATCCTAAAAGGGACATATCCATGGGGTCAGTCAAAATGTCGCAAGATTTAAGTTTAACCACAGGGGACGGGTTATGAATCCGCCCCTTTTACAAATTTATTTAAGAGAGTTTTATGAGTATTTTAAGAAAATTTATTATTCAGTTCTGTTTAGTAGCTCCATTAGTTGGAGTCATCGGCTGTGCTCACCAGAAGCCTAATCCTACCGTAAATGAAGCGGCCAAATTTGACCGCAATTTAGTACGAGAATCCGTCTCATTTGAGGACGGTGCGAAAGAAGGAGCCATCGTTCCAGAGGTGTCCGCTCCAAGGCTAAAAGCCATTTGGGTACCTGAGAAAATTGACGCTAGTGGCACTAGGCTCATTGAAGCCCACCGAGAATGGATTTTAGAGGGAGATATCATTCTTCTTGGCACTCCGCAGAAAGAAACTGTGCGAAAAAACAAACAAGGAAATGCACCATGAAGGTTGAATTAAATAAAGAGACAGGTGCATTACTTTTAAAGCTTCATAAAGAGCTATCGTCCGGCAATCCATACATCGATAAACGCCTATCTAGGCTCGTTAATTGCCTTCTTACGCGTTCAGTAGAAAACCTTGATGACAAGTATCGCGAGACCCTTTCTTCGCAGCTTGCAACGCGTACTGGGCGTCAAAAATCGCTATTCTCGCTGATCAGGCAACTTGATGACGCAGCATTTTTAGCAATCGAAAACCGACTAAAGCGTCTTGAGTCAAAACCTCAGAAAACAGCAGAAAACGTAGGGAAAAATGAAGAAAATTAATTTTTCCAACGTTGTGGGCAGTAGGTAGTTATGGTACTTGAAAACAATGCGTTCTTTGAAAAGTTGATATGGACTGTAGAGGACGTGGCTAGAGAATTAAATTGTTCTCAACGTCACGTGTACAAACTCATTTCTAATGACAAAATTCCCTACTCAAAAGTTGGGAGGTTGGTGCGTTTCTCGCCAGCGAGAGTGAGCGAATGGCTCCGTCAAGGAGGCACTCGATGAGTACCAAACGTAAAGAAGTCCCAGTAAAAAACAATCCAGGAATCTATAAGAAATTAGAATTCGATGCGAAATCGAATAAGTGGAAAGATACAGGAAAGTATCGAGCACTTCGAAGAGTTTATGAAAACGGCTGCTCTAGGAAGGAGCAAGCCGTATTCAATAACATCGAAGAGGCAAAAGGTTTCCGTTTAGGGCGGTCGGACAAGTCTCAATCAAAAGGAGATACCCTTCACCGCCACTCTTTGGAGAGAGACTCCGAAAACTTTTACACATTTCGAACGCTTATTGATGAATGGAAGGCATTTTATTACTTGTCATTATCTAACCAGACAAAAGAAACTTACGAAAAGGCTCTGCCGTGGCTGGATTTTTTAAAACCATTTCCGGTGGACCAAATCGACATTTCTAGAGTCGATGAATTAATTAAGTATTGGATCAAAGATTGTCCGAGGAACAAAAGTAGACAAACTTTTGATAAAGAACTTGGACTTTTACGAACAATCTTAAATTTCTATAAAGACCGAAAGAGCCCAAGCTACATAAACCCTGTTCGCGACGACCATTATGCAGCAGCTGACATTGCAAAAAAAGCAAAAGCTCCAGTGATGGCGTTGTCGCAAAATGAGCTCGGACTATTTCTAGAGGATTTGAAGAAACAAAAAAATCCTCTCTACTACCCTCTTGCGTTAGCCCAGTTTTGTCTGGGCCTTCGGATTGGAGAAGGGTGTGGACTTTACTGGGATTCCATCGATCTCGAAAATAGAATTGTGAGGATCGAACGAGTCGTAGAATGGGACTATTGGACTTGGAAACCGCGAGTAAAAGAGCGTCCCAAAAATGGGAAAATGAGAGTTCTCGTTATTCCAGAGGTTCTTTTGTTAGAGCTGAAGAAACTACACGTTAACCGTGACCCAAGCGTTCCGTTTGTTTTTCATAAAAATGGAATTCCATTGAATCGCAAATCCGTAGGCACTGCCTACAATAGATCTTTAAGGGCTCTAGGATTTACGCACGTCAGTGGAACTCACATGTTAAGAAAAACATCTGCTACGCAGGCAAACGAGGTTACGGGTGACTTTTATGCGGTTTCGAAGCTCTTAGACCATTCTTCCCCTAGCGTCACACTCCGGTACGTTGCTCAAACAAATTCACAAAAAGTGAAAATAGCGAACGCACTCGATGGGGTCGTGAAAAGGGCTTTGGGGATGGAGAATTTGGAAGCAAATTCTATGTCTTCAAAAGTGGTCTACATTGCTGGAAACAGGGCACCTGTCCCCCAATGTCCCCCACAGGAGGAGTTGTCTATTTTTTCGTCAGTGAAATCAAGTGGTTAGAAGTAAAATGGCGGGAGTGACGGGACTCGAACCCGCGGCCTCCGCCGTGACAGGGCGGCGTTGTAACCAACTCAACTACACCCCCGCTAAAGGGCTTCTAGGACTGTTGGCCGCAGCAAACAATTAGGTGTCTGGTTTTAGTCTTGCCGGGCGATCCTGTCAACCCGATTCTGGGTCAACGCTGGGGGGCAGGTCCATGGATATCTGAAGATCTGACAAGGCCAGACTGACGCGGCTCTTCACGTCCTCTAACGGCAACGCCACGGGGGCCCTCAACACGTCTTCGTCGGCAATGCCTGCGCGAGTGGGACTCTCCCCCATTTCATATTCCGCGAGCATCGACCGCCACTCCAGCCCATTACGAATGGACTGAGCCTGCCAGTGATTTGCGAACAAAAAATGAGCCTGTTTACCCTGCTCTAAAAGCGGCAGGTACCGAGTTAATAGTCCGCTAAGTTCGTCTTTCGAATACAAATAGTCGTAACGGGTGACCAGATTACCCGACCACCACCCCGTCGCATTGCGCCCGTGCAATCTTATCAAGACCGAATCTTGGGTCGCCGTTACTAGCGGCGGCATAAGCCCCGGAAGCTCCGGTTCGTCTACACACACAAACGACAGGTTCCGTTTGGCCATCCACTGAAAAGACTTCGGCGTTACCCAAGTCGAATGGCGAAAATCCACAAACAGCGGCAGATCCGGACACGCAAGGGAAATGGCCAATTGTTCCAAATACATTCGTGACGCGTCGCTATTCTTAAACGCATAAGGAAAAGTCGCCACAAACCCGGCTAAGCGACCAGTCTCGACCAGGGGTTCAAGAGCACGGCGAAAATGGCGCGCAACAGTGAGCGCTAATCCGATATCGGTGCCGTGAGTGAGTGCATTGTGAATGCGTACAAAAAACTTGGTTCGACTTGAACCCAACCCTTCCACGAAGTTTTGCATGCGGTCGATTTCGGGCATTTGGTAGGTAAACTGGGTAAGTTCACACACATTGAACTGCTTACTGTAGAGCTGTAGCTGGCGGCGCGACGACGCGCCTTTGGGGTAAAACGATCCGATCCAGTCGCGATAATTGTAACCTACAGTTCCAACATATATTTCTCGGCCAATCGACACGCGTAATTTGCCCCCTCTTATCAGGTTAAGGGGTTTTTGGATTTAGTCAATGTCGGAGTCGCCACCACGCGCCCACTCACCCGTGAGCGAACAGCGCAAGTAAGATTTAATATGACCGTCGAGATCTCCGTCTAAAACCTTCTCCGCCTGCGACGAAACAAACCCAGTTCGATGGTCTTTGACCATTTTGTAGGGATGCAACACATAGGACCGAATTTGACTGCCCCAAGCGATATCTTTTTTTCCAGCTTCGACTTCGGCAGCCTTTTTTCGTTCTTCTTCCATGTGGCGTTCATAAATGCGCGATTTTAAAATTTTCATCGCCATCGCTTTATTTTTGATTTGCGATCGCTCGTTCTGACACTGCACTACGATGCCAGTCGGAAAGTGCGTCAGGCGCACCGCCGAGTCTGTAGTGTTCACGCCTTGGCCACCCTTGCCGCCGGCGCGATACACGTCGACACGTAAATCGACGTCGCGAATTTCAACTTCAAAATTATCGTCGACCTCGGGCGTCACGAAGACCGAGGCAAAAGAGGTGTGGCGTCTTGCGTTTGAATCAAATGGCGAAATTCTTACAAGGCGGTGAATTCCAATCTCTGACTTTAAAAATCCGAACGCGTTCACCCCGCTGATAATCACGGTTGCACTCTTAATGCCCGCCTGTTCGCCTTCAATGATATCTACCACCTCGGTCTTGTAGCCACTTTGTTGGGCCCAACGAAGATACATGCGCAATAGCATCTGAGCCCAGTCCTGGGATTCGGTTCCCCCGGCACCCGCATTAATACTAACAATGGCGTTCAAACCATCTTGCTCGCCGGAGAGCATTTTCTGGAGCTCTATATTCTCGACCGACCCAAAAAGTAGCGTCAACTGTGCTCGAGCGTCGGCGTACAATGATTCGTCGCCCGACTCTTCTGCTAACTCGAACAACGCATTTAAGTCTTCATAGTCACGATAGCTTTTTTTAAAGGTGCCAAGTTCGTTTTCGAGCCGGCCTTTTTCTTTAAGAATGGACTGGGCCTTGCGATTATCAGCCCAAAACTCTGCCTGGGTAGAAAGGTCCGCGATTTCGTTTAATCGACGCTCTTTGTTAGCGATGTCAAAGCGAACCTCGTAGGAAACCGAGTTTTTCGCCGATAGCTTTCAGACCCTCACGGATCTCTGAACTTTGACCAATTTGACTCATAGATCTCGTTCATAACTTGGCCCGGTCGAGGAGTCCAGGGGATTGACGCACTCCAGCGGCTAAAAGAACTTGGCGCTCAAATCCGAGCATTTTTTTTAAGGCGCGACTGGATCGCTCATGATCCATTCCCAAGAGGTGCAAAAGCCCATGGGCTAGCAATATTTTTAACTCAATCTCTACCGAGTGCCCGTAGGTTCGGGCCTGGGTTCGAACCACAGATCGGCAAAACACGATATCCCCCAAAAACCTTACTCCTTTAGGATTTTCGGACAAATCCCCGATCGGTTGTTCGAAACTTAAAACGTCAGTAAGCGCGTTTTTTTTTCGATATGCACGATTCAATTTTTTCATTTCTCGATCATCGACCAGACTGATCGAAACCACAGTGGTCCCAGAGCTTATCAATTTTAGGTCTCGGCAGGCATTCAACATTTGTACTAACGACTTTTTTAAAGCGCGAGCTGCCTTAGTACGACCAAAGGACTCGGGGTGAAGAAAAACTACGTCAAGTTTATTACTTTTTTTTTTAGGTTTCTTCAAATTTCACTTGTCCAAACTAAGAATATTACTGAGAATCTTTGCACGGGGGTTCAAAATGAGCAACAGAACGTTCTCAATATTAGCAGTACTTTTTGTAACAATTTCTTCTTTTTCAATGATGAGCTGTAATGCCACAGGCGGAATCGACACACCAGAAACCGCGACAGAAAAACTTTCTGAAGTCAAAGCACTTCTAGACGAAGCCAAGTGTGAAGACGCGATTCAAAAGCTAAACGATATCAATCAACCTGATGCGGAAATCGCGCGCCTACGCGGCTGGGCTAATCTCTGTCGCGCTGGTGCTACGATCGGGCGCGTCGGCAAGAGCCTCTATTCATTTGACACGACTCTTAACAACCTGACGGTTGTTGGTAGACTTGCAAACGAAATGGTTCCAACCAACGACACCAAACTTTCGTATATAGATGAGGCAATCAATGCTTTTGGTCAGATGGGAACATCCACCGATAGATCTTTGGTTATCGCCATTGCGCAAATGGTAAAGGCGGCTGGTTATATTGCAAAGTACAGCACCAACGGCCAACGGGTGTTTAAAACCGATATTGCAATTGAAAGCTGCCAACAAGTGAGCTGCTCGGCCGCTACCGATATTACCTGCCCAGCGCGAATGTCGAACACTGATGCAAACGTAGTAGGAAACGCACTCATTGCCGCTAATAATGAAATCGGAAGCAATTCTACTCTTGGAAATTTGGGTACCTTAGCTAGCCAACTCGGTGGGATTGCCTCTGCCTCTACGGGCGCAATCAACCGATGTTACATTATATCCCAGATGCTTCCAGCCGAATAAGCCAAGGCTCCGGGCTTAACATATAACAGGAACTCTACAATCAATTAGGTGAACAAAATGAAACATAGTCAGAAAATAACAATCTTAGCTTGTGCGGTTGCGGCCCTCGCAACCACTCCAGCCTTTGGAAGTCTAAACGAAATCATGAAAACCTACCGCGGCCTTAGAAGTCTCGGTATGGGTGGCGTGGCATTTACAACCGGCATGTACGACGAAGCTCTATTCGCGAATCCAGCTATGGCAAGCGAACATCCTGAGTCGCGCATTGAAATCTTGAGCCCAACATTCGAAGCCAATACTAATTTGATTTCGAATTTTAGTGCCGTCAATGACATCAAAGGTAGTTCCGGAGCCTCGGCCATTTCAAAAATCGCCGATGAAGGAATTGCTGGTGAAAACATGCACTTTCGTTTTACTGGCCTTTTCGGCTACTACTCACCGAAGCTCTTCGGTGAAAATACTGGGTTTTCGTTTGGTTTATTAACGAATCTTCAAGCTAACATCATGCTTCGCGCAGATGCCGATGTTGATTCCCAGGCCTATCTAGATGCCGGTCCGAACTTCGGAGTGTCCCACTTACTAATGAATGGTAAACTTGCCCTGGGAGCCAATCTTCGCGCCATTTACCGTTTAGCAAGCAACAAAACGATACGAGCAACCGAGTTTTTAGGCGGCACCAAACTTTCTCTGAGCAGCATCGGTGGCCAGGGTATGGGTATCGACGGCGACTTGGGTGCCCTTTACAAAATGATGGACGTGCACAGTTTCTTCAAAAACCTCTGGTTCGCTTTGTCGTTGAACAATGTGGCACAGAGCACTTACCGTGTCGCTGCGAAGGACCTAGTCAGCTCAGTTAAAACCAGTCCTCCGCGCAATAATCGAACCATCAACACCGGCGTTCGCACCGACCTGCCTGATGCTTGGATTCTATCTGGCAACATCTTTGCGATCGAAGTTCAAGATATCGGCTCGTTGATTTATCACTCTTCGTTTTGGAAACGCCTCCACATTGGTGGCGAAACCAAACTTACTCGGGTGGTTTCGTTCCGAGGTGGTTTAAATCAAGGTTACTTGGCCGCAGGCTTCGGTTTTGACCTGCCGGTTCTCAATGTCGAAGTTGCTACTTACGGCGAAGAAATGGGTACCAACACCGGTATTCATGAAGATCGTCGTATTGCACTCCGACTTGGGGTGGAAATCTAGCCGACTTTCCTAGCCCGGTTGTGAAGCGCGTCTCTTTTTTAGAGTCGGCGCTTCGCAACCGGGCTTTTTTTTTACCCTTCACTCATTTTTACTTCATCCCACAGGCGGTCTAATTCCTCGAGCGTAGCCTTTTCCATTTGAATTCCTCGCTCTTCACAAAGTTTTTCGACCTTCATAAATCGATCTTCGAAGCGCCCTATTGCCTTACGATGGGCATCTTCCGGGGCTATTTTTAGGTGTCGCGCCAGATTGCAAAGCGAAAAGAACAGATCGCCGATTTCGTGTTCAATTTCCGAATTCACCTTGCCTTGCATGGCTAGCTCGAGTTCAGACACTTCCTCTTTTACCTTTGCCCAAGCCCCGGTCCAATCTTTCCAGTCGAATCCAAGTCGACTCACTTTATCTCCCAAGCGGGCAGCGCGCTGAAGCGACGGCAGATGTTTCGGCAAACCTTCGGTCGCACTTTTACGCCCTTCTTTTTTCTTGAGAACTTCCCAGTTCGCTAATACCGCATCAGAGTTTTCGGCAACCTGATCTCCGAACACGTGCGGGTGGCGCGATACCAATTTCTTGGCCATGAACTCACCGACGTCGCCCAAGTGAAAGTCCCCTCGCTCCCAGGCAAGCTGGGCGTGCAAAATGATTTGTAGCAACAAATCTCCCAACTCCTCGCGCAACTTAACCTGGTCACCCTTTTCAAAGGTGCCGTCGACTTTCACCCACTCGCTCTTAGCCGTTTCAGCAGCAATTTTCTTTGAATCGGCGTTTGGTTTGTAGCGATCGATCACCTCAAGCGTTTCGTAAGCCTCTTCGATCAGATACTGACGTAGCGAGAGTGGATTTTGTTCTCGATCCCAAGGGCAACCATTGGGCCCACGCAAACGAGTCACAAGCCCGATGGCTAATTCCAACTGACGCGTCATGGCTTCAATCATTGCCGTTCGCTGTGCGTCAATTCCCTCAAAGATCGTTGTACGAGTGTCTTTCATTTTTTTTGTCATGCAGCATTTTTAGCATAAATTCTTGTCATGTCACACTAGAGGAAAATATAGTGATCTAGGTCCTCATGAATAATCATTCAGATAACAAACTCATCGGATTAACAGGGAATATAGCTTGCGGAAAATCTGCGGTCGCCGCAATTTTGCGCAAGCTCGGCGCTCCAGTGATCGACGCGGATCAGGTGTCACGCGATGTAACGGCGCCCGGAACTGCTGGGTTACGGTCTGTGATCAGTGCCTTTGGAGAAGAAATTCTCGATGCCAACGACCAACTTGATCGAAAAAAACTTCGGGCACTAGTCTTTGCTGATCCCCAAAAAAGAAAACAACTTGAAGCCATTCTGCACCCTTTAATCACCGCAGAGAGTCTTGAACGCGCAATGGATGCTTTTGATCAAAACCAAAAACTCGTGATTTACGAAGCTCCTCTTTTGGTTGAAACTGGTCGGGACAAAGATCTTCACGGCCTCATTTGCGTAATCTGTAAACCCGAGATTCAACTAAAACGACTCATGGACAGGGATCAAATCCCCTTAGCCGAGGCTCGCCAATTTATCGCCTCCCAGGCACCTCAAGAACTAAAAATGAAACGAGCAACTTGGGTGATCGAAAACAATGGCTCCCTTGAAGCGCTTCAAGAGAAAACAACTAAATTATGGCACCAACTCAATACCGTCGCTTAAATCTGCTGGCGATTGTTCTTTCGCTTACCTTTGCCTCGTGCAATCCTTTTTCGGGGATCGAGCAGGCAAGCGAACCAGAGGATTTGCTCCAGCAGGGACTTCGGCTCGCCAGCGATGGTGAATGCTATCAAGCACGCGACGTACTTTTAAAAATCTACCCGATGACCGACGATGTTCGAGTGGCTCTCGGTTGGGCGCACTTGTGTATCGCGGGGGCGACCGCCAAAAATATTGCTATTTCCATTTATCGGTACTCTTCGACCTCTTCGGATACTTCCGTGATCGGATCGCTCGCCCGCCGCATGCTCCCCATGAGCCCCGACAAAATAGATGCCACTGGACTGGCTATCGGAATTTTTAGTGACATCACCGACAGTAGTCGTCGCAATATAGAAGTTGGAATTGCGCGCTTTGCGCGAGGGGCGGCCGTCTTGGCCAATCAAGCCACGACTTCGGGAGAAGGCACACTCGAAAAAGCCGATATTTCTACGACCTGCAACGACGCTTGCGCTACTTGCGCAGTTCCGGGAATGACGGATCAAGATGTTACCGAATTTGCAAACAACGTATCGGCCGCTGCTAGCGCGCTCTCAAGCGGGGGAGCTACTGATCTGCAGGCTTTAGCGAATGCATTGAACTCCGGCGTCAACGGGGCGTCAGATGCCGCACGCTGTTACATTTATAAACAAGCGATACCAGCGGATTAATGAAAACACTCAATACTTTTACTCTCTTTTTGCTAGTCGTCCTCGGTAGCGCTTCGGCCATATTTCCAGCGAATGGTTGGGCCGTGGAAGAGCAAATCCGCCTGTTTCGAGGCATTCGGTCTGCCGGAATGGGTGGTGTCATAACCACCACTGGCAACTACGGCGAAGCGCTTTACGGTAACCCCGCACGCCACGTTCGGGTCGACGTATCGAAACTTTCGTTTTTGGACCTGCTTTTTGAAGTGAACTCCAATCTCGTAACATCTTACAACGAACTAGAAGGAATCTCGGGCGCATCGGGATCTGAAGTCATTTCTAAGGCCACCGGCTTAATCGGAAAAAACCAACACGGACGCATTCAAAATCTTACGGGGTATTTTGACCCTAAGGTCTACGACGATTTTGGTGGTGCAATCGGATTTTTGACTTCGTTTCAAACCAACCTTTTAATTCGCCCAACGACCGATATTGACGTGCAATCTGTTTTAGATTCCGGAATAAGCATCGGTGCGGCAAAATCCTATTTTCACAAAAGGCTCTCACTCGGTATTAACATTCACATGCTCTACCGCATGGGCGTCGACAAGGTGATTCCAGCGATCGACATTCTTTCGGGACGATCATTAAAACCTCGAGAGTACGCCGGCCAAGGAATCGGGTTTGACGCAGACTTTGGCGGATACTATCAAATCCCGTGGGAGCCACGGTTCATGCGGCTCAACGTAGGCGGTTCGATCAACGGGCTTTTGCAGTCCAATTTCAACACGATGTCGGGAGAAATTATAGATGGAGTTAAGACCGCCCCCCCCCGCCAAGACCGTACTGTAAACCTAGGTCTTCGGGCAGATTTTCCCGACAGTAAGATTCTAGCGGCCCCGCTGATCGCACTCGAGGTTCAGAATCTGGGAAGCATCAACAAACGTTATTCCTTTTTAAAACGGTTACACTTTGGCGGCGAAGCCCGAGTGTCGCGGAGAGTGGCACTTCGCACGGGTTTGTATCAGGGTTATCCGTCGGGCGGAGTCGGAATCAATCTTCCAGTCGTAAAACTCGATTTTGCAACCTATGTCGAAGAACTTGGCGGGGTCGCAGCGGAATGGCCTGATCGCCGGTACTTATTTCGAATTGCGGCGGAACTCCTCTGAAAAGTGCCCCAGGACCCCGCGCAAACCTTCCTCGACCTGGGTGTGCAGATCCTGACTCGTCTGGCCCAACTGTGCTAACGCTTCGGTAGTCTGAGCCACGTTCGTCAGGGCTTCGGCGGTGCGAACCGCTGCTCCCTCTAACGTCTTAGCGGTCGCAAACACGCGTGCCAGGTCTTCAAAACTCTTTTCGTGCGCCTGTTCCAGCCCCTTCACTTCTCGTATCAGCTGTTCATCGTCGCCTATGATCCGTAAACAGACTTGTAGGTCCTGTAAAACCCGCTCGTTACTGTCTTTAAACCCACGTTCTAGGAGAGTCACTACATTAGAAAGTTGAGTGTACCCACGCTCGAACTGATGCAGTACTTCGCTAATATTTTCTGAAATCGACACCACGTCGTTGGCCGAAAGGGTTTGGGCCCCTAAAATCGCATTATTCGCATTTAATACCGAAGAACGCTTGAGTATCGATTCAATCGCATGCTGCAATACTCTTACTTTCGATAAAATTGTTTGAGACTTGGAGAGCGACGTCGTCGCACCAGTTAACATGCGTTTCGAACGATTCATTTCTGTCGCTAAGGTTTCGAACTGCCGACGTAAAGAATCCATTCGCTTTTGAACGTCGCCGGTAATTACCCCAGATTTTTCCTGCATCCACCGCAGATTTTTCGCTTGTTCGCAAACTTCTTTAAGCGTGGAACCGAGAGTAACCACTTGAGAGCGCACACCGTCGACCTGATCAATTGTGCGACGTCCAAGATCGGCCTCTTTTTCGACACGAGTCCACAGCAACTCAATTTGCCCAATGAGTACTTCGTGTTTTTCTTGTTCCCTAAGAGCAAACTGCCGAAGTTTTCCGATAAAAGAAATAATGCTTTGTTTGGCTCCTATAGCGCCTTCCTCCGGCACTCGTCCCTCTTTTATAGCGTCAAGCGCCGATTCAATAAAACTAACCTGACGCTCGATTTCCGTTTCAATCCTTCGCTGCTCGGCTCTTAGATCGCGCAATTCGACGACCACATTTGAAATAACATCTGCGCTCTCGAATACCGGTGTACACTGCACATAGGTGGGAACGAGCTCGCTGCCAACTCGCAACATACACAACTGAGAAACTTCCTTACCATCGATCATGCATTTCTCGACCGGGTCTACAGGCTGGGTGCGGCCGTCGGTAAAGCGGAGCAATCGGCTGTAAGATACTGCTCCCAATTCGTCAAAACTCCGCTGTTTCGCCAAACCACTGAAAGCCGAATTCCATAAAACCGCATTTTTTTTGGTATTCACCACAACCTGGGGCGTGACCCCGTGAGTACGCAAACAGTCTTCGGCTTCATTTTTCTTTTCCAGTGATTCGTTAAGCTTTTTTATTTCATCAAATATTGAACCGAAGTCTCCGTATTTAATATTTGAATTCGTTTCCGGAGCGGTTCCTTGGGTGCGCCACTTTTCAAGTGTTTCGCGAATACGTTTTGCGTCGCCAGCGACCACACGACTGAACCGCCCGGACATTCCAAATAACCACAAGAGAGCGGCAAGTATAAAAGCGGCGCTACCAATCAATGCATGAACCAGTTCCGGTTGAAGTACACTACCGAAATTCATGATGTTTCGTGCCTGCGTCTCGATAAGCTTTTTCGTGAGTGACTCGACCTTGGTGAGCGCATCAATTCTGTCGTTTCGAAGCGCTGTGCCCTTTTCAACAGCTGCCTGATAGTCAGTGACATTGTTTTTAAGAATATTGAGTTGTTCGAAAATGATTAGTTTCTGCTCTTGCGTGATCAGTGAGTTGGTCACAATTCGAACCAATTGCGTGACCTTGGGGAATACCGCGTTCGCAACTTTCTCACCGCCATCTACCGGAATAGCATCAAGTTCGGTGATCATCTGGCCCATGATTTTCGCTACGGTCATCCACTTATTGGCCCAGGCACTACGATAGGTCTGAAAGGCCGATTGTTTAATTTCCTGAAACCCTTTAAACGCAGTTTGATTTGGCGCATCACGCTTAAGTGTGCCCGCCCGTTCTAGAATGCGGTCAATATCGCCCAATGCGCGGTCGCTCATGCCAGACTTCAAGGTATCTAAGTCTTTTTTAATCTCTGCGAGTCGCGCGAAATAAATCTTATCGAGGTCAACGGAGTCAGACCCACCATTGATTATTTCTCGAAGGCCCTTCACTCGCCCCTCGAGAACTTGAATCTTAGCTACGCCCTGATAGTCTCCTGAAATTAATCTTCGAACACGTTCGTGAAATCCATAAAAACGAGAAAACTGGAACGCCGCCAACCCCAGAAGCAAAACGCACGCAACAACCGTACTGCGAAATAGTGCTCCACTGAGGAGGTTCTTCTTCATTCACCGCTCCTTGAGTGAGCGATCCAATTTGGGTCGATTACAGGCAGCAATCTGACCATATTCGCACTTGTGTCGCTCCAAACCGCGAGCCCGAGGACTTTGCCGCCAGCTAACAATGCCGGAGGTAGTTCTCTAATCAATACATCGTCAGCTCCATGCATGTCGTCGAGTACCAGGTTCTTTTTGGCACTGCCGGCTCCCATTGTAATGAGATAGGTCACCTTAGACCCTTGAGGAAGTTCCCGCAGATTCCAGTCCCGAGTTAAGGAGTAAAGTGTTCCTCGAGTAACTGTCACATTTTTCTTGATGCCAAAACTAGACCACAACGGAATAGCGCACTCTACTCCGTCAACTACCGCACGAATGCACTTGATCGTTTTCTGACTACTGGAAAAGATGACTCTCCAGGAAGACTCCACTCCAGGGGTGCCTTGAAACTCTAGTCTTATTCCCGCGGCGCCTAACTGCCGACTTTGTTGCAGCGAAAGTGGTGGAATCACGCCGTTTCCGTCGAAATTCACCGTCATCAAAATACCGGCGCTGCAGGGCACGGCATTTATTCGAAAGACGGTATTTTTCTTTTTTCCACGAAGCAGTCGCTCTCGTTCGGTCTCAACGCCATAATCTAGCGTACAAATAAAAAGTTCGATCAGTGGGGTGGTTATTTTATCAAGTATTGCGGCGTCAGCTTTTACTGCGGTTGGATCTGCAAAAACGATGTCGACGTTTTTACTTATTTTTTTTCCGTGATCACGTAAGCGACTCTCGATTGCTCGCGCAACGGCGCCAAAATCGCGTTCCTGGTTCATTTCGCTCAGCTGGAGAATCGCCCGCAACAACCCGCCTACCCGACCGATTGATTCGTGAAGTGCGGCCACTGACTGATGCGCAGGCGTCTCATCGACTATCCGCACAGACCGTTCCAGGCGCTTCACCGCTTCCAACAACATTTTGCGCTCTGTAACCAGTTCACTGGCAATTGAATACAAATCGTTCATGCAAGCATCGTTATAAAATCGTCAAAATGATTTTTGAGTTTAGATTTCAGGCGTATAATCGCCTGTGTGTGCAGCTGCGACACTCGGGACTCGGTAACCTCTAACACCCGCCCAATCTCCTTGAGGTTTAGGTCTTCGTAATAGTAAAGCGACAGCACTAACCGCTGTTTTTCAGGGAGATCTTTAATGGCCTCCGAGACCATTTTTTTCAAATGAGCGCTGTTAACTTCGACGTACGGATTCGCGCCTTTGCCGTTTTCGGTCATTCCAAGTGCGGTTCTTTTGTCACCCTTTGAAACGGTGGACAAATCATCGTAGCTCAACAGGGACACCGACCTCACTTGATTGAGAAGATCGTAGTACTCGTCTTGCGAAATTTTTAGCTCTTCGCAAACCTCTTCGTCAGTCGCTGGTCGCCCTCGTTCTTGTTCAATTTTCGCAAATGCCCGTTCGAGCATTTTTCCTTTTTCACGCACCGAACGCGGAACCCAATCTTGAGCACGCAATTCATCGAGAATTGCACCGCGTATTCGAAATTCGGCATATGTTTTGAACTTGTTATCGCGAGTAGGATCATACTTTTCGATGGCGTCCATTAGTCCGATCACGCCGGAACTAATGAGATCGTCTAACTCGATATTCGCCGGTAATCGAGCGGCGATTTTCTGCGCAACGTATTTTATGAGGGGAGCATATTCCAGAATGATCTCTTCGCGGCTTCCGAGTTTTTCTTTTTTCTTTTTCTTATCAGGACCCGAGCGATCATCTATTTTTGGTCTTGCTACGCTATTTTTTGCAACATTTATGATTTTTTCGAGATCTAGATCCTCGTCTTCCGCCATGGCTTCATCTGCCAGCCGAGTGGCTGCCTCTTCGGAAAGAACCACTTGATCGAAACTCACGGCGGTAAGCGAGTCGCCATTTTCGACTGCGACAATTTCTTGAAGCGAAGCTAATTCCTCGCGCAAAGCGATGGTTTCTTTGGCCTGTTTGGCGATTTTTTGCTGCTGCTTGTACTTTCCAATTCCGCCCTTCATAGCTCTCTCCTATCGACCGCGCTGGTCTCGTCTTCTTTTAATAGTGTTCTCCAGAAGAACTGAACGTTTCCGGTGAGTTCGCCCTTGGCTGGAGTATCGATTAAGCTTTTTGCAGTCGTCTCTAGGCACCGTACTGCGAGGCTTGTGGGATAAGATTCACAAGCGACCTTACGCGACAGTACTGCCTGACTAATTTTTCGATCATCTAGTACGTGACCAAGGTATTCGATGCTTATATTCAAAAACCGATCGGCTACGTTAAGAATGTTATTGTAGACGCCCAAACCTTCTTTAGGATTGGCCACCATGTTGACTAACAGTTTGAAGCGCTTCACTCGGTAGTCTTGGCTCATGACTTTCATTAGTGCATAAGCATCTGCAATACTGGTTGGCTCGGGCGTTGCCACGACAATTACTTCAGTGGCCGCAGAATTTAAGTACGTAACATCTGAATTAATTCCCGCGCCAGTATCGATGAGCAATACGTCGAACGAGAACGGCGACTGTTCGAGCCGTTCCATGAGAATGGCTTTTTCGGCCATGGAAAGCTGTGTCATCTTAAAAATGCCGGAGGAAGCCGGAATGACTCGAATTCCGCCAGGCCCGGTTAACATTACTTCTTCGATTGTTTTCGTTCCCTCAAGAACATCGTACAGAGTTCCCTTAGGTTCCAAGCCCATTACGATATTCAGGTTCGCGAGACCAAAATCCCCGTCTAATACCAAAACCTTGTGCCCCAACCGTTGCAGCAAGACCGCCAGGTTCGCTACGATGTTCGTTTTCCCGACGCCTCCCTTGCCGCTAGTTACTGAGATTACACGTATTGGTTTGAACGTCTGGGGTCTTATGGCGACCCGTCCGTGCATCAGTCGGCGAAGTGTGTCCGCTTGATCCTGTCTCTTACCGCTTCCATGTTGTTCCATCGCAATGCTCTCCTTCGCCGTTGTTTACAAATCTAAGATCAAGCTCGCCAAACGCTCACGCGACGCGACTTCAATGTCTTCGGGCACCCGCTGACCGACAGTGAAGTACGTCAACGGTAATCCAGACCTTTGAGCAACGTTGTAAATGCATCCGTAAGTAGTACATTCATCGAGTTTGCTAAAAACCACGCCCTTAGGGTCGAAAATGCTAAAACGCGTCAATATGTCGTAAAGCTCTTGGTCCCTAGTGGGAGCACTCAAGATCAGCAACGACTCTACGCCCGCGCTTTTTAATATTTTTTGCATTTCTAAAAGATTCTCGGTGTCTCGTTGCGACCGACCGCTCGTATCGATCAAGACTAGGTCCATTGGCTTGAACTCTGCCAATGCCCGTTCGAGTTCACTGGCGGTACCGGCTTGCCTAAAGGGTACGCCCAGAATTTTGGCATATGTGGCCAACTGGTCAGTGGCCGCGATTTTGTAGGAATCAATATTTATTAAACCTACTTTTAAACCCTTTTTTAAGATCGCCTGACTTGCGAGCTTTGCGATGGTCGTGGTTTTACCCACTCCAGTTGCGCCAACTAGGGCTAATACCTTTTTCTGATCACTCAGCACGTCCAGTGGCTGTTCTATGCGAATCCCGTTCATGAGTTCTACCGCCAAAGCGTCAAGTACGCGGTCGGGATCTCGCTGGGCTTCTCGCGGAAGTACCAGCGTCACGTGTTTAGTGAGAAGTGACGCGTATTTCTTTTCGATGCCGTTTCTCAGGAGATTCTGAAATTCCGCATAAACCGCATCGCCCGCACTTTCTGCGACGCGAGAATCTGCAATCATCGCCTGCTCGTTTTTGAGTTCTTCAACAATGTTTTTCAGTTGTTCCACTTCTGCTGCGAGTACTTTTTCTCGGTGCTGACTCTCGTTAGAAGAATAGTTCGCATAGGTATTACTGTTGTTAGGGGCAGTGTCATAAGAAGCAGGTGCCTCAGTGAAAACCCTTCCGTTGCGAGCATAGTTCGACGGAAGCCCTGCGTCCGTTGATTGCGCCTTCGAGACTGCAGCTTCGTCGTCGTCACCGATGTCTGCGTAGCGCCGCGGCTCGGGATTAGCGGTTTGAGCACTTGCACCAGAATGGCGAGCCTGTTGGCTTCGTTCTTTTCTGCGTTGTTCTTTTTCTGCGTCGCGCTCTTCGCGCTCTCTACGAGCTTGAATCCGAGCCTTTGCTTTATCGATGTAATATTCACCTACTCGGTCGTAAACCTCTGACTGTTTACTCGCCGAGAATTTTTGAATCTGCTCATTAATCGGACCAGTCATGACTTTATCGGTCACTTTTTTCTTAAGAAGCGATCGATCGGCCACCGCCGCGGTAACCTCGACCGATGCTTTCGAGAGCAGCCCAAATCCTTTTTTGTGATTTTTAGTCGACAAAATTATGGCTTCGGGTCCAAGCTCGGTTTTAACAAGCTTCAGAGCTTCCTGCATTGTTTGGGCCTCGAACTTTTTAACCTGCATGACTCATCCTCACTGTGGAAAAAGACTTAATAGGAATATTGGGTGAAATCTCGTTGTGAGATAGCACGACCAAATGTGGAATAAATTTTTCGACCAATTGCCGAATGTGAGCGCGGATCACCGGCGACACCAAAAGAACCGCGTTGGAGTTCACCATCACCATTCGCTCTGCTTGAGCGTTAAGTTCCCGTATGAGATTCTGAACAAAACCGGGCTCAAGCGACAACTGCGGCCCTTGATCGGTTTGAATCAATCCCGAAGCGACCTGTTCTTCTAATGATCGCTCCAACGTGATCAACGGTAACTCGCCGCCCGAATTAAGAAGCTTTTTGGTAATGCTCCGAGCGAGAGCTGATCGCGAGTACTCGGTCAACAAAAGGGCATCTTTAGTCTGTGCGGAATGATCAGCCAGTGTTTCAAGAATAGTGCGAAGGTCTCTAATACTCACCCCTTCACGCAAAAGATTTTGACATACTTTCAATACCGTACCCACTGGAAGCAGCGTTGGAATCAGTTCTTCCACCACTTTCGGGTGATTTTGCTTCACGACATCGATTAGATTTTGAATTTCCTGACGTCCCAAAAGTTCATGCGCATGCTTACGAATTAGCTCGGTCAAGTGGGTGGCAATAACAGTAGATAAGTCCACCACGGTGTAACCTGCGATTTGAGCTTGTTCTTTTTGTTTGGCGGTAATCCAAATCGCAGCCAATCCAAACGCTGGTTCAGTGGTGGGAACTCCAGGGATTCGCTCAGAAGCATTGCCAGGGTCCATGGCTAACCAATGGTCGACCATGAGCTCACCCTGAGCAATCGTAACGCCTTTTAACTGGATAATGTACTCGCCCGGTTTAAGCTGTAAGTTATCGCGAATTCGCAGTGGTGGAATGATTACACCTAAATCCAGCGCGAACTGTTTACGAATGTGAGTGATACGTTCAAGGAGTTCGCCGTTTTGTTCAGAATCTACAATCGAAATCAAACCATAACCAACCTCGAGTTCGAGAACATCGACCGGCAAGAGGCTTTCGAGCTTTTCTTTTTGGGGTTTGAGTTTTTCGAGTTCCTCACGACGTCTATTAACTTCCGCGACTGATTTTTCTTTTTCGGTGAGTCGATATGCCAAGTATCCAGCAGCGAAGGACATCGTCACAAACGGCAGAAACGGTAACCCTGGAATTATCGCCATCACGAACATAACAAACGCAGCGACCATCATTGCTTTGGGTTGCGCAGTGAGCTGAGACGTAAATTCGCGCGAGAGATTCTGACCCGAAGCGGCGCGCGTGACGATCATACCAGCAGCAGTTGAAATAATTAACGCAGGGATTTGAGTTACCAGACCGTCACCGATGGTGAGTAAAGTGTAGGTGCTGGCGGCTTCGCCCAGCCCCTTGCCCTGCTGAAGGGTGCCGATTAAAATACCGCCAATCACGTTGACGAGAACAATTAATATTCCCGCAATCGCGTCACCGCGCACGAACTTACTGGCACCGTCCATCGCGCCGTAAAAGTCAGCCTCTCGTGCAATCTCTGATCGCCGTTTTCGGGCCTCTTCTTCGTTAATCACACCGGCGTTCAAATCGGCGTCGATCGCCATTTGCTTGCCGGGCATCGCGTCCAACGTGAAGCGTGCAGCTACTTCGGCGACGCGGCCAGCGCCTTTAGTGATAACGATGAAGTTAATGATCACCAAAATGATAAAAACGATGATCCCGACCGCGTAATTACCGCCAACGACGAATTCACCGAAACTTCGTATCACGTCACCGGCTGCGTCGACTCCTCGGTCGGCGCCGTGCAGCAAAATCAATCGTGTGCTCGCCACGTTTAGACTGAGCCGAAACAATGTGGTGAGTAAAAGCAGGCTCGGAAACGAGCTAAAATCGAGCGGTCGCTGGGTATAAAGTGCCGCTAACAAAAGTACGACGCTTAGCGCAATCGAACTCGACAACAAAATATCGACTACAAATGCCGGAAGTGGCAAAACCATGACGATCAAGATCGCCACGATTCCGACGGCGAGTACCATGTCAGAATTTTGAATGAAGCGCGACATGAGCGGATTGCCGACTTTTACGTCGCCCGCTGCACCCTTTTTCGCGTCTGCTGTTGCTGCCCCTACTTTGGCTTCTGCCACCGATAAATCCTTTTATCTCGGTCAGTTAGTTTCACGGACTTTGTGGACGGGGTCCCTGCGAACCCATTTTTTTGCCACGAAGTTTGTACACATAGGCCAAGATTTCCGCCACGGCCTGATACAGCGACCGGGGAATCACCTGACCTACCTTCACATGTTTATACAAAGTTCGGGCCAAAGGTTTGTTCTCAACGGTCGGTACACCGTTTTCGCGTGCGATTTTTTTTATACGCTCGGCAAGATAATCCGCTCCCTTTGCAATTACTTTTGGCGCCAAATTTTCTTCGGGTGAATAAACTATCGCGATCGCAATGTGAGTTGGGTTTGTAATCACCACATCGGCCTTTGGAATTGCCTTCATCATGCGACGCCGAGCCGTTTCACGCTGAATGGACCGTACTCGAGCCCGAATCTGAGGGTCACCTTCGCGTTCTTTTAAGTCTTGTTTTGCCTCGGACTTGGTCATCATGGCTTGCTTGCGGTAGCGGCGCCATTGAATCCAATAGTCCAGCGCAGCGGTGGCTAGTAGCACCACAACCACGCCCAGCAGACTCTTCCAGGAAACGACCCCGATGAAATTTAAGGTCTGGGAGGTCGACAATTGTACAGCACTCGCAAACTGCTCTAGGTGCGAGGAAATGGCTAAGTAGACCGCGGTGACTACCACACAAAGCTTTGTGAAGGACTTACCTCCTTCGACCAGACTCTGCATCGAATAGACCTTTTTAAAGCCAGCGGCGGGGTTGATGCGCTGAAAATCCGGGTTCAACACTTCGGTGGACAACATGAATCCCACTTGCCCAATCGAGCCCAGTATTCCGAATAAAAATGCCGTCAAAGCCACCGGAATAAAACAAAGAAAAAGCACCTTTCCTGCCCGAGTAAAGAAATCAATGTAAGCCGGCCAGTCTTCGAGCGTTAGTTTCGAGGCGAGGTCTTTCGAAAATACCTCACGCATGAGGGTCGACAGCTCAGAAACGGCCATATTTGAAAATAAATAGAGCGCGCAAGAAACGCCCAACAGCACCAGAGTACTCGTTAGGTCACGGCTTTGAGGTACGGTGCCTTTTTTTCGCAACTCTTCGAGTCGCTGCGGTGAGGGTTCTTCTGTTAAGTCATCGAGAGACCGCTCTTCGTATTCTGCCATCTAATTCCCCAACAGCGTCATGAAAGATCGCAACTGCTGCGAATATTCCTCGAACTGAGTGCCCACTAACGCATGAAAGCCGGGCAAACTAACCGCGAATATCATTAAGCCTACCAAAATATTGGCAGCAAAACTTATTACGAGCATGTTGATCTGCGGTACGGCCCGCGACACCAGGCCAAATGCCAAATTGACTAACAACATTACAATCAAGACCGGCGCAGCAAGGTGCACCGAAAGGAGAAGCACTTTTTCGGTAAGATCGATTAGAGTACGAATCATCGTATCCCCTTTCGACAGCACTGGTAATTCACCAAGCGGAATCAACCGAAAAGAATCCATAATAGAATTGACGTAAACGTGATGGCCATCCATTGCCAGAAACAAAAGTGCAGCCAAACCATACTGAAACTCAGCCAACGCAATGGTTTGAGTCTCAGTGGTAGGATCGAGCACTGAACCCATAGAAAATCCCATCTGCGTTCCCATAAAATAACCAGCCGCTCGTACCGCATCGAATATCCAACGCGCAAAGAAACCCAACAGCAATCCGACAAACAACTCTGACACTACCGCGCCAACCAGGAGCCCGGTAGATTGCGATTTCACGTCTGAAAAACGAAGACCGCTCTGCCATAGAGTGGGAAAAACCACAAAGCTCATAGCGACGCTAAACAGAACTTTAATCGTCGGTGGTACGGTGCGATCACCAAAAAGTGGGAGGAGCGCAATAATAGCTGACACGCGCACCAAAACAAAAAATGCGGTCATCAATTGCACTTCATTTATTGGAAACAAGTTCATGCTAACCCACTACTCAACGTCTAGTTATTGGCAATGTAATCTGGAATCTGTTGAATAAGTTCCGTGGTGTAAGTCGTAATCGTTTCAATCATCCATGGAGCAGTTACGACCAAAACAATGCTAATTGCCAAAATCTTTGGGACAAATGACAACGTCGCTTCGTTAATTTGTGTAACTGCTTGCAGCATTGAAATCGCGATACCTACTATCATGGCCACCAAGAGTATCGGGCCTGCTAGAAATATGGCCACCTTTAAGGCTTCGTGTCCTATACCTAAAATGAGATCTTCGCTCATTGTATCCTCTCTCAACCAAATGACTTCACTAGTGAACCAACTACGAGTTGCCAGCCATCGACCAAAACAAACAGTAACAACTTAAAGGGCAAGGAAATCACAACCGGCGGTAACATCATCATGCCCATGGCCATCAAAACACTGGAAACCACCATGTCGATCACGAGAAACGGTAGATACAGCAAAAACCCCATCTGAAAAGCGGTCTTAAGTTCGCTCAAAATAAACGACGGAATTAAGACGTACGTAGGAACGGCGTCACGGTTCTGAGGTCTTCCTAACTTCGCCATTCCCATCATTGCTTCAATGTCTTTTTCCCGTGTTTGCTGAAACATGAATGCACGCATTGGAGACTCTGCTTTCGACAGTGCGTCCCATTGCGTTAGCTGATCTTTCATATAGGGCTCGATCGCCGTGGTCTGAATATTTTTAAAAGTTGGCGCCATTACAAAGAAGGTGAGAAACAACGATAGTCCCACAATTAATTGGTTGGGCGGCATCTGCTGAGTACCAATTGCTTGTCGTAAAAAACTAAGAACCACCACGATGCGCGTAAATGAAGTCATCAAGATCAATATCGCGGGCGCAAGCGAAAGCACCGTGAGCATCACTAAAACTTTTAATGCATTCGCTACTTCGGTAGGTTTACCAGCCTCGGTCAGACCAAACGAAAGAGTGGGGATACCCAACGTGCCAGCATTGCCCGAACGTTGCACCACGTTCGCGTCTTGGGATGAAGTCTTTGGCGGGCCCTGCGCGACTGGTTGACCCGAGGTATTTAAGCGAGCGGTTTGCGCGTTGGTAGCATTGGAAAACATCAGACAAAGCAGTGAAAGCGTTAATAGTATTTTCACCGTGCTCATCTAATCATCGCTCCTAATTCAACGGCTTTAAATTGGTTAACTTTTCTCGAATACCGGTGCGGACCGTGCTGGTAGATTCAGCGCGTGAAATTTCAACACGGTCACGTGTGCGTTCTGTTGCACTCATTAATGCATCTTGCGGGCCAGCACCAAAGTCTTTTGGACCGTCATAGCGTGCAGTTAAAGGTAGTTTTTCTTTTGTTTCTAACTTCGGTTCGTCATCGGAAAGGTCAACCAGCTTCTGAGAAACCGGGTCCTTTGCGTAACTGGTAAGGTGTTTTTCAAAGGTACCATTCCAGAAGCGCTCTTCTAAAAACTTGTCGACTGCAACTTCAGCTCCGATTTTCGAAATAAGCGAAATATTTTCGTTAGAAACGCCGACGACCATGTACTCGCCGGTGACTTTTACCAGAGCGATACTTTTCTTATTACCAAGATAGTGAGTCGCGACAACTTGAATGAGCCGTTCTTTTTTTCCAAAGGGAAGTTTGCCGATTCGGCTGGCATACCGTTTTAATAGAAATACTCCGGCGCCGAACAGTCCCAATACCCCGCCCAACACTAAAAACATTCTCAGAAAGTGGCGACTAGGATCGCTTTTGGTACCCACCTGTTTCCGTTCTTGTTTATCGATGGAAGACACGTCGGTGGTATTGGTAATGGGCGTCTCGTTCTTTGGTTTTACGACCGAGTCTGGATTTTGAAGATCAATCTCTGCGGTTTTTGCTAAAACTTCAGCAAGCGCTGCATCGCGCGTAACCACTTTTTCGGAGTTTACTGCAGGGCCACCCGCGGCACTGTCAATTCTTTTGCTAGTCTGAACGACTTCCGATGGGGCATTTTTCTTGAGAAATATGCGCACCACATTGTTTGAGGTATTCCACACGCTCACGGTACCTTCGGGGGGTTCCTGACCGCGGGCAATAATTCGAATACGACTGGTGTTTTTAGCAAATGGATAAGCAAACACTTTTTCGAGCTCCGGAACCCGCAAAGCTAGCGTTTTTCCAGAGTTCATCTTCGCGTTCTTGGCTACGGCTTGCACGAAGTTACGTTCCTTACTAACTGCAATATTTTTGGCGGAATATGGCTGACTAAATACTAAATCAAAAGACATGCCCGCTACCGAAGACGTCGCTCGAACATCCACGATTCGTGCATCTGGAGTGCGGGCTTCGGCTAAATTGAAAACTACTAGCGCTAGAAACAGACCAACACATTTAATCAAGCCCAAACCCCGTTTCATGACTCACCTTTATTTCAACTGTTCGATACGTTCGACGGGCGAAATAATATCCGTCAATCGAATGCCAAACTTTTCGTTCACCACAACTACTTCTCCACGAGCAACTAACTTTTCGTTTACTAGTACCTCGAGTGGTTCGCCCGCAAACTTCGAAAGCTCGATCACTGAGCCTTGCGCTAACTGCAAAATGTCGCGAATGAGCATTTTAGTGCGACCTAATTCGCAGGTAACCCGTAGTGGAATGTCGAGAATAAAATCGAGGGTTTGAACTGGGGCTCGATCGCTTTGTTTTTTGGGTGCAACCGGAGCTCCCGCCTCGCCGCTTCCTCCGGCTGCTGCTCCGCCAGCATCTCCCGCCGGAGCATCTGCCGCTCCGCCCATTGCCGAAGCTATCGCCGCCGCATCGTTATTCATTGCCGCTTGTTCTGCTGCTTGATCCGCCATTTTTAATCTCCCTTTTTAATCCAAAACCGGCCGCGTAATCTGAACCGCCCGATTGCCTCTAGAAACACCAAATAAACATCTGAACTTCCCTACTCCCTCGAGCTGAAGATTGAGTTCGCCATCGGCATCTTGAGTGAGTGGAATAATATCGCCGATATTTAAATTTACTAAATCACCAACAGTAATTGTAGTTTCTCCGAGATTCACTACGACCTCGGATTCAACATTCTGAAGATGCTCACTCATGGCCTTGGTCCAAAGTTTGTCTTTGCTGTCGGTCTCAGCTTGAAACGTAGCGTTTAATTTTTGTTTGATTGGTTCGATTGTTGAGTAGGGAATTACCAGTGCGATCGTTCCACTAGCATTTTCCAGTTCAACTTCGAAAGTTGTCGAAATGATCACGTCACTCGGCGGTACCACGCCCACGAATTGCGGATTCACTTCGGTTCGCACGAAACTGATGCGAGTCTTATGTACCGGCGCCCAAGCCTCTTCCAGGTCACTGATCGCAAGGTCCATAACTTTCTTGATGATCGAGAGTTCAATGTGGGTGAACTCTTTTCCTTCGATCTTAGTGTATGGGCGATCGGTCCCACCAAAATAGGAATCGACCAAAGCGTAGGCCAGTTTACTTTCAAATACCAAAAGCGCTGGCCCTCGTAGTGCCTCGAATCGCATGATACTCATGCACGACGGGATCGGCAGAGTGTTCACGAACTCGCCAAACTTCAATAAGTCTGTTGAAATAATTGAGATACTGGCGATTTTTCGCAAACTATTACTTAAACTAATCCGAAACAAACGTATGAATCGCTCGTATATGATATCGAGCGTTGGCATGCGTCCGCGAATTACGCGGTCTTGATTTGTTAAATCATAAGCGGCAATTTCCGGCTCACCGGGCTCACTACCCCCGCCGCCGCCTTGAACCGCGCCGGTTTGATCAGCGCCTGGATTTGCGCCAAGATCGACGTTCCCGTCGCTCACGGCACTTAGTAGCGCATCGACTTCACTTTGTGTGAGGACTTGATTCACACTGGCCTCCTAATTGCTGATCGCAAAGTTGGTGAAATACACACCTTTAATTTTGCTTTGCAGCATAAAACTATTCACTGCTCGCCGGATATCGTCTTTTAACTGTTCGCGTCCTTCCGGTGCGTTTAACTCAGTAGCTTTTTTTGAATTCAAAAGATTGATTACCGTGTCTCTTACGCGCGGTAGCTTAATGTTAAACTCCGCGTCAGGAACCCCCGGTTCTAGCTCTACCGACACGTTCATGCGCACATAACGAGGGCTGGTGCCTAGACCACTAGATAAGTTTACGGTAAATGGCTCGAGCGCCATAATCTTACCAGCATCGGAAACCGCTGGTGCGGCTTTCGAGTCTTTTCCACCGGCGCCGTGGTCGTCTTTCTTGGCTTCGCCCCCACCACTCGCAGCTGCGCCATGACCTTTGTCATCCAACACCATGTCTTCGACCGTTGGTTTGGCTTTCTCTTTTTGAAACGCCAGAAATAACACTGCGATTACGCCCAAGGTGGCAATTAAGTTTACTAACGCCACGATCATTACGAGCTTACTACCGCCGCCACCACTCGGTGCCGGTCCTGCTGCTGATGTTTCTGCTTGCTCTGCCATGGTAAGCCCCTTTCGCCCGGAGCTAAGAAAAGCAAAGCATATGCCATGCGTTGTGAGCAGCCACTCTATGCGCGGCAACACTTGCCAACTACGGAGCAATTCGCCGAACAACTAGAAACAATTTACCGCGCCAATCGAATTAGACGTGCAGCCTATGTCGTGGGCCTAGCCAAAACTTTGACTCTCCGTGATATCCAAGCGTCAAAACAACACAAAACCGCAACCGAATTTACGGTCGAGTATTTTCGAATTTTCGGCAGAACTTGCAGTCTACGCTCTTATGAGACGTCTTGGTACAACTAAAGGGATGTGGTGTGTTCTACGAAAACCCTTATCACCGCAAAGGGGGGCCGCGCGTTCGTGTATTTTGAACGACTCTCTCTAGGCACTCGTACGTCGATCGTACGTTTTTTCGCGATGTTGTTATTCGCGTTGGCGCTCAATTGCGTCTACGATGTGCTTTGCTACGCGCAATCGGGCCCACCCGTTCCATCAATGAATCGCGGGTTCAGTGGTGGTTCGTCGCGCGGCAGTGGTAGTCGTGGCGGAAGAGCAGGCTCAATGGGTTTTCGTTTTGGCCCAAGTTACTTGTCACTCGCGCACAAACAATCGAACGCATCGGCCGTCACGTATTCTGCGCTGGCGCCGGAACTCAACATAATATTACCGCTCAGCCGATCTACCTTCCTCGAGGGCGGGGGCTACTACTCCGCATTAGAAATCGGCAACAGTACTTCGGCCGACATTACTTATTGGAGTGGTTTCGGACGATTAATTTTTCCATTCATTTCGGGAAGAAAAAATAATTGGTACCTCGGGCCCGGGGTGTTCTATCGGACTATGACAGTTTCTACAAATAATTTTGGTTATCAAGATATCTCAGGACCCGACATTAGTACTTACCTTGAGTTTAATCTCAAAAGAAAACAACGCATTCAAATAGGTGGGCGATACGGCTTAGTTTACACTGGAGAAATAGCGGTAGGTGCCAGCCGCGAACTAAACGGATTTTTAAAAATCGCGCTACCTGTGAAGAAAAACTTCTTTACCTTTCAGTTCGACTACACCAAAACCACCGCTGAACTCACAACAACCACCAGAACGACCGTCACCGTGAATTCGACAGTGATGAGATTTAGTATTCTATTTGGCAAGTAACAGCATTGGCTTATTTGTAGTGGCTACTTAGACGGTGCGAGAATGAAATGCACTTCGAACTTAATGCCGCGCACACCGAGCCTGCCGGCCGGAAATTCAAACAGTCCAGGCGACGCAAGGTAGTTAAAATAAGTTAGCTCTAGACCCCAAGCACTAGAACTACCTCTTCCGGCATCATCTTTATACCAGTCAAAGCCGGCCGCTAACCAATAACCGTATTTCAAGGACGCCTGATTGGTCGACTGAGTTGCTGGTGGACTTGTGAGATTGGCCGCAAAAAAACCCAGTGTGGGCCCAAACGAAAAATAAGGTTGCAGCATTTTTTTCATCAAATTAATTCGAAGACCCAGGTCATACATCCCAAATATTAAATTGTAGGCGCTTCCCACGCTGCCAAATTGAGTGCCACCCACCCCAAGGCCTACGTCAAAGGCATTTACGATATTGAATGTTTTCGATGTGAGAGCTGCAGTTGAAAATCCGAGTAGAAACCCATAGGCCGGCACTACATAGCCACTGGTCGCGCCGCTGAAAAGCGGCAGCCCTAGACTCCAGGCGTTTTCAAAGCGCGCTGCCCGAGCAACGCTCGGCTGCGCGACGAACAGGACAAAAATCGCGATAAGAATCTTTTTTTTGCTTTTCATTAAAATCACGCTTGCGGCGGCCGCCAAAAGCGACCGCCGCAACCGTAAATTTTAGCTATTATTTACGCATATTCAAGACTTCGGCCATGAGTTCATCGGCGGTTGTGATCGCACGAGCGTTCGCTTGGAACGATCGTTGAGCGGTCATCAAGTTAATAAACTCCGCAGCAATGTCCGTAGTCGAACCCTCAATAGACTTGGCAGTAATTCTACCTCGCCCACCATCTCCAGGTTTTCCGATAAACGCTTGGCCAGAGTTTTTCGACTCCCGATACTGGTTCTGACCTTTCTTGAAAAGGGCCTCATTGTTCTCGAACTTACCAATCGCAACTTGCGCCAGATTGAGCGTTTCGCCGTTGGTAAAAATCGCCGACAATACACCATCGTCGTTGAACGAAAGACCTGCGACCGTTCCTGCGGTGTACCCGTCTTGAGTGTGCTTATACAAGTCGGAGTTCGTACCGTATTGAGTGGTTTGCAGACCATCGCCACCTTCCATCACAGTAAGACCGAAATTGAATTCAATCTTCTGCCCAGGCAATGCACCTTTATTGAAGTTGAACTCGTTTTTGTCTGTCGCAGCTTCTTGAAGTCGACCATCAGTGCCAAACTTCAATGTACCGCTCGCGGCTTCGACCAGCTTTCCTTTTTCTCCGCCTTGGACTTCTTCGCCCTTAACGACAGCATGCCATTTCCATTGACCGTCTTCGACTTTGTTGAAGTAAACGGTCACGAGATGCGCATTACCAGCCGAGTCATAAACGGTGAAACCGTTTGAGTACTTGCTAGTTTTGTCTGGATTCTCGAGATTGAAGTCTAGTCCTTTTTCTGCCCGAATATCCAAGTTCATCGAAAGATTTACTTTGGACGTACGTTTGGCGTCGATCACGGTACGATCTAGTTTTATCTCAGTGAGCTTGTTGGTGATAAGGCCGTTTTCGTCAGCCTGGAATCCCATCACTCGCGCACCTTCTAAACTTGTGAGACGTCCGTCTTTGTCAAAGTTGAATACACCGTTACGAGTAAAACATCGGCCTTCGGGACCATCCAACACGAAAAAACCGTCGCCCGAGATTGCAAGATCTGTAGCGCGGTCCGTTTGTGTTAAAGACCCTTGTGCGAACACCGGGTTAACGTTCGAGAGCTTAGTACCACGACCAATTTGGTTACCTCCCAAAATACCCTTTAGTGATTTTGCAATCACGTCTTGGAACTCTGGTCTTGAGGTTTTAAATCCAGTCGTATTGGCATTGGCGAGGTTGTCGCCGTAGATTCCGAGCGCTTCACCGTTTGCTTGCAAACCGCTAACGCCGGTATAGAGAGACGATAATATACCCATTTTTAGCCTCCTTGCTATCTTGGGATTCGATCAATCAAAGTGATATTCGATCACTTTTTATTTTTGGAGGCGCCCTTGGTCGAAAGTTTCATAAACCTCTTCCGCGGACCCGCCTACCGTTCCATCCTAGAACTCTAAACGATCACTGCTCCTTCAATATTCGTGAACACATTTCCCTGCATTGAATTAATATCCATCGCTGTCACGACCGTACGATTCTTGACACTCACAATAAACGCCGCATCTTTTGTAAGAATAAGCGTATCGTCAAGACCCTTCGCTGCTGCCCGATCTACTGCTTCACCAAGCTTACGCATTTCATCGGCTCCGAGATTCAACTTACGACTTTGAATTCTTGCTGAAGCGTGAGCCGAAAAACGTAAGGGTTCGGCAATTGGTTTTTCGAGCTGATTTCCCAGAATCTGACTGAAACTTTCGTTACTTTCGATTCCTTTAGTGCCAATTGGGTCGGGCGCCTGGGTGTTTTCACGATTAACTATATTGCCAGGGCCGCCAGAAACATTGGGAATTAAAAACGTGTTCGACACTTTCATACCTCCTTTCTTTTTTTGGTACTACCTTACCAGTTTCCTACAATTCCCCCGTCGTTACTAGGGGGCAAACTTGGGTTGCTCGGTAAATCCGGCCGAGCGCCACCTTGAATCTTCGCCGCGTTAGGATTAGCTGCCGTTAGATCATTCAATTTTTCAAGTTGCGCAGCTATTTCCTGATTACTGAGCGGCTGTTCGATTTGGGGCTTTTGACTCATAGCCTGAATCATTTTCATATTCATTGGCGCATAGGCTGCATCACGGCCCGGTACGTAGTCTTCGACCGCTCGTTCACCTTCGTCGGCGTCGTTCGACGCTTCGGTATTCTCCCCACTGTTTTCACCGGGAGTTGCGGCCGCTTGGGCACTATTTTGAAGCGCTTGCTGAATCGCTCCAAGGTCAATGTCCGGCGCACCGGCGACCCCGTGCTGGGCAGACGCGCCTTGAGCCTGACTACGATCCACGATCTTCGACACGTGTTTCAGCAGAATTTTTTGTGGTTTTCGAATATCGCCAATGAGCAAAACTGTATCTTTACCTTCGTAAGCAACGCCGTGCACGACGTTGGTGTTTAGAGTCTGAACTGGAATACTTTGATTGCGCTCATTGAGCGCGGTAACTTGAATCATGTAGTTGCCGTTGGGAGCGTTGGTATTGTTCCCGCGTTTACCGTTCCAGGCTACGGTTTGAGTGCCTTTTTTCATTTCGCCGTATTCAATCTCGCGTACAGTCTCGCCGCGCTCGTTTAGAATCATGAGTCGAACTTTTTTGGCATCTGCTGGCAAATCAAAACGCAGATCGGAATACTTGCCTTCTTTGTGAACAAACCGACTCGAATCGGCTGTAACGTATTTTCCAATCAATCCCGCGGCTCCAAGGTGGTGAAGCGGTTGTTGCGACTCCGAAAGTTTTTCAAGGTTCGAGTTTACGTTCATCATTTGCTCAAGCGCTGAAAACTGCGCCATCTGCGAAGCCATCTGTTCGTTCTGATAAGGTTTGGTAGGATCTTGGTGTTGAATCTGGGTAACCATGATTTTAAAAAACTCGTCTTTTCCGAGTTTTTTAACAGGTTCACGATCTTTTTGTTCCGGATGGCCGTATTCCTTGGCTATACGTTCAAGCACTTCACCACGTTGATCGTCATGGCCAACTTGAGACGCCGGTTTTAATGTATTGATCACCACTCACTCCATCGGAATTGGAGAATCCGTTCTGGGCCAGTTCCAGTAACGGATTCTCAGTTCCATTTTAAACGCTATTTACGCGTTCGCTTGTGCATACTGCCACAGCTTACGCGCACGCTCTTCTCTACCGTTCATCTGGTCCTGCCATTGGGAATTGTAATCATCCCAACGCATGAATCCATCTTGGCGAGACTGATCAAATCCGGAACCTTGGCCACCGCCCTGATTACCGGAATTCGACAGACCCGTCCACTGACCGGAGCTTACGCTACTCACCGAACTTCCGACGCTCGTGCTCACTGGGCTAGACGCCAACCATGAACTGCTGGCGGTCAGTCCTGTCTCACGATTCACATCGATACGATCTACTTGAAAACGCGAAGCCTCGAGAATGCCCTTCAATTCAGGCGCATGCCTCGAAAGCAATGCTTGAGCCTCGGCGTTGTCCGCATCGAGAGCGACCTTCAGTTTACCCTGATGGTTACTTACTGAAATCGTAACTTCACCAAGGTGTTCCGGCATTACGCGAATGCGAATACTTCCGCCTCCGCGACTCGCCAAATCCCCTACTCGCATCGCCATCAACGCAGGACTACTTAGATCGACCGTCCCCGGCGTAGACTGTGCGGTTACCAAAGACCCGAGAGCCTTCGTTTCACCTGCACTTGAGTTCTTAGATTCTATCGGATGCGACCACTCCCGTACCGACGGAATCAACATCTCGAACTCTTTACGTTCTACACTTGGTGCGTTGTTCGCTTCACGCCCCGAATCAACCGATTTCAACTGAGCCTCGACTCGTTCGCCCAACACCTTAGCACTACCTTTTTTTGCCTGTCTTTCGACGCGGCTATTAACGTAGTCCTCACTGTTGGCTAAAGAAACCCCGGGGTTTCTTGCTGGAATAGCTCTCTGCGCGGAATCATCACCTTTGCCTTCTACTGAAAGAACTTGCACAGGTGACTCCCACTTGGGCACTACTCCGTTTTCCACCGGAATTTTACCTTCGGCACTCGGCATTGGTGCAACTTGACTTTCTGGTCTCGTCGACTTGGCGAGATTCACGGGCGCGGCCCTGGAACTCGTAGGATCCTTTCGCCCGCCCGGTACTCTCGACTCATGTTCGGTTCCAGCACTCGTTACACCAACGTTCGAAACCACGACGGCACTCGGTGCTGAATTCGCTGGTGTCACTGCCTGCATTACATTCGGTTCGCTAACTTCTAGCGAATCTTTTGCATTCAGATCCGACAGCCAATCAAGGGCCGAACGTGTATCCGCCGAAGCAGTCTCGAATTTCTCGGTCCCACTTTCACGACCTAACGTCTCTTTTTTGATGGACCTCAAACGTGGATCGTTGTGAGGACCGAGTACGTTTTTCGACGTCTCGCTACCCACAATTGATTCGTTCGGTAATCGCACCCGCTCTCCCACCATCGATGGGAACTTCGAGCCGTTGGTCGTTGCTCCCAAATTCAGCTTCTTTAAACCCTCGGTCAAACTCGGTGTCTGACCGTCCAGATTCATTGGCTGTTTCGGAAGTTCGGTTTTTTCAATTGCGGTTTTCGGTAGTTTCGTCTTGGGCCCCTCCGTCAAATGAACAGGAACTTCTTTCTTCATTTCCGGAGTACCGACAACTTCTGGCATGGTCCCACTAATACTTGGCATCGAGAGCCCCAGTCCATTTTGAGTTGCCTCTAATGGGCTGAAGGTCGGTGCCGCATTCGCAGCCTTGAGAAATTGTCCGAAGCCACCTGGTTCCGCTTTTGAATACACATTTGCGCCAGGGGCAGTACTCGCTGCCCCAAGCGCGGCTTGAACTTCATTTTTTATGATCATTTTATCTGCTACCTCCTTTCTCAGATTTAACTGCCTTGCCAGCGTCGCCACTCGGCGCTCCGCCCCCGTCTTTCGACGAAGATCGGCTTTGACCCGCTGATTGTTCGGTGGCAGTAACGCTACTACTCTGGCTCGCTACTGTCCGACCTGATTTGTTTGAGTTTTCGTAATCTGGCTTCAGATATCCGGTGAGTTGTTCCGAAAGTCTCGCAGACCGGGACTTGTCCATGATATTCATAATTTTCGCTACACGCTTCGGGTCCATTCTTCCCAACACTTCAACCGACAAGTCATCGTCCAACGTTTCCATCACTTGGGCAGCGGACTTCGGAGCCATAGTTTCAAACACTGCGATCATGCGCGTAATACGCTCTTCACTCTGATCTCGCTTTTTCTTTAAATCACCGTTAATCTCAGCGCGTATTTCTTCGATCCGTTGAATACGCTTTTCGATCTCTGCACCTTGAGCGCTCAATTGTTCTTCACGTTCTTTAAGCAGCCGTTCACGCTCGTCCAATTCTTTTCGCCGTTTCTCGAGCTCCTGCGCTACTCGCCCTGTGTTATCATCTAAAACCGTTAGCTGTTGTTCCTCTCCACCGCCAGATGCATCGGAAGTATTCGGCCGCAGAATTTGAAGTAAGGCCATCAGTAAAATTGCTAGACCTAGTATTCTTACACCGAGTCGCGCTTTCGTCATTCCGCATCTCTTTTCTCGCGATTCAGAAAACTCGCTCGCATGATATACAAGTCATCTAACATTCGTTGCTCGTGAGCCTTAACGTCTTCTAGGTAGTTTTGATGACGTTTGGTTTTCAATTTTTCGAGTGCTTCACGTTTCTGGCGAGCCGCTACATATTCCTGCCGTTTTTTGTTTGTTAACTTAGTGCCACGCTCGATTTCTTGGGTTTTCCATCGAATTCGTATTTTGGTACCCGAAATAAAACCGTCGAGCACTTGAAATTCCGCACTGCTATTTTCTTTAACTCCCGCCAAACCGGAACCGTCGCGAACGGCTTGAACCAATTTTTTTTCGAGATCTTTTTTCTGATCCACTAGTCCCTGAAGTAATCTCTCGGCAATCATGAGTTCGCGTAGCTTTACATCCTCTTGTCGCTTTCGTTCCTGCAGTACAACTTCGAGTTTAAATTTAAATTTTTTCACGCCACAGTCCTCATAATTCCACTAAGATCCGCGACTGCGTTTTCTAAACTACTCTGCTCGCTAACTCCTTGTTTGAGGTAAGCGTTCATGCGTTCATGAACTGCAATTGCTTGGTCTAGTCTCGGATTTGAACCCTTGACGTAGGCACCAATATTAATCAGATCTTCGTGCGCCTTATAGGTTGCCAATAGGTCGCGAAATTCGCCCGCCGCCTGAGAATGGTTCGATTGAATCACATCACGCATGACGCGGCTCACGCTACTACTCACATCTATTGCCGGATAATGGTTCCGCGATGCTAGTTCTCGCGACAGCACTATGTGACCATCGAGAATCGAGCGCGTGGCATCTGCTATCGGTTCGTCCATGTCGTCGCCCTCAACCAACACAGTGTAGAGCCCGGTGATACTTCCGCGGCCCTCGCGCGTTCCCGCTCGCTCCAATAGCTTCGGTAAGGTTGAAAACACAGACGGTGTGTAACCCTTGCTTGCTGGCGGTTCGCCAGTGCTGAGACCAATTTCCCGTTGCGCCATTGCGAATCGTGTCACGGAGTCCATTAACAAAAGTACGTCGGCCCCACGGTTGCAGAAATACTCTGCGATAGTGGTGGCCAAAAATGCACCACGCATTCGTAGCAGCGGGGATTTCTCACCGGTAGCAACCACTACTACCGAGCGCTTTAGTCCTTCTTCACCGAGGTCGCGCTCTAAAAATTCCCGAACTTCGCGACCCCGTTCTCCGATCAACGCAATAACGTTAACATCGGCCTTAGTCTGCCGAGCCATCATGCCAAGCAGTACGCTTTTTCCAACGCCGGAGCCCGCCATAATTCCCATGCGCTGCCCTTTGCCGCAAGTAATCAACCCGTTGATAGCGCGAACACCTAAATCTAATGGCTGGGTTATACGTGAACGCTTAAGTGGATTTACCGGGTTCCCGTAGATTCCGCGCTGCTCGACTCCCTTGATTCCTTCGCCAAGCGGTCCGCGGTCGTCGATTGGGTCACCTTTACCATCGAGCACTCGTCCCAATAGAAAGTCGCCAACTTTTACGGTGGCTTCCCGTTCTAAGAGTACGATCTTACTACTGTTACTCAAGCCAGAAGCGTCATCGAGCGGCATTAGGACCACTCTTTTTTCCTTAAAACCAATGACCTCTGCACTTATTGAGTGAACTTGATCTTCAGAATGATGAGTGGTTCCAGGAATAATTTTTACTATGCTACCAATAGATGCCCCGGGAAGGTAACCCTCGAAGGTCAAACCAACGCTCTTACTGAGTTTACCGCGCTCGCGATAAAGTATCAGCTTCGCTAGTCGATCGTTATACGTCTTTTCATCGATCTTGTAAGGCGTTGACGTCATGTCACTTCTGAGGCCCCCAAAGTTTTCGCGATATTTTGTATTTGTACCTCGATTTTAGCGTCGATCTCGCCAAAATCTGTTTCTACTCTGCAACCCCGATTTACAAATTCTGCATCTAGCTCCACTGATATATTCTTTAGTTGTCCTAAAGTTTGCGCAAGATCAGCCTTAAGTTGCTCAGCGGCAGAAAATACCTCCGGCCCCACAAATATTTTAATATTCTCTTTAGTTCCGAGACGTTCCAGAATTTGGGTCACCAGCCGCCGAGTATAGTCATGGTCTTCTTTGATCTCGCGCAATATAACCATGCGCGCCAACCGAAACGTCATGCGCATTAGAAAGTCCTCGTTTGCTTTATATATTTCTTCCTTAGCCCCCTCTAAACTTCGAATGAGTCGATCGAATTGCTGGAGCATTGGTTGAGCGTCTTCCATCACTTGCGCTTTTGCTTCAAGACGTCCTTTTTCAAAGCCGGCTTTTTGGGAACTCTCTAGTTCAGCTTTTTTTAACCGTTCGATTTCTATTTTCGTTCGTCGCTGAACCTCTTTTTCGATGCGGGCTTCTTCTTCTTTTTCGACTGACAACGGACCACGAGTGAGTCGATTGAGACTAAAACGAAGATTTTTTTGATCGTCCAATTCCCGAAAATTTTTTTTATGTTCCGAATACGTAAGATTGCGATCATCTCTCAGATGACTGGGATCAAACTCATGAATGGTTTGCTCTTTCGGTAGTTCGATCGTCACAATATTATGCCCTTCGTGGGCCGCATTATCACCGACCTCGTCCGACGTGATGATCTTAAAATCTAATTTTCCGGGCATTTAGACTCCTTGTCTAATTTCGATCACACTAACGCGTCGGCTTCGCCACCACGGCTAATCATGATCTTACCTTCGGCTTCTAGACGTTTCGCGACATTTACGATTTCTTGTTGGGCAGTTTCCACGTCACTCAAACGCACGGGCCCCATGGCCTCCAGATCGTCTTTCAACAACTGACCGGCGCGTTTTGACATGTTTCTAAATATTTTGTCTTTAATCTCATCGGGCGCAGTTTTCAGCGCAACCACCAGTTTGTCGTTCGGTACCTCTTTAAGCAACTGCTGCATACCGCGGTCGTCGATATAAACAATATCTTCGAACACAAACATGAGTTTGCGTATCTCTTCGGCCAACTGTGGATCTTTTTCTTCCACTCGAGCCATAATGTTTTGTTCGGTGGTTTTGTCCATGACGTTGAGCATATCGGCAATTGGTTGTACGCCACCCAGTTGTTGGGTATCGATCGATCCCAGTGTTGCAAGTTCTTGTTTTAGTACCTCGTCCACCTGCGCAATGAGCGTCGGGCTAATAAAGTCGAGGTTTGCGATTCGCAGCACGACCTCGGTCTGAATGGCTTCCGGTAAACGCTTCAAGACGTCGGTTTTCTTATTGGAATCCAAGTGCGCCAAGATTAGTGCAATAGTTTGAGGGTGCTCGTTGATAAGAAAGTTTGAAAGCGTACGCGCGTCGACTAACTCAAGAGCTTCAAGAGTACGCGACCCTTCGATCACTGACAACTGACCTAATACCGTTCGCGCGCGTTCCTCGCCCAAGGTCGCCAAGATGAAATCTCGTCCGGAACCCTGACCGAATATAATTTCCTCTTCCTCGGAAATCTGCGCGTAGAAGTCTTCTAACACCTGACGAACTACGTTAATAGGTGCCTTTTGCAACGAACCCATCGACGCTACGATGCGTTTGATATCGTTATCTTTCATTTTCTTAAAAATCTGTGCGGTGACTTGGGTACCGAGAATATTTAAAAGCAGGGCAACTTTATCGAGCCCCGGCATGTCATCGTATCCCTGACTGACTTTTTCTGTAGTTTCGGCCATGACCTCTCCTTAGTCCACTGTCCCGTTCACTTACTTACTACGCTGGTTTCTTTGCACCCTTGCCACCGGCGGCTGACGCTTCATTTGCCGCAGCGGCCGTCTTCGAAGGAGCATGTACCCATTCATGCAATATCATCGCAGCCTTATGTGGATTGCCTTCGATCAAGGTAACAACTTTTTCCTTAATCATTTCGCCTTCAACTTTTTCTGGATCTACTTTATCCACGATTACTGGAATCGCCTCTTCTACTTCATGGATTTCTTCGTCCTCGTCCTGCATTTTTTCTAGCTCTTCAATAGTTTTGGGTAGAAAACTTTCCATGTTTTCAACCGTATTATCGGTAAGCCACTTCACAAAAGGACGAACCACGAAAACAAAGAACATCGCAATGATCAGGCCGATAACGGCGAACTGAACGACGTTACCCAACATCTTACGCCGTTCGTAGGCTGCGATCTGTGCGTCGGCGTCTTCAAGATCTTGACGTCGGAACTCCATATTTTTTATTTCAATAATATCGCCGCGTTTCGGATCGAGTCCCACGCTAGACGCGACAATCGTCTTAAACTCTGCCAGTTTTTCGTCGCTCCACTTTTGGAACTGTGCTGGGGCTTCTGCGCCTTTTTCTGGGTCTTTTATGTATTGCCCATCCAGCAACACTGCCACGGACATTTTCTTCACCGAACCCACTGGTTTAGAGGACCTCACCACTTTTTCAGGCACTGCAAAGTTCGTGGTTTCGAAAACTTTTTGGGTATTACTACGCACCTCTGGTGTGGTCGGAGGAGCAACCCCCGGCGTATTGGCTGCGGCACCTGGCGCCCCCATTGGTACCGGGCGCGATCCGTCCATTACATGATTTTCTTTTTGCTGAGATTTAACTGCGGCACCTTCCGCATCGTACTGAGTCTGCATTTCGGATTGTTGCGTAAAATCCATATCGAGCGCGACTTTCGCGATAACGCGACCTTCACCAACTACCCGTGTAAGAATGTCGACGATGCGATTTTCATACTCAGACTCTTGTTTCTGCTGAAACTCCAATAACGTTGCAGTTTGGCGAGCAATCGGGTCATTGGTATTTTTCGAAAGCATTTTCCCATTAGCATCAACGATCGTGACGTCACCAATTTCCATGCCTTCGACCGCATTCGCGATCATATGCGAAATTCCGGAAATCTGTTTGTCTGTTACTTGAATTCCTGGCTCAATATCTAGAACGACGCTCGCTTTTGGGGCTTTTTGGTCTTCACTAAAAGTTGACTTATTCGGGATCGCTAGATGCACCCGGGTACGCTTAACACCTTTTAAATTATTGATGGTGCGCATGAGCTCGCCTTCGAGCGCGCGCTTTTGGTTTACTCGCTGTACAAAACTCGTGGTCCCGAAATTTTGTTTATCGAATACCTCATAACCCACTACGCCTGTTTGCGGTAAACCCATGCTGGCTAGTTCTAATCGCAGGTCATAGACTGCCTCTGGGGGAATTTTAATTGTTTTGCCATCGTCTTCTACTTTAAATGGAATTTTCTTTTCCCGAAGAATACGCATGGTAGCTGTCGCATCTTCAGTAGCAAGATTAGTTTGCAAAACCTGGTAACTTTTATCACCCGTCCAATACAGTAGCGCTACGAGGGCGGTACCCACCGCGATCGCTGTTGTGATTAGTCCGACTTTTCGCCCGCCCGAGAGCGTTTTGAAAAAGTCCTTTAATTGGGTAGAAACCTTTTTTGCGAACTCAAACACGCGTCACCCTTTCTTAAAAACCTAAATTAAACCTGCATACGCATTACTTCGCGATACGCCTCAAGTACTTTATTTCGAACCTGCATTAACATTCGGAAACTCATGTCGGCTTTTTCCATGAGCAACATCGTTTCATGGATATTTTTATTGCGTCCCGCGACCATTTCTTTTACCGCGGTGTCCGCTTGATTTTGAATCTCGTTTACCTTTTCAAAGCTTTTATGCAGCATTTCGCTAAAGCTGTGTGCCCCGGGTGTTGGCGCCTCCGCACCAATGCTAGGGTTCGTAGGGCGCTCGATATTGCGCCCTTGATCCATGATGGACTCTACGTCGCCATTTTTTACAAACTGGCCAATTCGTTCAATTGTCATCGACATATTTGAGTCCCCTTAAAAATTGAGTTCACTCTACTTTCCAATATCCAACGCTTTGATCGCCATACTCTTTGCCGCATTCAGCGCCGTCGCATTGGCTTCATAGCTGCGAGTCGCCGCTATCATGTTGGCCATCTCCTCAACTGGATTCACATTGGGCATCGCTACGTAGCCGTCAGCGTTCGCCTGAGGGTGTTTCGGATTATAAACCAAACGGGCAGGCTTTTCGTCTTCGTGGACCTCCGTAACAATTACCCCTTGCGCGTGTTCGTCTAGTTTTCCTGCCAGAATTTCACCAAAGTTTTCGCGATCGGCCACCGCAGTAAATACCGGGTCTTTTCTACGATATGGTCCCCCGGCCTCTGTTTCAGTGGTCTCAGCATTAGCGATATTGCTGGAAATGGTATTCATTCGCGTTTGCTGGGCATTCATCCCTGAAGCGCTTATGCGCATGCTGCTAAAAAAGTCCATTATCTGCCTCCACCTTCATTAATAGCGTATTTCAGCAATCCGATTTTTCGCCGTAGCGCCTCGGTCGCTGTGTCATATTGAATTTGGTTTTCCGCCATTGCCACTTGTTCGGCGTTGCGGTCCACGGAGTTGCCGTCTAGATTCACCACGCCATTTGGATTGTCATAAATAAACGGTTCGATGCGACCGGGGTCCATTTTAGAAAAGTGCTCCGGTGAACTCGCCTCCATCTGAAGACGACCGGAAATTTCGAGCGCGTTACGTAGCGCGTCTTCGAATTCCATTTTCTGAGACTTATAGTTCGGAGTATCCGCGTTCGCGATATTAGATGCTATGACCGTTTGATTAGCCAAACGCATATTAAGCGCAGCCTGCAAACCGCCGATCGTCGAGTCGAATAAATAGTCTGCCACCTGACACAATCCTCCGAAGAGAAGATAAAGCAAACGTCAGGCCACCTTCTAAGCGACATTCTAAAACACCGAAACACTGGGAAATCACTTCCAGAATTCATGATAATTCTCGTATTTCGGGTAAAAAGTTCCACTCGAGCGAGCGGGAGGAGGAAGACTTTGTATCAGACGAACTCTTCCGGTGCCAAATTTTTGAGTGTCAAAGCGCCGACGCCGCCCGGGTGCCGATTTCGGTGAATTTCAACTGCAAGATAATCAAGCGTGCTGCCTCTTCGCGCCTCAAAATAGTGGAAGCCACAAACACTCGTTCCAGCCAGTCTTCAATCAAGCTCACTGGACTAACGGCAAACAGCGCATCGCTCCACTCTCGAAGCCAGGAACTGCAAGTCGTCTCTCCGGTTTGAACACGGGCGAAGCTAAAGGTACGGTAGATTTCGGTGACTAACCTTAGCTCGTCTCCTTCACGATCGGTGATTTCCAGCGTGAGAAGCTCGGCTGAACGTTCTACACAACCCTCGTCTACCACGGCTTCAGAATGCCGAATCAGGGTTTGGGCCTGCCGCCCAGGGTTCGTAGTGTCATCGCTAAGAATTACGGTTTCTCCTCCGAATTCGAGTTCAAACTCGGGGCTTCTATAATTCAAGGTAATTTCGGGGTGCTGTGAAGGTCCCTCGGACTCATTCCAATGTGGTTTATATTCAAACCCTGGTGCCAATCGAATTCCACCGTCGAAAAAAATGGCCTTAAGCTCGACCTTTGGACTAGCAACCATGGTGTAGCTACCGCCCGGTGCAAATGGTGCGTATTCATCGAACGCGGGACAGCCCGTGCACAATAAAGAAATTAGAAAAGTGATCAACAGCCGTCCAAACATCCGGCACGTCTAACCGATTCAATAGATCAAATCAACGTTCAGAGTTTAAAGGAATCTCCTACAGCGCCCGCTGAGATTCACTGTCGTCGAACAAGGACCTAACAGACGCATCGGCATCAGACGGCGACGTAGGGGCTTCCCTCGGGAGGGGATCGTCGGCCACAATGGTAGCAACTCTCGTTTCGGCTTGACCGTGTGAAGCGTTGGCCTGAAGGCCTTTAACGGCAGCGCACGCGTCCTGTACTTCAGGATCCACGAGGTAACCCATGGCAACCTGAAAAACAGACCGGCGAAAATCTAACTCCCGAGCTTCGATATAACTTTCTTCGCTGACACTAGCGATTTTGTCGTGAAGCATACGGGCTGCCGATCCCACGATGGGCGTTACTGGCATGTTTTTAGAGGTTGGGTCCAGGCCAAGCCATGTTGCGGTTACTTGTTGTACCGAACCAACTCCGTCTACATTTAATCCAAAATAAACCGAACTTAAATTGGCCTTCGCACCACCGGTGGGCAGTACCACCGCAATCGCCAGGTTCTCTGGGTCCGAAATCTCAAAATACCAATTGTAAACGTCGCTCTGATAGTGATCAGCCGAACTTGGGGCGCGAGCGAGCTGGCCGTTAATGTCTATTTTCCTCTTAAACTTCACACCGGCTTTTTCGAGGCGTTTTCTTAGACGTTTGCCTGCTCCGTCGTTAATCCATATGCCGACACGTTCATTAATTTCGTTGTTCAGTTGTTCCCGCTCTTTTCCACAGGCGGTGGTGAACAGCGCTTGGGCGTGTCTGGGGTTAAACTTTGTCGGGTCCTCTAGACAGCCGCTTTTTGCTTGTTCGCGAAACTCCTCTTCAAGGGGCTCTAGTACTGCGCTGTATTCGCGCGAAAAGTCTTTTAAAGCGTCTTGAATCGCACCACTATTTTCGTTGAGCTTCTTAAAAACCGCGTATTCTTTTTTATATCTGTTCTTACGATGTTTCTTCGCCTTTGCTTCACCAATTTCAGTTATCTTTGCGACATTTTTTTTTGCATCTTCACAAACTGTATATTCGTTTTCAAAGGAATCTAAATCATCGTACTGCCGACTCAGCACAGTGGGAATATCCCCTGGAAAGACTTGAATTCCTGGGTCGCCGAAAAGGTCACCCGCTACGGCTTGGGTTGCAAAAAAAAATGAAAACAGTACCAACATTTATCCCCCGCACGAAAATCAACGAAACCCTAATTCACTGTCTATTGTACTATAAAAAAAAAGGCCCATGAACCGAAGTTCATGAGCCTAATTTTACCGACGTTATTTCAAGTGGTTAAACGCTAATTCCCGCTTTTCGGTATTCGTTGAGCTTATTGCGGAGCGTACGAATACTAATGCCAAGTTCGCGCGCCGTATGGGTACGATTGCCATTGTGAAACGCAAGAGACTTCAAGATCACCGCGCGTTCAATCTGATCAAGCGTACGACCGGGAGCCCATTGAGCCTCTGCTTCCCAATCAAGGGAGTGTGCGCCCGAACCTTGATGTGAGGTAACCGACGCCTGGCCCACGAAAATATCGGAACCGCGCACCACACCATCTTGGGCACTCATCATGGCTTTTTCGAGTACGCCCTCGAGTTCCCGCAAATTGCCAGGAAAGCCGTGAGTCGCAAGCTTCTGAACTGCTTCTTCAGTAATTCCCGCAACGCGACGGCCCGAGCGTGTTGCAATTCGTCCCATCAACTGGGATACGATCGCTTTAATGTCAGCCATTCGTTCGCGCAGAGGAGGAACCATGAGCAAGATTCCATTGAGTTTATAATAGAGTGCCTCTGAAAATTTCCCCTGGGCCACTAGGTCTGCCAGATTTTTATTCGAAATCGCGATGATTCGAACATCAACTGGTACCCCAGCTCTTGAGCCGATCCGTTCTACTGCGTTATTTTCAAGAACCTTCAACACCTTCGCTTGCAATTTCGGCGTTAACTCTGAAACGTCGTCGAGTACAAGCGTGCCACCGGTCGCTTGTTCAAACTTTCCACGTTTCTCGCTAACAGTTCCGGCAAACGCACCTTTTTCGAAACCAAAAATTTCAGTTTCAAGTAGCATTTCTGGCTGCTGCGCGCAGTTGAGCGTCACGAAGCTAGCTCCATTGCGAGGAGAGCGTTCATGAATGAACTTCGCAATGCTTCCTTTACCAGTACCGGTTTCACCCTGCACCAGTACGCAGGCTTTTGACTGCGACGCAGTCTCGGCCAAGCGAGTTATATCTTTCATCCTCGAGTCCTGAGTTTGAATGTCGATCATTGTAAAGACCTCCTGTCTTTCGTTTGGTTTTTAATGTCGTTTTCCCATTGAAGCTGTTCTAATTCGGTTTGAGCGGATTTGCGCCAGATCCCGAAGTCTTCGGGGCCCTTTGCGATTTTTTGAAAGCCTTCTTTGGCTTCGTCTTCGCGCCCAACGCTTGCCAGACTCCTGGCTCGCTTGAACTCGAATTCTGCGCGGCGCGGATGTTTATCTGCCCGAGCCAGTATCTCTGAAAAAGCTCGGATCGCGGCCGCATAGTCTTTCAATTCGTAAAGGGCGGCGGCACGTAAATCGCGCGCTCGCACTAAATAATTTGCGTACTCGTCATACACGCCAAACCGCAATTCAAAATCGTTGGCGTTCTTAGCCACCCGTTGGTATTCGCTTTGTTTGGCAAGTGCTTCAAGTCGGAACATCTCAGCTTCCATCTGGTCGCCGACCGACATTTTCGAGCGAAAACTTGGTTGTTCAAGTCGACCCACGGTGGCAATAACATCGGCGTAGCGTTCCGCGGCTAGCGATACTTCGGCCAACATGCGTAACTTGAGCGGGCCAAATTCTCCGGAGTCTGAAATTTTATTGAGATACTCACCTGTTTTTTCGATGTCGTGACTCAATAGCCATTCGTGGCGAGCCGCTATAGCGTAATAGCCGTCGCGTTCTTTAGCGTTCATTTCCCGTACCCGACTTGCAAGACCTTGGATCGCGCGTTGGGCTACATCTAGCCTACCGGCCTCAAAATTAGCTTTGAGAAGCGGTAAAAGGTAACTTATGGGCTTAGGTTCGGTTACCAAGTCACCAAAGTGCGCATCAATCTCTAGAAGTTTTTCAAACTGTTTTTCACGAGCAAAGTAGTCGGCGGATGCTACTACGTTTTCGTGATAAACCTTAGCGAATGAGGCTCCGAGTGGAATCGACTTAAAACGGGTACGGTAAAGATCCGCCTTTGATAACGCGAGATCGAATTCGGCTGCCGCTAATCCGAAGCGGGCTTTAGCTAAATTAAACCAGTGTTCCACTTCAGATAAATTCACCAAGTCGTGATGATAGACCTTCAGATCTTCTGCTTTGAATATTCCCAAATAAAATTCACGGCGTGGGTCGTTTTTCGAAAATACCGGCGAACACTCCGACAGTCGCAATTGGGCGAGTTCCGCACCAGGGGTGTACGGATAATTGTTCACCACATGGTCATACAGAGCTTTTACTTTCTTTCCACCGGTCACATCACCGGACTTTAAATGAATGTGTTCGATTTCCGCGATTCTTAGATTAGCCGCCCAGACTGACGAGTCCTGTGGAAACTTGGCGATATATTCCTTGAAATTCTTTTGAGCAAGGTCGGTCTTTCCAATTCTAAAATAAGCTTCGGCCAAATTAAACATCGCCGATGGGTATTTATTCACTAACTTCGGATACCGCGTCTGCGCTTTTTCAAAAGACAGAACTGCTCGCTCCCAAAAGTTTCGAGCCGAGTAGACCTCGCCCAAGCGAAAAAGCGCCTCTGGCGAGACAGCGGTGTTTGCATCGACTATCAATTGATAGGAACGTTCCGCTCGATCATATTCTCCGACTAAGAATAGCGTTTCTGCGGCGGCTAGGCGATAAACCCAAGGGGTTAAATCTTTATTCGCCTCACCACTAAGCGCATTCTGGGCGTTCGCCGGTTCGGCACCAACCAAGGCGTACTCCAATGCTTGTATATAGTTTTTCGCTTCCATGTGCATTTGCACGAGATAGGCCAAGGCCCGGCGTCCACGCTCATCGGTTGGCGCTTCAAAATAAATACGGCGATACTGATCCAGAGCTTGGTCAAAGTATCGTTCGGAGTGCAGCATTTTCGCTAAACGTACGAACGTAGCTGCCCGCAAAAAATCGAGTTCCTTTTTCAGTTCACTCTTCGGAAAATTTTCTTCAAAAAATGCGATTGTACGCAATAACAGAGCCAGCTTTGATTCTTTATTAAGTTTCAGAGCTAACCGGTAGTGCGCAAGTTCGCGAGCGTTGTGCTTTTTTGTAGCCTTCTGGTCTTGTTCCGAAAACGGGTACTCGTAAGCCGCATCCGCTGTGTCTAAATTAAAGTAGCGACTATAAGGAAAGGAAACATGGTAAATATTCCAGTACGTATAGCCATCTTTGGTAAGATCAAGCCGTTCCGAACAAACCCCAGTGTGAATACTTTTCTTAGATGTTATTTTTTTTCGTGCTAAGTTCGCTTGATTACTTTTCTTACTCGCCGTCGCGCCACTTTTGTTGGGCGTCTGCCGCGAATTCTGAACGGTCGGTTCCGCGTTTTTGAACCAGTAATCTATTGATACGTCGCCGGAATTTTTAGTCCGATAGTCAAAATATTCCACACCCCTGGTCACAGCGTCAGCAGTAAGAACGATTTCAATGACGCCATTGCGCACGATCACTGCATTGGTGCGTTGATCCGAAAAAGAAGGTGACTCCAACGCCCCAATAGTATTTTCGCCGCTCGCGGTTAAGCGAAGCATGTTGGTTTTTCCATCACCGACGAGTTCTACCGAGTACTTCCGAGCGTAGGCGGCAGGAATTGTTAAATGAGAGTGGGTCTGAAAAGACTTGAACTCCAAGGAACCAGCTAACGCCGGCATAGAAGCCGCCGAAGCGGTTGTCAAAACCAACACCACTAGGGCGGTCAACAGCCCGGATTTCATAGCTTTTTCAGTGGTTGGATTTTTGATTTCTGATTGAACCACGATTTTGCTCTCTCCATGAGCAGTGGGATTTTCCGCGATCACATCCTTGATCGCTGCCTACTAGGTAAGCAGATACCGTGCCAAAATCTGCCTGTCGAAATCATTGCTTTTTTTGCCGCCCGGTTCTTTTTTTACCTGAAAAAACGACACGATTCCGACGAAACTTCAGTCATTGTTTTGACGGGAGCCATCTAAGCATCGGCATTAATGGCACAGTACTTCAGATTGACGCCACCGCCGCCGCCTCCTAAACTTAAAGCTTAACAACGGTTTGACCCAGAAAGACCCATGAACATCACTCGTATTTCACTTGCGGTATTATTGATAGCTCTCAGCGCCACTCTCTCGGGGTGCGGTTTAATCTTCGGTGGTGACCAATCGGTCGACACAAAAAGTCGCGACTACAGTGTCCTGCGGCTCGACAAGCTCCAGCGCAGTAAATGGCGAACTATAGAATCTCGTAGCACGCCCGACTCAAGCGACGTTGCTTACGAGAACCCGTCGACCGGCTCGATCATTTCTCTTAATAGTATATGCCGAGGCAACGAGAAATCTTCGCTAAAGGAACTCTCCCGAGCCCTTATGATGGGCCTTAAGAAGCAAAGCTCGATTGAAACTCGGGAATACTCGATCAGCGGAATTTCCGCTTTAGAATCTACGGTGGATGCCGAAACAATAGATCACAAAACTGTGCGCATTCGCACCGTGGTAATGCGAAAAGACCGCTGTACCTACGACGTAATGTACGTGTCCCCCCGCGAAAATTTTCATCGTGAATTGAATGTCTTCAATGACTTTCTGAAGGGTTTCCATGTTGAGTAAAGACTTTTTCCGAAACATCGGCGCTCAGTTCGTAGGTGGCCTTCAATTCGCGGGTGGCGTAACGGCGCTCGGTTTTGACTGTCTCAAGGAACTGTTCCGTCCGCCTTTTTACATTCGCCTCACGCTGGAACAAATGTTCCTCATCGGTGTGAAATCTTTTTCCCTTGTAACCATTACCGCCCTTGCGACTGGTTCCGTCATGGCTCTCCAGTTCGGTTATGGTCTCGAAAAATTCGGCGGCAAACTATACGTACCCAAAGTCATGGCGCTGGCCTTCGTACGTGAAATGGGCCCGGTGTTCACCAGCCTTCTAGTGGCAGCCCGAATTGGTTCGGGTATCACCGCGGAAGTCGGCTCCATGAATGTCACCCAACAAATCGATGCAATTCGCGCACTTGGGACCAACCCCATTAAGAAAATCGTGCTACCTCGGTTGTTAGCCACCATGATTACGCTGCCATTACTCACCGTTATGGCTGATTTTATTGGTCTTTTCGGTGGCATGCTCGTCACCGTCAAAGAATTGGGGCAAACACCTGAGTTCTTTTTCACCAAAGCGGTCGAGGCTCTTACTCTAAGCGACTTCGTCATGAGCCTTTTTAAACCCTTTGTTTTCGCGATTTTCATAGCACTTACCGCGTGTTACCGCGGCATGCGCACGCTGGGTGGCACCCGTGGTGTGGGCGACTCCACCACTTGGGTCGTGGTCACAACGAGCGTTTTTATCATGGTTTCCGATTTTTTCCTCACAAAGGCCTTTATTCTGTTCGTACCTTCGCCGAAATAGATACAGAATAGAGAAAAATACATGAGTGTTACTGATGCTGAACTAAACCGCGAAGTAAGCCGACCTGCGTCTGTCGCACCCGCGATCGGAAAACCCGTGCTCTCGCTACGCAATATCGTGAAGAGCTTCGGCTCAAAAAAGGTACACCAAGGTCTATCGTTTGATCTGATCGAGGGTGAAATTCTGGCATTTTTCGGAGGCAGCGGCACCGGAAAAAGCGTGGTGCTTCGCACCATGATTGGACTCGAAAAGCCCGATTCAGGTGAAATTCTATTCGAAGGCGTCGACATTACAAAACTCACCGAAGACGAGCTGGTTCAGATCCGAAAAAAAATTTCCTACATTTTTCAAAATGGTGCGCTGTTCGATTCGATGACCGTCTATGAAAACCTCGCTTATCCTCTTATGGAACACACCAAGCTATCCCCCGAACAAATCGACGCGCGAATAAAAGAGATGCTCGAACTAATCGGTCTTAAAGGCAGCGAAAAACTCTTACCCGCTTCACTTTCCGGTGGCATGCAAAAACGAGTTGGCGCCGCGCGCGCGATTATCATGAAGCCCAAGGTCATTTTGTACGACGAACCGACTGCCGGGCTCGACCCGTTCAATACGCAGCGGTTGCTCGATCTGATGAAACGCATTCAAAAACGCGAGGGCAACACCGCGGTATTCGTCACTCATGATATTCCGTCGGCTTTCGAAGTCGCCGACCGTATCGCAATCATGTACAACGGAAAGATTCACACCCTCGACACAACAGAAAACGTAAAACGATCCAAAGATCCTTTTGTTCAGGCGTTCTTGGCTGGTGAGGAGATCAAATGACACGCTCGATTGATTTAGAAATTAAGGTCGGAATATTTGTAGCGTTTGGTGTTGGATTGGTACTTTTTACGATCATGCTACTCGGTGGCGGCCGCACTCTTTTCGAGAAAGGTACCACTTTTTCAGCCAAATTTCCCCAAGTCGAAGGTCTAGTCGAAGGCGCTACCGTGAAAGTCGCAGGCGTAAAAGTTGGCCAGGTGAAAACAATTGAATTTCAAAGCGAACACAATCTGGTGAATGTTACGTTTAGCGTGAACGAACAATTTGCCAGTGCCGTTCGAGAAGATTCGACAGTCGGCATTCAAACCCAGGGCGTACTCGGAGATCGCTACATTGTCGTCAATCCCGGCGGACTCTCCAGCAAAGCGGCCGCCGATGGCACAGAGCTAAAAGCTGAACATCCGAAGGACTTGAAGGACTACCTCAGTAACGCCGATGAAGTGCTCGATCGTGTAAAAAATACGCTCAAAAATGCTGAGGCGATATTAACAAATTTTAACCGCGATAATCGTTCTGACTTATTTTTTAAAAATCTAACCGAGATGACAGAAAACCTCTCGGGGGCTACCGACGGGTTGCCCACCAAGATGAAAGACGTTACCACTGCCGCCAAACACATGAAGTCCATTTTGGCCAAAATCGACAATGGTGAAGGTACCGTGGGTGCCTTGATCAACGATCCGTCGCTCTATGACGACGTAAAAAACCTACTGGGTGGGGCCAATCGCAACAAGGTCCTGAAATACTTCATAAAAAAGAGCGTCGAAACTTCCCGCGAAAAAGCCGAAAAAGCTGAAAAAACAAACTAGCGGTAACCCCCTCGATCGTTAATTTTTTCTAACCATTACCTAATGTTGACTTTTATTGTCTTCTTTAGTAAAAACGCACAGTGTCAATTCTTCGATATTTGCTCTTTTTCACTGCGCTTTCCGCATGCCCACTGGTTCGAACCGGTGAGGCTATTGAGTTAATCAATCCCGATTTTTCTAACTGTGACGTGGTTCTTCGCGCGAGTGAACCCGGTGTAGATCCCCGGCTGGACTCCGCCCATCAAGCAGCCGCTCGTCGCGAAGCGGTGCGCGCCATTATTGACTCTTTGGTAGAGTCCACTCTGACCCAGAAATTAAATTCCTTTACCAGCCCCGTTCAAAAGAACATTTGGACCAAAATCCGTGGGCGCTCGTCTCTTTCTCATGAGGAATTTACGAAGAACATTGGGGCCATGGGAAGTTACTCGCCCCTGACTCAGGAAATATTCATCGATGAACTTTATTATCGTTCGACGTTCGAAGCACCGCTTTTAGTACATGAAAGCCAGCACTTGATCGACCATTTCAAAAATCGCCTGGAGGACCATCCAGCCTTTAATTTCGCAATCGACATGGCCGCTACTTTTCGAAGCGCCACTTCTACTTGGGACTACGAACAATCTGCGCACGGCGCGGAATACGATTTCGTAAAAGCCGTTGAGCAACAACTTGCAAACCACCCCTATCTCAGTCGTAACGATCTGTTACTTCTACTTGCCCACGAAGTGCCAATTCCCGAACAGATTTTTAAACCCTATCAAGCACTGCTACCTTTCATGGTGATCGAGCAGAACTTATTTCTGATAAATATTGCAAACCCAGCGATTGATATAGTTTACGATCACGAAAACTCCCACGAAGCCATGAGCTTTGTTCGAGACCACTTAGGTCGTGTGATTCGCAATAGTCCGTGGGGTGCTTTATTCTTCGAATCAAAATCAGCTTTTATCGCAAGTCAAATTGGACCACGCCCGACCGGGGGCAGGCTTAGAGCCAACATAAAACGCCTGTCTAAAGTTCTGAAATAAATTTCGATTTTATCCGAAGAGCCAACGGCGAGTTCACCTCATGTTTCGTCTAAAAATCTTGGCCTAGCAGTAGCTACACGCGCACTTCGAACGTGGCAGTTCACGCTAAAATTCATTTACGAACTCTACTCGTCAGATTAGCTTCGAGCCGTACATCGCAAAATTACAACTTTGGGGGTTTTTAATGCGTATTGCACTCGCTTTTTTGGGACTAATCTTTATTTCACTGGCGGCCGCTTTGGTTCACGCCGCAGAGCTCCGAGGCACGGCCTACCCCTGTCGCGTACAATTGATCGGATCCGGTCGTTCCACCGGAAATGGACTCGGCGTGTTTGGCGCCGTTCGAGTGGAATTTTGGACCATGCCTGATTGCAATGGAGGGTACTGTGGAACCGCGTACTTCATGTCTAACGACGCTTGGTTAATGGAAAGTGCGACGGGAGCTACCTACACGCTCAATAAAGAGGAACTCCTTTCTCAGTATCAAGCTCTAGTCACCACCGCCAATGCAGGCGGGCGAGTATGGTGGGCAATGGAAACTTCGACTCAGGTTCCTTTTATTTACGAATTGCGGGTTTCAACCGAAGAGGGTGCCGCTTTTTGCAAAAACCGAGAATATACTGAATCAACTCTAGGAACTGCCGAACGCGTAATGGGTAAATGACCTAGGCTTGGTCACCGACTCACACTTCGAACTGCAGATTCTTCTTTTTTAGTTTTTCCACAAGGGTGGTGCGATTCATTTTGAGAAGTTCGCTTGCCTTGTTTTTATTACCGCGAGTGCGAGAGAGTGCTTGCATGAGCAGATCGTTTTCGAATTGATTGATGAGGTCGCGCAAGTCTACCCCGTCGTCGGGCAACATGAAACGCGGCACACTACCGCCGGTTTCGAGCGCGAGATTTCCTGCGCCAAGCATTTGAGCAGTATGTGTCGCAAAACCAAAACTACCCTGAACGCCAGGGCGGCTGGCGGCCAATTCAACACGTTCAAATACTTTAGGGGGCAGGTCTTTCAGCTGCACGGTTCCATCACAAAAAACAACAAGGCGTTCGACTAGGTTCTCCAATTCGCGCACATTGCCGGGCCAATCGTAGCGCAACAACAGATCCATGACTTCGGGAGCGTCGAAACAAATATTTCGTTTTTTCTCGATACAAAATTTACGGGCAAAATGTTCAATCAAAACCGGTACGTCCGCTTTGCGTTCACGTAACGTGGGAATATGAATCGGTATCACGTTTAGGCGATAAAAAAGATCTTCTCGAAAGCTTCTCTCTTTAACCGCTTCTTCCAGATCACGATTGGTCGCTGCTATGATCCGAACATCTGCGACGATTGCTTTAGTGCCACCCACTGGCTCGAACTGGCGTTCCTGCAAAACACGCAGCAACTTCACTTGCAAAAGCGATGGCATGTCTCCGATTTCATCCAAAAAGATGCTGCCGCCCTGCGCCAACTCAAAGCGTCCCTGGCGATTGGAAATGGCGCCCGTAAAAGCGCCTTTGACGTGGCCAAACAGTTCACTCTCAAGCAATTCACCCGGAATCGCTCCGCAGTTAACCGGGACAAGCGACGCATTGCGCCTAGATGAGAGCATGTGTATCGCGCGTGCGACCAACTCTTTTCCCGTGCCCGACTCGCCAGATATAAGAACTGTACTGTCTGAGTCGGCTACTTTTTGAATGTCTTCGAATACCTTTTGAATCGCTGGGCTACGACCGATCATTCCGCATGCGGAAAGATGGTCTAAAGGGATTCTTTCCCCTGATTTTTGAATGTCATCCCCCACTCGCTTGGTCCTCCGTCCTAGAAGATCAAAGGGCGATTGCCGCCCTGTCTTTTGATGCTAACAGGAAACCAACTCGTGTCAATTTACCAACGTCAAAAATTTTGATTATTGTCAGGGGAACGAGAGGAAAAAAACTCCTACAATCCTAATAATTTAACAGGAAAACCTTCTAACCTACTTAGATCACTTCAGTTTCTGGTTTAATGCCGACAACAGGCCTAAAAGCCGTAGTATTCTAAAAACCTTTTTGCTGCGGGGCCACCGCGCCAGTACCCCTCGAAAACAAGCCAGAATATTGACGCGACGACCAAGACAGCGAAGAGACCGAAGCTTCCGAATAGGCCGATTCGATTGCGACGGTTGTAATGATACACGCCGAGCTCAAAAAGCATGAGCGCGGCGGGTATCGCCCAAAAGGGAAGATATCGAACCAAAAATAGAATCGTGTACACGCGTTTTAGCGACAGAGTGAGCGCAACGCATCAACCTGATCTGTGTTTTCCCAAGTAAACTCAGGATCACGACGACCAAAGTGACCGTAGGCTGCCGTTTTTGCATAAATCGGACGCTCCAAACGAAGCGTCTTAATGATGCCGGCCGGCTTGAAATTAAAAGTCTCACGTACTGCGGTCTCAATTTTTTCCCGGGCACAAGATTCTGTACCGAAAGTGTGCACCATCAATGAAACCGGCTCAGCCACACCGATCGCATAAGCCACTTGAACTAAACAGCGACGGGCCAATCCAGCGGCAACCACGTTCTTGGCTGCATAACGCGCCATATAACAAGCAGAGCGATCTACCTTCGTTGGATCTTTACCACTAAACGCTCCACCACCGTGGGCGCCGTGTCCGCCGTAAGTGTCGACAATAATTTTTCGTCCCGTCAAACCAGTGTCGCCCATAGGCCCACCGAGAACAAAACGACCGGTAGGATTAATAAAATATTTTGTTTTCGCATCGAGTAGATCTTTGGGAACTGTCTTTTTAATAACTTCTTCGACGATCGCTTCGCGAATCTGCTCGTAAGTTGCCGACTCAGCGTGCTGACTCGAAACTACGATCGCATCAATGCGTTTCGGACGATCTGCTTCATATTCAACCGTCACCTGAGTTTTGCCATCGGGACGCAAAAATGGGAGCAAACCGGATTTGCGAGTCTCGGTTAAACGCAACGCAAGTTTGTGGGAAAGATCAATCGAAAGTGGCATGTGCTCTGGAGTTTCATCAATCGCGTAGCCAAACATTAGCCCTTGGTCGCCGGCTCCTTGCTCTTTATGAAGCCCCTCGCCCTCTGTTACACCTTGCGAAATGTCGGGCGACTGTTTATCGAGCTGTGTTAAAACAGCGCAAGTTTTATAGTCGAACCCCTTGTCCGATGAGTCGTAACCAATTTCACGAATTGCGCCACGTACAATATCCTGAACATCAATTGGGTGGCCAGAAGCCGTCACTTGGCCGGCGACCACTATCAATCCGGTCGCCGAAAGCGTTTCGACTGCGACTCGCGCTTTTGGATCTTGTTTCAAAAAGGCATCAAGCACTGCGTCTGAAACCTTATCGCAAAGTTTATCTGGATGGCCTTCGGTGACAGATTCACTGGTGAAAAGATAACGACTTTGAAGATGATTTGCGCTCATGAATTTACCTTTTTGATGTGAACTTCTAGTTAGTTGAGATGAACCGAAAACTTTGGGGTTGTGCCCTTGTTGCGCGCCTGGCGCTTTCGTGCCTTTCCCTTTCGCGCCTTTCGGGTCTTTCGCTGTAAACGCGTTCTACCTGTGCGTGATGCCATGGGGTTGGTTCTCCTTCATTAAAACCTTAAAAAAAGTCACCATACTGTAGGGGAGTGTTTGGTGTCAATCAGGTGTTGGCGCGGGCCTTGCTAAAGGCGCACCTGGAGGTTTGAAGTCAAAACTATGCGTTTTACTAGATTGTCTTTTGGCGCGATCGGAGCCCTAGTACTCAATTTCACATTATTCGCCCCCCCGATATTCGGGACCGATGACACTATCGAAATCAGCGACACCCTAGAAGCCGATCCGGACGCTTCTCCAATAACCATGGGTTTCGTCCCCCAAATTCTGCTACGAGTCGGAGAGCGATACCCTTTGGAACAGACCGGCCAGGCCTCGGCGGACTCCCTCCGAATTTCACCTCAAAGCGTCGCTTCTATAAAAAACACCGCTTCGGGCCCTGTGATTCTTGCCCACGCCCCAGGCCGGGCTCAGCTTCTAGTAGAAGCAAACGACGGCGCGCCCGCCAAGATCGACGTGGTGGTTCGCGAAAAGTTACATAAATCTACCGCTCCAGGCGATGCTACGTTGGTCGGAGCCATTCGAGGCGCAAAACTCAGGAGTTTGGGGGGTCAAAAAATACTCGAGGGCGTAATTGAACAACGGGAAAGCTATCGCAACCTTCTGCTACTTTTGCGGACCAAACCTAAAATCACGGTCCTCGCGACCACTACCACCGCGCTCCGTGAAAGCTTGGCTCTACAGGCCAAACAACTACTTGAAAAAAACGGTCTCGATCGCGTGGACATCACTCACGCCGGAAACCGTTTTTTTATCGATGGTCAAGTGGCCACCCCCGAGCAAGTCGATCAAGCCTACGAACTAGCTTCTTCGGTGATCCCCAACATTGAAAATCACCTCCAGATCCCCATGCGAATCACTCCGTCAATTACAGTACGGGTGTTTTTGCTTGAACTAACCCGGAGCGCTCACGAAGTACTGGGCCTTCGCTGGCCCGGCCTCGTGGCCGGCGCGGGCGTCGTATCCCCCTCTTCGATCGCGTTCGGACCGAAATGGAGCGCTGACCTCTTGCACCTGGCCCGCCGGGGAGAGGCCAAAGTATTAGCTGAACCTTTACTTGCGCTTAAAAGCGGTTCCGCAGCAGAGCTCGCCGCTGGTGGCGAGATTCCGCTGCGAGTAACCGGCCGCTACGAAAATAAGGTTGTCTGGAAGCATTATGGACTGAAACTCAAAGTGCATATCGCCGGAATCGCGGGAAATGTGATTCGGGCCAAGATTGAAACATCCACTAGTTCGCTCGATGAAGCCTCGGCCATCGATGGTATTCCGGGCATACGACGAAATTCACTAAGCACTGAAATCGACGCGGTGGAAAACAAACCCATATTGCTCACGGGCCTTTTTCACGCCTCTCAGAGCAAGGATATCGAAAAGCTCCCAATTTTAGGGGACATTCCGCTATTGGGGGAGCTTTTTAAATCACGCAGATTCCAGAATCGCGAAAGCGAACTACTGGTCGCATTCCTTCCACGTTTTGGCGTTGAACACCGCAAAACTCCGCTCGACTCGGAACGGGGTTTGAACTTCGATACTAAATGGAGAATACTCGATTGAACCGGGCCATTGAACTTCGCGTGCTAGGCGAAGGTCGGATTCTTAGCACCCACCGTTTAACCGGGAATCAAATAACATTGGGCAATACTTCGCTCGCAGAAGTACCGCTTCAGTTTCCCACGGTGTCACGTTTTCACGCAGAAATAGTAGTGGTCGAAAACCAGGTTGAGGTACGGGACCTTGGATCGCGCAATGGAACTTATTTAGGGGCCAACAAATTGGAACCCCATCGGTCCACGGCTTGGCCATCGGCTGCTTCACTACGTATTGGTCCCTACGAATTACGATGGCAACCAGAACCCACTCGCACCGTTTCAACTTTTGCCGAACAGCGGCGCTTAATCGAAAAGCTGGCTGAAATTTATTGTTCACGCACTGCCAATCAAAATCGCATCGAATTTACAAACTCTCGCCTTCGCCCTGAAATTGAATCGTGTTTGCAGGAACTGGACCCCGAACAAAAGCTGGGGCCTAATCTGAGAGCCGCCCTGGTAAACCGCGTGCACCATGAATTTCACGGACACGGGCCATTAACCGAAGCGCTGGATCGATCATCCTGCCGTGAAGTGTTGGTCAATCCATTTGACGAAGTTTTTGTCGATCTCGGGGATGGACTCGTCCGCTCGCAGGATTCCTTTTTTTCGCCGCAATCCTACATGGCGTGGATTCTACGCACCGCCATTGCCTGTGGGCGCCGTCTAGATTTACAGAACCCAATTTGCGACGCCACGCTTTCAAATGGGGCCCGTTTTCACGCAGTTTTGCCCCCAATCGCTTTCGGCGGTCCCGCCGTTAGCATTCGCCGATTCGGTTCAGCGCCGATGAACGAATCCACCGCGATCACTCAGGGGTGGATATCACCCGAAAAACTCGAACTATTAAAACAAGGTATCGCGACCAAAAAAAATATTGTGATCTCGGGTGGAACCAGCACCGGCAAAACAAGCTTGTTGAATTTTCTCGCCCAATGGATTGCTCCGACCGAACGCGTGATCACGATTGAAGACACCGTCGAGCTCGCGCTCAATTCGACGAACCATGTGCAGCTTCAAGCGCGAGTCCCCAACGCGGAGGGCATTGGCACAGTCTCACTTCGCGATCTTTTGCGCTGTGCCCTGCGCATGAGACCGGACCGAATTATTGTCGGTGAATGTCGCGGAGCTGAAGTGCTCGACATGCTTCAAGCGCTCAACACTGGGCATCCAGGTAGTCTAACCACCGTACACGCCAATTCGCCCCCGGAAGCACTTCATCGACTGGAGCTACTCGCGCTGCTCGGCGCGCCCAACCTTTCGGCTACAAGTATTGCACGCTGGATTCGCCAATCAGTCGATTGGGTCGTACAGGTTGAACGCGAACCAAGCGGACAGCGGCGTGTGGCTCTAATCTCAGAGATTGTCGACAATGAGCTTCGAACCTTGGGCTAGGGCCCAAAAACTTGTCAAATGGGAGTGGCTCCTAGACGAGCCTCAAATTTCAAGCCGAATCGCAGTTCTTCGTTCGGGTGCCCTTTTGGGGGTTCCTCGCCTTGAATCGTTCGAACGAACAGCTCAGCGAGTAGGAAAATTTACCCTCACTCGTGTTGTGTGGCAGTACGTTCGGGGCACGCCACTTTTACATTTCAGAAATCGGGGCCTGCCCTGGTATTCGATGTTTCGCACAACGCAGCTTAATTGGCGGCAAAACGACTTCGTACACGGCGATCTTTCGCCACGCAATATTCTGATCGACTTCCCGACAAAAGGAACTATTCCCAATATTTGGTGCATCGACCCTCTATTGTGTTTCGGCACTTCAAAAGGCACTCCGCGTTATCGGAGCGGCTATTTGGGCGGCTGGACCCCGGATCTCGACGAATATTGTTTGACCCAAATCTTGGAAGAGCAAAAATTCCCTGATAGGTTTGTGAACAAGTCCCCCAATCTAACAATGGAGCCTTACGAGAACCCAAATGATCAAAAAATCTATGATTCAATACAGTCTTCTGATGCGAGTACTGGGCGTCGTGTACCTCGCCGCTGGAGCAGGTTTTTTCTTTTTCCCGGCTGAAACTTTTTATTTGATCAATGTTGGACCTAAAGTTTTTAAGATGTTCCAAGACGTTCCTGAGTCTACCGAACGATTCTGGCTGGTCCTTACATTCAGCATGATGATGATGCTTTCGTTCATTGCATTTTATTCGAGCTTTCAACCCAAAAACTATGCTTTAGCGCTAGTGCACCTACTCTCGAAACTGATCTCCACCCTGGGGTTTGTTTATGTATTTTTCAATAGCGCCCCGTTGTTCGCTTATATCGTGGGAGCTGCCACCGACGGCACGATTTTTCTAGTCGTGTTAGTGGCGACCATACGCGTGATGGCCGCAGGTTCTGAAAAAATGGTGGAGGAACCAACAGTGGAGACCAACACTCCTCATGCATAGTGATAATTTACCGAACTGGAACGGTTCCCGTGAGAGTTTCTACGAAGTTTGGTACTTCAAACTAAACCTAGTCGGCCCTAGCGGACCAGGAACCAAGTCCCCCGCGCTTTGGTTGCGTTTTACGACTCTATCAATGCAGGGCGGCCTTAAACGAGTTGCGGAAGTTTGGGGTATATTTTTTGAACCCGATGCCGCCGGAAACGTTAATAAGATAGCCGTTAAAAACACCGCCAAACTTTCCGCACCTGGAATGATGGAAAATGGCAAGCTTAGCCTCGGTGCGCTTCAATATAGCGGAACCGGTCAAGTTTCGATTGAAGACAGCGTATTTGGAGCCAACTTTACACGCGGTTCGGTAGTTTCGCGTTCCTCGGAGATTTCCTGGGACCTTTCTTTTGAGCCCAATGAATTTACCTTCTTTCATGTCCCAACCGCACTGACCAAGCTTAAACTTAGCAAAAGCACCGTCTGCAAACCGAACGTGAACGTCACGTTTTTTGGTTCTTTTACTGTCAACGGAAAGCGCTACGAGTGCGGCACTGGTGCGCCAGGTTGCCAGGGACATATCTGGGGCACTCGCTATGCGCACGATTGGGCCTGGGCTCACTGCAACAGTTTTGAAACCAAATCCGGGCCAGCTGTGATCGAGGCCCTTACGGCGCGAGTAAAGTTGGGCGGCGCGATTGTATCCCCTCAAATGTCGGCCATGTTTTTTGAATATAAAGGCGAACGTTACCAGTGGAACTCTCTTTGGAGCGCGTTTACGATCAAAAGTAACTATGACCCAACTAGCTGGGCTTTTGTCGCGGAAAAGGGCCATCTGCGCATCAACGGCAAAATCGATTGCACAATTCGCGACTTAACCGGTGTTACTTACGAAGACACTGCTGGGGGTTTTCTGTACTGCTATAACACCGAACTCGCTAGCTTAGCGGTTTCAGTTTATTATCGAGGAAAACTGGAAGAAACGCTTAAATCTTCCGGGGCTGCTGCTTTCGAAACGGTGTCCCGCAATAAAAATCCCTATGTAGAGGTTTTGCTGTGACGCGTTTTGAGCGAGCAATTTACAATTTTCTAAACGCTCGCGGTCGCGAAATCATGAAGTGCCTTATCGCTACTTTGTGTGCTGATGACCCGGCCATTATTTCAAGAGTACGAATTCAGCGAGTAATTCTACGCACCGAAAAAGCAATCGCGAAAATGCCGTTGTTTTATTTCGTCGTTTTAAAAATTGGGGTTTATCTCCTTGAGTACGCGATTCCTCCACTATCGTGGAAGATTCGACCGTTTACCTCTATGAATCTTGATCAAAGGCTGGAATATCTAAACACCTGGTCGTCGAGCCGTTTTTATTACAAACGCATGATTTTAAAACTTTTGATTTCGCTGTGCCTGCCGCGCCTTTATTCGGAAAAACGTTTACTGTTAAGCATCGGCTTTGAGCGCGCACTTCAAGGTCGAACGAGGAAACGATGGTCGACGGCTCCACTCTAAGAGAACATATCCGCGAAAATTTCGATGTCGTAATAGTGGGCAGCGGTGCCGGCGGTGCGGTGGTGGCAAAGGAGCTCGCAGAAGGTGGAATGCGAGTCGCACTAGTTGAAGAAGGACCCGCTTTTGCACCGCAAGATCACCGCGATATGGCCGTCGATGCGATTTACCGCATGTATCGCGATCGCGGTTTCACTACTACTTTTGGAAAACCCGCTATCCCAATTCCGATGGGGCGCGTACTTGGTGGCACTACCGCGATTAATTCCGGCACTTGTTTTCGCACTCCTTCAAAGATTTTTCGGCACTGGAATGAAGAGCTTGGTCTACACGAATTAAATGAGGCGGAGTTTCAGCCGATATTCGACCGCGTTGAACGCGAAATCAACGTTGAACCATCTGATTTCGCCGTCATGAGCCGCGCAAATACGATCTTTCACGAACTACTCCAGAACCGCGGAACACCAGGTAAACCTCTACGACGTAATATTCGCAAATGCGACGGCTGCGGTTATTGTTGTTACGGCTGTGCGACCGGTGCAAAACAAAGCACGGACGTAAGTTACGTTCCCAAAGCTATTCGAGCTGGTGCGACGGTTTACACCAATTGCACGGTCGAAAAATTTTTGATTAAAGGGCGCCGAGTTCACGGTTTGCGCGGTAGGTTCACCGATCTCGACTACGCTAACACTGGGTACACGCTCGAAATAAACGCCCCCGTCGTAGTGGTTTCCGGCGGCACGATTCCAACCCCGCAACTTCTTCGCGACAACGGAATAGCTGTAGAAAATTGGAACTTAGGTCGGCACCTAACCATTCATCCCACCACCAAGGTTTACGCCGAATTTGATGAAGTGATTAACGGTTGGGAAGGCACCCCTCAGGCCTATTATCTCGATCTACACGAAAAAGACGGCATCATGTTCGAAGGCATTTTCGTGCCCCCAGACGTTGCCGCCATGATGGTTCCGTTCGTGGGCCGCCGCTTAAACGAATTCATGCGAAACTACAAACACATGGCGGCGTTTGGATTATTGATCTCTGATATTAGTCAGGGAAGAGTTGTGAAAATGCCGTTTTTGGGTACCACCGTGCTTTACAATCTGGTTCCGGAAGATGTCGAAAAAATCCGAAAAGGTATCGCCTTTCTTGCGCGAGTATTCCTCGAGGGTGGTGCCAAACGTGTGTACACCTTGCTTCACGGCTTCAGCGAGATCAACAATGCCAAAGATCTCGAGCGATTAGAAAACGCTCGCGTTCGCGCCGAAGATATCGAAGGAGCTGCTTTTCACCCACTCGGCACCTGCCGCATGGCTAAGAGCCAAAAGCATGGCGTAGTCGATACCAGCCACAGGGTGTTTGGATGGGAGGGCATCTATGTCTGTGATGGCTCGGTTATCCCTACCTCTCTTGGTGTAAATCCTCAGGAAACCATCATGGCATTCGCCACTCGGTTTGCGGGCATCGTACTTGGAAAGAAAATCACCGACTGATCGGTTGGCAAAAAGCAACGGTCGCAGCGCCGACTCGCACTCCCAGCGCGTTCATGCGTTGGTTTAGTTCGGCACAGTAATCAAATTTTTTAACCTTATTAGTTGATAGACTCGGTAATTCTCCGTCGCTCGGACGCATGAACGCCAAATCAGGTGCCGCAGAACGAGAAGGCCTATGAAATAAAGTAGTCGCGAAAAAAATGACTCCGACTAAACTAAAAACACCTCCCAAAACCAACGTAACTTTTTTCCTATGGTGCCTAGCGTTCGCCAAAATTTTTCGTGGACGATCATCCCAGGTTACATCATCAGGGTACTGATGCTTGGCCATAAACTTCCTATCAAAATACAAAACACCGCCGGAGTAAAACTCAAACAAAACACCAACGCCAATCGAGTTGGGAGTTCTTGTAGTCGTTGTTCAAAGGTGTCCTGGCGATCATCTTCGATTTCCGACAGCAGATTCGAGAGCACCTCGGCGGCAGGCGCTCCCGATTGCGATAGCGAACTTAAAATATCGGCGACACTGCGGCTCTCGGCCGCCCACAGGGGCCACTCAAATACTGCTTGCTGATTGTGCTCGCGCTCAAACCATAGCTTCCAATAGCGATGATAGATTTTCTCGTGGGGCTTTAGACCCAGGCGATCAAACGCGTGCATGACAGCGGCGCTCAAACTCGAACCACATTTAACACCCATCCATACGCAGGATAAAAACTGAAATAGATAATCTTTTTCAATCGAGGGACTGCGACTACTCCGCACCAGGAGCCAATAAAATAGTAGCGCACCTACGCATTGAAAAAATCCTCCGATTACGTAGAGGAAATTAAATTGAATTGCGCCAGGCTGCACGAACACCACGAACCAAGGGAGCACGATTGCGATTGCCGCTTGAAAAGCGAACTGCCTTTCGAGACCATCCATCTTGACGGCAAAACGTTCAAGGCGCCGCACTCGAGGTAGGGTCTCTTTGAGCAGCGATTCTACTGAAGCACCGCTGTGAGCAGCGTCTTTCAGAGTGTGTTCCAGCATTTCTGCCTGGTTCGAAATCTTTACTTTATACTGGTTTTTTGAACCGGCCTCGCTTGTCCGCCGCCAGGTTTCAATTCCAGAGAGCATTGAAGGAACGGGAGCTCCCGCAAGCGCTAACGCCCGCAGACGCGATAACTCCCTCGATAAATTGTTCTGTTTGCATTCGCTCATGGCGACCGCCATAGAGCAACATTCACGCCAATTGACTGATCAACTGCCGGACTCGAAACTATCTTTTTTCTTAGAAACCGAAGCAGGCACCCGGTCCTGAGGCGCGTTCAAGTCTTCTTGGTTTAAGCGTGGTCGCCGAGGTGCCTTGCGCTCCCCTTCCATGTAGGCGAAAAAATCGTCGCTCTTATAAGACGAGTTATCCTTCCATAAGTGACCATCAAAATGTTTTTGGAACTTCGCCACAGCTTCGGGATCGTGAATAACTACACAGTTTTCTTCATTGAATAATTCGGCCATGGTGTACCAATCGTAGGATCCAGAGAGTGCGATTTCACCATCTACAACTGCGAATGAGTTGTGTTGCTCGCGATTCTTGGTATGCACTCGAATATCAAATTTCCGTTCTTCCTTTAATGCGATTAACAACGGCTTGTTTTGCATTGCGCGAACACGGTCTACCAAAATTCGAATTTGCACGCCGCGAGCCTTGGCTTTTTCGAGTTCGCCCAAGATCGTAAGATTGTTCAAACGGTACATAGCTACGTCGATCTGAGTTTTTGCACCCTTGATGACTTGAACAATGCGCCTTTCACAGCCCCCCCGAGGAGAAAAGTATACCTCTACTTTCGACAACACGGGACGGGCTACACAAACGCCTACAATTAGAACCAAAACTGCAATTCGACCTCTGGTACTACTCACTCGAACTCCTAGACAAAGGCTAATAATGCTAATTTACCTATCGGTAATTGCTGCCTAGAACTTGAGTGGTTTTTTGTAGCTAATTGTTAAGGGCACACAAGACAACGCGTGAGAACACCTTGAAAAGACAACATTTTTTGAGACCGGTCTAAGGTTCCATCGGTTCTGCAACGGTCGGTAAGGTCGAGCTGTCTAATTCTGCGTCGTTCTCAGTGTCTCCACTAGAGCTGGGCGATTGCTCCCCAGATTCGGGGGTTCCGCCATCGAGGGCGGGTTCGTCGATCGCTGGAGGCGTAAAGTCTTGGTAGTTAGGCTGAGCCGCATCTTCGTTTGGAAGCGACGGTTCCCCCGGGGGGCTTTCATATTGGCGGTCCAACTGAGTCGGGTCAATCGCCGGACTTTCGTCGGCCGGTTCAACATTTGGCTCGGTCGTATCGGGCTTACTGGAGTCCCAGTGATCCAGCTGTTTCACTTCAATCTCTTCTTTTTCGCCCAAACCTTCGCCACTATTTCGATCCAACTCGTCGAGCTCATCTAGCTCCCGATCAAGTGCATCGGACTGTTCCATTCCGTCTAAACTCTTGGTGCGATCCACGAATTCTGTTTCAAGATCGGACACGTCCACTAACGTTACACCGAAATCGCCACGTTTAAAGATATCCCGAGATCTTAAAACGATCGCAGTAGAAAACTGGGCCGTCGCGTGCACCACCAGAGCGTCCGCGTTCATCAGGAAGTCACTTTCAGTGATTTTCTCGTTCGTGATAGGATCGTCGTAATTGTACATTCTAAATACGTTCCCAACCTGCACGCCATCTTCAATGCCTCGGTCGAAGTGCACTACCCGAAATTGTCCAGTAAACGAGACGGTATTGCTATGACTGGTAATCACGAGTGCCTCGAGCGCTACGCGGGAAGCAACCGGTTTAATGTCCGTAATCAGTGGCAACAACGGATACACCCGATCGCCGCGTTTGATCACGTCATAGGCGCGATTCACGGTGGCAATATAAAGCCCGTCTTTAATACCGATTACTCGAATTTCGCCGGTAGTTTGGTAGATATAAGCCAGACGATCAGATTTTCGTTCTCGAATATATTCTGGTTTGGAGAGCACTGAATAACTAGATCCCACTTGCAGATCTTGACCCGGAGACCTTAGAAAAATTGTCTCTTTTTCAGAGAGTCCAACCCCTTCGCGACGAGAAGCAACCACTTCACCTAAAAAAGGAATCTCTCGATCGTTCGCAAGTGCCGGAACACGCACCACGAAACGCCGTGGAATTTGAATTTTTAACTCTCGGTCTAAGCCGTATTCGTCGTAATCTTTTTGAGAAGAAGATACATAGTCGATTGGCGCCCAACGATCGGTCGGTAACTTCATGTACTCTTTAGGACCTGTCTTCCGAGGTTTTAAATATTTTTGGGCAGTGAGGTTTACTTCTTCTTCATCCGACATGTAATCGCTTTGCGGAGCTTGCGCCACCAGAGTCGGCTCACTTTCGTTGGTTTCACCGGAGTTCGTTGAATCGGCAAGCGGTGGTTGCATCGAGTCAGGCGCTAGGTCGAGCGTAGGCATGGACTCAAGAGTTCCAGGCGTAAACTGAAGAAACTGTCCGGGCAGTACTATGTGGGGATTTCCAATGCGACTATTGAGGGCCCATACTTTGGGCCAATAATAGGAGTTTCCAAATAATCGCTTCGATATATCCCAAAGGGTGTCTCCCGAAATAATTTCGTAGCGGTCAGTAACTCGCGGACCGGCAATTGCGCCCCACTCCTGATCAGTAATTGGTTTTAATTTTTGAGATAGTTGGATCAACTCACGGTCATCACTCGTCTGCGGAGTAATTGCGACCGCCGAACCAGATTGAAGAAACACCGCTCCAGCGATTCCGAGCCAAATTAATAATTCGTGAGGGAATCGCTTAGTGGTCATTTTTTGGTTCCGTCGTTTCTTTATGATTATCGGGCTGCTTTGAGTCCATTGGTTCGGCCTCAAGCGTCGCTACGTTGACTGCATTTGATTGAGTATTAATCGCCTTGGTGTCACCCGGCGCCGACCACTCGAGTGAAGGGTTTCCAAAATAAAGATCTCGGGCCAAAGCAGCGGTTCGTAATGACTCACCTTTATTGCCAAGCGCACCGTAACAATGAGACATTCTCACAAGTGCCGATGCCACGCGTGGGCTATGCGAAAAAGCAGAAATGACTTTCCCGAATTCATTAATCGCGAGTTTGTATTCGCCCATCATGTAATAACTTTCGCCAGCGTAAAACTGCGCGGATCCGGCCAAGACATGGGTTGGAAAGGCTTCAGTGATTTGATTGAACGCCAGCACGGCATCGGAATACTTGCCCAACTTAAAAGAATCGAGTGCACTGCGAAAGCGCGTTGCGATTTGATGATCGGTGGCCGCATCCGTCACGTTATCTTCTGGGTCAGAAATTGTAAGACCGTTTTCCGCTGCGGCAGCTCCTGCACTGGAATCGTGTTTTGCAGAACCCACGACCTGACTCTTCATTGGTTTGGTTCCCAAAACGTTATCGAGAGCAATTTTCTGCGCCTCTAATTTATCAGTAAGTGCGGCTATTTTCGCATCCAACTCTTCAATGCGAGCAGTAGCTCTCGAGAGAGCATCGGAGAGCTGAGTGAGGCGATCGGGTTCGTTTTCTGACGAAGTCGCTTCCCCTTCCCCGGAATCTGCACTTGCGGTTTCGGGAGCTTCGTCGCGATCGGCTCTTCGCACCATCGAACAACCGTTTCCTACGACTATCGTAAGCAATAATAGGGGTAAAATCCAACGAGTGCTGGAACCAAGATGTGCCTGCTCAGGTAAACGACCCATTGGAGATCCTCCGCTATAGACCAATCCTTAGAAATCAAACTCTTATCCTTTAGGATAAAGCCCCTCTCTTGCGAGTCAACGTAAAAGACGTGTATAACCAAGAGGTGACGAAAAGACTGATCCGAGTAGAGAAAAAAAATTCCGCCTTCGTTTATGCTATCCTAGAGTCTCTCGAGGGAATGGCCAGTTATTCGACTGTAGATCTCCCCGGTGACCCGGTACGAGTCGGCAAAAGTTTCCGTGACATCGAACTTTGTATACCTGACGCGTTTGTTTCAGATATTGAAAAAGTACTACAGGGTCTTTCGAAGGAGTTTTCTATTTTGGACCTCTCCCACTTGCTAACCACTCAATCGGACCCCGGAGGAGCATCATGACTATCTCGCTTGAGCAAATGAACCTCGACCGCATTTTCCGATCGGCACTTCAACATGGTGGCGAGTTCGCCGAACTTTTTTTTGAAACCTCGGAATCGAATCAGCTTTTTTATGAAGACAAAAAAATCGATCGCGTAATTTCGGGTATCGACGCGGGAATCGGCCTTCGGGTGATTTTTGGCCACCAATCGGTTTACGGATATACCTCCGATCTTACCGAGCAAAGTTTAATCGAGCTGGCCAACACTTTGAGTAAAGTAGTTCAGGGAAAAACTCCAAACCAAATTGTTGCACTCACCCCTGCGAAAAGCGGTTTTCATCAATCTATCCAGAAGAAACCTCAAAAACTCTCGCTCAAAGACAAACTACGGTTCGTACAACGAGCCGACGCAGCCGCTTGGTCTGCTTGCGCAGATGTCAAACAAGTCACTGTGGGTTACTTAGAAACATTGAGAAAAATTCAAATAGCGAATTCTATCGGAATTCTCGCCAAAGATGAAAAACAGTACCTCACTTTCTACACCCAGCTCGTAGGACAACGAGGTGAACAAACCCAAACTTCTTACGAAGCTCAAGGCGGTTATATTGGATTAGAGCTTTTCGACCAACACACGCCCGAATCTATTGCACAGGAAGCCGGCCGCAGACTTAACTCACTTCTTTCGGCCAAACCTGCCCCTGCGGGAACCATGCCCGTCGTATTAGCTGCTGAGGCTGGTGGAACCATGGTGCACGAAGCCGTAGGACACGGACTCGAGGCAGATTTGGCCTGCAATGGATTATCGGTATACAAAGACAAAATCGGACAACGAGTTGCGAGTCCACTTGTGAGTATCGTTGACGACGGGACGATGAGTGGCAAAAGAGGAAGCTTCGCATTTGATGACGAGGGTGAAGCGTCAAAACACAATCTTCTTATCGATAAAGGCATTCTAAAAAGCTACATGAGCGACCGTTTGAGCCACGTAAAGTTCGGCACCCCACTGACGGGCAACGGCCGACGCGAAAGTTATCGCCACAAACCCATTGTTCGAATGACCAACACGCTTCTTTCGTCAGGAAAAGATGAACCCGAATCGATTCTCGCGAACACCCCGAAGGGGCTTTACGTTAAGGGTCTCGGTGGCGGGCAGGTCAACACCGTCACGGGCGATTTTGTATTCGCAATTACCGAAGGTTATTTAATTTATGACGGCGAAATTGGCCCGGCAGTTCGTGGCGCTACTCTCGCAGGAAATGGCCCCGAAGTACTTACGCAAGTAGATCGGGTCGGCAGTGATCTGGGTTTCGCAATCGGCACTTGCGGCAAAGATGGGCAACGGGCCCCCGTGACCGACGCTCAACCCACAATTCGTATTCCGGAAATCGTAGTTGGTGGTGAAGTACCAATCGAAACCTACTGGAAAAAATAACTCTCGTTTAAGAGTCTTAAGCTGCGGATTCGGACTTTGGATTGGCAGCTAGCTGTTCAGGCGTTTCGATCACTTCTTTGAAGCCGCACTCTTTATTCGGGCACTTGATTATGTGACCGTCGCGCTTGGTAAACTTATCCGTCAAAATTGGCCACTGACACTGTGGACACGGCTTGTCGATTGGCTTGTCCCACAAAGCGTAATTGCATTTAGGATAGGTATTGCAACCGTAAAACATCCGCTTGTATCGCGACATTCGAGCGGTCATTTCACCCACTTTACAACCCGGACACTTAATCCCTAGTGTGATCGCCTTGGTACTCTTACAGTCGGGATAACGCTCACACGCTAGAAATTTTCCGAATTTGCCATGCTTAATTAACATGGCTGCACCGCATTTATCGCACTTTTCGTTGCTCTTCTCACGCGGCAACAAAATAAGTTCGCCTTTTTCGTCCTTCTTACATTCCGCGGTAAATTTACACTCAGGATAATTGGAGCAGGCCAAAAACTGCCCCATTTTGCCCCATTTCATCACCATCACGGCGCCATCTTTTTCACAACGAAACTTTGTTGGAATCTCTTGGCTCTTGAGATCCTTCATGTGCAGTTTGGCGTGCTCGAGAGTTTTTTCAAATGGCTTCCAAAACTCCCGCATCATTTTAACCCAATCGGTTTTGCCTTCTTCGATTTGGTCTAACTTGTCTTCCATTTCAGCGGTAAAGGCGACGTTTAACACATCGGGAAATGCTTTTACCAAGAGGTCAGTTACTACTATCCCAAGTTCCGTTGGGTAATAACGGTTCTCCCGTTTCTCTACATATTCCCGATCTTGAATATTAGACAAAATCGCAGCGTAGGTAGACGGTCGGCCGATACCTTTTTCTTCGAGTTCGCGAATTAAACTTGCATCAGAATATCGCGGAGGCGGTTGAGTAAAATGTTGAACCGGCAAGAATTCCTTGGCTGTGTGTTTTTCACCTTCGACGAGATCAGGCAACTCTTGCGAAGCCTCTTCACCAGCTTCTTCTTCGCCAGTTTTTGACTTGGCTCGGTCTTCGTCAGGGGTCTCATCGTAAACTGCGGTAAAACCAGGAAATTTGAGTTTGCTACCCGTTACGCGCATCAACGCGTTGCGCCCTTCTTTGGATTTGGCGGAAAGCTCCATCGTGGTCTGATCATAAACCGCCGGAACCATTTGGCAGGCGACATATCGATTCCAAATAAGTTGGTACAATCGAAATTCATCGCGATCTAAAAACGACTCTACAACACTAGGTGCAAACTCAAGACTTGAAGGTCGAATCGCTTCGTGGGCATCTTGGGCGCTTTTCTTGGTTTTATAAACTATGGGTTCCGCGGGCAACGAGGATTTGCCGTATTCTTTTTCAATAAAGGCCCGAACTTCGACGATAGCCTCGGGAGCGATTCGAGTTGAGTCGGTTCTCATATAGGTGATCAAACCGTGAGTACCGAGGTCTCCGAGATCGACACCTTCATAGAGATGTTGCGCTAAGGTCATGGTTTTCTTTGCCGAAAAACCCAGTTTTCTCGAAGCCTCTTGTTGAAGCCGCGAGGTTATAAATGGCGCTTGTGGTTTGCGAGTCCGCTCGCGAGTCTCAACCGAACTAACCTCGAACGGGACTCCTTGTAGGCTTTTAACAATACCATCGGTAGTTTGTTGATTCGGAAGTTCTGGATCTTTACCATCGATTTTCGCCAACTTCGCAATGAAAGGTTTGCCCGACTTTTCAAACTGCGCATCGATCGTCCAGTACTCTTCAGGCACAAATTTTTTAACTTCTTCTTCGCGATCAACAACCAATCGTACCGCCACCGACTGCACTCTGCCGGCGGAAAGACCGCGTTTTACTTTATCCCAAAGAATGGGACTAATTTTATAACCAACCAGGCGGTCTAAAATTCGTCGCGCCTGCTGGGAATTATATTTCGATTCATCCAATTCTTGAGGGTGCTTCATTGCCTCCAAAATGGAGGGCTTCGTAATAGCATTAAATAATACGCGGTAAACCTTCTTGCCTTTTTTCGGAAGCTCTTCCGAAATATGCCAGGCGATCGCTTCTCCCTCGCGATCAGGGTCGGGCGCGAGATATATTTCTGGAACAATGGCCGCAGCTTTTTTAATTTCTTCGATGACCTTATCTTTACCTTTAATCACCTGGTAGTCGGGTTTAAAATTCTTTTCGAGATCGACGCCAAGTTTGGACTTCGGAAGATCTTTAATGTGGCCAACGCTCGCCTTCACAGTATAGCTACGACCCAGATATTTCTGGATCGTCTTCGCCTTACTGGGAGACTCCACAATAATAAGCGCTTTTTTAGTGGAAGCGGTTGCTGCTTTTGCCATATGTGAGGTTTGAGTATACTCTGAATTTATTTTTAGCAATAGCGGCTTGTTGTCAAATGAGTTCTAGACTTAGCTGACTTTTTGCGCTGTCGAGACATTCGTCGAGATCTTGAGCACTTACCACTGGGAATGCCCCCTCGCGCAGCAACTTATGGGGAACGTAGGATAAATCTGAAAAAATATCCCCCGGCAGTACGCAAACGCAACGCCCCTGTTCCAAGGCGTATCGCGCGGTATGCAGAGTGCCTGATTTCTTTGTACCCTGAACAATTAATACTGCGTCGCTCAAGCCAGATATGATGCGATTTCTTCGGGGAAAGTTGCTCGGGTAGGCCGGGGTAAACGGGGAAAACTCACTCACCACACTTCCCTTGGTTTTTAATATTTCCTCCATCAACACAAAACGCGTGCGCGGGTAGACTTCCGCTAAACCACTACCTAGTACTGCAGTGTTCGGTATTCCACATAGGTTGGCTGATGCGTGGGCCTCCGAATCAATTCCCATTGCGAGGCCGCTGATGATCCGTAGCGGCCGCACCTTGATTCCAGCAACCAATTGCCGCACAGCTTCTATTCCGTAAGCGTTGGGTCTTCGTGTACCCACAATGCCAAGAGCTGTTTCGAACTGGGAAAGATCCCCGAGCACGTATAGGCCCCACGGAGGAGTGTGAATATTTCGAAGTTTTGCAGGATATTTCGGGTCCCAGTAGCCCAAAAAACTTACCGAAGGGTACTGTAAAAGAAATTTTTTAGTTTTCTCGACCTGCTCGGAATACTCGACAAGCGGTGCTCGACGGCTATTTCTCAACAGTAGATCTATTTCGCCAAGTTCAGGCTCGAGTCGATACGATTGCAATACTTCGGCAAAGCCCCTTTGAGTAGTAACCTCTGGTGGCAAATGAGTAATCCAAAGCGCGGTTTCGCCAGTCGGCAAATGTAGCATTCCGCGAATTTAAGCAAAGCGCGTACCAAAATAGGCTTACGGGAAAAGTCCTCTTAGCAGCATTGCTTTCTTTAAACGCTCGACACCCGTGATGAGAGCGGCCGTTTTCATGTCACGAATTTTATATTTCTCCATACAAGACCACACGCGGTCAAATGCGGGAATCATGGTGGCTTTTAGTTTGTCGTTCACTTCGTTTTCGCTCCAGAAGAAGTTTTGAAGCCCCTGAACCCATTCGAAGTAAGAAACAATAACGCCACCCGCATTGCAGAGAATGTCCGGAATGATCAGCACGCCTTTATCGACCAAAACTTTATGGGCATCGGCAGTGATCGGACCGTTGGCGCCTTCGGCAATCACTTTTGCTGACACGCGGTTTACGTTGTCACCATGAATTACGCCGTCGATAGCAGCCGGAATAAAAATATCCACTTTTAATGCAATCAATTCGTCGTTGGTAATAGGTTCTGCTCCCGGAAAACCTACCATCGTACGATTTTTAGCAAGATACTGTGTCAATTCACGAATCTTGATTCCATTTTTGTTGTAATAGCCACCCGACACATCACTCACGGCGACCACTTTACAACCGAGCATTTCCATTTCTTCTGCCGCAACGGCTCCCACCTTACCAAAACCGTGAACCGACACGGTCGTGCTTGGACCGAGGTTCATTCCCAATTTTTGGTAGGCTTGAACGATGGTGTAAACCACCCCTCGTCCCGTACTCTCTGCTCGCCCTAGGCTGCCGCCGATTTCTACTGGCTTACCGGTAACCACGCCAGGAATCGCGTACCCGCGCTCTTGAGAAAAAGTATCCATCATCCACGCCATGGTCTGAGCGTCGGTTCCGACATCTGGGGCAGGAATATCGCGATCTGGCCCAATGATCATATTTATCTCAGTCGTATAACGTCGTGTGAGCGCCTGTTTTTCCTGTCTCGAAAGCAAATTGGGATCAACCCGAATGCCACCCTTCGCGCCACCAAGTGGCAAACCCACGAGCGAACACTTAAACGTCATGAGCATCGCTAGACCTGCTACTTCGGAAAGATTCACGTCTTGATGGTAGCGAATTCCACCTTTCCCTGGTCCGAGCGTCATGTTGTGCTGTACTCGATAACCTTCGAAAACCGCGATTGCTCCGTCATCGAGGCGGATAGGCACGCTTACCACAAGAGCTCGCTTAGGTCGCTTTAGCCGCTCCAAAACATTGGGGTCAAGATGCATGGTCGAGCCTGCTTCATTGAGTTGCAGAACTGCATTCCTATACAACGGGCTTTCTTCCCAAATGCCCGAATTAATTTCGCCCATGAACTTCTCCTCTCACTTCCTCGATTTAAAGACTAGTTCTCGGACCCTGCGAAGACAGTCCGAGTTCCTTTAATTTTAATTGCAAACCTTTGCGCGAGAGCCCAAGTCGCTCCGCCGTACGAGTGATATTGCCCTCGTTTTCTAACAATGATTTTTCGATAATTTCGCGTTCAATCGCCTGTGTTTGTTTGCGAACCGCGTCTTTAAAGGGTACCCCGTCATAAAATGCCTCGGCCGCTGGGCTCGAAGCCGGCAAAGATGCTTCCCCACGGAACACTTCTTCAGGAAGGTCGATAGATCGAAGTATCGAACCTTCGCTCATGAGTATTGCACGCTCTAAAACATTTTCGAGTTGCCGAATGTTTCCAGGCCAGCTGTAACTGCAAAGTGTTTTCAAACAAACGGAGTCTACACTTTCAATTCGCTTTCCAAGCTTGTCATTGAATTTTTTTATAAAGAAATAAACCAAATCTTCTATATCGACTCGACGCTCCCGGAGCGGCGGTAAAAGCAATGAAACTACGTTCAAACGATAATATAAGTCATCACGAAAGCGCCCTTCTCTCACCTCTTTGGCGAGATCTTTATTGGTCGCAGCAACTATTCGTACATTTATTTTGATGGTTTGCAGACCACCGACACGCTCAAACTCCGCCTCCTGAATGACTCGTAGAAGCTTAGCTTGCATTTCTAGTGGCATCTCAGCCACTTCATCTAAAAAGAGCGTACCCTCATGCGCTAATTCGAAACGCCCCGGCTTAGAGTTTACGGCACCGGTAAAAGCCCCTTTCTCATAGCCAAATAATTCACTCTCAATGAGATGATGCGGCACGGCCGCGCAGTTGATCTTTATAAAGGGCTGATGCACCCGCTCGGAGTGACGATGTATTTCCAACGCAACCAGTTCTTTGCCAGTCCCCGATTCACCCGTGATCAATACGGTCGATGGAGACAACGCAACCTTGCGGACGATGCGCACCACTTCCTGCATCGCGGGACTTTTTCCGATTACTAGTGTTTTTGATAGCCGAGAGTCGCCGCTTTCGTTGCTGGGCTCGGTATTTCGCAGTTGAAACGTATTGGCAGCTTTTTCGATGATGGCGAGAATTTCGCCCTGTTCAAAGGGCTTCGTAATATAATCAAACGCCCCTTTTTTTAAAGCTTGCACGGCGCTATCGACGGTTCCAAACGCAGTGATCATAACCACCGGAATATCGGGGTGCGTATCTTTCATGTGCGCTAAAACGGCCATGCCGTCTTGATCGGGCATATAAAGGTCGGTCACCACCGCGCAGTACGGAACTCTTGGTTCTGAAAGACGCTTGAGCGCCTCAACTGAAGAATTGAATACGTCGACCTCAAACCCGCCACGTTCAAGAATCGCTTTAATCACGAAGGTAATATTTCGTTCGTCGTCTACGACCAATACTCGTCTCATCGGTAGGGCCATCCTATATTGGATTTTCTAACGACGGCAAGGGCTGTTTCACCGAGTTTTCCCTAGTAATTGCTCGAAGGCGCAGCGTAAATCGGGTGTTCTTATTTTCGTCACTCACAACGTCTAGACGCCCACCATGCGCCTCAGCAATTTTAGAGCAAATCGATAGACCAAGACCGGTGCCTTTCTGTTTTTTGGTAAAGAAAGGAATAAATATTTTATCAAGGTCCTCTCTTGCGATTCCCTGGCCATTGTCTTCAACAAAAACATTCACGTGCGGTTCGATTGCCTTGGTGTCGCAATTCACCCCAACCCGTACCACACCCCCCTCAGCCGGACGGCTCCGCTCCAACGACTGAATGCTATTTTGAATAAGGTTCACTAATACCTGTTTAATTTGTTCGGGCGAACAACGCACTCTAGCCGAGCCTGGCACACCACTAGTGTGAACCTCGATGCGAATCCCCTCATGGCGCAGGCTCTGAAACAGCGCGGCCGTTTTTTGTAAAACACTATCGATATCCACCACGGTGTAGTCGCTTTGAACTGGCTTAGAGTAGTCGAGAAATTGCGTCACCACTTTGTTCAGGCGATTCACCTCTTCGACTATGACTTTGAGGAACGGCGATTCTTGCACTGTTTTTTCACCCTCAAGCACTTGAGCTGCTCCTTTGATTGCACCAAGAGGGTTGCGAATTTCATGTGCCAAACCGGCAGACATTTGCCCGAGTGCCGCTAGCCGCTCTTTTTCTCGAATGCGAACGTAAACATCCATGTTTTTTAAAATTCGTGCGGCAGCTGCAAAATAACCGTAAACGACCGAAAGCAGACTCCAGTCGTCTTCTTGATTTGCCATTTCGACTTGAGCCACTACGAATCCCAAAACTCGGTCCTCGTCGAAAAACGGAATTGCGAGATTGGCTCCGAGAGCTCGCAGACTCAGCAAAACAGATTGATGGTGTTCGCGTTGATTGTGACTCAACCCCTGTTCGATTTCATTTTCCAGGTAGTTTTCTAATACTATCGGTGTTTCGCCGCGTCGACGAAGGCGCGAAAAAAATTCGACAACTGCGTGGGATGCCAACACTTCGGTGTGCATTAAAGAATCATCGCGCAAACCCCGAATCCGACGATACTTGGACTCATCCGAACGCAATACGAAAACCGAAGCCGACCGTACAACAAACACTTCTTCTAAAAAAGAAAGCACAGAATGCGCAAGTCCGATCGAGTCCACCGCACCGGAAAGTACCGCCTCCGCACGCCGAACCTTATCTTGTATTACGCGGTCTCCGCGACCGGAAACTTTGGTGGCCACCCAATGCGCTAGACTACGAATAGGTTCTAGTACGATCAAAAAAAGTACCGAGGCTACGAATGCATTTAAAATAAACAACGCAGGTTCTTGTTCGATCCATCCGAGAAAGGCCGAAAATATCCCCGAACAAACTGCACTTGTAAAAACGAGTACAATCACTCTCGAAACAAGCGCTGTGCGATTGAAAAGCCGCTGGTGAATAATGGCTTCACTGAAAACATACAGGTAAATACAAAGAAGCCCATTACCGATGCTCGGAATAACCTCACCCAACTGTGGCACGTGGTCCATGACCGCAGTTGCCAGTAAGACAAGTGCTCCAATGTAAATCCAAACTCGCCGTGAACTACGCAGAGTATTACGAAGTGACTGAGTTAAAAAAATCGGTTCGGCGTCTTTGGTCCGCGCCCGAATGCGCCGGAGATCAAGAAGCATCAAACGCACACATTCGAAAAATAAAAATGAAGGAGCGTAGGTTGCTAAAATTTTAAAAAAAGAACCTTCGATGATGCCCAGCCACAAAACCAAAAGCACGATCGCCCCGTAGATCGCGGCAGCCAAATCATAGATCTGAGTGTACCTGGTGCTAGTTCGCGTGATGCTTCGCACGAAACGCAGAGCAACCGGCGTAAGAATGACATTGAAACCCAAATGCAGCTGGTAACAAAATCCGGATAGGAAAATTTTTTCCAGAAAAAACGTCAATGCCCAGGCGCTGATCACAAAACACAAAACTGCGTATTGCACGACCAGGCTGTTTCGCAACTTTTTAGAAAGAGCCTTAAATGCCAGCGAGCAAGCCGCTACGGCCACCAACAGGGCTGATTGACCAAGAATATCCATGCCCTGGAAGCTAGCCTGGCCGACGCTTGGATTTCAACCTATTTGGCGCACTAGCCCAGGAGAGGCAGGAAATTCCGTGTAGGAGTTTTGACAGGGCACCGATAAGAGGTTGATGGACCCTCTTGGAAAAGGCCCAAAAATTCGCCTGAGGTATAACAAGATCGAATGCGCAATTCTTGGCGTCGTTGGGCTTGTGGTTACGAATTCGTTTTACCGGGTGCTTTCGGGCTCTCAGGAAGTCGCATCCAAACCCTTGCCCCCTAAAGCGGTAGCGAGCAAGCTTGGCGAAAAGGCCGAGTCCTACGAAACCAAATGCCGTGAACGCGGAGAAACCTTTGTGACCACAGCTTCCAGAGTGCGTATCACCGGCCCTTACTGCCAAGGGGGTTCGGACACGTCCATCAATCGAAGCCTGGCCTCTACTCCAAAAACACCGCGAAAAACACTCGAGCCTCTGTCTCTCGAGGCGACCAATGGTGCCTTGTCCTATACCGGCACCGTATTTAAAGACCATGTCACCAAACGATTTTCTACCGACTTTATTCCGTTAGAAATTGGAACCAACAAAATAAGACTAGATTTCAATTATCCGTTTTCAAAAATTTTTCAGTTAGAAATAAACGTCGAACGAAAAGACCGCAATTAAGCGGCTGCACCCAACACTAAAAATTTGCACCGAAATTCACACGGTAAACAAACTCGTCACGGTGAGACTCTGAAAAATGCCTCGACTGGTCGACTTGCGCGCTAATCGGACCAACTATCTGGCGACTAATACCGTAGCTTAGCGTATCGCTCACAAGGCCATACCTCGCATGAGCAACTCCTCCGCCGATCAAAGACAGCGAACGGCGCATTCCCACGCTCATTCGCTCTGATTGCTGGGACGCCGAACCAAGAACATTGCCTGTCCGACGTCCATAGGCCTTGTACTGGAAGTCGGTATCTACCAAGGGTGAACGAATCACGAACTCTAGTAATCCCTTAGGCATGTCGAACCGGAACTTTCCGCTCGTTTCCGCACCAAAGTTAATTTTGGTATTTTTGAGGGCCTTGTGAACGCCATAGACCGTGTTGGCTGCTTGAGCGGCCGACTGGCCGGGGGAAGAACTTTTTTCACTGGCCTTTTTCTGCAAACTTTTTTCAATTCTAGGAATTAGATTTTTTTCTAAGTGGTAGTGAATCAATTTTCGCACAGCCCATTCAGCCACTTCCTGATTGTGAGAAAGCCAACGATGATAATCTTCGACGTGGTTTAACTGGTAGTTGCCGCGCTCTTCGTAGCGAATATTGAATGCGTTTCGCTCAACAAGTTCCCGAGTTAGAGTGTCGTCAAAAATTTCCGCGCGAAAAGATCGCGAGGCCTCGGGGACCGGGACCTGATCGATGTAATCGCCACTTTGCCCGACCTGCGAAATAGGCTTCAACACCGAAAGCGAGGTTTCTGGTTGGGGCCCCACAACGGTGCTGCTGGCATCCGGCAAGGCGGCAACCTCACGAGCGTACGTAGGGGTTCCTGTCATCGTTAGAAGACAAGCAAAAGTCGCAATAGCTGAAAGGGCCCAATAAATGCGGTCCTTCACGAGCAAGACACCTCCTAGGAGGTATGCAATGCAGGTTCCAGACCATCACGGCGGCTAAAAAAAGCCTTTAATTTAAGGGGCTTGGTAAAATTTATATGTCGATATTTTAAGCAGGCGCGAAGGGTTTGATCAAATAAACTGCATGGCTATAAACCCGAGCCACAGAATGAACCCGCTCACCACGGGGATCGTGAAGTTGTCGTCGAGTTCGAGCGGAAGCAACTCGGAAACAGCTCCAGCAAAGCCCCCCAACAGTACCATGCGAATCAAATCAAGCCCGGCCCAGCCTTCAGATTGCAAATAGAACCAGCTCGCGGCCGCGCACACTAAAAACCCAGCAGCGGTCCCATGAAGCGACTTTCCAGGAAGAATCTTAACACTTCGCCCTTTACACAGAATTCCCACGAGCGAAGAAATCGGATCACCAAGCGCGAGAAACAACATCGACAGCACGGCCACATCTCGGGGGAAAATTGCGACTGCAATCATAGCCGAAGCAATATAATAGGGCATTCCACTAATACGATTCACTTCGTTGCTTCGAATGATCGGACCGAAAAAGCGAATGCAGCGCTCGTTCAACGCTGGGTTGCGAAGCCGGCGAAGCTCCATGGTGATACTAAAGATAAACAACCCACCTAGAATCGTAAGCGCCAAATTATGGGGCATTCCGCCCAGGTAAAGGGCCACTACGATCAGCCCCATGGTCGCGTGCCAAACCTTACGTATAAGGTGAAGCTCGGAGCGAACCGGCAAGGTGCGCGCCCAATACTCGACTAATCGAATGGCGGCCACGGAATCCGTGGAGGACTTAGCGACTGACGCGGACTCAGTAGGCTCTATAGGTTGAGGAACTTTATCACCCATTATTGTATCTTCTCCCAGAACTTGTCGTACAATTCAACGATAAGTTTAGAGCAAGCAACATGCCATTGACGCATTGCGCTTAACAATTTTTACAAAAACCTATAGATTCTAACCACTTCCTAATAAAGCAGGTGCATCATTTTTTTTAATAACGAACTTAGTCTGTTACTTTTTTTGAGTAGTTTAGTTCCCACTTTTTAATCTGTTTGGGCATCGGACTACGCACTTAGTTGGGGGCTCTGGCGATCATTGGCGAACATCCAACTGGTTGTTTGACAGAAATCCTTTGCTGCTCTCATAATAAGATGGGGCATCGCAAGGAGCACTTCATACGCATGGAAACAGCGGCCGGAAAAGATACTAGTAAAATTGAAAGCATCGACGGATTGCCGGACGAACTAAATCAAACATTCGTGAACGAAGCACCGACAAAGTCGTTCCTCGCTCGTTCGGGGTCCGCCAATCCGAATCAACGTGTTTGGGCGATTGGTGGCGGCAAGGGCGGAGTTGGTAAAAGCCTGATCGCAGCGAACCTAGCAATAGGACTTGCTCGCTCCGGCGCCAAAGTGATCGCCATTGACCTTGATCTGGGCTGCGCCAATCTTCACACCTGCCTTGGGGTCGAAATTCCTCAAGTGACCTTGTCGGATTTCTTTAGCAAACGCGAAGGCGACATTCAAAAAGTATTGGTTCCAACTCCCATTCGAAACTTAACCCTCGCTAGCGGGGCGCAAGACGCAATTGGGGTTGCCAACTTAAAACACACTCAGAAAAGTAAACTCCTGCAAAAACTCCGAGAGCTCGATGCAGATTATTTAGTCTTCGACTTGGGCGCTGGTACCGCATACAACACGCTCGATTTCTTTTTAGCGGCCGACGTTGGTGTGCTCACGCTACTCCCTGAACCAACGAGCATCGAGAATACTTATCGTTTTATTAAGAGTGCCTACTATCGTCGACTCAAATTGGCTGATTCGCTTTTTGAAATTCGCCCACTCATTGACATGGCGATGGATCAAAAAAACCCACTCGAAATTCGTTCGCCGTCGGACTTATTGCGAGAAGTCACCAAATACAGTCCCGAGATGAGTGTTAAACTGCGTGAGGAAATTGCTAAGTTTCGACCGAAGGTCATTATCAATCAAGCCCGCACTCAAACTGACATAGACATCGGATTTTCGATCAAAAGTGTTTGTAAAAAATACTTCGGCGTCGACATGGAATATATTGGTTACCTCGACTACGATAGCGCCGTTTGGCAGTCCGTGCGTAAAAAGCGTCCACTCATGCTCGAGTTTCCGAACTCCAAGCTGGTCGCAAACTTCGAAAGAATAATTCATCATTTGCAGCAGGAACAGGCGAAACAAAAACAGCAACAAAAATCAGTGAGTCCTTAAACTCACTGATAATCGATAGACCGGTTCGCAAAAGGCGGGTCACCAATGTTCGAAGAAGAAAATCAAAACTACTATGACGTATTAGACATCAAACCCGACGCCACCTTGAATGACGTACGGCAAGCCTACTTTCGAACCAAGCAGGCCTACAGCAAAGATTCAGCCGCGCTATATAGTCTGTTCGACGAAGCGCAAACTCGCCAAGTTTTGGATCGTATCGAACAGGCCTATTTGGTTCTCTCGAATCCTGAGAAGCGAAAAGAGTACGACAAAGTCCACGGCTTCCTCTCCCCCGAAATTCCGGGAATGCATGCCGTCGGCACTTCGCATCGAAAGAAGGGCAGTTTTTCTTTTGAATCGGGGCTCAGCGGAGAATCGAGCAACTCCAGTGCCCCTCCCAAGACGATTGCTGACGACCTTGCAAAAGGTATTTTTTCTGGCTTCGACGACCAGCCCAGTAAACCAGCCGCTAATCCAACTGAAAACTACGCCACTCCGCGCACGCTCGCAGATTCGGCAGAACAAAACGCTTTCCACGCCGATTCTTCGCCTTCTGCTCGTATCAACTCTTGGGACGACGAGGTTTCTTGGAAATCTAACCAAAACAAACTTGGAATTGTTCGTCGCGTCGACTTGATACGTTCGGAAAATAAAGACGCCGCACTTGATTCACTTATAGCGAGCGAAACCGAATTTTCGGGGGAGTTTTTAAAGAAAATTCGCGAACAACGACGAATCAGCCTCGACGAACTTTCAGAATTCACAAAGATTAGTAAAAACTACCTACAGGCCGTCGAAGACGAAGACTACGATTCCCTTCCTGCGGCGGTTTACACCCGAGGTTTTGTTTTTCAAATTGCAAAATCTTTAAAAATCCCGCATGACAAGGCATCTTCCGGCTACATGACCCGCTATAGTTCTAAGCGAAAGTAGTGAATCGATGGCACAGACAATTCAACTCGAAGTTCCCGCTGATAAATCGGGAATGCGGCTCGATACTTTTTTGTCCGAGTCTCGCGAAGAGCTTTCTCGTTCGCAGTGCCAAAACTTAATTGTCGCGGGCCACGTTTCATTGAATGGTAGCGTCATTACTAAGACAGGATCAAAAGTAAGTATTGGTGATTTAATTCGGGTTGATGTGCCTACTAAAACCAAACTCGACCTATCACCAGTGGATCTGTCGCTCGAAGTGGTGTTCGAAGACAACGACCTCGCGGTGATCAATAAGCCTGCTGGGTTATCGGTTCACCCGTCGCCAACGGAAAACGGCCCCACCATGGTGCACGGACTTTTGCATCAGCTAAGCAATCTTTCCGGCGTTGGAGGCGTAGAACGGCCCGGAATAGTACACCGAATCGACAAGGGTACGTCCGGAATTCTGGTGGTGTCCAAAAACGATCGCGCTCACGAAATTCTTGCCAAATATTTTCATGATCATACGATCGAGAGGACCTACACGACATTGGTGTTCGGTGACCTTTCAAGTAAGGGCGGCGAGGGTACGATTGCAAGCGACTTCGGACGCCACCCCAATGATCGAAAAAAAATGACCGGCAAATTTATCGGAAAAAAATCTGGAAAAACCCGACGCGCTATCACCCACTGGAAGGTACAAACAGTTTTCAGAGTAGGTAATCGCCCCCTGTCGCTCGTCGAATGCAAGCTCGAAACAGGGCGCACTCACCAGATAAGAGTGCATCTTTCGGAATTCGGATTTCCGGTAGTGGGAGATCCGGTTTACGGAGACCACCAACGGCGGGCAGCAGATCTATCCAAAATCGCATCAGACGTGGGCGGGGTGTTGAATCCACTCAGCCATCAACTTTTACACGCTCGCACGCTGGGCTTTAAACATCCGATCCACGGCACGCCCCTGCACTTCGAAGCCCCTCTCCCCAACACGTTCAAAAACGTGCTAAGTGTTTTAGAAAAATATGCGGTCTAACATTCTATTATCCGACCATTTTTTTGGTGAAGAAAACGCCCCGCTTTCAAACGGGTATTTTCGTTTGCATCAGGTTCATTCGGCTGAAGTAATTGAAGTAACCGTCGACTCCGCAGAGGAATCGACGCGAACCTGCAAGGCCGATGCACTCATCTCCCGTGCGCGACCCGTGGCGGTCCAAACAGGCGACTGTTTGCCAGTGCTGTTTGAGGCGTCATTAGGAAGTGGGAACAAAAAGATCGCCGCCGCGTCCCACGCCGGGTGGCGAGGACTTCGAGCTGGAATACTTAAAAACACTCTAAATAAAATGATCGCGCTGGGCGCCACCGATATCCGTGCCGCCATCGGACCGGCCATTGGTCCTTGCTGTTTCGAAGTGGATCAATCAACGTTTGATCTCTTTGCAGAACAACCGCTGAACGCGCCCTTCCTGTACGAACGCCAACCTGCAACCTCACGAGGGCATGCTTCGCTTCAGGCTAAACCTTCAACCAATAATCGCTGGATTGATTTGGCAGGCATTGCACATGCTCAGCTCGTAAACCTCGGAATTGCGCCGTCGCAGGTGGATCTTATTGCGGTTTGTACCTACTGTTCGGGTTTAAAACTCGCAAGTTACCGACGCGCGACCCACCAGGGCTACAAAGCCGGGCGTCAGTGGTCCGGAATTGCACCTTAGCTCCTGATTGTGGTAGTTTTTAGCCAACACTAAAACAACCGGAACCACTATGGAATCCATCTTCGAACAACTAAAATTATTCCTGCAATCCGGAACGCTGCTTTCTTCGTTTGGCGCGATCTTACTAGCCTATCTGGGCGGAATTCTTTCTAGTTTTACCCCCTGCATTTATCCAATGATTCCGATCACACTCGGACTCATTGGTGGGTCCACTGAACGTTCGGTCAAAGACGGTTGGATTTTGAGTACCTTTTACGTGTTAGGAATGGCCTGCGTTTACACGGTACTAGGCCTCGCTGCGAGTCTCTCGGGTCAAATCTTCGGAAGTATGACGAATACTACCGGCTGGTATCTCACTCTAGGCGTAATTCTCGCAGTTTCAAGTTTGTGGATGCTCGATGTCATTAAGTTTGATCCCAACGTCTGGATTCAAAATGTTTCGCGAAAGTTCAGTAAAAAAACTCACACTCCGCGGCCCGACGAAAACGACGCGAGTCTCCTTGGAGCTTTCACTCTCGGCGCTTCGAGTGGGTTTATCGCGGCCCCTTGCACCACTCCCGTCCTAACCACAATCCTAGCCCACATTGCCACCGAGCGTTCGGTCGGCATGGGAATGCTCCTCATGTTTTCGTTTGCTCTGGGCCTGGGAACCATTTTAGTGGCTATCGGAACTTTCGCCGGCGCAATGAAGGTGTTACCTAAGTCGGGACGTTGGCTTTCCCATATCAAAGTCTTGTCGGGCGTTTTAATTTTGGCACTCGGTATGTATTACGTTTTTAAAGCGGGGACTCTGCAATGAAGTTTCATAAGATTAGTGCGTTACTACTTCTGGTCGCAAGCATCGTGTCGGCATATCTCATTTACAATCACTATCAAGTGACTAGCGCCACGGGTAGCTTTCACAGTTTTTGTTCAGTCAACGCATCGGTCGACTGTGACTTAGTCAACGCCTCTCGGTATTCTGAATACTTTGGAATTCCAGTGGCTGTTGCCGGTTTCGCCTTTGCATTTTTTGCAATGTTGCTTCATTTTTTTGCAGCTCGCGATCCGTATTTCAGACGCGAGGCGCTCGTTCTTTTACTTCCGATGACGGCGGCTGCGGTCATCGCTTCGATTGCAAATTTTTATATTAGCGTCGCTATCTTAAAAACGGTTTGCTTGTTTTGTCTTACACACCAGGCTATCTCTTTGGTTGTTTTCGTGCTTACGATTTTGGCGGCCCGTGATTTCGGAACTCTACGCCCTTTCAATCGCAGTCGCGTTCTTGGTCTCGCTGGTCTTGGTGTTTTTCTTTTCATCGTAACCGCGGCGGTATCGGCACAGTTTGAAACCGCTTTTCCGTTCGACAAGGCTGAGTTCCTAGCGGATTTTCGCGCTCAACCTGTTCTGAGTGTGCCCGCGGGGGATTCTCCGCGCATGGGGTTTCAGGGCGATAATCCAAAACTTCAGCTAGTAGAATTCGCTGATTTCGAATGTGGTTTTTGTGGCATGACCGCTAGGCACATCCACCGGCTCGTAAAAGCCTACGGCGATCAAATTCAAGTGGTCTTTAAAAACTATCCCCTTTCCAACGAATGCAATCCCGCTATGACCATGCCCATGCACCGAAATTCCTGTTTGGCGGCCAAAGCCGCTATTTGCGCCCAAGAAAGCGGCAAGTTCGTAGAAATGGCAGAGAAGCTCTTCGAAAATCAAAAAAGCATCGCCAACGTAAGTGTACTGCATTGGGCTTCCGAAATTGGACTTAATCGCGAATCCTTCGAGACCTGTTTGGCATCTGCGAAAACAACGGATCGCCTGCAACAAGATGTCATGTTGGGTAAGAGTCTTGATATTCGATCGACTCCTACTTTTTTCGTAAACGGGAAAAAGGTAGAAGGCATTATCGACGAACGGCGCTTGCGTGTCTTGCTTAAGGAATTTGAGTGAGTACCCTTGAATGGTTCGACACTCACGCTCACTTAAACTACGAATACCCTGTTTCGCGCGATGAGTACGTGCGACTGGCCGATGAGCAAGGTGTTAAGACTATTTTAACGGTTGGAGCTGATCCCGCCGACTTCCCCAGCCTTGAAGAAATCGCTCATCAATTCGACCACGTTTTCTTTTCGGTCGGAGTGCACCCTCATGAATCGTCCAAATACAACGATCAAGTTGAAAGCGATATTCTAAGACTAGCCAAAGATCCTAAGTGTCTCGCCATTGGTGAAATCGGACTCGACTATTATTATGATCACTCGCCGCAGGACATTCAGGCCAGAGTTTTTGAACGACAGCTTGAACTTGCAGTTCGACTCCAAAAACCTGTGATTATTCACACCAGAGACGCTGAGCAAAATACTCTCGCCATTTTGCGAGAATATGTAGCCAAGACCTCTTTAAAAAATCGACCTGGTGTTATTCATTGTTTTTCAGGTACCGCGCCCTTTGCGCAAGCATGTCTGGAAATGGGTTTTTTTATTTCATTCTCGGGAATCGTTACCTTCAAAAAAGCCGAAGACTTACGTACTATCGCGTCAACTGTTCCTCTTGACCGCATTTTACTCGAAACGGACGCGCCATACCTCGCTCCGGTGCCGTTTCGAGGGAAAACCAATTTATCGTCCTATTTGCCGGAAACCGCTCGAGTAATCGCCAACGCGCGAGCGATTCCACTCGAAACGCTTTCTAAACACACGGTCTCAAACGGCAAGCGTCTATTTGGTATTTAATTCGACCTTATCAATATACTTGCGATACTTGCGCGATTTATCGAAAACAGCCGAGGCCGACGACGAATCGAATAAATGGTTTTTTTCGCGATCCATTAACACATCGCATGCCACTCGATTCAACAGACGACACCCTTTGACCAAATAGTGATTAATCATCTCTTCAGTATAGTTATTTTTTTCGAGAGCGGTTCCATTCATTTGTTTCTGAATAGTTCTTCGTTCCGCGTCCAAAAGCGCAGCGGCCTTCAGACAATATTCGTCAATTCCAGAATGAGCGCAAGCTCGCGCGAAATACTGTAGCCCGAGTACAACATCTTTTTTCTTGTGGGTGCCGGTCGTGTAAAAATCGCCGATCACACCACAAGCAAGACCGCTTCCTAGCTTGCAACTCGTTTCCACATAATCTACACCGGCCGAAACACTAGATTCGCCGGTTTTTCCATCTAACTTATCAACCGCAATGGCGCCTCGCATGTAACAACCCATAGGAAGCCCTATTTCGCAGGCCTTATCGAAATACTTGGCAGCACCGGCGAAGTCTTTTTTAGTATTTTTTTCACCGTAGACGCGAGCGACGGCGTAGCAACCTCTTGCATCGCCTTTTTCACATGCAAGCTCGCTTTGTTTTAGCACTTTCTCTTCGTCTTTTTTGGTGCTGCCAGTTTCAAGATAAATCTCGGCCACTTCAAAACATGCTCGACCGCTACCCATCTTGCACTGGAATTTTTGGCAACTCTCATTGTCCGAAAACTTTTCCGCAGCACATGGTTTTTCCAACTTACAGCGCGACCACGTAAGACTAACTTTGCCTTCGCGGTCGAAACAACTAGGCACGGCAGAGGAATCTGCCGCGACGTTGTAGCCGGCGTATTGAGCGAGATTTAAACTATTAAGGTCCACCACGTCTTGAAGATACGCTCCACCATAACTCACTACACCGACAATTTTACCGGAGGAGTTTATCAGCGGACCGCCGCTCATTCCGCCCGACTGACTACACTGGTGAGTACGCCCTCGATCAACGTAAACCGAACGCTTCACGCTACCTAACTGCACCGTACGATAGTCTGAAACCAGTCCGGCAAATGAGCAGGTCGACTCATGCAATACTCGGTGATTCTCGGGAACGCTCGACTCCGGTTGACCGACGAGCGTCAGTTTTTCGCCATTGGTTGGTTGGGACTCTGAAATTTCTAGCGGAATGACGCCTTGTTTTTCAAGTTCTCCGAAAGTCGCATCTAGTTCAAGAATCGCGATGTCTACGCCTTTAAGAGTGGCGTAAACCCACCGTTTAGTTCGTACTTCGATATAGCTTTTCGCATCCGAAAAGCGCATGAACCGCACTCGTCCCAAGGCGGGTTCGTCTACGATGACTTGATCCGCCTCGGCCACAGCCCCGCTCAATGAAACGTAACAGTGTCCCGCCGTTAGAACATAAGCGGGTGCCGACGATTTGCTCTTGGAAGGTTTAATAAAAGCCGCACTACAACCCTGCGCGTTAATATCGCCCAGATTCTCGGGCAACGAATCATCGAGAAAGGTAAACTCTAGTACCCCTACCCCGGTATAGCGTTTTCCGGTTTTGGTGTTGAGTTTGGTCCAGTAAACATCCGAATAGTTCGATTCATCTTCGATCACTTTGCGGCCGTGCTGGTCGTAAAGATAAGGAAACAGCCCACCCGTAGGGCTGGCAGAAGCCATTGTCGCGCCGAGCGACGCTACGAATAGCAGCGATAAAATTTTCATGAAAGAGCCCCCTCTTCGAATAGGAGGCCTATCGATTCAGCGCGGCAAAATCAAGCGATAGTCAATGATCGCAGCAGTCGGATTCAGCTTGCGAGGGCCCGTGGTGGTGATCTGTCGAATCTTTCCGAAGCGTGGCCAACAACAAGACCTTTGCGAAGAGTGCCAAAAGAAGCACGCTACTGATGGTGCCCACCAAAGAGAAACTATGTGCGTTGCGCTCCGGCGAAAAAACCTGAGCCAACATGGGTTCTTGCCAAAGCGGATTCGCCCAGTTTTGGGAAGCCCAATTCCAGATCTGATCAAATCCAATACCGAAGGCGATACAAAAAGTGAAAAGAGCAGCATAGTAAGCAAACACAATTCGACCACCGAATTCGCGTTTTAACAAAAGAACGTTGGCGATGTTAGTCGCAGGAGCACTCAAGAGAAACGCGATAGCTGCCCCAGGCGAGAGCCCTTTCAAGAGCAAGACGGCGACCAGCGGGGTCGTCGCCGTCGCGCAAGAATAAAGCGGTATGCCAACCAACACTGCGCCAATCACCTGCGCCCAAGGGTTCTCTTGTAACCAATGGCTGGCAAATAAATCGGCAGGGAAAAAGGCCTGAATCAACGCTGCCACCACGAGCCCACCAAATAACCAGGGTGCGATGTCCTTGAAGAACGTACCGTAGGCGTAACTAAATACGGCTTTAATTTGGGTCCCCACGTTGTGTCGATGCGGACTTTCGGCAAGACGCCCCTGCAGTCCACAAACTCGGCACACATCGGTTAAGTCGTCGGACTCCATTCCTGCAGCAAATTCCCGAACACTATTTTGAAACTCTGTCTTAGCGTTGTGTGAAAACCACTCACTCACGACCCCAACAAATACCGAAAGCACCAACGCACCCAAGGGCCGAACCACTAAATAGGCCCCGGGCAACAAAGCAGCTGTCACAGCGAGCGCGTCAATGCTGGTTTCAGGAGTAGCGATAGTAAAAGAAGTAGTTGATGAAACCGAAGCACCCCTGCGCCGCAACGCGATTGCTGTTGGCATTACACTGCAGGAACAAAGGGGCAGAGGCATGCCGAGCAGCGCACCGCGTATTGCGCCACCGATTCCCCGGCCACCTAAGGCCCAAAAAATAATTTTGGAAGGAACCAGAACATGCAAAATCCCCGCAAACAGGAATCCCAAAAGCAAATACGGCGAAGTTTCAAGTAAACTCCCCCAAAATGCAGTCCACACGGCGTTCATAGCATCGAGCATTGCGGCGACCCTCAGCAACAGCCTAACAAACTGTAATAAGTCTTGGAAGGACTCGCGATTTGATCTATAAATTTCGTTGAAATCACGCTTTTATTTGAATTTTTTCGTATTATCGGAGGACTTTCGAATATGCCAATTCAGGTAGCCATCAACGGGTTTGGGCGAATCGGTCGCCGAGTTTTGAGAGCCGCTCTTAAAAGTAGCCGCATTCGTGTAGTAGCGGTGAACGATCTGAGCTCCCCCGAAACACTTGCTCATTTGTTCCATTACGATTCGGTCCACGGTCGCTTTCCAAGCGAAATCGAAGTACGAGATGGCTATTTGCGAGTCGGCACTCAGGAAATTAAGCTCACTGCAGAACGCGATCCCAAAAACCTTCCGTGGAAAACACTTGGGGTGGATCTAGCCCTTGAATGCACTGGAATTTTTACCGATAAAGCACAGGCTTCGGCGCACATTGCTGCTGGCGCCAAAAAAGTTGTGATTTCCGCTCCTAGCAAAGACGCCGACCTTACTGTTTGCGTGGGAATTAATGAGAAATCCTATGACTCAAAAAACCATCACATCGTTTCGAACGCGTCTTGTACCACCAACTGCCTTGCTCCGGTGGTCAAAGTGTTAGATGAAGCGTTTGGCGTGCAACGCGGTCTAATGACAACGGTTCATTCCTATACTAACGACCAAAACATTCTAGATCTGCCTCACAAAGACCTTCGTCGCGCCCGAGCCGCAGCTTTGTCGCAAATTCCGACAACGACTGGGGCTGCCAAAGCCATTGGACTTGTATTGCCGCACCTGAAGGGTAAACTCGACGGGTTTTCGGTCCGAGTTCCAACTCCGAACGTTTCACTCGTCGACCTCACTGCAGAACTCGGTAAAGCGACTACTCGCGACGAAATTAATGCCAAGTTTGCCGAAGCCGCTCGTGGGCCGCTCAAAGGTATCTTAGCCTACAGCACCGCACCCTTAGTATCGTGTGATTACAATGGTAACGAACACTCCAGTACGATCGACGCCGAGCTCACCCAAGTCATGGGTGGGAACCTGGTAAAAGTCGTCGCTTGGTATGACAACGAAAGCGGCTTTTCGTGCCGCATGGTCGAATTAGCCGAATACATGGCAGGACACCTAATTTAATATGATTAAATGCATTGATGAAATCGAAATAAAGGACAAACGCGTACTCATTCGCGTCGACTTTAACGTCCCACTTTCGAACGCTACGGACCCTTCTAACAAAGATGAGCCTCGCAAAGTCACGGATGGCACGCGAATTCGTGAAGCGCTTCCTACGATTCAGTATGCGATTCAAAACGGTGCGCGAGTGATCTTAATGTCTCATCTTGGTCGCCCAGAGGGGGTTGACTCCGCTTTTTCATTGGCACCAGCAGCCGATCATTTAAGTGAATTGCTAGGCACCGATGTTCTGCTCACCGACGATTGCGTCGGCGACGGAATCGAAATGATTGTTCGTCACTTAAAGTCTACCCAAGTAATCCTGCTCGAAAACTTGCGGTTTCACGAAGGCGAAGAAAAAAATGACCCTGCCTTTGCTCGGCAGCTCGCGTCACTCGCGGAAGTTTACATTAATGACGCATTTGGTAGCTCCCATCGCGAACACGCGTCGATTTACGGAGTTCCGCAGATCATGCCCATCAAAGGCTGCGGCTTTCTTATTAAAAAGGAACTCCAGTTCTTAAACCGCTTACTCAATGCTCCAGAACACCCCTACGTGGCGGTTCTCGGCGGTTCTAAAGTTAGCGATAAAATCAAAACCATCGAAAATCTATTTTTTGAAGTCGACGTTCTCTGTGTCGGTGGCGCAATGGCCCATGCGTTTCGTTTGGCCGGGGACCCGAAACACGTACTACCGCCCAACGCAAAACAACCAAAGTCGCAGGACATAGCCTACGCTTCTCAACTGCTCGAGAAAGCTCGACGCCACGAAGTTAAATTGATTTTGCCAATAGATGATCCCGAAGGCGTTCCCCCAGGGTTCGATATCGGACCTCAAACTATCGAGTTATTCACTAAGGAAATTCGTAGGGCGAAGACCGTATTTTGGAACGGCCCGGTTGGCATGTTCGAAGACGAACGCTATGCAAAAGGTAGCCTCGCGGTGGCCCAAGCTATGGCCGAAGTGAAAGGTTTAAAAGTGGTCGGTGGCGGAGATACCGTGTCCGCTCTAAACTTGGCTGGTGTGGCCGATCAAATGACCCACGTATCGACGGGCGGCGGTGCTACCCTGGAATTTCTAGAAGGAAACGGATTGCCGGGCATCACGATTCTCGACACAATCGGCAAAAAGAGCGATGCCCGCATCAGTTTAGTACCCGAATGAAATCGCGAAAACCCATATTGGCTGGTAACTGGAAAATGAACCTCGGCCCGGCCGAGGCAGGGCTCTACTTTCAGCAGCTGGAAACACTTTTGTCGAATGATCCCACTCGCTCACTAGACAGCGAACGAGTGATCTTTCCACCAGCTTATAACCTGGGTAGTGAGATCCAATGGGTCGCGGGTAAATGCCAGGTACAACTTGGAGCTCAGAACATCCACTGGGAATCTACCGGCGCCTTTACTGCAGAACTGTCCGCCAAAGCCTTAAAAGATCTCGGCCTGAACTGGGCGCTGGTGGGCCATTCGGAGCGCCGCCAGCTGTTCGGGGAGACCAACCAGACTGCTGGCAAGCGCCTTCTTAAAGGACTAAGTAGCGGGCTGCGGGTGTTGTTTTGTATGGGCGAAACATTGGGCGAGCGTGAATCAGGTCGCATGGAAACTGTCTGGGCCGAGCAACTCACCAGCTACGTCGAAGCCTTGGCCAAACACGTGGCCAGTGACCAAGCAAACGACTTTTCTAGTCGCCATGCTCCAGTCGCCTATGAGCCTGTCTGGGCAATTGGAACGGGCAAAACTGCGACAACTGAGCAGGCCGAAGAAGCCCACCGCTGGATTCGCAACTGGCTGTCTGAAAAGCTTGGGGCCACCTTTGCTGAAGCCTTGCCGGTCCTCTACGGTGGCAGTGTGACCCCAGACAACGCGGCAGCGCTACTCAAACAACCAAATATTGACGGTGTTTTGGTAGGGGGGGCCAGCTTGAAACCTGAAAGTTTTGCAAAAATCCTGCTCGCCTGATACATCCTCACTCATCATTTATTTTCAATGGAGCACACTTCGTGGGTACGTTTCTCATCATTTTTCACGTCATCACCTGTATCGTTTTAGTATTCGTTGTTCTCATTCAAGCGGGGAAAGAAGGCGGGCTCGGCGCCATGTCAGGCGGTAGCCAAACCGTATTCGGAAGTTCAGGTGGAGCTAACTTTTTTACAAAGTTTACTGCGGTAACCGCAGCTCTGTTCATGGCTACTTCGATTACACTCACCGTTATTAAATCGGGTAAAAAAACCTCTGTGTTTGACGGCTCAGAATCTAGTGCCCCTATTGAGACGACTACAAGCCCAGCTACTAATGCTCCCGCTGGCGCTGCGCCTAGTGCGCCCGCTGGGGAAACAACCAAGTAATAAACATGCTTCAACTGCAGTACCATTCACTCGTCGAACTTAATTTTCCGAACCGCGAGTGGATGTGGCTGCGAAAGCCTGTGCTGCCTTCCGAGCAAACTACCGGTGCGCCGGATTTTTATTTACTCGGCGTAAAATGTGACCAACGTTCCTTTGTCTGGACTCGAAACGGAGCCGCTCTTACTGACACCAACCAGGGCGCTTCGATTACTGTGCCGGTTTTATTTTTTAAGCCGGTAGACGACGAACTCACTGCCTACCTGACCTATGTAAAAACCGCATTCCAGGCGGTTCAGCCGCTCGAAGTCGAATGGGTCCGAGTGCTAAAAACGCTCAAAGAGCAATTTCAGGTCGACTTAGCGAAAGGCATTCCAGCATTGCTTGCAGCGACGCTTGCCAACGCCGGATTGGAAGCTCATTTGGGAGTCCTGGCCAATCGCGCGAAATATACTTTCTTAACGAGTCTTGAACTTGAGTTCTTGTACGAAAAAAAATGGGACCCCAGTGTATTCGAACTATTCGAAAGTATTTCTGTTGAGCTTCGTGAAGCTGCCCTAAAGGCTCTTCAAACCTGGTCTATTTCTGCGGCGAATGCGAAAGATCTGTTGCAATCGCTGTTATTTCTATCGCGTAAAACTAGTGCAGAAACTGCGATTAAAATTCTTTCGTCCACCTATAAAACCGGAGACGACTTGAGAATTGCGATTTTTCATTCAGCACAGCCCGAACTTGCACGCCTTTCGCGCGAACGAATCGAGCGTTTGCGAGCTCTGAGCGTGCCACCACGTACTTCGGTGTTTGGTGACCCGAGTTTCGAGAGCGATCAACTTAAAATTTCGCACAACCCAAAAACCATCGGCGACTTTGAAGCATTTAAGCAATGGGTTTCAGACCCTACCACGACTGAGCGTCTGCGACAGCTGTTGGAGATTTATCAGTAAGCCATGATTGCAAAATTTGAACGCATTACAGCGTCTTCCGAAGACATACTCACTACTCCAGCCGCTCGGCGCATTTTGAAAAATTTGCGGCGTTATTCAATGCTTCCGGACAATTTTGAAAGTCCCGAAATTATTTCAGCCGATCGTCTAAGCCAAGAACTGGCGTTTCGCGCGACCTCGCAACCCGCGCCCTACAATACCGCGGTCGCACTTGGTAAGAAAGTGCTACACCTTACCACTCAGCCCGGCACTTCAGTTAAGCAGTGCCCTGGAACCAACAACATGTTGTGCTGCCACTACCACATCATCAACATGGTCTCGAACTGTCCGTTCGACTGTTCCTATTGTTATTTGCAAACTTATTTGAATCAGACGCTCACCACTTTCTTCGTAAATGAGGATGATATCTTCGAACAGGTACGTAACATCTGCAAACGCCCACCGGTTTCGCTATTACGCATTGGCACCGGCGAGTTGTCCGACAGTTTGGCGCTCGACCATTTAACTGAATTCTCCGGACGACTGGCCAACATTATGGGCGAATATCAAAACGTGCGTTTGGAACTCAAAACCAAGTCAAAGAATGTTGAACACCTGTTGAGCATTCCGAAAAAAGACCATGTAATCATTTCTTGGAGCATGAACCCCCCAATAATCGTAGAGCGCGAAGAGCACGGCACAGCTCGATTTGATGAACGCATTCGCGCTGCTGCAATGGCGGCAGGAGCCGGTTTTCGAGTCGGGTTTCATTTCGATCCACTCATTTACTTCGATGGCTGGAAAGATCACTACTCCGCAGCCTTAGAAAAACTCCTGGCTGAAGTTCCCCATCGTTCTATTGATTGGATCAGCCTCGGAGCGTTACGCTTTCAACCCCAAATGCGCGCGATCGCCTTAAAACGCCGCCCTGAGACTCAGATTTTTCAGGAAGAATCGGTGACCGGCGCTGACGGCAAAGTGCGCTATCTCAAAGAAATCCGTAGCGAGATGTTCGGCTTTATAAATAAAAAAATTAAAGATCTTGCTCCAAGTATTTACACCTATTTGTGTATGGAAACTAAACCCGTTTGGGAAAAGGCCTTAGGACGCTTGCCCGACCGCGGTTTTTAACAATTCTTATTTTTTTATCCCAAATCGTGCCGATACAAATGCCGCAATCATAATAAGCGCAGCGCCGGTCCACTGCAGGCCGTTCATTCGTTCGTTGAATATGAAATAACCAAAAACCGCGGCAAAGGGCGATTCGAGCAAAAATAACATGCTCGCAGTGGCAGATGGCAACACACGTTGGGCTCTCATTTGAATTAGAAACGCAATCATCGTGGAACCCACCACCAAAAAAGCCAACCCTGCCCAAGACAAGCTATGTGCGGCGAATGGAGCGTGGGTTAGGTTTTTTGAGTCCATCGCGATTCCCACTGCGAAGGGAATTATACCCACCCAAAAAGACTGGTAAAAATTAAACAAAAATGGCGATTGAAACTTTGTACTCGCACGTTCGACCAATACGATTTGCACTGCGGCCGCTAAGGCGCACAGGAGAGTCAAAAAATCGCCTATATTAAGGTTGTGTAGATTCCAGGCCTGACAAAGTAGACCGGCCCCACCAAGGGCCAGGAGTATTGCGCCGATATGAGGTAATTTGGTCTTACGTGAAAAAAAAACTGCTTCGAGGACCGGGACGAACACTACGTACAGCACCGTTATAAAGCCACTATTGGTAACAGTGGTGTAGCGCAGACCTACGGTCTGTAACACTAAGGTGGCACTCAAAAAAAGCCCGGGCAAAAATGCCAAAAAAAACTCGTCGAGCGAAAGCGATTTACGCCAACGTGGAACCGAAACGGCGAGTATAAAAAGTAGTAGCGCAGCAAGCAAAAATCGTAGGCCCGTTAAAAAAAAAGCGTCGAAGCTGTCCATCGCCCAACGGGTCGCTATGAAACCAAAACCCCATAAAGCGGAACAAACCACAACTTCTGCCGCTGCACGCTTCTGAGTGAACCCTACATTCGTTATTCCGCCCGGCGATGACATGGATTGGTATTGTAGTCGCGAAACCACGGATCCCCAAGCCAATACATGGGCCGCGGTCGAACTTTTACTGCCTAGCGGGATGTCTATAATCTAGACACCTGACTCGAAATTGCGAGAGCTCGCCTCATTGCGCATGTTTACACTCGGAGTCCACCCCTGGCATCTGCATTGCACACTCTTAGCTCGAGAGACTAAATGCAGAGGAGCCCGCATATGACTATCTTCACCCGTTCGTTTGCGCGTATGACATCGATGACTCTTGTTTTAACTGCCATTTTGGCCCTGACTGGTTCACAACCGGCCCATGCCGAAAAGAAACGCAAAAAAAAGGATCGCAAGGCTCCAGTCGTAGTCGTTGAAGAGGAAGTGAGAGTTCCTTTAGAAAATGACGACAAAATTGATTTAGATCCAAACGATGCACGAGATTCGAGCTCTCGGGTTATGATCGGGCAATCTATCGCTGCTCTCGATTCGATTCCTATGCCGCGAATTGCCCGTGAATATTCTATAAAAAGTGAACTCGACCAGGAGCTATGCATCGAACACGTTTTTAACCCAGAGTGGAAACGGCAGCGAACCGCTCGCAGCCAAGGCTACGATCCCGAACGCAAGGAACGTGAAGTTCAAAAAGAACGCACCGAACTATTGGAGCAACTATGTGGTTTTCGCGAGGAAAATTACCGAGCTGAAGACAACGTACCCACTTTTGGTGATTTACTGCGGTCGCGGGAACCTAAAGTAGTTTATACTCGCAACAGCGCGATCGACGGCTACGGCGCCGGTATCGGTGCGACCGTACTTCAAAGTAGTGGAGGAGCAGCGGGATTTCGAGGTTCAGTGCACATCGATGCAAATCCCAAAGGAGCCAATCGCGTTCTACTCGACACTGAAACTGGAATTACGATGCAGACAGAATTCGTGATTGATCCAACAAACGATCAAACCAAAATTCCGTATGCACGCCTAACCGTAAAAGGCACTAACGGTTTGGATAAAGTCGGTTCGGGCGATTCGTTCGCAGCCGATGGGGCTCGCAGTCGCCTAGCGGCAAAAGCTCCAACTGAACGAGTTCACGAATATACTATCGAACGCAACGCCGATCTTGATCGCTTCGACGCCCACGTAAAATGGGGACGCCGCGGTCGCAAAAATCTCACGAATGGTAGCTATGAAAGCGGCACCTTGGGCTGGTACCTACCTTGGGTTTGGACTGCAAAAGCAGGCGTGGGCACTATCGATGGCCAATTAAATGGGCACATCGGAGCAGAAGCCGGGCTAGAGGAACGTTATTGCAAGACACTTAAGAAAAACCACCGGGCCTGCGTGTCGAGCGCGCTTCTGGGCACTCTTGGTTACCTAGAGGCCGGCCTCGAACTGCGTTTGGGTGGTGAATACGAGTACACCATAGAAAGCGAACGGGGCGATACCGACAAACTGCTCAACGAAACCGTATTTTCAGCAGGAATCGAAAACACCTACAACTACGTTTACGATGCCCACGGAGAACACGACAGCAATCGCGCTTTCGTGGGTGTGGCAGTAGAGTATCGAACCGAATAGTGACGAAAGTGTGAGGAATAAATGAAAGCACCCGTTCTTAAAAACCTTATTACTACGTTAGCCATATTGGTCGCGACTTTTTGTTTTGTAATCGCGGTTCAAGCTTTTGCGAGCGAGGAACTACGGACGAAATCTCTGTCGTGTCGCTTGTGGACCAACAGTGCCGAATTTGACGATACCGATATTCCGGATTTCGCCGTACCGCTAGTTGACGTTTCCAACGAAACTCCTGGGCGGGCGCGACTTCAAGTCAACAGCATCGATAAAAAGAAGATGATGGACATTGAACTAATTTTTCACACCCACACTGATTCAAAATTAATAGGCAAAGTAAAATCTACCGATCAAACTTTGGGTGAAGACGGCCGAAAAATTGAGCTTCGAACCGTTATAAGAACTGCCAGTGTTCATGTAGAACCCGGTCCTAAGCCCGGAGAGCCCTCGTTCAAAATCGATGTCAAAGGCCATTCGAAATCTGACGACAACCAATGTTTTCCCAAACTGAAATTCGTGTGCCTGGCGTCGGAAGAGAAAGTTGAAAACCCAACCCCAACTCCAACCGCAACTCCAACTGCGACTCCCACGCCTTCGGCCTCACCAGAAGTCATCACCCCCGCATTCAGGTCGTAACGACTCCGAGAGCGCATTTCAGGTAACGACTCTCTGGCAGCGCAGCCAAAACAGGGTGGTCTACGTCTTGGGTGCCAAGCTCCGTCATCAAATAGGAGCGCTGGGCTTTAAAAGAAGCGTCGGAGACACATTCCAAAAATCCTTCAATTCCCAAATGAAAACTGCACGAAGCTAGGGCCACCGGGCCATGGGCGGCGGCTGCCGACAAAGCGCGACTAAATACATCGACATGGGCTCTTCGACCGGCCTCTAGCTGTTTAGCTGATTGAGTCAGCGCCGGTGGATCACAGACCACGCCAGCAAATGATCGTTTTTCAAAAACTCGGCCATCATCTTTCATCAAATCGCATTCGACCGTGCGCACCCGGTTCTTTAGCCCGTTAGCTGCGGCATTGGCCTCTAAAATGTCGAGCGCCGCCCGCGACGTATCGGCAGCTAACAGTTCCAGGTTTGGATTCTGTTTTAAAACTTGAAGGCCCCAACTTCCAATGTAGGAGAAGGCATCTAAAACAACCCCCCGGTGCCCACGAAGCGCAGCTGCAAAATGACGTCGGTGATGGCGTAGGTCGTAAAAGTAGCCGGTTTTCTGTCCTCTAAGTAAGGAAGCCTCAAACTCCACTCCCCCTTCACGAGCAAAAGTGCGACTAGGTAGGACTCCCAAGGTTTCGGTAAAAATAGCAGCGCCTTCTCGTTCCCGGACTTCAACGTCATTGCGCACCACCAGGGCCTGTGCTCCGAGTTCCGAACTCATCCAAGACCAGAGTACCGATATAAACGCGTCGGCACCGGCCGCATGACACTGCACCACCCCTACCGGTTTTCCATTGTCGCTTTCGAAAAGATCTACGATCAACCCGGGCAACCCGTCGCTTTCGCCAAAAACCAAACGAAATGAATTACGCCCGAGTTCCCCTGAATTAATATAATCTGCCAAAGCACGCTGGCGTAACACAAGCGCTGCGCTGAGGCGGGCCCGCACTTCGGATTCGAACTGCGCCCCCTGAAACTCCGCGCCGCGCTGAAAAAAACGAAACGCAATTAACGAGTGCGGATTATAAAACCCGGTGCCAAGAATTCGGCCTTCAGCCGACTCCAATACCGCCCAGCTACCCGGCGCAAACTTAGACTTAGGCGGTTCGATTTCATTAGAATATACCCAGGGTGCGCCCCGCACATACCTCGGTGCCCGTCGGGAGGTTTGGCCAGATAGACGCAGTGTTCCTTGTACTTCGATCGTTGATTTCATGACGTTGGATACCTCCCTTTACAGGCCTATAAAGTCGATGATAGTTTTTTAACACGATGGCGATGAAATGGGGCCGAATCTTTTGTTTGCTGCTGTTATTAATTTCCACGCCGAGCCTTGCCGAACAAGACGTAGACACCGCCGCCGGGACTGCCCCAGCCACAACCTCGCAAACTGACATGTCGGAAGCAGACCTTGAGACCACTGAAAGTGAAAGCGAAAGCGCTTCGAAGAATCACAAAACCCCCAGCAGACGCGAAAAAAGAGTCCAATCTAAACCAATTCGGACGCAACGAAGTGCTCCCGAAAAACTAGAAGTCGATCCGGATTAGGCTTTTCACCAATGCAGGTCAACGTGGATATCAACCAAAAAAAAATCAAACCTGCCGCAAAACTACTGAGTCGAGTTCCCGAGCCCGTCATACAGTCTTGCCGCAAACTCCAAGGCGCCGGTCACATTGCATGGCTCGCGGGAGGTTGTGTGCGCGATCTGATTTTAGGCCGTGAACCGCGAGACTGGGATGTTGTAACCGATGCACCACTCGATACCATTAAGACAATTTTTCCCAAACACCTCGACGTTGGCGTGGTATTCGGAATTGTAAAACTTCCTCCAATTCAAAACGTGCAAATCGATATTGCCATTTTTCGCAAAGAAGAAGGCTATACAGACCGCCGACACCCGGACGTTGTAACAACGGGCAGTCCCGCCGAAGACGCTGCTCGCCGTGATTTCACAATTAACGCGCTCTATCTTGATCTCGCTACTAGCGAAATGATCGACTTTTTTACGGGCGCCAAAGATCTTGATGCCAAAATATTGCGGTCAGTAGGCGATCCGAATAAACGTTTTTCCGAAGACGCGCTGCGCGTATTGCGGGCCGTCCGTTTGTCTGGGCAGCTTGGATTTAAAATCGAAAAAACTACTGCGGCCGCGGTTAAAAAATGTGCCCCGCTTTTAAAAGAGATTAGTCGCGAAAGGGTACGCGACGAAGTGTTTCGTCTCCTCGCCACTACCAAACCCGTCACCGGCCTCGAGTACCTGGCGCAGTTAGGACTTTGGGAACACGTTTTTGGCATCAAACGCACCGCGCTTCCAGCCGACTACCGAAACATCAAAATCACTGGAAAACCTGAACCCATTGACTGGGTCGTAGGAATCGGGATTTGCGGCCTGGCCGGCGACATTTGCGCCGAACCCAAAAATCTCGCCAAAAAACTTACCGAACTTTTGCGGCTCTCGCGAAACGAAACTAAACTCATCGAGCTTGCATTTGATCTTTATACAGACTCAGCCAAAACAAGTGCTCACACGGCGGTGGAGCGACCAAGCCCCGAGCGTTGGGTGGAACTGGCCACGGAGCGCCGCGAGTTAATTGAGTTTTTGAAATCCTTCGTAAGACGTGCTCGCGGTCCAACTGAAGTTCAAAAAGACCTTGCTTTAGCGTTTCTAGAACAGGCCTTGCGATGGGCCAGATCACCAAAAAAAATGACCGAATGGCCGAACGCTCAAAGTGTGGGTTCGGCGGCTCAAGGGGCAGCACTTGGGAAGCTTTTAAACCAAAAACACTGGGAAACATTCTGGACCCGGCCTAAACTTGACTTTTAAACACCGGGCAAGGCATATCAACTAAATGAGATCGACCAGATCCGCACGTCGGGCCACAAAGAGGGCCGTGCTACCCAGAAAAGCCAGAAAACTAGCGAAGCTCAAGCCAGCGAAAGCCGAGCCTGCCAAGCCACGTGCTCTTGAAAGCGCGCTTCGAGACGACCTCATGCGCATGGGCTTTATGCACCAGTCGCAGGGCGACCTAGAAATGGCTGCAGAGTATTATATACGCTCGCTTGAGCGTTCACCAACACCAGAGGCACATACTTTTTTAGGTGGTGTATTAAGGCAAATGGGTGAACTTGATCAGGCAATTGAAGAATGTAAAATGGCCCTGGAGATCGATCCGAACTTCGGAAACGCCCTCGCTGACCTTGGTTCGTATTTGGTCGAAAAACGAGATTATCGGCGCGCCCTGCCAGTTTTGAAAAAAGCCTGCCGCTCTAAACAATACGGCTCGCCCGCAGTGCCATTTTTTTATTTATCGCGCCTCTATATTCGGCAAGGGCTTTTGGGAGCTGCTACCGAATGTTTGCAGAAAGCAATTAAGGCTGATGACAGTTTTAAACCGGCTAAAGAGATTCTGGCCGACGTTTCGACGCTTTTGAATTAAGTTCAATCTATCGACACAGGAGACCTGCGCATGAACTTTCTCAACACGACCAAGGCTACGAAAATTTCAGACCAACAACGTTCCGTGATTCGCGCCATGGAGATTGTACTGCCGATCGCGTTGTTCGCCGTAATGACAGGCGCTTCGTCGTTAGTGAGGTTACCGGTTCCGGGCACACCTGTTCCGATCACTCTTCAAAGCGCTGTGGTACTCATGAGCGGTTTATTTTTGGGTCCCTGGAAAGGGGCCGTAAGTCAGGCGCTCTACATTGGGCTCGGAGCGCTGGGACTCCCTTTTTTCGCGGCACCTGCGGCTCTCGCCGGTCCGACGGGCGGTTATATCTTGGGTTTTGTTCTTGCGGCTTTTTTAACCGGCTCGCTTTCACAAAAAATAAAAGATCATTCTGGAGTTTGGAACAAGATCAAGACCTACGGTCTTGTTTTGATCGCGAGTCTCGGAATATTTGTTCCCGGAGTATTGTGGCTTAAATTACTCACTGGCCAGTCATGGTCTGCTTCGCTGGCCATGGGTTTCGTTCCGTTTATAATTGGCGACTTGATTAAAACAGCTATCGCGGTGAGTAGTTATTCGGTTGCGGCGGCGGCTGCCCGCGCGGCAGGGCGAATTCGCAAAAACACGGTGTTCTGAACTTTGGCCACCGGAACTCCAGCTTTGTCGGTTATAAAAAACTCAAACACATGAGTGGATCGACCATGCTGGTCGAGATCGTTGTTGATCTTGGCCAAGTCTTCGTCGGTCACTTCCACTTTCATTTCTAGCGCCGTGCGTCCCGGTTTCATAAAGGTAACGGAATGGGCTTTGGTCCAAGTTTCGACTCCCCGCTTACGAAAAATTTCTCCGCACATGATCGCTGCCACCGGGTCTGAGACGGCACACATATAACCACCGAACATAGTTCCGTGGGTGTTCTTGGCGTACCATTTCAACGGCAAGCTCAAGTGGGTTTTCCGAAAGTCTGGGGTCACGGCCTTTATACGCACGCCCATGATCCAAAAGGGTGGGTAGTATTCTAAAAGTTTGGGTAAAAGTTTGTGGGCAAATCGGGGACTGCGCATGAATCGTAGTCGCGATATTTTTTGAAAAATGCGCATGGTTTCTAGAGTAGCTCGTCGGCGCCGAATTCTCAATGCCCCAAAAAGCGGGAGCCGCACCGGGGAAGTCACTACGACTTCACCGGGCGGCCATTCTAGGTAGGCTATGTATAAAGACACTCATACTAACTGACGTTTGAGCATTGGGGCGGGCATCTCCATTGTGTGAAACAACTCGTGGGTGGGGACATTCACCACGAGCCTTGCAACAGCTAGTTGGTTGCAATTCTTAACCAAGCGTTTAAGCTCGGCTCACCAAGCGTTTAAGCTCAGCAAAACTTTTTCTCCGTCGCCGACCGAGTGTTCCCCTCGGTTGCGGCCGTGATTAGGCAGCTGCCTTTTCCAGCACCAGCTCTGCGATCGACAAAGCTTTGATGTTCTTCGCACGAAGCACTTTGTTGCGACCGCCGCGTTTGGCGCGATAAAGTGCGGCGTCCGCTTCACCGATTAAAACGTCGGCCTCGTACGTGAAATCTTGGGTAGAGGCGATACCCATGCTTAGCGTGACGTGAAAGGTTTTAGCCTCGGCACGTTCGGCGTCTTGGCGGCGTGCGCTTGAAACTTGCAGCTGAGCTTGTACGGCAGCACGAATGTTTTCAGCAATTCGCTGAGCTTCGCCGCTACTAACTTGCATGGCCACGATGATTTCTTCGCCACCATAACGACCGGCCAAGTCTTCGGTTCGCAGGTACTGGCGAACCAATTCTGCTACTCGCGTGAGCACGACGTCTCCGGTTTGGTGCCCGTAGTTGTCATTCACCGCTTTGAAGTGGTCGATGTCGATCATCATGAGCTGCACTTCATCACCGGTTTCTTTTGAGTCTATAAGAAGGTCACCGAGTTTTCGCATGAACGCGCCTCTGCGCATCAACTTCGTGAGGTCATCCGTTTCCACCCGTTCACGCAAACTTTTTAGGTTGGTTACCGCTTTGCGGTAGTTAAGTTCCAACACCTCAAGGTTGCGCTCTAATTCCACAATCACTGTTTCTAGAGCTTCCTGTTCTATTTTCTTCTGGCTGTTCATAACGACTCCCTCGGTGACCTTTTTGTGAGCAGGGACGAAGTGTTTGTCTTTCGACTTTTTTGGGGCAACCCAGAGCACCGTTTCAGTGGGTTGTTACTTCGTCCCTGTTTTGTGGCTGCTGTTTGCAGCCGCCTCACGACTGATGGGTATTACATGCCGCGTACCAATTCTAAGTAGTTGATTTTGTTGGCTGCCGTAGTGGCGAGTGCGTCGTATTCACCCAGTCGTGACGTTTAATCGAATAGTGCCTATCGTGGGTCCATTTGACTCACTTGTTTGAGGCCACGCTGTTGATAGACTAGACAAATTGGGGGACTGGCGAAAATGGTGTATGTTTCTCGCAGTAAACTTTTACGTTTTTTTGGGATATTAACAGTCTTGGCACAGTCTTTCTCGGCAGTGGCTGAAGAGGACATCAAAGCTAGCAGTGTAGACTACGAGAACCTCAGTCTCACGTTTGGCAAAGACAATTGCATACAGGCTACTAAAGACAGTCCCGATGCAAACTTTTATAATTACGGATACAGCCTACCCGGAACCGCTGAAAATCGAAGCATGACCATTTGCTTAAGTGCAAGCGGTCATAAAGCCGAGCAAGCGCGCGGGAATGATATTATAAACGCTTTCGACCCCGTCATCGAAATTGAGAGCGAATTGGATTCGGTTTATTCGAAAATAAAAGCAAATCTCACTAAGGCCTACGAAAATATTCCATCGATTGCTTTCGACCCTGTAGTTTCTCACTGCGACGTCATCGATGGAATGTCTAATTACACCAATTCGCACATCACTCTTTGTACTTGGAAGTATCTCGTTGATCTCAATGCCGAAATGAAAGGCGCACTCAAAAACATCAAAAACGGTGCCCAACCATTGGTCGAGCTTAGTACCAGGTTAATGATTAAGTACCCCGAGATTTACGAAAAAATGATCAAGTCGTGTGTCCAAAAAAATGTGGACGAAAAATGTCTTAAGAACTTTGCCGGTCGCCTGGGTAGGGACAAGATGATTGAATCGATCGATGGATTCCGCCGGACCCTGGTACTCGACACTTGGTTGAAGACGCTGCAAAATGACATCAGTCGAAGATCTGCTCATGGGAAAAAGTTTCGCGACTTGAACCGAAGTTACGCCTCCCACTACATCGGCGATTTCGATGGCGAAGCAGTGGCCTTAGAGGACAAAATGCCTAAAAAAAGTAATAAGAAAAAAGGACCAAAGAAAAAGATAGCTACGGCCGCCACCAGCAGTTCAAAAAACGAACCATCAACCCGGTCAGTGAATCCACCTGCTGCCGCAGTGGATTAAGTTGTTTAAAGAAGTCCCATGACCTGTAGGGCCCTGGGTAGAGGTAAAATCCAGACGTCTTGGTTTTTACGTTCTCGCAAACCACGGTAGATCACCATTTTTTCCATTTTTTTGTAATACGTACTCAAGGCACGCAGCGGGGCAATTTCCACGTCCGAGACATGATCGCTAGCTTTACACTCGATCGCTACTTTTCGGCCTTCCAATGCGAGGATGAAATCAACTTCAAGCCCGCCCCTGGTGCGAAAATTATGGATTCGAAAATCCACCGCGTGCGCGGTAGCTGAATTAAAGAGTTGATTGAATACCAAATGCTCGAACAATGCTCCGATCCGATCGCTACCCAAATCGAAGGTACCACGAAGGGCGTTGAGCACGCCCAAATCAAAAAAATAGAACCGTGGGTGTTTTACAAGGTCGACCTGATCCGGGTCTAAATCAGGGTCATTTTCAACCCGGTGGGCGATCATCGTGTCTTCGAGGATCTCGAAATGTCTAACGACCGACTGCCTTGGCACCTTGGCTCGCGCGGCGAGTTTGGAATAATCGAGGTACCGCCCTGCTTGTGCACCGGCTTGAGTAAGGAAACGCACAAAACCATCTACCTGGCGCACCAAGGCTTCGGACAGGATCTCTTCTTTCAAATAGGCATTGGTATACGATTGCAAAATCTTCTTTTTGTCGGCGACCGACGAAAGCGAAGTGACTTCGGGGAGGCTACCGAACTGCAAGGCCAGTTTCTCATCCCAATCCCTACCCGCTTCTGCCAAGCAAAGCGGTGCCAACGCGTAAGAAAACACTCGGCCCGGAATCAGATTCGCTTTTCCACGTTTTAGTTTTCGCGCGCTCGAACCAGTGAGGTAAAATTTTAACTTCTTGTCACGATCGATCAGCGCCTGAATGGAATTCAATAGACGGGGAATTCTTTGAATCTCGTCTATGAAAACGGTTTTCACACCCGTGGCCGCGAGACGCTGTTCCAGTTCTGAGACTTCGGCTTGAAAATGAAAATACTCCGCTTCCACGGCCAGATTGATTTCGAGTTCTGGTTTAAGCGAACGGATCAAGGTGGACTTTCCGACCTGGCGCGGCCCGAGCAGAAGAATGCTCTTGCGAGATCCACGAAGCGAACCCGATAACATTCTGTTATACATGCGGTTATTTTTACATACAAAACAACCGCTATCAACTTTTTTCGTGGCGGTGCCCCTGTAACTCAGTCGTTTGCTCTCAATGCATCTCAAGTTTCCCCTGCGCACGGCCGAAAAAGCTAAAGAGACGATTTGAGAGACTAGCTTGACTGTATTCACTGGTGTGTGCCAGTGACACAGTTGTTCGAGCCCTCGCAGTCTGTAAAATAGAGAAGTTGGGGGATCACCGTTAATGGCTCATTTATCGCGTGGCCGTTTTTCTCGAGCAGTCAGTTCGCTGATGCTTGCCGTGTTTACGGTGAGCTCGGTGTTTTCGGTTTTTCCAACATCAATACACGCAGATTTTATCAACGAGGGCCGTAGGGCGCTCGTCGAGGACGAATACCAAGCTGGCAATGAATCTGGAAAAGATTCTGAAGCACTCTACCAAGAAGCAATGAAAGCATTAGGAGATTCGGTCTACGCCACCTACTCTGACATGCTGAAACACTGCGAATCAGATGCGGTAGATCACGCTGAAAATTGTTATTTCGATCTCGCAGTCGACGCTCACGGAAATGTCGTATCGAAGAACGCGATCGCGACTAATGAAATAGCGAAAAACCCATCGAAATACGAAGGACTTCACCTTCGGGAGTGCGGCACACACCCTGACAATCCCAAACAGAAGATGCTGTGTTTCAACTTTGTGGACATTGCCACGTTCTTCAATAAGAAAAATCTCGATATTAAAGACGCAAAGAAAAAATACAGCAAGCTGTTTAATTTGTATGAGGCACTCGTCAGGCGCTACGCTGCGAATATTGCCTTTCGGCTATACAGCCCTAAGGAAACCGACTCTCAATCGTGCTTTGACGCGTACTCACCACTCGAATTAAATCGCTATTTAGATGATCATGCCGCCGATCATTTTTTCATGCTGCCGGATGGAAGCCGTCCATTTCTGGGATCGGACGGTAAACCAATTCCCTGCAAAAGAGCGTGCCGTTTGGTCCCGCCCGTACTCAAAAAACATTCTCCGAACGGGGACAAATTCGTTTGCTTCGAACCACAATACGAGTGGACACAATTTGAAATGCAATCGATCCCTTTTGTCGAAGGGTGCCCTGAATGGCCTACGAATGAATGCACAGCAAACACACTTTACCAGTACCAATATAACAAAGGCTCGAAAGGGACTTACCGCGATAAAGATAGTTCTGGCACATGGGCAAACCCAGATTTAAACTACCGAGGCACTAACGCCGACGGCTCGACGGTGCTCCCGAATCTCGCAAACGTCCTTTTTTCCGAGGACTTCAAAGATTTAACTCCGTTGGTAGACAGCTTATTTAGTGCTGGATTTACCGACCAAGCCAACCAGTATTTTGCCGAACTCATGATAGAGGGTTACCTTGAAGAGGCATCTCTAAACGCATTGGGCGACAAAAATGCCGCAGTAGCCGATGCAATCGCTTCACTCATAAAAAAAGCTGGTACATGCAACGACGAAGCGAAAAAGAGACTCCAGGACACGGTCGATCATTACGTCCCGCTCATGCCGAAAATAAGCAAAAAGGATGTTTCTCAAAAAGTAGCTAAACTCATAGAGCCGATCCTGAGCGCAAACATCGCAAAAAATTTAATAGACGATTCCCCTGACGAGTACCTGGTCCAAATGGCCCAGGGTGCAGTCTGCGTTAGCGGGCTTTTTCGACGTCTACAGAAATTGGACGTAATTTTAGGTGGGCCACGTTTTAAGACGAAGAATTATTCTACCGGCACGGCTCTTTTGGCAGAGCCAGTACCTGAGTCTGATTTTGCCGACGTTGCATTCGAAGCCACCGCCCAAGTAGCGACGAGTTTAGCAGGCCTAGGTGTTTTGGGCATGCTTGGCGATCAGGGTATGATGGGCAGTAGTCAAACCTTTCCGGACGGTGAGACCCTTTATGACGTATGTAGCCCAAGCAGCAAATTCTGGAGCACGTACAACACCGGCACAGCCTCGATTACCATAGACGGAACAAATTACAGTTACTTTTACTCTAAAAAAGATACTCCTAAACGAGGCACATACTCCGTGGGCGAGTTCTGCAAACAGATTGGCGCCGAGTACAAGGCAATCGCCGACGAAATCAATGAAATCGTAGGTTCTTATTCGGTACTTTCTACTCCGATAGGAAAAAATCGGGCGTATTTTGAGCTGACGCAAAAATTGGTCGACGCGAACTTAGAAATTCCTAAAAACATCAAAAATTTTGAACACGGAAACGACTGGAACGATCCTGCAAAGTGGGTGTGTGGGGTTTCATTTAACCACCCCGAAACTGGCGAAAAAGTAAGCACCCCTGTTTACTCACGGTCGGGCGATTTTATTTATGAAAAAAGTACCTGCGCACAGTCGGTCCCACAAGACATCTTAGACGAAATTCGAGCACTCAACCTTCCGAACCTAAAATACCACGCGTTGGGGATCGACTATAATTCGCGAAAGTATAGAGACAATCCAGAAAACAAGAGCCCAAGCTGTATGACCCGCGCAAAGAACTCGTTCAATACGAAGTCCGAACAATTAGCGCTCGCTAAGGCAGCCTCTGAAATTGTCACGGTAAATAAAACTAAAGTACTGAGTGGAATCGAAGACGAGATTTTAAGGGTTGCGTGTGGAAAAGAAAAAGTAGTTGCGTCTAGGAATCTTTCTGGACCTAACGACCCCCTGCGCCCTAACGAAAAGCTGGTCGCAGTCGACGCCGTCACCACCAACACTCGCAACTACAAGAGAAACAAGTCCTATCGGGCAGACCTTATTGCCCGCACGATAGATGACTCCGAAAAAACAGGGATCAGAGACGAAGTATTATTACGCCCCGAACTCATGTCGGCATTTCTAAACTGTAAACGGCGCCCATTTGAGCGTTTGTACACCCTCTCTGGATTAGATGTCGAATCGGCCAAGAACCTGTCTCAAAAAATGAGTTGCGATGGAAGGGACAAGTATCGAGATTACGCCTGCGTTCTAAAATCCAACATTGTAGACCCGGCGATAGCGGATAAGGATATTAGAAAAGCCGCTCGGGCGAAACTCCTAGCCGATCTTGGACAGGCGCTTTCCTTTGTTGAAGCGGTGACTGCTCCCGTACTCGTACCTATGGGATTAGCTTCTGCCGGCGCCAAGGGCGGTGCTCGGCTTGTCGGGAAGACCGCAGCAATTGGAATGGGTGTAGGCGGCACTTTAGGCGCTGGCCTGGGCAAAGCGATGTCTCACCTCACCGAAACCACTCCGGAGGATGCTGCCGCCCTCGAGGGCGAAAATCGCAAACTCCGTGCACTGGTCTCACGAGGGCTAGCGCAAGAGTCTGAACTTCTTTCAAGTAACGTGGCGCTCGCAGAGATAAAGAACCAAGACCCTGTCGTAAACGGGCTGATTACGGGTGTTATCGGAGGCCTAATAGAAGCCGATATCATCAACAATACCGTTGTCAAAAATTTAGATGACATTGCGCAGGATTCGTTGAAAGCAGAAGCTCGATCGTTGGAAAAGAACGCTCGAAGGGCAGCAAAAAACCTGCCTAAAGCTCGTGTCGTAAAATATAAGACCAAGACAGCCACTTTACCTCAGAGCATTCTCGGTGGCATCGGCATGCAGTATAAAGACCTCGTTGTCGTGCTTGCGCAGGCGCATGGAAAAGGTAGAGCTGCGCGTAATGCAAAAAAAGCTCTCCGCGCTCTGAAACCGCTGGTTGACGAAAAAATTGCAACAGCGCTCGGAGTCAGTGTTAGAAATATTAGTACGAATATTTTGTCAGTCGAAGAGCGCATCGCAATGGCGCTCGACCCCGTGTTTGATGGCCTCACCGGACAGCAGCGACTCCGTGCGTTCACGGACCCAACACTTGGAAATCTTTCACTCGTAGATCGTGTGAAAAAAATCAAAGGTGAGCTTCCGAATGATAAGACTCGTGCAAGCTCAATTGCAAGCATCGCGGACTCTCAAAACGACAGCATCACAAAAGAAATGATGTACAGCCAAATCTACGAGGACCTTGAAGAGTCAGCTGATGGAAAATGGATGGGCGTCGCAGCGCTTGAAGAGAAACTCCGAAGCCAAAAAACAGGGGACTCTGCAGGTAGGACGTTTATCGGAGATAGCAGCGTCAAAGGCTCCCATTCGGTCGAAATAAAGTCCATCGTGACTGACAACGGAAAAGTTACGAAGGTTCTTTACGACGCCGACTTGTTTTCCCCTGGATCGGACCTCGTAGAAGTTGATCTTGCCACGCTGGCAAAACGACTCGATGTAACGATCGACGAACTCCAGTCTGTTCCGGTCGAAACGCTCTATCTGATTCAACGCTCACTTGATGAAAAGGTTATCGACTCAAAACGCCTGGCCGAAGTTAACAAACTACTTAAGAAAGCACATAAAAACGGAGACTCTAGCGTTGTGACTGCCGGAAAACGCACTGTTAAAAACACTGCACGCCGCGCAGATGACACATCAGAAGCAGTCGAAGACGCCGCCGTCGGAGCCGTGGATACTCGCAGAAATTCGCCGGCGGACCAACCGAATGGTTCTGGTTCAGCAAACGAAAATGAAGTTTTGACGCAACTAGAATCAGAACGCAATGCGCACGCAGAGGCTAAACTTACAACATCTGCCCAAGACTTCATCAAGAATGAATTAAGATTTCAAAAGGAACGAGATCTCAACGTCACCTACGCATTCACTGATGTCAGCGGACGAGTTCAGGAAATTTTTCTACGCGACGTTAGTTTTGATTCTAATAAAGGACTTCTAATCGAAGGCTCTTACAAAGCTAGTCGCAAGAAATTTAAATTCGACCTCAATAAAGACGTTGAAACTATCACTAAATACTACGGATTCGGAAATAGCGACGATGTCCGTAATCTCACGATACCGGAAATTCTGAATCTCAACGAACTCATGACCAACGGCAAGCTCACGGCCACCGACATTGGTCGGTTGAAGAATGAGCCATCGTTGGCGTCGGATTTGTTGCACTCTCGCTTCAAGAGCCAAACGATTTCTGAGCGTATCAAATCACTCGACGCCGAAACTCAAAACGTCGACACGTTGATTACAAGCGTTGATTCTGGGAATAGCCGCCACGTGGATTACATCGACGAAGACCTCAACACCCAAACCGCGCGCATCACCAAGGCTTCGAAAAGCGATGGAACCCTTGAAGTTCAGGTTCGCAACGCCGACGGTAAAGTGGTCGCTGAAAAAGTCAACCTCGACGACCTTTCCAAGCAGTTTGGCGTTTCTCGCAAAGAGCTTGAAGCCCTACCGCCTGGCGATCTGGTTGCGATTCACCGCGCGCGCAAAGCACTGGGCGACGACGATATGAAACCGCTCGTGAAGAAATACATCAAAGACCGCGCAAAAGGAAAAGTGGCTTGCCCTAGCAAGTAAGTCGTTTTCCAAGCCCCAGCCGACGAGCACGGAGCTCGTGGTACCGCAGGACGTTCACCCTTTAAGCATGACGCTCCCGGAAATTCCGGAGGTTGCCCTTTGAAGTTCGAATGGCCAAAACCGTATTTTCTCTACCTCGCTTTAACGCAGTGCGTATTATTGTGTGCATCGGCACGAGGTTCTACCGGAACTTGCGACGAACTCGTTCAGGTCATCGCCAAGGCACGAAAAATAGTCATTCCGCCCAAGGGCCCGGCTCCAGCGCCTGTCACCGCCAGTGTAGCCAAGACCGCAACCACGACCATCGATCCGCCCAGCAACGCGGTAGAAATTTCGTTTAAATACATTGCGCCTAACGGAAAACTCTTCACCCACCGCATGGTAGGCAAGGTGACCGAAGTTAAAACGAACGCAACCGGGCACGTCGAGAGCATTTCGGTTAAAGGCACCGTCAAAGCGCAAACTGCCGACGGCCGCTGGTTTGTGTTCGATGATCAATCGAACGTGACTCAGGTTTTCAAACTCGACGAAATTACTGACTTCCGCAATTTCTACAATCGCGCCAATCAAGACGCGGTTGAAGATCTTCTTAAAAACCTCGGAACTCGTTTTGAAAAAGCCGGCACCATCAATGTGCTGGAAAACGGCCAGACAAAACAAATCAATGGTAAGGTGGTAGGAGCCACCCGCAATGCCGACGGTAAAATAACCAAAATTCGGCTGCGCTATTCCGCCAATGAAAACATCGTCGAATCAGAATTTGATTTAGCTGCCATTGAGTCGATGGACTTTAAACCAAAATCTCAGTGGTACCTTGATCTTCCTAGAGCCGAACAGAATCAACCTAAAGTCCCTCGAGCTCCCGCGGTCGCCGTGGCCCGGGTGGCAGCAAATGGCGTCACCGCCAAAACCGCTAACCTAAAAGACCCCGCGCTGGAACTACCGTCCAACGCAGTTGAACTTTCCTTTAAGTACACAGCGCCGAATGGCACAAAAGACGTACAAAAAATCACCGGGCGCGTCGTCGGATTTACTCGTGATGGTTCCGGTGAAATCGAAAGTGTAACCGTTCAGGGCCGCGTGCAAGCCCAGGCAGCCAATGGTCGTTGGTTTGTATTTGATGATCAAACAAACGTCACCCAGGTGTTTAAACGTGAAGAGATCACGGATTTTCGCAATTTCTATGACCGCGCCACTCAAGACGCGATCGATGATTTGCTTAAACTCACGGGCACGCAGTACGAAAAAGCCGGCTTTTTCGAAATACTAGAAAACGGAATCACCAAACGAATTAACGGAAAAGTAGTGGGCGTGGTGCGCAATGAACTCGGCAAAATCACTAAAGTTCGCGTGCGAACGCTTTTAGACCCGAGCGTTCGGAGTGTCGATAGCGCTAAAGTTGGTACAATTGAAATCGCTTTATCCGACATTCAAAAAATTGACTTCAAACCAAGGTCTCGCTGGTACCATACTGCGCAAAGCGGCGGAGGCGACAAATCTGGCGGTATCATTGTAGAAGATCGAACTAATTCTCCGGGATCAGAGGTTCCCAATAGAAACTCCGATTCGGTGCCACCAAACGACACGGAACAACCGGCACCCGCAGCCGAAAATGTCGTACAAATTCCTCTACGTGAACCTACCCGTCGCTGGCCCGACCCACCGCCCGGTTTTCCGCGTGGTTCTACCAAAGATGGCACCGTTGATGGCGGAATCGCCGGCGGCCAAAGCGGCGATGGTGGAGGCAAACCAAAAAATAAACCCGACGTCGAAAACGAAGGTCTCCGTGGTGATCGCAACGACGTCGCCAACGAAAAAAACACCGAACCAGCGGTGAGCGAGGCCAACGAAGCGCCCCAGCCCCCTGAAAAGTCACCCAATCGCGAATACGCCCGTTCCGGTCGTGAAGAACCGTTCGAAACTGACCGAGAACTGGCGAACGAAGAAAAACCTGTGACTAAGCCGTTCGATACAAACCGGCTTCCTTTAAAGCCAACAAGATTACCATCGAATGCTGTTAGTAATCCGGTTGCATTTGCCGACACAAATCCGCACATTTCGGTAGACGAAATCAATTCAGCCAATCGAGCTAATTCAGTGCTCGACGCACTGCCAGCAGCACCAGATTCGATCGTCGTACGCATTGACGACAGCGGTGAAATCGTACTTCCCGTGCTTCGCGACCTTGAAGAGCGCCCCGACGTGGCCGACGTTCCACTGACCGTTGTAACTCACGAACCACAAGCGCCACTTGTACTGAGCCCCAATGTAAACGTGCCGAAGGACTTACCTCCTCCACTCCCGCTGCGAACGCCAAAAGTACGAAATCAAATTCCTGAAGACCTCGACAAGCGTTTTAGCGAGCCGGCGGATTCATACCTTAGAAGAATTTTTCCAAAGGCTAACTCTACCAAAAAATCCTTTGAAACCCCTCTCAAGAGCGTCGACAAACAGGAAGACATTGTAAAAGATTTGCGCAAGCTACTTCCCGCCTTAATGGGTAAGAAAATTTCGAAAAAACTGCTGCAAAAAGTAAACGTTCAGCTCTTGCGTCGCGGGGATATTACAGATTTCTACGCAATCGTTGCGCCGGATGAGTTGCTTAGCGATCCCGCCTGGCCAAAGGATCTCGAAGTTTTGCGAGTTATCAGAAACATCGCACCAGAAAATAAATCTGGAGCCGCAAGAAAAGTTGCCCAAAAAGCCGCTCAGGGACTAAAACTACGAGAACTGTTGTTGGCGGAATTAGCAGGTCACTCGGAGTTCGGAATCAACATGACGCCGGTCCATTCCAACGAAGCCTTGTTGGCAAAAGGCTGGAGCTACTCTCCGATTTTTCGTGGTCGTTCGCTGCAGGCCGTGCGAGAAGGCAAAACTCACTTTACCCCGACCCGGACCGAACAGGCCCAACTCGACGTGGCGAGTGGACAACTGCGATTAGCGATCAACCACTTTCGTAAGTACTCGCGCGAGTACTTCAAAGCAAAAATGAACGGGGCGGGCCTGATTAAACATATCGGAGAAAAACCTACTGATGTAACCGGATGGAATCTTCCGATTACGCCAAATTTAAAAATTGTCGAAATCACTGAGGCCGAAGCACTCGCTATTCTCCGCGACCCGTCTAATCCCGCAGCTCATTGGACGCTTCCTCTAACTTCGGAAATTAAACTCAGTGTCGACGGTCCGAGTATTAAGAAAAAAGTATACGTGCAGCTACGCATAGACGACACCGGAATATAAAAAGCTAATAATATCAATATATTAATTCGCTATTAAATGTTGATTAAAACGCTTTGATATCAGCCACCCATAATGTTATAAGGTGCCCGCGTTAAACGTTAGTGTTTTTGCGTTTTTTACGGTGGGGATTCCTTGAATCTTGGATTGATTAAAATATCTAAATTCGCTTTCGCGTTCACCGCAGCGGTTTCGCTGTGTGTTGCCACGCAGGCGTTCGCTCACCGCGTTCATGCTGAAACTAGTTGTGTAAAAATTCTTACACCAGAAGTTTCGGTCGCGGCTCGCCCTCATGCGGAAATTAATCTATCGCACTTTCAAGATCGCGCACGCCTACTCGAACACCCTGTTACAGTTGAATACCGTAACTCGCAAAATGAATCGGAGTTCATCACTGGCCGAGTGCTAGAAATCGAACAATTAGCCGACGATCGTATCGATACCCTTACCGTTCAGGGGTTTATCCAAAAATGGGTTCCCACCAAAGACGGCGCACCAATTTTAGAAACCGTAGAAGATGCAGCACGAGGCAAGCGGACCATTTCGAATGCTGATTTGGTAAATGTTAAAACCATTTTTAAACGCGCCTCTCAAGATGCTCTTCAGACTTTAGAGTCACTAAATCAGAAAGGTCAGGCCGTAGAGGGTTCGTTGTTGGTTGTGACCGAAGTTCCAACGGACCTCAACCCGCGCCCCAACCCCAAAAAAATTACCGGCCGGATCGAACGACTGATTCGGGAACCCAATTCAAACCACATTTCAAAGATCGAGTTTCGTACGAACGACCGAGACGTACTGGAATTTGCGGTGGCTGACGTTGTCGCCATAGATTTCGGCGTTGAAGTAAATTTTAGAGGTACGAGTACGAAGCGCGCCCCCGAACAGCGGTTCCCCGATCTTCCTAGTTCCTTTCCCCGCGGTTCTAGCCCGCAGTTAGCTGCCCCCGCTATCGAGCGCACCCGCGACACTAGTCCCGGTCAAATCGCGGCCCCTCAAGTAGCGCCCGTAGTCGAGGCGGAACTTGCCGAGATTGCCAAATTAGCCTCTGAACCCGCATCTCAAGACAGTGCTTCGCTTGAACCAGTAAGAAAGGTCATTTCTAAATCGCCATACTCGGAACTCGCCCGCTCACCGGTCGATGGCGACTTGATCGAAGGGTTCCTAATTGAAAACGGCGCGGTGGTTCATAAAGAATTTCAAGTCACGCCAGAATATGTGACGAATTTTCAGGCTCCTATGAACGAATTTCTAGCTCACAGCTTAGGCGCTGAAAAGGCCGACGAAATCTGGGAACGTAAAACCAGTCTAGTTAGCGATATTGGCGAAATTCAGGCTCTGCTCGTATCGGACCTGGAAAAAATATTCGGCCCTGACCCACAGCTAAAAGACATTCGAGTCACTCTTTTAAGCCAAGGCGGAATGCATCACGTTTACGAAATCTCAGTTCCAGATACTATCGCTGCAGATCCAAGATTTCCTGGTTGGCGCATTCTCCGCGTACAAAAAGCCATGCGCCACCGCTCGCCCAAAACCCACCCGAATGAAAGTCCGGCATTTCTCGAGCGCGCGAACAAACAATTTGCGGACTCTGACAATAATTTTTACTACTCCGTTATCGCACGTGAAATCGGAATAAGTTATTTAGCGGCTTCAAACCTCTGGCGCCTGCCAGTTCTTAACATTACCAGCGACGAAACGTTTGCCCGTCGCGGTTGGACTGCTACCACCAAGGCGGTGGGTCACTCTGTAAAAACCGCCCTCACTCCAGGAAATGGAATTTTTGCACCCACACTCATGCAACAGGCGAGACTTTCGAAACTCATACGCCAGGCCACCACACGCGGAAAAGCCTTTGCCACCATGTCTCAACGCTATTTTTACTCTAGACTCAAAGGCTCCCACTTATCGAAAATGCTCGATCGTAAACGATACACCGATGTTACCGGTTGGGATGTCCGTATGCCTGATGATCTTATCTTGGTGCAACTTTCTAACTTAGAGGCCGGCGTGCTTAGACACCAAAGCAACGACTGGATCGTGCGCCTCAACGTAATTCGCAAAAATGCAGATGGTTCCGTGATCACCAACCGCGACGGATCACCCGTGGTAGCGCCTGTTTGGTTCAAAGTCATACTGCGCGATTTCTAACTCGCCTTTTTGTGACGAAACAAGTCTGGGTCAATTTCAAATCGCCGCAGCAAACGTAACAAATTCGCGCGATCTAGTTTTAGATCCCGAGAAATCGCCGAGACATTGCCTTGAGTTTCGGTCAGCCATCGCACAAGAACGTCGCGCGTTAAGTCTTCGTCTACTTCTTTACGAACGTTGGCGAGCCCCTTCTCGCTCACGGCTGCATAAAGACGCGGCCCGGTTGGTGCAAGCGATCCAGTTCCTGCCGTAGGAGTTGTTCCTGTTCCTCCCATAGCGTGAACATTGTTATCGTTGACGACCCCGACGGACTCGGTACTAGCTACTTCGCGCATCGTAGCGCGTAGGGTTTCCTGTCTCAACTGCGAGAGCTCGAGTACCGGGCCCTTTTCCAAAATAAGTGCGCGCTCTATAACACTCTTTAGTTCACGCACGTTGCCGGGCCAGCGATACTGAGCCATCGCTTTTACCGCCGCCACTGAAAATCCGGTAAACGATTTTCCTCTATTAGTGCCCAGTACTTTTAAAAAATGATCCGCGAGCAACGGAATATCTTCCGGGCGGCTCCGCAGAGGTGGTACGGTAAGCGGAATAGTGTTTAACCGGTAGAAGAGATCTTCGCGGAACTTACCTTCGGCTACGGCTTTGGATAAATCGCGATTAGTTGCCGTAACGATATGGGCATTTACTTTTATGTCTGCCGTGCCGCCAACTCTCCTAATGGTGCGTTCCTGCAACACCCGCAGCATCTTAGCCTGCATTTTTATGTCCATTTCGCCGATTTCGTCGAGAAACAGTGTACCGCGATTAGCCAGTTCAAATAAACCCATTTTACGATTAGCCGCTCCAGTAAAGGCGCCCTTTTCATGCCCAAACAACTCACTCTCCAGCAAGTGGTCCGGAAACGCGGCACAGTTTATTGCAACGAAAGGTTTATTTTTTTCGTCGCGGTCAAATACTTTACGGTGAATATAGCGCGCTACGACTTCCTTTCCCACCCCGCTCTCACCGTGAATTAAAACGACGGGGTCATGGTCTCCAGTGTAATTTTTGGCGACTGCGGCGACCATTTCTTTTACATTCTGGATATACGAAGATCGACCTACAAAAAATTCGTCATCAGCCGAATGAGTCACTCGGTCGAGTAGTTCGGTTTTAACTTCTAACTGAGTGGCTAATTGATCTATCAAATTTAAATTTCCGCGACGCAATTCCTCGTGTTCCACCGCACGTTGAACGGTCTGGACAATGGCATCTAAATTAAAGGGCTTTTCCAAATAATCGAAGGCGCCCTTATGAATGGCTTCGATTGCACATTCTTTTTCGCCATGACCGGTAATCATAATAATGGGACTCTTAAAACCCGCCGCGTGAAGCGCGTCGATAAGCTGAAACCCATCGAGTTCGGGCATCTTGATGTCTGTCACCACGGCATGAAACGCATCGGTTGAATTCATGCGTGTGGTAGCGAGATCTAGTCCGGTCCGTCCATGTTCCGCAGTCTCGACAGTCCAACCTTCGCGTGAAAAGCGAGTCTGCAGTAACTTTCGTACAGTCTCCTCATCATCGACAATAAGTATTCTGGTTTTATTTTTTTCCATTTCAGTGCCCCCGATAGTCCACTGGTACTTTAATCACAAACTTGGTTCCGACGTTCAACTGCGACTCCACTATGATCGAGGCATGCAGACGCGATAAAATACCGTGGGTAATACTTAGCCCCAGTCCCATGCCCTTTCCGACTTCTTTGGTTGTAAAAAACGGATTAAAAATTTTTGATCTCGCCGCCTCGGTAATGCCCGTGCCATCGTCCTCGAATTGCACTTCGACTATTTTCGAAGAATGTCGAAGCGTTCGAATAACAATTTTACCTCGCCCTGCGCGCTTGCTCTCGATTGCGTCGCGGGCATTGGTGGCTAAATTAATAAAGACCTGCTCTAATTGAAATGGATTACAATATATTTTAGGTACGTCCGAGCCATACTCCCGTATCACTTCGATGCCCCGAGATCTAAACTGTTTTGCCAACATTACCAGGGACTCATCTATGACTTCATGCACATCGACCCACTCAAAATCTTCGGTGCTCTTACGGGTAAATTTCCGTAGATGAGTAATGATACGCTCCATTTTTTCGGCACCTTTTACGACCTCTTCTAAACACGTTTTGATACTTTCTAGTTTTTTTTCGTTCGGTATTGTCGCCAGTGCTTCTTGGGCAAACCCCTTCACTCCAGTGAGCGGTTGATTAAGCTCGTGTGCGATACCCGCTGCGAGTTCGCCTAGCGCTGCGAGTTTACCCGACTCGACCAAAGTGTCCTGCATAGCTCGGTGTTCCGCATTGGCTTTTTCTAAACTTAGGTACGCGTTTCGCAACTCGCCATGTTTCGTAATCAATTCTCGTTCCATGTTTTTCTTCTCAGTAACGTCCCGAAAAATGCACATAGCTACGTGATTGCGGCCAAGCGAGAGCACTTTTACTGACAAACTCACAAAACGGTACATCCCGTCTTTGTTTTGCAAAACGAGATCTTCGAAAAAACCACTGTTTTCAAGGTGTGTCAGAGCCAACCCCTGGGAATGCTCTGGTAGTTCGCGATTGGTCGGAAAAAGCTTGCTGACAGAATCACCGACGATTTCCGAACGCAGATATCCCGTGAGTTCGAGAGCCTGTAAATTTGCGGCTGCGATTTCCTTTTTCTTTAGATCGACCACCAAAATAGCATCGTTGGCGTTTTCAAAAAGCGCTTCGAGCTGTTCCGCTACTTTTTCGTTCTTGGTTACCCGAACAAACGGGGGCATCGGCGCCACTGCGGGCACCAGTTTAAGAGGGGCGCGTTCGGCGATTTTGATTTTCGCCTTCTTACTCATGCCGCCGTACTCCCTTCACCACGGCTCGGAGGCGCACCGTTGCTGTCGGCTTTAGTGTCATCTTCACGGGCGGCGCCACCGCCGGCAGCCGATAAGAACGCGCCTGCGCGCCGCATTTCTTCCCGTACAATATTTTGAATCGTCTCCATGTCAGATGCTTGCAACCCTAACATTTCGTACATGTAGGGTTGTAGTCCTCCGTCGGAGTAATCTCCCGAGTGGCCGATTTTCATTTCAATAGCGAGCGCATTTGCTACCGCCACAATGTAGATCGACGGTTTAGCACTCGGTAAAATTGTTTCTGAATTGCGCACATCGACGTGATGGTAACGAATCGTCGTGCGTATGACTTGTGGAAGCCCCCACTTTGCCGCTATGTGTTCTCCAAGAAAAGCGTGGCTTGGCGCATCGAGTTCGCTTTCAGCCTGAGTAAAGCTTATTTGATTCTTGCGAGCGTGGCGTACGATCGTAAACAGAGTCTCGCGCGCCACTTGATGCATAACTATTTTTCCAATGTCATGTAATAGTCCGCACGTAAAACACTCCTCTGGTTTGGGATGTTTTATTTTCTTAGCAATCACCTCACTCGCGACTCCAGTGGCCAGTGCGTGACGCCAGAAATCGAGCATGGGGAATTCTTCAGAACCTTCGCCCGGAAACAAAGAAAACACGCTTAGTCCCAGTACCAGCTGCGCAAGGGTGTTGAAGCCCAAAAACGCTAACGCACGTTTTACGTCGGTCACGCCGCCAGGAATGCCGTAGTACGGAGAGTTAATAAGTTTTAGAACTTTCGCCGTGAGCACTTGGTCTTTTTTTAGAACATTCGCAATGTCGGCTGAACTCGAGTTTGGGTTGTTGATAAGTTCAGTGACTTTAGTTGCCACGATTGGCAGCGTCGGAATGTCGTGTAGTTTTTCGAGCAACTGGTTAAAACCCTTTGGAATCTGGGCTTCGTTGCGTAGGTGTGGACCGAGTTTTGGATTCCCCATGCGGCTGTTTCTCCCGTAAGCCGTATCGGTAAAACCCACGGTCACATTGACGCGGTAAAATTGTCTTACTTGGGAGTTTCGAACTCGACGAAGAGCGGCAAGTTTTTCCTTCGGAGCTTCGCTACAGCTTGGCTCAGCCACTGATGGTTGTGGGCAAGCGACGCTACGATAGTAAAAGGATTCAATACCAGAAGGTCGCGCCCCGACTCAGAATCCGTACTGAACTCAACATTTAACCCCGTCGACGATACAATGCCCACCAGTATTGGACCCTTTTTGGTTAGCAAAAATACACCACCGCCACTGTCACCTTGATTGATGAACTGATCGGTGTGAGCCATTGAAAGGGGGCCTTTGCCCGACCTGTAGTTTTCATCGATCAGCTGGGCCAATACTTGGCGATTACTGCGCATGACCCAGGCCCCCGATCTCTCCACATGGTCCGGTACATAACCTCTCTCTCGTTCAAGTTTTCCGAAAAACCAGCGTTTGCGTTTAAGGTCCGTCACCGCGAGCGCATATTCCACGATGTCAAAATCGGGACTTCCAGTTGCAGCCACATCGTTCACGTCAAAACCCACGGCATGCACTACTCGTCCTTTTTTGAAGTAGTCCTGATTCGACGGTATCCAAGTCTTTGGCGTGCGCTCTGGAAAAATTGGTCGTTCTAACTCTAAAAGCCCAACGTCTTTTGAAGCCTTGCGATAGCGATCCCAATGAACTCCGCAACCGAACAATTTCCACTGCCATCGCTTGGTCAAACATTGGCTTTCGTTGCCCCATAAAAAAGAATCATGAGTTGGGTTCCAGTGAGCCCCAACGATTCGACTCACACCTGGAATTTCTTTTTGAAGTTCTTGAAAAGCTTTGGGCCCGTGCTCGTTCCAAGAAGCGAGCAACAAAGAAATTTTTTGAAGTTCCGTGGCCTCTACAAACGCGTCGCTCAGAAAAAAAGAAACGGCGCCTGGCACATTCAAACCTATCCCGCTGGCACAATGAGCTGCGGTTAAAACCAAATTGGGCGCAATCAACGTTCCCGAACAAACCCCAGATTCATCCGCAGTCTGAGAGATAATACGCCCCGAAAGCGGAAAGTGGTCTTTCGCGTCATGCCCATTTAAAACCGCAACCCCTTCGGTGCTAAAAAGCATAATGCCTAAACAGATAAATAACAGGCCAAAACCAAAACGAAAAAAAGTAGTCACTGAAACTCCAGTAATAGGACTTAGACTTTAAAAAGCCTGAGACAAATACACGAAATAATTAAAGAAATAAACAAAAAAAGTGGACTTTTTTACTATATTTTTACGACTTAAACGGGCCCCCTGGGCCACCCTAGCGACTTGATTGATTAAATTCCATCGTACATCGACCGAAGTTTTGCCCGGTTGATTGCGCGAGTTAGCGTTTTGGGTAGAGCATCCACAAAGAAAATGTGCGCCGGCATCTTATCGGCTGGCACTCGAGTGGCTAAAAAATCATGCAACTGCTTCTCGCTTATCTGCGCAGGCACTTCACCCAACATTTTTTTTACCGCCACTAACGCGGGCATGGGTTTTTTGAGCCGGTCCCGAATGCCGACATAAGCGCACTCTTCGATCTGCGAAAGCGAACGAACCAGGACCTCAATATCTCGCGCAAACACTTTGGTTCCACTTTGAAGCACGACCACGTCGGCTTTGCGATCTAGAAATATTACGTTGCCATTGCCGTCGATATCGACCAAATCGCCGGTATACAGCCAAGTTCCCCGCACGGTTTGTTTTTGCTCTTCGGGCAAATCCAAATACTTTGCCATCAATTGCGGGCCAGTAACGGTTAGTTGCCCTCGCTGCGGTTTCTTTTTGTCGATTTCGTCGTTGTTGTCGTCGACCACTCGAATGCGAGTGCCCACCACGGCGGGGCCACAAAACCCAAAAGGTTTACTAGCATCGACGAGCGAATCAGCAGTACTCATGGCAATCGTGCCCAAATATTCTGTCATGCCGTAATTTTGGACAACACCCGCCTTAGTGCTTTCTTTAATTTGATTCAGCAGACTCGCTTCGAGTTTTGCGCAATTAAAAACAAAATTTTTAATTGTCGGAATTGGCAATTTTTCCGCTACCGAGGTTTTAAGAAGGTCTTCGAGTAAATGCTGTTTCGGGGCCATGCGTGTGACCCGATGCTCTGTGATCGCTCCCAGAATTTCTTTAGGATCGACCTGATCACTCATATAAACAGTCGCACCAGCCAAAAGGGGCGCTAACAAAAAGTGAATAAAATTAAAGGGGTCTGTGTACAAATGTTGGGTGTAAAACACATCGGTCGGCAACGTGCGATAAGCGCCTTTTACCGAAGTCATCGCCTGGCCGATTGATTTATGATCGAAGAGGCATCCTTTATATTTGCCGCTCGTGCCAGGCGTGTAAAACAGCAGGATCTGATCAGTGTCCACAATCGGATGACTGCTCGGTGGCGAGTAAGTCGTGTCGTACTCCGCGCAACGTTTGCCTTCGATTTCAATGATCTTTATGCTGCCATGACCGTTTTGCGCCAAAAACTCCCTCAACGTGCGGGTGTGATCGCTGGTGCAGAGCATGTGGGTAATTCCGGCGTTTTTAATTTTAAATAAATTTTCTTCCGGCGAACCCCATGGATTGAGCGGAACCGAACAGGACTTCGTATTGGCGAGGGCTATGAACGAATACGCAATGTGTGGACAACTCGACATCCACAACCCCACTCGCAGACCGTGGCCCCATTCTTTTTGCAAGTAATATGAATAACGATTCGCGGTTTCCCAAAATTCCTTGTAGGTAACGTTGAATTTAAGATAGCGAAACGCTGTTTTAGATCCATTTCGAAGTGCAATTGGAGAAAGTGTTTGCGAGATTAGCATTCCTTTAAATTATGAGTGTTCCCTTCACAACTGTCATTCTATTTTTCAACAAATCCGCGCTCACGTTGCGGTGTTTAAAGAGCGTTTATCAAGCGGGATTATCTGAAAATTCTATTCTGCTCGTTGACAATGGTTCGACACCCGAGACCGCCAGTAGTATTCACTCTTCAACCAAGGCTCCCGTTTTGCGCCTCGAAAACAATGCGGGTTTCGCCAAGGGCATGAACCTCGGCCTACGACATTGTTTTTCAGATTTGGCGACTCAATGGGTATTGGCGCTCTCAAATGACACTGAACTCCAGCCCAGTTTCGAAGTCGATTTCTGCAACTTTTTATCAGAGATTACGAATATAGAGGCCCCCACAATTCTGGGCCCTGCCGTTTACCATCTCCAAAGTAAAACCTTGGCCTACACTCATGGCCGTTTTTCCAAAGAGCTGGCCGGATTTTCTGCCTTGTCGCACCAAGTTGCCCAGGAACAGCGAGTGCCGATTGTTCCGCCCTTTTATTACCCCGCTGCCGCCACTCTCTGGAACCGGCGCGCGTTTGAAGCGCTGGGCGGATTTAACGAACGATTTTACTGCTACTGGGAAGACGTCGACCTTTCCTACCGCTGTGCCCAAAGCGGGGTTCGCCTTCTGCCCGCACCTGGTTTGCACGTCTATCACCAAGGAAAAGGAACCACTTCTGGTAAAAAGCACTACGTTTCCGCATTTCATCAAGGCGAACAAACATTTCGACGCCTCTGGGACCTTTGACTTGCAGCTCTACCTCGCATAAAAAGACCAACCAATGGACAAGTGGATTAAATGTATCGCCAAGGGCGGAAACGTCATGGCAACTGCGATTACAGCAAAAACCCTGATAGACGAGGCTCAGAAGCGCCACGCCTTGGCGCACCCAACCAATAAGTCTCATCCATCGCCGGTACAGGCACTTGGCGAGTCTCTTATCGCGGGGCTTTTACTTTCTTCGAATTGCAAGGCCGGCGAACGCATTAGTCTTTCGGTCAAGGGCGAGGGTTTTCTTAAACATGTTCTGGTCGACGCCCTGCCCGACGGAAGCGTAAGAGGTTTTTTAATCTCACGGGCCGCCGAAGTACCGCCCGTAGATAGTACGCTTGGTCCCTGGCAAAAGGGACTTCTTAGTGTCGTACGCTTAAAGCTTGGAGAAAAAGAACCGTACGTTGGAACTGTGCCAATCGTCACTGGGCATTTGGCAAAAGACTTAACTTTCTATCTACTTCAGTCGGAACAAATTCCTGCAGCCGTGGGCCTTGCAGTGAACTTTGATCGCAGCGGTAAGGTCGAATCTGCCGGAGGTTTTTTAGTTCAAGTCGTACCGGGCGCTTCAAAAAAAGAAATTGCTCGAATTGAACAAAACATCAATAAATTACAATCTCTTGCTAGAGAGATCGCCAAGAACTCTGACCCTACGGTCTTACTAGGGCAAATTTTCGACGACATGACGTTTATCATCCTAGATGAAAAACCCCTACGATTTGAGTGTAGTTGTTCGAAGGAACGCATAGTTCGCGCTTTAATGTTATTGGGGAAAGACGAACTACGAGACATGATGTCGCAAGATCACGGCGCGAAAGTGCATTGCGATTTTTGTTCGAAACTATTCGATATTTCGGAATCTGAACTTGATCAAATCATCAAACAACTGGGTGCTAAGGCGGAATAGATTTTTTCCACACCGTTTCAGGTTCCGAACCATTGGCATACCGCGCGGCTACAAATAAGAAATCTGAAACCCTATTGATAAACGGCACCGCATGCTCGGGCAACACGTGACCGCTGGCTTGATATTGAACCATTGCGCGTTCTGCGCGCCGAGCCACTGTGCGCGCAAGATGCAACCGAGTAGCCAGTTCCGAACCTGCGGGCAAAATAAACTGGCGAAGTTCTGGCAAACTCTCAGTCATCTGATCAATTTTTTCTTCTACCCATAGGGTGTGTTTCGCAGTGATCGGAATTAACGTAAATCGTTCACGCTCTGCCACACCCGCGGCTAGCAAGCTGCCTAAATCGAAAAACCAATGTTGCAGCTGCTCAAGCCACGAATCGAGCGGTGACGCCTTTGAGTCGGACCCCGTCGCAGCACGGGCATGCCCAATAAAAGAATTTAACTCGTCAATCGTGCCATAAGCTTCGATCCGAGCGTCGGCCTTCGAAACCTTTTCTCCGCCCAGCAACGCCGTCTGACCCTGATCTCCTACTTTAGTATAAACTTTCGCCATTTAAGGGTCATTTGAATGGCGACGGTACGTCTCGTCAACTTCAAAAAAAATGCAGGGGTTGCTCGCCTCAAAAAACTTGGCTAGAGCTATTTGCTGCGTGGGGACGGTGTCAGGTTTGCGAAATTCGCATTTGATTTTGCGTATTCTCGGGATTCTGAAGCTTGGCTGCTTGATTGCAGGGCCAAGTGCCCAGGCTTATCAACTTATTTCTCATGAACAAATGGCGCATTCAGCGCTAATTCACTTAAAAAATTATCAACCGTACTTTCAAGAAACTGCAAAGTGGGTTCGAGACGCGACTCCCGATCAGTTCCGCGCACTAAGAGCAGTGCTTTTGCGAAGTTCCATTGAAGCGGACCTGCGCCCCGACCTCTGGGGCGAAAATATTCTTTTGGGTCCCGCTAACGGCGGACATTCGGGTTCCGCTTCCGTTTTATTTACCAGCGTTTTTCACTTCATCGTCATTCGAGAAAACCCCGACGGCACCGTGATTCCCGGTGAATTTTGGAAGCACCACGACGGCTATAGCTGGCGCCACAGTAGTCAAACAGGAGCTTTTGACTCCCTACTCTCGTTACCGACTTCCAGAATTAGAGGAGACCTCTCCCACAGCCTGGGGGGCACAACCCCCGCGCATGTGCGCCTGCCGTTTGCCGACATTCCAGCTTACAAAAAGAACTTCCGTTTGAGTGACAGTGCGTTTCGTCGAATGTTTCACAGCTCGTCAAATCGCGCTATTGACGCTGTATTTCCTCCAGCTGACGTACCGGCTGAACTGGCATTCAATCACGTAATGAGGTCTCCCCGAGCCACCCGCACCACCTACGAGCAGTGGTGGTCACCAATCGCAGTCATGAGTTACGGAGGTAAAAAGACAACACCACGCCGGTTCACGGAAATGGAAGTAGAGGGTTATCCCAGCAAACTAGGGGCCCTGGGCCTTACGCTGCACCTTGCGCAAGACCTGGCCATGCCTCACCACACGATCGGCACGCTCGATTTTTGCCACCACGAGCTTGAAGAAGAAATGGAAAAAAGGGTCTGCGGGTCCCAAAAAACCCCCGACCAGAGCCCCTTTTTCAAAGGTACTTACGAAGTTCCAACCAAAAACTGCCAACATCTTTACGATCCGGACTTAGTCGCTCGCATGTTGAAAACCTACGATTTTTTTCGACTCGACCAACCCTATGGACTCTCAGCAAGACTGCGGGCGCTGGCCCGCACCACTCATCAGTGGCGATTTGGCACAGTCAACCCGGACGCACCGAACGCCAGCATTGATCAAGCCCTGGACTTTGTCGCCACGCAACTCCCCAATGGGCAGGTGTATTCGGGGAATCGCTGTAGAGATCTTTTTAAACATCGGGCGGTTCAGGAACAGATTCGCACCCAATTTAATCTAGGTGTTGCCGCGTCAATTATGGTAATCGAGCTGGCGGCGAGGAACTATGAAAATGGTACAGGAAAACAAAGAGCTCTACGGAGCACGAATCATTGAAGAAGCCCAACTAGAGCGTTTCGAAAATAGAACCAAGGTACGGCGCTACCAGGTCGAGTTTAGTTGTCCGGAGTTTACTTGTCTCTGCCCCCGCTCAGGGTTTCCGGACTTTGCTACCATAAACATAAAGTATGTACCCGATCAGTGGTGCGTAGAGCTCAAAAGTCTTAAGCTCTACATCAATAAATATCGCAACATGAATGTTTTTCACGAAGATGTCGTAAACATAATATTGGAAGATCTCGTTAAACTGCTAGATCCTCACGAAATCGAAGTAGTTGGCGATTTCAATGTTCGCGGAAACATAAAAACTATCATTCGCGCAGATCACCGAAAATCAAACGATCGCTAGTTTTTAATTTTTACGCTCGTAAGCGCCAATATCAACTTGGTCCGAATTTCCTCGAAATCGACGTAGATGGTCATTTCGAACCGGCGCCACCGGATTACCTCGGTTCTCTGCGGCTGAATTTGGCGCTAATTCGAAATTTCGGCCTGGATAATCCGCGAATTGGCTCGCAACACTTCGCCCGGCGAGTTGGGTGACTGAGCGTTTTTCCCTGCGATACTCTCGGGCAAATTCACTTGCCGCCATTTTTTCAGTTTTGGTTCCAGCTCGTACATTGACGATTAAGTTGTAGTCACTGTTCACGTATCGAATATCTCGCGCTCCGTCCCAGTAAAGGGTTCCTATTAAATCCGTGTTCTCACTTAAAAGAATGTTGTTAGACACCTTTATTTCCTCGCTGGGAATACCCCCCAGCTCCACGGCCAATGCCGCTTCACTCGTAACTCCGGCAACGATCGTGTTGTGATAAATCTTAATCCCTGCGGGTATCAAATATTCTGCCTCCGCCCGTTCGCCACTACCCAATCCGGGTACCAAACGCATACCGAATTGCCCTGCGCCTATTACAACGTTATTCACAAGGCTTGAATGGCGAACGCCGCCTAAATACACGGCGGCTTGAGATTGATCTAAAAACCTATTTCGCTCTATCGTGATTGAAGTATTTGCTAGCGGGTCCTCTAGCTCATGTGCAGTTGCCTGAATTCCGTATTCACCGCCTTCAAACACACTGTCGGCCACTCGCACCAACATTGCGTCTTTCATGCGAATTCCGCTCGATAAAGTGCCCGCTCCACCTATGAAGCAGCGTTCAACGTCGATTTTACTGGACCTCGTCACACGAATACCGCTGCTCGATGCCCCGTTGATCGAGACTCCGTGCAGCCAAACCCCACTGGATTCTACGATTTCAACAGCCGCTCCCGACGACGAGTGACCGCGCGGCCCCCCTGTGCGTCGCCCTGCCGGATCGATCTGTAAGGTAAGTTCCTCGATCCAAATATTGCTGACTTGAGAAAGAGAAATTGCGGCGGCCACTTCGTCGCCATGTCGGTGAATAACTGTTTGGTTCCCATGACCGCGAATGACGAGTTCTTTTTCTTCTGGTCCAGCTAGCGGGCCCGTTAACGAAAAACTGTCGAAATCGCCTGGACCGACTGAAATCAGATCGCCCAGTTTGGCCACCTCGAGCGCCCGATTAATTTGGCGGCAGGGTGCTGAATGACTGCAGGGGTTTTTGTCGTCGCCAGCGACGTTCACGTACCATTGGTTGCTCGGACTGAATGCTTCGATTGAACGCGGTCGTGGCACGATTCCCGCCAGTCCTTCGCCCTTGATGGCAGTGGCAAATCGTCTAATCTCTGCTGCAGAATTGCTTTCCATTTGATTGGACGTAAAAGAAAGCGCCGAACACCCCGCGCTCGAGCTGACAAGAAACAACGCGATCAGCGCCCAACCCCGGGCCTTGTCGACCATCCGTGGAGTTAATACGGGGCAAACGCCCCTCTCGCACAGTCGCTTTCGCGCCATACGCCCCCCACTCCAAAGATTCTAACGGGAGCGCACTTGTTTTCATACTAAATTAATCAACAATTGAGGATTTAAAATCACCCCTCGCGGCTAGGGTCCTGAAATAACTAATTTAACGCGTCGCGCATTTTGAAAAGACGGAAGTTTTTGCCGACCTCCTCCCCACGATTACTCGGCGTTTTTGTCTTTGCAGCCGAGGGCGCGATTGATGACATCGGGAAGGTCGGGAAAGTAGTCGCCCTTTCGAAACGAGAGCGGCTTGATTTCCGTGCCCGGAGTGACCGATCGAAAATATTCACGTAGGCGAATGATCGGTCCGACCAAGCGTTGCGATAATAAAAGAGTTAAGACGATCGAAAAAATCAATCCACAGGCGAACGCCACACCGAGCGATTGATAAACAACTTTTGACTGAAGGGTCACGAACCTAAAATACGGATGATCCGCAGCAAGGCCAACTGCCATGCCTTCACTTTGCAAATAATCGTAGGATCGGTGAATGGCCAGGCCCACGGCCATCATCATGCCCGCGAGAACTACGAGATTGGTAACAATAAGAGCTATCTGAAACTTTGGGTAAATTAAAAATTTTGTTCTAAATTTCACAACGTTGCCCCTTTTAGTTCAATACTAAATTAAAAATGCAAACCCATGCCGACGGCTAAAACTAATCCAGACAAATCTATTGCCCGCGCCTGATAAACATTTTCCCGCACAAAAACACCGCCGCCATTTGCGTTGTTGGCGGTCGTGATTTCGTCGGTCTTCAGATAACGATACCCGAGCTCGGCGCAAACTGAAACCACCCGACCCAGTGGCCGTGTAAGATTGGCGCGCAAGTAGGTAGTAAAAGGGCTTTCGCTCAACACCACTACGTTCGGTGGATCTAAATTTAACGCCTCCGCAGTGAACGTGGTCGAGGCTGCGACGCCTGCAAAAATCCCCAAACTGAAACGTAGTGCTGCAGTTTTCGCAAAAAAGAAATCGAACCCCCCCATAATAGGGTACGAACGAATACCAAGATTAAATGTCACATTACTTACCCCTTCGCGGGCGACAATATCTTTTAAGATAGCCTCAGAGCGAAACACTGCGGCCATTCGATCGCTGATAAAATAACCGAGTTCGCCACCAATGGTGTTGCCTGTGTTTAGGTCGTTAAATCGAAAGGCGTCGTTGAGATCGTTTGGTCGAAAAAAATCGTACCCCCCCAAGGCTCGAATAAACCACTTGCGATCGCGCTCCGGTTGAGGACCTTCGATGACTTCTACGCGGGGTTTGGTTTCCGTTTCTTTTTCAACAGACACATGATTTTCGTGCACCCAACCATAAATCCCATTACGCGCCCGCACCTTGTACCAGCCACCGGGCAAAGGGTAGCTTGAGATTCGAATTTCCGCCCCCAGCGGTAAATAGTCGATCACCTTGGCATTGGCAGCCGGTTCGGCATGCACTGGTGCATTCTCTTCGATCACAGTGGAATCCTGCGCTGCCTGCAGAGGCAAAGCAAAGAGCCCCGCAGCGACGGTCACCAGAAGAGCAAGAGAACTTCGTTTGATTGAATTTAGGGCGAAGCGATCCATCGGCTTTCTTTCGACTTCTTACCAAGCGATGTTTCCATAGCACTCATCAACAACAGCGGGTCTACTTTAACGCCATTTAAGTGCGCAGCCCAATGCAGGTGAGGTCCACTCACTCGACCGGTGGCGCCCGCAAGCCCTAACAATTGGCCTGTCTTAACGACCTTGCCCGGCTTTACTAATGTTTTCGATAAATGGCCGTAGATCGTAAAGACGCCAAACCCGTGATCTACGATAATGGTTTTGCCCAAATAAAAGGTATCCCGAACCAATACAACTTGTCCGCCCGTGGGCGCGACGATTCGGGTTCCCGTCGGGGCACGAAGATCCGTGCCTAAGTGAGCACTGGTTTTTTTGCCATTGTACACGCGGCTAGAACCGAAAACCGAAGTCACCTGGCTATTTACGGGAAGCACCGGGGAATCACTCCAAAATCGCTTCATGGTAACCGTAGCGTATGCGCGTCGAATTGCTTCATTATCGCGCTGAATGCGCACGCGGTCCTTGGCCGAGGGTGCAATGGTTCGAGGCGGCACTCTTAGTTTTTCAGATGGAAACACTGAAGCAACAACAGACACTTCGAAATTGTATTTTTCAAACTCGGTTTCATCTTGGAATCGGTATTTTAGTTCCAAGGGAACCATTCCCGGGTCCATGCCGTATTCCACGCCCACAAACGCGCCAAACTGGTGGTTCGTCAGCGGAATAAATTCAACTTTTGCATCTCGAAAAATTCCAGACACTTCAGCGAGCGGTACATTGCCGTCTGATTGCACGTTTACAAAAAACACGCCGCCCTCAACGGGAGCGCCGCTCGCAATTTCTACTTTGATCTGCGCCTGTGCAAAAATTGCGGAAAAAAAACTTACCGCAATAAAAAGAAGGCGAGTGATATCAAGTAATTTGGGCTTCGGTTTTTCCATCCTTGAAACGCAGCCACACTTTCCGGCCACCCTTGGCCTCGTTGACCGATTTGAGCAAATCGCCCGTCACACGGTCCTCTACTAAAGTATAACCCCGTCCCAGAACTTTTAAAGGAGAAAGGGCCTCAAGACGACCTGAAAAGGACTCTAACTTCCCAACCGCTGCTAGGTGTCGGCGCTGGGCAAGATTTTCCACCTGAAAAAAAGTGTCAAAAATTTTCTTCCGCAATTCGGCCAATCGCGCCTGGGGGCTTACCAACCGTTGTTGCAAAAACAGCAACCGTTCACGTCGCTCCGAAATTCGTGCATTCACCAGCAGTCGCATGCGTCGTTCCTGATCAATGAGCGACTCCAGCAACACTTGACCACTGCGCGATATCAGTTCCGCCGCAGCAGATGGGGTCGGTGCGCGCAAGTCGGCCACGGCATCACAAAGAGTAAAATCGGTCTCGTGACCGATAGCCGACACGACCGGTATTGAACTGGAGGCCACGGCCCGTACAATTCGTTCGTCATTGAAACACCAAAGATCCTCTAGGGATCCACCCCCGCGAGCAATGACGATTAAATCTGCCAATTGACCTACGTTTATTGTTTCGAGCGCTTGCACCACCTGAGCGGGGGCGCCGTCCCCCTGAACAACAACCGGAGCTACCAGCACCGAAATGCTAGAGTTGCGACGCCCTAATACGTTTAAAAAATCCTGTAATGCGGCTCCCGTCGGAGATGTCACTATCGCCACCCGTCGCGGATGTTCGGGAAGTTGGCGTTTTCGCGCGCTATCAAACAACCCTTCCGCAGCGAGGCGATTTTTTAGCATCTCGAACTCTAGTGCAAGAGCCCCGGCGCCTACGGCTTCTACCTTTTCAATGATGAGCTGGTAGGTACCGCGCGGCGCGTAAACCGAAATTTTCCCGAACACCATGACTTCATCGCCATCTTTAAGCGGAACTTTTACTTTTCTCGCAGCGCCGGCGAACAGCGCACAAGACAGCGCACTCTGCGAATCTTTCAATGTAAAGTAGACATGTCCCGAATAGGAGGGGCGCATTCCGGAAACTTCACCACGCACCCAAGATGCAGGCAGCTCCCCTTCGATTAAAAATTTAACCTGAGTCGTAATTTCGGTCACCGAGAGCGCACCGGTCTCGGATTTTTTTTTGGATGTTATGTTTTTACGAGAAAAATCAAAATCTGTCTGCACCCTCTATTGTCTAGCAGGGTTTTCTTCTGATGTCTTGGCACCCTTAGACAACGCTGTTGCAACTTCTGGTTCACCCATCGACACGCCCGAAGCTATTAGGGCGCGGGCACTTTTAATGTAGTTGAGCGCCTCCCGAACTTGATAATCATCTTTGGCTTTTACTGGGCGATCGGCTGCATCGAAAACAACCTCTTTATCTTTGGCTTCTTTTTCAGCTTTTTCTTCCATCACTAGAGCTTCGATCACTTCGTCTTCACCGTCGGCATTCATGGCTTGCTTGAGATCTTTTTCTCGCACGTAATCCACAGCCTTTTTTGCTGCCGCCAAAGTTTTTTGATCGAACTCTTCGAGTAAGACGTCGGGATGTATCCCCTTCATCTGAATGGAGCGACCATTGGGCGTGTAGTACCTAGCAATAGTCAGCTTTAAACCCACGTCGGGAGCGATTTCTACGACGTTTTGAACTGAACCCTTTCCGAAAGTAGGCTGTCCAAGAACTACTGCACGTTTATGGTCTTGAAGGGCCCCAGCGACGATCTCGCTAGCCGACGCACTGGCGCCATTCACAAGCACCGCGACTGCAAAGTCTTTACGGGCAAAACCCTTTTTTACGTATTTTGTCTCACCCTTACTTTTATCTTTGCCGGCCATCGTCACTACAGCGCCGTCTTCTACAAACAAACTGGTAACGTCGACCGCCTGGTCCAATAGGCCGCCGGGATTATTACGTAGATCGAGCACTAACCCGCGCAGACGATTACTTTTTTCGAAATTTTCGATGGCGGTTCGTAAATCATGGGAAGATCGCTCGTTAAAGTTCGTCAAACGCGCATACAGATAGTCTTTTTCCAACACTTCAGATTTGACCGTTTTGATTTTAATCTCTGCTCGAGTAATTTTGTATTCCTTGGGTTCTTTCAAACCTTTGCGCCAAATAGTGAGCGCGATGTCGCTGCCTTTTTTTCCGCGCATCTTGGCTACCGCTTCTTCCAGACCAAGACCCTTGGTAGACTCCCCATTTATTTTTACAATTCGATCACCGGCCTTGATACCGGCTTCGTAAGCGGGCGTATCGTCGATCGGAGTTATCACCGTGAGTTGGGAATTTTTTAAACCGAGTTCGATACCCACACCACCAAACCGTCCGGATGTGTCTATTTTCATATCGCGAAAAACTTCAGGCGGCAAAAAGCTTGAATGGGGATCGAGTGTTTCGACCATGCCCTTAAGAGCACCATATATGAGTTTCTTGTTGTTCACGTCTTCCACGTAATTTTGTTCAACAAAAAAAAGAACCTTTTGAAATAGCCCCAAATTTTCGTAGCGCTCCTCGGTTGCTTGGTTGGCTGTGCCGGTGGGCGCCGCACCTTTTTTTGCACCATAAAGCGCAGGGGAACTCGCCATCGCTACCGTCGCAACTACTGCCATCCAAGGCAAACCCAAAGACCTATTGTACGACATGTTTTCCCCCGTTTTTGAAGTTCGCCACCGCTTGATGGTTGATCCACTGTACTGGATTTACTGCTACGTTCTTTTCTCTAATTTCGAAATAAAAAGGCGCTTCCGAAGTTGCCCCCACGAGCTCCCCTTTTCGCAAAACATCTCCAACTTTTACGCCGGTTTTAGCAAGCTGCCCATAGAGTGAAAAATATTGCCCAGGGTGCTCGAGAATCACAATAGAACCGTAATTTTTGAGTGGTCCCTGGTATACCACCTGGCCTTCGTGTACCGCGCGCACATTGGAATTGGCCGCAGTTTCTATGGATATTCCTTTTTGAAACGTTAACAAGTTGGTTTTGGGATTAAACGATCTACCAAACTCGCTCACTATTGCACCGTCTACCGGAAGTTCCAGCTGACCTTTGAGTGACGCCAAGGAAAACGGTTCCGAAGTTTCACTTTTTTTATGTTGAAACTGATCCAACATTTGCTCAAGTTCCATTTCGCTTTCGCGCAGTGAACGAATTCGCTTAAGTGCTTCTAAGTGATTTACCCGGTTGGTCTTAAGAATTTCCTGGTGAATTTGTCTATTCGCCGTAAGTTCGGCCGATTTATCTTTGAGCTCAAAAACATAGTAATCAAGTTTATTGCGTTCTTCGAGAATCTTAAGTTCAAGAGCAAGAGCTTCCTGCACGTCGCCTTGCAACTTATGCACCGAAGCGATGTCTCGAGTGAGAACCTTGTTTAAAAAATAGCTCTTCTGAGCGAACACGTCAGCGTTCAAAATTTCTAACAATTTGAAACGATCACCGAAATGGTCGACACCCGCGAGTTTATAAAGCTCCAACAGTCGTTTGCGAATTATTTTTTTCTGTTCCTCAATTCGAAGGGCCACCTCTAGCCGCCGTCTCGATAACTCATCAAGGCTGGTGTTGAGCTGCAGAATTCGTTGTTCAGAGAGCTGAATCTCGCGGGCTTGCAACGAGAGTAGCTTTTTAATTTTCTTTAATTGGGAATTTGAACTTGTCTCTCGAACCTTCGATTCAGTTAATTCTCTCTGAAGAGAAGTGATTTCCGAACGCAGGTGCACTATCGCGTCGGCGTTGAGTTTAGACGCCGCCATCATACTATTCTTAATTTCGGCACCCAAACCTAAGTCCCACGAGACAATGCCTGAAACTACCAACAGTGATTTTAAAACCGCGATTAATTTTTTATTCGCAGTTGCGCCCATACACTTCCGATCATCCCTGAAAAGAAGCCGAGAAACAAAATGAAAAAGAGTGACCAGAGGGGTCGCACTGGTAGCGACTCGTACCCCATCGCACCAAAAAGCTGAGCCAAGCTTTTTTGTAGACGACTTCCCGCATAAACCAAGATTCCGGCGGCCAAAGCTCCCGCCAATACGCCTTCGACCATACCCTCAAGCACCGACGGCAACGCGCGCAGTGAGCGGCGAGCCCCCAAATCTACCAGAGTCCGGCGCAGCTGCTCTTGCAGACGGTTCCGGAGTTGATTGCGATGAACTATGAGGGTAGCACCCGCCAGCCCGAGTCCAACGAGTAGCGCCAAACAAAAGGTCTTCAGTAGCGCTAGCATGCGAATCAACCCAGCGAATCGCGCTTCATTGGTTTCAATTTGCTCAATGGTGCGATCGGTGCTGGCTATCTTCTTAATTTGATCGAGCTTATTGGCCTCGGCCTTAACTTTGATGTAGCGCGGAATGGTATCGAGCTCTAACTCTTCAAGTCCTTTTGCAAGACTTGGAAAGTAACGTTGAAAATTAGAAATGAACGCGTCTTTACTCACCAACTGTGCACTTTGCACGCCGGAAATCTTTTTTACTCCGCTCAACACAGTCAACTCTTGGCTTTCTGAGACTAGAGGAGAAAGATAAAGCGTCATCCAACGCGAAGTTCGTAAATCGGAAATAACGCCGGAAAAGCTCGTAATCACTTCAAATATCAGACCCGTGAGCACTAATATGGTCGTCATTGAAAGAACCGAAACTGAGCGGGCCCCCCAACGGTGCTTAAGAGAGGTTAGGGTCATTCTTAGTACTAAAGCAAACATACGCCCTCTTCTAACATGAGCCGCCCGCCTTTTAAAATACAAGACCGACGACGCACTCGCCGAACGATTTCCCGATCGTGAGTGGCTACTAATATGGTCGTGCCGCGTAAATGGAGTTTTTGAAATAAATCCATAAGACTCCAAGTGTGATCTCGATCTAAACTACCGGTCGGTTCATCTGCCAACAATATTTCTGGCTGCCGCACGATAGCGCGCGCAGCCGCCACTCGTTGTTTTTCGCCCCCAGAAAAACCCGCAACCTTTTTGTGGGCCAGGCGCGAAAGGTTCACGAGCGCCAGCGCCTCATCGATTGCCCTCTTCGAGTACCGTTCGGTATCTCCCGCCGCGTGCAATGCAAGAGCAACATTGTCGTAGGCCGTGAGGTCTTCGACCAGTCGTAGCTCTTGAAAAATTACTCCGATACGCCGTCGGGTGGCCTGAACTTTTTCAAAAGCCATTTTCGATATGTCCTCGCCGAAAACCTGAACAGTTCCACGGGTAGGAGTTTCCTCACCGCACAACATTTTGAGTAAAGTGGTTTTTCCCGCTCCACTATCACCTACAATGTAGAGGAATTCGCCTTTGTTAATTTTTAAGGTCACGTTGTCAAACACCGGACCTGCACTTTGCGGATAAGTTTTGGACACACTCGTTAGAGCAATCATTCCGACATCTCCTCACTTCAAAGTAGCAAAGATCCGGCGCTCCGAGCAGAGCGGGAAAATCCTTCCCTAGATCGTTTTTTTCCCCCTTCGCCCGGCAACTCCAGCTACACTCAATTTCATGGTCGCACGAACATTATTTCTTTGGTTGGGCTACGTTTTCACTCAGAAGGCTGTAAATTTGGTTGTCCTTACGATGGTGACCTACATTTTTGTACGCCAGGAAACCGGTATCGAGCGCGATAGCCTGCAAAAAATTCAGGACTTAATTGCAGCCAACGAAATATTGGCTGTTGGCGCCGCCGCTTTACTTTACACCTTGGCCCTACACGCGTTTCGCCCTTTAGCCCGAACGAGCTGGAGCGACATATGGGCATTGCGAAAAAATTCCGCTCACTTGGGTCCCAGCCTTCTTCACGGCGTAATCATTGGCGCAATTACCCTCATCGCCACCGCTAGTGGCGGCTATCTAAGTTATCTCGGGTTTTACCTTCGAGTCGACGAAATTGCCCTTTCAAGCTTAACTATCTTCTTTTTTTCTGCAGCGGTTTTAATGACCGCACTCGTAGAGGAATATATTTTTAGAGCATGTCTCGAGCCCGTGCTCAGCAAAAGGCTTTCTCTTGGCAGCACCATCGCAATTTCGACCGCGATGTATGTCTGCACCAAGGCTTTCTTGTTCGATATTTCAGCCGTAGTGGCGCTGAACTTGGCTCTTCTTAACATTAGTTTTTCACTGTTTGCGCGGGCGCGAGGCACTTTTGTTGCATCTGCGCTCTTGTATTTCGGACTCTTCACCACCATGCACTTTTGTTTCGGATTGCCGTTCTTCGGACAAGACATGCCAGGAATATTGCTGCTTCGCCCCGACAGCGCGAGTTCGGAACCTGGTACACTGGGGTATGTATTGTCTGGTGGTAGCTGGGGTCCCGAAAACGGCCTTATTTTTTCGGCACTCTTGGTGATAGCGCTCTACCTTCCACAACTGCACAGTAAAAAAATCTCCTAATCCAGATTCTTTTGCCGAATTAATTTGTTAGACTTCGAGAAACGGAGAACCTTCTATGAACATCGAAATTCTTTTTGGATCCATCGCCCACGCTGCCAGTTCGAGCGCGCAGGTTACAGCTTCGGCCGCCGGTGCAGTGTCTACTCCAAGCGCCTTCGATCTAATATTAAAGTCAGGCTTCGTTGTGCAGCTCGTATTACTATCGCTGCTCGCTGCTTCGGTGCTTTCATGGTCGATTATTTTAATGAAACACCGCGCGCTTAAGGCCGCAAAAAAAGAATCTCAAGCATTCCTGAACGCGTTTTGGTACGGACAAAATTTGGAAGAAATTTTCGAGAAAGCTGAAAAACAATTTGCCCATGCTCCTGTCGCGGCGGTTTTCAAGGCTGGCTACAAAGAGTTGAAAAAAATCTCGCAAATCGACGCGCGAAACGTGCGCACCGAAAGTATAGCCAACATTCACCGCGCTTTGGGTCGTACCGCCCTTGCAGAAACACACGGTCTAGAGAAGATGGTGGGCTTTCTCGCGACCATTGGGAGTGCCGCACCATTTGTCGGACTATTTGGAACGGTTTGGGGTATTATGAATTCCTTTCAAGGAATAGGCGCTACTGGAAATGCAAACCTTGCCGTCGTTGCGCCAGGAATCAGCGAAGCGCTCATTGCTACCGCCGCCGGCCTTGCTGCCGCGATTCCCTCGGTGATGGCCTATAATTATTTTGTTGGACGAATCAAATCAATTGCTACTGAAATGGATACCTTCAGCCAGGACTTTCTCAACATTGTGCAGCGGAGCATGTTGAAGTCGAATAGCGCCCCTACGGTCAACGCACAACAGTAGCAAAAACTTCAACCGGTCAACAGGCCAAGGAGCTCACCATGGGTTTCGGCGTTCAGGATATTTCGAATAAAACCCCGACTACTTTGTCGGAAATTAACGTCACACCGCTGGTCGACGTAATGTTGGTGTTGCTGATTGTTTTCATGGTCTCTGCGCCGCTCATGCAACAAGGCGTGCAGGTAGACTTACCAAAAACAGCCTCTCACGCGCTCGACGAACAACAAGATCAGATCGTTCTTGTGATCCATCGAAACGAACGCATTTCGATTAACGACAACGCAATCGAAATGCGCGATCTCGAGAAAAAGTTAGCGGCAATTTACCAAAACAAATCTACTCGAGAAATTTACATTCAGGCGGATCAGTCAGTGAACTACGGCTTGGTCGCTCAAATCATGGCCCGAGTGCGCCGGGCTGGTATTACTAAAGTAGGGCTCGTCACTGATCCAATTGATAGCAAGGCGGACCGATAGAGAAAGCAATGGCGACTCCTCCAAAAAGAAACATTCGGCGTCCCGGAAGTTCGCAAGACGAATTTGGGCGTTCTCTGCGGTTATCAGCTGCCGTTCACGCAATTTTACTTATTGGCGCGCTTCTTTCGACGTTGGTATTCCGCCGCGAACCGGTGATGCTCTCGCCAAGCATTCGGGTTGACTTGGTCGGACTGCCCGATATTAAAAAGAAAGATCTTAATTTAAGTGAACCTGGGCCCGACCTTAGCAAGATCGAAAAGGAACTCGAGGCTTCGAAACCTGCTCCCGCGCCGGAACCCGCAGTCGAAGATAAACCTGAAATTTCCCTAAAGAAAAAAGACGGGAAGCCAAAAAAAGAAGAATCGCGCAAGGAATCACTCTCAAGCGCCATAGAGCGCATTAAGGCTCTGGCGGAGATTGAAAACGACCTCAAAAAGAATAAAAAAAATACCACTCAAGTTAAAGGAAACACCGTTTCAAAAGGCAACGCTCTAACTGGCACTAGTGCACAAGACATCAACGCCTATGCCGCGGGCATGCAAGCTCGTCTGCGCGAACATTGGAATCTACCAGTGTGGCTTGCTAAACAAAACTTGGCGGCGCGCGTAGTGGTTTTTTTGGATGATCGTGGTTACGTTGCAAACACTGTGTTGGCCAAAAGTTCGGGGAACACTCAGTACGACGAGTACGTACTCAAAACTGTTCGAATGTCCCAGCCGTTCGGTCCGCCGCCGAGCGACATTCAAGATGACGGCGTTTTATTGCTCTTTCCGCTTTAACGGGCCAATGTTAACCTTTTTCAAAAGAATTTTAGGAGACTACCGTGCTGAAACTGACACTCATTTCACTATTCTTGGCATTCACCTCGACTTGGAATCTGGTTCAAGCCGGCCAGGTCTATATTCCCGTCGGCGAAGCCCGAATTAAAAAGAGCGTTTTAGCATTTTCCCCAACCAAATACCTAGGGGCGGGTTTTGACTCTGGCGATTCCAAAAGCACAGCTCGCACGATTCGCGAAACCGTGTTGGCGGATCTTACGTTAACCAACTTATTCACCATTCAGAACGAATCGGCGTTCATCGAAAAGCCTGAAGCCGGTCTCACTCTCGATGCGTTTCGCATCTCCGATTGGTCGACGATTGGAACTGAGTTTTTAATTAAAACGGGTATTTCTATCACAGGTGGGAGCTTCGCCTACGAAGTACATTTGTACGACGTGCTGGGTTCCAAACAAGTTTTGGGCAAACGGTACGTGGCGCGAGTCGAAGAACCTAAACTACTAGCCCACACTATCGCCAACGATCTCTACGAGGCCCTCACGGGCCGCCCCGGAGTATTTTTTACTAAAATCGCAATGGTCTGCGACAAAACTGGAAAAAAAGAAGTTTGGACAATGGATTTTGACGGCTCAAACCCCAAACAATTAACTTCCCATCGTTCGCGCGCCATTGCCCCGGCGTGGAGTGCCGATAATCGAAAAATTGCTTATTCGGTTTACACCAAAAATGGACGAAACGTAGAAAACATCGACCTCTACGAGATGGACCTGAAAACCAAGGCTGCGCGTTTGCTGTCGAATCGAAAGGGAATCAATTCTGGTGCGGCATATTCCCCCAACGGATCACAGATTGCTCTTACAATGAGTTTTCTTGGTAATCCTGAAATCTTCACGCTCAATCCCAACACTCGGGAAGTCACTCGATTAACCAAATCATTCGGAGTCGACGTTGACCCTTCATGGTCACCCGATAGCAAACAAATTGCTTTTATATCGACTCGCTCCGGTGCTCCTATGGTTTACCGCGCCAACGTCGAAGCGCTTAAATCCAATCCAAATGCTGCTACTCGCGTAACTTTTGCAGGCAGCTACAATTCGGCAACGGCGTGGGCACCGTATGGCGGAAAAATTGCGTTTTCGAGTCAGCAAAACGGCAGGTTTGATTTATTTCTCATCAATGTCGACGGCTCAAACCTTGAGCGTCTGACCAAAGACGAAGGCATCAATGAAGACCCTCACTTTTCGCCCGACGGAAATTTCATCGTTTTTACTAGCAACCGCGCGGGGCAAAAAAATATTTACATGATTACTGCCGACGGGCAGTTCACTCGACGCCTAACTTATGGCTTAGGTAATTGCGAAGCGCCAAAATTTAGTTGGTCAACAGCTCTGCCGCTTTAACGATGTCCGCACATTCAGAAGCAATCATCACAGGTAAATGACGACGGCGTTCATCTCTGCGTATCAGTCTCAGAGCGTGAGGGTCGTTTATATGAGGAACTTCTAAATCTTTTTGTCCTTTAAGACTCGAGAGCTGCTGATCGGTCGTTGCACCATGAAAATGGTAACTCGGACCATCTAACGGACGAGGCATTTCATTGGCCAACCGTAGAGCACGATTCCAATCGGCAAAGACATCCTCGTAGCGAAGCACGTCAAATGTTCCGTATTTTAATTTGGAGAGTTGAAAGACCAACCCATCGAACAAATAAACTGCGGCGTGACCGAGAGCCTCAAAGTACAAAATGTCGTACAGCCCTGGTCCTTCGATTCGAGCAACAGCGCGAACTAAATCGCGACCTGCTGCATCGACGCCGAATTTTTCTACTAGGAAGTTTTTATCGAGTCGAAACCTTCGGTCTCCCTGATTTTTCTTCAACTCGCGTCTCTCGAAGTCCGAGCTCCACCCATCGGGCAGTGTGAGTTCCTCGAAATCAAAGTTGGTCGCATACCCGCCCTTGTCGCCACTATGAACTGCTAGTGCGACACCTAAGGAGTTATCCATCACAGCATTTCTGGTTTCGGAATTAGTTGCAGATACTTTGCCGTTTGCCGGAATTGGATACGGTCTTTGTTCGGCAAAATGGCCGGTTCTTCTAAAAACAGGAGGTAAAAATGAGGTGACCTCCACAAGAGTCCCCTCACTCGAGCTCGCATTTACTGGTGCGGTTTTCGCCGACTCGAGAGCCAATCGCAGCTCGTTTTTGGTAGCACCATATTTTAATTTTTCGCTGAGAAGGTCCTGAATTTTTTCTGGGTTATTTGTTTCGAAAAAAAATCGCGCTTTGGTAAGTCCTTTACTTCCGTAACCACCACTCACTACGATCAACGCAGTCCCACCGTGCGCGCTTTTAATCTCGAAACGTTTCACTGGCCCATGTTCTGCAGCTGCAAAAATTGTAAAAATCGACATAGTTGCAATCGCTACGAGTAAAAAAGACCGAACGAAAATATGGCGCACTGAAGACCTCCTACCTGACCCGACCGAGTCATTTTCCCTGGAACCCTTATGCAACGAAACGACTCATCATGTCAAATTTTAGACAAGTCATTGAAATTATGATGAAAAATTCCAGACAAAACTGGACGGAAATTAAGTATTGACTCGCAGTGTAATCTTTATATAATGCGCACCGGTCTGTGAAAGTCTTACAGACCAGGGCCCGCTAAAATCTACATGGTTTCGGCAGGCAAAAAGTTCGAGTTTTGGGGCAACGGCACGGAATTGGAGTCGCGAAAAATATGAATACTGAATCAACCATTCACCCGTTTCCCGGGGTCCAAGTTGGTAAGCTAAGCAGCAAGTCGTCCACTCATTTGCGCTTACTCAACGAACTTAGCGTTAAACTGCAGTCCCTGCTTCATTCCGACAATATTTACGAACAGATTGTTTCGGCCGTTCAAAATAAATTTCATTACCATTCGTTTAGCATTTGGTCAGTAAGCCAAGACCAGACCGCTATGCTTCGTGCTCAATCCGGTGCCTACAATAAATTCATACAACCGGGTTTCACAATTAAGGGCGAAGGTATTTTAGGTCACGTCATTTCCACTCGAAAAACCTACATAGCAAGCGACGTTTCTCAAGACGAGTTATTTACTAACTTGTCGTTGCCCGTAGAAACGAAATCGCAAATATCAATTCCGGTTTTCGTAGATCAAACGTTAGTCGCGGTACTCACGGTCGAAAGCAATCAAGTCGATGCCTTCGATGAAGAAGATGTCGCGACTTACGAAAGTTTGAGTGCTCAACTGTCGGTTGCACTCACCAACTCTAAACTCGTGGGTGAGATTAAATCATTTAACAAGAAACTGCAGCAAACAGTCGATGAACGTACACAGGAACTGCGTAAAGCTCATCAGCGTATTTTGGAGCAACAACGTTTGCTGCAAAAAGAAAATAAAGTGCTTAAAAACCTCGTGACTCACGAAAAACAAAACGAGGCTAACATTATCGGCAACAGCCCAGCACTCAACAATATCATTAGCATGGTCGACAAAATCGCTCCAACCCACGCCACGGTGCTTATTCAGGGCGAGTCGGGAACCGGCAAAGAATTAATCGCTCGACGTTTACACGAAAAAAGTGAACGTGCGAACGCACCATACGTGACCATCAACTGTGGCGCTCTTCAAGAAACCTTGCTCGAGAGCGAATTATTCGGGCACGAAAAAGGTTCCTTCACTGGAGCGGTGGTTCAGAAAATGGGGTTGGTCGAAACAGCCGATGGCGGCACGCTATTTCTCGACGAAATCGGTGAAATGAGCCTGGGGATTCAAGCCAAACTTCTTCGTTTTCTCCAGGAAGGTGAAGTTTATCGCATCGGCGGCAAAAAACCGATTCGGGTAAACGTGCGTATCATCAGCGCAACCAATCGCGACCTCGAAAGCGAAGTTAAAAACAGTCGTTTTCGCGAGGACTTATTTTATCGCCTCAATACCATTACGCTGCGCATGCCTCCGCTGCGAAAAAGAAAAGAAGATATCCCCATGTTAACGGACTTCTTCTTGAATAACTCTCGCTACGGTGGTGCGGCCCATATCAAGCATGTGGACCCCAAGGTGTACGAGACCTTTCAGAACTACGACTGGCCGGGCAATATTCGGGAGCTTCAAAACACTATCGAGCGCCTCAAGATCCTGGCTGACCACAACGAAATTCGGATCGACGACGTGCCCTTTAACATTAGAATGCCGCGAACCCGAGTCGAAGGAGCTTCTTCGACCAGTGGAGAAGCGCTGGTGGACATGTCGCTCGACGAACTGGAAAAACAACATATTTTAAAGGTTTTAAGTTATCACCACGGAAACAAAACCAAGACGGCGCATAGCTTGGGCATTACCATCAAGACGCTCTACAACAAGCTCCACCGCTACGGCCTTTTGAAAGAGGCCGGGGGCTTAAACCCACAATAAACCCCTCTTGTATGGTGTGAAGGAATTCGATAGGTTAACGCTGAAATCACTAAGGAGCATTGAAATGGCCGCAAAAGCACAAACCCAAAGCAAAAGCCCCGGCAAAGCCCCCAAGAAAATGCCGGCCCCCCCAGTTGTCGTCGCAGCAAACCTTGAAGACGATGAAGATTTAGAAGATGCCGAAGCTTCGGCAAGCTCGGGCGGATCGGGTCCAAAAGTCGAAGAAGCCACCACGCCTCTGACGACCAAGAACTTTCGCAATCACCCCGACATGGAAAACTTCTTTCGATTTATCCATGACAATGACCTGCGCCTTGAAGCGCTGCAGATTATTGACGAAATCATTGCGGAACGCGCAGTTCGCAAAGCTAAGAAGTAATTCAGTCAATTTGACTTCGCGCGTTAAGTTTGCCATAAAAGCCCCTCTTTACGAGGGGTCTTTTTTTTTGGGTATTCGGGCGTTTCGCGTATTATTTTTTTCTACGGTATTTGCATTGGCGGTCTCGCTTGGAAGCAACGCCAAACTGCATGCCCAAGATGAACATCCTAAATCTACCCCTCCAACTGCGGAACAGATCGCAATCGAGTGCCAGGAAGTCTTGGACGGCGCCCGAGAACTCCAAGATGAAGTTGGGGAACTTGCACAATCTTTAGAACTGCACGTCCCGCCACGTCAGGCCATGATGCTGGCTCGCCGTGCCCACGCCATCGATCGCGCTGATTACGAGCCGCTTCAGCGAAGCGGCGTGCTTGCTCGCGGCATATTACGCGCGCTAATGATTCACAGCGATATTGAATCTCGCAAAAACGTTGTGAGCATGTTGCGAGGTTTTCAGAGAATTTCCGACACGCAGGCAAAACCTCTGATCGAAGACATGATCGCCAATATAGTCGATGAACTCGGCGATCCTATTAGCCTGCAGGGGCTCGTCGACACGCCGGAGAAAGCCCGAAAACTCGACCTCACCGAAGAGGAATACATCGACCTGCATTCCATGCTCGATGAATGGGTAACCCTCGATTTTGCTCCTCTCCGAGCCTATCTCGAAGAATTTCTCTTTGTCGCGGACGCATCCGAAATCGAGTCGGTAGCAAATAGATACCCGAGCGGTTTCGCGAAAATAGTTTCTGCCCTTGGCGGAATTTTCGCTCTGCGAAAGCCAAAGTTCCCGTTCAATGTCCACATTCGCCCGGTACGCGCTGTTCGTTCGCAAAATGTTCTAAGTGCAGACGAACTCGTTTTTTCGTCACAGCCTGACCTTCGTGAACAACTCGAAAATCTTTTCAAAAATGCCTCGGTAAGGGTTTTAGAATGGCAAGTGCGTCGTAATTTCTATCAACTCTCTAATTCCGAAGTTCACAGTATTTTAGACCACCCCAAGTCACGGCACCTTAGCGAAGACCTCTTGCGTTGGTTAGCGGACCGAGCGCAATTGATGCGACGGCACTTGGAAATTACGAGCCAAGAAAGACGCCTCAAAGATCAACTTAAAAAGACTGAAGCCCTGGTGGAATGGGAAAAGAAACGCACTCCCGGGGGCATGAGCTCCGAAGAGTTCGATGTTCTTCGTAAAGACATGCAAAAAATGGCGGAAGATTTTGAATACAGTCACTACTCGGCAAACTACAAGGAACCTGAACTAAGACAAGACTACACCCAAAAAGTACGCGCCTTCCAAAACCTGCTTAGACTATTTTTTGAACAATACGGCGAAACACTTTCAACCAAGCAGTATCTCCGAACTTTAGATCTCGTAATCGACAAAGGGACTAAATTGAGATCAAACTATTCCGATTATATTCCTTCTACACTTGAGATCTTTGTAAAAAAACGATTCGCTCATGAAATTCCGGACCTAACTAAGTTGCGAATTAAAAGTCTACTAGCCCTGTCTAAAACGGTGGCAAACGATACCGTCGCTGCACTGGCCCGCGAAATTGAAAGCAGGCTGACGGAGTCGCCTCTTCCCAACAACTCTCCCGAAGGCAGCGCCTTGGTTCGCGAGGCGGAACAAATTCGTAGCGAACTAGAAAGCGTCGAATACGAACTCGCCGCTCTGCGCGTGAAAATTCTACCGCTGCGCTAAGTCCTTGCCAACCGGTCCCCCTTGGAACAAGATGTTTTTGCAAAAAAGGAGCCTTCCATGAAAAAAACATACTTGCTCACGCCGGGCCCAACTCCAATTCCAGAAAATGTATTGGCGCTCTCTGCTAAGCCGATTCTCCACCATCGCACTCCTCAATTTGTAAAATTGATGGAAGACGTCAAAGTCCAACTCAAGTATGTGTTTCAAACCAAAAACGATGTGCTCTTGTTGGCTTCGACCGGCACAGGAGCTATGGACGCGGCTGTCACGAACCTTTTTAAAAAAGGCGATACAGTGATTACACTCAACGCCGGTAAGTTTGGCGAACGCTGGACTAAGATTGCCAAAGCCTACGGCCTAAATCCGGTTGAAATTAAAGTCGAGCCTGGACAGTCCGTGACCGTCGGACAAGTGGAACAGGCGTTAAACAAAAATCCCAACACTCGCGGAGTTCTGTTTCAGGCTTCAGAAACCAGTACCGGCGTTGCTATGCCGACGCGCGAAATATGCGACCTTGTGCGCAAACGCGAAAATTGCATTTCAGTGGTTGATGCCATCACCGCACTCGGGGTGTTTGACCTCCGAATGGACGAATGGGGTATTGACGTATTGATTACCGGCTCACAAAAGGCTCTCATGTTGCCGCCAGGCCTCGCTTGTATTTCCCTGTCCGACAAAGCATGGAAGTGGTCCGAGTCGTCGGACATTCCAAAATTTTATTTCGATTTAGCCAAAGAACGAAAGGCGTTGGCCAAGGGTCAGACCGCGTGGACCCCAGCGGTGAGCATCATCATTGGCTTGCAAGAAACTTTGAAAATGATCAAGGACGAGGGTTTAGAAAACGTCTTTAAACGGCACGAAACACTCGCTCGCGCCACCCGTGCGGGAATTAAGGCTCTGGGTCTTGAAATGCTCGCTAAAGATAGCCCGTCGATTGCCATGACCGCGGTGCTTGTGCCCTCGGAAATCAAAGATGGCAAGGGCATTCCAAAGACCATGCGTGACAAGTATGGCGTCACAATCGCCGGCGGCCAAGACGAACTCGAAGGAAAAATCTTTCGACTCACCCACTTTGGTTATGTCGACAAATTCGACATTCTCATAGGTATTGGAGCTCTCGAGCTCACGCTCAAAGACCTGGGCTACACTAAGTTTGAATTTGGCGCAGGTACCGGTGCGGTGCTCAAAGCACTAGCTTCGAGCTAGCGAAGGCCTAGCCTAGCAAAGTGTTTTTGCCAGGGTTCGAAACGCGAAAATGTTTTACGTAAGCGAGCTACTTCGTGGGCGCCGACGCCGACAAAGTGTTTGGTAGTTTTGTTATTACCAAAACTTATTCTTAGCGTAGCCACACCGACGAGTTGACCTTCGATTGTAAAAATCGGTCCACCGCTGTCGCCTGGCCTGATAGGATTGGTGAAAGAGATATACCCGATTCCACCGTTACGAACCTTGTAGAGTCCAAGGTATTTGCCCGAACCAACCCGAAACTTGGATTTACCAGGATTTCCGATGTTAAAGACGGACTCTCCTTTGATCGGTTCACGCGAGTCCAGCGTAAAGTGCTTTTCAGGTTCGACCGCCAGTCGCAAAATACAAAGATCTGTAAGAACCCTTTTTTCACAATTACCAACCTCAAAGTCACGAACGATTCGACCATCGAATAGTTCAAATTCGAGTCGACTAGTTTTCACTTTTACAAACGGTTCGATGACATGAAAATTCGTAACCAGAACGCCGTTATTTGAAATGAAAAAACCCGAACCGTAGGCGAGCTCTTTTTTAGACTTTGATTTTACAACTATACGAACGACTGCATCGCCCCACCTTCGTTTTACAACTGTGGCAAGCGTCCCTCTCTGGTCGGCCCATCCCGTGTTTACGAGCAAGTTTATTAGAAAACCAGCCCCCCCGAATAGACGCACAATATTCATAAGTTCTAGTTTAAGGTCTTAAAAGCGCTAATAAAACCGGATAAACTTGTCCGCATTAAAGTGCACACTTAGCCCTTATTTCAATACTATTTTGATCAACAATTAAACTGACTATTTTACTTAGAAAACAAGAGCAAATCGTGTTATAGCTCGCCCGAATGTTTTTGCTGTTTTTAATCGCTATTTGGGCCCCTGCGACCGCCTTTTCCGGCGATTTCCAAGAGAACGTGCTGTTCTGTGGGACCGCGGCGGGCTCGTACACCATAGGCGACGAACGGCTACCACTCTTCAAAGCTACCCAGGATCAAAACGGTGACCAGTACGTAAAGCCCGACGAACGTTCGTCGAGCAAGGAACGGACCTATCGAATCGAGAGTTTTAGTTATCTCGAAGACGGGGTGGTACGCATCCACCGGAAAAACAAATCCGACCTGGAACGCTCTGCATCGGCTGGTCTCATGGCCGAGTTCGATCTTCGTTCGGTGATGAATCAAAAAATCAGAGGCACTGAGATTTGCATTTTTGGTGATCTCATTTCGAATGCCTACACCAATCAATATTACATTCGCCCCAGACGCTTCGTGGTCTACACCAATGCACTGAGCTTTCTAGTACCTTCGGATCTCGACGGAGTCTATTTCGGAAAAGCTAAACACAAGAGCGACAAAATAGAACTCGAGACCAGGGTTTCATCTCTTGATTTTCAATCGATCACTGAGTCTTTGATTTCAACTTCCGGCGCCCCTTGCGCGTTCCCGAGCGCAGACGAGAACGATTCGGTGACCGTGTCTCGCATAAGCGCAAAGGAACTATCGGTAAAAATCTTACTCGCTAAGTTAGGCAATAAAGATTGCAACGCTTCCGTCACTTTGAAATTTCTTCGAGTGGCGGCCAAACGAAAGCGTCCCGCGAAGATCGAGCTTGAGGCCAACCTCGAACACTCTGCGTCAAAATATGATGTGAGTTATTCGGCCGAAATGTTGACGGTTCCCTAGGTTATGGCTAATTTCGCGCCACGGACAACCAACGGAGAAGAAAACAACATGATTAAAATTTTAATTACTGATGGTCTGGCATCGGACGCCGTTGCGCGTTTGAAAACCAACAAAGAGTTCGAACTCGACGTGCGCAAATCTACCGAGGCAAACGAGCTTTTAGAAATTATTCCCAACTACGATGTTCTTGTCGTTCGCTCTGCCACCAAAGTCGCGGCTCCGGTGATAAACGCCGGTGCGAAACTTAAACTCATTTGTCGCGCAGGCGCTGGGGTCGACAATGTCGACGTAGAAGCGGCCACTGCAAAAAAAATCTCAGTTATGAACACGGCGTCGGCTAACTCGCTGGCAGCCGCCGAACATACGATCGCCATGCTTTTTGCGATGTTTCGCCAAATCCCTCAAGCCCATGCTTCTATGCGGGAATCAAAATGGGATCGAGCGAATTTTTCGGGTTTCGAAGTTACCGGCAAAACTCTCGGCGTATTGGGGTTGGGCAATATTGGTAGACTTGTTGTTGAGCGTGCGTTGGGCCTTAAAATGAACGTAGTTGGATTTGATCCCTTCGTGAAATCGCTCCCTGGCGTGAAAGTCACCTCGTCGATCGACGAAGTACTCACCACTGCCGACGTTGTCACTCTCCATTTACCTGCAAACAAAGAGACTAAAGGGTTGTTGAGCCGCGAACGGTTAAGCACCCTGAAAGACGGTGCTTGGCTTGTAAACTGCGCGCGCGGCGGACTGGTCGACGAAAACGCGGTTTGCGACCTACTCGATTCCGGCAAGTTACGCGGAGCTGCTTTCGACGTTTTTCGTGAAGAGCCCGTACAGTTTCCGGACCGTTTGGCTGCCCATCCTAAAGCGATCGTTACTCCACACCTAGGGGCATCGACCGCTGAGGCACAGCTGCGGGTAGGTATGACTGCAGCGGACCAAATAACAGGTTTTTTCTTGCGCGGTGAACGCGCGGGCGTTTTGAACTAAAGAAAAGAGGATTTATGGCAAATGTAGCGATTCTCGGTGCTCAATGGGGTGATGAAGGCAAAGGCAAGGTGGTCGACATATATTCGGAGAAATCCGAATTTATAGTGCGCTATCAGGGGGGCAACAACGCCGGCCACACTCTTGTAGTGAACGGTGAAAAAACCGTTTTGCACCTGATTCCATCTGGCGTTCTTCACGAAGGGAAAACTTGTGTGATCGCAAGCGGCGTGGTCTTGGACCCAGCCGTTTTTATGGAAGAGATCGACGAACTCACTAAGCGCGGCCTACTTAGCGAAAAACGACGCACTAAAGTAGTGATTAGTGAACGAGCTCAAGTGATTTTTCCGTACCATAAACTACTAGATCGGCTGCGCGAAGAGCACGGTGGCAAAGGCGGCAAGATTGGTACGACTGTTCGTGGCATTGGGCCTGCGTACGAAGATAAGGTAGCTCGACGCGGAATTTTGATTTGTGATTTGTACGACCCTGAATTGTTGCGTGAAAAGCTTGAACGTGCGGTGAAAGAAAAAAACACTGTCCTTGAACACCTCTACGGCCAACCCAAGCTTTCAATCGACGAGCTGCACCAGTGGGCCATTGAATTTGGGAAGAAATTAAAGCCCATGGTTTGCGACACTCGTGTTTTAGTCCAAGAGGCACTGGCCAACGGAAAATCGATCTTGTTCGAGGGTGCGCAAGGTACATTGCTCGACGTGGAACACGGCACCTACCCCTACGTAACCTCGTCGAATACGATTACGGGTGGAATATTCACGGGCTGTGGAGTGGGACCAAAGAGTCTCGAGCACATCGTGGGTATTTCGAAGGCCTATACTACTCGTGTTGGCACCGGTCCGTTTCCTACGGAACTGGCCGATGCTCTTGGCGAACAAATTCGCGCAAAGGGCGCGGAATTTGGCGCTACCACGGGTCGCCCCCGTCGGTGCGGGTGGCTTGACCTAGTGGCGCTCCGTTACGCTGTGGAAGTGAATGGTTTAACGGCGATCGCTCTCATGAAGGCCGATGTTTTAAGTGGCATTTCGGAAATTAAAGTTTGTACGGCCTACGAAATCGACGGCAAGCGCGTGAACACGCTACCTGCCAATATTCGAGCCTTCGAGCGTGCCAAGCCGGTTTATGAAACTCTAAAGGGTTGGGGCGACCTGCCGTCGACCGCCAAGGGTTTGAGTGACCTTCCCAGAGAGTTTGCTGCTTACGTAGAGTATATAGAGCGCTCGTTGGGAGTGCCTGTCGTAACGGTGAGCATGGGTCCAGGCCGCGAGCAGACATTAATGAGAATGATGTAACAAGAGATTGTTGACGACGCCTCGCCGGGCGGCTATACACTCAAGTTCCTGTTTTTGTACCGAGATTGTCCATTGGGAGCCCGTAGCTCAGTCGGTAGAGCATTTCACTTTTAATGAAAGGGTCGACAGTTCGATTCTGTCCGGGCTCACCACTCAAAACCCAAAGAAAACAACCCAACCCCGAATCAACGCCAACTACGTTTGTCCACCAGACAGAATCGAACGGAAATTTGCGGCCGCAGCGGCTCGCAAAGCGAGTCGATGCGGCAAGTCGCACACGAAGTGCGACTTAGCAAATTTTCCATGCCGAGCCCTGAGCGCAGGAGCGCGAAGGCGAAGGCCGATTCAGAGATGAGACCAACGCAAGGCACCTCACATCCCCGCCCTAATAAACGAGCGAGTTTGAGCGAAGCGAAAACAAGCCCGAGCACAATTCAGTTCCCGCCCAAGAAAACCAGCGAGTTTGAGCGAAGCGAAAACAAGCCCGAGCACAATTCAGTTCCCGCCCTAATAAACCAGCGAGTTTGAGCGAAGCGAAAACAAGCCCGAGCACAAGCCCGAGCACAAGCCCGAGCACAAGCCCGAGCACAAGCCCGAGCACAAGCCCAAGTAACTCACTTCTTCCACTTAATCGAACACCCCATCGAAGGCCTCTGATCCTCGTTCACGTCGACCCCGGCCAAGATTGCGTCTAAGGCCCCCGCTAGTTCCTGGCGCGAAACTTTGGATTCGTCTTTCCAGTTGTCGTCAATTCGCCCTCTGTACCGAAGCTTTGAATTCGCATCGAAAACAAACAAATCGGGGGTACAAACTGCTCCGTAGGCCTTAGCCACTTCCTGCTGTTCGTCGATCAGGTAAGGAAATTCGAAGCCGACTTTAGCGGCTTGTTCTTTGAGGCCGTCGATAGAGTCTTCGGGGTAGGCATCGGTGTCGTTAGAGCATATCGCGACAAAGCGCGCCCCTTTTGCCTGGTAGGTTTTCGCTAAACGAGCAAGTCGGTCTTGTACTGCCACTACGTAAGGGCAGTGCTTGCAGATGAACATGACGACAAAGGCTTTTGCTCCTTGGAAATCGGCGAGAGAATAGTTGCGACCATCGATTCCTCTCAATTTGAAATCGGGAGCAGATTTTCCAAGGGGAATCATTTCTGAATAAGTAAGAGCCATAGTGAAAAGTCCTCCGACGTAGTGTCTAAAATTAGGATGAGTTTAGACAAAATAACAGGCCTTTGTTTAACGCCTGGTGACAACGCCTGCGACCTGACAAGCCAATACGACTCTGCTAGTTTTTTTTTATGACAACTTTTGACTACGATTTCGTAATTGTTGGCTCCGGTTTTGGCGGCAGCGTTTCGGCTATGCGGCTTTCGGAAAAGGGCTATAAAGTTTTGGTGTTAGAGCGTGGCAAGCGTTTTCGCGCGGAAGATTACGCAAAAACTAACTGGAATTTGCGCCGCTACTTGTGGATGCCTCTGTTAAAATGCTTCGGAATTCAGAACATGAGTCTGTTCAAGAACGTGCTTATTTTAAGCGGCGCCGGAGTGGGCGGTGGTTCTTTAGTGTACGCCAATACGCTCCTCACTCCTGACGACGCGTTTTACAACGCAATCCAGTGGCGCGATCTCGCCGATTGGAAAACCGAGTTAGCACCACATTATCAAACGGCCAAACAGATGCTGGGAGTGGCGCCCAACCCAAAGAACTGGTTGGCCGACGAAAAGTTGCTCGAAGTTGCCAAAGAAATGGGGCGTGAGCACACGTTTAAGAAAGTGGATGTTGGTATTTTTTTCGGCAAGCCGGGCGAAGAGGGTAAAACCGTTCCAGACCCTTACTTCGGAGGCAAGGGACCAGCCCGCACCGGTTGTTTGTATTGCGGAGCCTGCATGGTGGGCTGTCGCCACGGTTCCAAAAATACGCTCGATAAAAACTATCTTTATTTTGCCGAAAAAAACGGTGCCGAAATTCGCGCCGAGTCGAACGTAGTGGATATTCGAGCACTTGCGAGTGGTGGCTACGAAGTAGATGTCGAAAAATCCACCGCTTGGTTTTTTAAAAATCGCTACACCCTACGAGCTAAAAACGTAGTCCTCTCGGCGGGAGTGCTGGGCACGGTAAATCTTTTGCTCAAGTGCAAACTCCTAACTGGAGGTCTTCCCAACGTGTCGGACCGTTTGGGTCAAGACGTGCGCACCAATAACGAAGCCCTCATTGGGGTAACCACTCGCGATGTTTCGCAGGATCATTCCCGGGGGATCGCAATTACGTCTGGGTTCTACCCAGACGACAACACTCACGTAGAACCTGTGCGTTACTCGAAAGGGTCGTCGTTTATGCGCCTACTGGCGGCTCCCATGGCCGACGAAGGAACCTGGATCACTCGACCCCTCAAACTAATTGCGGCCACCGTTTTGCACCCACTCGACACCCTAAAATTAATTTTAAATACCCGATGGGCCGAGAGCACGATCATCTTGCTCGTTATGCAAAACATCGACAACACCATGAGGTTTAAACTCGGGCGCGGATTACTCACCTTTTTTAGAAAACGCTTAACGACCGAAGTGGATCCAACGCAAAAGATCCCCTCGTACATTGCGATCGGACACACCGTCGCACGGGCGCTGGCTCGGAAAATCGACGGCATTCCGCAGAGTGCAGTGAATGAAGTTATGCTGCAGATTCCGACTACTGCCCACATATTGGGCGGCTGCGGCATCGGTAAGGACGCAACAACTGGCGTGATCAGTACTCGACACGAAGTGTTTGGCCATCCGGGACTTTACGTGTGCGACGGCTCAATGATTCCTGCCAATTTAGGGGTCAACCCCAGCTTAACAATAACTGCTATGACCGAGCGGGCCATGGACCAGATACCCTCTAAGAAATAGGTCTATCTATTTGATATAAATAGATAATTTCACCCATTCATATTTGACTAAAAAAATCAATTATATGCGCTATAATGAGTGGCTGGGGGACGTTTCCAGTGAATCTTACGCGCATCGCACGCTTGGCGATCGTCATGATTATCGCACTGTGGTCAGAGCAGGCTGTTGCCGCGTCTGGTGCTTGCGGCCTTGATGAACTCATCGAGCGCGCATCGCAAATAAACAAAGCCTACACTCGGGTCGACGTGCGGAACGTGGCCATGAACGACCTTTACGCTGCGGCCAAAGCGACCGGGAACCCGGACGGCAGTTTTCAGCGACCTTGGGTCCGTATACGTCTTAAAGACTCTGACGAATCAATTTTCGTAGAAATGGCGCAGTACTCCGGACCCGGTGAAAAGAAAATTGCACTCCTATTCCGCGATCCCAGCAACACTCACTATGCAGAAGGACGCGTCTACAGTTCGGCGCGACTCGCAGACGAAATAGAATCTTTTGAAATTTTAAATCCTGGTTACTACTACAACCATCCGGTTACCAACCTCCAACCGGTGTACAAAGGGGTACCGTGGAAAAAAACCAAAATGCCAGAAGAGCAACTACTCGACATTTTGAGTAGAAATGCGACTCCCACCAATCCGAATTCAAATGCTCCCCGAGCTGGAAAAATTGTTGCAGCTACTTTGACCGACAACAGCGTGGTCATCGGAGAACTTCGCGCTACCCGTTCGAGCAAGGTCTACAGCATCGGTGGCAAGGATTACGTAGTCTCTGATCTACGTTCTGTGGAACTGAGTAGCGCTGACGAACCCGTCTACGCACTTCGAGTATTACGCGAAATGCTAGAGGACGGAAAAACCAGAACAGCCAAGGAACGCATTGTGCGCATCGAACTGAACGACGGTTCTATCGTAGAAGGTAAGGTGTTAGACATCGACCGCGTTGTCGAGTCTGGTAAGGAACAATACAAGGTAAGCATCGCATCCAAGGAAACCGAGGAAATTGGCGACGGACTTTATCGGGACATCGTCGAAGACCGAAGAATCAACCCGAAAAACATTACGCGCATCACTGAGCGTAGCAGCAATATCGAAACGAATACTGCGGTTTTCAACCATACGACCTCGGCGCAGCGAAAGGCTATGGCCGATTTTTTGGACATGAAGCCAGAAGAGTTCGAATATATTCACGACGAAGCCTTTTACCGACTAACTTCGCTCAAACGTCGTATGGATGGCATTCCAAAAGATCGGAAACCCGGAATTATCAAAGCTATGAGAGCTGCCGCTAAGCGGGCTGCGAAAGGCTGTTTTATTCGATGATTAGAATTCGAGAAATGAATGATCATTAACAGAATACTACTTTTACTATCCGTCTTTCTGATTTTAACCCTCGCGAGCCCTGAGGCTGCGCGAGCGGTGAAATGCGATGATTCCGACATTACGTGGATCACCATGACGCTATTTGAATACAACAACGAGGACATTCTTGTAAAAATCAAAGGGCGTCCTGACGTGGTCACTGGAAAAGTACAACTTGCTCCCCGCAAAGTCGGAAAACAAGAAATTCTCGAAGTTAAAATTGGAGATGAAACAGTCTTGGTAGACGATATCGAAGAGTGGTTCGATGTCGATTCTGTAGACGAACCGTCCGTATTATCACCAGCGGCTCGCTCTAGTAAAAAAACCAAAAATGACCGCGTGGCAGCTGCAAAAAAACGTAAAAGCGAGCATCCAACGGCGGGCACCAGGAAGAGTGGATCAGTCGCGGAGAATGCCGCCGGAACACGTAATTCTAGACGGGCCGATCAGTCTGCAACTACTGGAAAAGGTCATCCTAATGCCGGAAAGGGTTCGAAAACGAACGACGGCGATGCACCCAAAGTCGACCGGTCTGAAAAAGCCCTGGCAGACGATAAAGCAGAATTTGCCTGGAACTCTGAACTTGCTCGCGTGTACGTAGATCGGGGAAAACTTTTTCTACGCGATACTGACATCCAAAAACGAACAGAGGCACTGACAAGCGAAAATCCAAATATTAAAGCAAACTCACGTCGGGTCGGCAGCAGTGGCGGTTCGGTCGACGGATTCTCACATACTATTGGCGGAGTTAAAATTGACGTAGCGGAAGTTACCTACGAAATGCCAGTTCGACCGAGTGTACTCTTTGAAAAAATGGAAGCGGTCAAAAAAGAACTTAAAGACAGCGATTTCCATGTAAAGAAAGTAAACGAATACCTCGCTGAGGGCTACAACGCGATCGAAGCAAAGGCAAAGGCAGACAAAGCTTTCGTTAAGGAGCTTTCGAAACGAGCAGACCAACTCTTTCTTGCTGAACTTTCACAACTGGATATCATCGCAGAACATTTGGGTAGCTATAAAACCGCCGGTGGAAACGCAATTGTGGCAATTTCGAAATCAAATCCCGATGACATTCTGGTGATCAAAAAACCTTACCAAGTAAATGAAGATACATTTTCGATTGAAATACTCGAACCCACAGCCATCGCTGAAGAGATTCAGTTTTCGAACTTTCGTAGAGATGCCCTTAAAGTAATTCGCGAAAATGTTAAGGAATCGGGCCATACTCCTCGCTGGAAGGTAGTCGAAGGGCACGACGATGCCGCAGCGAAAAAACTCGAGAAGTACGGAATCGTGGTTCGACCGTACAAACGCTCAAGAACTGTAGCCGCCAGTCGAACTCCAGATAACATTCCCGTAAATAAACGTTCTGAGCGAGCGAAACCGTTTTCAGAAAAATCAGAAGCTATTGCCCGCGAATTTAAGAAAGACATAGAAGACTACGAGGTCGAGATTATTTCTTTAGGTGAAGCGCGATTCGGCATCGCATACACCAACGAACTAGGGCCCGTCTCAAGCGAGGTAGGCGCCTACTCTTTCAAGGTCGGTATCGATCAAAATTTCGGCAACAATATGACTGAAGACGGCTATGTGTTTGACTGGTGATCGCTTAAGTCCACTGAATCGGGACTGTCACAATTTTATCTTCGGACTTAGACAGTTTGATGTGCCCATGTTTCATTCCGTAAACGAATACATCTCGCGTGATCTCGACGTCTTTTATGCAGTACTCTATAATTTTTTCAATCTCGCCGCGTTTGTACCACTCGACAGCTTGCAGACCATCGGCGCTTTTGGCGGTGCCCAAGGTGCATTTTGCGATCGAGTCGAGCTTCACGTACCGCCAGCCCGAGGCTTGCTCGATATCGAGCATCATGTCGAAGACGTCGTATTTTTTGGAATCAAATCCGTAAGCCGACAGTACCTTTAAATCGAAACCAATAATGTTATACCCTACCACCAACCGTTCACGACACAGCTTTTGCAACCGATCGAGTTCATTTTCGCGGTAAGAAAGAAACTCTCCTGTTTTGGAATCGAACGCACACGCCACCGACACGCCGAGTTTATCTATGTGGGCCCAACCCCCAACGTCTTGTGCAATTTTTTGAGTTTCAATATCGACGACCAGATAGTGGCGATTACGCAAAAACAAACTCGCGGGTTGGATATCTTCTGAGAACGGAACAACAAAATCGTGCAGCCAGTACGAAGGTGCCAATCGAATTCGTGCCTTAGACGGTATTCTTTCAGTGCTCAAGCGCTAGATCCTTTTTTTAAAAGCTGTCGTACTCTGGGAGCAACCCAGAACGCTTCTTCGGCGCAGGTCTCAATGCAAGGTAACAAAAAATTATCTTGTTCGGCAAAGAAGATACTTTCTCGATGCGGTTTTCGCAAAAGATCAGGAATACCCTTTGCGTAGGTTCCCACCTTAGCCACCGGCATTGGGTGGCCCCAACGAGCAATCCGCACGCCGGCAATATCGGAACTCGTTAACCCCAACATTGGCAATATTTGCTGCACCGCCTGTTCTTCAAATTCGCGTTTGTAAGTTTCGATGGCCGGGGGACTATAAAGCATGGCCCGCCCTCCTTCGAACGGAAACGCACGGTACAAGGTTAAAACCGCTTGGTTCGACGCGTCGCCACCGTAGGCAAAATTCCCCAACACCACATCGGTGGCTTTCTTTTGAAGACTGGTGGTCATGACGTTGCGCAGGTCTATGGTTCCATTGCCAAGCATGTAGAGATCGTAAAAAACTTTTTGTGGCGCTTTTTTAAGAAAAACATTCGCCACTAGATATGCACGGTAAGTCATTTTGGAAATTGCATTCATTCGATCTGACTCGAATGTGTCCACTAAACGTTTAGCTACGAACTTAGGGCAAGCAAGTACCACCGCTTTGGCTTTGATTTTTTTTAGATCACGACCCGCGTCGAGATACACTACTTCGTTGTAATTACCTCTAGCTTGAACGTCGACAACTAGGCTTTGAGTCCGAAGCCGAGACGGCTCGATTGATTGGGATAGGCGTTCTAGTACACGTTCGGCCACTCCCGCATTTCCTCCTGGTGTAACAACCAAGTCGCCAAACTCTGCAGCGAAGTTATTTAGCCCCGCTGCCGCGCTTAGTTCAGCGCTAGAAGCTCCAAAGGTAGACCAGCAGTAGTGCTCAATCACCGTTTCGATGTGGGTGGGTATGCGACCGCCGCATTTTCGACGAACAAGGGAGTGAAAAGATTCTTGATCGAGCCCGGTGACAACCGCCCGCATTTGCGCATCGTTGTAGGGTATATCGGGGTACACCTCGCCGTTTTGGTCGTTAAAAACATTTTGAAAGTACTGTTCTAGTGCCCGAAATTTATTGGCCTGAGACCTAGCGGTCTCGCCGCTCCAAAAGCGCTCATAAATGTTCGATTCAAGCGCCACTGGGTCTTCGCCGGTTTTGACTCGCCAAAGTTTGTCGACTTCAAGTTCGGTCAGAAGCTTCTGCCAAGGCGTTCCGAGCTCGGGTTTTACGAAGTAGGCGGCACCCACTGAATAATCGAGACCATTCCAAGACTCTGCTTTCGAATTACCGCCAAATCGCGTTGCCTGTTCGAGCAAAATCGGATTGAGATCACGCAAGAGATAGGTTGTGAACAATCCGCTCATGCCGCCGCCAACGATCACAAGTGGCGCAACTTCAGAATCTCCAGATATGGTTTTAGATGCTAAAAATGCGTTTTTATTCCAGAGCACTTCATGAGGTACTGCTGGGTCATCGCCTGCGACATAGGTCGGATTTTCACTATGATCTGAACGGTCCACCGGCGAAACAGAAGACAAATCGAAGGTGGAACGGGTATTACGTTTGGCGCTTCGCCCCGCACAGGCCGAAACCAAAAGCGGCGAACTAGAAAGTACGAGCGTGGCTGAAACTCCCGACAGAGTCTTTAAAAAGTCACGACGCCTCATCTTACCCCTAGAGTCAGTTGGCATTTTCAGTTGGCACGTCTGGCTTCTGTTCGACCACTATTTCCAGCGTGGAAGATTCTCCAGTTTTTTCCTTCACCGGTTCTGATGCGTGTACGGGCAGCATCACATCTTCGATTATTTGTCGAATGTGGGAGTGGTTTACGGGGCCCGCATATTTTTTCTTGAGCGCCGCAAGATCAATTCCAGTGCCGATCCCAATAAGTGTTAAGTAAGTGTTTTTCGCAGTTTCGAGGTTTGAGTTATGGCGTTGCCACTGATCGCCTTCGCCACGCCCATGATCACTCGCAAGTATAACGAGCGTGTTGTTTTTATAGAGTTCCAACTTTTCCAGGCGTTTTTGGAAGTCCACCAACCACTGATCGTAGCCTTTAAGGGCTGCCTCATAGTTTTCGCGCTCCCCGAGGTGCGCGTAGTCATCGGTGTCATTAAGCGAAACGTAAAGCAACCTAGGTTTGTGGCAATCGAACATCAAGTTTGCGAAAGCCCAGGTGTATTTGTCGAATCGATTTTGTTCCCAAGTTGGACGATCGAGCGACTGTGCGCTTGCAAGTAGGTCGAGTTCGCTACTGATTTCGGAACACGCCAGCAAAGTTTCGCTCGGAGCATTTTGGAATCCGGAGTTCACCAATACTGTGCCTTCCCGACTTTCAATCGCTCGGGGCAGGCGTTCCCAAGACGTTACGGCCACTGCATCGGTTTTGGCCAGCCCTAGTTCTCGAACAATTTTTTCGGGAAACGTTTCGGTTTGAATTCGCTCACAATCGTTGGTCTGGCAGTCGGTTTCCTTTCCGGCGAAAATTGAAAAGTAACCGGGCATGCTGATGTAGGCTTTGTTCAACACTTCGGCGGTTCCAAGTGAGTCTTTACTCCCACCCCACTTAAGACTTTTCTCTGAATTTCGTTTCCAGAATTCTTTGAGGAGTTTGGGATTATAAAAATCTTTAGCAATCACACCATCTAGCGTGATGAGAATTACGTTGGTACGAGAGGCATCCGCACCTTGCACCGATCCCGCAGAAGCCAATAAAATAAATAGGCCAACCAGATTAAGACGTAAAACTATTGAAGTCACGAATCCCCCCCAATCAAAACGGTTTGTAGTTCGCTAGATAGGCTGCAGCCAAACCGAGAACAAGCACCCCAAACCAGGCTTTTTTTGCACAGGATTGTTTGCGAATAAATAGCGCCAACGCGCCGCCTAATCCCAGCCAAATAACAATTTTGGCATAGGCCCAGCCCGGCATGTTCGCAGCCATTCCGAGGCGCGCTAAGAGACCAAAGCCCCCTACCAACGTAAGCAGCATACCCACACCGTGGGTCAACGCCACGCCCCGTTTCCAGCGATGGGCTCGGGGGCCACCGTTAATGGCATGCATGGCCACGCCGCCAAGTCCCAGAAAAATCATGAGAATTCCGGTAAGATGCATGAGTTTGTAAATCTGGTAAGAAATCATATGCGCCCCTCTTAATTTAGGGGTGAACCTAGCCGCAACTGTTCGAAGGGTCTATTAAAAACGAAAGGCCCGTGATAACCAAACGGAATTCGATCTGTCTTCGGAGAGGTGTCTGAGTGGTTGAAAGAACCGGTCTTGAAAACCGGCATACGGGAAACCGTATCGTGGGTTCGAATCCCACCCTCTCCGCCATATCCGCCGCAGGCGGTATGGTGGTATCTAATATGAAAATTACGAAGTAATTTTTCACCCTTGGGTGGGATGAGAAGCGCCGGAGCGAGCGGGTGCCCACGCCAGTGGGCAGCGAGTGAGGCGGGCCTGTCTGCTTAGGCGCGAACAGCGCGAAGACAGATAGGCGAATCCCACCCTCTCCGCCATTCAAAATCGCCGGGATCATCCTCGAACGGCGAAAAGAGCAAAAAACGCAAACACAGTAACCACCTAGAAACTATACTGCACCCCTAAAAACTGTTTACACGTATAACCGGAAACATTTCCAGAATGCGAACCCCTGATTTAGGGTTTTAAGCAGCTATGTTAACGAACCCTTGCTACCCGGTGAGGGCCGTCTCAGATCATCACCGATTGTCACACCGGTTGGGCACACTTTGGACACGCGGTGGGCACACGTCATACCGCGCTAGAATCAAGAACTAAACTGTGGAAATTCCGCGACTTGGATTGACCCAGCGCTAACCCGAATATACTTTTAAACAATGAAGTGGCTCTCAAGAGCGCTGGTTCTCATCGTAAGTTTTCTAAGCGCAAACCTTATCGCTGAAGTCGGTGAACCCAAACCTTACTATGTCAAGTTGCCGATCGGGTTCGCTGCCGCGCTAGCGTGGGACTTTCCTCTTTGGATAAGTACTTTCAAGGTGGCCACGAAATGGCGTTGGCCGCTTGCGCTTGCAATTCTTTTGACTGGCATCGCGACTATCATAGCCATGTGTTTCTATAACTTGATCATTGCCAGTGGCGTCGCGGCAATTCATCTCTACTTAATCGTAAATTTAATAACCGCGAAAAACACATGAAGAAGTCGTTATGGCAAGCCAGGGAAGTCAGAGACAAGGCATTGGAAGAAGCTTACGAGTACTTCGATCAAAAAATTCGACTTTTGCCGAAGCTACCAACCGGAAAAGTGAATCCGACTGCTAGGGGCCTTGAAGACAACGATGTCGATGCCTTTCGACACGCATATGTCAGCGGAGTGTTTACACAAGTCTTTGGAGAAAATACGGCGGATGTTTTCGGACGACTCAACGAGCTTGATCCAACGAGTCTTTACTCGAATTCGCAAAATCCCGGGTCGGAAAACATGGATTTGTGGAACAACTCCATCGGACGCAAATATGGAAAGAAAACCAACAGCCGCAAAGTGCTTCTAAGGAAAATCCATGAGGCTTTGAAAAAAGGAGAACTCATCACCGATCCCGATGACACTCGAAAATACAGAGGAGCTAAAGGTGATCCCGGAAAAAGCTCAAAGCCCGTGGTAGCTATCGGTAAAAGTAAATCCGGACGCAATGAACGCTTCTATGATACATCTAAGCAGATAGAATTTAGCCGCGAAGAGTTTATCGCAAAAATCGAAGAAGGCGCTTATCCAGGATATACCGTGAAAAATATTCGCGGTACGCCAACGCCTGTTTCAAATCCAGATGACCGAAGATCGAATAACCATTCTTGAAAGGTCTGCGCCTTAGCACTCAATAGTCAAGCCATTCTCAATGAAGTTCTGGGCGATCCAGCGACCGCGTGGGTGTTCACGCCGGATCAACCGCCAGGATTACTTCGCGATTGGGTGGACTTAAAATCCATACTCACCGAATCATCGCGAGGTGGCCCGCGAACTGCCCAGGAGGTGAGCAGGAAAGCCGTACTTGAGGTGAGCGGGACTGCTGCTTCCGATTCTGAATCAAGACAAAGACTTGCCTCCGCTCCCGAAAGTCAAAGGCAGGAAATAGAATCGAAGTAGAATAAAGAAATACAGGGATCAGAAGAAAAAAATACAAACGGTAAAATCAGTCCCAGAGTTCCGAGCAAGAAAATGGAATCATGCACAGCCGGATCTATTTTTACCGAGGTTTATCCGTTGCTAAGCTTTTTCTCTAACCGTTCGATGCGTTCCACAAGCGATGGTTTGCGTGCGGCTTCACGTAGAGCTTGGTTCACTAGCGATTGATACTTCGTGCCTTCGGCCTTTGCGCGCTCGCGGAAGATGTCTAGGATCTCTTCATCGAGCCAAATGGTGATTCGCTCTTTGGCGGTTTTAGGATCAAATTCATCTGGACCTAAAAGGTCTTTTTTTCCGTAATTAATCTTCTTCTTGGCCATGGATTTGCCTCCATCCTTCCCAAAGTTTTTCGTGACGTTTACGAAGCTCCTCTTGGATTTGTCGAACGTCTCTCGCCGAAAACCCATCGCAAGCGATGCATTCTAGCGTATCAAGCGCAAACTTGGCGTGAGCCTCTGGTCTTTTCATACTTGGCCAGAACGCTTCGACATGGGGTGGGTCGTGATCGTTGGACCAAACTCGGATGATGATGCCGCCGAAGCGAAACATTTCGCCCATGGTCATATTATATATGACTTTATATGTATAAGTCAAGCTGCGCATCCACCTGAAAATAAGAGCATTTTAATCAACAAAATAAGGGATTCACAATGGATGAGACTTCCAAAAGCATCCCCATTGCGATTCCAGGAGATTCTCCGGTAAAGATGACTGCATTGTTCTTTGAAAATTTGACGTGGTTAACCGCTGGTGGAAGGACGTGGATTGGGAGAGCAAAATTCTCTCGGTCACGAAATCCTACAACTGCCGGATGCGAGAGACGAAATCGACGAAGGCTGGAACTTGGCGTCAGGTTCCCATGAGTAACAAGCTCATAGAGATTCTGCGCACCCAGTATAAAGCCACCGGCCAGGAGCAGCATGTCTTCGAAAGAGCGTGGCAATGGGAAAGAGGCCTTCAAGCGAAAGTGCTTCGGACCTTTTGTTATATTCATGGTCTTCCATCCATCAAATTCCATACGCTCAGAGCTTGCTTTGCTACCCAGATGCTACGGCAGGGTGTCGAGGCGGCCAAGGTGATGAAGATTTGTGGGTGGAAGGAACTCAAAACGATGCAACATTACGTAAGACTTGCTGGCATTAAGGTCTGTGGCGCAACCGAGGCTTTGGAGATTTTCGATCGCTCGAAAGAAAGATCGAACCCGCTCCAAAATCACGGGGCATCACTAGAATTGGACACATCCCAGGCACACGATTTTGCAACCACTCAAGTTTAATACGGAATCAGCGCCAAACGCCGAATCCGCCATATCCGCCGCCAGGCGGTAGGGCGGTATCTAATATAAAAATTACGAAGTAATTTTTCACCTTTGGGTGGGATGAGAAGCGCCGGAGCGAGTGGGTGCCCACGCCAGTGGGCAGCGAGTGAGGCGGGCCTGTCTGCTTAAGCGCGAACAGCGCGAAGACAGATAGGCGAATCTCACCCTCTCCGCCATCCGGTCCCATCAATGTCCTGATCCCTTAACATTGTAGCGCCAGTTGCTGTTTTATTTAACCAATCTCAAAACTTTTAAATGCTTTCCAGTGTGCCAATCGACTTCGTGTTCGAGGCCGTCCTCTGCCCAAACAACTAGCTTGTCTTCTTCTACTCGGGCTTTACCGTATACACATTTTCGCTCTTTTTGATCGTAACTTATTCCCGGGGCGGCTTCGGCTTGCCATATAATCGATCCGGAACCAACGTCGATCAAATACATATTCCCAGGTTTAGTTCGGCCCAGTCCGCCCAAAATTACAATTAAGCCACGATCGGTTTCTAAAACTTGGGAAACTCGATCGGAAAGAATAATTAGTTCAACGATTGACTCGTCAGTTTTTTTAAGAACTTTATTATCAGATCCGTAAAATTGAATTATTCCCATTCTATCCGTTCCTTTTTAATCCACTCAACAGGTAAATCTCCTTCTCCGTCCAATTGAACCTGCCACTGTTTTCCACCGCCCTTGCCCCACTTATTCGGACCAGCGATTCCTCCAAACAGGCGCGTACTAGCCGGAATTTCAACTTCAGCGATATATTTTGTTCCTGCGATGCCATTCGGTAAAGCTAGACTATCGACCAGCTCATCCTTTGTGAAATTAGTTGGATGAGTGTTTCAGATATTAAACTCTTTATCCAAAACGCCGCAAACCCGTTACTTTTAGATGTTTTCCTGTTTGCCAGTCGACTTCGTGTTCGAGGCCGTCGTAAGCACGAGCAATTAACTTTCCATCTTCTACCCGGGCGCTGGCATAAATTTCTTTTTTATCTTTACCGTCAATGCTTAGTCCGGGGCATGGTTCAGATTGCCAAACTATTGTTCCACTCGATGCATTTATTAAAAAGATATTTCCAGGTTTTGTACTTCCTTTGCCACCGAGAATTACTATCAAACCGTGATCTGTTGGAAGAACCTGCTTGATTCGATCGTTGAAAACTATTAATTCAATTTCGGTTTCAGTATCGGGATTTTTTTTAAGAACCCTATTTTCTTTTGCGTAAAATATATTTATTCCCATTTTGATACTCCCTTCACCCAGTCCTCAGGAATGTCTCCATTAAAATTCAAATACCACTGCTTCCCGCCTCCTTTGCCCCATTTATTTGGTCCAGCAATACCACCTAAAAGCTGAGTTCCCGCAGGAATTTCGATTTCTACAATATTCTTTATTCCGTCGACGCCACCAGGAAGTGCCAAACTATCTGCTAGTTCGGACTTTGAAAAATTAGTGGGGTGATGTTTCATATACCATTTTCCAGCGGCGTCTTCCGTGCGTTCGGTAACCCGCCACAACCTAACCGGTTGTTTTAATACTACCTCGTAAACATAGCTTCCGGCCATCCACGCGGGCTCTGCGCCGAATTGTGCCCACTCGGCATTGAGCTCATCTGCGCTGCGTTTAACCCAAACTCCAGTTTTATTTAGCTCGACTGCGCGAGTGACTACTTTATCCCAAATTGAACCGCTCTTTTTTGCTAACTCAGTCAGAAGGTCTGGGGCAACCGCTTTTACTGCAGTTTTTGCTGCACTTCCCGCAACGGGAAGCAACATGCCTAACGCAACAAGCGCCCGCTCGTCGTTTGAAAGTTTAAATCCAGTGATAATATCAACACCTGTAGCAATTTCGGCGATGTCTTTAGCCGTACCCACACCTGGAACAAAACCTAAGCTAAAAGAAAATATTCCCGCAGCGTAGTTTTGCATGGAATGAATTGTAGCGCGCGCTTGAATTTGTTGTTCAGTTGCAATTTTCGCCTGCGCGGCAATTGAGTCGTACGCTAAAATTAAATCTTCGCTAACCGTGAGTAATGTTTTGTTGAATTTAAATAACGAGTCGTTAGACCACGATTTAATAACGGCCTGCCGGTTCCAAAGATAACGTATTTCAGAACCCTCTGCAGTGGTTGCCTTTGTTTTGAACTTCTGAGTATCAAAACCAGCAAGCAAACCATCTTTCCCCTGTGGAGCTGAGCTAATAGCTTTTTCCAGCTTCTCTTCGAAATCAGCAATTTCTTCGGCTTGGGAAAGTTTTAGATCTTCTGCAATCTTGTTTTGATTTTCGCAGAGATTAGCAATGGCTTTTGCGCTCGAGTCACCTCGGGCGTTTAAATTGCCAAGACTTGTTTTTAAACGAATCGAATCGGCACTAAAAAGTTGAATCGACTGGGCTGATTTTTCGTATGCGGTTTTTAATTCAGAGTGGCGAGCGGTCAGAGACCCTTGAAGATCGCGAATCGAAGCCACCGAATTGTTTACGCGCATCGAAAGTCCAAGAGTAGAGTCTTGCGCTTGTTGAATTTTAAAATCTAAGTCCGCAATCTTACGCATGTTTGCAGCAGCTTCGGTGGGAGTCTTTGCGGCAATATTAAGGCGCACAAGTTCTTCACGTTGTTTTCTTAAGACTTCAATATTGCGCTTAATTTGCTCATATTGCTGTTGGTCTTTTTCGCTTTCGTAGGTGGCACTTTTTAGACGTCCGTTATCAATCATGATAACGAGCATTTTATCGGTTTCAAGTTTTGCTAAAGCATCAGAAACTTGTTTTGCCTTTTCGTCGATTTTTTTAATTTCATCATACGCTTGATTCATTGTGTCGGTAGATTCATTTAAGAATTTCGATGTATCTCCCGCTGACTCTTGCGACTTTTGAATCGCGCTCACAACGCTTGGTGGTAGCACAATCGACGTATCAACATGTTCTGCAAGTCGTGAAATGGCTTTGGTGTTTGCTTTAAATTTTTCGATACACTTTTTGTTATTTTCATTTTGTTCGTCGAGCTGCTGTTTAATTTTGCTGTGTAAATTCTGCACTTCCGCGTATAGCGACTCAAAACCATTTGCTGTTTTGCGCCATTGTTGGTGCGCGCTAGAGGTGGCCTGCTCTGCAGCTTCGATTTTACTGAGTTCGGATTGAATCTGTTGAAACTGTGAATTTATTCGTGCAAGACTCAGTTCGGTGCTGTGTAAACGCAGCGCTAAGGCTTGCAGACGATTGCGATTGAGCCGTTTGAATGCTTCAGTGGTCAGTCTGCGTTCGTTATCCCAGAGCTGTGCTAAAGAAGCATTCAGACGTTTTAGTGCCACCGCTTGAAGTTGATTGCCAGGAATTAGCCCGTCGATCGCTTTAATTGCTTCAACTTTATCGGGCAACCAGAATTGTGTTCGCATTTCAGAGCGATTTGACCAATTTTCGCTTCTAGTGCTTATTACAAAATGGCCCGCGTTTTTTGCTTCGTCGAAATTGTTTGCCGCGAGTACGTCGCGATTAAACACAATACTAACCAATATGTATAATAGCGTTTGTAGAAGTATCATTGCAATTGGACAAAGCAAACGCGGTGCCAATGCGAGTACACAGTATGCGCTGGTATATGGTGCGTATTGAATTCTGGAATTGCGTAATGGATTGTCTGGTAGGCCAGACGATTGCGAGGCGTGTTCTAAATCTCCACGAATTCGATACCCTTTTAAAGCTTCAGATTTGTAACAAAGCCAAATTTAGTGGTTCCGTGGCACCCTAACAACTTGGAATTACAGCGGAGCCCGCGAATCCGCCAATCACGATTTGTTCTCCGGTTTGGCCGATCGGTAGGGGTATGCCGAAGATGGGGGGCTGGAGGGATATCGAAACCATGATGATCTACGCTCGCAAAGCAGGCGTTGATATTCACGGATTTTATGTTCCCCACCCTCTCCGCCCTATAGACGAGAATTTTCACTCAGATACGGCCCTAGTTTTTTGCAGCGTCTCAACCACGGACTTTGACGGTTCGCCAACTTGAACGGCCGGAATTTCAAAGTACCGCTCCACCTTAGAGTTTAGCTCGGGACTGGCAATTCTGACACTCGTGCCACTCACCGGGTTGTTTCCCTCCAAATGAACAGCTCCGACCGGCACGGCCCAAGTATTTTCATTAATAAAGCCGACGGCCTCAAAATGCATTAAGGTACCTGGCCCAACTCCCATTTTGACGTCGAAAACTAAACCGTCGCCCGCACGAAGCGGCCCAAGTGCCACATAACCCACGTAACCTGGGTAGGGGTCGGGATTTAGGTAATCTCCTCCAAAAACGGGTTCGTTCTTGTCGATCATTGCAGGAGACTGATTAAATAAAAACGTATTGCCTAAAAATATTGATCCGCCGATCGATCCAATCACGAAAACGGCAGGGTCCCGAATAAAAACGACGAGCACTACATTTTCTATATCGCCCGATCCATCGTTTATAATGCCCATTCCGGCATGAAATCGATATGCGGGCCCTGAAATTAAAAAAGTATCGCTCAAGAAAGGCTCGGATGTGTTTAATTTCAGCTCTTCAATTTTTTTATCGGAATCAAACTCTGGGTCGGCTTGAAAAAAAATATTGGGTACAACCCTCAGCGAAGGTATGCGGGTAATTTTGGAAGTCGAAGACACTAGATTGTCGCCACACGTACTAGCAAGACTAGCGGCCGCCACCCCCAAATAAAGCGCGCACTTTGAAACCGTCTTATACACTTGCCCCCCCTTGAGGCGCCCACTCTCTTGAAATTCGATCGCTGTCAAGTCGACAAGGGGATTTGGCCGACCGACAGGGGTATGCTATTGTGCCTCTCATGAAATACTTTGCACTGTTCGCGGTGTTATTTTTGTTCGCTTGCTCCACTACGTCAAAATACGCGTACCGTGCGGGTTTCGAGGGGTGGGACGCCGACAACCTCAAACACTTGTCGCTTGCCGAAAAAAAATTTTACAAAACAAATAAAGAGTACCTGACTCGCGACGAATGGTCCCACTGGCTGTTTGAGGAAACTAAAACAGGCCGCGACGAAGCTTGGAAAAAATATGAACTCGACGTGATCCTCGCTGAACGCAAATCAAACGGCGAAAAACCGAACGCCTCGCCCACCAAAACCGACGAACCAACAAGTGAATCAAACGATTGATCGCTCAGTGAGAGTGAAAGTAAAACTTCTAAGACCCAAGCTTTGGGCCGACCTCGAAGCACTATTTGGAACCAAGGGAGCATGCGGTGGCTGTTGGTGTATGTACTGGCGCCAAGAAAAAGGTGAAAAGTGGGAAAGTACTAAAGGCCCCGTGAATCGCGCGCGGTTCAAAAAATTAGTACGCACTAATAAAGCCCACGGCGCCCTAGCCTACTGTGGCGCCATGCCAATTGGCTGGGTGTCGTTTGATCGCCGAACCGATTTTTCAAAATTAGACCGAGCACCGAGTCTCAAATGCTCCGATGCAGAAACTGTTTGGTCGATACCCTGTTTTTACGTCAAAGCCGGTTATCGAAATAAGGGCGTCGCCAAGGCGTTATTAAAATTCGCCGTAGCATATTTAAAGCGGGAAAAAAAAGTACGAGTGATCGAAGGCTACCCCGTGCGCAACAAAGTCTCAAAAATCCCGGCAGCCTTCGCGTGGACGGGCACCGAATCTCTTTTTAAAAGTGCTGGTTTTAAACCCACCGATTCCGAAAGCGCAGGAAAACGGCGCATGAGAATTTCGAAGTAGCTCTAAACTACATTCTTTCTGGCGCGGGTATTCCAAGAAGACCCAGCCCCCCGCGTAATACGCTCGCCGTCGCCTCTATGATTCGAAGTCTGGTGTTCTGCACATCGGGGGCAGCTGTTTTCACCGGGCAGTCTTTGTAAAATCGATTAAACAGTTTACACAAATCGAACAAATAAGCCGCCACCACACTCGGGCGATATTCTCGAGCTGCCTGAGCCGCGTAGTGATTAAATCGGCCCAGATAATACAGAAGCTCTTTTTCTATTTCGGTCTCTAGAGTGAGGTGCCCCAGGTCTTTAGGACGCCCTACCTTTTCGATTACGCTACAACACCGGGCGTGCACGTACTGCAGATAGGGACCAGTGTCGCCGTCGAGCTTCAACCACTCGTCGAGTACAAAACGAATTACAGTTTGACCGTCGACCCGAAGAAATCCGTATTTTAAGGCCCCAAGAGCTACTGCTTCGGCAGTCGCGTTAATCTGCTCGTCGGTCCATTCACCGCGATATCGTTCTAGGTAGTCTTTTTTTACTTTACCCTCAAGAAGATCGCGCAACACACTCAGACGAACGCCCTTAAGAGTGCGCGAACTGCAAGGCTCGCCACTTTCGTCTGTCACTGACTCATAGGACAAGTGCACCGACTTCGCGGCTTGTGGATAACCCATCAATTCCGCCGTTTTGAACAGTTGCTGAAAATGCAACTTCTGACGTGCATCTACTACATAAATTGATCGCGTTATTTTTGGATCTTCGAACTTTCGACGAATGAGCTCTAAATCTTTGGTTAAATACAAGCCGTTCCCATCCGACTTTAAGTACATCGCAAAACCAAGACCGTACTGCGAAAGGTCGATTCCGACTGCCCCTTCGCTTTTTGAAAAAAAGCCTTCTTTAAATTTATTTAAAACGAGTTCCTTTGAAGGGACATCGCACTCGCTTTCGAAATACCAAATATCAAACGCCACTCCCAACCAAGCATACACGTCTCGCATCTGTCCTAGAGACCACTCCCGAGTTTCGAGATAGAGGTCGTAGTACGGTCCTTTGCCTGAGTGGAGTTCCTTCAATACCTTTCCGATTTCGATTTTAATTCGCGCAAACTCGTCGACATCGTCTTTTTCCGCTGTACGAAGACACGCCTCCGACTCTGCGTACATTACTCCAAGCCAGTCAGCTCGATTCTCTGTTGCGGGCGGCAACTTCCCGCCTTTTTTGGTTTGAACATACCAAAGCGCTTTTGCAATGTGCGCGCCCATGTCACCCGGATAAGTAGCTCGAACAATTTCGTGCCCTGCATAATGCAACACTTTACAGACTGCATCACCAAACACCGTGTTGCGTAAATGCCCGACGTGGAGCGCTTTGTGAGTGTTCGGCTGGGAATACTCGACAATCATTTTTTCTTGTTCGGACTCAGCGAGAAGACTTTTTGCGAAGTAACCGCCCCCCGCTATCTCGTTTAACAACCACTCGCCAAGCACTTCGGAGCGGCAATGAAAGTTTAAATAGCCGTTTACCGAATCGATTTGACCAATCCACTTGAGCGATTGCGCACTTAACTCCTGCTTTAGCGCTTCCGCTATTTTGACGGGCGGCAAACGCAATTTTTTCGCAAATTGATGACAAGGCAAAGCAGCCTGCCCCAACCTAAATTCAGGTGGTTGTACTATAAGCCCTGAAATTTGGCGACCAAGGTCTTCATCAACCGCCCCCTGATTAATTTTAGAAAACGCGGTGATTACCCCTGATTTTACTTCAGCCAGAAAGGGCGATTCATATTTACCGGTCTTGCGTTGCATCATTTTTGGTCGAACCTCGAGTAAATTAAGTTTTCCTTCTACATAGTACGCCCTGCGTTTACAATAGGGGGAAGGGGGCCCTCCACATGCCAGTCGATCGATCGGTGGTAGAAGCACAGTTGGAAAACCTTGGTGATTTTTACAAATTTTTCACCTCAAAAGAAATTGGCTGCCTACACGAGGTCCTTAACCCCAACGAAGTTATCCGTGGCATCACGAGCGGTTTTTACGAAAATCGAACCTGGGTTATCGTCGTCACGAATTCTCGCTTAGTGTTTCTCGACAAGGGCATGATCTATGGCTTACGCCAACTAGATATGTCGCTCCACCAGATCAGTTCAGTCGCCCATCGCACACGGCTTTTTTTTGGCGAAGTTGAGGTCGCAACCGGTTCGGGCACGAAAACAATCGGTTGTATCGCTAAGGGAGATGTCGTGAAAATTTCTAATATTCTTTCCGCTGAAATTCACGCGGTACGCAACCCTAAACCTGCCGGCTCTTCAGCCCCAGCAACTACTAGCGGGGGGACAAACCAATCTTTGGCGGGGGAACTAGAACGCCTGGCGGAACTTTACAGTTCTGGTGCCCTCGACGAACAAGAATTTCGGGCTTCAAAAGCGCGGCTTTTGGGCATGGAACCGCGTACGTAAATGCAACCCATCGATTTTCCCGACCCAGCAACAGCCGACGAAGACGGTATTGTCGCAATTGGCGGTAATCTATTGCCTGAAACCTTGTTGGCCGCTTACCGTAAAGGCATATTCCCTTGGCCAGTACCTGGTTACCCTAAAAAATTTCCGTATCTGACCTGGTTTAGTCCGGATCCTCGCGGGATACTTGAATTTGAAGATCTACACATTCCACGTTCTCTAAAAAAAGCTATCAACCGATCAGACTACACCTATTCGATCGACAAAAATTTCAAGAACGTAATCGGAGCATGCAAGAACGTTCCCCGGCAGGAGAAGGGCACCTGGATAACCCCGGACATCGTCGAAGCCTATATTCAGTTTCACCAAGTGGGTCACGCCCACAGTGTGGAGGTATGGGATGGACCCGATCTGGTCGCTGGGCTCTACGGCGTCGATGCATTCGGCGTATTCGCCGGTGAAAGCATGTTCACTTTAGTAGACGATGGCTCCAAGTTAGCACTCATGTATTTTATCGAACATTTGAAAGCCCGCGGCGCTACTTGGATAGACATCCAGATGGTGACACCTCACATGGAAGCTATGGGCGGCAAGCTCATCCGTCGGGATGCGTTTTTAACCCGACTCGCTCAGACTCAAGCTCTGGATCTTCGCTTGTTCGACCGGTAACAAATAATTTAGGCTCGTCGTTTTCGAGCATCACTCGTACGTGACCACCCTTTTCGAGCGCGCCAAAGAGAATCTCTAGCGACAGTGGCTTTCGAATTTTTTCTTGAATCAACCGCGCCATTGGTCGCGCACCCATGACTGGGTCGTACCCTTTTTCGCCCAACCAGGCCCTCACGTCTTCGTCGACCTGAATTTCTACGTTGCGAGCCAAAAGTTGCGATTCAAGTTCCGCCAGTTGTTTGCCTACGATTTGGGCAATCGTGACCGGATCTAAAGCATTGAAATATACTATCGAATCCAACCGGTTGCGAAACTCGGGGCTAAACGCTTTCTCGACTTCTTTTTGCATAACCAAATGACTTTGGGCGAGTGGTCCGTTGCCCGTGGTGAGGCCGAGCGGCTTGCGTTCAAGTTCGCGCGCGCCAACATTCGAAGTCATTATTAAAATCACGTTACGAAAATCAGCTTTACGGCCGTAGTTGTCGGTAAGTGTGCCGTGGTCCATTACTTGAAGAAGAATATTCCAAATATCAGGATGAGCTTTTTCAATCTCGTCGAGCAACACTACTGAGTACGGGCTCTTACGAACCTGTTCCGTAAGCATGCCCGCTTGTTCAAATCCAACATAACCGGGAGGGGCCCCGATCAGGCGCGACACAGTGTGTTTCTCCATGTACTCACTCATATCGAAACGTAAAAACGGCACGCCTAAACAATGCGCCAGTTGTTTAGCAAGTTCGGTTTTGCCTACTCCGGTTGGTCCACAAAATAAAAAACTACCCGTCGGCTTATCGGCGGCGCGCAACCCTGAGCGAGCCAATCGAATCGCAGTGGTCAATGCATCGATCGCCGGCGCCTGACCAAAAATGGAAATTTTTAAATCGTGATCGAGGGTTTTTAGCCGGGCCTTTTGATCGGTCGCTACAGAGCGCGCCGGTATTTTTGCGATGGCGGCGACAATTTCTTCGATGTCACTGGCCACGACCTCTGATTTTTTCTTGATTCGAGCTCGCGCTCCCGCTTCGTCAATCAGGTCAATGGCCTTGTCCGGCAAGAATCGCTCGGGCAAATGTTTAGTGGACAACTCTACTGCCGCGCGAATGGCCTCATCCGTGAATTTCAGTCCGTGGTGATCTTCGAATTTCGACCGTATTCCCTTTAAAATCTTTATCGAGTCTTCACTCGATGGTTCTGAAACTTCGATTTTTTGAAACCTTCTCGCAAGAGCAGAGTCCTTTTCAAATACATTCCGATACTCGGTGTAGGTTGTAGACCCCATGCACCGAATTTCCCCCCGCGCGAGCACCGGTTTTAACAAGTTCGCAGCGTCTAACGAACTGCCGGACACTGACCCCGCGCCAACTATCGTGTGAATTTCGTCAATGAACAGAATAGGTAACTTGCCCGCCGCGGTTCGTTTTTGTAACGACGTGATAACTTTTTTTAAACGACTTTCGAAGTCACCTCGAAAGCGCGCTCCGGCAAGAAGTGCTCCTAAATCCAAAGCAAAAACTTCGGCATTCAAAAGCAAGTCGGGCACTTCTTTTTGAACGATCGCGAGAGCCAGGCCCTCGGCAATCGCAGTTTTTCCCACTCCTGCTTCACCAATTAACAGTGGATTATTCTTTCTACGCCGACAGAGTGTCTGCACCACTCGCTCAATCTCCGTAGTTCTTCCTATCAGAGGGTCAATTCGACCTTCGGTCGCCCAGTGATTTAGATTCAAAAGAAATCCCGCTTCCACTTCGGAATCTTTTTTGTTTTTAGATGCCGGTTTCGACGAAGATTCTGAGCCCGATTCATCGGTGACTTCTTCATCCTCTTTGCGGGATTCAGTTGTTCCGTCTTTTCGAATTCCGTGACTAAGAAAATTTAATACGTCGAGTCGTTCAACTCCCTTTGACTGCAATAGTTTTACAGCAAAGGAATCGGCCGATTGATAGAGTGCCGTTAAAAGATCTTTAGGTTGAACTTCGTCTTTACCCGCTGACTGTATATGAAATACGGCACGCTGGATCATTCGCTGAATCGCAAGCGTGGCGACCGGCGGTTCTGGAACCTCATCTCCGCTCTCGCGTTTAACGAGCGATGCTTTTGGGACTTCCGTATCAAGATGTTTTTCTAATTCCTGGCGCAGGTCATCGGAATTCACAGCACACGCTTCAATAATTTCGACGATATCGTCTTCTTGAAGCAAACTCCAAAGTACGTGTTCCAGAGTGCAATACTCATGGCGTTTTTCAAAAGCATACCGCCCTGCGCGGTTGAGTACTTCTTCGGATTGACGAGAGATCATTCGATTCTCCTTCCTTCAAACACTCTGTTCAACTGGTCGGTTCCGCCGTGCATCGAAGGGGGTGCCCGTGAGCTTTGGCGTAATCACTTACTTGCAGGACTTTGGTTTCCGCGATTTCGCGAGAATATATTCCCGCGATGCCGCGCCCTTCATGGTGAACCTTTAACATAATTTCGGCAGCTTCTTGGTCGCTCTTCTTAAAAAAGCGCTGTAAAACTTCAATCACGAATTCCATGGTCGTGTAATCGTCGTTGTGTAGGACTACGGCCCATTTGCCGGGCGACGATACGTCAGGCCGCTCGAGCTCCAGGTCTACGTCCGACTGGGAATCGTCTTGGCCGGACTGCCCCGCCCCACCACCGCTCATGGCTAAACCCCTTCCTCGGGCCAAAGCCAGGCTGCCCCGCGGACCCCACTCGAATCACCGTGTTTTGCTTTCACTAGCTCGGTGTCGAGCGCGTCAGAAAACATATACTTTTTCCATCGCTCTGGAACGTTGCGATAAAGCCGATCCTCGTTCGACATACCGCCGCCAAGCACAATGGTTTCGGGATCCAGAATATTGATCAAGTGTATTAAAGCGCGCGCCAATCTATCTTCGTAGTGTTCAAGCAGTTTTCCGGCCGTCGCATCACCCTTTTCCGCCAATTTTGTGATTTCCTTAGCTAGCAGTGATTTTCGCGTGGCTTCTTCGTACATTCGCTCCAATGCTTTGCCAGACAGGAAAGTTTCGATACAGCCTCGTTTTCCGCAATAACACTCTGGTCCTGGGTATTCGTTAATGGCCATCCAGGGCAGTGGATTATGGCCCCACTCACCGGCGATCGAATTCGCTCCGGCAATCACCTGACCATTTACGACAAGTCCCCCACCAACGCCGGTCCCCAGAATGACTCCGAAAACTAATTTTCGATTTTTCGCTGCCCCATCGGTAGTTTCCGATAAAGCAAAACAGTTCGCGTCGTTCGCCAAGCGCACCGGGCGACCAAACGCGTCTGCGAGGTCTTTGGAAAAAGGTTTTCCGATTAAGCAGAGCGAGTTGCTGTTCTTTATCAGTCCCGTTTTGGATGACTCAGCTCCAGGAATCGCTACTCCAATTGTGCAATTCCGGACGCCGGTGGCTAGTTCGGCTCCCGTCACCAATGCCACCATTTCGCGAATCGTGCCTTCGTAATCACCTTGCGGAGTAGCGGCCCGTTTCCGAAATAATTCGGCCCCGCTCCGGTCCAAGACTAGCACTTCGATTTTCGTACCGCCTAAATCGATTCCTATTCGCATGACGCTCCATTCTCTGTGGTCTCGAAGCCCGATTCCCAGGCGTCGCTACACAGGTGAATGGATTTACGATAAACTAGACGAGATTCAGCGTCAAAGCTTCGGCCCCATAATACTCGAACCGCAGAATGCCAATTCCCACCGGTTTATTAAAAAGACGCGAAGGCGTTATTTCTAAAGAGTTAAATACCTTGTCCTGAATAAACATTTCCGGCTCGTTGTTTGGGGAAAAAGTTATTTTAAGATCGAAATCTTTGTGGGAGCCTGAAAGTACATTGGTATAAAAACGTACGGTTACGATCCCGCCTTTGACATTAATTTTTTTGGCTCGCAACTCAACGATGTTACGCCCCTGCTTGGCGTAAATTGGAACCCATTTTTTTAAGTCTTTAACGACAAACGTGCGGTCGACGATTACTTTTCCGGGGTCCTTTTCGTAATCGGTAATCACGAAGAACCGTTTAAAGTAATACTGGTAGCCGCGATTGTTGCCTATCTGGGCCAGTAGTGAGCCCGAACCAAACCCCGGCTCCGATGCACGTTGGAGCAGCATGGGCGTGAGATGCGCGACACGACAAAAATCTATCGGTACCCCAATCGGAATGGCCTTGTCTTTGTCCGGACAGTCTTTAGGCGCCTTAACTTTGGCCTGCGCTAGAGTAGCAATGTGCAGAAGCACCAAAACGCTCGAAAGTGTCATACCGACACGCCCGAACAACCTCGTGTTGTTCATAATGTTCCCTCCATGAACGGTGAACCGCTTTGTAGACTCAGTTTAGCGCAAGTTATTATTCAAAATATTAATTTTTTGTTGTTTTTGTGTGGGATTTGCGTAGATGGTTCCTGCAATGGGGTGGTTTAGTTTCGCATTAGGGGTGTTTTTTTTCGTTCCTGCATTAAGTTTTGCTGAAAATTTCGATGAAATTTCAGCCGAAATTGTGTCGCCCACGCTTATCGCATCGGAAATTTTTCATTCCTGGGAATATCAAATTCCCTCCGGCTATCGCATTAAAACGCACGGCACTGACAGCACAACTGAGGGGCAACGCAAGTCGCCAACCAATGCGGCACTCACTCGGAAAACCCAGTCTGAAGTACTCCCCATATTCACTGAGCTGATGAAGGAAGTTCAATTAATTCGAACAGATCAACAAAAAGAGAACTTCCTTCGCGGTGCTTTGTACTTGGCGAAAAAATACGAGCGATTCAAAAGAAAATTTAAGCATTATACTGAAGACTTTAGAATCACGCGCGACCCACAGGCTGCGGATCGACTCACCTCGCTGCACTTTGCGACATCTAAATTTCATTCCGAAACCATTCACCTATTGTTGAGCCTTGCCAAAAAAACCGTCGCAGCCAACGAGTTTGGAGAAGTTGCTCTCAGTCAGTTTTTCGATTTCGTAGCAAAAAATGAAGCAAGGGCGAGCGACGATGCATTGCTCATTGGCAGTGAAATCACCCGACCTTTGTACCTTCATATAATAGACCGTGTTGAAGAGCTTGGTCCGGAAGGGCTGCAGACGATTGCAGAGACTCTCTTTCACACTCAACGCGCGCTCTCGACGATTGCTTCCGCTGATTCAGAGCGTTCGGCTAAGATTCTGCTATTGCGCGACACGGTTCGCCCTTTACTTGAACATTGGGACCAAGCGGGTGAGGCAGAATTCGACAAAAGATCCTATTATTTCAATCGCTTAGAACTCTTAGCGGACGCAGACTGCAATTCGATCATGGCGAATTAGCCTTCCCGATTGTAGGCTCCAATGAGCGATGACCTATTTTGTAGTGATTTAGACGGTTATTTATGGTAATTTCCCCCCAACAAAACGGAGTGTGCTTATGAATTTAAAGTTATCTGCTCTTTGCCTACTTTCGGCCCTTTTGGGGAACCTGGCGCTAGCTCAACAAGCAACTCCGGTACCGAGCCCTTCCCCGGCCGCACAAGCTGAAGAAACTAAGCTCACTCCCGAAGAAGAACTAGCTCTTCAAAAAGAAAAATTCGAATTCACCGAAGAAGAAATTAACGACTTTATCGAGCAACTCCTACCGACGTTCAACGCACTTAAAGAAGACGTGCTGGACCCTAAAGTTATTAAAAGCGCATTAACTATTAAGAACACGCGAGACCGCGCGTCGGCCATATACACTGGAGTTTTGCTTACTGACCTCAGCGAAGGTGAAGACGGAATTCCGGTTAAATTGACAGAAGCGGTTTTGGAAACTGCGGCCGACCTGGCTAAACGTTCCATCAAAAGCCCCCTAGGGCTTGGTCTTTTGAGTTGCGTGGCAACCGATGAACAAGGCACTTCTTGGCTTCAATGCAACATCGAAGACCTGCGTCTATTTTTTACCGCTGTGGCAGCTGCAAAAGGTAAAAAAAGCTCGGAAGTACTTACGACTATTTTCAAGTCGGTTTACGAGCAAGAGCTGGATGCAGAAAAAAAATTACGCGAATCTATCGGAATTCCAGTGACCGACGAATCGGAAGTGAAAGAAGAAAATACCAAAATCTTTACCTGCTCTATGGGCGAGATGCTGTTGGATGCGCCAATTTTCCGAAAGCCCTGCCGGCGCTTCAAACCATACGTGGAGTATCTTGAGAGACTCAAGAAGGAAGAAGAAGAGCTCCGCGCAATGGAAGCACTCATTGAAGAAATGGAAGCCTCAGAAAATCAGTCGAATTCGAATAGTGAAAAATCCGAGACGGACTCCAATTCCGAGTCGGATTCCGATGAGGAGACTGATGCCAACTCCGAGCCTGAGCCCAGCACTGAAGCCGCGGAATAATTCTGCCGGCCTTCAGCGACTCAATTTCGTGCTGCGCTCCGCTGCCGCCATCACGGCATTAATTAGCGTCACGCGAAGCCCGCCTGCCTCCAGCGCCATCAATCCATCGATAGTGCACCCTGCAGGGGTCGTGACTTCGTCTTTTAGTGCGGCGGGATGTTCACCCCGCTCGAGCACCATTTTAGCGGCACCCACCAACGTCTGAGCAGCCAGCAACGTGGCCGTTTTGCGGGGCAGCCCGACTTTAACTCCCGCCTCAGAAAGTGCTTCGATCACCAAATAGACATATGCCGGTCCGCAGCCGCTTAAACCGGTAGCGCCGTCCATCAAAGATTCATCGAGTACCACCACTTTACCTACGGTCTCAAACAACTCGCTTACCAATTTTAAATCAGAAGGTTTAGAGGTCGCCGAAGACGCGATGGCCGTAACGCCCTCGCCGATCAAACACGGAGTATTGGGCATCGACCGCACAACTGCACATCGCCCGCCACTCCAACTCTCCAACTGACTAGTAGTGATGGAAGCGCAAACCGAAACTAAAAGTTTTTTCTTAGTTAAACTTTTAGAATTTTCGTTTAAAACGGCCTCTACGTGCTGCGGTTTAACACTTAGAAAAATTACGTCACACTTTTCGATAAGCTTCTGGTTATCGGTAAACACTTTAATTCCCAGCCGCTTCGATGCCTCCGCCGCAGACTTTGCTCGTCCGGTAGTACCAAGAATTCGATTTTTGGCGACTCCCGCGTCAAGCATTCCGCGGACTAGCGCTTCGCCCATTTTCCCAAGTCCCAAAATGCCAATCGTGTTCGCCATGTTTTACCCCTTCTTGTTTTTACTCTTAAATCCGAATTTGTCCGCTGCCTCTCAGTACCCATTGTTGGCAAGTAAGCGCTTCAAGGCCCACAGGCCCCCGAACATGAAGTTTTTGGGTACTAATTCCAATCTCGCCGCCCAAGCCAAGCTGGTGTCCATCGGTAAAACGAGTAGACGCGTTCCAATAGACCGCTGCCGCGTCGACCGAATTTAAAAATGCCTCTGCGGTTTTTCGGCTCTTCGTAACTATCGCCTCGGAATGGCGCGATCCGTAGGTCGCGATATGCCTCTGCGCCGCCGGGGCGCTAGAAACTACCGCAGCATTTAGAATGAGTTCAAGGTGTTCGGTATTCCAATCTTTGGGGCTTGCTCGGCGCAGATTCAGCCCCGGAGCTAGGCGCTGGTTCGCCAACAATGCAGCGTGAGAACGCTTGCAGGCTCGAATCTCCAAAGTTTTCTTTTGCCGACCAAGTTCGGTCAAAAACAATTTAAAAAACCGTTTTGCCACCGTTTGATGCACCAAAACCGTTTCTGCCGAATTACAGACTCCCGGGCGTTGCATTTTTGCGTTTATTAAAATTTTAACAGCCATTTTTAGATCAGCCGCGCGATCGACGTAAACGTGGCAAAGGCCACGATCATTTTTGATCACAGGAATTTCCGTATGAGACACAACGAACCGAATGAGAGCCTCCCCTCCTCGGGGAATAACCACGTCGATGAGTTTTTTCATACCCAGCAATTGCAAAACCCCCGAACGGTCAGTACTGCGAAGCGCCCTCAAGAGCGCAGGCTGCAGGCCTACATTTTTTAAGGCCCTCTGCATGAGTTTTTCTAGCACTTTAATGGTCGCCGCTGATTCGCGCCCGCCTTTCAAAATCAACGCGTTACCTGACTTGAGTGCGAGTGCGAAACTCTCTACCGCTACGTTGGGCCGCGATTCAAAAATAAGAAATATGACTCCTAACGGACGAGTGATTTTTCGCGCCTTTAAACCGTTTTTAAGCGTTTTTACTTTGCTACTGCGCCCCAACGGATCACTCGCACTGGCTACTTCGCGCAAGACTGCGGCCATATCTTCAAGGCGTTTGTGGTTTAACATTAAGCGATCTAAAAATGCTGAAGTTAGTTGCGCTCTTTGGGCAGCCCGAACATCGACTCCATTAGCTCTAAGCACCTCTGCCGCATTTTTTTTCAATAAACGTGAAAACTCTACTAACGCACGGTTGCGAACCGCGACCGGAGTCATCGCGAGCTGGGCCTGAGCAGACCGTATTTCAGCGGCGTTTATTTGCATGCACGTGCGTCCCTGTTTTTTTCTGTTGCGCCACAGTCACCAAAACACCTGCTCGATCGCCTCGCACCAAATGTGTATCGATTCCAGCCTGTTGAGCCAACCTAGCCGCCAGGAGTTTCGAGTACATTCCCCCAGTTCCGCGCTGACTCTTTCCTCCGGTACAATAGCTCATAATTTTAGCAGTGACGGATCCCACACTCTCAACCAGTCGGGAGCCACGTTTTTTGGGGTCTCCATCGTAGAGACCATCAACATCGGTTAAAATAACCAGTCGGTCAGCCCCCAAAACACTTGCAACCTGAGCCGACAAACGGTCGTTATCGCCAAACTGAATTTCTTCCGTCGCCACCGCATCGTTTTCGTTTAATATGGGCACAACTCCCCATCGCAGCAACTGCTCGGTGGCATTTACGAAATTACTTCGCCGTTCTTGGTCTTTTAGATCTGATGCGGTCAGTAGAATTTGAGCCCCCAAGGCACCACAAGCTTGAATCGCGGTATTATACAGATCCATAACAATCGGTTGGCCAATGGCACTGAGCGCCTGTTTCTGGGGAAGAGTTTTTTTTAAGGCTGCGAGCTTTCGATGGGGTCGGGTTCGTTCGGCAGCCGATGCTATCGCTCCTGAAGTGACCCAGACCACTTCGATTCCAAAATCACGACGCAAGCGAACCACATCGTGCATCCAGGCCTTTACCAACAGAAGGCCACCGGAACACACCATTTGACTGCCCGCTTTCACTACCCATCGATTACGAATTGGCTTTGCCACGTTCTAGATTTTAGACCGAAATGCATCTGCCAGAAATAGGGTTGTCGAATAAACATGCGTTTGTTAATGCTCCCCTTCGATTGTTTGACCACTAGCAAGCGCCGACTTAGCTCAGGTGGTAGAGCAACGCTTTCGTAAAGCGTAGGTCGCCAGTTCGAGTCTGGCAGTCGGCACCATTTTTAATATGACCCAACCCACTTCTCCAATGCACCGCAAGGTTCAGTGCTGGATTCTTTCGAGATCCGGACGATGCCTACTTTTGTTAACCAACAAACGAAGAGGCGAGTTTTGGCAGCCTGTTACAGGTACCGTGGAAGACGGTGAGAGCTTTGAGCAAGCCGCGCTTCGGGAAGCCACTGAAGAAACGGGGTTCCTTTTTAGGGATTCACCGGTCGATTTGAATTTCGAATTTCGCTTTCGCTCCAGCCGAGGCGCCGCGGTAGAGCAGTGTTACGCTTTTTTGGTCGACGGGGAGCCTACACCCAAACTAGACCCCGTCGAACATCAAGACGCGCAGTGGACAGAGCCTACCGAGGCATTTACGCGGATTAAATACCCCTCCAACGCCGAAGGGCTACGGCGAGCGCTACGAATAATGTTTGGCAGCCCTACTAACTCTAAGGCAAAATGAAGCCATGAGGCTTTGGTTCTTATTCTCGCTAAGCTTAGCGCTTGGCATTAGCTCGGCTTATGCCGCTCAAGACGCGATGATCGCAGTCGAAGAAGCCCCTATTCGGTCCGAACCCAATCACGAAGCACCGGTTTTGGAATTCAAGAATCTAGGAAGCCCAATTCGAATTTCTACTTACGCCCGCGAAGGCTGGTTTAAAGTTCGTACAACGAAGGGCGACTACGGTTGGGTATGGCAAGCGGACGTAGTGGTACCAACCTCCAAAACAGACTCTAAGGCCGCCCAGATGGATTTCATTCCCCGACCCGAAACCAAGCGCAAAGACCGCGTAGCTCCCTGGTTGTTCGTACGAGCAGGGCCTAAAGCAGTAGCCAGTTTAAACGGTGGTTTAAGCAACAAACTTGGTTTGGGTGACAATCACTTTTATCCTCATTTAGGCGGCTACGCCGATATCGCTTTTTCGCTCGAAGAGTCTATTCGACTGGCATTTCGAACTGAATTTCTTTCGATGTCGCAGTCCGTTAGCTATTTTACGGTGAATTACGACCTATCCCAATCATCTACTCTCTTTTTCGTCGGTTTGGATGTCGATGTAGTGCGCGGCGAAAGCTGGGATTTGGGTGCTGCCGCGTATTTTGGCGGAAACTCCAGTTCCCTAACCGTAAAGTGCACAAGTTATGTGGCGCCCAATAGCTTTACGGTGGATCACTTCAATTATGCTGCATTGATTCAATTCACGAGTCGATACTGGTTCAACCAACGCTTGGCTTTTGTGGGCGAACTCGGCGCACACATAGCTCCAGCTCCTCGCTCCCAGATTCAAGCAAACTTCAACGGATCTGAGCCTTTTAGAAATCCTGATGGCGATGTGGGTCAAGTCAAAGCCTCGGCTTCGGGGCCTTATATCAGCGCAGCGCTTCAGCTCGCGTTTTAAGCTGGACCATCTGGTCGTTTGTGATAAACGTCGGCCTCACTATGACCGAAACGCTCGCGCTAGATTTCGAGAATGTCTCCAAGAGTTTCGCTGCGAACTCGGATAAGTCCTCGGCTATAAACGTCGTGGTCGATTCGCTTTCCATGCAGGTGCGAAAAGGCGAGTTTTTTTCGGTTCTCGGACCAAGCGGTTGTGGAAAAACAACTACCCTTCGCATGATTAGTGGTCTTGAAACTCCGACCAGCGGTACCATTCGCATGTCGGGGAGGGTGGTCAACGGCGTTCACCCGCACAAACGAAACGTTCATACGGTTTTTCAAAAATACGCTTTGTTTCCCCATCTCAATGTTTTCGAAAACGTCGCCTTTGGCCTTCGCATGAAAAAAGTCTCGAGCGAACAAATAAAACGGCGCGTGAATCGCATGTTGGAAATGGTGCGACTTGAAACCTATGCCGACCGCATGATCCAGCAGCTCTCGGGTGGTGAACAACAACGCGTTGCGCTAGTGCGAGCATTGGTCAATGAACCCGAAATTCTTCTTTTAGACGAACCGCTCGGTGCCCTTGATCTTAAACTACGGGAGCAAATGCAGGTTGAACTTGTTGCTATTCAGAAACAGCTTGGAACAACCTTCATTTTCGTAACCCATGACCAAGGCGAGGCTCTTACACTTTCCGATCGCATCGCCATCATGAATCGGGGTCGCATTGAACAAATCGGAACACCCACCGAAGTGTACGAGCACCCTGCTTCTATATTTGTGGCGAAGTTCGTAGGCACTTCGAATGTATTCGAGGGCACTTCAGAGTTTGAGAGTAATTCCCAAGGGGCTTCCTTCGTAGCAATACAAACCTCGCTTGGTCGTTTGCGGGCGAAGTTTCACAACGGGAACACTCGTTTTCATCCTCGTGATGTTCCAAGCGCAGCGTTGATCGTGCGTCCGGAAAAAATCCGGGTGCGAGTCACTTCTCCGTCTGGGGAATCGGGTTCGGCCGATCTAAATTCAGTGCGCGGCACCCTCGTGGAGCGCACCTATTTTGGACCAACCACGCAGATAAAACTTAAAATAAACGACCAGGCGGCACCGCTGATCGCACTCATCGCGAACCAGGCCTCTGTCAAAGCGCCCACACTAAAACTTGGTGAAAAGTATTACGCGGTCTGGGACCCCGGAGACAGCATTATTGTTCCCTCCGACGCCAGGGTCGCCGCGGCACTCGACGCGCCCATTTCCCAACCCTTGGGTTCCACGGCTACCGCATGAACCACGCCACACCCGCCTCTGTACCACTTTCGCCTTCTCCAAAGAAAAAGTTCCCGCTCATGTTGGTCCCAAGCGCGCTTTGGTTCGCGATTTTTTTGATTATACCAATTTTAATCGTCATGTCTTTGAGCCTTCTGCATAAAGGCTCCTACGGACGCATCGAATTTACCTTAGACTTTTCGAATTATGCGCGAGCTCTTGAGCCGGTTTATTTAAAAATCATTCTCCGTTCTTTGTGGCTTGCGACTTACACTACTGGGCTTTGCCTACTTTTGGCCTATCCTTTAGCCTACCTCATGGCTCGATCACGGCCGCGAACACGTAAAATTTTACTCGCTTTGGTCGTAGTTCCTTTTTGGACCAATTTTGTGATTCGCATTCACGCGCTTAAACTAATTATCGGTGAAACCGGTCTTCTCAACCAAATACTAACCGAACTCTCAATCATAACTCGGCCATTGCAAATGACGGACAATGCTTTTGGTGTTGGTATGGGCATGGTTTATAACTATCTACCGTTTATGGTGCTCCCGCTATTTGTCGCTCTCGAAAAGCTTGATTTTACTTTACTCGATGCTGCCTACGACCTTGGCGCTAGTCGGCTTCAAAGTTTCTTTAGAGTTCTGTTTCCCCTGAGTATGCCTGGGATCGTCACCGGTAGTCTTTTTGTTTTTATTCCGGCCTTTGGCGAGTTCGTGATTCCCGACATGTTGGGTGGCTCCCAGAGCATGTATGTGGGAAATATTATTACGGAAACTTTTCTTAAATCGCGAGACTGGCCGTTTGGTAGCGCGCTCAGTACGTTTCTTGTTTTGCTCGCAATGGTGGCATTTATGATCGTATTGAGTCGTGAAAACAAAACTCAAGGAGCTAAGTTTTGAACACGAAACCCCGCCCTCTACTCACCACCTACGCGGCTGTAGTCTTTGCATTTTTGTATCTTCCCTTAGTCGTAATGGCGGTCGCATCGATTGGGGGACCACAGGGCTTATTTTCATCGTATCAAAGGGCGTTTGCGGACCCTGCGCTCATGCTTTCGCTCAAGAACAGCGTGCTTGTTGGTATCGGAACCACCATACTTTCAACGGCACTTGGGGTGACCGCCGCGTTGGCATTAAGGAGAAAATCCTTTCCAGGTCGTCTGGTTTTTGAATCACTTCTTAACCTCCCTCTCGTTCTACCCGAAATCGTCATGGGACTAGCGCTGTTAATTTGGTTTGTGTTTCTAAAAATTTCCCTAGGATTAGTGTCAGTCGTTTTGGCTCACACTACTTTTACGGTTTCGTACGTTACACTTATCTTAATGGCCCGCCTCAAAGGCATGGACCCTCTAATCGAAGAGGCCGCTCAAGACCTAGGCGCCACGCCTATTCGAACTTTTTTTCACATTACCTTTCCGCTGTTACTGCCAGCCATTGTAAGCGGGGCGCTGCTTGCCTTTACCCTTTCGTTCGACGACTTTTTATTAACTTTCTTTACGGCGGGGGTCGGAAGCGACACGCTCCCAGTCCGTATTTACTCGATGCTTAGATTCGGTGTGACTCCCGAAATCAATGCGATTTCTTCGGCGGTACTTTTCTTAACTCTCGCTGTGGTCGTTCTTGTTTTCAAGCTGCGAAAAGAGTAAAAGTTCGGTCATATGAAAAGCAAAAATCTTCTTTCGACATTGGTATTGGGCTTGTTCGCACTTTCAGTAGCCGGTGGCTGTAGCAAGAAATCAGGCTCAGACGAAACTTCCAAAACAACGGAGACTGCCCCTACCGCTCGTGTGCTCCAGATTCACACTTGGTCCAACTACATTAGTCCCGCTGTAATCGAGGCTTTCGAAAAAAAGACTGGCGCCAAGGTCTCGCTTAATTTTTTCTCCTCAAATGAAGAGCTCTTAGCAAAATTGCAGGCGGGCGCCCGTGGGTATGACATAATCATGCCTTCGAGCTACATGATCCAGGCTCTCAAAGAACTTAACTTAATTCAGCCGCTGGGTTCTCTTGATTGGCCAGAACTTGCAAAGCTTTCGAAACGATTTCAAAATCCAAGTTTCGACCCTAAACACGAATTCACGATTCCTTTTGCGTGGGGCACCACCGGAATTGCAGTGAATCGAGCGAAAATTAAAAACGCGATAGATAGCTGGGATTGGATATTCGCCCACCCGGAGCTCAAAGGGCAGGTAACAATGTTAGACGACGCTCCCGCTGTGGTTGGGGCGGCTCTAAAGTATCTCGGTTATCCCTACAACGAGGCTAGTCCCGAAGCTTTTGCAAAAGTTAAGGCGTTGTTGATGAAACAAAAAAAATGGCTCAAAGCCTATTCCGCAGAAGTTCTTCCGTTGCTCGAGTCAGGGGAAGTAGCCTTGGCGCAAGCCTATTCGGGTGACGTTTTGCAAGCTCGCCGTAAAAATCCAAATATCGAGTATGTACTTCCAAAAGAAGGCGCTGAACTCTTTGTCGACACTATGGCGATCCCCGTAGGTGCGCCTGTGCCTGAGTTAGCTAAGGAGTTCATGCGGTTCACGCTTCAGATTGAAAATGCTGCGACACAAGTGAAGCATCTTTTCTATTCGCCTGTGGTAGATCTCACTGGTGTGGCCGGAACCGAAGAACTTCTTAAAAATCCAGCCATCAACCCGACACCCGAACTCGACAAACGACTCGAAATCATGATCGAGAGCGCCGAGCGCAGTGAAGCTATTCAGCGACTTTGGACAGAACTAAAATCTTCGTAACGATGACCAAGAGCAACTCGTCCGATCGCACGTCTTTTCGGATCGCAATTGCCTTGGTAGTAGTTTGGACCCTGGTTCACTTGTGGCTCGCCTCTCAACGATCAATGTGGCAAGACGAGATCGCTCGTTACGACCAGATGAGAATGCCCGTTTGGGATGCCTTCAAGTCCCTATTTTCAGAACCTAGCCCTTTCGCCCCCGGCGAACTCGTTTTAGGTTTCATTTCTAAATTTTTATTTGGTTCGTGGACTTCATTTGAGTTTTGGGGACGATTACCTGTCGTGCTTTGGGGTTCGGCTACCCTTGCCCTTGCCGTTCGCCAACGGGACCCTTTATTAGTCGGACTACTAATTTTCTCTACCTCACTAACTAGTTTTACTACGCAGTTTCGGCCGTACGGTGCATTAATATTTGGCGGCGCCCTAGCTTTTCGAATGGTGGCAATTCAAACGCCGCTCGCTCGCTGGGAACGATTCCTAGTTTGGTTTTCTATTCTATTCGGACATTTGTACGGAATATGTTTCGTAGGATTAGCGTGCTTTTTAAAGCGGCGTTGGTGGCCAACCGTCACTGCGGCGCTATATGTGGTTGGATTACTGATCATTTATCGTAGCGTACATGATGGTTCTATCGTGGTCTGGAAAGACACCCACACCTGGAATTTTGATTTTCGCGAGGCCGCCCAACACACGTTGAGAGCAGTGTTCAATCCCTATCGCACGGCTTTTTTGCTTCTACCAATTGCAGCTATTGGATTTATTTCGACTTGGAGACGAAATAAAACTTGCGGACTTCATGCCACGATTATTCTATTGGTCATGAGCATTGGTCCGGTAATTGCGAACTATTTAGGAAAGTATTATTTTACTCCACGCCAGATCGTTTCACTGATATTCCCAGCGTTAGTATTTTCGTCTTTAGGAATTAAAAACCTGATTCATTTTTCGCGTCGGTTTAAGTTCCATAAAATTATTAAAGTCGCGATTAGCAGCCTCGTTATTTTAGTTATGCTACGAGCTTGGACTCTTTTCGTGATTAACGGCCGCCCTCCTTTTGCCGATCAGCCTCTTCACCGTCACAAACACATTGCCGAACGTTTATTAAAAGAAAATTCAGACTTGGTAGTTTTGGTTGATCCGGGAGGAACGGGATATCACTATTTTATACGGGCACTCGGCCCTCCCTCGATCGACCGAATTGTACGCTTAGGGGAATTCGAATTTCGATCCCGAGTATGGACTCATGGTTTTGAGCTTTTCCACTTCGACCAGTCAGACTTCGCTTGGCGCGATTTGGGCGAATTGGCCCACTCCGAGGTATTTAGAGACTATCTTAAAGCACATCAGAGTAGAATCGACGGCTTAATCTATAACTCTGAAAAGTTTCACCTAGAGACATCGATCCCCTCATTTCGGGCGTGGTAACTCGAACACCTGTATAAAAGTTCGTCACTCTTTTTTCGTCACCTTAGGTGAGGGCTCCTCTCAAGCAAAAACCCCCGTTCGGCTAGGTCCTTGAACTCACTCGCAAAATTTCATTGGTAGCACTTTGGCACTATTGCTGCACATAGGCCCGACGAACACGTTGAACGGCAGAGATAAAGCAGAACGTAGAACTGTAAGTGTTTGGAGTGATATTTATGAAGAAGAAAAATTTTATTGGTCTAGCGCTTTTGTTGCTCGCAGTGGCCGGCCTCACGTCAGGCTGCGGCGGAGCGAGCGAAGAAGAAACGCTTCCGAATAACGGCGTACACGGCGCACCGAACGTGCCAGTACCACCGCAACCTAACGGTTACCCGAATGGCGGCGGCGGCTATCAAGTTCCAGCTGGTAACTACTGTTACTGGACACCCGGAAACAATCAACCAAGCTGTGGCGCTTGCCCCCTCGGTTACCAACAATCAAGCCCTGGCTATTGTACTTCTAGCGGTGGCGGTAACCTCGGTTGCCCATCCGGCTACACAGTATCTCAGTGGGGCACTTGCGTACCTCAAGGATTCAACTGTCCGGTTGGCACTAACTTTAGCTGGCAATACGGCGGTTGCGTAGCAAGTTCCCCAATTTCGAGTGGCTACTACTCGTGCTCGAGATCCGGTTACTTCTACGTGTGTCGCTACACGTACAACCCTCCGTACCCGAACCACTACTTCAACGGTTGGGGTTGGGTTCGCTAACCAGATTTGAACAAGTTGTCCCTGTCCCCCTACTCCTCTCTCTCAGGCGAAGGCGTCAATCGTGAATGCGATTGGCGCTTTCGCTGTTTCTGAGCAACTGAATGCCGTAACCAGGGAGTCCTTCTTTTTCGAATACCTTTTCGAACAGCGTTTTATGAGAAGTGAAACAGCTGCTACTTCCGAACTCTTCAGCTGGTAAAGTAGCGGCGTACTCAAATTCGAAAACTCGCTTTAAAAGCACGCTCTCGGGAGGAATATCCCCTCGTAATGACCCCGCCGGTAACCGAACCTTCACTTGCTTGATACGGCGGCTGCGGGCTCCGGCCTTTACCTGGGCGTCGGCCAAGGGGTCGTAGTGCCCAACCCGGGGCAATGGCTGCCCAAAGAGCGCGTGCACCCACTGGTAGTAACCTGGATGATCAGTTTTAAAATAGATGCGCCCACCGGGCTTTAGAAGTTTCGCTAGCTGCACGAGCTGAGTCTCATTCATGATGCGGTTTTTAAGCTGCGCGACCTTGGCCCAGGGGTCCGGGAAAAAGATCCAGATTTCATCGACTTCATTTTCAGAAAAAAAGTGGTTCGAATTTTGAACTAAGCCGCGAATGAGCCCAACGTTTTTAAGTTGCTCGGCCGCAATTCTCTGAGCCCCTCGATAGAGGACTTTGAATTTCCAGTCCAGGCCCACAAAACCAACATGGGGGTTGGCCTTCGCGATTTCGCAGAGAAACTGAGCATTAGAGCAGCCAATCTCATAAACTATCTTCTTGGTGGATTTTGGAAAGAATTCGGCCCAACGCCCGATAGGAATGTCGCCCGAACTCTGGTCCCACGCGTGCGCGCGAAACTCCAGTAGGCGTTCGAAATAGGGGTGCCGTGATCTTGGTATCGGTTCCATACGCCGCCTTATAGCGCCAAAAACTCTCGGGTGCCAGGTTTCCCCGGCACCCTTGATGTTTCTGTTATAAGGACGAGAAGCGTATGAGTTGGGACGACCAATACGCTGCTACTACACGAACTACTCTGCTAAAAACTCTTCCTGATATTCAGCCGAGAAGCTTCAGTGCGAGCAGACCATTGCTATTGGCTTGGGCTAGCATTGCGGTGCCAGCTTGAGCCAAGATATTGCGCTTGGTCAGCTCGGAAGATTCATTCGCGAAGTCTACGTCGCGAATTCGGCTATTGGCAGCTGAGAGGTTCTCATCTGCTACGTTCAAGTTATTAATGGTAGACTGCAATCGGTTTTGAAGAGCGCCAAACTCCGATCGGTTTTCACTCACCATATTGATCGCTTTGTCGAGCACATCGAGGTTCGCTTGAGCGGACTCTTTGTTCCCAACCGTCATGCCTGCGATACCGAGTTTCCCCGTCGTTACGTCAGTAATCGACGTATCGTAGGTCAATCGATCTTGTTCTGGTTTATTGTGAGTACCGACTTGGAACTCAAGCAATTCGCCACTGCCATTCAATAAGTAACGACCATTGAATTGAGTTACATCTGCAATACGTTGCACTTCGTTAACAAGGTTTTGAACTTCCTTGTCTGTGAAGCTGCGCTCTGTATCGCCGATCGTGTCTGTGGCTGCTTGCATTGAGAGTTCGCGCAAACGGATTAAGATATTTTGAATTTCGTTCAATCCGCCTTCGGCAGTTTGCACGAGAGAAATACCATCGTTTGCGTTTCGGTTTGCTTGACGCATACTGCGGATTTCAGCTTTTAATTTTTCTGAAATCGCGAGTCCTGCGGCGTCATCGCCAGCGCGAACGATACGTTCACCTGCCGACAACTTTTCGAGCGAGCGTTTTTGCGCATCGTTCGTCAGTCCTAATGTACGCTGAGCTGCTATACTCTGCGTATTTGTTGCTATACGAAAACCCATACCCCTATCCTCCTATTAAAGAGACGCTTCACCTCCGTGTTTGAAGTTTCGAATGGGCCACTCCGTGCACCACTCGCGAATGACTTTGTGCGCTTTTCACAACTCTCATGTTGTGAAATTGACGACTCATCATTTGCAAAACCATTCGGTGTCAAAAGCAAAACACTTTAGTATGACTCAACAGTGCTTGCGGTAAAAAACGCTCTATTTACGGGTGTTTTAGTCAAGTAATAGCCACGCAAGCTGGAATGTTGTATGTAAAGTGCCTGTGATGAAAGCGAAAAAAACCAGAGTAATTCACTACTGTAATCAACTAAGTCTTGGGGGAACAGAAAAGACGATGGAGCTTTTTTGTAAATATCTACCCAAAGAAGAGTTCGAGGTTTTTGCGGTGTCTCGACTTCATCGGCCGCCAACTACTCAGAAAATCAGAGTTTCCTTAGGTGCTCTTGTCGGTCACAAGAAATCTATCGCAAAACAAAAGCTCTGGCGTTCTATGAACGCAAGAATTCCCAACTTTCAATCTATTCTCGGTCCCGACAAAGTGCGCTTTGCTGAGTCTGATCAAGACTTGCGAAAAATCATTCTAGAAATAGGTCCCGATATTTTGCATGTGCACTATTCAGGGAATTCGGAACCACCAATTTCCGATCCCGAAATTATGAAGAAGGTGCCAGCAGTCATCACCACCAATCAGTTTGAAAAAGAAAACGTCTCACCATCGCACCAGTTAGTACGGCGAATTCTTTTTGTTTCGAACTGGTTGCTGCAAAACAAAGCAACCTGGGCAAAGAATGACCCGCGCACAACCGTGGTTTACAATCCCGTCGAAAAACCGCTTACCAATGATGATCTGCGAAGCGAACTTGGAATTTCTAAAGATACATTTGTAATCGGTAGAGTTGGTCGACCAGACCCCGGAATTCACGACCCGATTTCCCTCGATGCTTACGCCCGGATTGAAACCGACAAAACTCTCTTTCTCGCCTTGTCGCCGCCCGACAACATGGTTGCCCAGGCCCGCGAGTTGAAGCTCAAGAACTTTAGAGTTCTACCGCCCACACCAGATCCGCTCTGGTTATCGAAGTTTTACAACACAATCGACGTTCTTGCGCATGCTCGCAAAGACGGCGAAACCTTTGGCTGCAACATTGCCGAAGCCATGGTGCACGGCAAACCGGTCGTCTCTCACATTTCAAGGGTTATGGATGCGCAAACAGAGGTCATAGGTAATTGTGGTTATATCGCACCCTACGGCGACCAAGACGCCTACGCCGAGTATTTAAGGCAATTGCGCGACAATTCGACCAATCGCTCCGAACTCGCACGACAAGCGAAACAACGGGCACTAGACGAGTTCGAAGCTGAAAGACTTACCCTGCGACTCAGCGAGATCTACAAAAATGAACTCGCCAAGCCGCCAAGGTAAACTAAGTCTTATTTTTTACTTTAAAAACGGCAATCCGGCTTCGCCACGATCCCCTTTAGAAAGGGCCTTCCGGCTTTTCAATTTGCCGAGCTTCAGCTTGCCCTTATTCTTTTTACCAGAAAGCTTCGCCTTATAAGCTTTCGCTTGGGCAGGGGTTACCTTGCGAAATCGAACTTCGCCCATACACACCGAACCATCAGTTGGTTCCTGCAAGAACGACTCAAAAAAACCACTATCAAGGTCCGTGAGCCCGCCAGGGTAGATGCCAAAAATATCTACTCGGGTAGGTGTTTCGGGGCGGCTTAAATTATTTGCTCGAATGTACCCGTGGAGCAGGCCTCGCTCGTGCAGATAGTTCATTTCCACCGCCAAACTATAGTTATCTCCGCCATCTACACCGCTGAAGTTCAAAACTGTACTCAAGTCATCGTGAGTGTTCAGATCGAACTGCACTTCAGCGACGTTTTCTGCCGCACCTTCGCAACGCACCGACATTTCCCAAGTGCCGTTATACAAAGAGTCCATACGGTAGACCGCAGTGGGTTGGCCTAAGATGTTGGTGACGTCGGATAACCGCAGAACGCGAGGACCACGCTTTTGACCGTAATTTGCGAGACAGTCTGTTTCATTGAGGTGATATCCGTTCGACTGAAACAAAAAGCGTGAGCCGTTCATCAGTTGAAAGACCATTCCAATGTGATTTGGCCATACAACGATGTCACCAGAAAGGGACTGACTTTCAACTTGATAGTTGATCGCCGGCCCGACATCGCTAAAGCGAACATCCCATCTTTTTCCGCGATCTTGACTGCTATCAAAAGTTTCCAGGGTATCATTGAGAGTTGAGACCAACTTTTCCGGAGTATCGCCTCTAACCTCAAGACCGGACCAGTGCATTAAGTAGCGCATCAACCCAATCGCATCAACACCGCGTATATTACGAAAATTGCACGGCCCCTCTTGATCCGTATATTGAGTATTCGGTTCAAAGTTACCAAACACATAGCCTAAGCCATCTTGAGCGGGCTCATTTGTAATGTTGTCCTTCTCTAACGTCTGCCATCGACTATCGGTGTTCAAGTCCCAGCCACGCCCCAAAGTACGAATCATTAAATATTCTAATTTCGGAGCTGTTGGCCAAAAGTCAGCCTGTGGGTACCAAGAACTAAGGTGAAAAAAGGCCTCTTCCCCGAGGCCGTGATAGGCGGGGTAATTTAGAGTGTGGTCCCACCAACCAGCGCCAGGGTTATAGCCAATGACATCTAAATTCGTTGAGGCAGTGTAGATAGATTCGCCATGGGCCATGCGAATTTGTCTGATATCGGTAATAGGATATTCTCGTAGATTATCGAATGCTTCAGCTTGGGCCTCGGTGAGATACTCTGTTGGAATATCAGCATCGAGATTGTAATTGGCGGGAGCCAATCCACCTGCATCAACACCAGGATCACTTCCTAATTGGCAGGCGGTATTGCCCGACGTCACTACCGAGACAGTAACCAACACCAACGCTAAAGTGCTTTTTCTAAGAAAACTCATAACTCGATACCTCAAGAAATTAACGATTAACTAATGCGCCGGATAATAACAGACCATTTAACTTTGAACAATGAATATTAATGCAAAGCCAATAAATTTTAAAACTAAATAACCATTTAATTACAATGACTTAATTAACTCACCTGCTCCCGGTATGCTGGCGGGACCTTCTATTTTTTTAATCAATACAACGCTTGGCGTAAAATGATGACGCACGACAACACGATCTATAACGGACTGGTAACCCGTTTGACCGTATTGCGAGTAGCCCCAGCAAACCACACGCCCAGATTCTGTGACGGAACAAGAGTGCTCATTGCCTGCTGATATTGATTTTATTTCTCTCAACGTATCTTCGCCGCCGAAGCCCACTACGAAAGATGGGGTATTTTTAATGGCATCCTGAATGCCAAGAGCGCCTAATCCGTTTTCCCCCCAGCATTGCACCGTTCCGTTATTGGTTCCATCTCGATTGACCGAGCATGTGTGAGCATCACCACCGTCAACAGAATATGAAAGTATCGAATCTAAACTTTCATCTCGGGCCGGTACGGCATGAAAAACAAAACCTTCGGGACTGAGCGTTGAAGCGAGTTGGCGTGTTTCATTGCTTCCCCAGCAATAGACCTCGGGGCGGTCGTTGTAGAGGCGCACCACAGCACAGTTATGATCTCGCCCAGCCGAAATGCTTTCTACCTTTTCCAACTTAACTAGACCTTCAGCCCCAAACCGTCGCACGAACTCCATGTTGGAACTGTCGGGCCGACCGAGAGTGCCTTCGCCACGCTGACCACGAACATTTTCTCCAATGCATCCGACCCAAGCCGAGTTAAACAACACGCAGGTGTGGCTGTCTCCTGCTGTTACTTGAATTGCCCCTTGTATTTCAGCGTTAGGAGAAGCGAACGCCCTTACGATCTGCGGTTGGGATACCGAAGTGCCGGCGTTTGTCGAACCAATTTGATGATGTTTGTTCATTCCCCAGCAGACAAGACGTCTGTTCGGATTCTGAATCACGCAAGTGTGATAGTATCCCGAGCTTACGCTTCGAATATTTTCAAGAAGGCCACCTTCTCCCGGAAGTCCTACAACAAATCGCGCTTCAAAAGTTCGCGTAACTCCAGGAACACCCAGCTGTCCATTTCCGTTGTCGCCCCAACAGGCCACACGTCCGTTTTTAAGGCGCGCGCAAGAATGCTCGGAACCCAGTGATAACTCGGTGACATCTGTGAGATTCGATCCACCTTCTAGTGCTACAGGCTGCGCAAAAGGGCGCGACTCATAATTCAGTCCGATTTGCCCATCTTCGCCATATCCCCAACACCAGACTTCCCCCACTTCACCACGAATGGCACAGGAGTGACCGCCCCCTACGCTGATACTTTTTACTTCTTCGAGTGCAAACGGCACTTGATCAATTTTGGAGTTCGAATCTTTAGCGCAAGCCGCGGAAAGCAATGCACTCACAATCGCGATAACTAAACAGAATTTATTATGGTTCACAGAGGGTCTCCCTTGCGCGGTATTTATTTTTTTGTCGGATCGCTGTGTAACATCTCTTCTGACCATCAAAAACAAAAAAGGGCGTCGGATTGCTCCGACGCCCTCTAATGTTTTCAGCTTGTTCAGCCGGACAATTACATGTCCATGCCGCCCATGCCGCCCATTCCACCCATGCCACCCGGCATAGCAGGACCGGCCGAATCTTTCTTCGGCTTGTCTGCAATGAGAGTTTCAGTGGTTAACATGAGCGCAGCTACACTGGCTGCGTTCTGTAGAGCGCAACGAGTAACTTTCGCAGGGTCAATCACGCCCGCTTTGACGAGATCTTCATAGGTCTCTGTCAATGCGTTGAAGCCCCAGTTAGGGTTGTCGTTCGAAAGAACTTTATCAACCACAACTGAACCTTCCCAACCTGCATTGCCAGCGATCATGCGAAGCGGCTCTTCAGCAGCTCGGCGAATGATCGAATAGCCAGCTTGTTGTTCAGCGCTATCGAGTTTGCCCTTGGTCAACCCAGCTGCGGCACGAAGCAATGCGGTACCACCGCCAGCAACGATGCCTTCTTCAACTGCAGCGCGAGTTGCATTCAAAGCGTCTTCTACGCGTTGTTTCTTTTCTTTCATTTCTACTTCAGTCGCGGCACCTACGTTGATTACGGCTACGCCACCAACGAGTTTTGCAAGACGCTCTTGAAGCTTCTCACGATCGTAATCCGAAGTAGTTTCTTCGATTTGTTTACGAATGAGTTTCACGCGAGACTCAACATCAGCTTTTTTTCCAGCGCCGTCGACGATGGTCGTGTTATCTTTGTCGATCGACACTTTTTTAGCTTGGCCGAGATCTTCGAGACGTGCATTTTCAAGCTTCGCACCGAGATCTTCGCTGATCACCTTACCACCGGTAAGAACAGCCAAGTCTTGGAGCATTTCTTTACGACGATCGCCGAAGCCTGGCGCCTTCACTGCACAAACGTGCAACGTGCCACGAAGTTTGTTTACTACAAGAGTAGCAAGCGCTTCGCCTTCAACTTCTTCAGCTACAATAACGAGCGGCTTGCTGCGTTGAACAACTTTCTCCAACAATGGGAGAAGGTCTTTCATGCTGCTGATCTTCTTATCGTAAATAAGAATGTATGGGCTATCGAGTGATGCTTCCATCTTCTCTGGGTTAGTTACAAAGTACGGCGAAAGATAGCCGCGGTCGAATTGCATGCCTTCTACTACGTCGAGCGTAGTTTCAGCTGTTTTGCTTTCTTCAACCGTGATCACGCCTTCTTTGCCAACTTTTTCCATCGCTTCAGCAATGATCTTGCCGATCGTAGAATCGTTGTTTGCCGAAATCGTAGCAACTTGCGCGATTTCTTTTTCCGACTTGCAAGGTTTCGAGATCTTTTTGAGTTCTTCAACGATCTTCTCTACCGCTTTGTCGATGCCGCGTTTCAATTCCATTGGGTTGTGGCCCGCAGCGACGATCTTGGCGCCTTCGCGATAAATCGCTTGAGCCAAAACGGTCGCAGTCGTCGTGCCATCACCAGCGTCGTCATTGGTTTTGGAAGCTACTTCCTTCACCATTTGCGCGCCCATGTTTTCGAATTTGTTTTCGAGTTCAATTTCTTTAGCCACGGTGACGCCGTCTTTCGTTACGCTTGGAGCGCCGAAAGCTTTTTCAATCACCACGTTGCGGCCCTTTGGTCCAAGGGTCACTTTCACTGCGTCCGCGAGTACGTTGACGCCTTGAAGGATCGATGAACGTGCCTGTTCTGAAAAACGAAGTTCTTTTGCAGACATTTGTTGTCCTCCTAGTTTCTAAATTTAGTTCATGATGCCGAGAACATCGTCTTCACGCATGATCAAGTAATCAGCGCCGTCGATTTTAATCTCGGTTCCAGAATATTTGCCAAAGAGGATCTTATCGCCCTTTTTGACTTCTAAAGAGATGAGTTTGCCGTCTTCAGTGCGGCGGCCAGCGCCCACAGCCATTACTTGGCCTTCAGCTGGTTTTTCTTTTGCTGTATCAGGGATGATAATTCCACCCTTCGTTTTTTCTTCCTCGCTCAAACGCTTTACGAGGATGCGGTCATGCAATGGTTTTACCTGCATTTTAAATTCCTCCTTCTTTCTACATTCAATTTAACGAAAAACATGGCGCCAACACGCGCTGCATGAGCTCGCGCTACCCCGTGAATTTCTCACTGAATTTCATGGTTTGGGCGAACACTAGCAGAATCATATTGGAAACGCTTCAGTTAAATTGGTTTCGGACTGGTCTTTGTCAAGAGCGCCCCCCGACCTTAAAAACAGTATCAATACTTGACTTATTCAATATGAAAATGGTATCGCACTCGAGTTTGAAAAAGCCAATTTGGCGGAGATGGGATTTATGAAAAAAACAAATTTGCTCGCTTTCGCTGTGCTCATGGCAGCGTCAACGGCTGTCGGAAAACAGGTTGAAACCTATAGTGCCACCGAAAACGACGGCACTCCAAAAGTGATCCGTGCCACCACTCCTACCCTTGGCAACACGATGGTCATTCACCTCGCACGAGAAGATCGAGTCGCCCCCCCAGCCGAACGGCAACGCGAGCGAGCTAAAGAACTTGAACGCGAGCGAGCTGCAGCCGCGCAATCGATCGCAGTCAAAGAAGTCAGCGAAGCCGACCTCCGAGACGAATCACAAGCCCTCGATGAAGCTAGTGCCCGCGCCGAGTCCGAGTCTAACCAGAGTGAATCCGAAATTGACTCGATTCTTGATGAACCCGCTCAAAAATCTGACTCGCCGGTAACGGCGGAGGCCGCACAACCGGCCGACAAAAACGTAGACCTACGCCTCGACGAAAAAAGGGACATCACAGAAAAAGCTCGTGCTGAGGCGGCAAAAAAAGCGGAACTTCTCGCAAAAAAACTTAAGTTCGACGAAGTCCCAAAAAATCACAGTAAAGAAATCGAGCTGCGCGTGAAATACACCTACGAAATTTTACGACGCTATGGCCGGGCCTATGATTACCGGGTCTTGACCTCGCGCGAACTAAAAAACCTTTTGGCGAGTCTCGAAAAAACCTCGAACTAAAGTCCTTGCGTTTCTGTTTTTCGCGTGGCACCTATCGAAATCTAGCCGTTGCCCAGGTAGCTCAGTCGGTAGAGCAGCGCCCTGAAAAGGCGCGTGTCGGCGGTTCGATTCCGTCCCTGGGCACCACTTGAATCAGAGAACGACCCTCACCCTCGCATGCAGAGCAAGTCTTGTATCCGAATATTGTTTTTTCTGATTTCGTTTCTAGCGCTTACGGGAGCGTCGCCCCGAACCTTCACCAATGTTATTCCGCTACCCATTTACGCCACTCTTCCCCAAGAGGGCGATACTTTCGGATTCATGCCAGTTTTCATGGTGGTCGAGGAACCCACTCAGCGAACTCAGAGTATCTACGCACCCAGTTACAGCTGGAATAAAAACATTCGCCACACCGCCACCTTTCGATGGTTCTATTACCCCGACGACGAAACTCGGCTACACCTAATTCCGTCGATTAGCTCGCGGGTTAACCGGGGCATTTCCATTGAAATCGAAAAAGGACTCCCGCGAGAAGGGCAATGGACCAGCGAAGCTAACATACAGGCTCAGCGAAGCATTTTTTTTCGGTTTTTTGGCTTAGGCTCTCGCACTCTTGAGGCAGACGAAACGAGCTTCACGCGCCTGTACGGGCAAGCGATGTTACGCCACGGCTACAGTTTCACGAAACATTGGAATGCTGGACTTACTTTCGCAGCGCAACGAATTCTTACGGAGAGCATCGGTGTTTCGGGATTTCCGAAAACCCATGATCGATTCGTGCGACAAAAGGGTTTGGCCCCTTCGACTTTACTGAGCCCCGGTCTCTCGTTTCGATTCGATTCTCGGGCCCAAAAAGAATATTCCACTCGCGGAACGTTTATTGAGTCCTCGGTCCAGCACAATGCTGGTTTGGCAGGAAGTAGCGACTTTCTTCGTACGAGCTTAGAAGCCCGCACCCTTTGGGAGGAAATCGGGCAGACACTCACCGGCGCAGCGAGACTTTCATGGACCTACGCCGGGGGGCCCCGCGGCGATATTCCGTTTCACTACCTGAGCACACTCGGAGGGGCCTACCGCATGCGGGGTTTCACTGAAAACCGCTTCTACGATCGCGGCGCTTGGAGTTTAGAAATCGAACAGAGATTCGCAATGTTTCAAACTAATATTTATGACGTAATCGCCGACTGGCGCGTCGACCCGTTTGTCGCAATCGGCCAGGTATACGACGGCAGCGGCGATATGTTTGATCACGTGCAAATCGCGGCAGGCTTAGGATTTCGTGCGTGGGTTCGTCCCAACGTATTAGGAAGAGTCGACACCGCGATCGCAGGCGAAGGGCTCAAAATTTACGTCGAGTTGGGATACCCTTTTTAACTTCGTTGAAACAAAAGGCTAAACGCCGGCGCGGGGATTACGAATAGACCAAAGCCTTTTTTTTGCTCGGCTCAAAAAAAGATTCGCCGGTTCGCCAAGCTTCAAAGTGCCAAGTAAAATTCGAGACTTCGTTCGCAACTTTCTACTCGCCTCGGTTGCGCTTGCAACTTCCTGAAATTCACTTCTCGCAACTTCAAACATACCGGCCGAATAGGCCTCCGAAGCGTAATCGTATTTTCGTTTCCAGATTTGGCGCTGAATCGCTTTCGCTTGGTCGACATACCGAACGTCGGACTTCAATAGCTGGAATAAATCTAATAGTTCCTTCTTGGCTTGAACGGCAAATTTAAGGCTCGTGTTCTCGCCGTGCACCCGCCAATAAGCTACCGGGTGCGGTGTGTAGGCAAATTTCCAATTTTTGGCTATTTCGATCCATAGCGGATATTCGCCACAGGTTTTAAAACGACTGTCAAACGGAGTATTGTTCGGAAGCGCGCTTCGGCGAATCAAGGTGGCCGCCGCCCCTAGGAAATTCTCTTCGAACAAGGCATTTAATACAGTTCCGCTCTCTCCTGAATTTTTTGCGCCCGATGCGAACTCTCGTCCCGTGCTCCACTCCACGTGCCGCACATCTCCGTAGGCGAGCCCGACTTCCGGGTCATCAAGAAGTGGCACCAACAGTTCAAGCTTACGGGCATGGTAAAAATCATCGGAATCGAGCAGTGCTACGTACTCGCCGCCCGCACGGCCCAAGGCCGCATTCCTCGTTCGCTCTTGGCCCAGATTGACGCCATTCGCATGTGCGTAAAGAGTTATCTTACCCGGATGGCGCTCCAAGTACTTTTGGGCCACTTCCATGCTCTTATCGGTTGAGCCGTCATCCCAAAGTATAAGTTCCCAATCGGTGTAAGTTTGGGCCAACACCGACTCGATTGCGTTAGCTACGAATTTTTCGTGATTATAAAGTGCCGTTAAAATAGAGACGCGAGGCATATTCAACGAGTCACTTCGGCTGGCCGTCGCCCCAACGACTAAATTCTTGTTCCATGGTTTTATCGCAAATACGATTGCGTTTAACGATTTCGTCGGTGTCCCGCATGCGGTCAGCGATACTCCGAATCATCACGAGCAACCAACTCGGGAGTTTTTTCATTTCTCGCTCCAAGTGGGCCTGATTAAGCGTTAAAATTTTCGCATCAGTCGCACACTCGGCCGACGCAGAACGCGGTTTGCCGTCAAAAAATGAAAGTTCTCCAACAAATTGCCCAGCGTGAACCAGCGCAATTGGTAACTTCCTACCGTCACATTCTTTAAATATTTTTACGACCCCTGTTTGAACAATATAGAGATCTTTTGAGTTCTCACCTTCATGAAAAAGAACATCGCCCTTCTTGTACTCGACAAGTTTTTCGTCCAATGCTCTCTCCTCGCGTAGAACTACTTTTTCTTCTTACCCTCGTCCTGAATTTTAACCTGGCTCAACGCATAATCAACCGTTCGTTCTTCCCGTAAACGAAATTTTAGCTGACGCAATGAGTCTTCGTGAGATTCATACATCTTCCGAATTTCTTCGGGCGAAGACTTCATCGGTTCGGCCATTTTTGCGAATTCGACATCCAAGTCAGCATCTGTAACTTTAATATCCTGCTGTTCGGCGATTTTTTGAAGTATCAATGCAGCTTTAACTTGCTCGCCGGCTCGTGTTTCAAGCTCTTTGGAATTTTTTTCCAAATAGTCCCGAATCATTTTTTCGGTGAAACCTTGGCGTTTAAGAACATTAAAGTTCTCGCGCATTAGGTGTTCTGACTGAGTTCGAACCAACGCAGAAGGTACTTCGAAGGTATTTGCATCAATCAACGCCTTGAGCAGATTTTCTTTGATCGCCTCTTTTGAGTTTTTTGCGCGTTCCTCTTCTAGGCTCTCAACCACTTTTTTCCGGAGCTCTAAAGCAGTTTCACACTTAAACTTCTTAGCGAACTCATCATCCAACACGGGAACAACCTTCATTTTAAATTCATGAAGCGTAACAGAAAAAGTTACGATTTTCCCCGCAAGCACCTTGTCGGTGAAGTCCGCAGCAAAAGTAACCGGAAATTCTTTGGTCTCTCCGACCTTCATTCCAGTAACACCCGCTTCGAATTCTTCCATAAACTGACCGGCACCTAATTCGAGGGTGCGTTTTTCAGCTTTTAAGCTGTCTAATTTGCGGCCGTCCGGCAGTGTACCCTCGAACGAAATCAACAGCGTATCACCGGTTTTGGCGCCCGGACCACTGGCATCGCGTTCGTCGGTCACCAACTCTGCGTGCGACTCACGAATGCGTGACAAAGCATTTTCTACGTCTTCATCGGTTACTTCACTTGATTGGCGGACAACTTTTAACTTGGTGAGGTCGCCAATTTTAATTTCAGGATATACTTCAACTCGCGCCACGAAAGTTACGGGTTCTCCGTCTTTGAGTTCAGCATTCGACTTGGCCTCAATCTCGGGCATACCAACAGCTACGATCGAGTGTTCTTCAAGTGCCTTCACATAACTGTCGCGCACGACTTTCGAAAATACTTCAGACTTCACGTCGCTCAAGAAATATTGTTTCAAAACCGGAACAGGCACTTTCCCTTGTCGGAAGCCTTTGATCTTCGCGGTTTTTTGAAGCGAATCAAACTGACGGTCCATGTAGTCCTTAACGGACTCGGCCGATATGGAGATGGTTAATTGCCGTTTAATCGGCGACGTATTTTCGACTTTGCATTCATAATTCATAGACGAACGTTCATATCGACTTTAGGGATTGGGGTCAACGCTCTAGTAAAGGACGTCCCACAACCAAAGCCCATGGGGGGGGGCCGTAGAGCCCGCCTGGTTTCGCTGGCCACTTATTAGAGCCCGAGCAATCGAATCAACGGGAGCCTTGCCGGCCCCCACTCGAACCAGGGAACCCACCATGATCCGCACCATATTTTTAAGAAATCCCTGACCTACCACCTTAAAATAGCCCAAACCAGTATTCCCACCAAACCCCGGGACAACGAGCGTACCCCACTCGAAACTCTCGATGGTTCGGACCGTCGTTTTGGCACTATGATCCGCGGCGGCGAAGGCTTTGAAATCGTGTCGTCCCACAAATGCCTGCCCTGCTTGCGCCATCGCATTCCAGTCGAGAGGAAATCGTAGATGCCAACTGTAACGGGCCAGCACCGGGTTTTGAACGGGCTGGGGATTAATGAAGTAAACGTACATTTTTTTTTTGGCATCTCGCAGAGCATGAAAGTGATCGGGCATGATTTCGGCCTTCAAGATCCGTATATCGCTCGGCAATAAGCTGTTGAGCGCGCTTTGGAGCGCCTCGGTGTGTTCCCATTTTTCGGGTAAATTGGTATGAACGGCCTGAACTCGCGCGTGAACTCCAGCATCAGTTCGCCCTGAAGAAAACACCGAAACTCGAACGTTCGCGATCTTTGAAAGAGTCTGCTCAAGTGTACTCTGAACTGTAGTTTGACCAATTCGCTGGCGCTGAAAACCGTGATAAGCAGTTCCGTCGTAGGAAAGTGTTATTCTAAATCGCTTCATTTAAAATTCGAAGCCAAGGCCCGCGTAGACGGCATCGTAATTGAAATCGACAGCGCCACTAAAGCTTCGAGCTTTTTCCCACTGGAGCGTCAAATAGGTATGTAATACGTCATAGGCGTCGTACCTAGACCAGGCGTCTTTGCGAGTGATCCAATCGAGATTCAAGGACCCACCAACGATCACGCTAGTGCCTCTGGAAAGTGCCTTACGTGTGGGTTTTTGATCGTCCCGTGATTCAATCATTGGCGTCATTACTCCGGAAACATGCACATACGGAACAATGAACCGCGCCAAAAGAAAACGGTAGCCAACACCTAAGCTCACGGGAAAGGCAGTAAAACGAAACTTTGTATCGTCGGACCGCACTTGACGACGAGTAAATATACCCCGACCACGAGCCACAAAAACTTTAAGATGACTTACCAACCCTAATGCGCCAAATGTACGATCGCGCAGTAGTTGGTGTTCGTAGTATAAATCGACACCTGGAACATATTTGCTTTTGGTTTCGTACACCGAATTAAATTGATTAGCCTGAATGGAGTTTGAATCAACGTCGAAATCGCTCGAAGTTAAGATCGACAACCCCGCGGCTCGATTAACCGACCCACGATATTTTGGCTCAAGTTCTTTTCCTTTTTTAACGCTCTCTATATAAGGTTGAACACCCTGACTGCTCGGGGTTGACGCGCTTTTGCTGGATTCCTCGGCCCGTGCCTTGCTTTGAAGTTCGTCGATATAAGGCTGAACGGCTTCGGTGTTACCTGTTGGATAGGGTGTCGCTTGCGGTACCGCTATCGGTTCCGCCACTTCGGCTATCGATTCCGTTTCGGGATCGGGTAAATTATATTTTTTTTTAATACTGTCGATGTAGGGCTGAATGGTTTCGGCCTTGGCAGATTTAACTCCAAACTCCAACTTCTTTAGTCGCTGCCACGTGTAGGTCAAATGCTCTTTTAACCATAGCACCGCGGACGCACCAGTAACGAGCGGCAGTAGTGCCGTACGCACGGCAGCTCGCGCCCAAGGTCTGCTTTTTAACCACTCGGCCTTCTTTGGACTCCAACTATAGTACCAATTTACGAAACTCGTACCGAGGGCTGTTTTCAACAAAATTCGGTCTCGAAACTCACGCAAGGTGTTCACACGAGGGTGCCACTCGTCACCGAAAGCAGCGGTTGCGATAAAACAGCCATTTTTCTGTAAAAATCCGTCGATTCTTGAAGGAGTTACGCATGCCCGCGAACTATCAAGATTGTCCGGTAAGTTGGCGCTCCAAGTGGAGTCGGTAGCCACTAATCCGCCCTTGTTCACATAACCCAGACTCACGCAGTATTGAGTGTCGTTTTCCAGACCATCAATCGAAATTGCCGAGGCAGAAGTACCAATTGCCCTTTGAAAACCGCCCCCCGCGGGTAGCGAGTTCGAAAGCGTCACTGTAGTAGAGCTTTTTGTACCGTAGGCTACCACCTGCGAAATCCCAAATGGATCACTCGGCGCAGAAGTGCGATTTGTGATCGTCAACCTCTCGTCACCTGGTCGCAAGTCGAAGTCGAGCGTGGGTTCAATTAACGCGCCCGAGGCATGCGGCGGACAATCCACTAAGCGTATTGTCACATCTTCCGCGTCTTCGTCGTCTGTGTCCGAGAACGCTTGACCTTCGCGAATAACCCCTATTCGAAGTGTGATCGATGGTTGATTCGCAGCGAGGCCGGGTCGACAGTTGGTGGTCGCGCCCCAAATAGCGGGCAGACCGCAAAGTCCGTACGAACCTGCGCCGTTATCAGGCAAGCTAAGCCCAATTAACTTACGCGCATTCTCAGTATTGCCGTAGTTGACTTCATGCCCCGTCACTCCGTCGTTGTAGCCTGCGCCCTGATCATTTAAGGCAACCGGAGTGTTTGACGAAACCAATTCCACCCGAATGGAAAGATCCCCGGAATTTACGGTGGTTCCCGTGGAGCCTGTGTAAATTTCACTGAGCGAGCTGGTCGCGGTCACGTAAAATAAAACTTCTCCGGTTGTCGGATCAATCGGGGTTAGACTCGAAGGGTAGGTGCGAGAATTATTGCAGTTGTCCGCGGCCGCTCCGATGACTGGAAAATAAATATACCTGGTGCTTCCAACTTCTTCGTCAGTGGCATGCCCCACTGGTTCGAGCGAAACAGCACCTGCAATTTCGCTCGTTAAAATCCCCAAAAATAGTAGTGGTACTAAACGCAAGATCCGTGTCACTTCGGCAGGGTCCCTTTCGCTTCAAACTCCGCAGCTACTTTTTTATTTGCGCCAGTCAACGAATACAGGTGAATGCTTACATTGGCCAACGTGTAGAGCAAACACATTCCGAAAAGTGTCACTTCGGGGCGAATCGCAATTAAAACTATGGTTAAGATCACTACCGCTAAGACTCCGAACGAGTTTCCGCGATTCATTTTAAATTCTTTAAATGACGAAAATCGAATGCTGCTAATCATAAACGATGCTTGAGTCAACATGAGCGCCAGCAAAAAGGGGGGCCGATGAAACGCGAACTCCATGTCTTGGTAGAACAATATTGCACTAGCTACCGTAGCCGCTGCCACGGGACTCGGAAGACCCTGAAAGTACTTTTTTGGAATCGTATCGGCCGACACATTAAATCGTGCAAGTCTAAGCGCGGCACAAACCACGTAAACAAATGCGGCCAACCAGCCCAGCCTTCCATAGGGCTGCAAACACCACAGATAACCAACAAACGCTGGAGCGATTCCGAATGAAGTCAGATCCGAAAGCGAATCGTACTGTACCCCAAAATTACTTGTCGCGCGGGTCAGGCGTGCAACTCGCCCATCCATGGAATCAAAAAGGATTGCGATAATAATAGACCAAGCCGCATTGATGAAGTTCCCGTTAAAGGCTGCGATTACTGCGTAAAAACCGCAAAGTAAGTTCGCAGTGGTAAAGAGATTTGGAAGCAAATAAACTCGTCGTCGCGGTCGAGCATCTCTTTGAACTTCCTGTGAATCTTGCATTCTTATTCCCCGAAGCGTGCTAGCTTTGTTTCCCCTGCAGTTGTGCGGTCTCCCACGTTCACCAATATTTCCGAATTCAAAGGAAGCATTACTTCCATTCGAGACCCGAATCGAATCATTCCGTAGCGTTCACCTCGCGAAAGTGGAGTGCCTTTTTCGACATAACAAACAATTCTACGTGCAACAAAACCTGCTATTTGGCCAAAAGCAACTTTTTGCCCGCGATCGGACTTCATGATCAGCCAATTGTTTTCGTTTTCTTCGGAAGCCTTATCGAGATCGGCCTTAAAAAATTTCCCAGAGTTGTACTGAACGCCCTCGACGACTCCAGTAATTGGCGCTCGATTGACGTGAACGTCCATGGGCGACATAAAGATACTGACTTTTCTTGCCTTCTCAGCCCCAATGCGATTTCCGGAAACTTCGGTTACGGAAAGCACACGACCGTCGGCCGGCGAAATGACGGCGCGAGGGTCATCGGTTGGGGTTTTTCGATTGGGATTCCGATAAAACCAAATACAAAAAGCAGTGAAAACCCCGAATACGAACGTACCCGTCGCAGCTGCCCAACGAGCACCAGCGCCCACATCGCTAGTACCACTTACGGCGGCCTTCCAAATCATGGCGCTCGAGAGCGTGAGTAATAACGCCCCAAAAATATAAGGAAATCCTTCGATCTGAACCGGAAGTCGGTGGTTTTTTAGTATTGAAGCCATGACAGTTACCTCGCTCGATTTGATTGCGAGAACTTATCAATTTTGATCAGACTTATCAAGCTTCGCCTCGGCGGCCGAAGGTCGAACGTAGTTGGCGTGAACATCAAGATGACTGACCCCACGCGGCGTTTTGGTCATGGCCTCGCTAACTGCTTTTGCGAGTCCCTGCGCTTCAATCTCCGAATTCTCGAGCTCTAGCACTGTTCCTTCGGGAAAACTTCCGCGCAACTCGGCCGCGTAAACCAACGCTCCGTTTCCAACAAAGATGTAACTTTTTCCAGCAAACTGACCTTGAGCCCACGACCCCACAGCCTCTGGCGCCAGAGAACGATCGACCCAATCGCCGTTTTCTTCGGCGCCGACAAATACACTTTTTTGGTAGGCGTTTACGATCGGAATGACTTTCTGCGACGAGTTCGCACTATACGAATACGCGAGCGCTTTAAGCGAAGAAACCCCTTGCATGGGTTTTCCAAGAGCCTGCGCCAGTGCCTTTACGGTGGCCAGCGCTACTCGAATACCTGTAAAAGAGCCGGGCCCTACGCCACACGCGAAAAGATCGACATCTTTTAGGGAATAGTTATTGTTTTCGAGAGTCTCGTGTAACAGCGTTAGCAAGCCTTCGCTATGAACCACGGAGGTTGAACCCGCGTTCTGGGCAAAAACAGTGCCGCGCTCATCGCAAAGAACGACTACGCCACGAATTTGAGAGGCATCAAGTGCCAGGATTAGCATAGCGCCTATTGAAACATGTTTCTAATCGCAGGTATTCCCACTTTGGTGAAATCGTTAAATAACACCACCACGAGTAACAACACGATCAACGAAAGACCAATCTGCTGCACAAACTCTGTCTGTTTCATAGAAATGGGTTTGCCGCGAATGACTTCTACGCCTAGTAAAAAAATATGACCACCGTCCAAGATGGGCACCGGTAACATGTTGAAGATTGCTAAGCTTATACTAATTAAAGCCATTGCCTTCAAAAACTGCGATATTCCGCGGGACATCGAATCACCGGCGAGTTTGCCGATCATTATTGGCCCACCTAAGGTACCAACCGACACCTCTCTGAAAAATAGTTTCTTCAACGAGACGACGGTTTTGCCCGAAAGATCCAGCGCTCGAAGCCAAGCTTGGGCAGTTAGCGTTAAGGGGTTTAAGACCCGTTCGACAACAAAGTCCGGCTCGGCCTGAATGTACAAAGGATACACTCCGATGAGATATTGTTTTGTCTCTTTTCCTGCTGCGTCCTTACTTTCGCTCACCGAGGGCGTGAGACTTTTTTGGAATCGCAAAGTTTTTCCGTCGACGATGCGCTCGATTGCGAGTGTCAAATCAGCAGACTTTGATTCTCCGAACTCTTGCAACCGCGTGCGCAACTCTGAAAACGAATGTAGCGTTTTACCTTCAATAGACACCAGTCGATCGCCCGCTGCCACGCCCGCGATTTCAGCTGGGGAACCTTTGATAACGGAAGATACAAACAGTTCAGAAGAGTGAATACCTAACTCGTTTAACTTTTTTGCCGGAAATTTATAGTCGACAGTCTTTTCGGTTTGCGCGGAAGGTAATTTTTCTGGCGACCAAAACCCCGCCTCATGAGCGACAACACCGAAGACCAGTTCCTTCGCCCCGCTTTGAACGAGCTGATTCACTTTGGCTTCTATTTCTTCAAAGCTACGAACGAGTTTGCCATTTATGGTAAGAATTTCGTCGCCAGTTTTTAGCCCCTGTTTTGCAGCTGCTGAATTGACATCTGAAATCCCGATCACCGTGTGTCGCCCCAAAGGAGAGAGACCTTCGATCTCTCCCATTTCCTTAACTTCACCGTAAATGTTCATGCCCTTTGTCGGCCTTGGAAGTGCTTTCACTTCATGCAAGCGACCATCGCGGCGAACTCGAAAATTTATTTCTTTATTCGGCGACTCAGCGATCGCGTTATAGACTTCATCGTATCGCGTCACAACTGCGCGATTGACGGCTGTCACTACATCGCCAGATCGGAATCCAGCAACTTCGGCTTGAGTGCCAGGAACCACACGCCCGATAGTGGAAGTTAAGTGTTGCTCACCAATAAGCATCATTAGCGCAAAAACAAATATCGCGAATAGAAAGTTAAAAAGTGGACCGCCGATAAAAACTAAAAATCGCTTCCAAGCCTCTTGATTGTTTAGTGCCCGTTCTTTGAGTTCAGGGGGAATTGGTTCGTTTGGGTCCTGACCGAACAGTTTGACATATCCGCCGAGTGGCACAATGGAGAGACAATACTCGGTTTCGCCCCACTGCTTTTTGAAGATCTTCGGACCGAAGCCCATGGAAAAGACATCAACTCGCACGTTAAAAATCTTAGCAAAAAGATAGTGCCCGAACTCGTGCACAAAAACGAGCGGCCCCAAAAGCAAGACGAACGATAGGAGATAAAACATGGTTTCAACCCTCAGTGATCAAGAACCGAAAATCTTCGTACAAAGATACATGACCGGTGCACTAAATAAAACTCCGTCAAATCGATCAAGAATGCCGCCATGCCCTGGGAGCATTTGGCTAGAGTCTTTCACACTATATGCCCTTTTTAATAGGGATTCGCAAAGATCGCCAATTTGGCTGGACACACCGACTGCAATACTAGCGAAAACGGCTCCGAACACCCCGAGGTCTCTAAAAAACACCAATTTAAACAAAAGGGCGATAAACAACCCGACGACCAACCCACCAAGAGCGCCTTCGAGGGTTTTCTTCGGACTGATCAGAGGGTAAAGTTTTCGTTGCCCCCACTTTTTTCCAGCGAAATAAGCGCCAGTGTCATTGGCCCAGACAATCAGTAGAAAGAGAATCAACCACTGAAGACCACCATTTCCCAAACGAATTAGCGGCAAAAACCCAATGAAACACACCGCGTAAACGAGCGTAAAAATGCTAAAAACTAGCTCGTCAAAGTGGGTTTTAAGATTCTCGGCGTGCCGTTCAGCGGTGGCCAGGTAAAAGGCAAAAAGTCCCAGGCTCCCTAGGATTAGGCCCTCAAAAAGAGATTTAGGTAAAAGTAAATTTGCGAAAACAATCAGCCAAGCAAGTCCGATTATGGCATTTAGCTTTTCGACTTTGTCGAAAGATCTAATAAAAACCCGCCCCAATTCCCAAGCCATCACCGAAGCAAGAAGAGCGGACACCACCGCAACGCCGAAGTGGCCCGCGGTCAGGAGCAAAATTAATAGCACGGCGCCGCCGACCAAACCGGTGGTGACTCGTACTTTTGTTTCAGACCCTTTCGGGGCCGACCGCTGCAAGGCGGCTTCTATTCTGGAAAAAAAGTCCATAAGAGCAAGTGGTTAAATTGTAGCTTCGATCTTACTAGAAGTCAGTCCAAATCGACGTTCCCGCCGAGTATAGGAATCAATAGCCAGGCGAAGGTTTACCGCCCTGAAGTCCGGCCACATCGTATCGGTGAAATAAAACTCAGTGTAGGCCATTTGCCAGAGCATAAAATTTGAAATTCGCTGTTCGCCACTGGTGCGAATTAAAAGGTCGGGATCCCGCAATGCCACCGTGTCGAGTTCCATCGAAAAAATTTCCTGGTTAATGTCCTCTGGAAGTAACTCTCCATTCATGGCGCGTCGAGCCAAGGACTTGGCGGCGTCGATAATTTCGTCTCGCCCACTGTAGGAAAGCGCAAAAGTTAATTCGAGCCCTGTATTGCCGGCGCTCAATTCTTCGCTTTCCCTTACTAACTTTCGAGCGTCCATTGGAAGACGCTCCAAATTACCAATAGCTCGAAAACGAATATTTCTTTTTATCAATTCTCGACGTTCGCGAATGAGCCACTTTTTAAGTAACTGCATGAGAACTGTGACTTCCGCAGTGGGACGCCCCCAGTTTTCGGTCGAAAAAGCATAAAGTGTCAGTTGTTTGATACCCAAACGGTCGGCTTCACGAATGATCTCGCGTACCCGTCCGCACCCTTTGATGTGGCCATAAATTCTAGGCCGACCTCTGCGTTCAGCCCAACGACCATTCCCATCCATGATGATCGCGATGTGTTTGGGTAGCCCAGAACTCATTAGACGCTCAAAATTTCTTTCTCTTTAGTCGCCAGGAGTTTGTCGACTTCAGCCACAAAGTCATCGGTTTTCTTCTGAATTTGCTCAGTCGATTTTTTGGCCTCGTCAATTGAGAGTTGTTTGTCTTTTTCTAGTTTTTTTATTTCTTCATTTGCGTCTCGACGCTCGTTTCTCAACGCTACTTTGCACTCTTCGCCAAGTTTCTTAGTGAACTTCACTAGCTCTTTGCGGCGTTCTTCGGTGAGCATCGGAAGCGGAACGCGAATAATTTTACCGTCGTTCTGAGGATTCAATCCGAGATCCGCAATCAAAATTGCTCTTTCGATTGGTTGGAGCATCGAAGCTTCCCAGGGCTGAACCACTATCATACGTGGCTCTGGGCAGGTCACCGAAGCAACCTGCGCGATTGGCATATCTGATCCGTAGTAATCGACCTTTACTCCATCGAGCAAGGCAGGGGTCGCCCGACCAGTTCGTACCTTGACGAGTTCTCCGCGAAAACCATTGATGGTTTTTGACATTTTTTCGTGCAAACTATCGAGGACTTGTTTCATGGTTTTGTCGACCTCTATTTGATTTCCGGACTGTGCACGATGGTCCCAATGGGCTTCCCTAGAACCACGTCACGCACGCTATCCGGTCGGTTGAGATTAAAAACAATAATTGGCAGTCGGTTGTCCATGCAAAGGGAAATGGCCGTTGAATCCATAACCTGCAGCCCTTTACTAAGAACATCGAGATACGTTAATTCGCGAAACAGCTTTGCGTCCTTGTGTTTCACTGGATCTGCATCATAAACGCCGTCTACTTTGGTGGCCTTTAGAATCACTTCAGCGTTGATTTCCATCGCCCTCAAGCTAGCCGCAGTGTCCGTGCTGAAATAGGGATTCCCCGTTCCGGCCGCGAAAATTACAACCCGCTTCTTTTCTAAATGCCGTACTGCGCGCCTTCGAATGTAGGGCTCGGCAAGCTCTTGAATTTCGATGGCTGACTGAACACGAGTGTAAACGCCCAAGCGCTCAAGAGCATCTTGTAGCGCTAAGGAATTCATCACTGTGGCGAGCATACCCATGTAGTCGGCTTGAGCGCGGTCCATTCCAGTGGAGGCTGCGGCCAACCCGCGAAAAATATTTCCTCCACCTAACACCACTCCAATTTCGACTCCCATGTCGCGAATTGCGCCGATGTCTTTTGCGATAGACTCTAAAATGTCGGTGTCGATCCCATAGCCAGCATTTCCCGCCAGTGCCTCGCCCGAAAGCTTTAATAAAATACGTTTATACTTCGGTTGTTTGCTCTCTGGAGATGACGCCATGAAAAATGCCCCTCGTTTTCGCCGGTGTTACAATTCAGTTAAGCACTTTCAGATGTTTTTGCGATGCCCTCGCCTAAGACGTACCGACTAAAGCGACGTATCACTACGTTTTCGCCGATTTTTGCTACAAGTTCCGACGTTAACTGCGTGATCGTTTTATCAGGATCCTTCACGAACGGTTGGTTCACGAGACAAATCTCATCGAGAAGTTTTTTAGTCTTCCCTTCAAGAATTTTTTCGAAAACTTGCGCTGGTTTGTTGGCATTCTTTGGATCGGCTTTGAGTTGAGCCAAAGCAATTTCTTTTTCTTTTTCAACAAAATCAGCAGGAACATCTTCTGGCCGAACATACTGCGGGTTGGCTGCAGCAACGTGCATAGCTACATCACGTACAAAAGCCTGAAACGCGTCGTTTCGAGCTACAAAGTCAGTTTCGCAGTTAACTTCGAGAAGCACGCCGATTTTTCCACCTGCGTGAATATAACTTGAAATTGCTCCGTCAGCAGCGGTGCGGCCCGCTTTTTTGGCAGCGGCAGCGAGTCCTTTTTTTCGCAAAAACTCGACTGCTTTTTCAAAGTCACCTGACGTTTCGTTGAGTGCTTTTTTGCAATCCATCATACCTGCGCCTGTTTTTTCGCGCAGTTCTTTTACTAAGCCTGCAGAAATTTCCATCGTCAAACTCCTAAAAAATGTTGGCAGAAATAGAGGAAGGACTCTTCCTATTTCAGTTTGTAACTGTCGTCGTAGTGTCGCCAGTCGCGGTATCAGCCGCAGTTTCTTCTTCAGAAGCTGCCACTAAATCCGCCTCATCTGGACCACGAAGGTCAATATCGCCTTCAAAGCGAGAAACTTTCTTTTCGTTCTCGGCTTCGTCCTTAGCCATTTGGGCTGCCAAACGTTCATCGCCTTTAACTTTTTCTTCGAAATCGCGAGCCCCTTCTACGCAGGACTGAGCGATGAGATGCGAAAACAGCTTGATTGCGCGAATAGCATCGTCGTTGCCAGGAATAACGTAGTCGATGTCATCTGGGTCGCAGTTAGTATCAACCACTGCAATGGTTGGAATACCCAGTTTCTTGGCTTCTTTTACCGCAATATGTTCTTTTGTAGGGTCAATAATAAAGATCGCGCCAGGAAGTTTCTTCATGTCGCGAATACCGCCCAATGAAGATTCTAACTTTTCAACTTCGCGATTGAGCATGGATTGCTCTTTCTTTGGAAGTGCTTCGAACTCTCCATTAGTTTTCATGTTTTCAATGCGTTTCAAACGATCGATGGAAGCTTTGATCGTTTGATAATTCGTCAACATGCCGCCCAACCAGCGATTAGCAACAAAGTACTGATTCGAACGAGTTGCTTCTTCGATGATCACGTCTTTGGCTTGCTTCTTGGTGCCAACGAATAAAATCTTTTTACCTTCTGCGACAACCTTTCTTGTGAATTCACAAGCATCGCGCGCACATTGCACGGTTTTTTGAAGGTCGATAATGTAAATACCGTTTCGCGCACCGAAAACGTAAGATTTCATTTTCGGATTCCAGCGACGGGTTTGGTGACCGAAATGGACACCGGCTTCTAAAAGTTCTTTCATAGTAACGTTAGGCATTGTGACTCCTTCATTTGGTTTCGACGCTTAGGCTGGCCCATTACTTTAATGGGTGAAAACGCCGTCCTCCATCTTCGAAAACCGATCGCTCGGCCACCAAATGTAGCGAAGATGTGTGTTTTTATTAGGTTGGATCATTAACAGGAAGGGTTACCGGACTCAAGCGCTTTATTTGCGAGAAAAACGAGACCAAAGCCCAGCGTTACTTGATTGGCGCACCAAGCCCGTACTTGGCCGGGGCCTGTTGGTAAGCCGCTTGCGCCTCGGGTAGCCAGGAATTTAAAGCAGACTTTCGGGTCGTATTCGAAGGGTGAGTCGAAAGAAACTCCGGAGGCGCCTGACCGCCAGAAGCAGCGGCCATTCGGTCCCAAAGCCGACCCGCTTCAGAGGGGTCGTATCCGGCTTTGGCCATGTAGATTTGACCAAATTTGTCGGCATCAGTTTCATCGTCCCGTGAGAATTTTCGGCTAAAAAAGGTTACCGCAAGGCCGGCCGCCGCCCCGCCAAGCCCGGTAAGGGTTTTGCAGGTAGCGTCTTTGCAAAGCAATTGACCGGCAGCGATCGCGCCGGCACCGATTACTAGCCCAGCGAGGCTCTCTTTGATGGCGCGCGCATAACGCTGTTTGCCGTGACGTCTCGTCGCATGTGCCACTTCGTGGCCCATCACTGCAGCCAATGCCGCTTCGGTTTTAAGAACCGGCATTATCCCGGTATAAACCGCCATTTTTCCTCCCGGCATGCACCAAGCATTGACCTCAGGACTTTCAATGAGAATGGTTTCCCAGTTAAATTTTTCGCCAGACGATGCGGCGATTCGATTGGCCACTCTTTGGACCATGGCGTTCCACTCGGCATTGGTAGATAGCTTAGATTTGGCTTTTACCTCTGCGTAGGCCTTTGCAGCTTCGGCGTTGATTTCCGCATCACTTGGTTCTTTTCCAATGGGAAGCGAAGCACAGCCCGAACTCAGAACGGAAACGAGTGTTAGAATTAGTGTAAAAAGCCGTAGTTGCGTTTTCATAGATGATTCTATTCATACCCAAGGTCTTAGCGAATGTAAAAATGTACGAATTCGGAACTTGATCGTTTCGATCGTTTCATCAAGAATCTGGCAGAACACCTATGGGGAATCGTTTTCCAAAAATTCATTTAAAACACCTAGACCATATAGTCGGTTTAGCGCTTTTGGTCATGTTAGCTTGTTCGCTGCTAGTGCTCGGGCACCACTACCTGGGGCACGAAAGCTTTTGGTTTGATGAAGCAGGGCAAATTTGGCTCGCACTAGGTTTGCATCATTATTCAAGCCCATTGGCCCCATGGGGAGGCTTTGTCGAGATTTGGCGTCAAAGCATGGAAATGAGTACGGACCCAGGAGGATTCAGTTTTTTACTTCGCGGGTGGATCGCGCTTTTCGGAACCGCGGCACCTGCGCTTCGGTTTTTCCCTTACGCGTTCTTTCTGGTATCTTTAGTTTTAACTTATTTTATCTGTCTAAAAGACGTTTCTCGCCGAAACATCGCACTATTTGGAACCCTTTTTGTTTTCTTTTTTCCATTCTGTTTGCAATACGCTTTCGAAGTTCGACCCTACAGCATGGAAAATCTGGGCGTCACCTTTGCAGTTTTGGGTTTGTTACTCCTACGCGAAAAAAACACGGCGGGTATTCTAGCAATTCTCAGCTTCGGCGTTTTATTTTTTTTATTTTCTCGTTACGGCTTTACTATTTTTGCCGGAGCCTATGCGGCGAGCATCCTTTATTTTTGCTACACACGATTTCTTTCACTCCGAGAAACCCTAAAACTAGTCGCCCCCATCGGGCTCGCCGCCATTCTAGTATTTGTTTTGCGTTTTTCCAAAATGCCTGTCGGGCTTCCTGAATACGCGCTCGCCGCTACTTTTAAAGGCATGACCCCGAGTCAAATCGGGCCGGTTTTATTTCAGAATTTGCTGACCCTTGAAATGATTCCGGCTACATTATTGTTGATTTTGGGTTTTAAAATAATTGTTTCAAACCTTTTTAGAACTCGAAGATATAAAATTCCCGGCAAACTCGAACGTTTGGCGGTTTTTGTATTTTTTTCCTATTTTCTTGCTGCGTTGCTTTCATCTATTGGAAAAATGCCTTGGGATGTATCTCAAAGATGGTCGCTTTCGTTTCACGCTCTTTCAGCCATTTGTTTAGCGGTTTTGATCACTAGTACCCTCTCCTTGGTTCGAACCAAATCTTTCACGGTAAATGCCGGATTAGCGATCCTCATGATTTTTTTAGCTCAAGCAAGTTACCAAAGAGCGCGAACCTATGCCCGACCAATCGAAGATAATTCCTTCGCCGTACTACATCCACTTATCGGGGAACTTGGCCCGAACCAGAAACTTTTTGTACCCGCCCACATGGAGGCCACCGTGCGTCAACTTTTCGAATTGGGAGGAATGCGAAAGTACCAACGCCAAATCGAATATCCGAAAAGTATGGTTTTCGAGACGCTGGCTCACCCTCGCTCCGAAGAATCGATTGCCGACAGTTCGATCGTCTATAGTATTTATGGACGCATATCTAAAGAGGAACTGAATCGTTATCAAATACGCATTGGAAAACCGGGAACAATAGTTTCTTCGGAAACCTGGCCAAACCAGATCTGGAAGTATCCCTAAAAATAGGCGCTCTACATGACGATTTTTTTGGTGCCGATGGAGGGACTCGACCTACTACGCTCCTCGCCTCCGGCTCTTCGCTGCGTAGGCTCCCCTCGCTCGCTAAGTCGCGCATCCTGCGCCACTTGCCGCGCTAGCTCGCTTCGCGACCCATCGCGGCCGCTCCCTCGCGTTCGAGTCCCCTGCTCTGCCAAATAAAAAAAGCCCGTCGAGAAAAACTCGACAGGCTTTTTTTAATGGTGCCGATGGAGGGACTCGAACCCCCACGCTTTTCAGCACTAGGTCCTAAGCCTAGCGTGTCTGCCAATTTCACCACATCGGCGTGCGAAACGAGGCAAAATCTAATCATAGCTTGTCTCAGGGAGCAATGACTTAATTTTTATTATCTAACCGTTTGCAAGAACCCCCAATCGCCATAGAATGACGACAAAGCGAACACTGACGTTCGTCCTAAACTACTCTTATGGAGGAGATCTCTATGCACGTGTCTCATTGGCGCGCCCTGCGTTTTGCCGCTATGGCGTTTGCCCTATCTTTTTCTGCTGCTTTGGCGGCAGACACAACCGAACCAGTCACGAAAACCCCTTATGCACCGGGCGAAGTGATCGTAAAATTCAAATCCGATATCCGCAGAAACAAAGTGTTTATGCAGCAACTCTACCAAGAAGTTGGGGTAGCCAAGGTTCGCAAATTTAAACTCGGTTTCGGGTCTATTGAGCACTACCAACTGGCCGAAGGCGCATCGGTAGAAAAAGCTATCCAAAAGCTGACCAAAACAGTGGCGGTGGAATACGCTCAGCCGAACTATATTCTAAAACTTTTCCGCAATGAAGACGTACTAGACGGTTACGATGACTGCCACCCTCCGGTGGAATTTCTTGGGTGCGTTCCATTCGGCGAATTCATTGAAGGTCGGCCGGGAATTGCTCCCAAGCCCAGTCCCGTCGAACCCCCTGTCGCCGATCCGCAACAAAATAAAGTTTGGGGCTTAAACGCGATTTCGGCTCCCGAGGCTTGGAAAGTCACCACCGGCTCGCAAGGCATTGTGGTCGCAGTGATCGATACCGGCATCGATTATAATCACGAAGATCTATCTTTTAATATGTGGCGCAGACCGGGCGTAGAATCTGAAGAAGACGACATCGTGGGCTGGGACTTTGTTCACGACGACAATCTCCCTTTCGACGATCACATGCACGGCACCCACGTCGCAGGCACCATCGGTGCAGTCGGCGGTAATGCTCTAGGAATCGTAGGCGTGAGCCCCAAGGTTTCCCTAATGGCCGTGAAATTTCTCACCGCCCGTGGGTCTGGAACCACACTCGACGCAATACGTTCGATCGACTATGCCGTTGAACGCGGCGCGCGCATATTAAACAACAGCTGGGGTGGAGGCGCAGACCCGAACAACAACGCTCTTCGTGAGTCGATTGGACGCGCAGAAGCCCGCGGGGTTTTATTCGTAGTAGCTGCCGGAAACGACGGCACCGATAACGATCGTAGACCAACCTATCCAGCATCGTTTCGGGCGGCCAATCTTATAGCCGTTGCAGCCACCGACTCAAACGACAAGATCGCTTCGTTTGGCGGCGGTTACGGCTCGAACTACGGCAAAACCAGTGTTCACTTAGGCGCTCCAGGAAAAGACGTTTACAGCTCAGTTCCTGGCAATCGCTACAGAGGCGCTTCGGGGACATCGATGGCCACTCCGATGGTCGCTGGGGCGGCAGCACTGCTCTGGAGCATGAACCCAAACATGACGTTCCTCGACGTCAAAAACCGACTCATGGCCACAGTCGACCCACTCCCTACACTACAAGGTAAAACGATCACTGGTGGTCGTATTAATCTTGCTAGGGCTGTCGTTACCGAACTCGATTCGGGTGGCGAATATGACGACGAATACGATGGTGAAGACGGCGACTGGTAAAAACAGGTGCCGGAATTAAAAAAAGGGCGGACGACTGTATTGGTCGTTCGCCTTTTTTATTTAGAGGTTTTGCCAAATCCGGACTTCGTACCACCCGGTGGACTTTTTCCTGCATTCTTTAACTGATTTTGAAGTTTGGCGACTTCTACTCGCAATTTTGTCTCTTCGAGTTTCAGGTCATCAAATCTCTTTTTCTGCCGACTCAGTTCCTCTTGCAGAGCTTTATTGAGCTTGGCCGCGTGTTCTAACTTGTGACGAGACTCCGCATCTGTGGTTTCACCGGCCTTGGCAGCTCCTGGTTGTTTGCCGGCAGCAACTTTACTGCCGCTACCCATCAATGCGTTAAGTTTTTCCTGCAACTCTTTGTTTTGCCGGCGCAGTTCTTCACCCTGTTTAATAGCGCGATCGCGCGCCGTGGTTACTTCCGCAAGCTCTCTTGTATCCACGGATTTGAGGCTTGCCTCCGAAGTTCGTCGTTGAAATTCTTCAAAATGGCGCTTGGTACGAGACAATTCTTCTTGCGCTTGAGAGCGCGCCGTAAATTCTTCTGACCACTTTTTCTGCAATTCGTCGGTCCTTTTTGTGAGCTTTTCATTGCTTTCTTTTGCAGACGCCAAAAGTTTTTCTGAGGCCGCAAACTTCATTTTCATTTCGGCTTCACTTACCGAGGTAGCGACTAATTTTTTATAACGCTCGAGATTTTCCATCATCGTCGTCATCATTTCTTTCATTTTCTCTACCGCGAATTGTTTCTGTTTTACTCCTTCATCCTTAAGGCGAATCTGCTCAACCATTGACGCCTCGAGGGTACGGAAATCGAATTCTCTTTTTCTTAGATGATCGTCGATTTGGCGCACCTTTTCGTTCAGTGCGGCTTTTTCTCGCACCACGTCTTCCAGTAAACCCTTCGACATTGCCTGGCCTGTTTGATTAGTGGGGCCACTATCGGTCGCCACTGGCGTTTCTTTCACTGTAGCTTTGGCCTCTTCCAATTGAGCTTTCACACTTTCTAAGTTGCCACTCATCAAGCTCAGTTGTTCTTTGTAGTGTCGAATTTTAGTAACTAACTGAATATTGCGCACTCTCGTAATATGGTGAATTCCCTGCAAAAACGTTTCTCTGAGTCGAATAGAAATCGTACGAAAAATTTCCTCAAAACGATCTTCTGGCATATCGCCAAGTACTACTACAAGCTCGGCACGTACGGCCTTGAGTAAAAGTTGTAAAACCTCTTCTACGTCTTCGTTTTCTTTTTCAGATAGTGGGCTCTCGACCGGAGCCTTGGAGAGATCGATTGACAAATTTTTCACCGTTAAAAAATCATCTCGAGTGTTAATTCGGTCAATCGCTCCGACCGACACTGCTTCCTCGTCGGTCGACAGGCGTTCTGTTTTTAAGACAACTTCCGGTCCGTCTTGTTCTGACTCGGACCCGCCACCCCGCACCCGAATTACGTCGCTACTGGTGTCCGCAATCAATTGCCGATCTCGTTCCCCTAGAGCGGTTCTCTTTTTAGTTTCGATTTGATCATTGGCCTGCTTTTCTAAGTGTTCTACAAAACTAAACGCAGTTCCCTTGCTCGGCTTTTCGCGGTCTCTAAATTCCAAATCTGCTAAGTTCTCGTGCGATCGGCGTTCGCGAGAAATAATTTCGGGATCTTCTACAGTCGAGCCAGTGGACCTTCGATCGAGCATTGCTTTTTTTCGTTTGCGCTCTTCTAGTTCATGGACACGAGCTTCAATCACCGCTTGTTTTTCTTCTTCGGCTTCTTTTACGTGAGTTAGGCGCCCGCGTTCGCGTTCAAATTTTTTCTCGTCTTCAGTAAAATCTTTTATATCAGCGGCCGAAAGAGCTTCCGGTTGTACTGTTGAAGCAGCGGTCTGAGTTGAGTGAGTAGAATTTCCGTCCTCTGAGGGAGAAAGTGCTGAAACGTCTACGTAGTCGATTGCCTTTTTTGTGGCGACGTCGTTTCCAGCGGTATTGATAATTCCGACAATCTGAAACCGGCCGCTCCGGGGATCAAATCGGACGACGACCTCATCGGCCAACGTGGAGATATTTTCAATAAATTTTTGAATGCGACCCGCGACTCCGTCGTTCGGTTTTTCGCCAGGCATAAAACCAGCGCATGTTTGCTCGACCCAAAATACCGCACTGGTAATCATACGTACGTCGTCCCAACCGTACTCTATTTCGATACACTTAGACTTTTCGCCGGTTCGGTAATTGGCAAATCCGTTGAAAATTGAGGTTTCGAGAATCTGACGCACTCGATACTCAAGCACCTCCCCATCGTCCACTGCGGCCAGAGCGTCTTTGGCTTCATAAAATAGAAAATCCAACACTCGACCAACGTGACGAGTCGAAAAAAAGTACTCGTACAAGACTCGCGCATTTGCTCGAAGAAGTTCTTCGATTCCAAATTTGGATTGGCGTACGATCTGATTCGCTTCGATCATGCCGCCGCCTTTCTTGGGGCGTCGGTCAGCGAAAAATTCATAAGCCGACTGAGCTTTCGCACTAGGCGACTTTCCCAAAGTACGCGAAACTGCACCCCGGTGCCACCACAGATCCACCGAGCCAACTCTACAATTTCTGCGAGCTCGTCGCCGTACTGAATCATTTTTCCACGACGACTAAGAGTCTCTACTACCCGACGATCGAGATTCGATATTCCTGGAATTTCCCCTTTTTTAGCCAACTCGAAAGAGTAGGCCCGATCGCTGTCTTGAGCCGTGTATCCCGCAGTCGCCATAGCGATGAGTCGTAGGTTAGGACTATCATCACGGTAAACGCTCAATTCTTCGCAATAGATCGACGTCAAAAAATCTTTTAGGAACTCTTCTTTGGGAGCTTCAGTCCATAGCAAAAGTAAAGTCGCCACAGAGGCTACTCTTAAGCTGTGTTCGTGTAAGTCGACCGAGTGTTCAACGACATAGTCAATGGTCTGAGGGTGGGGAACGTGCAACAACTTATTCAAGAAAAAGACCGCTACATCGGCGTCCCCGTTTTTCTTCATGACAAGATCAGAAAGCCACTCAGTGTCTTTGCGAATCAAACTGGTTTTTTCAAACGGCGCTAGAGACCCATCGAATAGCAGTTCCTCTACTCGTTTCACTGACATCGCCAACTTTCCGTAACGCTCGTCGAGTGCCGGAAAAATTGAATATACGTGCCCGAATCGTAAAAAACGATCTAAGGTTTTTTGTTCGAGCGGGTGCAAAGATCTCGCCATTAAAATAAATTTGTTTCGCGACTCCATGCGCGCATACAGCGGCCGGTCCACGAGCGTACCCACCCGCAACTGACTTACGTCGACCGGAATATATTCCAACTCCGTGCCGGAGTTATTATTTTTGTCGCTCTCTTTGGCCATAGTATTAGGCGCGAGTGTATACACCCGCTCCTCTTCTCGTATCGGAAAATTCGCTTTTTTATCAAAGAGATCCGCGCTGTCCGGCGTAGAAACAGGCGGCAAGATGATCAGATTTGCCCGCCTGGTCGCTGGTTCCTGGTCGGAATTGCAGGGCAGGATATTCCTGTCGGCAATTTTCCTTCACGTTGGGACATCGCGGGTGAAAATGGCAGCCATTTGGTGGGGAAATAGGACTAGGAACATCGCCCTCTAAGATTAGGCGTTCCTTTTTGAAGTTTGGATCAGGAATCGGAATAGCACTCAGCAAAGCTCGCGTGTAGGGGTGCTGTGGCCTGGTGTAAATTTCCTTCGCCTCAGCTTGTTCGACAATTTTTCCAAGATACATGACGGCAACTCGATCGCTCATATGTTCAACTACCTTGAGGTCATGTGAAATAAACAAGTAGGTTAACTTGAACTCCTTTTGCAGATCCATCATGAGATTTAATATCTGAGATTGAATCGAAACATCCAGCGCGCTTACCGGTTCATCGCAAACGATAAATTCTGGCTCTACCGCTAAGGCTCGCGCTATACATATTCGCTGGCGTTGACCGCCGGAAAACTCGTGGGGATAACGAAACATAGCTTCGGAGCGCAAACCACAGAGATCCAACAAAGTTTTTACGCGTTTATCTTTTTCCCCTTTATAGAGTCCGTGTATCGATAGAGGTTCTGAAATGATATCTCCCACTGTCATTCGTGGATTAAGCGAAGCGTAGGGGTCTTGAAATATAATCTGCATTTTTCGGCGAAGTCTTCGCATTTCGCGAGTTCCGAGCCGGGTGATATCCGCACCGTCATAAAATATTGTGCCAGCGGTCGGTTCTAGTAACCGTAAAATACATCGACCAAGGGTAGATTTTCCGCAACCGCTTTCGCCCACAAGACCCAAAGTCTCTCCTCGGTGAATCGCGATACTGACGTCGGAAACAGCGTGGACGTTTGCAATTTCACGGGAGAAAATTCCGCCTTTTATTGGAAAACGTTTTACAAGATTTTTAACTTCAATCAACGGCGCTGCCATGGTGCTAAATCCTTTATACAAGCGGCCCTGTGACTATCACCCCGTACCGAACGAAGTTCGGGTTCCGCGGTTTTGCATTCTTCCGTGGCAAACGTACAGCGGGTTTGGAAACGGCAACCTTTCGGAAGCTCAAGCAGACTTGGCACTATGCCAGGAATCGTATCCAATTTTTTTTTCTGCTGTGACGAATCCCGTTCCCCCGAAGTCGCAGAAACGGGTTTAAAGACCGGAACGCTGTTTAAAAGTCCGCGCGTATAGGGATGAAGTGGTTCGCCAAAAATTTCGGCGACACTTCCCTGCTCTACCACCTTACCAGCGTACATGACCAATACCTCGTCGGCGGTTTCGGCTATGATTCCGAGATCGTGGGTAATAAGAATCATGGCCATGCCAAATGTTTCCCTTAACCGCCGCATCAGGTCTAAAATTTGAGCTTGAATCGTTACATCGAGCGCCGTGGTCGGTTCGTCGGCAATCAACAAGTCTGGATTACACGAAAGCGCCATTGCGATCATCACTCGTTGACGCATTCCACCACTAAGCTGATGCGGATAATCGTCCAAACGACTTTCCGGCGAAGAAATGCCCACAAGTTTTAGCATTTCACAAGCGCGAGCTCGAGCATCAGCTCGACTCACGTTCTGGTGCAATCGAACTGCTTCGACTATCTGATCACCAACTGTAAAAACTGGATTAAGCGACGTCATGGGTTCTTGAAAAATCATTGAAATTTCGTTGCCGCGAATTTTTCGCATCTCCGAAAGTGGCAGTTGCAATAAATCTTTGCCTTTATACAAAATTTGCCCTGACGAAATTCGACCTGGCGGCGTAGGAATCAAACGCATGATCGACAACGACGTTACGCTCTTGCCACAACCACTTTCACCTACGATACCAATTGTTTTGCCTTTTTTGACGGCGAAACTTACATCGTCGACCGCACATACTGTACCAGCTTCGGTAACAAATTCAGTTCGAAGATTTTTTACTTCCAGTATGGTTTCCATTTCAACCTTTTCGCAGTTTAGGATCAAAAGCGTCGCGCAGCGCATCGCCCAATATATTGAAGGCCAAAATTACAAAAAACATGGCAAACGTCGCTGCCGTAAGCTGCCACCACACTCCACGCGCAAGTTCCAGTTTCGCATCGTCAATCATCACTCCCCAACTAGGCTGTCCCTGCACACCTAATCCTAGGTACGAAAGTATAACCTCGGATTTAATAGCAATCTGAAACTGCAGTGACATGTTGATGATCACAATGTGCAATACATTGGGCAGTATATGCCGAAAAATTCGAATCCGGTGCCCGGCCCCTATCGCTTCAGCAGCAATCACATATTCCCTGGATTTGTGTTTCATGAACTCGCCGCGGATCAAACGAGCAAGACTCACCCAGCTTGTAATGCCCAGTGCGATGTAAACCGAAAACAGACCCTTGCCCAGAATGTAAGCGATTGCGATTAACAACATTATTCCGGGAATCGACGAAAGTGTGGTGTAAAACCAGACAATCACATCGTCGACTTTGCCACCAAAATAGCCGCCGAATGCACCCAGCGTAACCCCTATCGGTATCGCAATCAACGAAGTCATTAGGCCCACGCTCATAGCAACCCGCGTGCCGTGAATAACCTTATAGAGCACGCTCCGCCCAAAAATATCGGTGCCGAATATAGTTTTAAAATTTTCGAAACTCGGCGATGCATAAGGTCCGCCTACTTCGGCGTCCCAAGTCGAAGCGAGAAGTCCAAACTTAGAACACAGCGCCACGAGTGAGTAGAGTACGATAACTCCCAAAGCCCACAAAGCTAGTCTATCACGACGAATCCTACGCCAAGCATCTTGCCACAACGACTTACTCTGGCTGGGTAACCGGATCATCGCATCCTCACTCTGGGGTCGACTACGCTGTAAAGCAAGTCGGTGGCCAACGCAAAAACCATAAAAAGTAGCGTTTCGATTGTCGTCATTGCTTTAATCACAGGAAAATCAGAGTTATGAATTGCATCAATCGTAATGCTCCCCAACCCGGGAATTCCGAAAAAGTTTTCAAGCAAAAACGAACCCGTAATCAACACCGGAATTTGAATCACAACGTAAGTAAGCACGGGGATCAAAGCATTTTTCAGTACATGATGGAATAGGATTTTCTTTTCGGACTGCCCCTTTGCCCTGGCAGTTCGCACATAGTCCTGATTTACCTCGTCGAGTACAAAGGTACGAAAGACCCTCACATTAATTCCTAGACTCACCACCACCCAAATAATCGCAGGCAAAGCGATGTACTTAAATCGGTAGAGAATATCTGTGTCGTACCCTGAAATCGGAAATAGCCCCAGCCAATACGCAAAAACATATTGACCGAATAAAATGTAAGCAAGCGCGGACACGCTCATTCCCATTACGCAAAGTACAACCACCGCGCGATCGAAAAAGGTTCCGCGATAAAACGAAACAAGTAACGCAATGGCTAAACCAAGCAGTATTTCCACAATGAAGGCAGGAATCGCCAGCGACAGCGAGGCTGGCATACCTCGCCAAATCATATCGGTAATTTGTTGTTTAGTGGTGTAGCTACGACCAAAATCTAGAGTTGCAACCGATTTTAAATAATCAAAAAACTGCTCAACCTTGCTTTTATCGAGCCCCAATTCCCTCCTCAGCTCTAGGATTTGAGTTTCGGTCGCGTGTTTACCAAGCATCTGATAAGCGGGGTCCCCACCGACCAAATTAAACAGGGTAAAGATAATAAGGCAAACCCCGAACAATGTAGGAATAGCGTACAGTAAACGACGAATGACGAAAGCCATCATCGTTCAAGCACTCTCTTTCTCGCTTCGGCATCGACGCGCAGGTACTTGTCGGAGTTGTATTCGAATGCATGGACTTTCAAATTGTGAAGCCAAGAATGAGTCAGACGATTCTCATTTCGGTGCACGGCTACAATCCAAGGCACATCTTCCTCGTAAATGCTTCGCATCCGCTTGATCAACGCCAGGCGTTCTTTATCATCACGAGTTCGAATGAATTTTTCGAACAACACATCATAGGCTGGATTTTTGTAGCTCGTTTTATTAGAGCCCGGAGCTTCGCGAGGACCGTACAATAGTTGAAGTCCGTTTTCTGGGTCGGGGTAATCGTAAACCCAAACTATTCCGCCCCAGACTTGAGCTTGTTTTTTGGCAATTCGTGAATTCAATTCAGGCCAAGAAACCTGATTGAGTTTGATCCGAATCCCGATTTTAGCCATGGATCGAACAAAATATTCCGCCACTTGGCGAGCCGTAGGATCCGACCGAAGGTCATAAGTGAGTTCGGGCAGTCCTTTACCTTCTGGGAATCCGTTTTTTGCTAGTAGCTCTTGCGCTTTCGCGACATTAAATTCGCGATATTTATTTTTATATTCGGAATCGTAGCCGAACACCCCCGGAGGAATCATGCTCTCGGCTTTTTTTCCCAAGCCGAGATAAAACATTCCAATCGTGGGGGCTTCGTCGTACGCAAGCGACATAGCTTGTCGTAAAAATTTGCGTTTTGGCCCACCAACAACAGGGTCTGTTTGATTGAATGCGATGTAACTAAATTCAACCCCTGGGGAACTCAACAACTTCATGCCCCGTTCACTTACTTCACGGGTGGGCTTAAAGTCGTCGGTCAGAATATTTTTGGCGTTGTCCTTTGGAATTTTCACCAAATAGTCGTGATTATTTTGCTGAAAATTCAGCCATGCGGGCTGGTCTTCAGAAATAACGTCATCGATAATTCTATCTACAAACGGAATTGGCTTTCCTGCGTCAGCCAATAAACCGGCCTCGCGATCACCGGCCTCGCCTTCGCTCGGATAAGTTTCTAGTCGATACTTCGGATGGCGCGTCCATATGATTTGATTTTGTTCGAAACGTTCCAATACGAAAGGCCCCGTGCCCACCGAACGGGTCGTGAGATCTTGGCCGTATTTTTCGGCAGCTTCTCGAGCCAATACCGTAGTGGCGGGCATCGTGAGCATATGAATAAATAATGGATCTTCCCTTGTCAGGCGCACCTCGAGCGTAAAATCGTCAATCGCCTTTAATCCCTCGACCGGAAGATCATAGTGAGAGGTGCCCGAATTAGCATCGCCTTGTTTTAGTTTTTCACGCCATTCATTTAAGCCTACGATCCGACCATCGAGCGCCCACCACACCTCTGATGCAGTTTTCGGATCCGCTAAGCGCATCCACGAAAAAATGAAATCTTTCGCAACTACCCGTCGCCCCTTGCCTTCTGGAAAACATGCGTCGTCCTGAAAATACACATCCTGCTTCAATCGAATCGTATAGGTTTTTCCATCTGCTGAAATCGCGGGCATCGCCGCGGCAATGTTGGGCACTACTTCATATGGACGCTTCAAATAGTGGTACTGATACAAGCCCTCATAAGTACGTCGAACCGCGGTTCCAGAGAAAAAATCATTCGCGTGCGCGGGGTCCAAAGTTTTAATTTTCTCGCGCTGTGCGACCCTCAAGGTATTGCCAATATCGCGGCGCGGAGTGCACGCTGCACCAACGATCAACGCCAGTAACGAAAAAACCAAAATATAACGCATCGATAAACGGCAAATCAAAGCTTGAATCCTCTAGCAAAAAGGTGCCCGCATCAATTCGGGTTGTCAAACAATGCGCCGCGAGTTTTTACTGACGTACTTTTCGGAATTTTTTGAGCGCACGCTCTAGCGCAGCCGACGAAAAAACCGTCGCGTCAATTGGTTCGTTCCAAATTTGTTCGCGCCAATCGAGTTGAATTTGAATATTTTTACCGCTCAACCCCACTTTTGCGGGCAAATAGAAATCTTTGGTATCTTGATAGGCCGAATATTCAACCGAATAACCGAGCCCCGGAGAAGAAACGGACTTCGCGAAAAGTCGTGGCCCCGGGTCAACCCACTGCATCTCGATCAGAACATTTCCAGAACTCGCGGCCGATCCACCGGTACTGACCTGAAATCCAAGGTCGCCATGCGCACTTACACGGCCGTCAGAAGGCAACTGGGGTAGGCCCAACAATAGCCCGGGAAACTCTCGAACTGGAAGTCCGTACCAGGTTTTTGTCACTTCAAAATAGGACCTTCGATCAAAGTCGACCCACAAAAAGCGGCCCGTTTCGTTGAGCAACATCATGGCATGAGTGGTCCCTACCAAGTCGACAGCTTCCAAACGCAACAGACTATGCCCAGCTCTGGTGCGGTCAATGGCGACATTGGCCGGAAACGCGACTGCGCCCTCAGGGGTTTTTACGCTTATCCATGCCTTGCCACGTACCGTCTTTACCGCCGCCGAAGTAGCGGCGATCGACTCCACCGCCTTGCGGGGACTAAATTCCGCGGAACGGTGAGCGCAAGCTGTTACCAATAGCGAACAGAATCCCAACAGTAGTACTTTTATCATGTATTCAAAACCAAATGTGGCGGTTTACGGATTGAAGAGGTTCACTCTTGCGCGGGCAACCTAGAACTAGACTCAATGCTCCGCACTTTCTGCAAGACCTTTTCTTGATCCGTTGGGTCGGTGTAGAGCTTTACAGCGTCGCGATATTTTTGCAACGCTTTCCGTTTGAGATTGTGTTTGAAATAGGCGTCGCCCAGATGCTCTACGATTATTCCTTCATCAGGGCGCAATTTATGGGCTCTTTCAAATTCCTTAATCGCCTGGGGTAACTTTCCCCTTACCATTAGAATGTAAGCGTAACTATCTACAATGTATCCGTCGTTAGGTTTAAGTTTTAACGCGGTGAAAACCAATCGTTCCGCCTCGTCGAGTTTTTGACCGCGAGTCGCGTAGGTGTATCCCACGTAGTTGAGGGCGTGCACATTATTAGGATTGATCGCTAAAATTTTCTGCATGAGTTCGATGGCGTCGTTTTGGCGCCCTTGCTTGTCGTAGAGTGAGCCGAGGTAATACAACACGCGCTCGTCATCGCCGAACTCCGATCTTGTGTTTTCAAGCGCCTTGACTGCAGCGTCGATCTGTTTGCCGTCTTCCAGTAAGGATGCTTTGAAGAGATGGTATTGTAGGATTTTCGGTGCGCGCGCAATGCGCCGGTCCATCCATCGCAAAGCCCCTTCATGGTCGCCCTTGCCCTTTAGCAATTGGGCTACATGTAGCGAAGAATCCACGACCAAACTGCTTTCAGACTCTGAAGCTTCGGCCAGGTACTTGAACTCTCTCAATGCGTCATCTTCGCGCTTGTGCTCTTCGTACACCGAGGCCAGATAATATCGAACCTTTTCGGCTTCAGGATTTTTTTCGAGAATTGACTTAAACACTTCGATTGCTTGATCGTATTTCTTGCGTTCGACGTAGATTAATCCGATTTTCACTCTTACATTTAAATTTTCGTCGTCAGCCTGATCGAGAAGTAATAAAAATTTTAGCGCTTGGTCGTAATCTTCCCGGTCTATGTGCAACTGCGCCAGGCGAGCGACAGCTTGTAGATCCCCCGCCTGCTCGTACAGGTCCAGATACACAGCGATAGCTTCTTTCTCGCGTTTTTTTTCTTCTAACAAAACGCCGAGAGTTAATGCGGCCTGCGAAAAATTTGGGCGAATCTCAAGAGCTTTGCGATAGTACTGAATTGCCTGCGTATCTTTTTCTTCATGCTGATAGGCGCGGCCCAAGTAGTAGTACCCGTAAAAGGACTCCGGATCCTTATCGACCAATTTTCGCAACACAGTGATGGCTTCTTTGGCCCGACCTTCTTCGAGTAAGAGCGAACCCTTGAAAACGTATGCTTCAGTGTTGTTCTTGTCGTGCTTTAGAACTAGGTCGTACTGTTCGAGCGCTTCTTTTATGAGTTTGGTCGACGAATATAATCCAGCGAGCAATAACCGCGCGTCTACATGGGTGCGATCAAGCTCGAGTGCGGCCTTGCACTCTTCGATCGCGAACGTCAATAAACCCCGTTTTACATACTCCCCCGCGAGTCGAGTGTGAACCACTGCCGATTTCGGGTCATAAACCAAGGCTAACTTAAATTCTTCAATCGCTTTTTCACTGTTCCCCTCAAGCGAATAAGCTTGGCCCAACGCAAAATGAGTGGCCGCTTGATTGCCGCTCAGCGATGGGTCGATGTGGGCAGAAGGAAAAGATGTTGTTTTTGCACCAGACTCGTTCTCGAGTTTTTCGGGACTGGGGGAATCAATACCGGAACTTGTTGCCGGGTCAATTTCGGTGATGTTCGGCGAACGCGAAACGGTGGAGCAAGCGGCTAAAAGCGCCGCAATTACAACGCTCCACAGCGTCGCGACTACTGCAAAAAACTTCTTATTTTTCGAGCCGCTCACCATGACATTCCTATCTGTTTCAGACCCTTCGCCGCCCTGCGCCCTATTCAGTTGACAACGTTTGGCGTCAATGAATATAAGTTTTCACTAGGGGGTTGATGCATCTAGCCTTCCCCATTTGCTAGATGTTTCGACAGGTTTTTATCTCCACTTTAGTAACGGTCGCCGTTTTACGTTCGCCGTTGGGGCGAACTCTGGTCGACGATTTATTTTGAATCGCGAACCCGGCAAAAACGTCCGTCCGGCACGTGATTTTGTGGCTAGTGTGGTGCCCTGGGGGTAGTTCGTAGTTAATTAAGAGCGAAAAATGGGAACTCAGTTTGTTTGAGGGGGAGTATCAATCATGAAAGAAGTTAAAGTCATTAAACGTTACCAAAATCGTAAGTTGTACGACACGAATCAGAGCTGTTATGTGACGCTCGACGAAATCGCACAAATGATCAAAAACGGCGACGATCTGCGCGTCATCGATAACAAAAGTAAACTAGATATCACTGCGGTGACTCTGACCCAGCTTTTGTATGAATCGGAAAGAAAAGCAAAAAATGCAGTTCCGGTTGAAATGCTCAAAGAAATCATTCGCGGTGGCGATGGTTCTTTTAGTGGGTACATTAGGAGCAATCTGTCGACTCAGTTGAGAAAATTCGACAGTGATACGGCAGAAAGCACGACGCTCAGCCAATAATATAAAAAAGATTCAGAACCAAAGTCAGACAACGTGAAACTCTTCATAGAAAAAAATTTGCGGTCGCTTTACGTAGTACTGGCTTTGGTTTTTGTATCTTTTGTTTCTCAAAGCGCGCTTGCCCAGCAGGGCGGCGGCTCGGGGCCAGCCATTGGCTCTCACACTGCTGGCTTTGGTTTAGGCCAAGTCATGTTGCTTGGCGACTTCGGACAGCGTCTTGATGACTCGATTGGTTTTCAGTTCTTGTACGAATATCAGGCAAGCGAGCTATTTGGACTCTACGTCACCATCGAAAAGAGCAGCCATAGCAACGCGAATGAAACAGAAAAACTTTCACTTTTTGGTGTGATTCCCCATTTGCGGGCCAACATGGCTTACGTTGATCAACTCACACTTTTTGGCTTTACCGGTTTTGGTCTTATGAAGGCGAGCCAAACTCAGAACAACGTCGAAGGCTCCGTTTTGACTGTGGTATTCGACGTAGGGGGCGGATTCGATTTGGCTCTTTCCGAACGCTTCGTCTTCGGAACGACGTTTGCCTTTCACAACGTATTTGGAAAAACCGACAGCGTTACGATTACCACCAATGATCCAGATGGATTTAGCATCGGTGGCACCTACCTTTCGCTGATGCTCAACGTAAAATATCGATTTTAAATAGAAGATCGTCCGAGTACAGTCGCGCCATGAATGTACCGGCACATTCTCGATTTGCCACAGATCTCGAGGCCATGGCTCTGGCGGTGGAACAAGCCTACCAGGGGTTTGGGCGCACCGCTCCGAACCCGCCTGTAGGCGCGTGCTTAATTGCTAACGACGGCCGTGTGCTTGGGCTGGGCAGCCACCGTGGCGCTGGGCAAGCCCATGCCGAACGAACGGCCATTGATCAAGCGCAGCAACTCTTCGGTACCAACGCCGCCCGCGGTGCCACACTCTATGTAACGCTCGAACCCTGTAACCACACCGGCCGCACCCCCCCCTGCACCGAGGCCATTGCCCAAGCTGGAATTGCGCGCGTGGTTTTCGCAAATAAGGACCCCAACCCCACTGTTCCGGGCAAAGGCGCCGAGGCCCTGGCCGCCCGTGGCATTCAAATGATCCACCAGCCAAACGACGCTGCAGAACGTTTACTTCGCCCCTTTCGCCAGTGGATTACTCGGCGAACTCCGTGGGTGGTGCATAAAATTGCCTTTCGCCGCACTCACGAAAACAAACTCTCTATGATTCCAGAATCGCAAAACACATTTGCTCGCGCTGAAAGCTTGCGACTCGCTCACGAACTGCGACGTCAATCCGAAGCAATACTCACCAGCGTACCCACTATTCTGGCCGATTTGCCAAAGTTTACAGTGCGTCACACTTGGGACCACGACGATCTCTCGTTTAAGCGTAAGATTATGATTGTCTCTTCGCGAGCTACCGGGCTCACAGTCGAAACGCTGCACACCGTGCTCCCTGTCACATGGCTCTCGGAAACACGTGCTGCAGGGTTTGAGGTGCTCTTATCACCCAATTTAGAGCACGCTCTTTCTACTCTTGGACAGTTAAACGTGCACCAGGTGTTGGTAGAGGCCGGGCCACGCCTCAGCGAGCACCTAGCCTCAACCCGTACCGCGCATGAAAACGTCGTCATATCGGTAGGCGAGGAACGTGATTTTGTGCTAAGAACGTTGGCGAACAAATCCTAGGAGTTTTTGGGTGTTTACAGGAATCATCACGGCCACCGGCCGAGTCACCAAAACTGAGACCGCACGCGCAGACGGTAGCCACACGTTGGAACGCACACTCACGCTGGCAACTCCATACGCCGACGCGGTTCTGGGCGAAAGCATCGCGGTGAACGGCGTATGTCTTACAGTGGTGCAAAAAGTTGACTCCTCCCGAGGTACTGAGCTTTGTTTTTTTGTTAGCTCCGAAACTTGCGATCGCTCGAACTTGGGGTCCTTGTCGGAAGGCGATGAAGTCAATCTTGAACGCGCGTTACGCGCAACTGATCGCCTGTCAGGCCACATTGTTCAGGGCCACGTCGATGGACTTGCTCGAGTCACACGAATTGAACGCCAGAATGAGTCGGTATTACTCGGCGTTTCAATACCCGCTGTTTTACAAAAGTATCTGGTCGAGAAAGGTTCGATTACGCTCGATGGCATTAGCCTTACGATCAACGCCCTTGCCGAGGGTGAGGCGGTTTTAACTATTATTCCGCATACTTGGAATCACACCACCCTAAAAACAAAGAAGGTTGGTCGGGATTTAAATCTAGAGGTGGATGTGATAGCAAAGCACGTGGAGAAACTCACAAATGCATACCATCGCTGAAGCGATCGAAGCCGTTCGTACGGGTCAGTTTATTATTCTTGTCGATGACGAAGACCGTGAAAACGAAGGCGATCTGGTAATCGCAGCCGAACATATTACTCCCGACGCCATAAACTTCATGGCCAAACACGCACGCGGACTTATTTGTTTGGCGTTGGCTCCAGAAATCGTCGACCAACTCGAACTCCCGCTCATGACCCGTCGGAACCATTCACCCTACGGAACCGCGTTCACTGTATCTATCGAGGCTCGCGCTGGCGTGAGCACAGGAATTTCTGCGGCGGATCGTGCGCACACTATAAAAGTGGCGGCGCATGCCGATGCGCGCCCAGACGATTTAATTGCTCCGGGTCATGTTTTTCCATTACGCGCTCAAAAAGGCGGCGTGCTCGTTCGTGCCGGCCAAACCGAGGGTAGCGTGGATCTAGCACGACTGGCTGGCCTGCGAACGGCCGCTGTGATCTGCGAAATCATGAACGACGACGGCACCATGGCCCGCATGCCGGAACTAAAAGTTTTCGCTCAAACTCATAACATCAAGCTCGTAAGTGTACGCGACCTGATCGCCTATCGCATGCAGCGTGAGTCGCTGGTCGAAAAAATCAGCGATGCAAAACTGCCTACGATGGATGCGGGCGAATTTAGAATTTTTGGTTTCAAAAGTGTCATCGATGGTGCTGAACACGTAGCTCTCGTTAAAGGATCTCTCGAAAATCTGAGCGTAACTGAGGGCAAAGCACCGCTAGTGCGGGTCCACTCGGAATGCGTTACTGGTGATGCATTCGGTTCTGCCCGCTGCGACTGTGGCCCGCAACTACAAGCTGCTTTAAAAATGATTGACCGTGAAGGTAGTGGTGCATTGATTTACATGCGCTCACAAGAGGGGCGCGGCATCGGATTATTAAACAAGATCAAAGCCTATGCGTTGCAAGACACTGGTATGGACACCGTGGAGGCCAACACCCACCTGGGATTTAAGGCAGACCTTCGCCACTACGGCATCGGCGCCCAAATATTAAAACAACTCGGAATTCGCCGTTTGCGCTTACTGACGAACAACCCTAAAAAAGTTGTGGGACTTGATGGATATGACTTGGAAATCACTGAACGCGTGGCCATCGAGGTTGAAGCCAACCCGGCCAACCAAGCGTATCTCGCTGCTAAACGCGATAAACTTGGTCACCTGCTCGAACAACCCTTGAACGGACTACACTAAAATGCGCATCGCACTCGTAGTTGCAAGTTTTAACCCCGAAATCACAGGCGGTCTCGAAACCGGCGCTCGAAAATATTTAAACGAACAAGGTATTTCGGACGCCCAGATTGAACGCTACGATTCCCCAGGAGCTTTCGAAATTCCATTGATCGCCAAAAAATTAGCAAGCACTGGGCGTTTTGCTGGAGTGGTATGCTTGGGCGCCGTGATTAAGGGCGATACTATGCACTTTGAATTCATTAGCCTCGGCGCGACCATTGGAATTTTAAATGCGTCGCTCCAAACTGACACGCCAATATCGTTTGGCGTACTTACTACAATCACGGAAGAACAGGCCAATGTTCGCTCCAGGGATGACGCGCACAACAAAGGCCGCGAAGCAGCTGCGGCATGCATTGCCTCAGTTCGAGTGTTACAAAGCATCCAATAACATGTTTTTTTGGAGGGCTGCGCGTGCGCTACGCTTTCTTGATTTTGGCTGTTTTTCTAGTTCACCACACGGGTCAGGCCTCGCAGCTAGAAACTTTACTCGCCGAAGTATGTAAAACTCATTCTAAAGACCCTCGTAAATTTCAAATACTTTCAACGCCGGTGCGACATCTCCCCGTGCGAGAGCAATGTTTTCGGCCAAATGTAAAAGCGCGCGATTACGTAAAGTTTGAAGCGGCCTGCGGTGAATTTTCACTCTGGGCGCTCATGAAAATGCGTGACCTCGGAAATTCCTGCGGCAAAAAACAAAGGCCTTTATCGTGCAGCTCAAAAACGATTCGTGACCTCGCAGAGTCTTCCTGCAGCAAACTTAATCCCGGTGTTCGTGTAGGTATTACCAATGGCCTCGCAGGGTGCCTGAGTCCGCGAGGTCTTGAAGAAACGAAGTGGGAATCCCAAATCGACGAGCTAGGGCAAAACGCCCAAGCAACGTATATTAATCTACGAAGCAAAGAATCGACCTGGCGTTTGGGAATCGAGATCCCCCATGCCGGCGGCCGGCTGCGGGCCGCTGAGTCCATGGGATTCGTGGGAACTACTCGAATTGTTTCGAAAGACTGCAAGAGTGGTCTGCTAGAAAATGAATCTCCCTAAAAAGACCAGAACCACTGTACGTTATTCGCACAGTGGTTCCGTTTTTTTAGATATTTTAATCCGATATTTATATTAGTTAACAGGCTTTCCGTCAGCGTCGTACACCACGTCGGCGTATCCTGTAGGCCTACGCTCACCGGCGCCCCACGAGATTCCTGCGTTCAGCATGATTCGGGCGTCGGATTTGTTTGACGCTGGATCGAAAGCTTCTTCAATCGAAAACTCAGGACGAACTTCATATTCTACTACGTTCGAGCCGTGCCGAGTGCGGTCGAAAACATCGCGATGGCGATAGCGTAAGCCAAGCGCTTGGCGACCACGAATGGCTACTCCAATGCCGTCGGTCGTCAATGCGGGACCAGCTCCCAATTCTAATGCGAGAGTTCCGCAAAGGCTGTGCGCCGGATTCGTATGATCGACCATTTTCTTGCTCTTGATACAAGCCGTATAGTCAGGAAGTTTCGCTCCAAGTTCCGCTAACACTGCAACCATGGCTTCACCGTCACGAACTCCAAACAAGCCTTTGGCGCCGATAGCGTAATCTAGCTGTTCAGTGCCTTCGTAATCTTCTTCATCAGCCGCATAAGGAAATTGTTTGAACGCCGGCGAATAAACATCTTTGCGCTTTCCAAAGTGAGCGCTGCCCTCCACGCCCAATTTGCGTGAAAGTTCCAAACGATCGGTGCCTTGATCATAGAGTATCTCGCTTTGATCGACTATCGTGTCGATTTGGTGAGAGCCTAATCCCAGTGCCAGATCAAACACTCTTTTCGTAACAAGAGGGTTTTGGTGATAGCCTTTGAGCTTAAGGTTCAAATTGGTAAGACCTTCTTCGGGGCTAAAACCCACCGATGCCGAAACGTCTGTTCCTTCGTTCGAAAGAATGTAGGCGTTGTCTAAATTTAAATCTGTGCGAAAACCAAGACCTACCTGAGTTTCTGTGCCTACTGAAACTCGGTGCTGCGGCATTAAAAATAGGTTTCCGCCTATTACGTGTTTTTTCCATTTTTCGTTAAACGGTTCTTTCGCATCGTCGGCCATGGCTGGCGTCGCGAGCGCAATTAAAAGAACGGACGTTTGGGCTAAACGTTTAAACAACATATTCTACTCCTCAGTAAAAATCTCTCGAGAGAGAAGAATGCGAAGGTCGTGCCATCACCATTACCCCGAAAATGCGGCTCAACACCTCGGAAGTGCCCGCTAAAGTGTGTCTAAACTTTTGACACCTGCTTAGCGTTCGAGGGGGCCAAACACCCGCTAAAGTCCGACTATTTTGCTTTACATTCGGTTGGCGAAGGTTAAAATGCTGCCTCGTAAAAGTAGTGAGGTGTACTGTGAACCGGTTTTTAAGCATTTTGTCGGCAGTAGTAGTTTTTTCGGGTTTCACCGCCCGGGGTTATTCCAATGATACTCCGATGCCCCCCGAAACCATCTCGCTCTTTGCCCGACTGGTCGAAGCGGGGTCCTTTGCCAAATTCGAAGAACTGCTAAACGACGACAATAAAATAGGCCCCCTTTTAGAGGCTTTGCACGACCTCGCGGACCTTACGCCGAACGAACTGAAAGTTTTGGATCAGGAATTCGGGCTCGATAAACTAGCGGCTATACCGTTCCCGTACCTTGAGTCGAAAGACCCCGAGGTGCGAATCACCCTAGTCGCCGCTGCAGTCATGAGTTGCAACGCGGATCTCTTGAAATTCCTAAAAAAATCGAAGGTGCGGTTCAGTGATCGGAAACATCGCCCGGTGATGGTGGATCAAGACGATAGCATGCGTCACGAATGTGGGGGCGGAGAAGACGTTTATCGTTTTCTAAGACCCACGATTTACCTAAAAATCCAACTGAGTGATTTAAAAGCGGAACTCAAGGAAACTCCCTTGGGCAGCGCTTCCCGGGGCGACATTGAACGCGACATTGAGCGCTGCACCGCCACTCTCAAGCTGTACTAGACCAACGAATATTTAGTTGTCGAACCCAGCCAAGTCCCCTATCTTTTTTCAATGTCTAAACCTCGACTCGTATCGTCGCAGACGACCCAAACAAAGTTCCGCTTAGCACCAGAGCTGCTCGTGAAAATCCACGATCTCATGGTCAAGGCCCGCACGCTCGAAGAGCGCCTCATCAAAATGTACAAACAAAACGATGGGTATTTTTGGATCGGTGGCCCGGGCGAAGAATCGTTCAACGTGCCCCTTGGCCTTTTGATCAAAAAAGGCCAAGGCCCAAAGTATGACTACTTTCATGGTCATTACCGCTCGAGCGCGGTGCTACTGGCTATGGGCGCCGACCCGTTCGACACCATTCGCCAAATGAAAAATACGGCAAACGACCCCTATAGCGGGGGCCGCAATTTCGTAAATCACCAAAGCATTCAAAAATGGAACGTGTGCCCTATTTCGTCGCCGATTGAAGTGCAATACTCTATGGCGCCTGGCACCGCGATCGCTAACAAACGTGCAGGCGGCGACGGTATATCGATTGTTGTCGGCGGCGACGCCGGCACCGCAGAAGGCGACTTTGCCACCTGTTTGGTTTGGAGCTCGCGCCCAGTCAATGAACTGCCGCTTCTAATTTGTGTGACCAACAACAAATGGGGCATTTCTACTTCAGCCGATACGCAACATGGCGACCGTTGCATTGCCGATCGAGGTAAGGCCTTTGGCATGCGCACCATGACGTTCAATGGCCTGGACCCCGAAGAATCTTATCTAAAACTCAAAGAGGCCATGGACTACGTACGCACCGAAAGAAAGCCTCTTCTACTCGAAGCCCAGGTTTCACGCCTCTACGGCCACTCTTCGGCTTCTGGTGCGAACTTCATCGTCAACGAAGAAGACCCACTTAAGACCTTCGAAGCTCGCTTAGAGTCAGGCGGGATTCTTTCTAAAAACGAAATTCAAAAAATTTGGGACGGCTATAACGAACAAATGTTGAACTTCGCGCGCCAAGCTCGCGAAGAACCTCAGCCCGACCCAGAATCAATTTGGGATCACATTTATTGCGGCCAAAAAGGGCGCGTAGATCGTTACTGGTAAAAGGAACACACGATGGCAAACATGGCACAAGCCATTCGCATGGCGCTCCATTACGGCGAAGAACACTTGGGTGTAACTGATATCTTTGGTGAAGACGTCGGCCCACCACTGGGTGGAGTGTTCACCTGCACTCAGGGGCTTAAAACTGCCTGGAACTCGCCGCTCGATGAACGCGGCATTATCGGAACCGGAATTGGCCTCGCACTAGCTGGCCAAAAACCAGTGGCTGAAGTTCAGTTCTGCGATTACATTTTCAACACTATCGATCTTCTGAAAATCGCGGGTAACACCACTTGGGCAAGCAACGGTGACTGGTGCGTACCACTTGTGGTCATGACGCCCGTGGGATCTGGCATACGCGGATCGATTTACCACTCCCACTCGTTCGACGCGATGATGACCCACATTCCGGGTTGGAAGATCGTCATGCCGTCGAATCCGCTCGATGCTTACGGCCTTTTACTAGCTGCGATCAAAGACCCTAACCCCGTAATGTACATGAAGCCAAAAGCGCTTTTGCGGGTGCGGGGCGAAGAACTAATCCCTGGTGAACCGACCGACGAGAAAAAGTTACGCGAAATGATTGATGCACCTATCGGCGATCGTAGTCAGTGGAAAGCGCGTTGGCCGAAACTCGAAGAATACACAGTTGAAATCGGCAAAGGCAAAATCTGTCGCGAGGGTTCACAACTCACAGTCGTCGGTTACGGCCGCATGTTGCCGCTCTGTACCCAAGCCGCGGCCGAGCTCGCAAGTGACGGCATTGATGCCGAAGTAATCGACCTGCGTTCGCTCTGGCCCTACGATTGGGAAATGATTTCAACCAGCATTCGCAAAACACGCAAAGTGCTTTTCGTGAACGAAGACACCGAGGTCACGAATTTTGGTGAGCACTTGTATCGGCGCGCGACCGAAGAATTTTTCTATGAATTAGATGCTGCGCCTAAATTGCTTGCGGGTGCCCACGTACCCGGCATTGGCTTGGCGGATTCGCTGGAAATGGCTTCGGTTCCGCAATTGGCCAATATTAAAGAAGCCATACGCGCGCTCGCATCAGAACAACCCTAAGCGCTTCGAACCAATAATATCTTACGTTTCTCGCCGCGATCGATGGTGACGCTCTTTTCTTGAGTCGTGCCACGGGGGGAGACGATTCGCAGTTTGTATAGTTCGTTCTCTGAAATTCGCACTCGTAGGATTTGAAAGGTTTTGGGCAAGGTCAACCAACTACGCAGATCGGCCTGATTGGCCGCGTGCATTCCTAGCCGCGCGAGCACTCCTAACCACTCGTTGTTGGTACGCCGCTCGATTTGGCTTGCGATCACTTCCTTAGCAATAAAGCCACCAACACGTTTTGCTATTAAACCGGCATACTTTTCTTCTAAATTTTGAATAGCGGTTTTTTCGACATCGAACAACAAATGCGAACGGTACGATCGCCCGTCTTCCAGAAAAACATCGGCGTAGTTCGAACTGTCGTATCTTGGCACAAACTGTGGAATCGACGGAAAGGCTCGATGGGGCTGTTTTTCTGGACCACGTCCTAGTTCAAAAATCATCACTAATTCCGGGCGACTGGCTTCTTCCAAAATGCGTTTTTGTTCTTCGACGGAAAGATTGAACGCCTCGGCCCAGCGACGCTGGTGATCGGGCATACGATTTTTTGCCGCCAATCGGTATAGATCTTCTCGCAAATAACTAAGTTCTGGCATCAGTTTGTATACTTGCTGATAATCCACATAGGCGTCACTCCACTCACCCGCATCTTCGTACAAAAGCGCTGCCACATACATTGCCATCGGATTAAGTTTATATTTCCTCTTACCCTGAGAAATCATCATGTGCAGTTTGTGGTTCACCCGTCGGCACTCGACTAATGCGTCTTCTTTTTTTCCCAACATCAAGTAATTCAACGCAAGATATTGCGAAATTAACACCCGCTCGAAGTCTTCACCCTTGTAGGGAATAATTTTATCGTTAGTGATCAGAGTGGCGGTTTCAGCCGAAAGACTGGTGTAATCTTTAATTTCAGAAAGTTTATCGGCCAAATGAAACTCTTGATTGCTCTCTTCATAACTGCCCGCGTGATGCAGAGCAGTGGCGCGATCGAGTACGTATAAAAGCTGATCGACTCCTTCTTCGCGAGCACCTTTTTCTAATGATCGGGCTGCGTCGGAGTATTCTCCTGCATAAAACTCTTCGCGGGCCTCACGAGTGGACTTAGAGTAATCTCCGCAGCCTGGCAGTATTCCAATTGCCAGTGCCCCCAAAATTCCAATAGTCCGGCGTAGCGTCGTCTTGCGACTCATGCCGCCTTAGAGTCCCGTGGATCTTTTTTTGTATTTCTTGCGAACCTGTTTTTCTTCGGTGCAATCAATGGTTGAAGTCTCAAGACTCGTAAGATTAGCCGTGAGTTTGTAGTAAATTAATTTGTCTTCGCCCACTTCTTGTATGTTGGTGGCGAGTGAACCACTCAAAATATAATCTGCACCAGTTTGCTGACCGCGTTTCTTGGCAGTTGGTCCCGAAACCGCACCACTTTCATGGTAGGTGACTTCTTCGTCGATCGTGCCGCGTTCTTCCTTGTTAACGAAACGTACTTTACCGGACTTAATGAGGGCCGAACGAATCATGTCGGTCATCGAAACCATGTCAATGTGCTCTTGAGTTCGATTTTGAACCCTTTCAACTATCACTACCGGGGGCTTGGCCGCCTTCGCGACATAGGGACACGCTACCATGGCGCGAATAACAGTATCGGCCATTTGCTGCATGTCGGCTTCATTGAATTTGTCATCCAAAAGCTCAACCCGGGTGGGGTCGTCGTATTCACCCTTCGTAAACGCCTTGGGGCCACCGCACCCTACGAACGACCAAGTTAAAACCAGCGAAAGCGCTGCAACGCATACTGACAATTTCTTATTCATGCCCCTATTTCATAATGGCTCACCCTAGAATTCAAGGGGAATTCAAGATAGTCTTTTGCCGTGTTCCCTTCAAATTGGAAAACCAGAAAAATCATATTTGTCCTTGGAAAAGGCGGGGTTGGAAAGTCGACCGTTTCGCTGCAAATTGCGCATTTTCTCGCCCAAGGCACCAAAACCATATTGCTTTGTCGCATCGGATCGGTTCACGACGCTCAACAAGTCCCTCGCAAGATTGCTCCAGGAATTACTGAACTTAGCCTAAATTCCAAAGATTGTTTTCACGAATACGTAAAGCTGAAGCTTCCGATTAAGACGCTCTCGGGCATTTTACTCGGAAGTAAGATCACCGATTATTTGCAAAACGCAGCCCCCGGAATACCCGAACTCGTCATGACTGGAAAAGTTTGGTTCGAACGAGAAAATTTTGATCATGTGGTCGTCGATATGCCTTCAAGTGGCTACGCACTCACCATGTTGCAGACTCCTAAAAATTTTGGCGATCTTTTTCCGGGTGGTCCGATATATCAAGACTGCCACGCCATGCTTGAAACCTTTTCGAATAAAAACGAAACCGCGCTGGTCGTCGTAACTTTGCCAGAGGAAATGCCAGTGCAAGAGTCGTGTGAATTTGCAGACAAAGTTACAAACATGCTGGCACCGAACCGACCATACTTAGTCATTAACCGAGTAATCCCTTCGTCAGCAAAACTCGATTCACTTTACGAAAAATTAGGCCGCAACCAAGATGCCCGTCATCCGTTCGTCGCAAATCTTTGTCATGTGCGAGCTGTTTCTCACGGACACGCGCGCTCAATCGCGGGCATATTCGCCGATGAAAAGCTAACTCCTCGATTCGCAGAGGCGCCGGTCATCGTCTATGACCAGGATTTCTTACCAGACTCCCCCGATACGCCGACCGAAGAAAGGAGCCAAACGTGGGGACAAGCGTAAGAAACGAGACAATCGATGATCTAATCCGATCTAAACGAGTCCTTATACTTTGTGGATCAGGCGGGGTCGGTAAGACCACCTCAAGTGGGGCGCTTGCTCTGCGTGCCGCAGAATTAGGAAGAAGAACTGTAGTTGTCACCATTGACCCAGCTAAAAGACTGGCAACTTCTCTGGGCATCTCGTCACTTTCATCAACGCCGTCGAACCTTACTCACTTAATTAAAGGAAAAACTCCATCCGCCGGCGAATTGTGGGCCGTTATGCCCGACACTAACGAAGTATTTGAAAGTTTTATTAAGTCCATGGCCAAAACCCAGGCCAAAGCGGCCGAAAGAGTACTGCGTACATCGATTTATAAAATCTTTGTTCAAGATTTTTCGGGTGCCAATGAATACATGGCTATGGAAAAACTTTCCCAACTTTATTTAGACCCGCGATTCGATTTAATTGTGCTCGACACTCCGCCAGCACCCAACGCCGTTGCATTTTTGAAAGCCCCAGGTCAGTTGGCTCGTTTTTTCGACGACAGTTTAATGAAGTGGTTTATCGCACCAGGTAGCAAACTTTTAGCGGCGGGGATAAAAAGAATTCTCGAAATACTTGAACGCCTTACTGGTAAAGGTTTTATTAGCGAACTTGTAGAGTTCACCGCAGCCCTTTTTGAACTCAAAGTGCAATTCATCGCAAATCTCACTGAAATCGAAGCTGTGCTTAGATCTTCTTCCACTAGTTTTATAATGGTCACCACCCCCGAGCGGTACAATTCGGCCGACACTACCGACTTCGTAGAACATCTGGTTCGAGAGCATTACCCGTTTTGGGGTTTTTTAGTAAACCGCAGCTTGACCGCGCGACTTGGAATTGCCAACAAAGCATCGCTCGCAACTATCGGTCCTGTAGCCGCCTGTTCGGAACAGGAACAGAATTTTTTAAACGCGCTTTTTGACCGTCAGCGTAGTCGAATCGAAAAAGAGTTTACAGTTTTTGAAAGCTGCAAAAAAAAGAACGCTAATGTGGCCACCGTCCAGGCATTCGATCAAGATATCCACAATGTGGATGACTTAGCTGATTACGCATCTAAAATTTCGTCAATCGGAGCTCCATCACCATGAACCAAAACAAATCGGCCCCCCGGGTCTTTCGTTTTCCAATCTTTTTAATTTTATTTATTTTTGCGGGTTGCTCCTTGCGAACAGCGAGCCGGGAAGATCTTTCACCGACGACCGAAACAATACCAACTACCCAGGCTATTGCGGTACCTACAGAAAACGAAGCACTATACTTAAACGCCGTACGTCTCATGAGTCAGGCGGCATTTGGTGAAGCAGCGTTAAAACTGGAACAATACCTGGCCGCCAATACACTTGCACCAAATCGTGGTCCCGCGTTGTTAAATTTGGCTCTCTGCCAGCTGCACCTCGACCACTCCGATGCGGCCCTACAGAGCACCCGTACTCTGCTCGAAGACGAAGCCTATTTTGCGACTAAGGACATTCAAGTTCAGGCTCGTTGGATTCGAGCTGAAGCATTCTTACGCAAAAATCGCCCGGCGGAAGCCCTCGCACTCACATTTGAGCTACTTCCAAGTCGGTCAACCAAATCAAAACCATCGGGGTTTGATGTACGTGGGAATTGGAGCGGAAAACTCGAACCACTCGAAATTGCCAAAACCCTGGCATTGAGGGGTCGTATTTACGGAGACTTGGGCAAAACCGCATTGGCTGAAGCAGCGCTGGCTCGGGCAGTAAAGGCTTTAGCAAAAGGGCCTGAATCCGAGCGACGAGCGTTGCGCGCCCAAGTTGCATCCTATCGCATTGAAATCATTGAAAAAACCTGCGCAATTCAACATCCTGCACCGAGCCCCCTATCGGAACGCGAAGCGATTGCGTATATAGAAGACTATTACGCTTGTGCTCGGGCCGCACGAGCGCAATATTGCGAGGTAAAGGCCCATAACGACCAAGCGATACTTTCAAGATCTTTGATCTCTTATCGACGACTAGCTAGCGCGCCGCTTCAATTGATTCGGCAGTTACCACCACCGGCTCGACCGGTAAGGCCAGAGGAGCGAAATCACTACGAAAAGGAACTCAAGGCTGCTATTGAGTCTTGGTCCGAGGAGAAGATGAAAACATTTCGCAACCTTGACAGTTGCGGTGCAGAGAACATCTTTTAACTAATGAGCGAATCCAACCACACGTCTTTGCCCACTACTAATTCGCCGGCCTCACTCGTCACGCCCTGTCCGCCGGGCAATGCCTATGTCGATTGTGTGCGCACTCGACTCAAAAATTATCTCGAAGAACAACCGCTGACCAAATGGATCGAAGCTAGGGCCGCTGGTGGTGTGGAGCCTTTTTACACTTCAATCGACCTTCGTGATGCTGGCTTTAAACTCGCACCGGTCGATGCCAATCTCTTTCCGGCCGGTTTCAATAACATTTGCCCCGAAGATCTTTTTCACTCTGCTCCGATTGCGCGGCGCGTTTTAATTAAGCACTTGGGCCGCGTACCAAAAAACTTGGTGATTCTACCGGAGAGCCACACTAAGAACCGCTTCTACGTCGACAACCTGCTGGCACTTAAGCAAATTTTTGAAAATTTGGGCATTGTAGTTCACATCGGCTGGTGGGGTGAGATCCCTACCGAATCGCTCGTTCTTAAAGATGGAATCGAAACCGTACGGCTCAGCTCGTCGACTGGTACCGAAATATTTGCGGTGCCTTTGTATTTAAAAAATGAACAACTAGTTTTGAAGGACCTCACGCTCGAGGCTCCGGCCGAAATTGCGCCAGAGTTTATATTGCTCAATAACGACTTTTCTTCAGGGTTTCCGCTAAAACTTTCTTGCGTTTCACAACCCATCGAACCGAGCTTTCGATTGGGTTGGCACACTCGCAAGAAACATGAGTTTTTTGAAAACTACAACCGTTTAGCTGGAGAACTTGCGCTCAACGCCAAGCTCGACCCCTGGCACCTTCAGGTAGATACTGAACTCGTGACCGACGTTAATTTCGACGAGTCCGTCGGAATGGAACGCATTGCAGCAGCAGCGGAACGGGTTTTAAATCGCATCCGTTTAGAATATGAAAAACGCGGCATCGAAGAAAAGCCCTTCGTATTTATTAAAAGCAATTCTGGCACCTACGGCATGGGTATTTTAAAAATCGAAGACCCGGCGGAACTTCGGTCTCTAAATCGTAGGGATCGCAATAAGATGCACGTGGTAAAAAATAACTTGGTGGTACACGACGTAATTGTTCAGGAAGGAATTCCGACTCGTTTTCAAGTCGACGGCGTATTCGCGGAACCGGTCGTTTATTCACTCGGATCCGAGCTACTCGGTGGTTTTCTGCGCAAAAACCCTACCCGAAGTAAAATCGACAATTTGAACTCCAAAGGAATGGTATTTCAAAAGCTCTGCATGACCGACTTACGCCGCGAGGCCGATCGCGATTTGTCGCTAGAGCTGGTGTTTGGAACCATGGCCACGATCTCGGTGGCCGCAGTCGGATTGGAAATCGCCAAACACGGTTCTCCCTTGCGAATGCTGCCCAAGATCGATAATTCTATGGGCGATGAAATCACCCACGCAAACCCAGGAATTTAAGTCACAAATCCACCAAAGTATTCTTCAAACTTTAGGCGATACGCCTTTAGTGCGCCTCAACAAGGTCGCCGAAGGAATAGACGCGGAAATTGTCGCCAAAATCGAATTTTTCAACCCTGGTGGTTCGGTAAAAGACCGCATCGGGATCGCGATGATCGAAGATGCTGAGAAGCGCGGAGTATTAAAGCCTGGAGGCACGATTGTAGAATGCACCAGCGGAAATACTGGAATGGGGCTCGCCATAGCCGCCGCAGTGCGCGGATATAAATGCATTTTTGTAATGCCCGATAAAATGTCGGCTGAGAAAATTAGAAATTTACGAGCATTCGGCGCAAAGGTGGTCATTACACCCACCGCCGTAGCTCCAGACGATCCTCGCTCCTACTACAGTGTTGCCAAACGCCTAGCCCAAGAAACTCCGAACGCTGTACACATGAATCAATACGATAATCTTTCGAATCGAAAAGCTCATTTCGAATCCACCGGTCCTGAACTTTGGGGCCAAACCAACGGAGATTTCGACGCGTTCGTGGCCGGCATGGGGACCGGAGGAACCATCACTGGTACCGGCATGTTTTTGAAACAAAAGAAAAATAGTATTCAAATAGTCGGAGTTGATCCAATCGGCTCGATTTTACACGATTATAAAAAAACTGGAAAAATGACCAACGCCCACACATATAAAATTGAGGGTATTGGTGAGGACATTATCCCACTCAACTACGATTTTCAGTTTATCGACGACATCGTGCAGGTAAATGACAAAGAAGCTTTTCAAATGACACGATCGCTCTTACACCAGGAAGGTATTTTTTGCGGCGTATCGTCGGGAGCTGCGGTCTGCGGTGCTATTAAATACGCTCGCAAGCTCATTGCGGAGGGCCGCAAACGCCCGCGCATTATCGTTTTGTTGCCCGACTCTGGGGACCGTTACCTATCTAAAGTATTTGACGACGACTGGATGCGAGAAAACGGTTTCCTTGAAGGCGGCCTTGGAACTGTTCGCGAACTTCTGGATGCGGTACATCCACCTTCTCGAGGCGCACTCATCACCGCCAAAGCCAGCGACGCGGTCGGAACGATCGTAACGATGATGCGTGACAAAGGTATTAGTCAAGTTCCGGTGCTTCGCGGAAAACAAATGGAAGGCTTGGTACATGAATCGAGCCTTCTTTCGGCCCTTTTTGCTGGAAAGATTCGCACCTCGGATTCGATCGCGAGTCTGGTCGAAACAACTTTTGTGCAAGTTTCCCTTGATGACGACGTTGAACGACTCAGCCAGTCCACCGCAGCGGGAATTACACCCGTAGTAGTTGATGCCGGGGAGATCATTTCGATTGTATCCAAAATCGATCTCATCACTTACCTAAGCTCAAGAAATCAAAAGGCCTAGAAACAGGGGGCGTTATGAAAAAATCGTCTTTGCACTTTGGTACTCAAGCAATTCACGCAGGCCAAGGGCCCGACCCCAGCACTGGCGCGATCATGACCCCAGTCTATTTGACCTCGACCTATGCGCAAACTTCGCCTGGCAAACACCAGGGTTACGAATATTCTCGGACACATAATCCCACCAGACGTGCCCTCGAAGATTGCGTAGCTGCACTCGAAAACGGTAGCCGCGGCTTCGCGTTCGCTTCTGGTTGTGCGGCGCTATCCACTCTTTTGATGACACTAAAAGCAGGCGATCATGTTGTTTGCTCCGATGATCTTTACGGCGGTAGTTTTCGCATTTTCGATAAAGTTTTTAAAAATTTCGGTCTAGAATTTACTTTCGTCGACATGACCGACTTAAATCGGACCGAAAGTGCGTTTAAGAAAAACACTAAACTTACCTGGATTGAAACTCCAACTAATCCAATGCTCAAGGTGGTCGATGTCGCGGCGGTAGCGAAAATCGCACGAGCCAAGCAGTCGTTAGTAGGGGTAGATAATACTTTTCTTAGCTCCTATTTTCAGAAACCTTTGGATCTTGGAGCCGACGTGGTGCTTCATTCCACCACCAAATACTTAAACGGCCATTCTGACGTCGTTGGTGGCATGCTTGTGGTAAAAGACACTGCGCTTGCGGAGCGAATCGGTTTTTTTCAAAACGCTGCCGGTGCAGTTGCAGGCCCAATGGACAGTTTTCTTGCATTAAGGGGCCTGAAAACTCTGCACGTACGAATGGAACGGCACGAAAAAAATGCTTTTGTTGTTGCTCGTTTTTTAGAAAAACATTCAAAAGTGGAACGTGTCATTTACCCTGGACTAGAATCTCACCCACAACACGCGATAGCGAAGAAACAAACAACTGGACACGGTGGAATGGTAACTCTGCTTCTTAAAACCGATCTAGCTGGTTGTCGCCGTTTTCTGGAGAATTGTAAAATTTTTGCTCTTGCTGAAAGCCTTGGTGGTGTGGAGTCTCTGGTCGACCACCCGGCCATCATGACCCACGCATCTATTCCGCTTGAGAACCGCAAACAACTAGGAATTCTTGATAATCTCGTACGGCTCTCAGTAGGCATCGAAGACGAAACCGATTTACTCAGCGATCTCGATCGGGCGCTCAACTCAATTTAACGCCTGAGCTTCGATTTTTCTATTTTGCGAGTCGCATAGCGCGCTTTTCGACATCTACAAGTAACAGCGAACAGTCTTGTTCGGGAAGATCGTCTTCACTCTCTAGTTTAGATTTGATTCGATAGGTAAATTCATTGATCAACGCCAAGGGGTCTTGTGCATGTTTCGTGAGACTCGAAGTCAAGCTTGCTTCGTCGGAATAACAACCGTGAAATCCATCACTCATTAGCACTAGTCGGTCTCCAGGGCGAAGTTCAAGGTGCGCGTCGTTTATCTTTCCACTGGAATCGGCTCGAACCGGGTCGTTCACTCGGTTTTTTTGTTCAATAGTGTTTTTTCCATCACGCCCTAAATAAAGCCTTACATTTCCGATCGAGGCGAAAGTAAAATCAAAAGTCTTGCGATTCAAGATTCCGTAGAAAACTGAAAGTCCTTCTTTGGGTTTCATGCCGTGACGCACTTCTTCAAACATTTTTTCTAAAATTGCAGACGGACTACGTATCTCGTCACGCGTCAAACGTGTTGCCAGGCGAAACATTAACGACATGAAAGACGAAGACAATCCGTAACCTGTCGAATCACTCATTAAAACACCGAGGTAAGTGCTGTCTTCAAATTCGAAAAAATCGAGATAATCTCCGCCCGCTTTAAAACCGCTCAAATATTTATGGTTCACCTGAAACCCTGGCACTTGTTTGAATTTTTCTGGAATCAAGTGTTTTTGAATTCCGCGGGCTAGAAGCAGATCCGCTTCCATTTCGCCAATCACAAATTTCAGTTGCTCGTTCGCAAGATTCACGTCGTCGACCCGAGCTAAATGGGCGACGTGCTTCATTTTGCTAAGCACCTCTACCGTTCGAATTGGCGTCAAAAGAATGTCGTCCACAAGGCCGTTTTCGAGGCTTGCACCCAAGTCCCCTTCTAACTGAGTCTCTGCGATATCTTCGTTTAGCAGTAAGACTACGTAGGCTTTTTTATGAGAAAGTTCTTCTAACCGAGCTCTTAAATCGTTTCGCTTACCATCAACGATCGTCAGATGGCGCTGTTTTGCGCACCACTCCTGCTGCTCGGATTGAACCCAGACCAAGTCTGCAACCTCACCAGGAATAGTTCCGCGCATTTGCTCAAACAATTGTTTATCGAATGAGTAAAAATATATTTTTTGTTTTGTCATTTGAAGATCCCCCAGGTGTATTGCAATACGACGCGTTGATCTCGGCGCGACCGAAATTGGTTGTCTAGCTCATCGGAGTACCAGGCTAGATCCATTTGGGCACGCGGAGTATGTAATCCAAGTCCAGCCGAATAGTAGCCATGTCCAACTCCCCCTCGCAGGCGAAGCAGATCAAAAAACAACCACTCGGTTCCAAACGAAATGTGCTGCATCTTATTGCCTTTCAATCGATTGGTGGAGTCACGAAAATCGATCTCCCATTTAGTCTCAAGGCGTTTGGCCAGATAAACGGTAAAAGAGGACGCCAGATCAATAATTGGTTTTTTATTTTCGATCGTTCGCCCATCTCCGAACTTTACCATTGGCGCTCGAGTAAATTTGGCGGTTCCAATATTGCGGTAGACTCCCGAAAAACTCGGAAGAAATCTAACCGGTAAAGTAAGGGTGATACCGCCAGTATGGACCAAACCGGTACCTGCGTTGATGCTGCGCTTAAAGTCTAAATTACCGCTAGAAATCGGCGGTAATATAACCGTGTCCGCGTCTCCGATGGTCAACAACTGACTCGAAAATCCAAAACGAAAAATCCCATTAAACACACGAAACGAAAGTGCAGCGGTAGGTGCAAACCGATTGCGGGCTTTCACGCGCAAACCTAAATCGTGAGCCTGAACTTCGGCACCTTGGTTCACTTCGTAAAGAATGCCTAAGTGTAAATTCCTAATCGTAATATTCGGAAAAACCGAAACTCGCCCGTTGACGTAGGTATTAGGGTTGGTTCTTAAATCTTCATAAAGGCTCGATAAGTTGTTAAAGCTGGTCGATGCCCCACGACCAGCTTGGGTGATTAAACCTCCGTTGGACTCTACTTGAAAATTAAGCAACTGAATGTGCACGCCGGTGTCTTTGGCAGCCAAGTTGGCTGGGTTGTAAAACACGCTATAGGGACCACGTTCCGTATTAATCGCAGCATCACCCATGCCGACGGCGCGGGCAGATTGTGCTGTTTGGGTGATGAACTGATCTGCGAGCGCAACGCTTCGCCAGAGTAGCCCGAACAATAGGCAGCCGAATAATAGGTGATATTGTAAAACTCGAATGCGACCCACTTCCCTGGTCCTCCAAACTTCCCCCTACCTTGGGGGTTTTCCTCAAAAAACCTATCGGCCAATTCAAAACACAACTTAAGCTTAATAAATCCATTAAAATCCAATAGTTACACTCTAATTAGCCCCTTACTTTAGTTGTCTATTTCAGTAAAGTAATGTAAAATAACCTGTATTAAGGGTGTCGGTCCGTTGGACCGATACGAGGGTTGTGAGGGGGCCTGTCTTACGGTGAAGAAAAAATCGAGTCATCTCCATATTGTGCGTGAGAACAATTCGAATGGTGCCGAAACGCCGCTCGCGCTAAAACAACCGAAATCGCGATTGGCTCCCGCAGCTACTTCGCCCCTCGGCCACGACCACGATAACGACCACATTGACGACCACGAACATTCGATCGATCCAATTGCGACTCTGCGTTCCCCCGAAATTCAAGCGACACTGCTCAATGTTCTCAATCGCGTGCTGCGCGAAAACGACGGTCTCAAAAAAAATTATGAGCGCTTATTGAGTCAAACCCTGCAGGCTTTACTAAAGTGTCTAGAAGAACGAGACCCTTACACTTTCGGCCACAGCATGCGAGTGATGGAGTATTCACTACTAATCGGTCGTGGTGCGGAACTCACGGGAAAGGACCTACGCACTTTAGAACTCGCAGCAATGTTTCATGATCTCGGTAAAGTGGGCGTCGCAGACTGCGTATTGCTGAAACCTGGTAAACTCACCGAGGAAGAGCAAATTCAAATGCAAGCACACCCAGTAAAAAGCGGGGAAATTCTCGGACTGATCGATGAATTTAAAGATTCGGTTCCGGGGGTTCGGCACCATCACGAACGAGTAGATGGCATGGGTTACCCAGACGGGTTATCGGGCAAACAGATTCCCTGGGCATCTAGAATCATTCTTGTCGCCGACACCTTCGATGCAATGACGTCAACGCGCCCTTATCGCAAGGCGTTGCCGGTGAGCACGGCCTATGAAGAGCTGGAACGCTACGCCGGTACACAGTTCGATGCCGAACTTGTAAAAATTTTTCTCCATGAGCATCGCAAGTTGTTCGGCACCAAGAAACAAGCAGCTTAAACGCTAAAAACTTTCGCGGCTCATCTTACCCATAATATTAACTATTGCTTTGCGGTCTACTTGGAGACGACTAGTCTCTGGGGCGAACCAAGTATTAAAAACAGGATCCGAGGTATCTTTGGGTATCCGATAGTTCGCAGAAATCTGTGAAGCCAGCCCTACTAGCCCCGAAAACGCTTGCTGGTCAGCGGGGGGCGAACAAAGAAACGGTTCATGGTGATATAAAATCGGTCGCGCCGCGGGACGTAGAATTTTGTAATTCCAAACCAGTTCCGAGCTTAAATACTCGTGGGTAAACCCAAAATGTCTTTCTTCTAAAAACATTCGGACCACGCGATTTACGGGTTTTTTCTGAAGATCAGATCGCAACTTATCGTACTTCTCCGCGAAAAACGCGTGCATTACGAGTTTACCGATGTCTCGCAACAAACAAGCACTAAAGGCGTATCGGGTGTAGGCGAAAGACTTCATGGTTTTCGATATCTCGAGCCCGATCATCGCCGCGCGAAGCCCCTGTTTATAAACTTCCCCAAGCAGTTCGTCGAAGGTCTTCGATGCTTTAAAATGCTCGCGCGCGGTAATTGCGACGATATCAAACAAAAGTCCGGCGGCAAAAGCAGTGTCTGTGTTCTGAAGTCGCCGCGCCTGCACGTACTCTTCCGTCTTAACCGCGAACTTCAACAAGTCCTTTGGTTTAGGATCAAGTTTTCCGTCTTTTCCCACCGTGGGCTTACGTCCAAGCGCGGCCCGTATAAGATAAAGTGCGCAGATAAATTCGCGGACATTTTGCATTCCGAGCAGCACAATCGCCGCATCTAAGCTCGGCACGTTGTCCTTAAGCCCCAGGGCTTTAATCTCTTGAATCAACCAGTGTTCGTAATACTGATTGCGACGAATAGTATTGGCAATTCGGTCTGCCTTAATATCGACATCCGAAAATTCTTCGAGAACTTTTGAAACAACGGGTGGCATGTTGGCGACTTGCGCAAACCTGGTTTGAAACTGTTTCAAAATTTCGGAATCAATTTTAGTGGCCACTATACTAACCAGTTTGGCGCTGAAGCTTGCCTGAGGTCAAGATCTAATCCACAATGGGAGTACCAGAGGCCGCGTCGGAGATTAACGCATATGAAAATAAAACTTCGAGAACAAAACGGAATTTCCGTACTAGAAGTTACAGGCGACACTACTGCCCACGATATCGATGTATTACGGGCTGGATTGAAGAAACTTTTAGCTTCGGGCAAAAATCGACTGATATTAGATATAACCTCTGCTGACAAAGTCACGCCTGCACTAGTCGACGAAATCGTCCGTTTTCACTCGCTGGCCGCCGAACATTCCGGCAGCGTAGTGTTGGTCGGAAAGGGCGATTTAATCCGAGAGGCGTCCGTTCGAACCGGCAGTACTGGTATTCGGTATTTTGCCAGCGTAGACGCCGCCCGGGGTGCATTTGATTCGGTAGAAACTATTAAAGTCGACCCACGAACAGCCTATAAAGACCTTTCCCTAGATGACCTCAAAAAGGTTCACGCCGACGTGCAGCTCAAGAATCAGACGCTACAGAACAAAGTTAAAGACCTCGATGGAGGCGACTACAAAAAACTTGTCCAGGAGAACGCGCTGTTTGCCCGACTTATTCCGATCTACAATGCCCGGCTTGCAGAATTAAAAAAATATCAAACCGCTGAGCCTGCTTCTTCTCCGGCGTTTCAAGAAAAAATTGCAAAAGTAGAAGCCTATTTAGAAGACTTCTTAAAGAAGGAGGGACTACTGACATGAGTGACGACAATAAAAATACCCCTCCACCGCCGGCGCCCCCTGGCGGCGAAAACCCCATTCTCGCGGCTGATCGGCAGGAAGAAGAACGAAAAGGCCTTATCGAGGCGATTGTAAAATTAGAGCAGGAAATTACTGTGCTCGAAGCACGCATACGGAATAATTCCAAAGAACGGGCAGACGAAGCGCGTCAACAAAACGACCAACTTAAAGCCGAATTCACCCAACTCGAGCAGGAACTGTTCGACAGAATCACGAAACAGAAGTTTCCGCTGGACGCGGGCTCGATATCCGTTAAGCTCGAAAGTGTCAAAAAGGCCGCTATTGACTATTGCACGGAACGCAAACTAGATCAGGAGCTATGGAAAAATCTCGAATCCTTGTAATTGAAGACAACCAAGATACGCGTCAATTCCTTGAAACCGTTCTTTCCCGCGAGTTCGAAGTGTTTTCTACTCAAAATGCAGTCGCGGGAATTGAATACGCCCGAACGAAGCAGCCAGATCTTATCATTCTCGACATCATGCTTCCTGTGTTAAATGGTTTCGATGCGTGTGGTCTTTTGAAAAAAGACGAAGCCACTCGCAATATTCCGATAATATTTTTATCTGCCAAAAATACCGCCAATGATATCGCACACGGGTTTGGCTTGGGTGCAGATGACTATCTTCCAAAGCCTTTTGACTACAAAGAGCTCATCGCTCGAGTCCGGGCTCGCTTACGCGAAAAGTCCGCCCGCCAAAAGGAACCGAAAACATTAGTCGATGGTGAGATCAAGCTTGTGCTCGACACGCGTGACGCGTTTCATGGCGGCTCTATGGTTTCGCTTACTCAGATAGAATTTGATTTGCTTTCGCTACTTTTGCGTAAGCGTGGTCAAGTCATTTCACGCGATGAAATCATTCAACTTGTTTGGCGTGAAGACCCCACGACTGCTCATAAACGTACGATTGACGTACATATCCGCGCGCTTCGAAAAAAAATTCCGGTACTCACACGAATGATAACTTCCATTTATGGCGTGGGTTATAAGTACGGCGGTTAACGCGACATAGAAGGCATTCGGCCACTAGGTTCATCGTAGAAGCGCTCTTCCAAATTTGAAAAACGATCCTCTTCGATCCGTACGCTGACAATTTTTTCGAGCCCCAGAACAGTGTTCACGAGTTTTACCTGATATTCTCCTACTGGTAACTTCTTTCGAACAAACGGTGTCGACAGCTTTTCTTCAATTCCGTCGACCGTAATTAAGGCCTCCGCACTGGGCGTCGTTTTGATACTTAGAAATCCGAACTTCGCTTCTCGCAAAACAACATCAAGAACATATTCATCTTGGGTAGTTGCTGGAATTTCGATCTTCTTGCGAAAAACTGCAAACCCAGGCCGCTCAACGGTTATTTCAAGCGGAACTCCGACCGGAGCGGCTGAAACACCACTAATGTCGAGAAGCTGTCCGTTAACTTTTATTCTAGGGGCTTCTCCCGCAGGAGTTACATTTACTCTCAACACAGTGGATTTCGCCAAACCGGCCTCACGGCCCGTTCGGGTCGCAATATCACTTGAATCTTCGCGTGTTAGTTGAACTCGCACACTTTGCTGCTCGCCGTCATTTAAGTTAATTTTTCGGGTCTCTCTTCGATATCCACTCGCAAATACCGTTACTTCAGCTTCACCAGCCGCTAGTCCACCGACGGTGGCGGGTAACTTATCGGCCACCTGGCGACCGTTAATCATTACAGTAGCGGCCGGCACATTCCCTTCTATTCGTACAGTAGCTTTTCCACCGGAAGTACCACTAGGAAAGGATTTAAAATAAGCGTTTATGATAAAGGCCGCAGCTCCAATAAAAAGTACGAGGCCCCCAAAAGTTGCAAAGTGCAAACGGCCGCGTTTCGAACCGCCGTTACCAGCAGATTTCCACATTTTGGTACCACTTGCCACCTGAGTGCTTGCCACCTGAGCGAATTCGATTGGTCCGCTAGCTCGTTGGCCAACCTTATCTACTTCGACCGAATAACTACTCTGCTTTTCTTTGAAATCCACCACTCTGAAGCTACCAGTGCCTCGTTCCTCAGTTGGTTTTTTGACATCTGGCTCCGTTGGATTCGGATCGTCATTAATTGTTTTTTCGAGCACTTTTCGCGTGGTCGAGGTGTTGGTCGCCTCTTCTTGCTCTTTAACCTGAATCTGTTCGTAGGACTGCAGCAACCGCTCGACTTTATCGTTTAAGCGCAAGAGTCGCTTGCGGTCTTCTACAATATCGTTTTTGAACAAATCGCGAGCGTAATCGGCGAGATCGGTTGGATTAAAATCAGCAGCATATTGGTAGAGAAATTTATGAAGGGCCCGTTGCATTTCATCGGCAGAAGAAAAGCGTTGATCGCGATTCTTAGCAAGGCACTTCATGACGATCACGTCGAGCTCTTTTGGGATTTTTGGATTGATCAAACTCGGAGCCTTAATAGTGTGCCCACAATTTTCGATCAATTTCAGCACCGCGTAGTCGTTTTCCCCTTGAAACAACTTCTTTCCGATTAAGAGTTCCCAAAAAACAATCCCCAATGCAAAAATATCACTTCGACCATCTAACGAATCGCCTGCGATTTGTTCGGGCGATAAGTAACTGGGCTTGCCTTTGATCACTCCGGCACGAGTCGCCTCTATATTGGTTACCGCCTTGGCGATTCCGAAATCGATTACTTTAACGGCTCCGTCGTAGGAAATTAGAATATTTTGCGGACTAATATCGCGATGCACGATATTTAAACTTTTTCCAGAAAATCGATCTTTGTAAGAATGCGCGTAAGCAAGTGCCCGAGCCGCTTGCTCAACCAGATAACAACTCACTTCTAGTGGAAAAGTAGTTTTTAGTTCACCAAATTTCGAAATAAATTGTCGAAGGTTTTTTCCGTCCACCCATTCCATGGCAATGTATAACATGCCGTCTTCTTCGCCGTAGTCGTAGACTTGCACGATATTGGGATGAGTGAACCCGCTAGTGGTTTTAATTTCACTGCGAAACATGGCAACGAATTCAGAATTTTCAGAATATGATTTTAGAATTCGTTTGATAGCAAGAATTCGGTTACCACCATCGAGGGCTGCTTGGCGTGCACGATAAATTTCCGCCATGCCTCCCTGAGCTAGTAAATCGAGTAGGAAATATTTGCCGAACTTCCTTAAACTATCGGCCACCCGGAACCCTCCGTCTCCAGAAGTTATCGGAAGGAGGAGGTTCAAATATTAGGCTCTTGCGACTACCAATTTTGCCGGTTTCGGGAACTATCAGACGTCGATTCGCCGGGCCCGAACCACTAAGATATCAGCCACTTCGGGCCGCCAGCGGTAAAGGGGGCGAGCGATGCTTCGCAACACATCGCGATTCCCCTGCGCGTCGGATGATTCCGCCGACGGCAGGCCCCATATCTGATGAACATGAAACCCTGAAAACCTACAAAGTTCGTAAATTTTTTGAGTATTAAAAAAACGAACTCGCATGCCGTCTGTGTCTTCCGGGAACCCTCCAGCTCTTTTCAGATAACTTCCACGAATCATCTGAATGCGGTTGGAAAGGGAATTTAAGTTCGGGACCGAAAACAAAAAAATGCCTCTACGACGTAGTATTCGATGCACTTCCTCGAACATGAATCGGGAATCGAATATGCTGTCAACCACATCACTGGCTACTACGCAGTCGAAGTATTCATCTTCGAACGGGATCCCTTCGTTTAAGTCGAAGTTACGTACCCGCAAACCTCGCTGCTGCGCCTGCGAAACTAAGCGTCGGTTGTATTCCACGCCAAATGCTTCATTGCATTGTTCATTTAGCCTCTCCAGCATTCGGCCATCGCCACAGCCCAAATCTACGACTCTTTTTCCTCGGCCGACTTCTTGACACATAAAAATCTGAGTGTCATTGAGTTCGCCGAGCGTCGCACTTCCCTGTCCCGCAAGCGGTACTAAGGTATTTTCTTGTAAAAAGGTCTTCGAATTCATAGTGAGCCTAAATAAGCAGGTTTTCTCGAACCAGCTTTCCTTCCTTGAAACGTTCTCCACTCAGAGCCGCCAAGTCGATCGTTTCAAATCTCTCATTTAAAATCAATTCAGATAGTCCGCGACCTACAGCCCAAGACTGCATTACACCACGCCCCGAAAAAGAGTGCGCCTCAAAAATTTGGCTACTATTATTTACCGAACCCATTATTCCGCATCGATCCGGGGAAACTTCATAGAGTCCAGCCCAACCAGTTACGTGTTTAAGCATTTCAAACCCACTTGATCGCTCGTGAAGGGCTGACCAGATATGTTCTTCAAAGAACGACTGCCCATCATAGTCGAAATTAAAACCGTCAGGTTCACTTTCGATTGCGAACCCGCTCAATACGAACTGCGCTTCAGCATGAAAATAAACTCCACTCGGATCTACAAACATCCCTTTGTCGGTCAGGTCGACAGCTTTGCTCTCGAAAAGACTCACCTGCCTACGTACTGGGCGACTCACGACAGGGACCCCAAGCATTTCTTGAAATTGGCAAGCCCACGCTCCGCCCGCAATCACCAATTTTTCGCAGTCAATTTCAATTTTTTCGAAAGTTAAATTTTCTGGAATCAGGTGTTTAGTTAACAATAACGCGCGTTGGGTATCCGTCAGGGGAGTCGAAAACTTAGTCCCGATCACCTTCACCCGAAGACCATTTTGTTCGATTCCTGTCACGTAGACTCGGTCCTCGAAAACAGCACCCCGAGAGGCCGCTTGAGATCGAAAATGGTTTTTAAGTAAATTCGGATTGATCAACCCGTCACGAGGCGAAAAAGTCGCTCCCCCTAGGTCGGAGACTTTGTTCAAAAAAGGGTGCCGCCCAGTAATTTGAGGCGGCTCGAGGAACTCGACGGGCAATCCATAGGTCTTGGCATTTTCGGCAATACGTCCACTCGCTGACGCCCATTGGTCTTTCGAGTACATCCAAAAATAACCTTGCTGGCGAAGGCCAACTTCCTCAGCGACGGATTCATAATAGTCGATCGAGGCTTTCGATAGTTGAATGTTGATTGGGTGGTTCCAAATCGCACGCACGCCACCCGCATTGAGTTCTGAGCTACTAAAGCTTCCCTCAAGATCCAGATCCACCACTACAACTTCTGGTGCGTTTCCGCGCGATCCGGGTGCTACTAAATTCATCGCCACAGCGGAACCAATTACGCCGGCCCCTATAACCGCGACATCAGTTTTAATTTTCATGGATTCGGTATAACCGAAAGATCAGTCTTCTTGAAGATTCGAATAGGCTTCAACAATAATTTGATTGTCTTTGTTGAAGTATAACGTCTTGGTTCCAGTACTGCGGAACCCCTTACCTCCACCCTTTAAATCCGACGCATAGTGCTGAGTAAAGGTCACCACATCGTATTTGGGGTGAAAATAGGTACGCACGTTTTCCGCTCGCACATCAATGTGGGAATACTTTTGGGTGAGTCCTTTTTTATACTGTTTGTAGGCAGCGAGGTTCATACCACCGAACGAAAAATCCGGTGCGTAGGCTGCGGCGTAAGTGTCGATATCCTTGCCGGCCCAAGCCCCAAGCCACCGCTGAAAGGCCTCTCGCACCGAGGGTCGAAAGCTCGCCTGAAGATACTCATTTTTTAATTCGTCGTAGATCAATATCGGAGATAAGCCCAACCGAACGTGACCCGCAATGGCCCGCACTTGGTCATTATTCACCACAATGCAACCCTCTGAATCGAGCTTGCGCTCTAATCGACTGGGGTCATCGGTCGCGTGGACCATAATGTCATATCCCGTTTTCCCGCTTTTAAGATCAACGGGATTTGGGTAATTCACCATCAAGCCGAGCACCCCAAATTTAGGTTTCAAGGCCGGTGGCTGATGTTTGGTGGTGAAAAAATAAATCCCTTCGGGAGTTTTCAAATCCTTTTCGACTTGTTTATCGCCTAGGACTTTACCGAGAGTGGTGTGCATTTCATTTTTTAACTGAATTTCGTTGTTTTGGTATTCTGCGACGAAGAGCTTATTTTTTGATTTATCCACCACGATCAACGGAAAAGGGTCTTTCGCGATCGCGGAAAATGCAGCGGTCCCAAGCAGAAAAAAAACTAACAACCCGCCAAGCACTGCTTTTCGTAAATTCGCGCTAAAAATACCTGAAAAAGACATATTCAATATTTTAAAATGGTTCTGCGAGGAGTCAATTTGCTTGTGGGAGAAATTTTCCCACTTTGGATGCTCCGAGGCGCATTAAAAGCACTCGGTACATCGCTTCTACTACGATTTTCTTACTCATTTTAGATTTGCCCAAATGGCGATCTTCGAAAACGATCGGCACTTCGTGCAGTTTAAAACCCTTCTTAAACGCCTTGTACTTCATTTCGATTTGAAAAGCGTAGCCATCAGATCGAATCGTATTTGGTCCGATCGCCTCAATAACCGAACGGCGCCAGCAATTAAAACCACCCGTCAAATCATGGAGCGGAAGTCCCAACATAACCTTGGCATAAATACTCCCGCCTCGGCTAAGAGCTTTGCGTCCCAGGCCCCAATTTACGACCCCGCCCCCAGGAACGTAACGGGAGCCGACCACCGCATCACATTTTTCGATTTCCTGCTGAAACACCGGAAGGTACTTGGGATCGTGGCTGAAATCTGAGTCCATTTCGAAAATTACGTCGTAGCCGTTTTCAAGAGCGTAGCGAAAACCCGTTACGTAAGCCGTACCCAGCCCGAGTTTCTTCGGCCGGTGAATCACGTGAACTCTAGGGTTCCCCTCTGCCATTACGTCGACTAAGTCGCCCGTCCCATCAGGTGAATTATCGTCGATTACCAAGACGTGGGTTTGGGTGTCCACATTCTGGAAAATCTCAGAGACCAAGTCTTTGATGTTCTCAATCTCGTTGTAGGTCGGAATGATGATCAAGGTTTTCATAGACTAAAAAGGAATGTCCTCTTCAGTGAAAGACGGCTCTTCCATTCGGGGAGCCCCTCCGCTATTCATTTCGGCCGAATTCCCTGCGTTTTGCGCATAACCGGCACTTGGTCCAGGCGCTCCTGCTCCTGCGCCGGCCCCAGCACCTAAAAACTGAATCGTATTAGCCACAACCTCTGTCGTGTACTTGGTTTGGCCATCTTTATCTTGCCACTGGCGCGTTTGCAGCCGTCCTTCAACGTATACTTGGCGACCTTTAGCGAGATACTCGCCACAAAGTTGCGCCAGTTTCCCCCACACCACTATGCGGTGCCATTCTGTGCGTTCTTGTTTTTGACCGCTCTTGTCGTTCCAAGACTCGTTTGTAGCAACGCTAAAGTTCGCAACCGCGGACCCTGACGGCGTATAACGAATGTCTGGGTTTCCGCCAAGTCGACCAACCAGTATAACTTTATTGACTGACATAAATCTCTGCTGCCCCCTCAATGCTAGAAAAGTAAGAGTAAACCATGGTTTACGCTTGGCCTATGTAGAGTGTCAATTTTTTTGAAACTAGCCGCAGAAATTCGCGGCAAACGTACGAAATTGCTGAATAAAATAGGCGTGGGGCTAGAACCCATCACTATTTTCGAGGGCATCGCGGCCTGCCCCGTCCCTTGAGTCTAACTACCGAAAAACGGCCCCTTAAACCGTTTGAAATACTTACTCAGTACTTCTGAGCCCTGTATAGCAGCTGTTACAGGGCGCTACAAGTGGGGGCTGAATTTTTTTTACTCTTTTTCGAAAAAATAGATGAAAATAATGAATTTTTTACACTGTATCGAGTTTCGCCTTCGCTACCCGGCGCAGATCAACTTTTCTCGTCCTTATCAGGTTCGATATTTGAGTTGGAGTTGGGCGTGGGGGGCTCAGGAGTCTTATTTTTGGCTTCAAAAAATTTGGCTACCCGATCTCGCGCGAGCTTAACGTCATATTTGTAGAGATAGGGGTCAAAACCACAATGGGGGCAAATCAGACTCTCTCTGGCCTTAAATCGGTAAACAAATTCAAATATAGCCCAAAGCGGGATTCCCAAAAAAACTGTTTTAAAACCGAACCACCGCCACAATCCCAACGTGAATACCAGAGTTGTGATAAGAAGGGCCGCGTAATGGCGAATACGGGGCGACGGCCAATAAAATGACCTTCGTTCCCGTTTACAAATCGGGCAATAAAAAACCCAAAATGAACGTTTCTGATACTGAAAAGGCAGACTGTCCATCTGACAAAAGTGTAGCATATGAATTTTTTGTGGAGCATTCTCGAAGACCGACTGGGAAAAAACTTCGACACCAACGCGGGTGTCGCTCGAGCAGTGCTCGAGGTGAGCCGTTCATTTACCGAAAATCGAAAACCGGAGCTCGGAAAATACCTTGAGAACGAGGCGTTTCACTCTGGGTATCTCGCCTACTTTCTGCCACTCAATGCCGCCAAAACTGAAAAACTTTTGACGGACCATCTTAAAAACGCTGCAAATGCACCTCGTAGAGTCCTCGATTTCGGATGTGGTCCCGGCACTGCTGCTATCGCCTATCTTAGCTGGTACGCTAAACAGTCGCTCGAAGATCCCGTCGAAATCACCTTGGTAGATCACGAAACCCATTCCCTTGATGCAGCGCAAAAACTTGTACGAAATGTGGCCCGAAAACTGGGCGTCGAAGCGTCGGTGCACACGCTTCCGGAAATCGCTTCCGACAAGGCCGCAAATCATGATCTTGTACTCGCGGTAAATGTTTTAAATGAATTGTCGGCCAACGATCGTTTTTTCGAATCCTTGATTGCTCAAGAAGGAACTCCGAGACGAAAACTTTTGATTTTAGAACCCAGTCACCGAGTGGCTTCTCAAAAACTTATTCGTTTGCGCAAACGATTGATCGAAACTAAAACCTCGAGCTTTTTAAAAATATTGGGACCGTGCACTCACGAAAAAGAGTGCCCGTTATTTAGAAGTTCGCGCGATTGGTGCCATTTTTCCGACCGCATTGCCGACCCGCGGCTAGTCACTATGGGGCGCAAAATATTTAAGTCTAGTCGCGACTGGATGAAATATTCTTACCTTTTTCTTGAACAAACCTCTTCAGCACCTGTCAGTAAGAAAAATCAGGACGGCGAACTTTACCGCGCCATTGGCGACCTCCACCCTACACGTCGCGGAACCTATGCGATCGACGTATGCACTCCCGGAAAAAAAATTGAGTGGTATTATCCGAAGTCGATCGCACCATCGAAAAAGCTGCGCCTTTTTCGTGGCGCTTTAATTAGACGTGAGCCTACTCGCCAGTAGGGCTCCGGCAATTTGATGGGCTTCTACGTTCCAGTGGCCTTCGTTCAAATATAACTGCGCCTGGTCTATACCGCTCTCGGCCAGTGGTGCGGTGGTTGAGATAAGCTCTATGTCGAGTTTTCTCAAAGTTTCTACCAAAGCCAGCTCATCACGACTCGCTTGTTTGGTTTGTCGGAAATTTAACACCTCGACGGGAGTCGGAATATAAAGCACCAACAATTGGGCACCAATCGCGCGGACTTCGTCGCGAATAATTCGAAAAAGTTGTTCCGCCTGCTCTATATTTGTCGCATTTGAAAAACCCCGTTCAAAAAGTGTCATGTCGGGGCGATTTTTTAAAAAAGCACGAACATCACCTAGCCCCCCCGATACTTTGAGCCACGCCGCAAGCTTTCGAGCAAGATTGAAGGCGTGCGAGTTTTCGCAAAACCAGTTATAGAGACGATATTCACCGAGCTTTTGTTTGTTCCGATAAAAAGCGAACGAAGCTGCCACGTCCACATCCGAAAGTGTCCCGTCGGGGCGGTGCTCAAAAAAACGGCCCCCCATGTTATCGGCGTAGTCATTTGGGAAAAAACCTATCACCACTGTATCGGGGCGGTAGGCGCGAGCTCTAACCTTGAGGAACTTCAAAGCGAAATCGTTGCCGGTCCCCGGAACCCCTGCGTTAATTGCCCGATAACCCGTAATTTTTGCGAATACGCTGGCGAACGTAGCCTCGTCACTTACCCCTGATCCGTACACGTAAGAGTCACCTAGAAAAAGAACGCGGCGTCTGTTTTTTTCAGAACTGTCTGAGTTTGCAGACCAAGACACTCTCAACCCCTCGCTGTCGTTTGAGGCACGATAGGGGGGGTCCTCTGATAAAGTGCGTAAAGCTGACTGACTTGGCTTTGGAATCACTCCGATTGCGGGATCATAACTAAACATCACTGGTCCGGTAGGCTGCGGAAAGGTCATCCGCACGATTAACTCGAGGCTTAGAGCTGAACCTAAAAAAGAGATCATCAAAAGTAGAACGAAAAAAGTCAATTTCCGCCGACGCGTCATAGCCGCCAAGTTAAGCGCAAAGGTCGGGGTTGTCGAAGTGAAAATGCGTTCGTAGAGTCGTCCAATGCTCCAGATTCACAATCTAATCGCAAAGCGTCTACTCCAAATCAGGTGGACTTACTTCATTCCCACCTTCGTTGGGCTAATTTTTTCTATGTTCATCGTTTTTAAAAAGAGTCACTGGAGCTGGTCGCTTTTTGACGAAGTCAGTTGGTCCCAGTGGTACAGGGAGGGTTGGAACGTTGAAGTATTCGTAAACTGGGACTGGGATTCTATTCGTCGATTTCGACCACTTAGCCCATTTATAGTCTTTGAACGATTCCGCTTACTCGATCTCGACCCTAACATGCTTCGAGCAACACGGGTTCTAGAACTCATTTTATTTAGTGCTCTTTACGCAATTTGTAATATTTATGTTTATCGGATTCACGCACTTGTTGCGGGTTTTTTACTGGTGTTATTGCTCAAATCACCGCCATTGCTTGAAAACCTACAAATTCTTACGCTAAGCGAACTCTCGGGCCTAACCTTTGTAGTCGTCGCCTTGCTACTTTATAAAAAAATTAAATGGCTCAGTTACTTTTTCTTACTTCTGGCAGTTCTCACCAAAGAACCATTTATGTTTTTTCTTGCCCTGCCCGCCTTGCAAAATAAAAGATGGAGAGAAGGAATCACTGCCCTAGTTATTTCCGCAGTCTACCTTGGAACACTTTATATGGTGAGAAAAGGCGGTTACTACGACTTCGGAATTCATGAGGGATCGACAGCACGAGTAGTCGATGGTTATCTTAGGAACTTTTACCCCGTAGGGTTGGTACTGATAGCTTCGGCACCTCAAATCATTAAGAATCTCCGTAGTTCTAAAGTTGATTTCCAAACAGTTTTAGGGAATTTTTGGTCGCCATTATGTACGAGTTTATTTTCACTGCTTTATGCTTCCAGTGTCGCATTTAAGGCGCCCGGATATACCTATCACTACGGCCCCAGTGTTGTTTTATTTGCTTTGGCGTCGGCTCTTGCACTCAATGAGTTACTGAAAAAAAAGTTAATGCTCTTGCCTAGTTTAATCATAATGGCTTTTTCCACGATCTATTTTTCTGCGAAACCGTTACGCTTTATCGAAAAACTCCATCAGGAACACCTGGTAAGATACACCCTCACTGAGGCCATTCGAAACTCAGGTGTAAAAGGTCCATTCGTTTCAAACTGTGAAGTCGACCGCAAAGGTCTCGGTTACGCTGCTGATCAACGCGAAGAAGGATTAAATTGTATGTCACAACCTCGTGACTTGGTGCTTTGTTGCCAGGGCATGTCGCTTATTGGAATCATAGATCAATGCGGCGAATTCGATGTACTTTCGAAACAATTAGAAAAAAACTCCGCGTATAAACTTATAAAAAAGAGTCAGCATTGGGTCTTGTATCACTGCATTAAATAGAACGGCGTGCCACAACCCAAACAAGAGGACCAAACTCTTTTAGGGACGTCTTTTCGATCTCTAGAACCACTCTGCCCAATTGACCGATAACGGAAAACGCGACTGGAGATAAAAGGTTGAATGTCCCTGATCTCATTACGTCAAACCCGTTTTCTTTCAGAATTTTGCACATTTTCCTCCGCGACCAATGACTTACGTGTTGGTCTTCGGCCATTTTTGGAAATAATTTCATACGATCTACCGACCACTCGAGAAGCGGCCAAATTGAAAAGTCGTTAGGAGTCGTAATAAGTACTTCTCCCCCAGCCTTTAACAAACTTCGCCAGTGGGCAAATATACTTGGGAGCTGCGCTTCATAAACGTGTTCAAGAACTTCTAGACAGACTATTTTTGAAATAGTCCCGGGCAATATGTTGGTCTTACTAAGTTCCCCATTTAGTATTTCGACATTACCATAATTTGAAAAATAATCTTCACAGTACTTCACGGCCCTCGCTGAACTATCAATGCCGTAGACTTTTTTAACGAAGGGCGCAATCTCTTCAACTACGATTCCGCTTCCACAGCCAATATCGGCGACGACGTCGTTTTCTCGGATTGAAATTGTCTTCCTTACAAACTCAAGGCGGGATCGGTGCCAAGCTTTTTGGTAAAATTTTCCATTTGCGAGAGCCGTTCGCTGATAGTTTCCCGGAATCTCCGCAAGGTCTTTTTCTTTCCTAACAATAGAATTCTGCATTTTTTGAATGGTCTCCAAGACCAGTGTGACTAAGTCGAGCTTTCTTTAGCAAAATCTGTAGTTCAGAGGTTTTGTACTTCGAACTTAATATTCCTACAATAATGTGCATAAGTTCGAAAAAACACTTAAAATACCTTTTTGAAAACCATTTTCCAGACTGGTGTTTTTCCGAAATCGCAACGGGCCATCTCGCAACCGTCAATCCGTGTTTGAGTGCGATATAGACCCATTCCAAGTCAAAAAGGAATCCTCGGATTCTGGCCACTGCTGCGATTTTTTTAACAAACGGATAGGAGTAAACTTTGATACCACACTGGGTGTCACTGAACCCACCTGCAATCATGGTGCGAACGAGAAGACGACCAGCCCTGTGAAATAGTAAACGACCGGGCCCCACAGAAGTTTCATAGGAACTGTCCATTGAGCGATCACCGATGCAAACTTGAACTGCGTTCCACTCTACCAAACAGCACATCCCCAGTAGGTCACGTTCACTGTAGGGGGTGTCGAAATCGGTAATAGCCAATAAGTCATATCGATCATGACTCAACTCTAAAATTCGCCCAATGGCCCCACCTTTGCCTAGATTTTTTTCGAGTCGCACCAGCTGGTACGGGCGATCTTTTTCTAACTCCGGGGGCTCACACCAAAGCGTTGATCCATCGTCTACTACAATAGCTTGAAATTCTAAGTGCGGCGCCGTTCGTAGCGCGAGCCCTGTTAATCGCTCGAGATATTGACTGAGCCCCCGCCACCCTGCAGCGCTAGGATTAAAGCAAGGGATCACAAGCAAAATAGTCTTTTTCATTTCCCACCGACGCTATGAAACGCGTGCATTGATGTCAATCTAGCGACCAACCTGACTTAAAAAGTAATGCCGGCTGGCCCCCTTTCGGGGAACCAGCGGTGCACGGTAGGTTTTTCATTTTTCTGAAGTATTTATGGAAAGGAAGATGACCGACCGACAACCCCTGACTACGTACTGCTTCAACTGCTCTAAGTTCCCGCGAATTCAACTTTCATTGCCCTCGCGGCGCCATCTCGAATCAGACCATACTTCAAGGTCCGTGCCACCAAAGCGTTGGATCTAACTCGTTGATTTTGCTACACTGAGTTGGTGCCGAATCGACACCATTTTCGAAGCTAGGAGCAAAATGCCCCCCATCCGCTTTGGTCACTTTGGCCTTGCCTACATTTGTGCACTCGTTCTTTTTGCTGCGCCCGCCGAGGCTGCTAAAAAGAATAAATCTCCCGCGAATGCTCCACGGAACTCGATCGGGGTTTCCGTCCGTCTGGCTTTCGAAGCCGAGTCGCTCGATTGGACGCGAGGCGATGTGCCGATTCATCTGATCAATAACGTGGTGGAGGGGCTGTATGAAATTTCCGCAGACGGAAGAGTCGTACCCGCTCAAGCGCTAAAACTGCCAAAACAAATCGGACCTTCACGATGGGAAATTAGACTTAAGCCGCGACTCAAATGGTCCGACGGACTCGCCTTGACTGCGCAAGACTATGTCTATGCTTGGAATCGTTTGCGAAGCAAGGAGCTCGCATCAAGCTACAGCGCTTTGCTCGATGACGTTGCTTCGTACCGAGCTTCCGACGCGAACACACTCGAAATCATAACCAAAAAGAATGTCGCTCTAGAACCAGCCCTCTTCACTCATTGGTGTACTTTCCCGGTTTCCTCGTCGCACCTTGAACTTCATGGCGAAAAATGGACCAAAAACGCTGCTACGATACCCGTGAACGGCCCCTATCGCATTACTTCTGGCAACCTCGGTACTGGATTCACGTTGGCGCCTAATTCTCATCACCGATCGCCAGGGACACTAAAAAAAATAGAATTTCTGGTTATAGCAGACGACTCGACCGCGCTTCGCCTTTATGAAACTGGACGCCTTCATTTCATGACCGACCTTGCAGGCGTTGATCGACTCAAAATTCGGTCTCATGCTGACTACCGCTCTGTAAAAGCGCCCGTACTCATTTATTTGGCGATGGATCTCGGTCATTCTCTATTTTCCGTAACCAGTAACCGTAGAATAATAGCTGAAGCCATTGATCGTAGATCAATCGAACGGGTGTTAGACGGTCTCGCCACACCTTCGAAAAATTTAAGTCCGGACCAGCCGATCACGGAAACTGACGCCGCTTATTCATTACCGTCTACCGGCACCCTTGCCGGCGCACGTTTTGATTTTGCGTTTTACGAAAAAGGCTCGAATCGCAATTTAGTTGAACTTATTCAGAATGAGTTTAAAAAAAAGCTACACATCGACGCGACCTTGATTACCCACGATGTTAAAACCTACTGGGCCAAACTGAAGGAACGACCCTTCCCATTATTTTTGAATTCATATGGCCCTCCGATCTGGAGCTCGAGTTACTATTTCAAGCTTCTTACCAGCTCGCATCCCCAAAATCTCGGTAGGTGGTCCAACCTCGAATACGACAAAGCGGTCGAACAGAGCAATTGGCGAAAAGCCGCCTTAATTTTTTCACGTGAACAGCCGATCATACCACTTTATTTTCGACGCTTCGAATATTTACAGAAACCTGAACTCAAAAACGTAATTCTAAATCCGATGACATCGCTTTATCTGAAAAAAGCCACGCTCGATGCCCCATTCAAAGCACGGTGAGGTAGAACCCTTCCGAGAGCGGGGCTGGCTCGCTACCCGGCCAAAAGACCCACTCGGAACGAGTTTCTACGCTTTTACGAGCTAGTAGTTTTTCAAGATAATCGCGCTGCCCTACAGTCTCAGCCTCGGAAAGCGTACACACCGAATAGAAATAGCGCCCACTTTTTTTCAAATGTTCGACTGATTGCTTTAGCATTTCCTTTTGCAGTTCAGCTAGTTCTTTGACCGCTACCTGCGGTTGGCTTCCCCGCAAAAGCGCTATTTCCGGGTGTTTAGCCAGTGTCCCGAAACCGGTACATGGCGCATCGAGCCAGATGAAGTCAAAAGATTCGTCGCTACTAAACGGTTGCTTCCAATCGTGAACAACACTCTTAATTTCGAGTTTATCAAATGCGACGGCCCAGTTTTTTTTGGCATTTTCCCACTCAGAGCGTAACATTCTAAGTTGTCGTTCTGAACGATCGGTAGCCACCCACTCGAGAGGCCCAAGATTATTAGCATCCCCATACAAATGTAAAAGAGTGCCAAACAATTTTCCGCCCTTTCCGGCAGCCACATCAAGAATACGAATTTTTTTTGTCCCTTTTTGGAAGGCGCTCTTAATTTCTTTTGCAAATAGGTTACAAGAAAACTGGCTTGTTTCACTCTGAACCCGAAAAATCGATCCATCCACACTAGATCCGCGATACTCACTAAGAAGGGGCGCGATGGCGGAATCCTTTTTTAACACAGTGTCTTCGAACGGTTTGTCGCCGGTCACTGATGGCAGCTCAATACCAACGACGGCTGGGATCTTTTTCATTTGAACCAAACATTGAACCACTGTTTTAAATGAACCCTTCGGCCCTTTCTTTAAAAGATTTAACAGGTCATCACTCACATTGAGTATATCGAGGTCACCGTCTTGGAACTCGCCTCCGAGCCGCAATCTTTCGAGCGTTTTTTCGTGAACGTCTCGATAGTTACTTTTGTTCTCTGCAATGCGTTTTAGTACCGCACTAAGAAAACGTTCTTCATCGGGTGAAAATCCGATTCGTTGCGCTACTTTTTTAGCTTCAGCGAATACCGCGTATTCGGGAACCCGGTCATAAAAAATGATCTGATAAGCCGAAGTGTAAAGTACGTAGGTCATGTTTCGTTTAGGTGGTCTGGTGCAATGACTTTTTACGCATTTTTCAAGAAAGCGCCAGTTACGCAAAGTGCCCTGCACTATATCATGGAAGAGCGCCTGATCAGGACCTTCGAGATGAACTCCCTCATCCCAATCACCGACGCCGGGGGCGTCCATAATCTTCTCAATCGCTTGAAATGCAAGAAATCGAACCGCACTTACCAAGAAGTCTCCAAGAATTCTTTGACCAATTCCTCATAAAACATATTCTGAGGCGCGGTAGAACGACCACGAGTTCGTAGATCTCCGAGACGCTTCATGTAAACATAGCGGGCTTCGGGCATGTGACTAACGACCGAAAATTCTTTGGGACCCGGGTTTGCGTGCGATCGAAAAGCCAAATATTGTGCTAATTCTGATCGGTCTTCGGGATCAACTTTGGATTCTAACTTTTCGTCACACAACGAAGCTAACTGCGTCACTTTTTTTTCTGCGTCGATCGCTAGTTTTCGCAGTTCCCGACATCGATTGAGAAGCATATAAATTTCCGCTAACTCGTGGGCGCGAGTGCCATCTTTTTTTCGCAGCACACGATGTTCAAGATTCGCCAATACGGTAACCGAGGGTCCGAGTGAGACCAACTCTAATTCGCCGCTAGCACTCACGGCTTCCTTCGGCGCCAACGCGAGCGAAACGGCAACTAAGATTAATAATTTATTGAGTAAAAGCTGCATTCGAAATAATGAATTGAGGGCCCCACATCGACGAAGCATCATGTTCGAAGGAAGAAGCCTCTCCGGTTAATGCTCGACTGGCAATTCGCGCCAAGGACAACAAATCCTTAACGGTGCCGGACAGACCCGCCGAAGCTTCATCGTCTGGACTTTCTTGAGTTAACATCTGTAAAAAATTCTTATCGCGGTGAGGGCGAATCGTACGGGGTTTACCGGACATGCCCAGGTCTTTTGCTAGATTTTTTACAACATCCTGCATTCCCGCGGTTTCGTCGATTAACTTTACTGCTTTTGCTTGTTCCCCTGAAAATATTCTGCCATCGGAAAGTTCGATCACTTTTTCCATGGGCATCTTTCGAGCCTCAGCAACCGCCTTGCGGAACTGGGTTAAAACATTGTCCATCATCGACTGGAGTAACTCTCGGTCTTCCATTGTCATTTCACGGGTGGGTGAGCCTAGATCTTTAAATTTCCCTGTTTTAATGGTGTAGGGGGTTATCTTCGCCCAATCGTACAATCTTGTTAAATTCGCAAACCCCATGATCACGCCAATACTTCCCGTAATGGTACCCGGATTGGCGTATATCTTTCGCGCTCCCAGAGCTGCGTAGTACCCACCACTTGCCGCGAGGCTGGCCATCGAAGCAAAAACGGGTTTAATTTTGTCGGCAGACCGAATGGCTTCAAAAATTTCCTGCGACGGCGCGACCGATCCGCCTGGAGAGTTTATACGTACGACGATGCCTTTTACGTTAGTATTTTCGAGAAAATTCTCTAGGTCATCGATAAAACGCCTAGAATCAGTAATCACGCCTTTGAGTTCAATAATTCCAATCGCGTCGGTTTTCCCGAAAATGCGCTGACCGCTACTTTTTTTAGTAAGTCCCGAGTTTGATAGGAGAACCGCGACAAATATTAAAAAAAGAATAAAAAAAACACTCGATACACCAAGCAGTATTAGGAGAGGATTCTTTTGGTTCGTCATAGTTCACCTCTCATTATCTCAGAGTTAGCGCTCTTTTCAATCGATCAACGCTTTGCGTTCTACGATCGCGGCAATATTTTCTAGAAGTTCACTCGCACTGGAAACAACCCGTAGGTAGGAACGATGTTCTGCTCGAATAAACCCGGCAGAAACCGCCGAGTCTAAGTGTGCAAGCAAACCGTCATAAAAACCGCCCACATTTAGAAGAAATATTTCCTTCTTGTGAACTCCAATCTGACACCAAGTTAACACTTCGAACAGTTCATCAAGCGTACCGAAACCACCCGGTAAAGTAACAAAAACCTCCGAGAGGTCGTACATTAGTTTTTTTCGTTCGTGCATTGAGCGCACCACGCGAAGATCCTGTACGCCGGTATGTGCTACTTCCTTTTCGAAAAGAGCGTCCGGGATCACCCCAGTCACTGCTCCACCATTTTTTAAAACGGTGTCGGCAATTAAACCCATCACCCCAACGCTAGCGCCACCATAGACCAGTCCTAAGTTTAACTGCACCAAACCCTTGGCCAAAATCTCCGACTCCTGTTGGATTAGCGGAACCTTGCCTGCGTTTGATCCACAAAAAACACAAACGTTCATTCGATGAACGGACATGAAACCCTCTTTTTTAAAGTACTAAAAACAAAAGGCCCCTGTTGGCACTACGCCGACAGGGGCCTTCGAAATAAAACAGGCTCCGAATTATTCTTCGTCGCCTTCACCTTTGTTCAAGATGCCCTTGAGCTGAGCTCCGAGCACATCTCCCAAAGAAGTTTTCTTTTCGCCTTGGTTCACATAGGACTCATAGGCTTTTCGTTCTTCCGAAACTTTGAGTTTCTTCATCGAAAGGCCAATTCGGCGTTCTTTGGTGTCGAGCGAAATCACTTCAGCTCGTACCACGTCACCCACCTTCACGAGATCCGATGGTTTTTCTACGCGTTGATCCGAAATCTCACTAACGTAGACAAGACCTTCGATGCCCTCTTCGAGTTCGACGAACACGCCGAAGTCTGTAACTTTAGTCACGCGGCCTTCGATGCCTTCACCAACACGATACTTGGTGCGCGCGCTTTCCCAAGGATCACGCTCGAGTTGTTTAATACCGAGGCTGAATTTTTCAGCTTCTTTGTCGATCGAAAGCACCATGGCCTTAATCTTATCGCCTTTTTTGAAGCGTTCAGATGGATGCGCCACTTTTTTGGTCCATGCGATGTCAGAAACATGCACCAGACCGTCGATACCTTCGCCGATGTCAACGAAAACGCCGAAATCAGTTACTGATTTCACTTCGCCTTCGATTTGAGCACCTGGAGGATACTTCGCTTCAAGCGCACTCCATGGATTTTCCTGAAGTTGCTTCAAGCCGAGGCTCAAGCGCTTGTTGCGTGGATCGATTTCAAGCACCTGACATTCAACTTCATCACCTGGGTTTAGAACTTTCGACGGATGTTTCACATCACGTCTCCAGCTCATTTCACTTACGTGAATGAGGCCTTCGATGCCTTCTGCCAATTCGACGAATGCGCCGTAGTCTTTAAGTGAAACCACTTTGCCACGAACGCGGTCACCCACGCTCATTTTAGCTGCGAGTTCTTCCCACGGATTAGTGGTCACTTGTTTTAGACCTAAGCTAATGCGTTCTTTTTCGCGATCGTACTTAAGTACTTTCACCGAAATCTCGTCGCCTACGTTGAACAATTCACTTGGGTGCTTCACGCGACCCCAGCTCATGTCCGTAATGTGGAGCAAACCGTCCATGCCGCCCAGGTCCACAAACGCACCGTATTCTGTAATGTTTTTTACAGTGCCGGTAACGATTTGACCTTCTTGAAGGCTCTGTAACGTTTCAGCTCTCATGCGCTCTTTTTCTTGAGCCACGATGGCGCGACGAGAAAGCACAATGTTGCCACGCTTCTTGTTAAACTTAATGATCTTGAACTTGAATTTCTTGCCCAAGAGCTTATCTAAGTTTTTCACAGGCTTCACATCAATTTGCGAGCCCGGCAAGAACGCTTTAACGCCGATGTCGACGCTCAAGCCGCCTTTGACTTTACCAATAACGGTACCTTCAACAAGTTGGTCTTTTTCACAAGCTTGGCTAATTTCATCCCAAGCTTTAATGATTTCCGCTTTGTCTTTCGACAATTGCATAAAGCCAGTATCGCTCTCGATTCGCTCAAGATAGACGCTTAGCTGATCACCAACGTTCACTTCTGTAGTGCCATCTGGTTTTCTAAACTCTTCGATCGGCACAAGGCCTTCGCACTTATAGCCGATGTCTACAGTCACAAAGTCTGGTCCAACGTTGACGACCACGCCGTCTACGACTTCGCCTTCGCGAACGTCGCTTTGTTGCAGACTTTGTTCATAAAGTTTCGCAAAAGATTCTTCTGCGTTTTGCCCGGTTCCAGAATTCTCAGACGCTTCATCTGCGCCTACTTCGAATTCGTCCATCCAGCTCGTCGTGTCGTGTGACTCTGGACGTGCTTTCTTTTTTTCAGCTCCGGTGCTGCTAGTAGTTAATGCCATTGATAATTGATTTCCTTTCGACATGGCGAAAGACGCCTCGGTTCTTTAGAAACTAAAGAAAAGCGGAGGTCGTTGGTTTCGCCAAGAGGCTTGCTTTATAGCCGGTAACACGTTGAAAATCAAAGGTATTATTGGCTTGGGAGTTCAACTCCACCGGGGTTCTTGAAGGCTTCTTTATAGCAGTCGGCCCGGCGGCTTATGTAGTTCAAGTAGGGGAAAGGTTCTTCCACCGCATCACACTTTTTCACAAGAGCGAAAAAACCTAATTTTGTCGCAACACTATGAAAACAATAGGCTATTTCATCGCCGTATTGCCGCGAAGAACAGGTCGAAACATAAATGTCGTAGAGCCGCTTGGTTTTGAGCATTTTGCTTAGTCCTAGCTGGTAACAAAGATCTCGAAACTCAGACGCGGTGTCCCTACATATCCATGAAACCTCGCTAAAAGCAGCCGTCAGGCTCGGTGCGCGACTAGCCTGCGGCCAATCTCGATTTTGCCTTTTCAGGGCGGCTTTCTGGCAGTCATTCATTTTCTTGAGACCTTCGGATTCCAAGCCAAACGAACCAGTAAATTCCTCGAGTGGGCAAGTCGCCGCTATTTCGTCGGCCGCGGCGAAAGAATTACGCGCCTGTTTTGACGCTAAATTCGACCGCAGATAGCGCGTTTCGTGGTTACCCGCGATGACGCTATTTAATCCGAATTGCCAACACAGACCTTGGTCTTCCGATCTTTTTGAAGAAGTCCCGCAGATGAAATCAATAAGGTCCAAGGTGCGAACCTGATTCCGTAGAGCGCTAAACGCCCTTTCATGACATCCGACCTCCGTGGTGTAATCTCTGCGAAAAAAAGTCGTACAGGAATCGAGCGCTACTCGAATGTCGGCTCGCAATTCAGCGAGCCGGACCTTCGCCTGAGTTCCTTCGGCAAAACCTGCGGCCGAATTAAACGATAATAAAACTACTATTAACACAAGAATTGATCTGCACATTTTATTACTCTCTTTCGCGTTCATCATTGAGACGATGGCGACGTTTCATGCACTTATCGTACACGTCAAAGGAACGCTGAAACCGTGTCGATTTATCGAAATTCTTAAGAACGTGTACCCGCCCCTTTTCGCCCATTTCTTTTCTTCGCTCGGCAACTTGAAGCAACTCGTAAATTTTTTGCTGCAAATCAAAAGCGTCTTCTGCTCGCACGAGTCGACCGAACTCTTCTTTGTCACCAACGATGTCTTCTGCTCCTGCCACTCGCGAAAGTACAACTGGCCGCTCCATCGCAAGAGCCTCGAGCGCGCCAAGACCAGGTACTTCTTCGCTCCCGGGCATTACAAAAACATCGAAGGCACTCATAATTTCAGGTAGATTATCGGCCACCGACCCGAACACTACGTGGTCTTCGATTCGAAACTGTTTTGCCAATTCGCGAAGTTCTACTAAATATTCTTCCGACGAAACCAGAGGGTCTTCTCCGATTACTGCAAACTTAAACTTCCACTTTGAGTGTTTCATTAAGCTCGCAGCCGCCTTCAAAAAGGTATCCTGCCCTACTTCAGGGACTAGTCGCCCCACCGACCCAATTACGATCGTATCGGCATCTACGCCCCAGGACTTTCTAATGCTAGTTCCATTGTGCTTGCTCGGGTCGAAACGCGTGAAGTCGAGTCCCAAATTGATAACTTTGATCTTTCTTTCAGGAACTCGAAGTCGTCGCATGACTCGATTTTTAATATGAGAACTCAATACGACAACGTAGTCGATACGACGCAACCAGATTCGTCTAAAAATATCGGCAAAACTCGCTTCGTCGGTAGAGTAACGACTCACTACCACTGATACATGGGGCAAATTTCTCAAGCCAGGGTACAAGTACCACAGAAGGCTTTCGTCATTTACGTGCACCAAGTTGGCGTCGAACTCCTTAATAGTATTTTTTAAAAATCGAACAAACGAAAAATCAAACCAAGATCGCGGTTCTTCTTTGATTGCTCTGACTTTAATGTGTGGGTGGCGCATTGCTGCGGCATGAACTGGACTTCCCTCAATACAAATTAAATTCATCGAAATTTCCGCGTGGGCCATTTCGACCAAGTCTGAAACTGCTACTTGCTCCGGGCCTCCCCAACGATTTGAGAGAATTATCCAGAGCGGTCTGAGATGTTCTTTTAATGTTGTTCGAACCAAGGCAGCCCTCTGGTGACATTCTGGACCGCTTTAAAGACATCCTCAACTTGTATTTCGTTCATACATTTGAAATGTCCTTTCGGGCACAATTCAGGTCCATGAAGACTGCAGGGGCGACAATCTAAATTAGTACGCTCCACCATTACTTGACGGTCGGCTAAAGGAAAAAATCCGAATCGCTTAACGGTCGGTCCGAAAATTGCGACCGTCGGAACATTAAAGGAAGAAGCGACGTGCACGGGTGCAGAGTCGTTAGCAATTAGCAGCTTGGCGTTTGCGATTAGCGACACCATTTCACCAACGCTTGTTTCGCCGACAAGATTGGCACCGGTATTCTCGGTACCCGCGTCTTCGAGGCTTGCTTTGAACGTGTGAAACATTTTCTCAGCCATCACGCGACATTTCGGATCCGGCTCACCGCAAAAATACACCGGCATCGAATAGCGCTTCACAATAATAGAGGCGAGTTCAGCGAAGCGATCACCGTGCCACATTTTTGTGCCCCACGTCGAAAAAGGACTTACTACGCAATAAGGCAGATCGAGTCGGTGTCCAATTTTTTTCTCCAAAGAGCCATCTGTGTCTAAATTCTTGTGAAGGCGGGGTCTTCGGTCGGGCACCTGAGTGCTGTTCGATAAGAATCGTACGAACTCCAGCGGCCGCTGAGTATAGTGAATAGCGTCCGAATAAGGCGGATAAACAACCGTTTCAAGATTAAGAAAATATTTAAGCAATCGACTTTGAAATGTTTCAAATGACAGGCGGCGCCGAGCCGGAATTGAGGCACCCAAAACTAAAGAACGAAAAGAACGATGAGCAATCAGCACTAGATCAAAGGGTAAGTTTCTATTTGCTATAAGTAGCCGATTGCGTAATTCGCGAATTCCCTCGACGAAAGCGGTTTTTCTTTTTTCGTAAACATAGGGAACAACATTTTTAAACCCGGCAAGCGCGTTAGAGCCGGCCACGGTGGTCACAAAATGAATTTTCGATCCGGGGTAGAGGCGCTCTAACTCCACAAGCAACGGGGTTGTCAGAATTACGTCACCCAAATAGGCAGTCTGAATAACTACGATTTGCATGGGTTAGTTCTTACGGAAAATTCGGCTGAAGAAGCCATCTTTCCGAACCCCACTACTAGCGTCAGAAGGCAGAAGCGGCACCACCGTCGTCGCTGAATCCTCACCCTCCGGCGGAGTACCAAACTCTACGCGCGTTGCAATTCCTTCAACCCAGCCAATTTTTACCTTAGCTTCGAAACGCAACACGAACTTGCGTTCGTCGTCGGAAAACCAAATATGAGAGTCGCCCCTTTGCTGCAAAACCCCGTTAAATCGAGTTTCCACCTTGGTCTTTAACGCTTTTACGTAACCAAAGCGGGTTTTCACTTCCTCTCGACTTAACACCAACAAAGACGTTTCCCACTGTTTACCTTGGGTGCTCATTGGAAAGCGAATTTCAGTGCCAGGATCCATTTTGTGAGTACGCGCAAAGTAGAGTGCACTCAGAGAATCTTGCGAGAATGGCACTAGATCTTTGTAGCCTTTTTCATCTTTAATCTGGTCTTTATCTAAACGTTTCGCATAAACCGATACGAATTGTTTCTTTGCGGCATGATCAAAAAGCTCCAGGTTGCTTCGCACATAACGAGTCTCGTCGCCATGAAGAATGAACTTATAGGGAAACCAACCTTCAAAATCTATGAAAGTTTGTACCCAATCTTCCGCTTTGTAGATTAGGGAAAATAAACTGGAGGTTTTAGCAGATCCCTTAATGTCGTAAACCTTACGCCCGTTAAGCTCTTTGTAGGGATTTACTTCTAAAAGAAATTCACCGGCCGTGGTGTTAAGCCAGGTGACATCCATAAATATCTTCTCACCCACCCACACCGGGTCTTTGGGCGGTCGTCGGTTGGGTATTACAAATGTGCTTTTGGTATCGCCCATGAGCCCTTTGGTTTTCCTTTTTTTCTTCTTAGGTTTTTTTTCCGCTTGGGCGCCGGACTCGGTCGGCCCAAGTTTAGAAGCATCTAAAGGGGCGGCAATTTCTTTTACCGCGAACGCCTTCACAAGATCTTCTGGCAATCCGGTTTCTGTATACTCGCGCTTAACAATTTGCTGTGCCGAACATGCACAAAAAAAACTGGTTAGGACTACCGTTCGGAGAAGAAGTTTCGCGCGTCGCATGGGCCTCTTATTTATACCATGGGGTCAATATTTTTAAAACGCCTGTGAATCCACAACCATTGATCCGGAAACTCTCGTATCCAATTTTCCACCATTTTCGCTAACAAGGCGGTGGTGCGAACTTCGTCTTGCGCAAGTTCCCCCAAATCTAGCGCGGGGTTCATGCAAATGTTGATTCGACCGTCAGTGTCTCGAAAGGTTTTGGCGGTCACTACTAACGCGCCGGTGCGATTCGACAAGGTCCCAACCGCTGCCAGTGTTCCGACCGATACGCCAAAAAAGGGTACCTTTATTCCGATTGGAGGCCCCGCATATTGATCCAATACGAAGCCAACCGACTCCCCAGCACGCAAAGCACGCATAATTATCGGCAGAGTACGGGGTTCGTAGGCCGCCCGCACTCCAGTTGAGTTCCGCGATTTTTCTATTTTTCGATGCAACCACTCTGGCTTGAGATGTTTGGTCACCATTGTGATAGGGATCCCAGCTAGAGCCCCCCCTGAAACCATTAGTTCCCAATTCGCTAGGTGCGACGCTACGAACAATACGCCCTTTCCTTTAGCGTGTGCCGCGCGCCAATTTTCTAACCCCATAACGTGGGTATTTCGTTTTACGTATCGCAGATAGTGCCCAGGAATGGGCGAAAAAAGATGCAATAACTCAAAAACCAATATTCCGTAGTGCTCGTAATTCTTTTTGAGAACATGATCAATTTTGCTTGGGCCCCACTCGGGAAAACAGCGCAAAAGATTTTCGCGCGCGACACTTCGGCGGCGCGAGACCAAAAACAGACCGCGGCCCAAAATCGGACCTACCATGAGCTCAAGCCCACGCGGCATGAATGTCGCGAGCAATCCAAGGGGACTAAGGACCGCCTGAATCAGAAGCGAGAGCAACGGACTCATTAAGTTTTCTCCAAAAGTATTCTTTATGATCTAGGATCTCGACTCCAATATCGAGCCACAGTGGGTCAAAACCCGAAACGCCCCCCATGCACTGGGCGTAATCGCGCAACTTAACGGCGTCCTTTAAGGTGGTAACAAGAGGAAATTCTCCATTCTTCTCATTCCACTTTTTGAGTCCTTCGATATCGGCCAAGTGGTAGTCCTGATGGTCGCGAAATACCTTCATGGCATTAACCTTAACCCCGTTGCGTTCAAGAAACGATCGAATCCTATTAGGGTTTCCTATGCCGCAAAATACGTTGGCTGTCCGTGGTATAGACTCCAGTTTGCTGTTAACTTTTTGTACCCCTTTAAGTCGGTAGTTTACACGAACCCACGGAGGCCCATTATTCAACTTAGCTGGGACATCCGAAAACGCCACCCGCAATCCAGCTCGATTGAACCAAAAAGGAAAATCCCGAAATAGCGGATTTCGAATTTCGAAGTTATGCACCAAGACATCGATTTGACGGTTCATGGAAAAGTGCTGAAACCCGTCATCTAAAATAATCACATCGGGACGTAGATTTTCCCAGTTTCGTTTCAGCGTGTCGACTCTTCGCTTTCCCACTGCGACCGCGACTCCGGGTGTTTTTTTAAGCAAAACCAGCGCTTCGTCGGGAAATTTTTGTGTGTGGGCCGACTCGAAATCTGTCGCGTACCCCGATCGCTGTTCCCACGAAGAACCGTACCCTCGCGTTGAAACGGTCACACGTTTCCCCTGAGAAATTAAGTGATCCGCTATCAAATTGACGATTTCTGTTTTTCCGACGCCACCAGCTACAATATTGCCTACCGAAATTACGGGCACAGGCATTCGTGTCCTCGAACCTAAACGCAATGCACGCACACTACAGTTGGCGGCGGCCCACATCGGACTCAGAAGCATAGAAACTAAACTATTCATAATGGAGTTGGAAAGTTCTCACGTTTTCTTTTCCCTGTAAAAACCTCCCAAATGGCTTGCGCTGTGAGTTCAGTTGGGGAAGTCGTTTCATGACCGGGACTAAAGAGTCGTTTATGTAACTGTTCGAAAGCGCCTAGCTGTTTTTCCCGAACTGGACCATCGCGATAAAGTTCTAATAGCGACGATGCGATCAGTTCAGGGCGACATCGATCTAAAATAAACTCCTCAACGACGGGATTCGATTTTTCGTCGGGTTTCCAACCTAGGGCTTTTTCTGAGTCTTTTTCTAAAAATAAATTCACCATCCCCACTAAGCCTCGATACCGTACGACGTGGCGATAGGCCCACTCTGACATTTTAGAAGAACGATAGGCCAGCACCATCGGAACACAGTAAAACGCCGCCTCTAGGGTTGACGTACCTGATTTTACAAGGGCAGCTCGAGACGCCGCGAGAGTTTCATAGTTTTTACCGGGAGCTACTCGAACCTGAACGGCACCTTGAAGTTGTGACTCGAATCCACTTTGAACTTCATCGGCGTTCAACGTACTCGGAACGGGCACCACCACAGTGGGAGCAGAAAGTTCTTTCGACAATCCTTTGGTGAATCTTTTCAGAACTTCGGAAAAAAGCTCTATATGATATCGAACTTCGCTATGTCGCGATCCAGGAAAAACAGCCAATACATTCTCGTTTTCTGTTAAACCGAGTTTATTTTTTGCTTCGTGGGGCGAAATCTTTGGAGCCTCATCTACGATTGGATGCCCAACGTATTCAAAAGGAATTTCCCAGTTTTGATAAATTTCCTTTTCAAAAGGCAAAACGCTTAGAACGAGACTAACGTGATCAGCAATTTTTTCAATTCGCGAAGACCGCCAAACCCAGACTTTGGGCGGAATGAAATAGACTACAGGAACATCGAAGAAATGAAATAAAGACGCTAAACGAAGATTAATTTCACCATTATCAACCAATACCGCGCCGGCCGGACGATTTTTGGCTAAACGCTTTTCAAGCTCTCGCTCAAGACGAGCTCTCCTGGGGAGTTTAGAAATTACTTCTAGAGGTCCCCCCATTACGCTGAAATCCCGCGCGTGCATCATTAATTTGCAGCCAGCATGTTTTAGGGCGTCGCCGCCGAGTCCAAACGCGTTAACACTTCCATGGGTACGAAGCCGCTCGAGCACTTTCGCCGCGTGTGCGTCAGAACTGGCCTCGGCTGCCGAAAAGAAAATTTCCATTTATTGGACTCTTCAACACCTTAGCGGTGCATTCCTTTTTCTGATTTTCGAGCGAAATCGACAAATTGTTTCGCTAACGCCGAATCTGGAAATGACGACTCAATTTTTTGAAGCGCAGTTTCTTTTTCGAGACTCTTATCTTTAAAGAATATCTTGTTGATATCTTGAAGTACCGCGAGTTCTCCCGACGAAAATCCGCGACGCTTCAATCCAACTAAGTTCATCCCCCAAACTTCGAATGCACCAACGGGGCCTCTTCCTAAACAGAAAGGAGCTACGTCGCGCTCCACTCCGCTAAAGCCGCCAATGTAGACGTGCGCTCCAATTCTCACAAACTGACTCACGCCGCTGAGCCCGCCGATAATCGCATAGTCCTCTACAATTACATGGCCCGCAATCTGACAGGCGTTGGCAATAACCGTGTGGTTGTGCACCTGAACATCGTGCCCAAGATGCGCATACGCCATGATGAGGTTCGAATCACCTACGCGAGTAACTCCGCCGCCACCTTTTGTGCCGATATTGATCGTCACCGACTCTCGAATAGTGTTATCTTTTCCAATGACAAGTTCCGCGTCTTCACCTTCGTATTTCAAATCCTGAGGCACCCCACCAATCACCGCGAAGGGGAAAAATACATTCCCTGAGCCTATTGTGGTCCGACCTTCGAGAACAACATGACTCATGAGGCGATTGCCGCTAGCGATTTTAACTTTGGGGCCGACAATGCAATACGGACCAATCTCGCAGTCCGAAGCTACCTCGGCCCCGTCATGGATAATGGCTGTTGGATGGACCTTTCCCATGTTCACCCTTTCAGTACCGAAAGATGCGCAATAAACTCACCCTCGGCTACTAGTTTACCATCAACTTCAGCTGTACCTTCAAAGCTCCAAATGGCCCCAATCACTTTATTGAGACGTACTTTCAAGTGGAGTTGGTCCCCCGGAACAATCGGCTTTCTAAATCTAAATCCATCCGCTCCAGCTAATGCAACTTCGACCTTTGGAACCTTCCCATTATTTGATGCGGCCAAAAAAGGCGCAGTCACAAAAAGAGCGGTCTGACACAGTGCCTCAATGGTTAATACTCCGGGAAAAATCGGATGACCCGGAAAATGGCCAGTAAACTGTGGTTCATTGAGCGTGACGTTTTTAATGGCGTGCACTGTAGAGCCTTCGCGCAACGAAAGTATTTCTTTATCAGTCATTCCGGAATTTAGGGGCTTCGGAGTACGAATTTCAACAATTCGATCTACCAACAAAAAAGGGTAGCGGTGGGGCAAAAGGTTCATCACCTCATGAACCCCAAGACTACGACCCCCGTGGGTCATTTCAAACCAATCAACGTTCATGTGTTTTTTCCAGTTTCTTTACTCGTTCAAATAATTCGGGGAGCCGATCGAAGTAAGCGAGCAGGCGCCACCACTGCTTCTTTTCTCGAGCTATGTGCTGCCCCATAAAAACTTTCCCAGGTTCTACGTCTTTCGATACACCTGTCATTGGGCCGATGATCGCTCCATCGCCAATTTCCAACTTATCGGCTACGCCAGCTTTTCCGGCCAAGATCGCCCCTCGACCAATGGTCACGTTTCCGGCCAAGCCCACCTGTGCACACAAGATCGAATGAGCCTTCAAATGCCCGTTGTGTCCAACCTGAACTAAATTATCGACCTTGGCGCCCTGTTCCACTACGGAGTCTCGAATAGTTCCACGATCAATGGCGCTCATGGCTCCAAACTCCACATCGTCGCCAATAATCACTCGGCCTAAGTGGTAGATTTTTTCGGATCCCTTGGGACCTCGGGCGTACCCAAACCCGTCGGCACCGATCACGACGCCACTATGCAAACGCACTCGCGATCCAATTTCACAGCGCGGGTAAACAACGACATTTGGAAACAATTCAGAATCGGCACCTACGGTTACACCATTCGCAAGAACCACCCCTGCATGAATTTTAGAGCGAGCCCCGATTCGTACATTCTCTCCGAGGGCGGCACTTTCCGAAACTTGGGCAGTCGGGTCAACCACAGTGCTTGCGGGTCGTTTATTCGAACCAGCGACGGGCAAATTGGAGCCCCAATCAAGTTCGGGGTTACGATCAACGACAACCTTAGATAATCGAGCCAGTCCAAGATAGGCATCGGGCGAAAGCACGACCACTCGACCGTCGGGAATTCCGAGCGCCTCGAGTTTTGGCCAAAGAGTTTTACTAACTACGGCAACCTGAACTTTGCACTCGTTCCAGTATCGAACAAAGGATTCCGAAATAAAAAAAGCTACCGCTGAATCAGCTTCTGAGGAGCTTCCCGGCTCAACAAGCGTTCGAACGACTACATCCGACAATGAACCATCGTGACGTGCTCCAGCGACAACTTCACCGGTGACCGTCTCTAACAGGTCTTTAATGGGAATCGGTTTAAAATGAACCATCTCATTTATTAAAGGTCTTGATGACCTCGTCAGTCAAATCGTCTTGGCTCTGAGAGTAAAGCACTCCATTTTCATTTTTTTCTAAAATGATGGTGTAATTCTTGCTCTTGCCGATGTCTTCCACAACACTTCGGAGCCTTTCTACGATCGGCTTTGTGAATTCGGCTTCTTTCTTCTGAAGTTCTACTTGGGCTGTTTGGGCTTGTTGTTGATACTTCATAAAGCGCTCTTGAAACTCGCCCTCTTTCTTTTTACGAGCTTCGTCACTCAAAGCAAGTGACTGTTTTTTTATGTCGTCGCGCAATTTTGTGAGAGCCTGCTCTTCAGCTTCAAATTTCTTCTTTTTTTCGTTGTATTCTTTTTCAAGCGTTGCGCGAGCTTTTTTTCCCGCTTCGACTGTTTGAAGCGCCTTCGCCAAATCTACAACTGCGATTTTGATTTCGGCACCAGATACGGCCCCTGGAACTCCAACCATCGCGACCATCGCCAATACTAAAACTATGTTTTTACCCATAAACTAAGCCTCCGACTTTCTTTCAAACATACTTAAAAGGGCGGTCCAATGAAAAAGTTAAACTCTACATTGCTGTCATTCTTGCCTGGATTAATCGGGAATCCCCACTCAAACCGCAGGGGCCCTATAGGAGAAAACCAACGAAAGCCAAACCCAACGTCTTTTTTCAAGCCAGCAATTCGGCGCATATCGCTAAAAGAAGCAAACGCATTACCCATATCAAAAAACGTCACTAGCTTTAAACCAGCTTCGCGAATGAGAGGGTATTCAATTTCTGCAATATAAACCAACTCACTTACGCCACCCAGCGGGGTACCTTCCCGATCCGGACCAAGGTCCGACCTCGGAGTAATCGAAAGTGCCCGATAACCTTTTAAGTTATTAGGACCACCCAAATAGAACTTTTCCGCGGGGGGAATGTTGTCGTCGGTAGTTTTAAACATATGACCCGCTTCAAACTTAGTTCGAAAAATTAAATCACTTGTAAGAGGGTAATAAAATCGCGCCTCACCCGAAAGCTTTGCGTAGTTTTTCTTGCCGCCAACTCCAGCAAATTCCCCCCCAAGGCTTTCATAATTCCCTTTGGTGGGCTCGAATCTATTGTTTCGTTTGTCTCGAACTACCGACATGCCGATAGCCGACAAAGAGCCCCTATCATCGTTTGCATTAAGATCAGGAAATCTCGAATCGATTTCGTCTAACTCCAACGTCTCGAGTTTGTAATTGAGATAGGCGTACATGTCTTCGTCGATTCGATCGAGTGGGTGCCCGAAGCGCAGATCAAATCCCTTTTTAAATAACAAGTAGCGATCGGGAATAACGAAACTCGTTAAAAATACGTCAAATCCCGCGCTCCACCTTGAATTCATTAAATAGGGTTCGGTAAAGCCCAAGCTCAAAGAGCGCGACTTGCGATCGGCCGCGTATTGCAACGACAACGATAGGTTTTGACCGCGGCCGAAAAGATTCGTTTCCGCTATAGACCCCGTTAAGAAAAACTTTTGAATACTACCGTAGCCCATACCCAAAGATACGGTCCCGGTTGATCTTTCTTTGATTCCAATTTCCAGATCAACTACGTCTTTTTTGTCTTTACGAGTTACCGTATTAAATACAACTTCGCCGGGGTTAAAAAAGCCAAGACGCTCAACTCGTTCGCGGCTCAACCTTAAGCGAGTCCCATGGTATTTTTCGCCTTCACGAACACGAAGTTCCCGGCGAATTACTTTATCTCGTGTTTTGCTGTTACCAAGTACATTAATTTCGCCGAAATGTACTATGTCACCTTTTTCAAAATCGTATCGAATATCGACCAAACGCACGTCATCGCGAATATTCATCTTCGGAATCACGTTCACGAATGCATATCCCAGATCTTGGTACTTTTCCGTGAGCTTTTGAATGTCGTCGTTTCTTTTTTGAATCGAAAAAAACTGACCAGACTTCATTTCAGTGGTTTGGGCAAGATCACTTTTGTCAAACAGAAGGTCGCCGCCGAAGTCGATTTCCCCGACCGTGTAGCGCTCCCCTTCGTCTACGTAAATCGAAATAAAGAGCCAGCGTTTGTCTTCGCTCACCGTTACCACCGGATTTTCGTAGCGAAATTTAACATACCCCTCATTGAGGTAGTAGTAGGTGAGCATCTGCATGTCTTGTTTAAACGCAGATTCTTTGAAATTCCCGGTCGAAGAAATCCAGGAAAAGAAATTACCTTCTTTAGTATTGCGCAGAACTGCTTTTAATCGCTCATCCGGGAACCGTTGATTATTAATGAAGGTGATTTTTTTAATACGAACTTTGTCATAGTCGCTTACTCGATAGATAAGTTCGACTTCGCCTTCTTTTTCGAGTTTTTTGGTTTCGTACGATACTCGCGCTAAGTAAAAACCCTTGTCTTCGTAAAGCTTCTGAACCAGCGCAATATCTTCTTTGACTTTGTTTACGTCGAAAATCGAATATTCTTTAACCTTAATAGTTTCTTTGAGGTCACTGGTGGAAACCTGGTCGTTACCATCGAAAGAAATTTTTGAAATCGTCGGTCGCTCCAATACTTTGATCGTAACAACTCCATCGTTCCAATCAAAAGCAACATCGTCAAAGTACCCTAGCGCGTGAAGGGCCCTAATGTCGTCACTCACCTGAGCGCGTGAAAGTGGCTCACCTGCTTTGGTTTTAATTTTAGCGAGGATTGCGTCGACTTCGATTTTTTTATTTCCAACGACCTGAATTTGACGAACGGCGCCGACAGTGTCTCCCGCGCCGAATGAAACGGCGGAAACACTTCGGCCAAGAGCCAACAACAGGCAAATGCCCGCTGCGACTGGCCAGAAAAGGTGGCGAGGCTGCAAAAAACCGCGAAGTATACTCAAGTTTAAGAATGCTTTCTTGTTAGGAGATCTATATTTTTGGGGGAATCCTTCGTCAACCTAAACTAATTTGCCATCTTGCATGGTAATCGTTCGCCCCATGCTTGCGGCAAGCTTAAGATCGTGGGTGACGACCACGACACTCACACCATGTCTTTGATTAATGCTTAGCAGCATCGAAAGCAACATTTCACTGTTTTGACTATCCAAATTACCGGTCAACTCGTCACCCAAGATTACATCTGGTTTCATCATTAAAGCTCGCGCAACCGCTACCCGCTGGCTTTCTCCGCCCGAGAGCTCACCTGGTTTGTGGTGCACTCGGTGCGACAAACCAACCTCTTCCAGGAGCGCCAAGGCCTCAGCCTTTAATTGGTGCTCGTGGCGACCCGCAATCAATCCCGGCATCATTACATTCTCGAGCGCCGAGAACTCTGGAAGTAAATAATGAAATTGAAAAATAAATCCTATGTGTCGATTCCGAAACTCACATCGTCGCTCTTCCGACTGAGAAGAAATATTCTTACCCTGAAACAACACGTGACCGCCCGACGGTGCCTCAAGAGTTCCCAGAATATGTAACAGGGTACTTTTTCCCGCACCGGACGCCCCTACGATTGCAACAGTTTCCCCTCTTTTAATTGCGAGATCGACTCCTCGCAAAACAGGGATAACAAGTTTGCCTTTTTTGAACGACTTTTGAACCCCACGAGCTTCGAGCACAATTTCGCTATTCATACCGAAGCCCCTCCACCGGACTTTCTCGACTAACTTTCCAGGCAGGCACCAAAGTCGCGCCCAAAGCCAATAAGATTGAACTCAGCAGAATTATCGCCCACTCCGCAGGTCGAATTTCCACCGGAAGTCTCGATAGAAAATATACTTCGGGGGGCAAATCGATAATCGATTTCCACTGCACCAGACGGCACAACATTTGAGCAAGCGCAAACCCGGCGATGGCACCTAATAAGCTCATAAATCCACCGATTAACAAAAACGTCGCGAAAGTTCGTCGCATGCTCCACCCCAAGGCTTTCAGCATTGAAATTTGGCTCTTCTTGTCATGGACCAACATCATGAGGGTGCTAATAATATTGAAGCTCGCCACTAAAACGATGGCAAACAAGATAATTGCAATCACCACTTTTTCGAGCTGAATCGCGTAGAATAAATTGCGATTGAGAGAGGTCCAGTCCTTTGCTCGTAGAGGGTAAACGTATTTGTCGTTTAATCCTTCGGTGACCAAGATACTTTTTTCAGGCGATGCCGTGAGCATTTTAAAGGCATTTACTCGATCCCCAACAGACAGAGTTTTCTGCAACTCAGATAATTCCACCAGTGCATACTTGTTGTCGTACTCGTACATACCTAGCTGCATGATGCCTACGACTTTCAAGCGTTGTGCCAAGGGTTCGCCCCCCTCTTTCGCGAAGGGCACAGTCAATACAACGTCTCCTCCCACTTGGGCTCCAATTCGGCGCGCAAGTTCGCTGCCCAGGGTAATTTCTACAGTCGCAGCCCCCGCTGTAGGTAATCGCCCTTCCTTTAAACGATTGGGCATTTGGCTAACTTTATCGAAGGTTTTGAGATCAACACCCTCGACAACCGAACCAGCTACGCCTTTTTTGGCGCTTAACATGACTTCCGCAAAAATGTAGGGCGACACTTCTTTAACGAGCGGGAAGGTTTTTTTTATGTCGTTTGCGATCGCCTGGGCATTTGGTACCGGCTCTGCACGCGAGAACATAAGTACGTGCCCGTGAAAAGCAGTAAGTGCGCGCTTTAGTTCGCGCTCAAATCCATTCATAACGCTCGTGACAACAAGGAGCGCAGTAACACCAAGACAAAGCCCAAACACCGAAATTGCAGCTACGAACGGCGCAAAACTCGACGACTTTCGATTTCCTAAAAACCGAAAAGCAATCTTTGCTACCAAGCTCATTTAGGAGTTCTTTCCTTATCAGGGTTGCGACGAATCAGTCGTCCCACTATTGGATGCCGCTTTAACGGGCGCTTGCGGCCGCATGTGTGGAAAAAATATCACATCGCGAATGCTGGCGTTATCAGTAAGTAGCATTACGAGACGGTCAATACCCAAGCCCTCGCCTGCAGTGGGCGGCATTCCGTGCTCTAAAGCAAATAAAAAATCCTCGTCGACATCGCAGGCTTCGTCATCACCTGCGGCCTTGGCACTGGCTTGCGATTCAAAACGCTCGCGTTGATCGATAGGGTCGTTCAGCTCAGAAAACGCATTCGCCATCTCACGACCATAAATAAATAGTTCAAAACGATCGACCGTCGATGGATCTTTTTCGTTTTTTCGCGACAAGAAAGAAACTTCGGTAGGATACTGTGTCACGAATGTCGGTTGAATTAGGTTCTTTTCCACTTCAGCATCGAAAATGGCCATTAATAAAGCCCCGGTGGTCCATTTCGGATCGAATGCGATTTTTTTAGAATCAAGATAAGTCATCAAGGCCTTACGATCATTCATTTTATTGAGGTCTTTAAATCCAGAATACTTCGCCACACCTTCTTTTACTGGCAGCCTCTGCCACGGAGCCTTGAGATCAATTTTCGTTCCTTGGTATTCAATCTCGGTTCGCCCCAATACATTTTGTGCGACATACTGGATCATTTCTTCAGTCATGGTCATGAGTTCTTCATAAGTCGCATAGGCCCAGTAGAATTCCAGCATGGTGAATTCCGGATTATGCTTGATGCTGATGCCTTCGTTTCGAAAATTGCGATTAATTTCGTACACACGTTCGAAGCCACCTACTACTAACCGTTTTAGGTAAAGCTCTGGCGCTATTCTCATGAACAAGGTCATGTCGAGCGCATTGTGATGCGTTTTAAAAGGGCGAGCAGCCGCACCGCCAGCAATCGGATGCATCATCGGTGTCTCAACTTCCAAAAAATCTCTTTCGTCCAAAAACCGGCGAATCGCGGCCACTATCTTGGTACGTGCCGAAAAAGTTTTACGAGCCGCTTCGTTCATGACCAAATCGAGAGAACGATGACGATATCGGAGCTCAACATCCGAAATGCCATGAAATTTTTCTGGCAACGGGCGCAAGGCCTTTGTCAAAAACTCAAAACGTTCCGCACGCACCGAAAGTTCATTGGTTTTCGTTCTAAAGACTGTCCCTTCAATATAAACAATATCACCCAAGTCGGTGAATTCTTTATACCGATCGAACACATCCGCTGAAAGCACGTCCTTAGAGAGAAAAATTTGAATCTGGCCGGAGCGATCCTGAAGGCGCAAGAAACCACCCTTACCGAAATCTCTGACCGCCATGATTCGCCCAGCAACCGAAGCTCTGGGAGCAACACTCTCTAAGTTTTCCTTGGGGAGTTCGCCATATTTCTGGTGAATTTGGGCGGCGGTGTGGTCTGGAGTCAATCCGTTTTTAAATGGATTGATTCCCTTTTCAATCATTCGGTTGGCTTTTTCGAACCGAACTTCGATCTGCTCATTCCAGTCAGAAATATTTGGTTTCTTCATTCGTGAAGGCCTTCAAGGTAGCGCTCGGCATCTAATGCAGCCATGCAACCAGTCCCAGCAGCAGTTACTGCTTGACGATATACATGGTCCTGCACGTCTCCTGCCGCAAACACTCCTGGGAGATTGGTCTTTGTTCCATTTTGGGTAACAATGTAACCGTTCGCATCAAGGCTAAGTTGCTTGTTAAAGATTCGTGTATTGGGAGCGTGCCCAATTGCGATAAACAAGCCTGTAACTTTAAGGTCAGTCACCGCGCCGGTTTTTAAGTTCTTCAATCGCACGCCAGTGACATCTGCATCACCGAGAACTTCCTCGACAGCCGAATCCCAAATCATTTGAATTTTTGGATTCTTAGCGACCCTGTCGGCCATAATTTTACTAGCGCGCAACTGATCTCGCCGATGGACCATATAAACTTTCGACGCAAAACGAGTTAAAAAATTCGCTTCTTCACAGGCAGTGTCACCACCACCAACTACAGCAATCTCCTGGTTGCGAAAAAAGAAACCATCGCAGGTCGCACAGGCAGAAACACCTTTCCCCATTAGTCGAGTCTCGCTCGGAATACCGAGCAATTTTGCTGAGGCGCCGGTAGCTACGATGAGTGCTTTGCACTCGTAGGTTTGGCTGGCTGTTTTAAGTTTGTGAGTTCCACCAGGACTAGTAGCTAACTGCACTTCCGTTACGTCGCCAATGACAAATCGCGTTCCGAATCTTTCCGCTTGGGCACGAAAATCTTTCATCAGATCTGGCCCCATGATTCCCTTGGGAAATCCCGGATAATTTTCGACGTCGCTCGTAATGGTTAATTGCCCACCTGGCTGTGCCCCCTCAATGACGAGCGGCTTTATATTTGCCCGGGCTGCATAAATCGCAGCCGTCAGGCCTGCAGGACCAGTACCTAAAATTATGACATTTTCCATGGTGTGAACTCCAGCACAGACGATAGACCAATCCCCGTGGATTTTCCACAACAGCTCTTTGATCAAAAATCGTCGTTTTTAATTTTTAAGTCAGAGGCGACTTTTCTTGGCGAACCTGGTCGTAAAGCACAGAAACGTCGATCGTAGCGAGGTTTTCTGAATCATCAGCCAGTTTCTTTTGATTTTTTTCTACGTCTTCGCGCAGAACGGTGCCTTTACTAAGGCCTCGCTCAGTCATGCGAACATCATATTCTTTGTCTTTGATATACTGCGAAAGTAAATTCATAGTGCGCCCCTTTTACCCGAATACAATTAAAAATACCAATAAAACCGAGGGCTACAAAAGCCCCAGCTGGCCCAATCGTTCATTTAGGTAACTGCGGGCCGTATGACTCGGCGATAATCGTACATTCCCCGCCGGATGCAAGAAGAGCGGCATCGAATAACGGGAGGTTTTCGCCAACGCTCCTGTCGGGTTTACTACCCGATGAGTGGTTGAAACATAGTACCCACCGCTGGCCATCTGAAGCATATCCCCGGAATTCACAGCAATATCACAGGGGTCGCATTCAACCTCGTGCCAGTTTCCGTCGAGATCCTTTACCTGAAGCCCGGGGGCGGTGGCCGCCGGCAGCAACGTAATTAAGTTAATGTCTTCATGTGCCGCCGCTCGAATAGCGCCCGACTCTTCGGCCCCGCTCAAGGGGGGGTAGTGAATGGGACGGAGGAGCGTGTCGTCGCTCTCGTCGATCATTTTTCGTAGTGGCATCGAAAAGCGCCCTTTAGTTTCGGGCGGAGTGTGGTCTTCGACCCAGCCTAACAACTCGGCGCCGAGCCCATGGAGCTGCTTGTATAGTTCAGGGGTAGCCCGCTGCGCGAGCCCAGGAAGATCACCCCGCTTTGGGTAGTAGTGAAAAAATTCTTTCAAATCGCTTACTTTGTAGTCTTTTGCGGTTTCTGCTCGAAAAGGAAAATAACCTGCTTGAAGCTTTTTATCGTAAAGAAGCTCGTGTTTTGACGGCGACTCAAAGAACCGGGCCCACTCCGAAAAGGAATCTTCGATCAACTGATGAGAAATGGGATGGTGGTTCAATACGGCGAAACCAGTTTCCTTTAGCGAACGTGCAAATTCTTCGGCAGCGTTTGGACTTCGGTAATCGACTTTCAATACTCGCATGCGAACCCCTTTTTTTGAATACGTTTACCGCCGAAAACCTACTCCAGTCAACGACGGAGCGAGCTATTTGACCTGCAATCGCCACCGGCTTATGAAGCAGGGCATGATGTATCGATCTAAAGCCCTGTTGACGCGCATTCTGGCTGTTCAGGCATTGCTTTTGGGAGTCAGTACCTCCCAAACTCAAGCTAATCCCCAATTCCAGCGAATCAATTTGGAACATCTTTATGTCGGAGTAGAGTACACCTTTCAAAACCGCATGCTTTTAAATGATCCGGCCGAAAGTCCTCACGACGTATCGCCCAAAAAATACCGACTGATGCTCCGATTTTTCCGGGCCTACCAGCAAATTTTGTCTGACCTAGGATTCGGTCCGGTTTCCCACTCTATAGGTTTTCTTGGCAGTCCCCGGGGGGTCTTTTACCGGGATCCCCGCACTCCAAACGACGAATTATTTCGCACTTTAGGCACCGCCTACGACAGTATTTTGCATTCTGATATGCGTGTGGTCGAGGTCGCGGAAAAACCCAAAAAACTTACCCAGCTCGAAAGTACGGCAAATCTTATTTATGCGGCCGCCAGCAAAGTAAACCTAAAACCTTATCTACTCCCGGGCGGCATGTGGAGCGGCGGAGCGCACTTCAACATTGGATCTGCTCGCCTAGAAGAAAGCCCATTTATTCGTTTTCCAAATCTGCTGCCAAATTTACTCGCTTATTTTGACCAGCACGCTTCTTTACTCTATGGCTTCGGGGAGGCCTTTGACGTCGGAAACGAGGGAACCGCCGTTCCCTACCATGGCTACGGCGAGGTGTCGCAATTTCGGAGAATTCTTAAAGATTTTTCTGTTCGATATGAGGAGTTTCGTAAGATCAAACGCCCAGGCCTACATCAGAGAGTCGCTCTTCTGGCGAGCTTTCTGCGCGATCTAAAGATTCTCAATCGCCACGAAAGTTTCATTAATGTCGAACGACTGTTGTCGTCCTTTAGTTTCGAAGACCCCCGCAACCCCACGATAGCGAACTCGGGCGATCGCAATTCGATCGAAATACGAACTCTCAGAATGCCACCAACAGCTGCCCATGTGGCTGAATTGGGTTGGTTCTTTGCTCGTCTTCTGGAGAAATTATCTGAACCCGGCCTTCTTGTTCAGCCCGTCGCCCCAGTCAATTTTGATATCATGTTAACGGCCACAGCGATTGAGGCCGATTGGCAACTTGTGAAAAAAGACCTCAACCTTCAAAGCCCATTGCTCGACGAAATGATCGACGAACAAACCGCGATGCTGCAAACCAAAACCTTTCGTACTTTAGATATTCCAACAGCGGAAATTTTCAGCGCCTTTTCGCCCTTGGCGGAAAAAGGAAGGGCATTTGAAATGCGCGTTCCGAGCTATTACTCGAAAAAAATGTCCATCAATGGAAGGGAACTTACGACCCAGACGCTGCAGCTAGGGGAACAAACTTTCGAGGTTGCGTATCTTCATTCGGATGCATTCGATATTTCTCCAGAAAAAATAAGAAAAAATCGACTTCGAATAAATTGTCAGAATATTTTATTACCAAACGATTAATGAAATGTTGGCTTTCCGGGCTCTTCGTCGTCGTCTTCTTCATCGTCTTCGAATTCCTCGAGAACTTCGTTATTCACAACGAGTCGAAGGTGACTTTTTTTCTTACGACGCTTTCCACCGCCATCAGTAGCCTTGGCGCGCCCTCGCATTCGAAAATACGCGCTTGCGAATAAATAGAGAAAACCTACGATCATGCCTCCCAGATGGGCGGCGTTGGCCACTCCAGAGCGGCTGTAGAAAACAGTGGCTATAAATTCGATTGCTGCAAGAATTAGAACGAAGTGTTTGGCCTTCATCGGGAAGACCATCATGAACAAAAGAGTGCGTTCAGAAAAAATGATCCCGTAGGCAACTAATAAACCATAAACGGCTCCCGAAGAGCCCGCCATCGGTATGAACTGAGCGGGAGTTCCACGGAAAAACAGTTGAACTGCCAAGTAAAAAAGACCTGCCGAGAGCCCGCATAGAAAATAGTAACGGGCAAAAAAAGCGGAGCCCCACTTCCCTTCGAGCTCGGACCCAATCATCCAAAGAATTAACATGTTGAACAGGATGTGAAACAGATCCCCGTGCATGAACATGTAGGTGAAAAACTGCCAAACGTGCCCTTTTTCGAAAACTCGATGTGGAACCAGCGCGAAGGTTTCGAGAATTTTGGTACCAAGGAATGTGTCGCCAAATAGCTGCACTATGAATGCTACGATGTTGACGATCAGAAGTATTCGAACCAGTGGGGTTATTCGCAATCCAGGCATGGATTTTTTACACTCTCTGTATCATTCTCTTACAATTGTTGGCGCGGCCGCAGATACAACAGGGTACGTAGACAAACGAGGTACCCGCACCGTTCCGCCGTCGCTCCCATAGTGTATCGCAAACTATTTATTTACAAAAACTTTCATTGTCTCGCGGACTTAGACCCTAAATGACTGGGTCTTTTTTGCCGCTTCACAGCGAATTTTTTAAAATAAACGGCGATTCATCCACGAGTTATTTCGTTCAATACCTGGATTTTTAAAAAAAATTGGCCAGTGGCACGCCACTTGCTCTTCGGTTTCGTAGATTTATGAAACAAACCAAAACAAACAAGAAAACGCCGGCTAAGAAAAAAAACCTTACCCGCGAAAAGCGCAAACACCCTAGATTAGCTCCTAAGGGTTTATGGATCAGTGAATTTAAGGGGGACTATCGTTTTACCTCAGAGGTAAAAGACATAGCACTCGGCGGTGTTTTCTTAAAAAAGAGAGTAGAAAGACCCGGAACAAAAACATTCTTTGTTTTAAGATCAGACTCGCACATTCAAGTGGAACTTACCGCCGTGGCGGTTCGCGATAAATTAAAGAACGGCCTTGGAACCGCCTACGAGTTCACTAAAATGACTGCTTCGAAAACACGCCTACTTCGCGCTCTTCTCCGAGATCTCAATTAATATACCGCCCGCTGATTCAGGGTGGATGAAATTGACCCTTGTATCGTGGGCACCCGCTTGGGGCTCTTCGTAGGTCAAACGAACGCCATTTTTTTTTAAATATTCACAAAGATCATCAAGGCGCCCTTTTTCGAGCATAAACGATAAGTGGTGAATACCTGCTCCGCGCTTGTCGATGTACTTCTGAATTGTACTTTCAGGTTTGATGGGATCCAAAACTTCAACTTTGGTTAATCCGGGTTTCGGTTCCCAAAAATAGGCGCGCACTCCTTGGGTTTCGACGTCTTCGGCGCCTTGATCTTCAAGTCCAAGGAGTCGCAGTACGTGCAACAACTTTTGTAGATTTGAAGTGGCGATAGCTGCGTGATCGAGCTTCACGCGAAAATGTGAGTTCGGCATTTCCCCTGTGTAGCGTTTCTTGTTCGGTATGGCAAAGGCATCGACTGCGCTTTCCTAAGGTCGTTAGACCTGCGGTACGCCACCCGGAGGAGGAACTGTGCCACCCGGATAAGGGCCCGTTCCACAACCGGTGACCGGACCACCTGGAGGACAAGGCGTGGTGCCACCAGATGGCATGCATCCAGTTGAAGGCTGTGTAGTATGGTGACCAATTGCGCCGGTCGGTACAGTACCGGTCGGAGGCACGCAACCATACGGGAATGATCCGCCTGCTCCATATCCTCCGTTCCAGCCATAACCAGTCGCCATGCCCATTTGTAGTTCATAATAGCGCATTTGCAGCTCGGCCATTTGTCGCTGTACGGTCATCATTTGTGACGAATAATATTGCTGCTTAGCCTGTTGCTGTTGATAAATTTGCATTTGGTACTGCATCCACTGCATGCTCATTTGATACGATTCCATCGTATTCTGACCATATCCGTAGCCATACGGATTTCCGCTCGCTCCCCAAGGACCAGGGAAACCAAAATTTCCAACTGTAGGCCAACCTCCTCCTGGCATCATTGGCGGCATCATGCCGCCACCTGGAAATCCACCACCACCGCCGACTATGATTCCACCGCCGCCACCGGGCCAGCCGCCCGGATAACCGCCACCTGGATACATCGGTGGCATCATGCCGCCACCTGGATACATCGGTGGCATCATGCCGCCACCTGGAAATCCACCACCAC